>Ga0160474_100028_pt1 | contig 231114 bp, 214 predicted proteins | sample HID1975K_E11MG_FD_108240 | JGI IMG/M metagenome (GOLD analysis project Ga0160474, IMG submission 108240) | Enriched soil microbial communities from UW Madison campus, WI, USA - HID1975K_E11 MG | ecosystem: Environmental > Terrestrial > Soil > Unclassified | place: USA: Madison, Wisconsin...
AAAACGGATAGGGTTTTCTGTTTTTTGGCTGTTTTGGAAAAGATGCCTGCCGGCAGAGGGCAATAGGCGCTTATAGGCCGTATGCCGCGTTAGCGATGGAAGCGGCATCCTTTTGCGGGACACCTAAAAGCTCTTTCGCCATTATCCTTCCCCCGCAAAAGATACAGCGGACAGCGCGGCCCAGAGGGAAACGCCATAAGCATCTGAATTCAAAAAAACATAAGTGTTAAATTATAGTCAATTGTTGGGGTTAAATATTGATACTTTAGACTTTTTGGATTTGAATGAGTATTTTTGTGTTTAAATTACTTTTTAAATATGAAGAAAAATATTTTATTGTTAGCACTTCTTGCTGTAACAGGTTTAAGTGCGCAACAACGTCCAAAGTTAGTTGTGGGTATAGTTGTGGATCAAATGAAAATGGAATATTTATATCGTTTTTCAGATGATTTTTCTCCAAATGGCTTTAAAAAATTAATGAATGATGGATTTACTTTCCAGAATATGCATTATAATTATATGCCAACTTATACTGCTCCTGGGCACGCTTCAATCTACACAGGTACAACTCCAGCTACTCACGGAATTGTAGGTAACGAATGGTTTAGCAGAACGCTAGGTAAAGAAACGTATTGTACTGACGATGCTGGTGTTAAAACAGTAGGTGATGGTACGGCAGAAGAAGGTGCTATGTCTCCAAAAAACCTTCAAAGTACTACAATTACTGATGAAGTTAGAATGGCTACTAATTTTACTGGTAAAGTTATCGGAATGAGTTTAAAGGATCGTGGTGCTATATTACCAGCTGGTCATTTTGCAAACTGGGCATTTTGGTACAGTAAAACGGGTTCTTTTATTTCTAGTACTTTTTATGGGGAGAAATTACCTGAGTGGGTTACCGAATTCAATAATGAGAAAAACTACTTAAAGTATATCAATAAAGGTTGGGATCTATACAAACCAGCTTCTGTTTATAATGAAAGCCTTCCTGATAATAATCCGTATGAAGGAAAATTATATGGAAGTGCTGCGCCAGTTTTTCCATACGATTTAAAATCAATGTATGAGAAAAATGACGCTGGTGTGATTAGAGCTACGCCTTTCGGAAATGATTTGTTAGCTGAGTTTGCAAAAAGAGCTATTGAGAAAGAAGAATTAGGAAAAGATAATATTACAGATTTTTTGACTGTTAGTTTTTCTTCTACAGACTACGTTGGGCACTTGTTAGGGCCAAGATCTATGGAACTTCAAGATACTTACTTGAGATTGGATCAGACTATTGCAGATTTTTTAGCGTACTTAGATAAAACTGTTGGTAAAGGAAATTATTTGCTTTTCTTAACAGCTGATCATGCTGGAGCTGAAAATGTTATTTATTTAAAAGATCGTAAATATAATGTGGATAATTATCCGTCGAAAGAGGTTAAGAAAAGCTTGCAGGACTTTTCAACGAAGACTTTCGGTGTAGATTTGGTTCAAAATTATTCAAATTTTAATGTGTTCTTGAATAAGCAAATCATTAAAGACAAGAAATTAGACCTCGATAAGGTTAAAGATGCTTTTAAAAAGTTTTTAATTACTCAGCCACAAGTTAAAAAGGTATATACAGAGGAGGAAATTTTAGCTAATGCTGGAAATGATTATGCTCTTAATTTTGTAGCAAAAGGATATGATATTACACAAAATGGTGATTTGGTTATTGTGGATAAGCCCGGAATGATAGAGTATACACCAACAGGAACATCGCATGGAACAATTTATAGCTATGATACACATGTACCTGCTATTTTCTACGGTTGGCATATTAAAAAAGGAGAATCTTATGATAAGAAAGCTATTACAGAGATTGCTCCAACAATAGCGCAGAAAATTAAAGTTACGTTTCCAAATGGGACAGAAGCGAAAGTTATGACCGAAGTTTTGGATAGTAAAAAATAATAAAATATAAAGCTTTGAAAACCTGTCTTCGCGACAGGTTTTTTTTATGCCATAAAAAAGGCTTTTCAATTAAGAAAAGCCTTTTGTAATAGTGATTTTAGTAAGCACACTTATACAAGTATTAGCACTATGCGTTTGCTAATACTATTTCTTCGTTAAAAGGAAGATTCCAAGCTTCTGCAACTCCTTTGTAAAGGATTTTTCCATTAGCTACGTTTAATCCTTTTTTCAATTCTTCATTTTCTGCACATGCTTTTTCCCATCCTTTGTTTGCTAATTGCACAGCATATGGTAAAGTTGCGTTTGTTAAAGCTAAAGTAGAAGTGTAAGGAACAGCTCCTGGCATATTAGCTACACAATAGTGAACGATATCGTCAATAATAAAAGTTGGGTTTTCGTGAGTTGTTGGAGTACAAGTTTCGATACATCCTCCTTGGTCAACAGCAACGTCAACAACAACAGTTCCTGGACGCATTAATTTTAGCATATCACGAGTAATTAAGTGAGGTGCTTTTGCTCCTGGAATTAAAACAGCTCCAACAATTAAGTCAGCATCTTTAATTGCTCTTGTGATATTGTAGTGATTAGACATTTCTGTGTTTACGTTTGCTGGCATGATGTCATCTAACTGACGTAAACGCGGTAAGCTTAAGTCCATAATTGTAACTTGAGCACCTAATCCAGCAGCCATTTTAGCAGCTTGAGTTCCTACAATTCCTCCACCTAAAACTAATACTTTTGCTGGCGGAACACCTGGAACACCTCCTAAAAGAATTCCTCTTCCTTTTAATGGTTTTTCAAGGTATTTTGCTCCTTGCTGAATTGCCATACGACCTGCAACTTCAGACATTGGAACTAATAATGGTAAGCTTCTGTCAGTTTTTTCTACAGTTTCGTAAGCTAAACAAACAGCTCCTTTTTCTAACATTGCATGCGTTAATTCTTCTGAAGAAGCAAAGTGGAAATATGTGAATAACAATTGATCTTTTTTGATTAATGGATATTCAGATGCAATCGGTTCTTTTACTTTGATGATCATTTCTGCAATTGCATAAACTTCTTCAATAGTTGGTAAAACAACTGCACCAGCTTCAGCATATTCTGCATCGGCAAAACCACTTCCTAATCCAGCAGTAGATTGAACATATACTGTATGTCCATGTTTTTTCATTTCAGAAACACCTGCAGGAGTTAACGCAACTCTATTTTCGTTATTTTTTATTTCTTTAGGAACACCTATTATCATTTTGTTATATTTTTTTGTTTTTATTGAAATTGTTTTACAAATCTACAGATAGAGAATAAATTATGGTTTAATGCTTCATAAATAAGAAAATATTATTTTATTTTTTATTTTTACAGAAAAATATTCTGTTTTGAAGTGAAATTGATTATTCAAAAAGAAAAAATGACTAAATCGAACTTATTTTAATAAAACGTTTTCGTTATGGCTTTAGATGAAATTGACAAAAAAATACTACGTCTTTTACAAGAAGACGCGCATTACACATTAAAAGACATTGCAAACAAAATAAATCTGTCTTTGACTCCTGTACATGATCGAGTGAAACGTCTTGAAAAAGATGGCATTATAGAGAAATATGTGACTATTTTAGATAAGAAAAAACTTGGAAATAATTTGACAGTTTATTGCCAAGTTACATTGACAAAGCAGACTTATGATACTTCGGAAGGGTTTAATCAGTCAATTTTGAATTTGCCTGAGGTTGTCGAATGTAATTACGTTTCAGGAAACTTTGATTATATGTTGAAAATCATAATTCCAGACATGGAAAGTTATCATCATTTTCACCAAAAAAAATTATCTATTCTTCCTGAGGTTTCTCTAATAAATACCGTTTTTGTGATTTCGGAGGTTAAAAGCACAACAGTTCTTCCTATATAAAGTAAAACAAAAAACCATCAAGAAGCTCCTGATGGTTTTAAGAAAAAAAGTTAGTTTGGTTGAATTAATAATAAGTATAACGTCTTACTTTGGCAATATATTTTGCTAAGCGAATTACTTGATGGCTGTAACCATATTCGTTATCGTACCAAATATAAAGTACTATATTTTTTCCATCCTTTGAAACAATCGTTGCATTGCTGTCATAAATAGACGGGGCAGAAGTGCCGACAATATCAGATGAAACTAGTTCGTTATTTAAAGAATATTTTATCTGCTCCACAAGTTCTCCTTCTAGAGCATATTTCTTCATAATTTTGTTAATTGCTGTAATAGATGTAGGCTTTTTAACTTCTAAATTTAAAACGACCAGAGACCCATTTGGAACAGGAACTCGAATAGCATTTGAAGTTAATTTACCTTCTAATGATGGTAAAGCTTTCGCTACCGCACTTCCTGCGCCAGTTTCGGTAATTACCATATTTAAAGCAGCGGCTCTCCCGCGGCGGTATTTTTTATGCATATTATCAACCAAATTTTGGTCGTTTGTATAGGCATGAATTGTTTCTAAGTGTCCTTTTACAACTCCAAGAGTTTCTTCAACAACTTTTAGAATTGGAGTAATGGCATTTGTTGTACAAGATGCAGCCGAAAAAATATTTACTTCGTCGGGATTAAAATCGTTATGATTTACACCATGTACAATATTTGGAACACCTTTTCCAGGAGCAGTCAGTAAAACTTTACTAGCTCCGTTTGAAGTTAAATGTCTTTTTAATGCTTCTTCAGTTGTAAATGCTCCAGTATTATCAATTACTAAAGCATCATTTATTCCGTATACGGTATAATCGATTTCTTCTGGTGAATTGGCTGTAATGATATGAACAGTTGTTCCGTTTATAATTAAGGCATTATTTTTAGCATCGGCTATTACAGATCCTTGAAAATCGCCGTGAATGGAGTCATATCGTAATAGAGAAGCTCGTTTCTCTAAGCTCGTCGCATCGTTTTTATCGCGTGTTACAATTGCTCTCAATCGTAATTGATTTCCTTTTCCAGTTTTCGACATTAGCTCTCTTGCTAATAAACGTCCGATTCTTCCAAAACCATATAAAACAACATCCTTTGGTTGAATTTCTTTTGAAGATTTTGCTTTTTTCAACTTATCAATAACAAAATATCTTGCATCTGGATATTTTTCATCCTCTAGGCGATACTCATAAGTAAGTTTTCCTAAATCTATTTTTGCTGGCGGAAGGTCTAATGATAACACAACTCTTGCGATTTCAACCGAATCAAAAATGGTGATTGGTTTGCCTACAAATTCTCCAGCATATTGGTGAAGATTGATAATATCGCTAACGTTTTTATCCAATAATTGATTTTTGAATAAAACCATTTCGATTGATTTGTCATACCATAAATCGCTTATGATTTTAATTAATTCGACGCCGGCTTTTCTTCGGTCGACTTGTAAGGATACCTCTTTTTGGTACAATGATTTGTTACTCATAATTGAAAAAATAAAATGCTCACTATTTTAAAATTTTGCGCAAAAGTATCTATTTCAATCGATTTCGTAAACTATTTTAGCATTTATTTTTGAAAATAAAAAAGCCACCTTAATTTTTCTAAGATGGCTTTTTTGAAGTTTTCAGTCTCGGTCGCAGTTTTTAGTTTTTTTGATTCTTGAAAACTGTCACTGCAAACAGCGACTTAAATTATAATCCTGAAAATCTCTCCATTTCTGTTGATCATTTCAATTCTTACGCTTTGTCCTTCGTCTTTTTTGTTTAAAAGTTTAGAAACAGTTTCAACATTTGTCGCTTTTACATTATCAATGCTAAGAATAATATTTCCTAGTAATTCGTTTTGATATTGCATTAAATTCTCATTGCTTATGTTTTTAATTTTTACACCATAATCAATTCTGAATTTTTTCTTGTCGGTAGCATCAATGTTTTCTAATTCGATTCCTTTAAATTCAGTGCTGTAAAACTCATTTTTACTTAAAGTTACAGGAACCGTTTTGGTTTTTCCTTCTTTAATATAAGTTACTTTTACAACATCGTTTGGACGTTTTGTATTAATATAACCAGATAAATCAGCATATGTCGCAATATTTTGATCATCCAGCTTTACAATAATATCTCCTTTTGTTAAACCAGCTTTTTCTGCGCCTGAGTTTTTAGAAACTCTATTAATGTAGAATCCTTGTGTTTCTGTTACTCCCAATTCTTTAGAAGCTGTGGCATTCAATTCGCCTCCTTCAACACCAAGAATACCTCTTTGAACATTTCCATACTCCATAATATCCTCGATAATTTTTCGGGCAATATTAGAAGGAACGGCAAAAGAATATCCAACATAAGAACCTGTCATTGAAGAAATCATGGTATTAATTCCAATTAATTCTCCTCTTGCATTTACTAACGCTCCACCGCTATTACCTGGGTTTACTGCAGCATCAGTTTGAATGAAAGATTGGATTCCGCTTTGGTCTAAATTTCTGGCTTTCGCCGAAACAATTCCTGCAGTTACAGTTGAAGTTAAATTATACGGGTTTCCAACTGCCAATACCCATTCTCCAACTTTCACATTATCAGAATTGGCAAAAGCAGTGTAAGGAAGCTTCTCATCGGCATTGATTTTTAAAAGAGCAATGTCCATTTTAGAATCTGTACCGATTAACTTCGCTTTGTATGATTTTTTATTGTTTAAAGTAATTTCAATTTCTGTCGCGTCTTTGATTACGTGATTGTTAGTTACAATATATCCGTCTTCAGAGATAATTACACCAGAACCAGTTCCTACTTGTTCTTGCTGTTGTTGTCCGCCATATCCGTAGAAAAACTCAAGCATCGGATTGCTTACAGTTCTTCTTGAAACATTTTTTACGTGAACAACAGTATGTACAGTCTTGTCTGCGGCTTCGGTAAAATCTAATGTTTCAGCACCTAAACCAACATTTTTTCCATAAGAATTAGGGGCAAGAGTTACAACAGAATTTCCTTTTCCAAAAAAAGAATTGTTGCTTTCAAATAATAACTTGTAAGCACCAAGAGTAATAGCACCACTTAACAATGACACTAAAAATAAGGCTGAAAATCTTTTCATATTAGAATTTGTAATTAAGTTATTAGAATTTAAGTTTCATGTTTTATTTAACGTAAAATTACTTCAAAAAATTATTTGGAAAAACGGTTTAACGCTCTTTAACAATGATTAACATTTCATTAATTAATAGTTCGTACTTTTGTATTTCTAACAACTAAAAAATGCAAGTAGAATTTTATAAATATCAAGGTACAGGAAATGATTTTGTAATGATTGATAACCGTTCAAATTTCTTTCCAAAAGACGATGTAAAACTTATTGAGCGACTGTGCGACAGACGTTTCGGAATTGGGGCTGATGGATTAATTCTTTTAGAAAATGATACTGAAACCGATTTTAGAATGGTGTATTACAACTCTGATGGAAACCAAAGTTCGATGTGCGGAAATGGTGGTCGTTGTCTTGTTGCTTTTGCTAATCAATTGGGAGTAATTGATGATAAAACGACTTTTATTGCAACAGACGGATTACATCATGCTTCTGTTAATGCAGATTCAATCGTTTCGTTGCAAATGATTGATGTGAACGAAATTCAGAAAAAAGATTCTTATACTTTCTTAAATACTGGTTCGCCTCACCATGTTCAAATTGTAGATGATTTGGAACATTATAATGTAAAAGAAAATGGAGCAGCAATTCGTTATGGTGAATTGTATGGCGAAAAAGGCAGTAATGTAAACTTTGTGAAAAAAGTAGATAACGATACTTTTTCTTTGCGAACATACGAAAGAGGTGTTGAAGACGAAACTCTTGCTTGCGGAACTGGTGCAACGGCAGTAGCAATTGCTATGAATGCGATTGGGGAAACAGATAAAACTTCGATAAACTTAAATGTTGAAGGCGGAAAACTTGTCGTTTCTTTTGATAAAGATAATGATGGTTACACCAATGTTTTCTTGACAGGACCTGCAAAATTCGTTTTCAAAGGAACAATTGAGATTTAAATCTAAAATCTGCAATCTAAAATCTGAAATATCTAGATGATAACATTAAAAGGCGATTCGATTTATTTACGTGCACTTGAACCTCAAGATTTAGAGTTCATTTATTCTATAGAAAATGATGAAAATATCTGGGAAGTTAGTAACACGCAAACTCCATATAGCCGTTTTTTGATCAAACAATATTTAGAAAACGCCCATCAAGATATTTATGAGGCAAAACAACTTCGTTTGGCAATTTGTCAAGATGAAGATTTTCCTGCAATTGGATTGATTGATTTGTTTGATTTTGATCCTAGAAATAATAGGGCAGGAATAGGCATTGTTATTCAGAAAGACGAAAATCAAGGTAAAAACATTGGTTCTGAGGCTTTAGAGCTTTTAATAAAGTATTCTTTCTATAATTTAAATCTCCATCAATTGTATGCAAATATTGGTGTACAAAATGTAGCCAGTCTTGCACTTTTTACTAAATTTGGTTTTAAGAAAATCGGAATAAAAAAAGACTGGATTTTGTATCATAACCATTATCATGATGAAGCAATTTTTCAGCTAATTAACAAACAAATTTAAATTTTAAGCTTTGAGTCTAAAAAAAATAATCACAATAAGTGCCGTAGCCATTATTTCAGTTCTATTGATATATGGTTTTATTCTAGTAAGTAAAATTTTTAGTTCTAATACTAAATTTGAAGAGAAAGAAGTATATGTTTACGTGCCTACAGACGCTAATTATGCCGATGTAAAGAAAATTTTGGAACCTTATATAAAGAATTTTGACAACTTTGAAATGGTTGCCGAAAAAAGAGATTATCCACAAAATGTAAAATCGGGTCGTTTTCTTTTAAAGAAAGATATGAACAACATTGATCTAGTTCGTGCAATGCGTTCTAATATTCCGGTTAAGTTAGTTTTTAATAATCAGGAGCGTTTAGAAAATTTTGCTGGAAGAATCGGAAAAGAAATCGAAGCGGACAGTTTATCATTAATGAAAGCGATAAAAGATTCTACATTTTTAGCAGCAAACGGGTTTAATGAAGAAAACGTTTTTGCTATGTTTATTCCAAATACTTATGAGATTTATTGGAATACATCGGCAGAAAAGTTCCGTGATAAGATGATTAAAGAATATCATAATTTCTGGACAGCTGATAGAATTGCTAAAGCAAAAGCACAAGGATTAACTCCAGTTCAAGCCACAATTTTAGCATCAATTGTACATAAAGAGTCGGTTAAAAAAGACGAAAGACCTCGTATTGCTGGTGTTTATTTAAACCGTTTGCGTTTAGAAATGCCATTACAAGCAGATCCAACAGTTATTTATGCTTTAAAATTAAGAGATAATGATTTTGACCAAGTAATAAAAAGAGTTTTTTATAATGATTTAGTTATGAGATCTCCATATAATACTTACGTAAACAAAGGACTTCCTCCTGGACCAATCGCAATGCCAGATATTACGGCTTTAGAAGCAGTTTTAAATCCAGAAAAGAATGATTATATCTATTTCTGTGCAAGTGTAGATCGTTTCGGATATCACGAATTTGCTGCAACACTAGCAGAACATAACGTAAATGCAAAAAAATATTCAGATTGGATCGCAAGTCAGGGAGTAACAAGATAATCTGATTTGTGTAAATAATATTAGAAAACCGAAGTCAATTTGACTTCGGTTTTTTTGTTTTGTTCTGATGTAAAAAAGTCTTTGAAATTGAAAAATTATGAAATTGCTATTTTGTGTATTTTTGGATTTGTCATAATAAAAAAATAACCATTTTTTAATGATGAATTTTATAAAATTCGAAAACCACTTTTTCAAAATTTGCATAAAAATCATATATTTTACATAAGTTAATTCTTTCTTTTTTGTAAAAATTGCTTAAAATTTCTATAAAATGCGATTTTTTTTGACCCAAAATTTCAATTTTTAGAAGAGAAAAAAGAGACTTCAAATCTTTCGGAATCCATTAGTATATCTGGGATGAAAGCGAATCGAGTTTTTAAATGATAAATGTTAAATCGTTGATTTATAGTATATTTTGAAAAGACTTATCTTTGCAGCGTAGAAATTTCAAGAGGGTGACAGCGTCTTGAAGAAAAACAATTTATGATAAAGAAATGGTATTTTTATGCGAGTTTAGTCGTTATTATTACATTTTTAAGTTTGGGATTTATTCCCTCTAACCATGAAACCAAACCTTGGTTTTTAATTGAAAAAACAGATGGATCAGAATACATTTTTCCATCAAAAGAAAAAGATGATTATCCAAACACCAATGTCCCATACACAGGAAATCATCTAATAGGATTTAAAGAGGCAGTAGCTTTTAAAGAATCACAAGGGCAGTACAGACTTGTAAACACTCTTGGTTATATGGGTAAATATCAATTTGGTTCTAAAGCTTTAAGAGCAATCGGAATTAATGATGATAAAGCCTTTTTAAAAGATCCAGCGCTGCAAGAAAAAGCTTTTATGGCTTTGTTAGCCAAAAACAAATGGATTTTACGTTACGAAATCGAAAAGTATCAAGGCAAAATCATCAGCGGTATTGAAATTACCGAATCTGGAATTTTAGCTGCAGCTCATTTAGGTGGTGCAGGTTCTGTAAAGAATTTTTTCAAAAACAAAGGAAGCAGACATTTTAGAGATGCTTTCGGGACTTCTTTGAAAAGCTATATGAGAGATTTTGCAGGTTACGATCTTTCTTTTATAGAAGCAGATAGTAACGCAACAGTAAACGACTAAATTAAAAGAGGTTGTTTCGCATCAGTGAAACAACCTCTTTTTCTATTTTTTATTCTCTTTCATAAATAGTAAATCTCAATCCTCAATTTTATCCAATTATTTATTAAACTGAAAACTGAGACTGAGACTAAAAACTTAATCGATTAAAGCTTCTAAGATTTTTATAGCGGCTTCACTTATTTTAGTTCCTGGACCAAAAACAGCCGATGCCCCAGCATCAAACAAGAATTGATAGTCCTGAGACGGAATTACACCACCTACAATTACCATAATATCTTCGCGTCCATGTTTTTTTAGTTCTTCTATTACTTGCGGAACCAAAGTTTTGTGTCCAGCAGCAAGTGATGAAACACCTAAGATGTGAACGTCATTCTCAACAGCTTGTTTTGCCGCCTCTGCAGGAGTTTGAAATAAAGGGCCAATATCAACATCAAAACCAACATCGGCATAACCTGTTGCAACCACTTTTGCGCCTCGGTCGTGACCGTCCTGTCCCATTTTTGCAATCATAATTCTAGGACGTCTACCTTCTTGTTTAGCAAAAACATCTGCAAGTTGTTTTGCTCGTTCAAAATTCTCGTCATTTTTTATTGCTGCACTATACACTCCGCTAAAAGATTTAATTTGTGCCTTAAAACGACCAAAAACTGTTTCTAGAGCATTACTGATTTCGCCTAATGTTGCTCTGTTTCTTGCAGCTTCAATTGCAATTTCTAGTAAGTTGCCTTGCCCGGTTTGTGCACAAAGGATTAATTTTTCTAGTGATTGATTTACTTTTTCAGAATCTCTGGTTTGTTTGATTTCTTCCAGACGCTCAATTTGCTGCTTACGAACCAATTGATTGTCTACATCCAAAATATCCAACGGATCTTCTTTTTCTAAACGGTATTTATTTACACCAACAATAATATCTTGTCCGCTGTCAATTCTTGCTTGCTTTCTTGCCGCAGCCTCTTCAATTCGAAGTTTTGGAATTCCAGCCTCAATTGCTTTGGTCATTCCACCTAATTCTTCGACTTCTTCAATTAACTTCCACGTTTTTTCAACAATGTCGTTAGTCAGACTTTCAACATAATAACTACCAGCCCAAGGGTCTACTGTTTTGGTTATTTTGGTTTCTTCTTGAAGAAATATTTGAGTATTTCGAGCAATTCGTGCGGAGAAATCTGTTGGAAGCGCAATAGCTTCATCTAAAGCGTTGGTATGCAAGGATTGTGTTCCTCCAAAAACCGCTGCTGCAGCTTCAATACAAGTTCTGGCAACATTATTAAACGGATCTTGTTCTGTTAAACTCCATCCGCTAGTTTGGCAATGTGTTCTTAAAGCCAAAGATTTTTCGCTTTTCGGATTAAACTGTTGTAATAGTTTTGCCCAAATCATTCGTCCTGCTCTCATTTTGGCAATTTCCATAAAATGATTCATGCCAATTGCCCAAAAGAAAGATAATCTTGGAGCAAAATCGTCAATGGTCATTCCTGTAGATAATCCAGTTCTAATGTATTCTAAACCATCTGCCAAAGTATAAGCCAATTCAATATCTGCAGTTGCTCCAGCTTCTTGCATGTGATAACCAGAAATAGAAATAGAATTGAATTTTGGCATTTTCTTGCTCGTAAACTCAAAAATATCAGAAATAATTTTCATCGAAGGAGTTGGAGGGTAGATATAAGTATTTCTAACCATAAACTCCTTTAAAATATCGTTTTGGATTGTTCCTGCTAATTTTTCTGGACTAACGCCTTGTTCTTCTGCAGCAACAATATAAAAAGCCATAATTGGTAAAACAGCTCCATTCATGGTCATAGAAACCGACATTTCGTCCAACGGAATCTGATCGAAAAGAACTTTCATGTCTTCAACAGAATCAATTGCAACTCCGGCTTTTCCAACATCACCAACAACTCTTTCATGATCTGAATCGTAACCGCGATGCGTTGGTAAATCAAAAGCGATTGAAAGTCCTTTTTGGCCTGCAGCTAAATTTTTTCTGTAAAAAGAATTACTTTCTTCTGCTGTAGAAAATCCCGCATACTGGCGAATCGTCCACGGACGTCTTACATACATGGTTGCGTATGGCCCGCGTAAATTGGGTGCAAAACCAGCTCCGAACTCAAGAAATTCCAAATCTTCGATATCTTTCTCCGAATAGTTTTTTTTGATTTCGATTCCTTCAGCTGTAATGAAGTTGTCAGAATTAGAATTAACTTCTGGTTCCTCACTTTTAACTTCTAACTTTATATGTTTAAGGTCTTTTCTCAATGTAAAATTTATTATTTAAAATACGTTCAAATCACTATTTCTTGATGTATGAAAAATAGATTTTATAACTACAGAGTTTTCATAGATTGAATAGTGTATAGCATAAGGAAAAGTTCTAAAAAAGATGATCCTAATATTGTCATATTTTATTTGAAATTGAAATGGATTCTTAGTAATAAAAGCAATACTTTTTTTAAAAGAATCATTAAATCTGACAGCTAATTTTGGATTTATATTTTTGTAAAATAATAGCGACTCTTTATAATCCACTTCAGCTTCTTTAAGAATAACTATTTTATAACTCATCTTCAATTTCTTTTAAAAAATCATCAATGTCCGTAACATTCTTTGGATTTTTTAAATAGTTTTCTGTTCTTTCTCTAACTTGATCAATTTGCCATTGAGGAACTTGATACTCATCATTTTGGACTGGTAAAATAATTACTTCTACTTTATCTGCCGTAAAATCATCTGGCAGGACAACGGTTACAGAATGATTTTTAACGGATATAATTTGTCTAATAGCTTCCATAATTATTTAGTTTTTATTAAATATAACGAATTGAAATTGGTTTTATTCAAGCTCCAGTCTTTCCTGCTCCATTTTCTCGGCCAATCTCTTTTCGATAATTGGTGTAATTAATGTTTTTCTTGGTTTGATTTTTACAAAAGGAAACAATTCTAAATCATGTTTCATTCTGTCTTCTTTGTTCGGATATTTGTTTGTTCCTAAAAGAATTTCTTTCTTAGAATCGAACAATTCCTGTTCTTTATTGGCACTTTCTTGAATTTTCTTTTTGATTGTACCATCGTTTAAAAGTTTCAAAAAGCCTCCGTTTGTTTCAATTTCTTTAAATAAGGCTAAACTTTTTTCTGCCAATTGAACTGTTAGACTTTCAATATAATAACTCCCGTCAGCAGGATTATTTACTTTGTCAAAATAACTTTCGTGTTTTAAAATCAAAAGCTGGTTTCTAGAGATTCGATCTCCAAATTCGTTGTCTTTGTGGTATAAAGCATCATAAGGCAAATTAGCAATTGCATCTGCACCACCCAAAATTGCCGACATGCACTCGGTTGTTGTACGAAGCATATTTACATTATAATCGTAAATTGTTTTGTTTCGTTTAGTTGGAGTTACCAAGAAATGACATTTTATTTCTGGATTATATTCTTTTGCAATTAAATCAAAAAGCATTCGAAGCGCCCTAAGTTTGGCAATTTCGAAGAAATAATTCGTTCCAACCGAAATCTGAAAAACAACTGATTTTGTTTCGGCAGAAAAACGGTTTAAATATTCGTTTGCGTGTGCTAAGCTATAAGCAATCTGCTGTGTAATATTGGCACCTGAATTTTGATATAATCCTAGATCAACACTTAACAAATTTAAATGGGTTGTGTTTTTGAATAATAAAGACAATGTCTCAAAATTATTCTTTTCGGGAGTTATAAACCAATTTCCTTCGCGTGCTAATTCTCCAATCGGATCAAAATTACAATAGAAAATGGCTTTTTTCTGTATCGAAATCGTGTCTAATTTTTTAACGAAATCGATTGAGATGAAATTGAAATTAAAGTAAACGATTTTGTTTTCTAAAGGAAGATTCTCTAGTAATTTTTGAACGTCAGTTTTTTCATTCTGAATTGTAAATCGTAAACTTTCAGCGCCTCTTTCTAAAGTGTTTAGAGCGCGTTCGATAGATTTTTCTACATCGAAAACAAAGATATTCTGGCAGATTTTAAAATCTGAGGCTTGAGTATTTACATTGGCTGCTTTTGTAAATTCATCTATATGATAAAAAGGTTTTACCTGAATATCTTCTGGTGAATTCCAAATAACAGTTTGATTGTAATCGGCTCCATCTAATTCAAACTGAATTTTTTGTTTCCATTGTTTGGATGAAATCGGATTAAAATCGTCGAATAGGTTAGTGGCCATTTTGTTTTGTTTGATTATTCTTTTTCTTGAATGGTATCTCCTTCAAATTGTATGATGTAAATATCTTCGCTGTCTTTCTTCATGAAATATTTCTCGCGTGCATATTTTTCAATTTGTTCCGGATTTTTGAGTTGTTTAATCTGCTCTTGATCTTTTCTGATTTCTTCCTGATAATATTTTTTATTATCCTCAAGTTCATGAATTTGCTCATCTAAAAAACGATGATCAAAATAAGAGTAATTGTCTAAAAATAACATCCAAACAATAAAAAAGAGCAAAACCCAAACATATTTGTTGCCTAGGTACTTGAACCATCTTTTGTCTTTGTATGGATTTTTAAATTTCATTTTAAACAAATATTTCTTTTGAATATGTTATTTCTAGCCCCGATTACTTCACCGAGACATTGTTTTTTATTTGTGTTCAGTGAACTCCGTTTGAGCCGTTATTCTTTTTATGGTCTCGTTTCTTTAATGAGGCCATAAAAAGATAAAGGCGGTAATAAGCTCCTAATTATTATGGTTTAAATTTACGATAAAAATTATGAAATTCTCTGATTAATTACAGCGCGAACTACATCTATTGCTACCGTGTTGTATTTATCATTAGGGATAATAATGTCTGCGAAAGCCTTAGATGGTTCTATAAATTGCTCGTGCATAGGCTTTAAAGTAGTTTGGTAACGGTTTAAAACTTCGTCAATATCACGTCCGCGTTCTGAAATATCTCTTTTTAAACGACGAATTAATCTTTCGTCTGAATCTGCGTGAACGAAGATTTTAATATCAAACATATCACGTAATTCAGGATTAGTTAGGATTAAAATTCCTTCCACAATCATCACTTTTCGTGGATGAGTAGAAACAGTATCATCTGTTCTGTTGTGCTGAATAAAAGAATAAACTGGCTGATCGATTGTTTCTCCAGCCTTAAGAGCTTTTAAATGTTTTACCAATAATTCGAAATCAATTGCACGCGGGTGATCAAAATTGATCAATGCTCTTTCGTCAAACGATAAATTATCGGTTTGTTTGTAGTATGAATCCTGAGAAATTACCCCAACTTCTGTGTCTGGTAATTCATTCATAATTTGGTGCACTACTGTAGTTTTTCCACTTCCTGTTCCTCCTGCAAGTCCGATAATGAGCATAAAATTTTTGTTTGATATTTGTTTGGCAAAAATAATAATTTAACTGAATTGCTAAACATTTAAGATAATTTAACCATATAAGTAATGTAAGTAAATTTAAGCTAGAAAATATTTAAGCAAAATGTTACTTAACTGAAATTATTGCTGTTATATTGATAAAAGACCGAATTATTTTTTTTAAATTATTTAAGTAATAGAAGTAAATATAAATAGTTCTTTTTTTGACTTAAACGAGCTTTAGATTTATAGATAAAAAAACTAAACTTTTAATCTCTTAGATGGACTTATATGGTGAAAAATATAAAAAAAATCCCGAAAGTAAACCTTCGGGATTTCGTGCAATCAGTATAGTTTTAAAAAAATATTCTGAATTTAGTAAGCACTTGTAATTATTTATTCTTTTTTGCTTTTATCATCATTTCAAGCTGATCCCAAAGTTCTTCTGGAATTGCTTCTAATAAATTGAACTGTCCAGCGCCTTTTAACCATTCGCCTCCATCAATTGTGATTACATCTCCGTTAATGTATGAAGAGAAATCAGAAACTAAATAAGCAGCTAAATTGGCCAATTCCTGATGGTCTCCAACTCTTTTTAATGGCACTTTTTTAGCCATATCGAATTTTTCTGAAAGATCTCCTGGTAATAATCTATCCCAAGCTCCCTTTGTTGGAAATGGCCCCGGAGCAATCGCGTTAGAACGAATTCCATATTTTGCCCATTCTACAGCAAGGCTTCGTGTCATTGCCAAAACTCCCGCTTTTGCCGTAGCACTAGGAACAACATAAGCAGATCCTGTCCAAGCGTAAGTAGTTACTATATTTAAAATCGTTGCCGAAGTTTGTTTCGTATCGATCCAGTGTTTTCCAAAAGCCAACGTACAGTTTTTAGAACCTTTAAGCACGATATCTATCACAGTGTCAAATGCATTTGCCGATAATCTTTCTGTTGGAGAAATAAAATTTCCTGCTGCATTATTTAAAAGAACATCTACTTTTCCGAAAACTTTTAAAGTTTCTTGAAGCATATTTTCTACTTCTTCGTAATGACGAACATCACATTGAAGAGGAAGACATTTGCCTCCAGTCTGACTTTCTAATTCGGCAGCTGTAGTTTTTAACTTTTCTAAATCTCTAGAAGTTATGGCTACTTGAGCTCCTAATTCGAGAAAATATTTAGTCATAGCTTTACCTAAACCGCTTCCGCCGCCTGTAACGACAATGACTTTGCCTTTTAAAGCATCATCACGTAACATTTTATCTGTGTAGCTCATACTTTTCTTTTTTTTACAATATTAGTTAAATAAAATAGGATGCACGCATAACAATGTTATAAAATTTCAATAAATTTTATATATCATATAATTTTTTTGCTGCAGACTCAAGCGTGAGGTCATCTTTGGCAAAGCAAAAACGAATTAATTTTTGATCTTTATGATCTGAATAGAAGGTTGAAATTGGTATTGCAGCAACACCATGATCCATGATTAGATTTTTACAGAAAGTGACATCATCTTCATTTGAAATATTAGCATAAGAAGCAACTTGAAAATAAGTTCCCTCGCAAGGTTTTAATTCAAAACGGCTATTTTGAAGCAGTTTCTGAAAATAATCTCTTTTTTCCTGATAGAATTTTCCAAGAAGATTCACATCGACAACATCTAAATATTCGCTAATTGCAAACTGAGAAATACTGTTTACGCTGAAAACCAAAAACTGGTGAACCTTTTTAATTTCTTTCATTAAATGTTCAGGAGCAATAGTATAACCAATTTTCCAGCCTGTTATATGAAAAGATTTTCCAAAAGAAGAAACCATAACGCAACGGTCTAAAAGGAAATCTTTGGTATGTGCTGATATATGTTTTTCTTCAAAAGTAATGTACTCGTAAACTTCGTCAGACAAAATAATAATATCAGGATATTTTTCGAGAAGATTTTTTAATTGAATGAAATCATCTTCAGTTAAAATTTTTCCCGTCGGATTATGTGGATTATTGACAATAATCATTCTGGTTTTAGCAGAACAAGCTTTTTCAATTCTTTCCCAATTTGGTGTGTAATCGTCATTCAGCGCTACTCGAATAGGTTTTGCTTTGCAGAGTAAAACTGGAGATTCATAAGAATCATAACTCGGATCGAGAATAATTACTTCGTCATTTTCTTTTACTAAAGCTAAAATTGTGGTGAAAATTCCCTGAGTTGCTCCAGCTGTAACCAAAAGTTCTGTATCTGGATTTATTGTTCTGTTATAAGAATCCTGAGTTAATTTTGCAATTTTATTCATCAACGGAGGGTAACCTGCCATTGGAGTATATTGGTGAACATTTTCTTTCGCTAATCTGGCAACAATATCTGTTAATCTTTCATCTACAGGAAAATTTGGAAATCCTTGCGAAAGATTTATAGCATTGTATTCGGCTGCCATTTTTGACATTACTGTAAAAATGCTAGTGGTTACGTTTGGGAGTTTGCTCATGATGAAGTTTGATTAGGGGAGAACTTTGAATAATAGTATGCTTTAAATTTGTACTGGTACCACAATTGAATATAAAGTTCTAACTTCTTTTCCATTTTCTTTTCCGGCTTTCCATTTAGGAGATAATTTTAGAACACGTATAAGCTCATCTCCTGACCAAGATCCAATATCTCTCATTATTTTTATATCGCTTAGTGAGCCATCTTTCTCGATTACAAAAGTTGCAAAGACTTTTCCTTGAAGAGTTGGTCTTTTGTTTGACTTTTTATAATTTTCATCTATAAAATGATTAAATTTTACTCTGCCTCCAGGAAAGCTTGGAAGAATTTCTAATCCAGCAGTATTATAGATATGATTTTCATCAAGAATTATTTCTTCCTCTTTGTAATTTTTTAGATTGTCTCGTAAATCATCTGGGGATTTCTTAAGTTCTTTGTGTTGAGAAAATACATTTTGTGCAAAACAGAATAAAATCAGAAATAAAAACTTTTTCATGATAACGAGATTTAAATGTTGGCTTACATTTTATGAATAATAAAAATAGCTGGACGTTTATCTAAATCAACTTTTAACTTTTTCCAATCCGCAACTTTCAATGTTTTGATGAATTCTGTTGGAAGCGTTATATCTGCTGCAATACAAAGATGAGTTGCAGGACTTAAAATCTGCAAAAGATCTTCAATCAGTTTGTTATTTCTGTATGGAGTCTCAATAAATAGTTGCGATTGGTTTTTATCATAAGATAATTTCTCAAAATGACGAATTGCCGATTTTTTCTCGTCTTTATCAATTGGTAGATATCCGTTGAAAGTAAAACTTTGTCCGTTCATTCCTGAAGCCATCATCGCCAATAGGATAGAAGAAGGACCAACTAAAGGTACAACTTGAATTCCTTTTTCGTGAGCCAACTTTACAATTGCAGCACCTGGATCAGCAACTCCTGGACAGCCAGCTTCGCTCATCAATCCCATATTTTTTCCTTCCAACAAAGGTTTTATGAAATCATTATGTTCGCTACTTTCTGTTCTTTTGTTTAAAGTAAAAAGAACCAGTTCAGACTGTTTTTTTTCTGGATAAACTGCTTTTATAGATTTTCTGGCAGTTTTGTCGTTTTCAACAATATAATGGTCGATGACTTCTATCGTTCTTCTAACAGTTTGGGGTAAAACATCCATCGGATCGCTTTCGCCCATTGTTGTTGGAATTAGATATAATTTTCCGAAAGATTTCATGTGTTTTTGTTTAAAATTAAAAAATTCAATTATCTCTTTTTTAGAAACAATTGAATTAGGAGTGTTTTTTTAGAAGCTGATCAGCAATTAAGTCAGTTACTTCGTCCAGCATTTGGTAAACGTTGTCAAAACCGTTTGCGGAGCCGTAATATGGATCTGGTACATCGACGTTTTCGTCTGGGAATAAATCGTTTAAAATTAAACGAACTTTATTTTTATGCTCAGGAGTTTTAGCTAAATGAATGACATCGCGAAAATTCGAATTATCCATTACATAGATATAATCAAATTTATCAAAATCAGAAACTTGAATTTGTCTTCCTTTTTGCGCGCTAATGTTGATTCCGTTTTTTCTTGCTACTTCTATAGAGCGTTTATCAGGACAGTGTCCAACATGCCAAGAACCTGTTCCTGCAGAATCAACTAAAAATTTATCTTGAGGTAATTTAGAGGCTAAAATCCCTTCTGCTAAAGGAGATCTGCAGATGTTCCCTAAACAAACCATTAAGATTTTTACAGGCATGGTACGTCTTAAAGCGTTAGTTTTTTATTAATGTCTTCGACAAACTTTTTAAATTGTTTGTCTGTAGAAACTAAATTATCAACTGTTTTGCAAGCATGAAGAACAGTTGCGTGGTCGCGATCTCCAATTTGTGAACCAATATTAGCAAGAGAAGCTTTAGTGAATTTCTTAGCAAAGAACATCGCTAGTTGTCTTGCTTGTACAACGTGCCTCTTTCTGGTTTTAGATTGAAGTGTTTCAATATCTAATTGGAAATAGTCTGAAACAATTTTTTGAATATAATCGATAGAGATTTCTCTCTTTACGTTTTTAACAAATTTCTCTACAACGCTCTTCGCTAACTCGATTGTAACTTCTTTTTTATTGAAAGAAGATTGAGCGATTAACGAAATAATAGCACCTTCAAGTTCTCTAACATTTGATTTAATGTTTCGAGCAACATATTCTAAAATATCTTCTGGCATTTCTACACCATCACGGTATAAAATGTTTTTTAAGATTGAGATACGAGTTTCGTAATCAGGCTGATGCAATTCTGCAGATAATCCCCATTTAAAACGAGACAATAATCTTTGTTCGATATCCTGCATGTCAACAGGAGCTTTATCTGAAGTTAAGATTACTTGTTTTCCGTTTTGATGTAAATAGTTGAAAATATGGAAAAATACATCTTGTGTTCCTGATTTTCCTGATAAGAACTGAACATCATCAATAATCAAAACATCGATTAACTGATAAAAGTGAATGAAATCATTACGATTGTTCTTTTTTACAGAGTCAATATATTGTTGTGTGAAAATCTCGGCAGAAATATATAAAACGGTCTTTTCCGGATACTTATCTTTTACTTCTACGCCTATAGCATGTGCTAAGTGTGTTTTTCCTAAACCAACTCCTCCAAAAATCAACAAAGGATTAAATGAAGTTCCTCCAGGTTTGTTGGCGACAGCCATACCTGCAGAACGAGCTAAACGGTTTGAATCTCCTTCTAAGAAATTATCAAAACTGTAGTTCGGATTTAACTGAGACTCAATTTTTAAATTTCTAATTCCAGGAATTACAAACGGATTTTTAAGTTCAGGATTTAAGTTTTTAAACGGAGCGTCAACCTCTTGCGGTTTCATTGGCACTCTGTTGGCACTTGGCAGCTGCTCGGTAAACGGCTGTTTATTGCCATAAGTGTTCTCCATTTTAATTTTATAGAGTAACTTTGCGTTTTTTCCCAGTTCTTTGGTAAGCGCAACTTTCAATAATTTTACGTAATGCTCTTCGAGCCATTCGTAGAAAAATTTACTTGGAACCTGAATGTATAATGCGTTATCGGTTAGCTCAACTGATTTGATTGGTTCGAACCAAGTTTTATATGCTTGGTCTTGAATATTATCCTTTATAAAGGACAAACAGTTTTCCCATACCGATTGAGCAGTTTTAGTCATAGATTCAGATAAATTTTTATTATTGTTATAAAGATTCTCCTAATAAAAAAGGAGCAATTTTATTCCGTATTTCGGGATAACAAATATGTGAACAAATTTCTGTAAAAAAAAATATTTTGGTATCTAATTTTATAAAAAAAAGTTGTAATGTGGCTTTTTAAATTCGAAATTTTTTAATATTTTATAAATGAAAAATCATCAGACTCAAGTACGAGTTCGTTACTCAGAAACTGACCAAATGGGAGTTGTTTATCACGGAAATTATGTGCCTTATTTTGAGATTGGACGCGTGGAATGGCTTAGAAATAAAGGGGTTTCGTATAAAAGCATGGAAGAAAGCGGAATTGGTCTTCCAATTGTCAACATGAATATCAATTACAAAAAATCGGCGAGATACGACGAACTTTTGACAATTCACACGACTTTTAAAAGTCACTCTTCTGTAAAGATCGAATTTGACTGCGCAATCTACAATGAGGCAAATGAGTTATTAACAACAGCGACGTTTATTTTAGTATTTGTTGCGTTAAAAACGGGTCGTCCAACAGCTCCTCCAGAGTACATTTTAGAAATATTTAAATCACTTGAATAATTGTTAAAACGAATAGGATTTTGATGTTAAATTATACTAATTTAATATCGATTTCGAACATTAAATCAAAAATGCTGAACACTGTTTCGGCATTTTTTTTTCGTGTTTTTGTTACAATTTTGCCAATTGGCAGTCCCGAAATTTCATCCATTTCCATTTCTTGAGATACGATTTCTAATTTTTTTTCTTTGATAACGCGCATCACTTTATTCATGTTTTTGTAATCAAAAGAAATTAAGAATTCGACATCGATTGTCTTTTCTACTATTTCGCAAACTTCCAAAGTCTGTTGTGCCGTTGTTCTATATGCAGCAATTAAACCGCCAACGCCTAATTTTACTCCTCCAAAAATTCGAACCACAACAACAAGAACGTTCGTAACTCCAAAAGATTGTATCTGGCCATAAATTGGTGCTCCCGCAGTATTGCTAGGTTCGCCATCATCATTAGCGCGATACGAAATTTTATTTCCAACGCCCAATTGGTAGGCATAGCAATAATGCACCGCATGCGGATGTTGTTTTTTAAGGTCTTCTATTATGGGTTTTACTTCGTCTTCGTGATCTATTGGAAAAGCATAACCAAAGAACTTGCTGCCTTTTTCTTTAAACAGTATTTCTTCAGATGCAGTTGCAATAGTTTGATAAGTATCGTTAATTTCCAATTGTAAGAGTTTAAGTTTTTTTTTTAGCCACAGATTAAAAGGATTAAAAAGATTTCTTTTTTTGTTTTTAAAAGAAAATCTGTGAGAATCTTTTTAATCTGTGGCCAAATATTTTATACGAGAATAAATGCTTTACAATAATCCTTTGGTAAATAGATCAACAACATCTTCTTTGCCGACTTGAAGGTTCCAAACTTTAATTCCTAGAGACGCAGCGCTGTCGGTATTTTCTGTTTTATCGTCAACAAATAAAGTGTTTTCTGCAATGAGATTATTTTGTTCAAGGACAAACTGATAAATTTTCGGATCTGGTTTTCTCATTCCAATATCAAAAGAAAAATAAACTTTTTCAAAACAATTGTAAAAATCTTGGTAGAAAGAAACACCGCTCTTTTCTTCAAATGTGTTAATATGTATAGAATCGGTATTACTTAACAAAAACAAGCGATATTTTTTTGATAACTCCTGAAGAAATTCCAAACGATAAAAAGGAAAATCTGCCAAAACAGCATTCCATGCTTTTAAGATTTCTTCTTTTGAAGCATTGGGTGATTGTTTTTGAAAACCACCAATAAAATCTTCTGGCGAAATAGATCCAGTTTCAAAAGAGAGATTTAATTGATCCAGTTCGTTGTTCCATTCCTTCATTCCTAATTTTTGTAAACCAGAAATTGTGGCAGGTTTATCTAAATTGATAAAAATGTCTCCAAAGTCAAAAATTATCGCATCAATCATAATTTCTAATTTGTATTAGTTCGTCGCTTAATATGTTGGTCTTTGTGGTATTTTTTCTTGTAATAATTGGCGCTTTTGTTCCATTTAGAAAATTCGTTTTTCCAATGAAAATTCGAGCTTCATCCCAAAGGTTTTCATCAATAAAAGATTGGAGGGTTTGTCTTCCGCCTTCAATTATTATAGATTGAATTTGATTTTGATATAAAACATCCAATAGCTGAGAAATGATATTTTTGCTAAAATCAATTACTTCAAATTGAGTGTTTTCTTTTGATGGCTTTGATTCTTTAGAAAAAATAAAAGTTTTCACAGAATCATCAAAAATAAAGCTGTTTTCATCAATTCTATTGTTTTGATCTATAACTACTCGAACCGGATTGTTTCCAGCCCAATCTCTGGCATTTAATTTTGGATTGTCATCAACAACGGTTTGTGTTCCAACTAAAATAGCTTGTTCTTCAGTTCGCCATTTGTGCACTAATTGTCTAGAATATTGATTGGTAATCCAGATAGGTTTTCGATCCTGGTTGCTGACTTTTTCAGGAGCCAGAAATCCATCTTGACTTTCTGCCCATTTTAGAATAATGTAAGGCCTCTTTTTTTGATGAAAAGTAAAAAAACGCCTATTCAGTTCGTTACATTCATCTTCTAAAACTCCAACAGTAACATTGGCTCCGGCTTCAATTAATTTCAAAATACCTTTTCCAGCCACTTTTTCATTGGGATCAACTGTACCGACAACCACATTCGGAATTTGATTTGAGATAATCAAATCACAACATGGAGGTGTTTTTCCAAAATGATTGCAAGGCTCCAAGCTCACATAAATTGTAGCTTTTTTCAGCAGCGATTTATCTTTTACAGATCGCACTGCATTTACCTCTGCATGTGGCTCTCCAGCCTTTTTATGCCAGCCTTCACCGATAATTTTGTTTTCGTAAACGATTACGCTTCCGACCATTGGATTCGGATAAGTTGATCCAAGCCCATTTTGTGCCAGTTCAATACAGCGTTTTATATATTTTTCATGTATATTCACAGTGCAAAAGTAATTATTTTTGAGTTTATGACTAAGTTAAGAAACTATAGAAAAAGTATATTTACTTTTGTGTTTATAATGATTTAGAATAAAAAAAATGGTAAATTGGCTTATACGAGCAATTGAAAAAGAAGACAATCAGTCAGTTGCAAGTTTAATTAGATCAGTTTTCGACGAAATGGAAATACCAAAAGTCGGAACGGCTTACGAAGATCCATATTTGGATTTAATGTTTGAAGAGTATAGCAAAGTAAAATCAATGTATTTTGTGGTGGAAAGTGAGGGTGAAGTTGTAGGATGTGCAGGAATCGCGCCTTTAGAAAATGGAGATCCGAGAATATGTGAATTGCAGAAAATGTATTTTTTGCCAAAAACTCGCGGTTTAGGAATTGGAGCCAAATTGATGGAAAAATGCTTAGAGCAAGCAAAAGCTTTTGGTTTTGAAAAATGTTACATCGAAACAATGCCATTTATGCATGCCGCACAAAAGCTGTACAGAAAATCTGGTTTTGAATATTTAGATGAACCATTAGGTTGTACGGGACACAATTCTTGTCCGGTTTGGATGCTGAAAGTATTGTAATTGTTGTAACAAATTTGGTTCAAGGAGACTTATTTAAAAGATCAGTTTTGGCTGGTGACATAATGTTCAAAAAATAAAATGAAAATTAAACAGTACCGCACTCAATTTATCAAAGAATTATCACCTTTTTACGATGCGTACGAAGCGGAGAGTTTTTTTTATTTAATTCTCGAAGAGAAACACAAACTTCGCCAGATTGATCTGGCATTAAATCACGAATTGACTTTTGAAGGAAACGATTTTATAATTTGGGATGAATTGTTAAAGCAATTGAAGCAAGAAGTTCCAATCCAGTATTTGCTTGGAAAGACCAATTTTTATGGTTTGGATTTTGAAGTAAATGGAAATGTTTTAATTCCGAGACCAGAAACAGAGGAATTGGTCGAATGGATTATTAACGAAAATGCGAGTCCAGAAAAGTCAAAAAAAATACGAATACTAGATATCGGAACGGGTAGTGGCTGTATTGCTATTTCTTTGGCAAAAAACCTTCCAAATGCGGAAGTTGTTGCTATTGATGTTTCTAAAAAAGCAATCGAAACGGCCAAAAGAAATGCGGTAAAGAATAATGTTGAGGTAACTTTTGTGATGCTGGATATTTTAAAAGAAGAAGAATTAAGATGCCAATTTGATATTATTGTTTCTAATCCGCCATATGTTCGGAATTTGGAAAAAGAAGAAATCAAGAAAAATGTTTTGGACTACGAACCGCATTTGGCTCTTTTTGTTGAAGATAATGACGCTTTGATTTTCTACAGAAAAATTGCCTCATTGGCAAAAAAGGCACTTCTTGAGAAAGGAAAATTATATTTCGAAATCAATCAGTATCTCGGAAAAGAAATGATTGATTTATTAGAAAATATGAATTATAATAATATTGAATTGCGAAAAGATATCTACGATAATGACCGAATGATAAAAGGGAATATTTGAGTTTACAGTCTCAGTCTCAGTTTTCAGTCGCAGTAATAACTGAAAACTGAGACTGAGACTGAAAATTAAAATTATTCATATCGCAAAGCCTCAATAGGATCTAATTTTGATGCTTTAATGGCAGGATATAAACCCGAAACCAATGCTACACAGAAACTGGTTGCAAAAGCGGCAAAAATCGCCATCCACGGAATCACAAACACAAAACTCATGGCTGTTGCAATAGCAAAACCAAGCAAGATTCCTAAAACAATTCCAACCAAACCTCCAATTTGTCCTATTAATAAAGTTTCGATAAAAAACTGAAAAGCAACAGTTGATCTTTTTGCCCCTAAAGCTTTACGAACACCAATTTCGCGTGTACGTTCTGTAACCGAAACAATCATAATATTCATTAAAGCAATAGACGATCCTAAAATGGTAATAACAGATATAATCCAAGCAGCCCAGCCTAAATATTTTGTAATGCCTAAAATTCGGTTTATTAAATCGTCACTGCGTCCAATTCCGAAATTATTGTCACGAACAGGACTCAGTTTGCGAACTCTTCTCATGGTGCTTGTGGCATTGTCGACAGCTTCGTCTAAAAGTTCTTTTTTAGAAACCATCACACTGATCGTATAGTTGATATCTGGTGCAGAAAACAAAGATCTTGCAACCTGAATTGGAATCAAAACACGTAAATCTTGACTGTTTCCAAAAGTAGAGCCTTTTTCTTTTAGAACACCAATGACTTTAAATCTTGCTCCGCGAATCGAAATGATTTTATCTATCGGATTTACATCTTTTAAAAGCCCTTTTTCAAAATCTGAACCGACAACGCAAGAGTATGTATTGTTGTCAATGTCAAACTGGTTAAAAGAACGGCCCAAAGTGGTTTCTAAGCCAGAATTGTTAATGAAATGTTCGTCAACGCCAACAACTGTAATTTCTGGATCTGTTTTAGTGTCTAAATATTTTACTTCAGCTTTTGAGGTTGCGGTAAAAGAAAGTGATGTTTCCGTAAAAGGATATTTGTATTTGTTTTTAAAAGCAACAGCTTCTGGATAGGAAATAATAGGATTGATTACTTCGCGCTCATTTCCGCCACGATTTCGGACCTTATTTTCATATTGATTAATGTTGAAAGTATTAGCTCCCATCGAAGCAAAATTGGTCGAAATTGTGTTTTCTAAAGCAGAAACTACGGTCAAGATGCCAACCAAAGCGGTAATACCGATAGCAATAATTAAAACGGTAAGAATAGTACGCAGAATTTGTGTTTTGATAGAACCAAAAGCAATTCGGATATTTTCTTTAAATAATTTTAGCATCATGACCAATTTGTCACGAAAATACGGTTTTTGTTACAAGTTTGTTTTCGAAGTGTTATTATTTATTTTAAAAAGTAAGATATTTGCAGACTTAAATTAAGTCGAAAGTTGGAAAGTCATAAAGTCGAAAGTCTAAAGCGCCAGCAATCAAAAAAAATATAAATAAATTAATTTTAAAGGTTTTTGAATTTAAGTTTCAAAAGAAATCTAAAATCTAAAATCGACAATCTAAAATAAAAAAGATGGCTTCAAAACCAAGTATACCAAAAGGAACAAGAGATTTTTCACCAGCTGAGGTGTCAAAACGTCAATATATTATTCAGACTATAAAAGCAAATTTCGAAAAATTTGGTTTTCAGCCAATCGAAACGCCTTCGTTTGAAAATTCAGATACCTTGATGGGTAAATATGGAGAAGAAGGAGATCGTCTGATTTTTAAGATCTTGAATTCGGGTAATTTTTTCTATAATAAAAGTAAAATTGAGTTGCCAGAATCAATCGAAGAATTACAGCTGAATTCTGCTGAAAAAATAACTTTAGAGCAAAGAATTGAGTTGAATAAATTTACAGGAAAAATTTCTGAGAAAGCGTTGCGTTACGATTTGACCGTTCCGTTTGCAAGATATGTTGTGCAGCACCAAAGTGAAATTGAGTTTCCTTTTAAGAGATACCAAATTCAGCCAGTTTGGAGAGCTGATAATCCGCAAAAAGGACGTTTTAGAGAATTCTTTCAATGTGACGCCGATGTTGTTGGTTCAAAATCGCTTTGGCAGGAAGTTGAATTGGTTCAATTATATGATACTGTTTTTACTTCTTTGGGTTTAGAAGGGGTTACAATTAAAATCAATAACAGAAAAATTTTATCTGGAATTGCTGAGGTAATTGGTGCTTCAGATAAATTGATCGATTTTACAGTTGCTCTTGACAAATTAGACAAAATCGGAGAAGACGGCGTTAAAAAAGAAATGATTGAAAAAGGAATTTCTGAAGAAGCTTTGGTAAAAGTACAGCCACTTTTCAGTTTTTCAGGAACTTTTGCAGACAAAATTGCGCAACTTTCGGACTTATTGTCTTCTTCTGAAGAAGGAATGAAAGGAGTTGAAGAATTAAAATTTATTTGCGACAATGTGGCTGATTTAGGTTTGTCAACTGCAACCTTAGATTTAGACGTGACATTAGCTCGGGGTTTAAATTATTATACTGGAGCTATTTTTGAAGTTGCAGCGCCAAAAACGGTAGCTATGGGTTCTATCGGCGGTGGCGGAAGATACGACGATTTGACGGGTATTTTCGGTTTAAAAAATATGAGTGGTGTTGGAATCTCTTTTGGATTGGATAGAATTTATCTAGTTCTTGAAGAATTACAATTATTCCCAGAAACTGTTGCGGCGACTTCGAAAGCAATATTCTTGAATTTTGGAGATAAAGAAGCCTTGTATGCTTCAAAAGCAATTCAGAAATTAAGAAAAGAAAACATAAAAGTGGAGCTGTATCCAGATAATGTAAAAGTTGGAAAACAATTTCAATATGCAGATAAACGTTTAATTCCTTTTGCAGTATTGGTTGGAGATCAGGAAATTAATTCGAATTCATATACGCTTAAAAATTTAGTGACAGGAGAACAGGTTTCTGTAGACTTCGAAGGATTGAAAAAAGCTTTGCAGGCTTAACTGTTTGGGGTTAAGGTTTTTGTTTAAGATTCCGCAGATTTAAAGGGATTTCTTTTAAAATCTCTTCGCAAAATAGTTGCCAGAGAAGAAAAAAAACTTTTAATTTGCCAACCTTAAGTTACGGGCGTAGTTCAAGGGTAGAATAGCGGTCTCCAAAACCGTTGATGGGGGTTCGAATCCCTCCGCCCGTGCAAAAAAAAGTTTTTTATCGAAAAGAACGAAAGAGTCTTGTCTAAAAATACTTTAAAAAGCACAAAGTTCACAAAGCTATATTAATGCAAAGCTTTGCGAACTTTTTTTTTATAAAACTTAAGAGTAAAAAACTTAGCGTTCTTTGCGGTAAATTTTTTCGTTTTCAGCTTTTGTCATTAATACATTAAAGATGAAGAAAGCATAAAAAAAGCTTCGTCTCTGTAAGACGAAGCTTTTTTTTAATATAAGGTAAACTTGAATTAATAATTATTTAGAGGCCGAAGCCAACCCTTAAATTCAATTTTTGGTGGTAATAATTTATATTTATTGGTCTCAAAGATAAGATAAACTAAAACGTAATAGTCTTAAAATTATAATAAATTTTTCTAGCTTGCGAACGTTTTTTAAACGCCTCAAAATTAATAAAGTGACAATTTGACATTTTATAAGATTTGGCAGTACTTTTGCAATCCAACAGAAAGAAATAAAAAATGAAGTTTAAGAATATTTTTAAAAATAAAAGTAATATGACTACGGAAAATACAGAATTCGATCAGGAATTAGACGATGTAACGTTAGAGAACAATGCCAACGGAGAGCAGTTAATTGTTGAAGAATTAAGTGTTGAGGAGCAATTAGCTAAAGACTTGGCTCACGAAAAAGATAAGTTTTTGAGATTATTTGCTGAATTTGAAAATTACAAAAAAAGAACTTCAAAAGAGCGTCTTGAATTATTTAAAACGGCAAACCAAGAAGTTTTATTGGCTATGCTTCCAGTTTTAGATGATTTTGATAGAGCCGCTATAGAGATCAACAAATCTGAAGATGAAAACTTGAAAAAAGGCGTTGAGCTAATTCATGAAAAACTTAAAAGTACTTTAGTTTCTAAAGGCTTAGAGCAAGTTGAAATTCAGGCAGGAGATGCTTTCAACGCTGATATTGCAGAAGCAATTACCCAAATTCCAGCACCATCTGATAAATTAAAAGGGAAAGTTGTAGATGTAATTGAAAAAGGATACAAGTTAGGAGAGAAAATTATTCGTTACCCTAAAGTTGTAGTTGGAAACTAAAAGCAATTAAGATTCTGAAATTCAATTTTTATAGATTGGAGATTGGAGTTTTAGATTTAGAATTTAACCTAAATTATGAAAAAAGATTTTTACGAAATACTAGGCATTTCAAAAAATGCTGATGCTGCTGAAATTAAAAAAGCTTACAGAAAAAGTGCGCTTAAATACCATCCTGATAAAAACCCAGGCGACAAAGAGGCAGAAGAGAACTTCAAATTAGCGGCAGAAGCTTATGAAGTTTTAAGTGATCCGCAGAAAAAAGCGAAATACGATCAATACGGTCATCAAGCATTTGATGGTTCTGGCGGATTTGGCGGTCACGGAGGTATGAACATGGATGACATTTTCAGCCAATTTGGTGATATTTTTGGTGGCGGATTTGGAGGTTTCGGTGGCGGAGGCGGAGGTCCTCGCCGTGCGAAAGGAAGCAATCTTCGAATTAAAGTAAAACTGACTTTAGAAGAAATTGCAAATGGAGTTGAGAAAAAAGTAAAAGTAAAACGTAAAGTTCAGGCAAAAGGCGTTACTTATAAAACTTGCACCACTTGTAACGGGCAAGGTCAGGTAATGCGAGTAACCAATACCATTTTAGGAAGAATGCAATCTGCATCTACTTGTCCTACTTGTGGAGGTTCTGGCCAGATTTTAGATAAAAAACCTTCTGAGGCAGATGCTCAAGGAATGGTTCAGGAAGACGAAACAGTATCAATCAAAATTCCTGCTGGAGTTGTTGACGGTATGCAGTTAAAAGTTGCTAACAAAGGTAACGATGCGCCAGGAAACAGTATTCCGGGAGATTTAATTGTTGCGATTGAAGAAGTTGAGCACGAATTCTTGAAGCGTGAAGGAGAGAATGTTCACTTCGATTTATATATCAGTTTCCCTGAAGCAGTTTTAGGAGCTTCTAAAGATATCGAAGCAATCAACGGAAAAGTTCGCATTAAACTGGAAGAAGGAATCCAATCTGGAAAAATCTTAAGATTAAAAGGAAAAGGTATTCCAAGTTTAAATGGTTACGGAAGTGGAGATTTATTGGTTCACGTAAATGTTTGGACTCCAAAAACATTAAACAAAGAACAAAAACAATTCTTTGAAAATGCTTTAAATAACGAGCATTTTACTCCAAGTCCAGAAAAGTCCGAAAAATCATTTTTTGAAAAAGTAAAAGACATGTTCTCTTAATGTGACTTTTTTTAATGTTATAAATAATAAAAACCCATTCTAGCATAAAATAGAATGGGTTTTTTGCGTAATATGACACAGATTCGCTAGTAATTATTTACTTTTACAGTCGCTGAACCGTAATGGGTAAAGTGACGCAGTAAATCCTTAAAAATAACATGAGTAACTTACTTGAAGTACATAATGTCATAAAAAAATATGGCGACTATGTAGCACTTAACGAAGTTTCATTAAATGTGCCTAAAGGCAGTATATATGGACTTTTAGGTCCGAATGGAGCAGGAAAAACTTCCCTTATCAGAATCATAAACCAAATTACAATGCCTGACAGTGGTGAAGTAATTTTGGATGGAGAAAAATTACAGCCAAAACATGTGCAGACAATTGGCTATCTGCCAGAAGAACGTGGTTTGTACAGTTCAATGAAAGTAGGTGAACAATGTCTTTATCTGGCTCAGATGAAAGGTCTTTCTAAAGCCGAAGCCAAAAAACAGTTAGACTATTGGTTTGATCGTTTGGGTATTCAGGGATGGTGGAATAAAAAAATCCAAGAACTTTCTAAAGGAATGGCGCAGAAAATTCAGTTTGTAGTTTGTGTTTTGCATAAACCAAAACTTTTGATTCTAGATGAGCCATTTTCAGGATTTGATCCTGTTAATGCTAATATTATTAAAGATGAAATTCTGGCATTAAAAGAACAAGGTTCTACCATTATTTTTTCGACGCACCGAATGGAAAGCGTAGAAGAACTATGTGAGAATATTGCCTTAATCCATAAATCAAATAAACTGATAGAAGGCAAAGTGGTTGATGTAAAACGTCAGTTTAGAACCAATAGTTTTGAGGTAGGAATTTTGACTAATAACGTTGAAGGTTTGATGTATGATATCACTCAAAAATTTACGGTTTCGCCTGCTAGTTTTAAATCTTTAAATGATGATTTAAAATTAAATATTCAGATTGGAAACGCAAGTCCAAACGAATTATTGAATGTTTTAACACAGCGCGGACAAGTGACGCATTTCGTTGAAAAAATTCCAAGCATAAACGATATTTTTATCCAGACAGTTACAGAAAATAAAGTTTAGATTTCAGATTTTAGATTTCAGAAGTAATCCTGAAATTTGAAAATCTAAAGTCAACAATCTAAAATCTAAAATCAAGAAATGAGTATTATTTCATTAATTATAAAAAGAGAATTTATTGCTAAAGTCCGCAATAAATCTTTTGTTGTCATGACATTTTTGAGTCCGCTTTTATTTGTGGCTATTGCTGTTTTTATTGGCTATTTAAGTTCTATGAAAGCAGAAACAAAAAGAATTGCTATTCATGATGAAACTGGAATTTTTGTTTCAGATTTTTTAAGAGAAAATAAAAAAGGAGCCGAATTTAAATATATAAATCTGTCTGAAATTGAAGTGAATGCTTTAAAAGACAGTATTACAAAGGAGAATTTCAATGGATTAATTGTTATTCCGAAAACAAATAACAGAAAGGATTTAGAAAGTAAAATCGAATTTATTTCTAATAATAGTCCGAGTATTTCTTTTATTGAAAATACTCAGGATATTATTGCTAGTAAAATCACAAAACTAAATCTGGAAGAAGAGAAACTGGATACTGTGGCGATTCAGAAAGCACAATCAAATGTCAATATTCATTTAGTTAAAGCTTCTGGAGAGGAAAGTTTAAAAGGTTTAAACGAAATTAAAATCGGAATTGGCGGTGCCTTTGGCTACTTAATTATGATGTTCATTATCATTTACGGAAACATGGTAATGCGAAGCGTAATCGAAGAAAAAACAAATCGAATTATCGAGATTATTATTTCATCTGTAAAGCCATTTCAGCTTATGATTGGAAAAATTGTCGGAACTTCACTAGCTGGAATCCTGCAATTTATAATTTGGGCTATAATTGGTTTAGGATTAATGTTTGCGGCTTCGGCATTTTTTGGCGTAAATGTTGGACCGACAGCAAGAATTTCGCCAGAAATGATGCAAACGGCTCAACATCAATTTTCAGGTTCTGCGCAAATGTATATTGCAGAATTATGGAATTTGCCAATTGCAAGCATTATAATTGGTTTTGTAATTTATTTTATTGGAGGATATTTTCTGTACAGTTCATTTTATGCGGCAATTGGTGCTGCTGTAGACAATCAGACCGATTCTCAGCAGTTTTTATTGCCAATTTTAATGCCTCTGATTTTGAGTGTTTATATCGGATTTTTTACTGTAGTAAATGATCCTCACGGAACTGTTGCCGTTGTATTTTCGATGATTCCACTTACATCGCCAATAGTTATGTTAATGCGTATTCCGTTTGGTGTGCCGTGGTGGCAAATTGCAATTTCGGTATCATTATTGTTTGCTACATTCTTCCTTGTTGTCTGGTTCGCAGCCAAAATTTACCGAATAGGTATTTTAATGTACGGTAAAAAACCAACTTGGAAGGAATTGTATAAGTGGCTAAAATATTAATTTTTTAAAGGCGCTAAGATACTAAGGTCCTGAGATGCTAAGATTTTTTTAGCTTTTTAATAAATAACCTCAGAACCTTAGTATCTTAGAACCTCAGAACCTTAAAAGAAATGAGTAAAATACTAATTGTCGAAGACGAAGCAGCGATCAGAAGAGTTTTGGTAAAGATATTATCAGAAGAAAATGATACCTATCAGGTTGATGAAGCTGAAGATGGAGTTGCTGGACTTGAAAAAATAAAAAACAACGATTACGATTTGGTTTTGTGTGATATCAAAATGCCAAAAATGGATGGTGTTGAGGTTTTAGAAGAAGTAAAAAAGATAAAACCAGAAATCCCGATGGTGATGATTTCGGGGCATGGCGACATGGAAACTGCAATTCAGACTATGCGTTTGGGGGCTTTTGATTACATTTCGAAACCGCCAGATTTGAATCGTTTGCTAAATACAGTTCGTAATGCTTTAGATAAAAAACAATTAGTAGTTGAAAATAAAATCCTAAAGAAAAAAGTCAGTAAAAATTACGAAATGATTGGTGACAGCGAATCAATCAATCATATCAAAGTAATGATTGATAAAGTGGCTCCAACGGAAGCCAGAGTTTTGATTACTGGACCAAACGGAACGGGAAAAGAATTAGTAGCGCATCAATTACACGAAAAAAGTGAGCGTGCTGGTTTTCCTTTAATCGAAGTAAACTGCGCGGCGATTCCAAGTGAGTTGATCGAAAGCGAATTATTTGGACACGTAAAAGGAGCTTTTACATCGGCAGTGAAAGATCGTGCCGGGAAATTCGAAGCAGCTGACAAAGGAACTATTTTTCTGGATGAAATTGGAGATATGAGCCTTTCGGCGCAAGCCAAAGTTTTGCGCGCGCTTCAAGAGAATATGATTACCAGAGTTGGTGCCGATAAAGATATAAAAGTCGATGTTCGTGTAGTTGCCGCAACCAATAAAGATTTAAAAACAGAAATTGCCGAAGGTCGTTTCCGTGAAGATTTATATCATCGTCTAGCTGTAATTTTGATAAAAGTTCCGCCATTGAATGAAAGACGTGACGATATTCCTGCTTTGATTTTGCATTTTGCAGAAAAAATTGCTTCAGAGCAAGGAAACGCGGTAAAATCATTTTCGGCGCAAGCTATAAACTTATTACAGGAATACGATTGGACAGGAAATATTCGTGAACTTCGAAATGTGGTCGAGAGATTAATCATTTTAGGCGGAAACGAAATCTCCGAAACAGATGTCAAAATGTTCGCAAGCAAGTAAATGCTTCGCGCTTTAGGCTATAAGCTTTAGGCTTTAAGCTTTTATAGAAACTAAATAATTTTTGCTTACAGCGTATAGCTTAAAGCTTAAAGCTCAAAAAAATGAAACTAAAAAAAATAAACGAGAAATTACAAGACGCCTTAATTGAAAATGGTTTAACAGAGGCTAATGCTTTGCAGCTGGAAACTTTTTCGACTATAAAAAGCGGTGCCGATTGTGTGATTATTTCTCCAAAAGGAAGTGGAAAAACAACAACAATTGTTTTAAATGTCATTCAGCAATTGGCTGGTAAAACGGAAGAATCTCCTCGCGCTTTAATCATTGTTGAAGACAAAGCAAAGGTTTTAGAAATGGTTGAGCTTTTTGAGAAATATGGAAAATATACCAATTTGGAAGTTTATGGCGTAAACGAAAAAGGCGACATGGATTACGATAAAAACTACGTTTCTACAGGAATCGATGTTTTAATTGGAACACCAACTAAATTAAACGACATGTTTAGTACAGCAGGTTACAACGTAAATCGTTTAAAAATGTTTATTCTAGATGATGCAGATCCGATTTTGAAATTACGTCATGATCCAAAAATTACACGTATTTCTAATAGTATTGCTAAAGTGCAGCGAATTATCTTTTCTGAAACTCTGACAGAGCGTATTGAAATTTTGGCAGATAAAATCATGCTTGAGCCTTATTTGTTTGATATGGACGAAGACGGAGAAGAACTTGACGAAGACGAAGACGATATTGAAGAAGAATAATTTACAATAAAGTTTTTAGTCCCGGTTTTCAGTCTCAGTAACTGAAAAGCGGGATTTTTTATTAATTATTTGTATTTTCAGTTTTCAATCTTGGTAAAGACTAAAAATGAAAACTGCGATTCAAAACTAATTTTAGATATGGAGGTTTTAAAAACGTTTAAATTTTTGGGAATTGTACTGTTGTGCTTTTTTCTGATTATTTATGTTTTGATGATATCCTATTTTTATTTTAATCAGGTTGATTTAGTTTTCTATCGTTCAAAATTGTCCAAAGACTATAAATTTGATTATCAGCAAAAATTTGAAGAAATCAATATTTCTTCTTTTGATGGATCTGTGTTGAATGGATTATTGTTTAAAGCTGAAAAATCAAAAGGACTTGTTTTTTATCTTCATGGAAATGCTGGAACACTTGAAACTTGGGGCAAAATTGCAAAAATATACACCTCATTAGGCTATGATATCTTTATTTTAGATTACAGAAGTTTTGGAAAAAGTGAAGGTGAAATAGAGAATGAAGAGCAATTGAGTAAAGATATTTCTATCGTGTATAAGAAAGTGGCTGAGAGATATCCTGAAGATAAAATTATTATTGCAGGATATTCAATTGGTTCTGGTTTCGCCACAAAATTGGCGTTAGAGAATAATCCGAAAGCTTTGATTCTTCAAGCGCCGTATTATAATTTTTTAGAATTATCTAGCTCTAGAGCGCCATTTTTTCCTGACTTTATGAAGAAATTTAGTTTAGAAACAAATCTTTATCTTCCAAAAATAAAAAGACCAATTTATATTTTTCACGGAACTAAAGATCAGTTAATTCCAATTGATAATTCAGCTAGACTTAAGAAGTTATTAAAAGCAAATGCCTACTTTTATCCGCTAAAAAATCAAGAACACATTGGGGTAAATGAAAATCAAGATTTTCAAAAACAATTAAAAAGAATATTAGAATAAAAAAATAAAACGCTATGGGATTAATGAAAGTATTTTCTGGAAGTGAAGTATTAGCAATTGCTTTGCAGGAAAGATTAGAAGAAGCTGGAGTAGAAACAGTAAAAAAAGATAATATTCAATCGGCTCGTTTAGGAGGTTTTGGCCAGACAGATTTGGCTGTTGAGGTTTTTATTCAGGAAACCGATTTTGCAAAAGCAAATCCAGTTATAGAAGAATTTAGAATGAGCCTTTAAAAAGTATTCAGTCGCAGTCTTCAGTTATCAGCGTGAAACTGTGACTGAAAACTGCAAACTAAAAAAAAATGCAATACAAAATGTTAGTACTCGACATGGATGATACCTTGTTGACAGACGATCATAGAATTTCAGATTTAAATAAAAAAGTAATTTTAGAAGCTCAGGCAAAAGGCGTTTATGTTGTTTTGGCTTCTGGAAGACCGACTTCTGCAATGACGGCTTATGCGAAAGAGCTTGAGATGGATTTAAACGATTCTTATATGATTTCGTTTAATGGCGCAATAATTAGCCGTGTTAAAGACGATTTGGTTTTGTTTGAACAGAAATTAACTGTAGAACAAATTCACGCGCTGTACGATTATAGTGTAAAGAAAAATGCGCATATTATCACGTATTTGGATGATGAGATTATCAGCGAAACAGATTCAGAATTTATTGAGGTCGAAAAAGAAATTACAGGAATGGCGCATCATAAAGTTTCAAGCTTTAAAGATTATGTAGACAGACCGGCAGTTAAATGTATTTTGTTGCAAGATCCAGCGTATTTAAAAACCTTAGAAAAAGATTTAAAGGAGGCAATGCCACATTTAAGTGTTTCGATGTCTAAACCATTTTTCTTAGAAGCGGCTCAGCAAGGCATTGATAAAGCGGCGAGCTTGAAACTTTTAGCTGAAAAGCTAGGAATTCATCAAAGTGAAATTATCGCAGTTGGAAACGCAGGAAATGACTTGACCATGATAGAATATGCTGGTTTAGGAGTTTGGGTTGATAATGTGACACCAGAATTGCGTGATAAAGCCGATTTAATCGTAGCTTCAAATAATGATGATGGTGTTGCTGAGGTAGTAACACGTTATATTTTAAACTAAACTAAAATGAAAAATCCAATTGAGACGGAACGTCTAATTTTACGGGAACTTGAACTTTCTGATGCTGAAGGAATGTTCGAATTGGATTCTAATCCGAATGTGCATTTATTTGTTGGAAATAGACCCGTAAAACATATTGAAGAAAGTATCGAATATATCAAGTTTGTTCAAAAACAATACAAAGATCTTGGAACAGGTCGATGGGCAGTTGTTTTAAAAGAAACAAATGAATTTATTGGCTGGTCTGGAATTAAATTTATTACAGACGAAATCAATAATCACAAAAACTTTTACGAGCTAGGATATCGTTTTATCGAAAAGCATTGGGGAAAAGGTTATGCAACCGAAGCAGGAAAAGCTTTTATTGATCATGCTTTTAATGAAATGAAAGTAGAAATGCTTTATGCTTACGCAGATGCAGGAAACGAAAACTCAAGAAAAATTTTAGAGAAATTAGGTTTTCATTTTGTGAATTCTTTCGAATATCAAGAAGAATTAGAAGTTTGGTACGAACTTAAAAATCCAAACTCAAACTAAGAAATGCATTCCAAATCTTTACATACTTAAAAGTCAGTAAAGATTTGGAAACAAATCAGAGTTATTATTTTTTAGCTACAGAAACAAAGTATTTATTTCCGTCACCCATAGTTAATTTTACACGCTCGTCGCAAAGATCGATTGCAAAATTTGCACTTTCGTAACAGCTGCAAGTTGTATTTTTGTCTTTAGACATTTCTGTTTTACAGTTGTTGTTTTTAAAACTTGCCAATTGTGGTGTGTATAAGCTAACCAAATCAGTAGAAGCAGTTACTAACGAAATAATACTTGCAGAATTGTTATTTGTAATTCTGTATACAATTCTATCTGTATAATTTACTTCGTTAACAGTTACTTTACGAATGTAGGTATAAGCTGTAGATCCTTCACCTGGTTCTTTTACTTCAAATTTAAAACCAACAGCACGAATAGCAACGTCAAATTGCTGCTGAGAGTTTAAGCTTGCCCAAGATGTTAATGTGCTAATAGAAGGAAATGGATTTGCATTTGCAGCTGGAGCATTAGTTTGCGCTTGCGAACTAAAAATGGTTAAGAACATCAAGCAGATTGTGGGTAAAAATGCTTTCATAAAGTGGTATTTGTTATTATAATTGTTGCCTACTCTCTTTGGTTTTCGGCTTTCCCATTTCATTTTGTAACACAAAACAACAACATAACGAGTAAAATTCAAAATTGTTATGACTGAATTATTATTAAATTAATTAAAGTTACTAAAATTCTCGAATATGAATTTATTGGCAACTTGATTCATCACAATGGTAAATGTAAGAAATTTTGAATTTAAAACAGAAAAAAACGTATTTAATCGATAAAATTTGCTTTTGGTCGATTGTTTTGTCGTTTTATTCTTATTTGAAAGCCAAAATCTGAAAAAATGTAGGCTTTTACTTTTTCTAAAATAAAATAAAAAGATTAGGTTTTTAATGTTTCTAAATTAACGTTAGCGCAAATTATTGATTGGAAGTCCATTAATTGCTTTCTTTTGATGAATATTGTTTGTAAATTTGCAGCCTTAAATTTTTTGACAACGATTTCATTAATTTAAGACAGATTATGGAAAATAGAAAAAAAGTTGCCTTTTATACGCTGGGTTGTAAACTGAATTTTTCAGAGACTTCTACAATTGCCAGAAATTTCAATAACGAAGGTTTTGACCGCGTTGATTTTGAAGAAATAGCAGATATTTATGTCATTAATACTTGCTCTGTAACAGAAAATGCAGATAAGCAGTTTAAGCAGGTAGTTAAGAAAGCAATGAAGCTGAACGAAAAAGCTTTTGTCGCCGCTGTTGGCTGTTACGCACAATTAAAACCAGAAGAATTGGCTGCAGTTGATGGGGTTGATTTGGTTTTGGGTGCAACAGAAAAATTCAAAATCACCGACTATATTCATGATTTGAGTAAAAACGATATGGGTGAAGTTCACTCATGTGAAATTGCCGAAGCCGATTTCTACGTAGGAAGTTATTCTATTGGAGATCGTACAAGAGCATTTTTAAAAGTTCAGGACGGTTGCGATTATAAATGTACGTATTGTACAATTCCGTTGGCTCGTGGAATTTCTAGAAGTGATGCTTTAGAAAATGTATTGAAAAATGCCAAAGAAATTTCGGCTCAAAATATCCGCGAAATTGTTTTAACAGGTGTAAATATTGGAGATTACGGAAAAGGGGAGTTCGGAAACAAAAAACATGAACATACTTTTCTAGATTTAGTTCAAGCTTTAGACAAAGTAGAGGGAATTGAGCGTTTGAGAATTTCGTCAATTGAACCAAACTTGTTGAAAAATGAAACAATCGAATTTGTTTCTAAAAGCCGAACTTTTGTACCGCATTTTCATATTCCATTGCAATCAGGAAGCAATGATATTTTAAAGTTAATGAAACGTCGCTATTTGCGCGAAGTTTATATTGATCGTGTAAACAAAATTCGCGAGGTAATGCCTCACGCTTGTATAGGTGTTGATGTTATTGTTGGTTTTCCTGGAGAAACAGATGAGCATTTCTTAGAAACTTATCATTTCTTAAATGATTTAGATATTTCGTATTTACACGTATTTACGTATTCAGAAAGAGATAATACAGAAGCGATAGATATGGAAGGAGTTGTTCCTTCAAATGTTAGAGCAAAACGCAGTAAAATGCTTCGTGGCTTATCGGTTAAAAAACGTCGTGCATTTTACGAAAGCCAGTTAGGAACAAACAGAACGGTTCTTTTTGAAAGCGAAAATAAAGAAGGATACATTCACGGATTTACAGAAAACTACGTGAAAGTAAAAACACCTTGGAATCCAGAATTGGTAAATACTTTGCAAGAAATCAATTTAACTAAAATAGACGAAGACGGAAGTGTACGTTTGGAGTTTTTGAATAAATTGGCGGAAGCTTAAAAAAGAAATAAACACAAAGTATTTGTCATTCCGAGGAACGAGGAATCACACTCGAAACTTGACAAAGATTGATAATTATGGCATACGGAATTACTAGTGTGATTCCTCGTTCCTCGGAATGACAAAAAAAGCCTCTTATTAGAGGCTTTCCTATTTTTATAAATCATTCATTTTCCTGAACAATCAATTTCAACGAATTAATATAATCAGTGTCAAATTCTATAACTCGAATTTTTTCGGGATTAAAATCTAATTCTCCTCCAAACTGACCTTTTGTGTCTAGAAAATCAATTGTCAACTCTTCGTCATTCAATTTTATTAGTTTTCCTAAATAAGCAGATTTAGATGATTTTTTGGCGATTTGAAAAATGCCATATTTCTTTGAAACATAATTAATAATTGAAGCTAAATCTTTGATTGGGATAATATCATCAGAATTGATTTTTAAGCCTTTCAAACGAATTACTTTTTCTGTAAAGGCCAGATCATGATCTCTATTTACAGCTTCAATATTTTTATTTCTTAAAATAACAAAACCATCCAAAACAAAATCTACAGGATTATTACGAAGCAAAATCCAATCATCAGAGTAATCAATTAAAAATCCGCTGAAGATTTCTTTTTTATCCTGAAATTCTATTTCGACCAATTGTCTTAAATATTGTTCCATGTTTTTAGTATTGGAATTTAGTTTTAAGGATTAGTAGACCAAATGCTGCTATTTTTAATAAATACTCGTCGGTTTAATTTTAATTGAGCAATAATTAAATCTGCCATATCTTCAGATTGCATTACTTTTTCCGGGTTTCCATCAGTTAAATTTAGATCTTTTGCCATGTCGGTGGCAACTGTACTTGGCGTTAAAGCCGTAACACGAATATTGTGTTTTCTCATTTCCTGCATCAAAGAATCTGTTAAACCTAAAACAGCAAATTTTGAAGCACTGTAAGCGCTTGTTAGAGCGTTTCCGTTTAATCCAGCAGTAGATGAAATATTAATGATATCGCCAGTTTGTCTTTCGATCATGTTTGGAATTATTGCACGAGTTGTGTAATATGTTCCCATTAAATTTACCTGAATAATTCTTTCCCAAGCTTCTGGTTCCAATTCTAAGAATTTTCCAAAAGAAGCAATTCCAGCGCTATTAATCAAAATGTCGATACTTTTAAATTCTGCGATTGCTTTTTCAGCAGCAGCATTTATAGAATTAATATCAGAAACATCTGCAGACAAAGCCAAAGTTTTTACGCCAAGTTTAGCAGTTTCTGCAGCCAGCTCATCAATATCGTTTTGAGTTCTTGAAACCAAAATCAGGTTTACACCTTCCTTTGCCAAAGCAATTGCCACAGCTTTTCCTATTCCTTTTCCTGCGCCTGTAATAAAGGCGTTTTTATTTTTTAAGTCGGTCATGATTGTGTTTTTAGAAATGCAGAAAGCATCATTTTAAGTCTTACAAAAATAAGGTTTTGAAAACTAAAATGATGCTTTAAAAGGTATTCTTAATCTAAGTTTAACAACTTTTTGCTATTCTTTCAGTACCATATCAATACACATTACTGCTCCTAAAATTAACTGTCTCAACGGACTATCAGCAGCAATTGTATCTTCAATCTGAAGAACATAATTATCGGCACTTGTAAAAAACTCTTTTCCTAATCCTGCCCATTTTTTACTTACTTGAGCCAATTGTTTGTTTTCATGAGAGAATTTAAAATCCCAACCGGTCCATTTTCCTTGAAGCGTTGCGACTGGTTTTTCGTTTTTGTCCAAAATGTCAAATTTTCCTCCAATCGAAAAGAATTTTTGTTTGAAAGTTCCAATCAAACGATCTTTTTCGTCCAATACTTCAACAGTCGATCTAAAGATGGCAACACCTCTTCTTACCGTAATTAACTTTTCGCCAGATGCAGTTGTAATTTCAACATTAAATGGAGTTGCTCTTTTATAATCTGTAAATCGAAGAACTTTAGTGAAAAAACCAAGATTGTTTTCTCGGCAGTTCATGATGATTTGATTGTTTTCTGGATGATAGATATCGTAATTGTTTGCAGCTTTGAACATTCCAATATGTTCTTTTACTAAAAATAGATTTTGGCTTAAAATAGGATTCATACGTGTGTAAAAAAGTTTTAAAAATAAAGCCGCAAATGTAATAAAATATTTATTAATTATACTGTTTAGAAGTTTCCACCAGACGAATAAATTCAGCTTTATAACCTTCGCCATCGTTAGAGTTTCCTTGCTTTGCCAGTTTTACAATTTCTTCAGAAGATTTGTCGGCAATTAATTTTGAATCTCTCAATTTTAATCCAAACCAAGCTACGGCAGAACTAAATTTCATATCGTCACTCGCTTTTTCCAAAGCCACCGATTTATTTTCTATTGCTTGAACCATTTCGATGCTTTTTTCTCCATCAGGTTTTTTATAGCGAAATTTGATTGTCGCCAATTCATTGCTGTAATTTGTAGAATTTGTTTCGGTTTTAGTGTATTTTAAAGGATCTGGCTGTTCTGCTAAATAATCGCTTTTTATGCCTGCAGGAATAATTTCATACAAAGCTGTTACAGTATGATTGCTTCCTAATTCACCAGCATCAATTGCATCATTTTTAAAATCTTCTGGACGCAATTTTCTATTTTCATAACCAATTAAGCGATACGCTTGAACTTGTTTTGGATTGAATTCAATCTGAATCTTCACATCTTTCGCAATAGCAAACATCGAACCCTTAAACTCTTTTCCTAAAAAACGATTTGCTTCCTGAATGTTGTCGATGTAAGCATAGTTTCCGTTTCCTTTATCGGCTAAGATTTCCATTTTACTGTCTTTATAATTTCCCATTCCGTAACCTAAACAAGTTAAGAAAACGCCTGTTTTTCTTTTTTCTTCAATTAGTTTTTCCATGTCAGAATTAGAAGAACTTCCAACGTTAAAATCTCCGTCGGTAGCTAGAATTACACGATTGTTTCCACCTTTAATGAAATTTTCAGTTGCCGTTTTATAAGCCAGTTCAATTCCTGCGCCACCGGCAGTGCTTCCTCCAGATTGTAATTTATCCAAAGCGTCGATAATCGTTTTTTTCTCATCTCCAGAAGTTGGCGGTAAAACCATTCCTGCAGCGCCCGCATAAACAACAATGGCAACTTTGTCTTTTACGCGTAATTCATTCACCAATATTTTTAAAGATTGTTTCAATAAAGGCAATTTGTTCATGTCGCTCATTGAACCCGAAACATCAATCAAGAAAACAAGGTTTGAAGCAGGTAAATCATTGGTTGGAATATTTTTTCCTTGTAAACCAATTTTTAAGATTTTATTGTTTTTATTCCAAGGTGAATCGCTCACTTCTGTATTGATAGAAAACGGATGTTCATTTTTTGGCTGTGGATAAGTATATTTAAAGAAATTCACCATTTCTTCTACACGAACTGCATCTTTTGGAACTTGTTGTCCGTTGTTTAAAAAACGTCTGATATTCGTATACGAAGCATTGTCAACATCTATAGAAAAGGTAGAAAGTGGCGCTGTTTTTGGACTTTCGAAAGCATTTTCTACAAAAGTGTCATAATCTTCCTGAGTTGGTTCAGCTGGAATTGGTATTATATTTAATTTTTTATCTAATTCCTTTTCTGAAAGATTTTTATAGATTTCATTTTTGGTTGAAATTACAACAACGCCATTTGACGCTTTGTTTCCATAAATTGAAGTTGCTGCTTGATCTTTTAAAACCGAAACATTATCAATATCATTCGGATTTATTTTTGCCATTTGATTAGCTTTTGCAGGAACTCCATCAATGATGTACAAAGGCTCATTTTTTGGAGAAACAGATTCATTTCCGCGAATAGTAACAGTTGGGCTTGGCATGGCAGAATACCCCATAGAATTTTGAACTTGAATTCCTGATACTTTTCCTTGCATAGCTACCGAAGCTGTTGCCATTTTTGCTTTTTTTCTTTCAGCACGCTCGTAACTACGATTGCTATATTCAGCATCGCTTGAACCGTAACCAACAACTACAACTTCTTGCAAACTTGACATTTCTGGAAACATTTTTATATTCATAATATTTGAATTTTGAACCTTTTGACTTTGGTTTTTGTATCCAATAAAAGTGAAAACCAACATGTCGCCAGTTTTGGCTTGAATACTGTATTGGCCATCAAAATTTGTATAAACATTAGTTTTTGAGGTCTGATTGAAAATAGTTACGCCTGGAAGCGGTTGTTTTGTTTCATCTGAAACGATTCCAGAAATAGTTCTTTCTTGTGCCATACTTACGAAACATATAAGCATAGCAATGGCTGATGAAATAAGTTTTAGACTTTTCATGATAATAAGTTTTAGAATTAATGTTTGAGTTTTGCTATGTCAAAGCTGCAGACTTTGACATAGCATTAGATTATTTTTTCGGAGCTGGTTTTCCGTTTTTAGTAGTAATTATAACAACTCCTTTTTTACCTTTTTCGCCATATTTTTCGGTTGCTTCAAGGTCTTGTAAAATTGTTATGGTTTTAATGTCTTGTTTGTCTAAAGGTGCATACGGACTTGTTGGATTTTTACCAAACAAATCATTTTCTGAATAGTAAATTCCGTCAATGATATACAAAGGTTCGTCAAGAACTACGAGCGAATCTAAATTTTCTGGCTGTAGATTCGGAAGCTCATTCTGAATCATTTTGTCTTTTTTGGTATCATCACTGTGTGCCAATGCATTTCCGTTTAAAACTACAAGAGGACTGCTTTTTTTTGCTTTTTGTGCTGACGCCGCAGAGTAAGCAACTCTTGCAGACTCTCTTTGAGAATAACCTGAATAATCCATATTTGGAGTTGCTTCTTTTTTTGCAGAAACATTATCTTCTTCATCAAAAGTTTCATTTAATAATATTGGAGCAGGCATCGTTGTTTCTTCCGCAATTTTTGGTGTAGAAGAAGAATGAAAAGATTCTGTTTGTGGAACTGCTATTTCTTGAACAGCAACTCGTTGCTTGTTTTTAGTTTGATTTTCTAAAATTTTAACCGCTTCTTCGCTTGAAACTATCCCAGAATCTGAAGATGGAGTTGCATCTTTTTGAATTAAAACAGGTTCTTGAGTTTGAGATTGCTCTATTTCTTTTTCTTCCAAAACTACTTTTGGTGTTTCTGTTACTGCTTCTTTATCAGAATGTAAAAATTGAAAACCTAAAGAAAACAATAATAGAAGAGAAGCCGCAACCGCTATTTTTTTCCATAATGCAATTGTTTTTTTATCTTCTTTTTTGTCCAGTTTTTCTTCTACTCGCGACCAGACTTTTTCCATTCCTGGAAAGTCTTGAAACTCGGCTTTTTGCGAAGCTTCTTTTATTTTATCGAATAATTTATCTTGATTGTCCATGACTATTTTGCTTTTTGATAATACAATTTATTAACCAGTTCTTTCAGTTTGGTCTTAGCGGCATTCAATTGTGATTTTGATGTGCCTTCAGAAATCTTTAGCATTTCGGCTATTTCTTTATGGGAGAAACCTTCAATAACAAAAAGGTTAAATACCGTTTTGCAGCCGTCTGGAATGTGGTTTAATAAATTAAGTAAATCTTCTTCTTCTAAAGTATTTAGTTCGTCAACAGAAGGCTGAGAAATCAGCTTTACGTCGTCGAGATACATATTAAAGTTGGTTGCTTTTCTGATGGTCGCCAGACAATGATTTACAGTTATTCTTCTAGCCCAAGCTTCAAAAGCATACGCTTCTTTTAACTGATCAAGTTTGGTGAAAATAGTAAAGAAAGAATCTGCCAAAGCTTCTTCTATCTCTTCCTCCTTTTTTAAATATCTTTTGCAAAGGCGGTACAACTTTGGCGCCATGTATTCGTACACCTGACGCTGGGCATCGCGATGCATTTTTTTACAATTTGCTATTTGAGTTTCGTTTATCACAATTGTTGTCTTTCTTGTATAGAGAGTAAAAAAGATAAAAAGGTTGGGACGGAGGTGAAAAAAAAATTTTTAAGGTTCAGAGTTGCAAAGCAACAAAGGTTCAAAGGTTTTATTGTAGAGATGCACTGCAGTGCGTCTAACGTCAGAGAATCCATAATTTGACATTCTTTGCGTAGACGCACTGCAGTGCGCCTCTACGTTAATATTGTAATTGAATAGTTTTATTTAATCGGCAATGTCAATTTATAAATCTTAGTTTCTAAAAGTTCTGTGTCATTATCTTCACAAAGTAAAAACTCTATTTTATTGTTTTCTTTTTTGTAGAAAGTCAGGCCTTCAAATTTATTGGTTGCCGTAATTTTTTGAGTGAAATCTATTTTCATCGTTTTAACATCGATTCTTCCGATGAAACTTCCTAAGATTTCTCCGTCATCATAAGTCGATTTGGTATCTTCGGCAGTTGAAAGGAAATAGATTTTATCATCTACCAAAATAGCATCGGTAAAACTGGAACGAACGCCTTTTATTTTTGGGAGTTTGTAATTGACAGAAATCAGGGCAAATTCTTCTCCGAGATTTTTGGCATGAATCGTAAAAATCGTGTTTTTGTTAGAAATGCCATTTCCTCGATTGAATAAATACCAGTTTTCACCATCAAAAATAGCGCCTTCTAGATTAAAATCTTCTGGTTTTATTTCTCCGAAATTCTGCATTACAGCATACAAATCGACTAAATTGTTCTTTTGTAAAACGGTTTTTGATTTCATATCAAACTCAATCATTTTGTTTCGGTTTTCGGTAGAACCAGAACCAAAAACATAAAGCGTATCATTATGATGTGTAAGCGATTCAAAATCGGGTTTTAAGTTTTTCGGAATATTTTGTGTAGGATTGTCGATCAAAGCATGCTGATTCAATTGCTGATTCTGCATATTGTATTCGTATAAGAATCCGCTGTTATCGCCAATTACATAAAGCGCGTCATTGTTATAAAATAAACCTGATGCCGAACCGATTCCGATGATTTGAAATAATATTTCTAATGTGAATTTTTCCATTAAATGTTGTTTTTTATTGCAATGAATAGCAGTTCCGATAGCTATCGGAATTCGTAAAATTACTATATTTATAAGACAAAAAATGAAAAAGATATGAAATCAATAGACCCGAAAGATTTTAAAGTTGTAGATAAAATAAAGCTCAAAGAAATTCCGACTGTTTTGAATATCAAAGCCGATGACGATGAAAAAGAAGAAAAATTAGATAAGGTTCAAGCCAAATTGAGCGATTTGCAAGACGTAATGTATGCGCACAATAAATACAGCGTTTTGATTTGTCTTCAAGGAATGGATACTTCGGGAAAGGACAGTTTGATTCGAGAAGTTTTTAAAGAATTTAATCCGCGTGGGGTAGTAGTGCATAGTTTCAAAACTCCAACTTCTACAGAGCTGGAGCATGATTATTTATGGCGCCATTATATCGCTTTGCCAGAAAAAGGAAAGTTTGCTATTTTTAATAGAACACATTACGAAAATGTTTTGGTCACAAGAGTACATCCTGAATATGTTCTGGCTGAAAATCTTCCAGACATTAATTCTGTCGATGATATTACACCTGAATTTTGGAAAAACAGAATCGGACAGATTAATAATTTTGAAAAGCATATTTGCCAAAACGGAACAATAGTAATGAAATTCTATCTTCACTTGAGCAAAGAAGAACAGCGTCAGCGTTTGTTGCGCCGTTTGGAAGAAGAAAAACACAATTGGAAATTTTCGCCAGGTGATTTGAAAGAACGTGGCTATTGGGACGAGTATATGAAGTATTATGAAGAAGCCATCAATAAAACTTCTACACCTCATGCGCCATGGTATATTGTTCCTGCCGATGACAAAGAAATGTCTCGTTATATTGTAGCCAAAATTATCTGGGAAGAAATGAAAAAACATACGGATATTAAAGAACCAGAGCTGGACGAGAAAACAGCAATAAATATTGAATTGTATAAGAAAGAATTAGGAGAGAAGTAATTGGGCAATTGAGATAATAAGTCAATTAGATAATTTTTGACCTCTCTAAGTTTAAAAAACTGTCGAGGTTATTTTATATCCAATTGGTAAAAAATAAAAAACCCGACAGACTTGGAGACTGTCGGGTTTTTACCAAAAACAAAATAATAAATTAAACCTATTCTTTATAGTTTAAAACCATAAGCAACACGCAATGCTACCTGATTGGTTCTAAAATCATGATAATCTTCATAACGAACACTTAAGTCGATAAATTTGTTAGCATATCCAATCCCTGGAGCCCATAAAAAAGTTGTCTTATCGTAACCGTTTGTTACAGCAAAACCGGCACCAACTTCACCTAATACATAAAATTGATCTTTTAAAACAAAAGCTTTAAAACCTGCTTTGGCTGGAATAAATCCAAGATCTTTTACGTTATTTCCAAGATCGTCTTTTCCCATAAATAGATTCGTAAATCCTGTTGTTAGGGTCAAAGATGTTTTTTTGGAAAGATCATACTGTAAACGAACATCTCCCCCAAGAGACCAGTCGTAATCATTGTCGGTTGGCAATCCTCCATTTAAACCAAAACCTAATCTAAAACCTTGGTCGTAATTTGTTGCTTCTGTCTCTTGAGCAAATGTGTTGTTGGCAAATAAAAATGTGAAAGCAGCTAGGCATAACATCTGTAATTTTTTCATGGCTTATATTTTTGAAATTTCTATAATGTAAAATTATATTGGAGGCGTTTGGAGTTTGTTACACAATTTTTAGGTTTCGTTACATAATATTGAGGTGAGCTTATTTTTTTCTTAAAATTGGCATATATTTTTATTAATTGGATAGAATTCGAAGCTTCTGACTATCTTTGCCGACTAAAAAAGAATACAAGTGAATTTAAAGCAGTACACCAAAGAGTTTTCGTATAATTTAAGACTGGCTTATCCTGTTATTTTAGGAATGGTCGGACATACTTTAATTGGTATTGTCGATAACATAATGGTGGGAAAAATAGGAAGTACAGAACTAGCAGCAGTTTCGCTAGGTAACAGTATGATTTTTATTGCAATGTCTTTAGGAATTGGATTTTCTACAGCAATAACTCCAATCGTTGCCGAAGGTGATGCAGAGAAAAATGATACTAAAATTCGCTCTGCTTTTCACCATGGTTTATTTTTATGTACCATTTTAGGATTAATCCTTTTTACGGTAATTATGTTTGCCAAACCAATAATGGAATTGCTAAAACAGCCAGCAGATGTTATTGTACTTGCAAAACCTTATTTAGGATGGGTGGCTTTCTCGCTGATTCCTTTGGTAATGTACCAGGGCTATAAGCAGTTTGCTGACGGAATGTCATTAACCAAATATTCGATGTATGCTATGGTTATGGCAAATGTGCTTCACGTTGGAATTAATTATGTTTTGATTTATGGAATCTGGATTTTTCCAAAAATGGGAATTATTGGAGCCGCTTTGGGAACTGTAATTTCGAGAATATTTTTGGTCATGTTCATGCATATCATGCTTTCAAGAAGAGACGATTTAAAACGCTTTTTTAAAGGTTTCAGTTTTAATGAAATAAAAAAGGTAACAATAGAAAAGATTATCAGCATAGGATTCCCTTCTGCAATGCAGATGCTTTTTGAAGTTGTGCTATTTACAGCTTCAATCTGGCTTTGCGGAAATATCGGAAAAACAAGTCAGGCAGCAAATCAAATAGCATTAAGTTTAGCGTCAATGACTTTTATGTTTGCCATGGGATTAAGCGTAACTTCGATGGTTCGTGTCAGCAATCAAAGAGGTTTGATGGATTATAAAAAGCTAATTGTTGTAGCGCGTTCTATTTTTCTGCTTGCTATAATCTTAGAAACAATTTTTGCAATTTTCTTTATTATTTTCCACGATTATCTGCCTTATATTTTCTTGAATATGGAAAACACAGGACAGATTTTAGATAACGAAGAAGTAATAGGAATTGCTTCAAAATTACTTTTAATTGCTGCAATTTTCCAGATTTCTGACGGAATTCAGGTTGTGGTTCTCGGGGCATTACGTGGATTGCAGGATGTAAAAGTACCAATGTATATTACTTTTGTAGCTTATTGGGTTATTGGTTTCCCTATTTCGTACTATTTAGGAGAATACACCGAATTGAAAGCTCAAGGGGTTTGGATCGGACTTTTGGCAGGTTTAACAGCAGCGGCGATTTGTTTATATATTCGTTTTCATTACCTAACAAAGAGATTGATTATCGATTCAGATCTAAATAACTAAATTTGAATAAAAAATAAGTCGAAGATTGTAAAGTTTAAAGTCAAGAGAAATTCTTTTAATCTGTATAATCTGAGACAAAAAAAATAACCATTAAAAAAATAAATAGATATGGAATTACCTAAATTTTTACTTGGAGATAATACCGATTTTCCAGACGATATTTTTATCATTCACCTAGATTACCCAAGATTTATTATCAATTTGAAAGATGATGAGGTTGAGTTTTTAGAAGAACCAGAAGATCTTGACGAAGCTGAATTAAACGCCGAAATGGAAAGTTTAATTGAAAAAGCAAATGAGTTTTACGACAGAGAAATTAATCGTTACGAAGAGTAATTTGTTTTTCTAATCTTACGTTCTTATACTATTTTTAATGAAAAATTTACGTTTTTTAAAACCTATTTTCAGTTTTATATTAATCGGATTATTGATTACCACTTTAAGCCGAATCTTTTTGTTTTTTCTTTTTAAAGAAAGAGTAGTGCAGACGCCAGATTTCTGGTATATTTTTCCAATCGGATTACGAATGGATTTAATATTGCTTTGTTATTTGTCATTTTTGCCAGCAGTTCTAATTACTTTTCTGCCAAATAAATGGATAAAATTCACCAACAAATTTCTGGTAATTTATAGTTTTCTATTTCTGTTTTTAATTCTTTTTGTAGAATTAGCCTCTCCAGATTTTGTAAAGCAATATGATACGCGCCCGAATAAGATTTTCTTAGATTATCTTATTTATCCAAAAGAAGTGGTTGGAATGCTTTTAAAAAGTTACCTGACTTCAATCATTGTGACTTTTCTAATTCTTGGCGTTGTACTTTATTTTGCTTTCAAAAAAGGGAAACAATTATTTTATACAACCAGTACAGAATATAAATTCAAATTAATGGTATTTCCATTAGTGGCTTTTTTATTGTTTTTCGGAGCACGTTCAAGTCTTACTTCAAAACGTCCTATTAATGCTAGTAATGCTGTTTTCTCAACGGATCAGCTTACAAATACTTTAGGATTAAATTCATTTTACACTGTTGCTTTTGCCGCGTATTCAATCAAAAATGAGGGAAATACTAAAATGTATGGTAAAATGGATGAAGCCGAAGCGATCGCTCGTGTAAAAAAATACATGATAGCAGGACCAAACGATTTTAGCGATAAAGACATTCCGTTTTTGCATGTACAGCAGCCAGATTCTGTTATGAAAAAGCCATATAACTTGGTGATATTTCTACAGGAAAGTTTAGGTGCAGAATATGTTGGAATTTTGGGAGGAAAACCATTAACTCCAGAATTTGATAAATTGTCTAAAGAAGGATTATTGTTCACCAATTTGTATTGCACAGGAACCAGAAGTGTTCGCGGAATTGAAGCAGTTGTAACTGGATTTTTGCCTTCGCCATCAGAAAGTGTAGTGAAGCTTGGAAATTCACAACAAGGATTTTTTACATTGGCAGACGCATTAAAACAAAAAGGTTACGATACCAGTTTCATTTATGGCGGAATGGCCAATTTTGATAATATGGCTTCGTTCTTTAACGGAAATGGTTTTACAGACATCGTAGACCAAACTGATTTTGATTCGGATGGAAATAAATATGCTTTCAAAGGAACTTGGGGTTATTCTGATGAAGATTTAGTTACGAAAGCAAATCAGTATTTCAAATCAAAAGGAGACAAACCATTTTTCTCTTTAATGTTCTCTACTTCAAATCACGAACCATTTGAATATCCAGCTGGAAGAATTAAACCTTATGATAAAAAGCCTAATACGGTAAATAATGCCATGAAATATGCCGATTTCTCTATTGGGAAATTCTTTGAAATGGCAAAGAAAGAACCGTACTTTAAAAATACGATTTTCATTGTAATTGCTGACCATAACACAAGAACTTATGGGAAAAATTTAGTGCCAATAAACAAATTCCACATTCCAGCATTTATTATGGGGCCAGGAGTTCCAAAAGGAGCTGTTTATGATAGATTGGCAAGTCAGATTGATATTCCGCCAACATTGTTAAGTTACTTAGGACTTCCGTTTGAAACTCCAATGGTAGGTCGAAACCTAAGCAAATTGGATCCGAAAGTGCAAGGAAGATCTATTATGCAGTTTAATGACATCAATGCATTTAGAGTTGAAAATCAAGTTGTGATCATGCAACCAAATTTGAAACCATTGCAGTTTGAAATCAAAAATGATACAACTTTAATTCCGGTTAAATTAAATGAAGATTTAGCAAAAGATGCTTTAGCGCACGTTATTACAGCAGGAAATTTATATAAAGAAAGTAAATATAAGCTTAGACCTAAAAAATAAAGATGCTAAGGTACTAAGTTGCTAAGCTTCTAAGTTTTGTCACATTGAGCGAAGTCGAAATGTTATATAGTTCTTGACTCCACTCGAACAGAAAGGAAACCTTAGTAACATAGAAGCTTAGTATCTTAGAACCTTTTTTTAAAATATAATTTTAACAACTCAGAAGCAGCTGCAAACGATGAAATCTCATTGTTTTGCACTGCTTTTTTGCTTTCTTCTAAAAGCGAAATGATTTCAGGCTGATTATAGAAATTCTGTTTCAATTGTTCGTTGATGGTTTCAATCATCCAGAAATGGTTTTGTTCGTTTCTTTTGTCTTGGAAAAATCCTGATTCTTTCGTCATTTCAAAATAATCAGAAATCGTATTCCAAACTTCAGGAATTCCGTCTTTTGTCAGTGAACTGCAAGTAGTGACTTTGGGCTGCCAATTTGATTTTTTGGGAGGAAATAAATGCAAAGCGCGATTAAACTCCAATTTCGCTTGATTTGCCTTTTTTATATTATCGCCGTCAGCTTTATTAATGACAATTGCATCTGCCATTTCCATAATACCACGTTTAATACCTTGAAGTTCGTCGCCTGCACCAGAAATTTTCAAAAGCAAAAAGAAATCGACCATACTGTGAACGGCAGTTTCGCTTTGGCCAACTCCAACTGTTTCGATAATAATAGTATCAAAACCTGCGGCTTCACAAAGAATAATGGTTTCTCGGGTTTTTCGCGCGACACCTCCCAGAGTTTCACCAGAAGCACTAGGGCGAATAAAAGCATTTTCGTCTTTTACCAATTCTTCCATTCGGGTTTTATCTCCCAAAATACTTCCGTGCGAAAGCGAACTGCTTGGATCGACTGCCAAAACAGCTACTTTTTTTCCTAATTGTGTCAAATGTTTTCCAAAAGCTTCAATAAAAGTGCTTTTTCCAACTCCAGGAACTCCTGTAATTCCAATACGAACTGATTTATTAGCATGAGCTAAACAGCCTTGAATGACTTCGCTTGCTTTTTTAAAATGATCTGGATTAGTGCTTTCAATTAAAGTAATGGCACGACTTAAAGAAGTTCTATTTCCTTCTAAAATGCCATTAATTAATTCTTGAGAAGTAGGTTGTTGTCTGCGTTTGCTTTTAATTTGATTGATAGCCGAAATATTGGTGATTTCGGGAGGTGAAATTCCAGCTTTTTCAGAGATGCTACCAGTTTGTTTATTAGAATTTGACAAAACGCACTTTTTAGAACTGTAAAAGTACAGAAAACAAAAACAGTTTCAAAAAGTTAGTTTGCCTCTAATTACACGAATTTCCGCTAATTTGTTATTCTCACAATGAGTAAAAATAAGTTGCCACGAATTCACGAATTTTCTTTTTTTTAATCTTTATCTAATATTATTCAAATTAATTCGAAAAAATAATCTCAAAGATTTTAAAAGAAAATTCGTGAATTCGTGGCAAAAAAAAGTTAGAATCTTTTTAGTAACCTGCAGTAAATCTAACCTGATGATGTTTTGGAGTTTCTACTTCGTCAGCAATAACAACTGCTAAATCTTCTACAGATAAAATACTTCTTTGCTCATCATTGAAAACAGGATTTTCTAATCCTAAACGGTATTTTCCAGTTCTTCCTGTTTTAGTTCCAGCATGCATTTCGAAAGCAGGACTAAAGAATGCCCAATCCAAATCTTTTTCTTCTTTAATAATGTTTAAATAATGTCTTGCAGCATTTGCACCAGGGAAAATCTCTTTTGGAAAATCTGGCGTATCAACCGCTTGTAAATCTGGAGCTACATATAAACTTCCAGCTCCACCAATTGTAATAAAACGTTTAACTCCCGATTTTTTAACCGCTTCCTGAATTGCTTTAGAACCTGCTAAAAAGTCATCGTAAATATTTGGGTTTGTCCATCCAGGGTTATAAGCATTAACCACAGCATCGTGACCTTTTAAGATTTCTGCCAAAGTATCAACATTAAAAATATCTGCAGCAACCCAAGTAGCGTTTGGGGTATCTTTTGGAGTTCTTGCAATAGCAGTGATTTCATGTTTTCTATCTGCTAATTCGTTTAAAATTGCTGAGCCAACAAATCCTGTAGCTCCAATAAGTGCGATTTTCATAATATATAAATTTATTTAGTAATAAAAAATGTTACAGTTTTGGGTAAAAAAATAGTTTTTAAAATTGATTCGAAAAATCCTCCAGAGAGATGTTCTCAAGCTGAGCACTTACTTTATCATTCATTTCTTTATACAAAGCTTCCAAATTCTGATTGATGCTTTTTCCAACAGGACAATCAGGATTTGGCTGATTCTTTGCGAAACCTAAACCAATGGTTTCAAAAGTCATTTCGAATATTTGTTTTAAAGTCAGGTCAACAGGATTAACCGCCAATTTTGTTCCGCCATTTTTTCCTTCTTTACTTTCTACAATATGATGCGCTTTTAGATTGGCAATTTCTTTTCGAACCAAAACAGGATTTAGATTAATACTTCCCGCAATAAACTCCGATGACAAATAATCATTTGGGAATTTATGGAGTAAAGTAAGAATGTGAATCGTTATGGCAAATTTACCTGAAATCATACTGTAATAAAATATGTTACAAATTTACATCTTTTTGTAACACAAAGTACTAATTTAACTATTTTTTTTGAAATGTGTGATGAGTGATTGATTAAAAGTGACTGGTATTCAGTAAGAAGCGATTGATTTTTATTGAAATGTTATATGTTTAACAAAAGAAAATCAGTAGTTACGATTTATTCAAAAAGCGAATTACTATTTACTTTTCGCTAATCACTAAATTAGAAATACTTATTTTTGTCTTGATCTTACTATATGAACAACTTTATACTAATATTTTTCTTTCTTTTGCTGGGTTTGGTTTTACAGCATGTAAAACAATTTCCGACTCATATTTACAAAACGCTCAATAAAATTGTTATTTATTTCTGTCTTCCAGCGATTACTTTATATCATATTCCGAAAATAAAATGGAGCAGCGAATTGCTATTTCCAATAGGAGCAGGGTGGATTACTTATATTCTGGCTTTTATCTTTTTTCATTTTTTGGGAAGAAGAAATGGCTGGTCGAATAAATTGATTGGCTGTCTGATTTTGACAGCTGGTTTGAGCAACAGTTCTTTTCTAGGTTATCCGATTATTGAAGCTTTATTTGGAAAGAAAGGTTTAGAAACTGCAGTTTTAGTAGATCAACCAGGAACTTTTGTTGTGGTTTCTACTCTTGGCGTTTTTACTGCGGCCTTTTATTCTAAGGGAAGTCCAAATGCATTTGGGATTTTTAAAAAGATTATTCTATTTCCGCCCTTTCTAATGTTTGTTTTGGCTTGTTTCATGAATATTTTTGATTATAAATTAAATGAAAATTTTCAATCTATATTACTGAAAATTGGAAGTTTGGTAACACCTTTAGCATTACTTTCTGTTGGCTTGCAATTGACTTTCGATCGAAAAAGCCAGCATTGGAAATTTTTACGTCTTGGACTTTTCTTTAAACTCCTTTTGATTCCTTTTATCATTTTTGTGCTGTATGTATTTATTTTTAACCAGCATTCTGAAGTTATAAAAATTACGATAATGGAAACCGCTATGGCGCCAATGATAACAGGTGCAATCCTTGCTTCAACTTACGGATTAAAACCCAAATTAAGCAGTATGATGATCGGTTTCGGAATTCCGATTTCCTTTGTAACGCTTGCTTTCTGGTATTTTGTTCTAAGTTTTATTTAGTTCAAAATAGTAATTATATCGACAAAGTAGAATTTTAACTTTTTTTAAGAAAATCAATGTTTTCTATATCCTTTTTTTGGTTAATTTTAGATGAACTAAAAAAATGAAATTATGTCAACATTAAGATTAGGCGATATAGCTCCTGACTTTCACGCAGAAACCACACAGGGACCAATTAATTTTCACGAATGGCTAGGAGATTCGTGGGGTGTTTTATTTTCGCATCCAGCAGATTTTACGCCAGTTTGTACTACTGAATTAGGAACTGTAGCGAACTATGTTCCAGAATTCAAAAAAAGAAATACTAAGGTTATTGCTTTGAGTGTAGATGGCCTAGAGTCTCATAAAGAATGGATTAAAGATATCAACGAAACTCAAAATACAGAAGTAAATTTCCCAATCATTGCAGATGAGGATAAAAAAGTAGCTAATTTATACGATATGCTGCACCCAAATGCAAGTGATAAATTTACAGTTCGTTCTGTTTTTGTTATTGGACCAGATAAAAAAATCAAATTAACGCTGACTTATCCTGCTTCTACAGGAAGAAATTTTGATGAGTTGCTTCGTGTAATAGATAGTTTACAATTAACTGCAAATTATAGTGTTGCAACGCCAGCAAACTGGAAAGATGGAGAAGATGTTGTAATTGCACCAGCAATTCCAGACAGCGATATTCCAGCAAAATTCCCAAAAGGACATACGCCAATTAAACCTTATTTGCGTTTGACACCGCAGCCGAATAAATAGTTTTTTTGAGGTTCTAAGATATTAAGGTGCTAAGGTTCTAAGTTTTTTTCTTAGAATTTTAGCATTTTTGTTTTTATGAAAAGCAAAGAAAATTAAAAAGCGTTGAGACTTTCAATTTATGAAAATTTCAACGCTTTATATATAAAAACTTAGCACCTTAGCACCTTAGCACCTTAGCATCTCAGAACCTTACTTAGCTGCCAACAAAGCATTCATTTTTTTCTTGTCTCCCACAACCCATAGTATGTCGTTTTTCTCTAAGATTAAACTAGATTCTGGATTTAGAATTCGATTTCCGTTTCGTTCGATTCCTACGACCATTCCGTCTGTTTTGGTTCTGAATTGTCCTATGCTTTTTTGAATGAATTCGTCCTGAGAAACTTCAAGCTGACGCAAAACAATATCGGTTTCTTCTACTTTTGTAGGCGGTTCTGTTTCGTTTTGAGTTAAGAATTTCGTGAATTCTGCAATTTGAGCATCAGTTCCAATTACACAAATCTCATCGCCAGGAAATAAACGTTCTGTTTTGGTAGGAATCGGAATGGTTACTTCTCCTCGTTTAATATAAGCAATATTAATTCCGAGCTGTTCACGAATTCGGAGTTCTTGTAAAGTTTGTCCAACCAAATTGGATTCTTTTTTAATTTCAAAGAAAGACATGTGTCCATCCCATGGCATTAAATTAGCATATCGTCTGTCAATCTTTTTGTTTTCGCGATCGTTTAGATTTTTCAAAAAGTGATTTTCAATTTTGTGATATTGCTCATTTAGTTTTTTAGGGAAAATTTGATATGCACCAATTGCAATAATTAAGGCCACAAATGCAACCAAAGGCGAGAAGAAAATATTCAATAAGAATCCGACAAAGAATAAACCGAGACTCATTCTAATCAGAATCAGCATTAAAAGCGCTCCACGGTATTTGCGTTCTTCCCATAACTTTTCAACTTCATCTACTTTTACACGACGAAGCGATAACGCCCATAAAAACGGTGCAATTACAACCAAAGTTAACAAAGCGGCCAAGGTATTTCCGAATCGTGTATCGGCAACCAAAGGCGCTACAAATTTAGACGACAATAATATAATGGCAGTAATGATGATTGTATGAAGAATAATTTGTGTAATCGAAGAGCGGAGTACAATCTGCCAAGTGCTGACAGATTTAATTGCTTGCGCATTTACACTATATCGATTAATGTTTTTAACCCATCTTTTTGGCATTTTAGATTCTAAAAAGAAAGCGAATCTTTCTGAGTATTTAATTAAAAATGGAGTAGTAAATGTTGTAATGGCAGAAACGGCTACAATAATAGGGTATAGGAAATCGCTTGTAACTTTTAAGGACATTCCGAGAGTGGCAATGATAAACGAGAACTCACCAATTTGAGCTAAACTCATTCCGGTTTGAACAGATTGTTTTAAAGGCTGGCCAGAAATTAAAGCTCCAATAGAAGAACTGAATGCTTTTCCGAATATGGTTAATAATGTAATTATAGCCACCGGAAGCGCATAATTAACCAAAGTAACCGGATTGATTAACATTCCCACTGATACAAAGAAAACGGCTCCAAAAAAATCTTTTACTGGCTGAATTAAATGTTCGATTTTTTCTGCCATCGTCGTTTCAGCAATAATAGATCCCATGATAAAAGCACCTAATGCTGGAGAGAAACCTACGTTTGAAGCAAAAATAACCATCATTAAACATAAAGCCAATGAGATAATCAGCAGCATCTCATCAGTTAATAGATGTTTTGCTTTTTTAAAGATTGTCGGAATAATAAATATTCCTCCTAAGAACCATATGATTAAGAAGAAAATAAGTTTTAAAACAGATTGCAGTAATGCTGTTCCTGAAACTTGGTCGCTTACCGCAATAGTAGATAATAAAACCAACATTAAAATGGCAACAATATCTTCTACAATTAAAGCGCCGAAAACAATCCCGACGAACTTTTTTCCTTTTACGCCCAACTCATCAAAAGCTCTAATGATAATGGTTGTGGATGAAATAGAAAGTGTAGCTCCCAGGAAAATACTGTCCATTTTTCCCCAGCCCATCCATTGCCCGACACAATAACCAATTACGGTCATAAATAGAATCTGGGTTATGGCGGTGACAGACGAAGTCCCTCCAACCTTCATTAGTTTCTTAAAGCTAAATTCGAGTCCTAAACTGAAAAGCAAAAATATAACCCCAATTTCTGCCCAAACTTCAACACTTTTCATGTCGGTTATAGAAGGGAAGAAATCAAAATGGTTTCCAGCTAGAAATCCTGCAATCAGGTAGCCTAAAACCAAAGGCTGTTTCATTTTTCTAAATAATAGAACGGCAATTCCGGCAGTCATCAGGATTAATCCTAAATCACTAATTAAAGGTTGTAAATGGTGTGTAGTTTCTGCAGCGGCATTTAGTGCAATCATATAAAAAGGTGGTATTTTTTTTAAAGAGATGATCCAGCTTTTTGTTTCAAAAGAAATTCGTTAGCTCCAATTAATATAAAAGGAGTGTAATCTGGATTTGCCTCTGGATTTAATAAAAAAAAGCTATCTCGATAAAGATAGCTTTTTCTGGTAAAATATTTGGTATTTTTCTTAAATTCCTTGCGTGATTGCTCGGTTTTTTTTGGATTATGTTCCTTATTCTATTTTGACTGTACCTATATTAACGTCCCTGTAATAAAGATTAAATGTAGAAACTTTTAATGTTAGCGGAATAATGAAAAATAACTCAGCTTTAAAATTTTTATAAGCAGTTTGTCCAAAATATACAATACTGGAATCAGGATTTTTTTTAGTTCCAAGCTCGACTGCAATTTCAGAATTAGTATAACCTGTTATATTAAATTTGTCAAATTGGTCTATTTCAGTGCTTTTGTATTGAGGCAGGTTGCTACTGTAGTCTTTATTTTCAGACTTCGTTTTTCTGAAATAATTTCTTTCAGGGTTTCCTGCTATAGCTGCATAACCTAAATAGTCTCCGAGACGGTATCTAATTTTATTAACAGTATCTAGTAATGCAAAAGCACTTATTCGGGCATGATTTTCTTCTATTGACTTGACTTTACATTTGACCATAATATACTTATACTGCGATTGGTCAAATTTTATGCCTCTCAACATTAGAGTAGAAAATTCGGAAGGTTCTTTTGCCTTTAGAATTTCTATTTCAATTCCGTTAACTACTTTTTTCTGTGCATAAATAGACATGCTAAAAACAAGTAATAAAAGGAGCAAAAAACGATATTGCATCGAATTAAATTCCTGTGTAATTACTAGGAGTTATAGCTAACAATTCTGCTCTAACTGAATCTGAAACTTCTAGAGTCGCAATAAAGTTATGAATCGCATTTTTGTCGATTGCTTCATTTGTTCTTGTTAAACCTTTTAAGGCTTCGTACGGATTTGGATATGCTTCGCGACGTAAAATAGTCTGAATAGCTTCTGCAACTACAGCCCAGTTTTTCTCTAAATCTTCAGCAAATTTACCTTCGTTTAAAAGTAATTTGTTTAAACCTTTCAATGTTGCTTCAAAAGCAATAATAGTATGTCCAAAAGGAACACCAACATTACGTAAAACAGTACTGTCAGTTAAATCACGCTGTAATCTTGAGATTGGCAATTTCGCGGCTAAATGCTCAAAAATAGCATTTGCAATTCCTAAATTTCCTTCAGAGTTTTCAAAATCAATTGGATTTACTTTATGTGGCATCGCAGATGAACCAATTTCTCCTGCTTTGATTTTTTGTTTAAAGTAATCCATCGAAACATAAGTCCAGATATCACGATCTAAATCGATGATAATAGTGTTGATTCTTTTTAAAGCATCAAAGAAAGCAGCAAAATGATCGTAATGCTCAATTTGAGTGGTTGGGAAAGAATGTTTTAAACCAAGATCTGTTTCAACAAATTTATTTCCGAATTGTTTCCAGTCAATTTGTGGGTATGCTACGTGGTGTGCATTAAAGTTTCCTGTTGCTCCTCCAAATTTGGCAGCAAACGGAATATTGAATAATAAACGCATTTGCTCTTCTAAACGCTCTACGAAAACCAAAATTTCTTTTCCTAAGCGAGTAGGAGAAGCTGGTTGTCCGTGTGTACGCGCCAGCATCGGGATGTCTTTCCATTCAACACTTAATTCTTTTAATTTTGCAATTACAGCAATTAAAGTTGGCATGTAAACTTGCTCAAATGCTTCTTTTGTAGAAAGCGGAATAGCAGTATTATTAATATCTTGAGATGTTAATCCGAAGTGAATGAACTCTTTGTATTGAGATAAACCTAATTTCTCAAAAGCATCTTTAATAAAGTATTCAACCGCTTTTACGTCGTGGTTGGTTACTTTTTCTGTTTCTTTAATCCAAAGCGCATCTTCTGTTGAGAAGTTTTTGTAGATATTTCTCAAGCTTTCAAATAAGCTAGAATCAATACCTTGCAATTGAGGCAATGGAATTTGGCATAAAGCGATGAAGTATTCCACTTCAACCAAAACGCGGTATTTTATTAAAGCTTCTTCAGAGAAGAAAGGTGCTAAATTTTGAGTTTTATTTCTATATCTTCCATCAATTGGCGATATAGCATTCAATTCGTTTAGAGTAGTCATTGTGATGTTGTTTTTCGAAAGGTGCAAATATAAGGTATTGTTAAAACTTCTGAAAGCTATATTGATGCTTAAATTATGGTTTTGAAAATTTTATCCCAGATTGTAAAGTAAAAACCATAATTTCTAGACTCATTTTTATGATGATCATTATGGAATTTAGTGGTTGAAATCCATTTTGTGAAGTAATTGCTGTACCAAAAAGATGGAAATATATCTTTTTTTAAATGTCCAAATATCCCATAAGAAAGATTTAGAATCAAATAAATGATGATACTCAAATAATTAAACTTCAAAATCGTAATTAAAAACAGCCAGATAAATCCAAAACCTAAAGTTTCAATAGGATGAAGAACATATAAGCTATAAACATTGGTTTCTACATGTGTATGATGCAGTTTATGAATCGGATACATCCATTTTAAATGATGAGCCAAAAAATGAAAAATGAACATAAAAAGATCCATTAAAAGAATCAATAAAAGTGTATCGAAAATGATAATCTTAATAGACGCTGAAAAATCTACTCTCAGAATTCCGTATTGATACAATTTGAAACCAATTAAAGTTATAACTGTGTTACAAAAAAGCGTAGAAAGTACCCATTTCTGATCTTTAGTCTGTAAAAAGGTATTTTCAGATTCGATTATTTTTCCAATTAAAACGGATAAACCAACCAACACTAAATTTTCTATCAAAAAGAAAACAAAGAGGTAGATTGTGTTAAATTGACTTAACTGTTGTAACCAGCTTTCAAAAATCATTTTGTTTTTTCTAAGTTCAGTAATTTTTCTCTCAAATCGGCAACTCCTTCAGAAGCAAATTTGGCAATAGTTTCTACTTTATTTCTAAGATTCGGAATTGAAATTGGTTTTGGATCAATATAAAAAACAGGAGTTGTACTTGGCGTATAAGCAATTAATCCCGCTGCTGGATAAACTTGCAGAGAAGTCCCGATTACAGCAAAATAATCTGCAGTTTCGGTAATGTCAATAGCTTCTTCGAGTGCAGGAACTTCTTCGCCAAACCAAACAATATGCGGGCGTAATTGATGCCCGTTTGTATCTAAATCTCCAGTTTGCAAATCTTCAGTCCAATCTAGAATTAGATTTTTATTTTGTGTGCTTCGTACTTTTAATAATTCGCCATGCAAATGTAAAACATTTGTACTTCCGGCACGTTCATGCAAATCATCAACATTTTGGGTGATAATGTAAACGTCGAAATCTTTTTCCAATTCAGCCAAAATAATATGACCCAAATTCGGATTTACTTCTTTCAGCTGTTGGCGTCTTTTGTTGTAAAAATCGAGAACCAATTCCTGATTTTTATGCCAGCCTTCAGGAGTGGCAACTTCCATTACATCATGTCCTTCCCATAATCCATCACTGTCGCGAAATGTTTTTATGCCGCTTTCGGCGCTAATTCCTGCTCCTGTTAAAACAACAAGTTTCTTTTTCATTTTTTAAAATTTATTCTTTAGTAGCATATTACAAAATTCATCAATATATTAAATTGGAAAGATAGTTTTTTCTTACTTTTATAAAATGAAAAAGCTGTTTTTATTATTTCTATTCTTAACAACCGCAATTATTTGTGCTCAAACCAAAAATAGAAATTTATTTTATGTGGATAGTGCAATAACTTCTTTTTCGTTTGTGAAAGTGCAACCATTATGTTTTATGGAATATAAAAACTTTTTGTATTCCTTAAAAGCATATTCGATTTATAATCCAAAACCTGGATTTTTGCCAACTAATACAAAATCACAACATTATTATTCTCTTGCCAATACCAATAAATTGCTCAAGCTGGAAATGAGCTCCATTAAACCCCAGCCAATTTTCCCAGATGAGGATAATAATAAATCACTTAGAGATGCTATTTTTGAAACCGTTGTAAGTTCTGTTTTTGAATAAAAATGTAGGTAAAGCAATAAAAAGATTTCTTTAAAATGTATTTTTGCGATAAAATAGTATTAAAATGATTGATTTAGATTACTTAGCTTTTCTCGAAAATATATTAACAGATAACCGCAAAGAAAGATTTTTAGAAGTATTAGGAAACCGCACCAAACACTTTACAGTTGCAGTAGAAGATGTTTATCAGATGCACAATACAAGTGCAGTAATGCGAAGCTGTGAAGTTTTCGGAATTCAGGAATTAAATGTAATTGAGCAGCGTTTTGGAAAAAGAATCGATAAAGAAATTGCTTTAGGAGCACAAAAATGGGTAGACATCAACCGGTTTGATTCGGTTTCAGGTTGCCTTTCTGATTTAAAAAGTAAAGGGTATCAAATTATCGCGACAACTCCGCACGAAAAGGATTGTATGTTGGAAGATTTTGATATTTCGAAACCAAGTGCCTTATTCTTTGGAACAGAAAAAGAAGGCTTGTCTCAGGAAATTATGGACAATGCAGATGGTTTCTTAAAAATACCAATGGTAGGTTTTACAGAAAGTTTGAATATTTCGGTTTCGGCTGCGATTATTATTCAAAGCTTGACAAACAGACTCCGAAGATCAGAGATTGATTGGAGATTAACTGATGAAGAAATTTTAGTAAAACGTTTGCTATGGGCTAAAAATTCTATAAAAGATATAAAGCGAATTGAGGAAAGATATTATCAAGATAATCCAAGTAATAGTTAGAAGAAATTTAGCCTCGAATTCATGAATGTATTTTCAGAAAATAATATGTGAATTAGAGGCTAAAACATATTTAATTTAAAGCTTATCTTCCGAAGGAATCATAATTGTCTTCTGCATATTTTTCAAAACGTTTTAAGATGGTAATGTTTTGTTTTTCTAAAGTTGTCAGTTTATCATTTACATTGCTATACATTGGAATATACCATTCGACTTGATTAAAAAATTGACGAATTGTTTTGGTTTTAAAAGTAAGTCCATGTCTCGCAAAAATGGTATTTCTGAGAATTTGCAAATCAATTTTCTTTAAATTCTTCAAATCTGACTCTGTAAATTTCTGTAGGGATGAATTAAGCGTTACGATTTTCTCAGAAGCAACCCTGTACAAGGATGCATTTTCATATTCTGTTTCTTCATTTTCGGTTCCTGTTTCGCTCCCTTCACTTTCTTCCTCTTCATACTTTACTTTTTCTATTTTAGGATTTTGATAATCAATATACATTCCTTCTTCAGGCAACATTACATAAGGATTATATCTAAACTCTTTTTTAGTAAGTGCAAAACTTCTTTTTCTTACTTCTTTATTAGGATTATTTGCTGTCCAAGTACCTACAAGAAGAGTGTCGTTTTTAATTTCAAAATCAAAAAAGCCATCATTTTTGTCATCTCCAGGTTCATTGAGGATAAAATGAATGTTATCGCCTTTTTTTGTCATTCTGCCTTTAAGCGGTCTGTTATTTCCAGCAACAATGCTTTGTCCTATTACATCAGAAGAGGTGATTTTTTTGATTGAGATATTAATTTTATTGCTATACATTTCGTTTTCAGTTCCTTCTCCGCTTCTTTCTTCTGCAATAAAATCACCTACCCAAGAGCCATACAGCTCGGTCATTAATTCTTGTTCCTGAGGTTTTGGAGGCAGATTTTCTACAGCTTTTTTTTCTTTCGAATTGCATGAAAAAAGCAAAACGAAAAATAATAAGTAAAAACAGTTTTTCATTTTTTTGATTGGTTATAAAGATAATATTCAATGATTAGTAAATTGGGAATCCATCCGAGCCATGCTATAAACTGATATACATCCATGGGAGGGGGGTGAAATAAAGTTACAATTACAACTTTCCAAAATCGAAGTGTTATGGCAGAAAAACTTAAAGCGAAGCTTCTATACATAAATGTGTTATGCGAATGTAAATCTCTTTTTTTAATGCTGGTAAATCCTTTTAGCGTGAAATAAAACCAAAGCAAAGCCAGTGTTACAAATGATATTTTAGAAAACAAACCACCATTCGCAAAAATGCCAATGAATAATCCTGAAGGTGCGCTGAGAAAAAGAACGGTGAAAACATATAATTTTCCTATTCTTTGATGAAGTATAGGGTATTTTTTTAAAATGCTGGAATTAAATTGCGTAAACCCAGCCAATAAAACAAAGATCGATGAGCAGACATGAATATAAAAAAAGAGAATATATAGAGGGATTTCTGTGACTTCTGTTTGTTTTATTTGAAGAAACGCAACATCTGTTTTAAATGGAAAATACTGCAATGCGATCTTAATCATCAATACAAAAAAGTAACTAAAAACTAATAAAAGTAATAGTGGGAAATAAGATTTTAGATGATTTTTCAATGTAGAGTTAAAGATTTTTAGCGAGATAAATGTAGGAAAAAGGTTCTAATTAGAAAGTACTAAAATGAATATTATTAATAATAAAAAACAAAAAAATTCCCGACTACAATTGTAATCGGGGATTTTATATTTAAGATTGGATTTTTATTAGTTAATTAAAACCCAAGTTCCAGCAGCAATTAAAGCTTCAGCTTTTTTGTACTTCATTGTTTCTGTTTTACCAGTAGCAATTTCTTGAACAACAACAGTATCATTTCTGTTGATTTTTGGCATATCTCTAACAATAGTTTCAGTAACCTGACGCTGTTGAGTTTCTCCAGCTTCACGGTTCATGCTTTCGCTGTTTGGAATTTCGTCTTTACTTAATTGTAAATTTTCTTTTGGACGAGCTACTTCTCTTGCTTCATGAATTTCAGGAACGTTTTGAGCTGGTAAATCACCTTTGAATAAGAATGAAATTACTTCTTTGTTTACGTTATCCAACATTCCTCTAAACAAGTTGAACGCTTCTAATTTGTAAATAAGCAATGGATCTTTTTGTTCGTGAACAGCCAATTGAACAGATTGTTTCAATTCGTCCATTTTACGCAAGTGTTTTTTCCAAGCTTCATCAACAATAGAAAGAGTGATGTTTTTCTCGAAATCGGCAATCAATTGAGCACCTTCGCTTTCGTAAGCTTTTTTCAAGTCTGTTACAACATTCAAAGTTTTGATTCCATCAGTAAATGGAACTACAATTCTTTCAAAATGATTGTTTGGCTCTTCATATACTCCTTTAATAATTGGGAAAGCTTCTCTTGCACTTCTTTCTGTTTTTTCAGTATAGAATGCTAAAGCCTCTTTATATACTTTTCCTGTAACTTCGATATCAGATAATTTTAAGAAATCTGCTTCAGAAATTGGAGAAGTGATTCCGAAATAACGAATTAAATCAAATTCAAATCCTTTGAAATCATTAGCTACTTTGCTGTTGCTTACGATTAATTCGCAAGTATCATAAAGCATATTCGCAATATCCAGTTTTAAACGCTCTCCGAACAATGCGTGACGACGACGTTTGTAAACTACTTCACGTTGAGAGTTCATTACGTCATCATATTCTAATAAACGTTTACGAACACCAAAGTTGTTTTCTTCTACTTTTTTCTGAGCACGTTCGATAGATTTAGTCATCATAGAATGTTGAATAACTTCGCCTTCTTTCAATCCCATTCTGTCCATTACTTTCGCCACTCTTTCAGAACCGAATAAACGCATTAAGTTATCTTCAAGAGAAACATAGAATTGAGAACTTCCTGGATCTCCCTGACGACCAGAACGACCACGTAACTGTCTGTCTACACGACGAGAATCATGACGCTCTGTACCAACGATTGCTAAACCTCCCGCAGCTTTTACTTCTGGAGATAATTTAATATCGGTACCACGACCAGCCATGTTTGTTGCAATTGTTACAACTCCAGCTTTACCAGCTTCTTCAACGATTTGCGCTTCTTGCTTGTGCATTTTAGCATTCAATACGTTGTGTGTGATTCCTCTCATTTTAAGCATACGGCTTAATAATTCAGAAATCTCTACAGAAGTTGTTCCAATTAATACTGGTCTTCCAGCTTGAGATAATTCAGTAACATCTTCGATTACAGCGTTGAATTTCTCACGTGTTGTTTTGTAGATGTAATCTTCTTTGTCAATTCTTGCAATTCCACGGTTTGTTGGAATTTCAACAACGTCTAATTTATAGATTTGCCATAACTCGCCAGCTTCTGTAACTGCTGTACCCGTCATACCTGCCAACTTGTTGTACATTCTGAAGTAATTCTGTAATGTTACAGTTGCGAAAGTTTGAGTAGCAGCTTCGATTTTTACATTTTCTTTGGCTTCAATCGCTTGGTGAAGACCGTCAGAATAACGACGACCATCCATGATACGACCAGTTTGTTCATCGACAATCATAATTTTGTTATCCATGATAACGTACTCTACATCTTTTTCGAATAAAGCGTAAGCTTTTAAAAGTTGAGTAAGAGTGTGGATACGCTCGCTTTTTACTCCAAAATCTTGGAATAATCTTTCTTTAGCTTCAGCTTCGGCGTCTTTATCTAATTTTTGTTTTTCAATCGCAGCGATTTCTGTTCCAATGTCTGGTAAAACGAAGAAATCTGCATCTGTATCTCCAGAAAGGTATTTAATACCATTATCTGTTAATTCTACTTGATTGTTTTTCTCTTCAATCACAAAATACAAAGCTTCGTCAACTTTGTGCATTTCACGATTGTTATCTTGCATGTATTGATTTTCAGTTTTTTGAAGTAATTGTTTAATTCCTTCTTCACTTAAAAATTTAATTAATGCTTTATTTTTAGGTAAAGATCTGTAAGCTCTTAATAGTAAGAAACCTCCGTCTTTAGTATTTCCTTCTTTGATTAATTTTTTAGCTTCAGCTAAGAAACCATTTGCTAACTGACGTTGTTGTGCAACTAAGTTTTCAATTTTTGGTTTCAATTCGTTGAATTCGTGACGATCTCCCTGAGGAACTGGTCCAGAAATGATAAGCGGCGTTCTAGCATCATCAATTAATACAGAGTCAACCTCGTCGACAATTGCAAAATTGTGTTTTCTCTGCACTAAATCGCTTGGAGAATGTGCCATGTTATCTCTTAAGTAATCGAAACCAAACTCATTGTTAGTTCCGTAAGTGATATCAGCGTCGTATGCTTTCTTTCTTTGTTCTGTACTCGGCTGGTGATTATCGATACAGTCAACAGATAAACCGTGGAATTCGAATAAAGGAGCTTTCCAAGTACTATCACGTTTTGCCAAGTAGTCATTCACCGTTACTAAGTGAACTCCGTTTCCTGTCAAAGCGTTTAAGTAAAGTGGAAGAGTAGCAACCAAAGTTTTACCTTCTCCCGTTTGCATTTCGGCAACTTTACCTTCGTGCAATACCATACCACCAATTAACTGAACATCGTAGTGAATCATGTCCCAAGTGATATCTTTTCCAGCAGCATTCCATTTGTTTGCCCAGATCGCTTTTTCGCCATCAATAGTAATGTATGATTTTGTTGCTGAGAATTCGCGGTCTTTTGCAGTTGCAGTTACCTCGATATGTGAGTTTTCTTTAAAACGGCGAGCCGTTTCTTTTACTACAGAAAAAGCTTCTGGAAGAATTTCCAATAAAGTTTTTTCAGAGATTTCATAAGCCTCTTTTTCAAGAGCATCTATAGCATCGTAAATGTCTTCTCTTTTATCGATGTCTTCGATGTTTTCTACTTCTGCTTTAAGCGAAGCAATTTTAGCATCTTTGTCAGCTCTAGCTTCTTTTATTCTATCTTTAAAATAAACGGTTCTAGCTCTTAATTCGTCATTTGAAAGACTCATTAAAGGAGCTTCGAACGTTTTGATTTTGTTTAAGTAAGGTTGTAAAGCTTTGACATCTTTTTGCGACTTATCGCCGACAAAGACTTTAATAATACTGTTTATGAAACTCATGATTTATTGTATTTCTTTATTATATAATATGTATTTGAACCAAAAAAAAAGTCTCTATGATGAGACTTTTTTCTTTGGTTTATTTTTTAATATTCATCCTCATTCCAAAGATAATCTTCGTCTGTTGGATAATCAGGCCAAATTTCTTCCATTGATTCATATATCTCGCCTTCATCTTCGATTGATTGAAGGTTTTCTACTACCTCTAATGGAGCACCTGCTCTAATGGCGTAGTCAATAAGTTCATCTTTGTTAGCAGGCCATGGCGCATCACTTAAATAAGATGCTAATTCTAATGTCCAATACATCTGTTATCTGTTTAGTTTGTGCAAAAATAAATTTTTTACTGAAAAAGACAAGTAAATTTTGATTTATTTTAATAAAATTTAAGAACGTCCTTGTTAGTGCTCAGTTTTCAGTGACAGTTTTCAGTTTTTAAAGCTAAAATTTGCCAACAATTACTGTGTTTTTAAGTATTCAGTTTTTGTGTGAGCTTGCAGTTTGAAAACTGAAAACCATAACTGTTTACTTACGCGGAATCCATTTCACTTCATCTGCTTTTAAGTCTGAGGACAACTTTCGTGCCAAGACAAAAAGGTAGTCAGAAAGTCGGTTTAAGTATGTGATTGCTATTTCTGGAACGTGTTCATTATGACTTAAATGGACTGATAAACGCTCTGCTCGACGGCAAATGCAGCGCGCTATATGACAATGTGACACGGTCGGGTGGCCACCAGGTAAAACAAAATGCGTCATTGGCGGTAGACTTTCGTCCATTTTATCAATTTCATTTTCGAGTAATTCAATATCCGAATCAATTATGCCGAGATTTTCCAAGCGAAGTTTCCCATTTTTTAAAACCTCTTTCTCTTGTGGAGTTGCCAAAATGGCACCAACTGTAAAAAGACGATCCTGAATTTCGATTAAAATCGTTTTATAATGCGAATCCATTTCCTGATCACGGATTAGTCCGATATAAGAGTTCAGTTCGTCAACAGTTCCGTAACTGTCAATTCTAATATGGTCTTTTGGTACACGCGTTCCTCCAAAAAGAGCCGTTGTGCCTTTGTCGCCGGTTTTGGTATATACTTTCATTTTTTTTTAAGATGCTAAGGTTCTGAGGTGCTAAGATTCTAAGGTTTCTCTAATTTTGAATTAATCTAGAATCTGGTTTTTCCTTTTCCGATTAAACGATTAACCAAATAAACGATTAAACAGTTTTTCTCGTGTCGCTTTCAATTAAACCGTCTCGTAAACGGATAATTCTATGTGCGTAAGCTGCGATATCTTCTTCGTGAGTTACAAGAATTACCGTGTTTCCTTGTGCATGAATATCTCCAAAAAGTTTCATGATTTCTACAGAAGTCTTACTGTCTAAGTTTCCTGTTGGCTCATCGGCTAGAATAATTGAAGGTTTATTGACTAAAGCTCTTGCTACAGCAACACGCTGGCGCTGTCCTCCAGAAAGCTGATTCGGCTGGTGATCCATTCTGTCTGCTAGGTTAACCTGTTTTAAAACTTCGGTTGCGCGGGCTATTCTTTCAGATTTTCCGTAACCAGCATAAATCATAGGCAACGCAACATTGTCTAACGCAGTTGTTCTTGGCAAAAGATTGAAAGTCTGAAAAACGAAACCAATTTCTTTGTTTCTGATTTCGGCCAGTTCATCATCTTTCATTTTGCTGACATCTTTTCCATTTAAAATATAACGACCAGAAGTTGGTGTATCTAAACAGCCCAATAAATTCATTAAGGTAGATTTTCCTGATCCTGAAGGTCCCATTAAAGCGACGTATTCTCCTTTTTGAATTTCTAAATCTATTCCTTTTAAAACATAAACGATTTCATTTCCTAAAGTAAAATTTCGTTTAATGTCGGTTATTTTAATTAATGGTTCAGCCATTTCGTTTTACAATTTTGGATTTAAAAGTACAAAACACTTTTCAATAAAAAGGATAAGTAGTTCAGAATTGGTTTTTGTTACAAAGCACAGTTGTAAATGCCCTTTTGTATAATGCATTAAAAAAAAATAGAAATGTTATATCTTTTTGAGGATATTTTGTATAATTATCATTATTTTTTATGTTTTATAGTTTTAAGATGTTTTTAATTTTAAAAACATGATAATAATGTAATTTATTAAGATAAACGTTTGGTAAATTTGATTAATCAATTAATTAAATAATCAAGATTATGAAAAATATCAAAATAGCTACAGGAATTGCTTTATTAGTATTAGGGTTAACATCGTGTAAAGATGAAAAACAAGAAAGAGCTCAAAAAACAGTAGACAACTATGTAATCTATGTTGACTCTGTTAAAAATGTGGCAGCTACTGACTTAAAAGACAATTGGAAAAGTGTTGAAGCAGAATATGATAGAAGATCTCAGGAAGCGCAAGCTGCGTTAGCTGATATTAAAGACAATGCAGCTGCAACAGAAAAAATAAATGCAAGTAAAATTAAGTACGAGGAATTTAAAAATGAAATGACCGCCCAATTTGCCCCTCCAGCTCCTAGTCCGAAACAACAGTTAAGAGATGCTTTGTTTGGAGCAGGAAAAATAGGTGATGATATGAGTTTTAGCTGGGTTAACGCCCAAAATATTCATAGCGTTTATCAGCAGTTTGTTCATACTGTAGAAAACAATAAAGATAAATATTCTAGAGAAGACTGGGATGAAATCAAATTAATGTATGAAGCTCTTGACAGCCGTAAAAATACAGTTGAAAAAGAAGGTCTGTCTGCTGAGGATAACAGAAAAATTGCTGGTTTGAAAATCAAATTTGCACCGATGTATACTGTAAACAGAATGGGAGCTAAATCTGAAGAAAATAAAGACGCAAAAAAATAAGATTTTAATATTTTGAATTAGAAATAAAAAAGACGATCAGAAATGATCGTCTTTTTTTTATGCTCTAATTATAAAATGTTCTTTTGGCTGTTCTCGTCTAAAGAATACAAATCCCCATTGAAAAGTATCAATTGTGACTTTTACTTTTGGGTGATTTTTTATAATTTCCCACGCTTCTTCCATTTCAGGAGACCAATGAATATCATCAAAAATCCAAACAGAATCATTGTTGATTGTTGGCAATAAAAGTTCAAAATATTCTAAAGTTGCTTTTTTAGAATGATTTCCGTCGAAATATATTAAATCCCAATCGCAGATATTTGCAGAGCCATCTTTTAAGAATTTGCTAAATTCTGAATTCACAAAGTCAAAGTTAGAATCTGGAAATTGTTGGTTAAATAAATTTTCCGCGACTGATTGTGTATTTTGACAACCCTCAAGACTAAGTAAAAAAGATTCTTTACTTCCCAATGCAATAGCTGAACTCGCTAAACCTAAAGATGTCCCTATTTCGAGGATATTTTTTGGCTGGAAATAATTGGTTACTCTAAACAATAATTCTGCCCGTTTTGGAGAAATTCCTGCTGTTTGCGCAATTTTAGAAATCTGTCTTCGGTTGGATTTAAAGACTTTTGATCCAACGCCGAAATCAGTTACTTCGATGAAATTTTTATTTCCTAAAAGCGATTTCCTATAGTTCTTTAGAATAGTATATTCAGGCTTTGCTTTCTTATCGTAGAAACATTTTGTCAGTAAACTAAAAACGAACGGCGAATGAACCGCGTGTTCGTTTTTAGAATTCCATAAAAATTTTAGGTAAGATTTTATTTGAAAAAGCACTCTTAGAATGTTTTGTTCTACAGATTGATTAATTTACAGAAACAAGTTTTATTTCAAAAATTAAAACAGAGCCAGCAGGAATGTTTTGAACCTTACTACTGCCGTAACCTAAGTGTGCCGGAATAAACAAAGAGGCGCTTCCTCCTTCTTTTAAAAGTGGTAAGCCTTCCTGCCATCCTAATATTAGTTTGTTTAATGGAAATGTTACTCCTGCATCGGTAGTAGTCTGATCAAAAACAGTTCCATTCGTTAGAGTACCTTTGTAGGTCACCGTTACGTTTGATTGTAGAGTTGGCTGTTTACCAGTTCCTGCTTCTTTGATAATATAGTGCAGACCTGTGTTTGTCTTTTGAGCTGTTAAATTATTTTTCGCTAAATACTCAGTAATTTCTTTTTCGTTTTCAGCACTATAATCGATCTTTTCAGGAATTCTCTCAAGTCCTGAATCACTAGTACAAGAAATAAAAAACGTAAGGATTGAAAATGCCGTTAATAATTTTTTCATATGGTATTTGTTTTTTTAAGGTCGTAAATATATAAATAAGTTTTTATGACAGTTACAGTTTTTGAGACATTAACATTAATAGAAAAGTCTAAAACTGAAAACGTGAAGCAAAAATTTACCCTTCAAGTTTAGCAGAAAGTTCAAACCAGCGTTCTTCTTTTGCGTCTATTTTGTTTATGATATTTTGAAGTTCATTGGCTTTTTTCTCAATATCAGCATCAGCGACTTTTCCATCAGAGAATAATTTTTCGATTTTAGTCTTTTCGATTTCTAAATCTTTAATTTCTCGTTCGATTTTCTGATATTCTTTTTGCTCATTGAAGCTTAAATTTCCGGTTGGATTATTTTGCTTCCAATCTTTTTTTTCAGCTTTGTTTTCTTCTTTTTGAGCAATATCTGCACTGTCTTCATACGCACGGAAATCAGAGTAGTTTCCTGGGAAATTCTCGATTTCCCCTTGTCCTCTAAAGACAAATAAGTGATCAACGATTTTATCCATAAAGTAACGGTCGTGCGAAACAACCAATAAACATCCCGGATAATCTAAAAGGAAACTTTCTAGAACGTTAAGAGTTACGATATCCAAATCGTTTGTTGGTTCATCTAGAATCAGAAAGTTCGGATTCTGAATTAAAACCGTACATAAATACAAACGTTTTAATTCTCCACCGCTCAATTTCTCAACATAATCGTATTGTTTTTTTGCATCAAAAAGAAAACGTTCCAATAGTTGCGAAGCCGAAATAATTTTTCCTTTAGTAAGCGGAATATATTCTCCGTATTCTTTTATAATATCAATAACACGTTGCCCAGGTTTTGGATTAATTCCAGACTGTGTATAATATCCAATTTTAATGGTATCTCCTTTTACAACACGTCCGCTGTCTGGTGGAATTGTTCCTGTAAGCAGATTTAAGAAAGTCGATTTTCCAGTTCCGTTTTTTCCAATAATTCCGATTCTTTCGCCACGCTGAAAATCAAAACTAAAGTTATCTAGAATAACACGGTCTTTGAATTTTTTAGAAAGTTTGTGAAGCTCGATAATTTTGCTTCCCATTCTTTCCATGTTAATTTCAAGCTCAACTTTGTTTTCTTTTCGTCGACTTTGCGCTTTTTCTTTAATAATGTAAAAGTCATCCTGACGTGATTTCGATTTAGTCGTTCTCGCTTTTGGCTGACGACGCATCCATTCTAACTCTTTTACAAATAAATTTTTGGCTTTATCAACACTAGCATTTTCAGAAGTGATTCTTTCTTCTTTTTTCTGTAGATAATAAGAATAGTTTCCTTTGTATTGATATAGTTTTCCGTTGTCTAATTCGATAATTTCGTTACAGACACGTTCCAAAAAGAAACGGTCGTGCGTTACCATAAACAGCGTAATGTTTTCTTTAGCAAAATAACTTTCAAGCCATTCGATCATTTCAAGATCTAAGTGGTTGGTTGGCTCATCTAGAATCAATAAATCTGGACGATTGATTAGGATTATAGCCAAAGAAAGACGTTTTTTCTGTCCACCAGAAAGATTTTTTACTTTTAGTTTAAAATCTTCCAGTTTTAATTTGAATAAAATCTGCTTGTATTGCGTTTCAAAATCCCATGCATTATGCTGATCCATTGCATCGAAGGCTTTTTGATACGCTTCTTCGTCAGAGGGATTTTCTAAAGCTTTTTCATAAGCCTCAATCACTTTAAGAGTTTCATTGTCTGATGCGAAAATACTTTCTTCAATTGTAAGTTCGTCTTGAAGATTATTGTCTTGAGAAAGAAATGCCATTCTGATTCCTTTTCGTAAAACAACTTGTCCAGTATCTGGTTCTTCCAATCCGTTAATAATGCTCATGATGGTTGTTTTTCCAGAACCATTTTTTGCAATAAAAGCGATTTTTTGATCTTTGTTGATTCCAAAAGAAATGTTGTCAAAAAGGACTCTTTCGCCAAATGACTTCGATATATTTTCTACAGATAAGTAATTCACTTTGTAAGTATAAGTTATAAAATTATGAGTTATGAATGTTTCTAAAACATAACTTTCTGCAAAAGTAAACTATTATCTTGCATTTGCGAATTATTTATGGAGATACAAACTGAGGGCTGAACTCAAATCAAAATAATGAATTTGCTGTGGATTGTTTAAAATTGGTTTTAGAACTAGAGATTCATTTGTCATAAAATAATGAAGTCCGTCTTTTGTTGCAATTCCTTCTATTTGATGAAAAGGAAGTTTTATATCAATTCGTCTTTTATTTCCAGACAGAAAATCGTGATTTTTAAAATCATAAAGCAGATACAAAAACGGTTTTCCGACTTTGGTATAGCCACACAAAGTAATTAATTTTTTATCTTCTAAATAAGTTGCGCCAGTGACCAAACCTTTGGTGTCAAGTGTGGCTTTGAGTTTTGCAGTTTGCGTTCCTTCTTGCTTAGATAAAACGTAAATATTGGTTTTAGATGATTTCCATTGTTTGGTAAACAGATAAATGCTGTCTTTAGAAACAATAAAAGCTTCACAGTCAAAATTAGTTTTATTGGGTTTTGAAGCAGTAAAATCAGTTTGGTCGGAATAAGAAAATGTAATGGTTTCAATTTTTGGTTTACCTTCTAAAAAAGATTTTTTTTCGATTTTAAGGATTCTTAAATCCGATCGATTTCCGGCAGAATTATTTCCAAAATCTCCAACATAAATATGAGTATCATCTTGCGATATTTCTTCCCAATCGTGATTGATAACTGCTGGGAGAATAATTTTCTTTTTAATTTTTCCGAGAGAATCTAATCCGTAAATCGTTGTGTCGTGATCGTCATTGTGTGTCCAAAGTAGGTTTTCAAAGGCAATCAATCCAGAAGTTTCTTTAATTGAATCGCTTAAACGAATAGAGTATTCAGGTTTTATTTTTAAGTTCTTATAGCGGCAGTTTCCATCATTCTGTCTAAATTTCGAATTGTAATTTTCTGCTTGCGGATCTGTACAGCCAGGGTTTTGGGCATAAATCGAAGCGGTGATGGTTAGAAAGAAAAATACAATTTTTAGCATAAGTGCAATGTTAAGTCTGCATAAGATAAAAGTAAAGTTTTAAATAATAGAACGAAATAAGTATTTAAAAAATATAATTTAAATGTTATTTTGCATCACATTAAATGTAAAAGTCTTTTTTATTCTTTTTGGATAAAACTACGCCCCGCAATGAAAATTTTACAAAAATTATCACACTATCGAATTTCACGTTATTATAAACTTTTGTTTGTAGTAGTTGATATTGTATTGTTGAATCTTGCGACTATTCTTTCGGCCTTGGCAAGGTTTGGCAATTTAGATAAATTATTATCTAAAGATGAAAGAACAGTTTCGCTTTTAGCCATTTTAATATGGGTTGCTTTATTACTCCAAAAAGATTCTAATAGAAGCGTGAGAGTCGAGCAGATAGAATCGATATTGTGGAGAACAATCAAAAAGATTTCTATTCATGCCGCTTTGGTCTCGATATTCGTTGTTTACTTAAAATACGTTGATATTTCAAGACTTCGCTTGGTTTATTTTTACCTGATATTTTTTGGATTGCTGATGATTTCTCGTTATTTGTCAATGAAGCTTTTAAAATATGTTCGAGCGAAAGGCTATAATTTTAAGACTTTTATAATCGTAGGGGCCAATAAATCTGGTGAAAAAATTCGTAAAGTTCTTGCAAAAGATCTTACGTTTGGCTACCGTTTTTTAGGTTTTTTTGACGAAATAAATGATAATCAAATTGTTGATCCGGCTTTAATTATTGGGAAATTTGAAGATGTTGAAAAATTCGTGATCGACAAAAAGATCGACGAGATATATGTTGCATTGCATATTGACAATATCGAAATTATTAATGAGCTGACTAGAATTTGCGAGCAAAATATGATTCGTATCAAATTCATTCCCGATTTTCAGCTTTATACCAAAGCAAGTAAAGTAGAAGTTGCTTTTTATGAAAATACACCAGTCTTAATGTTTCGTCCAGAACCGTTAGAATTTGCATCCAACAGACTTTTGAAAAAGGCTTTCGATATCTGTTTTTCGGGTCTTGTGATTCTACTTATTTTTCCTTGGCTGTTTCCAATTATCATGATTATTATCAGACTTGAATCACCAGGTCCCATCTTTTTTAAGCAAGAAAGATCGGGGAGAGACAATAGATCGTTTATGTGTATAAAGTTTAGAAGTATGTATGTAAATGGTCTGGCGCATAATAAACAAGCAGAAAAAGGAGATAGCAGAATAACCAAATTTGGTGCTTTTATCCGTAAAACAAGTATAGACGAACTGCCACAGTTTTTTAATGTTTTTCTTGGAGACATGTCCGTTGTAGGACCAAGACCACACATGGTTAATCTTGCAAAAGAGTACAGCGATCTTATTAATAATTATTTGGTACGCCAATACGCGAAACCAGGAATTACAGGCTGGGCGCAGGTAAATGGTTTTAGAGGAGAAACTAAAGTCTTAAGCGATATGGAAAACCGCGTGGAATATGATATCTGGTATATCGAAAATTGGAGTTTTCTGCTAGATATTAAGATTATTGTAAAGACTGTTATCAATATTTTTAAAGGAGAAGAAAACGCCTATTAAGCTTTTTTAGAATTTAAAAAACTGATTATTAGCAATAACTTCTTTTAAAGGAGCAATATTTTTGGTTTTAATCTTATCGTCAAAAGCTGCAATATGTTTTTTATGATGAATATCGGTTCCGCAAAAATCATACATTCCTTTTGCTAAAAGAGCATCGGTTGTTTTAGCAATCTGCGAACCATAATATTCTACAGTCGAAAGCAGATTTAATTGAAAAAGACAGCCTGCATTTTTTAATTTTTCATATTCCGAAAACTTGTTGTGATAAAAAACATATCGTTCCGGATGTGCTAAAACTGGAATATAACCCGCGACTTGTATCTCAAAAATGGTCTTGTAAATATTTAGCGGTGCATTTAAATAAGATATTTCTACCAAAACATAATTGTCTTTTAAAGTCAGCAGTTTTTCTTCTTTAAAATGATTTTCGAACCAGCTGTCTATAAAATATTCGGCAGCAGCCTGAAGAGGTATTTTGATTTTACTTTCTTCTAATGCCTTTTGGGTGTCTTGAAGTTTAGATTGAATAATCTCTGCAGAATTATTCCAAACATAATGATTGATATGCGGAGAAGTTATAATTTGGGAAACTCCAAGCGCTTTCAAAGACGAAACCAACTCAATTGATTTTGCCATGTTTTTTGCCCCGTCATCAATTCCCGGTAAAATATGAGAATGAATATCGACAAAATTGCCATCAAGCAGTTCTTTTAATACGGGTTTTGATTTGAGGAATGATAACATGTGGCAAAAATGTATAAATCAGTTTTATAATGCGCAAAATTAGTAGAGAATTTGTAACAAGACATTTTAGAATTATACTATATTTGATTTTTAGTAAAAAAGTAAAAAATTATGAAAATAAAAGAGAATCTGTTTAATCAGCGTATTATTTCTATTGATGCTTTGCGTGGAATTACCATTTTTGTAATGATTTTTGTAAACGAACTTGCAAGTATTCAAAACGTACCACAATGGATGAAACACATGCCCGCAGATGCCGATGCGATGACTTTTGTAGATTTAGTTTTTCCTGCTTTTTTATTTATTGTCGGAATGTCTGTTCCGTTTGCTTTTAATGCTAGACTTATAAAAGGCGACAGCCCGAAAACCATCTGGACACATACTTTAAAAAGAGCGATTGCGCTTATTGTAATTGGTGTTTTTATGGTCAATGCCGAATATGGGTATGATGCAGCAAAAATGATTATCACGCCTGCATTTTGGGGACTTTTGGCGTATAGCATGCCAATTCCAATTTGGAACAAATACCCAAAAGATTTTCCTGCTTGGTTAAAAAATGTGCTTCAATATGGAGGGATTTTAGTTCTCGTCGCACTTTATTTCATTTATGTGCAAGATACAGGAGATCGCGGAATGACGCCAAAGTGGTGGGGAATTCTAGGATTAATAGGTTGGGCATATCTTTTTACATTAATTTATTATTGGCTGGTTTCAGGAAACTTATGGGCAATGATTGGACTTTTAGTTTTTTCGGTAATAATGAATTCCCTTAATTTAACTGACTCTTTTGTTCATAGCACTTCTTGGTTAAGCTTTATAGCAGGACATCTTACACATGTTTCTTTGACTTCTGCTGGAATTATAATTTCGTTATTATTTTTTGATCAAAAAATTAGCTCCAAAATCAATTGGCCAGTAATTGGCTTTATTGTTTTATTTACGATAACAGCAATCTTGCTTCGCCCGTATTTTGGAATATCGAAAATCAAAGGGACGCCTTCTTGGACAATGTTCTCGGCAGCAATTTGCACCGTCCTTTTCTATTTTCTGTATTGGCTGATGGAAGTTAAGAAACAGACGAGATGGAGCGAATTCTTTATGCCTGCAGCTGCAAACCCGTTATTGATTTATATTTTGCCAGGCGTAATTTATTACTTCTGTAAAGCTTTTAACTTTCATATAATACCAGGATATTTCAGAGAAGGCGTTCCAGGAATTTTATGGTCTCTGGTGTTTTCAATAATTATGCTTTTCGTAATGAAGATTTTGAATAGATATAAAATTCAGCTACATCTTTAGAGTTTTCAATTTGTAAACTGAGACTGAAAACCGCGACTGAAAACTTTCCTCAAAATCGACCTTAATATTCTTAATAAAATTTTAAATTTGTAAGAGACGGATTTTAAAATATTGTGAGTGAATGGTTTAAAAATTAAATACATTTTGATTTTATTTTTAATAGGATCGTTTTGTCAGGCTCAAAACGATAGTACTGCCGTGGAAACTCGTGATATCTTAGACGTCATTCATAAAATTTTTGATAAACAGGATACTATTCGCCCAGATAGAAAACGAAAACTGGCTTTTTCTTTATTGCCTGTTCCTGTCGGTGTTAATTCTAGTAATGGTTTGGTTGTCTCTTTTCTGACTACTTTTTACTTGGGAGATGCAGAAAAAACCAAAATGTCTCAAATTACCTTTTCGCCATATTTTAGTTTCAGCAATCAATTTGTATTTCCGATCCAATCTTATATTTATACGAGTGACAATAAGTGGAATCTTATGGGAGATTATCGGTATATGATTTATCCTCAAGATACTTACGGTTTGGGAGAAGATAATACAAAAAAGGAAATCTCTACGCTCGATTATCAGCAATGGCGTTTTTATCAGTTTATAACAAGGCAGATTGTCGGTAATTATCGTTTAGGAGTTGGTTTTCTTTTTGACAATTACAAAAATATTTCTGAAGAATCGTATATAGACGGAGAAACAGATTATTATAAATATATGAATGGCGATTATTCTGATGAGACTTCTTTCGGATTTGCAATTCAGGGTTTGTACGATTCTAGAGAAAATATTATCAATCCCGAACAAGGTCTGTACGTCGAAGCTGATTTGCGAATCAATACTAGTGGAGTAGAAGGAGACAAATGGCAATCTTTGTATTTTGATGCTCGAAAATACCATTCTTTTAGTAAAACCAAACATCGGGTTTGGGCATCAAGAGCTTTCTTTTGGTCTACTTTTGGAGGGAAACCGCATTATTTGGATTTACCAAGTATTGGCTGGGATCGTGAAGGGAAAACAGGACGAGGATTTACCAAAAACAGATACCGAAGTAATGCCTTAATTTATTTTGAAACCGAATATCGAACCGATATCAGTCGTAACGGTTTTTTTGGTGCTGTTTTTTTTACCAATGTTTCTTCGGTTTCTAAACTGGATACGTATGAATTTAAAAAATGGAATCCGGCAGTTGGAACCGGAATTCGCATTAAATGGAATAAACGCAACGGCAGTAATTTGGCTCTAGATTACGGAATCAGTAAAAACGACTGGTCGCTTCGCTTAGGGTTATCAGAAAATTTCTAACTTCGGCCAAAATCTACAGACTTAATTATTCATGCAATTATCGGTTGTTATTTTAAATTACAATGTGCGTTACTTTCTCGAACAATGTCTTTTAAGTGTTCAGGAAGCAATTGCGTCAATCGATGCAGAAATTATTGTGATAGATAATAATTCATCAGACGAAAGTGTTTTGATGATGAAAGAAAAATTTCCCGACGTAAAACTGATTGAAAACAAAGAAAATTTTGGTTTCCCAAAAGGAAATAATATTGGTGTTCGTCAAGCGAAAGGAAAGTACATTTGTATTTTAAATCCTGATACTGTCGTTGCAGAAGATACTTTCATAAAGATTTTGGCTTTCGCCGAAAGGCAAAACAATCTAGGAATTATTGGCTGTAAATTAATTGACGGAATAGGAGCATTTCTTCCAGAAAGTAAACGTGGCATTCCGACGCCTTGGGTGGCTTTCACAAAAATCTTCGGATTTTATAAAATCTTTCCTAAAACCAGACTTTTTAATCAATATTACGCACAGCATTTAAACGAAAACGAAACAGGAAAAGTAGATATTCTCGTTGGTGCTTTTATGTTTTTAGAAAGAAAGCTATATGAAGATTTAGATGGTTTTGACGAAAATTGTTTTATGTATGCCGATGATATTGATTTGTCGTATAGAGCTCTACAAATGGGAAAAACAAATCTCTACTTTCATGAAACTACAGTTTTGCATTATAAAGGAGAAAGCACGATAAAAGACGAAAAATATATGATGCGTTTTCAAGAAGCTATGAATTTCTTTTATCAGAAACATTTTAAGAAATCGCAGTTCTTTAGTGTCTTTATTCAAATAGGTGCTTTTTTGTTTTCAATTTCTAAAATGTTTCAAGGAAAACCAAAAGAAAACCCATTGCCGGAAAGTTATTTTTTATACTCCGAAAATGAGAATTTCGCTAAAAAACTGGCTTCGATTTTGGAAAATAAAGTTGCTTTTTTAGATTTCAAAGGAGAAAAAATGGTAAATTCGTGCCTAATTTTAAAGGGTAAAAAGGCAGAGATCATTTTGGATAATCACTATATTTCATTCAAAAAATGTATCGAAATCATAGAAACTCTTAAAGATAAGCAGGTTACTTTTAAAATTTTTCCCAAAAATACGGGTTTTATTATTGGAAGTAATTCAAGGAATGACAGAGGGCAAATCATGAAAATTGAGTAAAAAATTATATTAAGTGTAATTTATGTTTAAAAATTTCATTAATTTCGCAATCTGAAAATCAAAAACATCTTTTAGATTAACAATATGGCAAGATTTGAATTAAAGCTTCCTAAAATGGGAGAAAGTGTCGCTGAAGCAACCATAACAAACTGGTTGAAAGAGGTTGGAGACAAAATTGAGGCTGATGAAGCCGTACTCGAAATTGCAACAGATAAAGTTGACAGCGAAGTGCCTAGTGAAGTATCAGGAATTTTAGTTGAGCAATTGTTTGGTAAAGATGATTTAGTGCAAGTAGGGCAGACTATTGCCATTATTGAAACTGAAGGAGGAGAAACAGCAGCTCCAGAAGCTGTAAATGCTGTTCAAGAAACTGCCGCTCCTGCAGAAGTAGCTGAAATCGAAAAAACAATCGAATCGGTTAAAGAAACGGTAACTTCTCAAGATTTTTCAGGATCAGATAAATTCTTTTCTCCATTAGTAAAAAATATTGCAAAAGAAGAAGGTCTTTCTTTAAACGAACTTGAAAATATTGCAGGTTCTGGAAAAGACGGACGTGTGACTAAAGAAGATATTCTAAAATATGTAGAAGCTCGTAAATCGGGTGCTGTTCAAGTTCCTCAAGCGGTTGAAACAGCTCCAAAAGTAACTGTTGAAACTCCGAAAGTTGAAGTGCCAAAAGCTGTTGAGCCAGCTGTTCAAAAAAGCCAGCAAGCGGTTCCAGTTTCTGTAAACGGGGCTGACGAGATTGTTGAAATGGACAGAATGCGTAAACTGATTTCTGGTTATATGACCGCTTCGGTTCAGACTTCTGCTCACGTACAATCATTTATTGAGGTTGACGTAACGAACATTGTAAAATGGAGAGATAAAGTAAAAACAGCTTTCGAAAAAAGAGAAGGCGAGAAATTGACTTTTACTCCGATTATGATGGAAGCAGTTGCAAAAGCTTTAAAAGATTTTCCTGGAATGAATATTTCTGTTGACGGAGATTATATCATTAAAAAGAAAAATATCAATTTAGGAATGGCGGCAGCATTGCCAAACGGAAATTTAATTGTTCCCGTAATTAAAAATGCAGATCAGTTGAATTTGGTTGGAATGGCAAAAGCGGTTAACGATTTAGGAAACCGTGCAAAAGCTGGAAAACTAAAGCCAGACGATACGCAAGGCGGAACATACACCGTTACAAACGTTGGTACTTTTGGCAGTGTATTCGGAACGCCAATTATCAATCAGCCACAAGTTGGTATTCTAGCGCTTGGCGCAATTCGTAAAGTGCCTGCGGTTATTGAAACTCCAGAAGGTGATTTTATCGGAATTCGTCAAAAAATGTTCTTATCGCACTCTTATGATCATAGAGTTGTTGACGGAGCTTTAGGAGGAAGTTTTGTGAAAAGAGTAGCAGAATATTTAGAAGCTTTTGATGTAGATAGAGATTTCTAAAATTCATTTTAAAAATAAATTCAAATCCGACTGGTTTTAAACTTGTCGGATTTTTTCTTTTGTAAGAAAAGAATTAAGCAGTAATACGCAGACTTATTAAGGGCTTGTTTTTTAAAAGTTAAAATTGCATAATTGAAAGCATTTTTCGACAAAAAAAATCAGAATAAGGGAAGATATTCCGCTTTAAAAATTACATTTGTAAACTTATAAAAATTAGAAATGGAATTAAAACTTAACAAGCCAATTTGCTTTTTTGATCTCGAAACAACGGGAATTGATATCGGTAAAGATAGAATCGTAGAAATTTCAATATTCAAAGTTTTTCCTAACGGAAACAAAGAAAGTAAAACCTGGCTGGTTAATCCAACAATTCCAATTCCTCCACAAACAACTGCAGTTCATGGCATAACAGACGAAAAAGTAGCCAACGAACCAACTTTTGCAGAACTTGCTCCGCATATTCATAATATGATAAAAGACAGTGATCTTGGCGGATTTAATTCAGATCGTTTTGATATTCCCCTTCTAGCGGAAGAACTGCTTCGTGCAGGAGTTGATTTTGATATGAAAAATAAAGTTTCTGTAGATGTGCAGACGATTTTTCATAAAATGGAAGAGCGTACATTAAGTGCTGCTTTGAAATTTTATTGTGGAAAAAATTTGGATAATGCACATTCGGCAGAAGCAGATACAATGGCTACTTACGAAATCTTGAAAGCGCAATTAGATCGTTATCCAGAATTAGAAAATGACATGAAATCTTTATCTGAGTTTACAACACGTAAAAAAATAGCAGATTTTGCCGGAATGATTGCTTTTGATAAAGATGACGAAGAAATTTTTACTTTTGGAAAACATAAAGGTGCAAAAGTGGAGAAGGTTCTAGAAACAGAGCCAGGATATTTCAGCTGGATCCAAAATGCTGATTTTCCTTTATATACCAAAAAAGTTTTGACAGCAATTAAATTAAGAAAATTAAATACAAAATAAGATTCTAAGATGCTAAGATTCTAAGGTTCTGAGTTTTTTAAACATGAAATCTTAGAATCTTAGAAACTTAGAACCTCAGTACCTTAAGAAGAATGAAGATTATCTGTGTCGGCAGGAATTATGCCAATCATATAGAAGAGTTGAAAAACGAGCGTCCGAGTGAGCCTGTTGTTTTTATGAAGCCTGATTCTGCGGTTTTGCTGAAACAGCATCCGTTTGTAATTCCAGAGTTTTCTGAAGATGTTCATCATGAAGTTGAAATAATCGTAAAGATTAATAAAGTTGGGAAATATATTGAGCCAAAATTTGCTCATAAATATTATGATGAAATAAGTGTAGGAATCGATTTTACTGCTCGAGACTTGCAAAGTAAATTGAAAGAAAAAGGGCTTCCGTGGGAAAAAGCCAAGGCTTTTGACGGTTCTGCGGTTATTGGTGATTTTTTGCCAAAAACTGATTTTGTTTCTATGGAAAATCTTAATTTTGAATTAAGAAGCAATTCAGAAACAGTTCAAAAAGGAAACTCGAGTATGATGCTTTGGAAGATTGATGAATTAATCTCACATGTATCTCAGTTTTTTACATTAAAAATTGGAGATATTATTTTTACAGGAACGCCGGCAGGTGTTGCGGCTGTAAAACCAAATGATGTTTTAGAAGGCTTTTTAGAAGATAAAAAATTATTCAGAATACAAGTAAAATAATGGCTTTAAAGTACAACCTTTCGAAAGTTTATGCGCTTTCAGATAACGATCCTGAATTTGTAAATCAGATTTTAACTTTATTTGTTACAGAAGTTCCTGAAGATTTAAAACAAATCAAAGAAGGAATTAAGAAGAAGGATCATAAATACGCCTATTCCTATGCTCATAAAATAAAGCCTACATTGGATCTAATGGGATTAAATGTGGCTTTTGAAGAAATTTTGCAAGTAGAAGCTTGGACAAAAGCTGAAGGCAAGAAAAAAGATATTATCGAAACTTTTAAAAGTATTAAGGTACAAGTAAAAGAAGCGATTAAAGAAATTAAAAAAGATTTCGATCTTTAATATAAAATTTGACTTATTCCTGTTTTAAAGGAATAAGTCAAAACATTTTTTAAATTTTGTAAACAGGCTTATAGTTTGTAAAAGCCGTTAATACCTTCCTCCAAGACAAAATTTAAATTTTCTACTTATAAATTATTGGCTTATTTATTTAAGCAACAAAAATATTTCACTGATTATGAAAGCAGCAATTATTACTATTGGAGATGAAATCTTAATTGGTCAAATCGTAGATACAAATTCGGCTTTTATTGCTAAATCACTCGATAGAATTGGAGTTGAGGTGGCAGAAATGCTGTCAATAAGCGATGACAAAAAACATATTTTAGATACTTTTGCTCAATTGCAAAACAAAGTTGATGTTGTTATTGTCACTGGCGGATTAGGACCGACAAAAGATGATGTTACAAAGAAAACATTTTGTGAATACTTTAATGATGAGTTAGTTGTAGATCAAAAGGTTTTGGCGCATGTGACCGAATTGATAGAAGGTTTTTATAAAAGACCGATTTCTCAATTGAACAAAGATCAGGCTCTAGTTCCGTCAACTTGTACTGTTTTGCATAATAAAGTGGGAACAGCGCCAGGCATGTGGATGAAGAAGGAAAATACCGTTTTTATTTCGCTTCCAGGAGTTCCTTACGAAATGAAATATTTGGTAGAAGAAGAAATAATTCCAAAGATTGTTCGTGAATATAAACGCCCTTATATTATTCATAAAACTATTTTGACTTATGGTCAAGGCGAAAGTTTAGTTGCAGAACGTATTGAGCAATGGGAGAATAATCTTCCAGAATTTATAAAATTGGCTTATTTGCCAAATCCGGGACGAGTTCGTTTGCGTTTGACCGCCAGAGGAACTAATAAAGAAGAGTTGGAAGAAGCAATAGAATCTAATGTTCAGTCTTTAGATGCTATAATCCATGATATAATTGTAGGCTACGAAGAAAACGAGACAATCGAAACGGTAATTGGTAAATTGCTTTCTAAACAAAGCAAAACAATCTCAACAGCAGAAAGTTGTACAGGAGGAAGAATTGCTTCACTACTGTCATCTGTTCCGGGTTCGTCGGGCTATTTTAAAGGAAGTGTTGTTTCTTACGCAACAGAAGCAAAAGTGAATGTTTTGGGAATTCCGCAAAATTTAATTGATCAGTTCTCGGTTGTAAGTGCTGAGGTTGCTTCGGCTATGGCGCTGAGTGTGAAAGATTTGCTAAAAACTGACTATGCTCTAGCAACGACAGGTAATGCGGGACCTTCAAAAGGTGATTCTGATGCCGAAATTGGAGCTGTTTTTATTGCTTTAGCAACTCCAGAGGGAGTAATTGTAGAGGAATTTAACTTCGGACAACCTCGTGAAAAAGTGATAGATAGGGCATCTATCAAGAGTTTGGAAATTTTACAGAAAGAAATTTTAAAATTTGTGCAATAATTTTTTGCTACAATGGTTTATTTTTCTTTTCTTTGCACCCTGATTTTGAATAACGATAAAAGATAAGTATAATGTCAAGAGTTTGTGACCTTACAGGTAAAAGAGCGATGGTAGGAAATAACGTTTCTCACGCTATGAACAAAACTAAGAGAAAGTTTTCTGTAAACTTAGTTAAAAAGCGTTTTTATCTTCCAGAAGAAGATAGATGGATTACTCTTAGAGTAGCAGCATCTACGATAAAAACAATTAATAAAAATGGAATCACTGCAGTTTTGAAAAAAGCGCAGTCAGAAGGATTTATCAAATAATCTTTTCCTAAATAAATATATAGCAAGATGGCAAAGAAAGGTAATAGAATCCAAGTAATTTTAGAATGTACTGAACACAAAGCTTCTGGTGTTGCAGGAACTTCTAGATATATTACAACTAAGAACAAAAAAAATACTCCAGACAGATTAGAGATTAAAAAATTTAATCCAGTTTTGAAAAGAGTAACTGTTCACAAAGAAATTAAGTAATAATTAGAGATTTTTATAAATCTCAAATGGTTTAGCCATTTCGAGTTTTATGAAAAACTTCAAATAACATTTGAATCATGGCAAAGAAAACCGTAGCATCGTTACAAACATCTTCTAAGAGATTATCAAAAGCCATCAAAATGGTAAAATCTCCTAAAACTGGTGCATATACATTCGTAGAATCTATTATGGCTCCTGAAGAAGTTGATGAATTCTTGAAAAAGAAATAATTACAATTACATTATATAGAAAAGCTACTTTCATTCGGAAGTAGCTTTTTTATTACCTATATTTGTCTAAAAATTTAAAGAATCGTAACAATTGGTCGTTTTTAAAAAAACAATTGCACTTTCTTTAAAGATTTGGATTTCTTGCCTGAAAATCGAGAAATCTAGTAAATCTAATAATCTACAAAAAATGAGTTTTTTTAAAAAATTATTCTCTAGCGAAAAAAAAGAGACTTTAGACAAAGGTCTTGAAAAAACAAAAACTACTTTTTTCTCGAAGTTAAGTAAAGCCGTTGCAGGAAAATCTAAAGTTGATGATGATGTTTTAGATAATCTGGAAGAAGTTCTTGTAGGTTCTGATGTTGGAGTAAATACTACATTAAAAATCATTGAAAGAATTGAAAAACGTGTTGCTGAAGATAAATATTTAGGAACAGATGAGTTAAATCAGATTCTAAGAGATGAAATAGGAGCTTTACTGTCTGAAACAAATACAGGTGAAGCAACAGAATTTGAAGTTCCAAAAGATAAAAAGCCTTACGTCTTAATGGTTGTTGGAGTAAATGGTGTTGGAAAAACAACTACTATTGGTAAATTGGCGTATCAGTTTAAAAAAGCAGGGCATAAAGTTGTTTTAGGTGCGGCAGATACTTTCCGTGCAGCGGCGATAGATCAGTTACAAGTTTGGGCTGACCGTGTTGGGGTGTCAATTGTGAGACAAAATATGGGAAGTGATCCAGCTTCTGTCGCTTTTGATACTTTGCAATCAGCCGTGGCTCAGAATGCAGATGTTGTTATTATTGATACAGCGGGACGTCTTCATAATAAAGTGAATTTGATGAACGAACTGTCGAAGGTAAAACGTGTCATGCAGAAAGTGGTTGCTGATGCTCCTCACGATGTACTTTTGGTTTTAGATGGTTCAACTGGTCAAAACGCTTTTGAACAAGCTAAACAATTTACAGCAGCAACAGAAGTAACTTCGTTAGCAGTTACAAAATTGGATGGAACTGCAAAAGGAGGGGTTGTAATTGGTATTTCTGATCAATTTCAAATTCCAGTTAAATATATTGGTGTCGGCGAAGGAATTGAAGATTTGCAAGTCTTTAATAAATATGAATTCGTTGACAGTTTCTTTAAATAATTTATAATGAAAAATGTATCAGCTTTAACATTCTATTTTGCTAGTGTACTATCTTTTGTTCTGGCAAATGTTTTAAAGGATAAAAATCTTTCGATATACTATATTTTATTGGTTCTGGGAATAGTTTTATTCTTTTTAGGAGTGCTTAAAAGAATACGTTCTAATCGATAAATATAATTGAAAATTTATTGAGCCTTTAAATAGGATTCGTTTAGGCGTTTCTATTTGAAGGCTCTTTTTTATTAGGTATACCTTGCTTTGAAAAATACTTTATGGTGTTTTTTGATTTTTTATTTCTTTTGATGATTATAAGATTATCTTTGTAGTTCGATAAAATTTCTTTTGAAAACAGGAGCCCTAGCCCTGATGGGAGCGGCATCCTTTTGTGCCGGTGTTCGGCACAAAAGATAGAGGGGACAGCAGGAAATAGCTCCTAAATCTTCGACTTCATTTAAAGAAAAAGAATAAATTTTAATATTTTTAAGTATGAAAAACATTTTTGTGATTATGGTTTTTTCACTTTTGTTTGCAGGCTGTAAACAAGAAATAAAACCTGCAGATATTGCTAAACTAAATGGCTATTGGGAGATTGAAAAAGTGGTTTTTGATAAAGGAGAAGAGAAGGAGTATAAAATGAACGAGACTTTTGATTTTTTTCAAATTAAAAATAATAAAGGAATTCGAACGAAAGTGATGCCTCAGTTTGACGGAACGTTTTTGACAACAGACACTTTTGAGAACGTTTCAGTTCGTTTTGCTGGAGAACATGTTTTTCTAGATTATAAAACGAAGTATACAAAATGGAGCGAAGAAATTATTTCGCTTTCAGATGACAAATTAGTGGTTAAAAATCCGCAAAAAATAGAATACCATTATAAAAAAACTGGACCCGTAAATCTTCTGAACGATGGCGAAAAGACTAAATAGCGAAACAACAATCGGTGCTGTTTTACAGCAAATTATTCAGGTGAATAAATTGCAACCTGGAATGGATGAAATTGATGTTCGTGAGGCTTGGAGGCAGCTTATGGGGAATGGTGTGAATACATATACCCGAAATGTTGTTTTGAAAGGCAGTACGCTTTATGTAGAATTAGGTTCTTCTGTTCTGCGTGAAGAATTGGCTCATGGAAAATATAAAATCGTAAAAATGATCAATGAGGAATTGGGGCGTGAAGTTGTGAAAGATGTCGTTTTACGTTAGACTTCTTAGAATTTTAGATTTTAGATTTTTCGATAAAAAAAAATCCATTCGCTAAGCGAATGGATTTTTTTATTTGTGATCGTTAGATTCAGCAATCTGAAATCTGAAATCTAAAATCTACAATCTGCAATCTAAAATTATTAGAATTGCTCTCTTCCTGCAAAGTGGAATGCGCTTTCAATAGCAGCATTTTCGTCGCTGTCAGATCCGTGAACTGCATTTTCTCCAATTGAAGTAGCGTATGCTTTACGAATAGTTCCTTCAGCAGCTTCAGCTGGGTTTGTAGCTCCAATTAAAGTTCTGAAATCTTCTACTGCGTTGTCTTTTTCTAAAATAGCAGCAACAATTGGTCCGCGAGACATAAATTCAACTAATTCTCCGTAGAAAGGTCTTTCTGCGTGAACTGCGTAAAATGCTTTAGCATCTGCTACAGTTAATTGAGTTAATTTTAATGAAACGATTTTGAAACCACCATTAGTAATCATTGCTAAGATATTCCCGATGTGTCCGTTTGCAACAGCATCTGGTTTAATCATTGTAAAAGTTCTATTTGTTGCCATTTTGTATTTTATTAAATTTTGTGCAAAAGTATACTTTTTTTATGAATTGATTTTAATAAAATCATAAATAAAACGCTTTAGAATGATGTTTTGGACAAAAATGTTTTTTATGTTGATTGGTATATATGTTGAGATGCACTGCAGTGCATCTAACACGAACAAATGTTGACAATAAAAAAGACGCACTGCTGTGCGTCTCTACATATAAGGTTTCAAAAATTATACTTTAAAGATTAGTTTGTTTCTATAGAAAATCCATAAAATAAATGTCCAGATTGCTACATAGGTTAATGCGCCTGCTAAAGATGCTGTCATTGGATTGCTGAAGAATGGCGCGATGCCAAATCGGTACAAGTAATCTAATAGATTGATCTGTTGGTTTGGAAGTGACGGATTTTGAAAATGAATCATGACCAAAGCCTGCGGGATAATTTGCGAGGCAAAGAAAACAATCATTGGATTTACTCCCCAAATTACAAATAGCTTAAAGCCTTTTTTGAATTCTTTTATATCAATTAGGTAATATAGTGCTGTAAGACAAACTGTTGCTAGTCCTGTTGTATATACGACATAACTGCTTGTCCAGATCGATTTGTTTATCGGGAAAACTAAATCCCAGATTAAACCGAAAAAAATTAATGCAGTCCCGATCATTCCCATTCTTTGGGCTTTCTGGATTTTAGTTACACTTAGAAGTAAGATTTGACCAATAAATAAGCCAATAATCCCGTTTACAATTGATGGAATTGTACTTAAAATTCCTTCTGGATCCCAAGTTTTGGTTTCGTGATACATATGTCCTTTTAGAAAGGCGCTGTCAACCCAAGCGGCTAAATTGGTTCCTTTTTCTAAATTAGCTTCTCCAAGTCCAGGAACAGGAATTAAAGTCATAACGGCCCAATAGCCTAAAAGCAAAACAATTCCGGTAATAAGCTGAGTTTTTCGTGTTGTTTTTAAGTATAAAAGCGAAACTACAAAATAGACAACCGCAATACGTTGTAGCACTCCAGGAAGTCTTACATCTGCATAATTTTCAAATCCTCCGTAAGCTAAAATGAGATATAGGGCTAAAATGCTAAAGGCCAAAATGTTTTTTAGTCTGTTGCTAAAATTTCCCATCAAAGCATAGCCAACGGCAAAAGTAATAACCAATCTGCCAATCAAAAGTGGAATTCCGTCTAAACCAAATAGCTGAATTTTTCCAAAGAAGTTAAAGAAAATCCCTAAACAGAACATTCTTAAAGAACGAATCAGGATTTTATTAAATGTTGTTTCGTCATACGTTTTCTCTGGCATTGCTAGCGGTACGGCAACTCCCATTATAAAGATGAAAAATGGAAATACAAGATCTGTTGGTGTACAGCCATTCCATTGTGCGTGCAAAAGCGGAGGATAGACATTTCCCCAATCACCAGGGTTGTTTACAATAGTCATCAATAGAATAGTCAGTCCGCGAAAGACATCAAGCGAAATTAGGCGTTCTCTTACCATCAGGTTAGTTCGTTAATAGGTTATAAAAATATAATTCTATTTGGTTTGAGAGAGCAATAATTTAGGAGATGTGCTGGTTATTTGTTCCTAAATTATCGCTTTTGAATTTCTAAAGATAATTATTTTAGATTATTATGATGTCAAAATTATGTTCTAAAGGCTTTAATTTTTGAATCAAAAGCGGAATCAGCTGATCTCCTTTTTCTAAATAAAATTCTGAAAAATTAGCTTGGCGCTCCTGAAGGCTATTGTTTGGAAACAGCTCACATTGTAAATCGGTTACACGTTGCAATTGATCGTGAAGTTTTCTTTTTTGCGCTTTTAGCAAACGTTTTTCCAGATTTTCAAGACCTTTCTTTTGTTTCACTTCCTGTGCTTTTACGGCTCCGGTGAAAGATTTGTCTGTTTTTTCAGCTAATTCAAAAAGATAATTAAACTGTTTTTCAAGCGCTTCTTTTTGGGGAGTTAAATCTATTGGAAATGGTGAAAGTTTATGAGTAATCTCATTTATTAAATTCTCCGACTTATTGAATAAATCTTTCCAAGATAAATTTAAATTGTCGGCTTTTTTAACTTGTTTTTCGGTTGCTAAAAGAACCGAATTTCGAACTAATACTATTGGGAAAGTAATATTTACAGCATCAAAAAAAGCTTTTAATTCTAGCCAATACGCAATTTCTCCGCCTCCGCCAATGTAGCAAAGATTAGGAAGAATTATTTCCTGATACAACGGACGCATAATTACATTTGGACTGAATTTTTCAGGATTGTTTTCTAGTAATTTGAAAATTTCATCCTTTGAAAATGAAATTTTGGTATTATTAACCCAATATTTATCATTTTCAAAAATGATTCTTTCGCGCAGTTTATCTTCAATGTAAAACAAATTAATTTCACGCGGATTTACCTGAACTGTATAATCTGCAAGTTCTTCAATTGATTTCTGAACTGCTTTAAATGAAGTCTGATTTTCTAATTCTTCTTTTGCAAACGGAATAAAAGCACGTTTTAAATCGGCAGTATCTGCATCTATAATTACTAAACCGTAATTGGCAAAAAGTGCGTTTGCTAAGTAGCGAGTTGCATCTGCTAGATTTTCATGTTTTAAATAAGCGTCTTCAAACAGCCTTTTTAGGGTATTTGCATTAGAACTCGAACCTAGTTCTTTAGAATAAACTTCAAATAAATCTTCTAAACCATCGGTTGAAAGTCTTCCAACTGGACCAGTGCTTTCTGCATTCCAGCGGATTTTTTTTCCTTTAAAATTAAAATAATTAATTTCTTCAAAATCATGATCTTCTGTTGCCATCCAGTAAACTGGAACAAAATTGTACGAAGGGTATTTCGATTTTAATTCTTTAGTCAAATTAATTGTCGAAATAATTTTATATAAAAAATACAATGGCCCGCTAAACAAATTTAGCTGATGGCCAGTGGTGATGGTAAAAGTATTTTCGAGTGCTAAAAGCGAAATGTTTTGTCTCGTTAAATCTGAAATTTCAATATTTTGATATTGTTTATGCAGAGCGTCAACCAATACTGTTCGGTTATTCTGATCAAAATTAGCTGCTTTTTCGGCTATTTGTTTTTCGAAATTTTCTAAGGTAGGAAAATTATTGTACAGCGGTTTTAATTCTGGTTTTTGATCTAAATAATCCTGCATTAGTTTAGAGAAATATCCAGAAGATTGAAAGCTGATACAGTCGGTAGGCATAATTTTAAATTTATTTTTGATAGCTGTAAATTTAATGAAAATATACAGTTAAAAACGCTATTAACAATTGCTTAAGATTTGATTTTTTTTCTAATGTTTTTAAAAGCGTTGAAATCAAGTTTTTAAATTTTTATTTTGTAAGGTTGTTGAAAATTGAAAATTTACATAATTTGTTAAAAATGTAAATTAGTTATGAAAGTAATTGATCTAACTGTGAGTTTTTAATAATGAAACTCTATTTTTGCAAATAAAAAAGATATCAGTTTTCATGAAAAGTAACCCAAGTAAAAAGAACTCTTTAAAACATGTTCTTTTTGGAAGCCTTATAGGCACCACAATCGAATTTTTTGATTTTTATATTTATGCCAATGCGGCTGTATTGGTTTTTCCGCAATTATTTTTTCCAAGTTCAGATTCGACAATGGCGACTCTAGAATCTTTAGCAACATTTTCTATCGCCTTTTTATCGCGCCCTTTAGGTTCTGCATTTTTTGGACATTACGGAGATAAAATTGGACGTAAATTTACCCTTGTAGCAGCTTTATTGACAATGGGAATTTCTACCGTAACAATTGGTTTCCTGCCAAGTTATGAAAGCATTGGTGTTGCGGCTCCATTATTATTGATGCTTTGTAGATTCGGACAAGGAGTTGGTTTAGGAGGCGAGTGGGGAGGAGCAGTCTTGCTTGCAATCGAGAATGCGCCACCAAATAAACGCGCATGGTACGGAATGTTTCCGCAATTGGGAGCTCCAATCGGTTTATTGCTTTCAGGCGGAACTTTTCTATTGCTTACTGATTCAATGAGCAATGATGATTTTATGAATTATGGATGGAGAATTCCGTTTATTGCCAGTGCACTTTTGGTAATCGTTGGTTTTTATATTCGAACAAAAATTACTGAAACGCCTTCTTTTGAAAATTCCAAAAAGGAAAAAGAAGAAGTAAAGGTTCCTTTTTTAGAATTGGTGAAATCTTATAAAAATCAGTTGATTTTTGGAACTCTTGCTGCTGTTACAACATTCTTAGTTTTTTATTTAATGACAGTATTTACATTAAGTTGGGCAACTTCAGATTTAGGAATTGTTAAACGTAATGGATTACTAATACAATTGTTCTCTGTATTGTTTTTTGCGTTGTTTATTCCAGTTTCTGCAGTAGTTGCAGATAAAATAGGCCGACGTAAAATGCTTATTGTTGCTACAGGTGCGATTGCTGTTTTCGGATTTTTCTTTTCTTATTTCTTGAGTTCAGGAAATATAACTTTGGTAACTGTTTTCGCCTGTATCGGGATGTCTTTAATGGGGTTTACTTACGGGCCTTTAGGAACATTCCTGTCAGAATTGTTTCCAACAAACGTTCGTTATTCTGGAGCATCTTTGACTTTTAATATGGCTGGAATCCTTGGCGCTGCTTTTGCGCCTATGATTGCAATTTGGCTGGCTAAGACTTATGATGTAAGTTATGTAGGGTATTATTTAGTTACCGCAGCCTTAATCTCTTTAATTGCCTTTTTAGTAATTAGTAAAGACGAACATAAGTTTTAGGTTGTTCATAAAAATATTTAAAAGCAGTAATGTAAAAAATTACTGCTTTTTTTTTGTTAGTTTAAAAAGTATTTAGATATTTGTCTAAATATGTAAATGAGATGAATGATATTTTTAAAGCATTAAATGACGCAACTAGAAGAGAGATTCTGGATCTTTTAAAGCAAAAAGATATGTCGGCGGGAGAGATTGCCGATGCTTTTAATATTTCTAAACCTAGTATTTCGCATCATTTAGATATTTTAAAAAGAGCTGATTTAATTACATCTGAAAAAAACGGGCAATTCATCATTTACTCCATCAATACCACCATAATGGAAGATGTTTTGCAATGGATACTAACCTTTAAACAATAAAAAATGAATTTAGAATTAAAAAAAGAGCTTCCCTTAATTGGAATTGTTTTGATTCCTTTTATTTATTTAGCAGCAATTTGGAACAAACTTCCTGAAAGAGTCCCTGTGCATTGGAATTACAAAGGAGAAATTGACAATTGGGGTGATAAGTTTAGCTTAATATTTTTGCTTTTTATGCTTCCAGTTTTGATGTACGGCTTAATGACTGCGGCATCTAAAATTGATCCCAAAAATAGAATTTCATTAATGGGAAGGAAGTTTTATCAGCTCAAATTCTTCTTGGTTTTATTCATGTCTTTGCTGGCTACATTTATTGTTTATATAACGAAAAATCAATCTTTTTCTAGTCCGGGCTTAATGTATGTTGCAGTTGGAATTTTACTAATGATTTTTGGAAATTATTTTAAAGTTATTCAGCCGAATTATTTTATTGGAATTCGCACGCCGTGGACACTAGAGAATCAGCAGGTATGGAAAGCTACTCATTCTTTTGCAGGAAAATTATGGCTTGTGGCTGGCTTTATTTTCATCTTGGGAGGCTTGTTGTTTTCGGGATTTAATTTTTCTAAATTTTTTGTAGGTATTGGTCTTACCATTGCTTTTGTTCCTATAATTTATTCCTATTTTAAGTTTAAAAGTTTAGAAAAAAAAGAAAACAATCTTTAAGTAATTAAGCATCGAAATGAAAAAAATAATACTTTTTATATTCCTAATTTTTAGTTCTTCAAAATCGTTCGCACAAGATATTTCAGGGCACTGGAATGGTGTTTTAAAACTTCCAAACAATGAATTAAGAGTTGTTTTTAATCTTACAAAAACACAAAACGGTTACACTTCTACCACAGATAGTCCAGACCAAAATGCAAAAGGAATTCCAGTTAAATCCACTACTTTCGAAAATTCGGTATTGAAATTAGATATTCCTGCAGTAGGTGGTTCGTACGAAGGAAAATTGAATGCTGATAATGTTTTTGTTGGAAAAATAACTCAAAACGGACACACATTTGATCTTAATTTATCAAAAGGAAATATTGAAATTGTAAGGCCTCAGGAACCAAAACAGCCATTTTCTTACTATACAGAAGATGTAAAATTCGAAAATAAAAAAGATCAAGTGATTTTGGCAGGAACTTTATCGTTGCCTAAAAAAGAAGGTAATTTTCCAGTAGTTATTCTAATTTCCGGAAGCGGTGCGCAAAATCGAGATGAAGAAGCATTACAACATAAACCATTCTTAGTTCTAGCAGATTATCTTACCAGAAAAGGAATTGCTGTTTTGCGTTTCGATGATCGTGGTTTTGGAGAGTCTACTGGTGATTTTAAAAGTGCAACTACTACAGATTTTGTAAAAGATGTACAGGCTGGTGTTGACTATTTGAAAACTAGGAAGGAAATTGATAAAAGTAAAATTGGTTTAATTGGACATAGTGAAGGAGGAGTAATTGCTCCAATTGTTGCTGGAAATTCTAAAGATATCTCATTTATTGTTTTAATGGCAGGAACAGGAATTCGAGGTGATAAATTGCTTCTCTTACAAAAGGAATTAATAGAAAAACAAAAGGGAATTTCAGAAGCAATGATACAGCAGAACAAAGAAATTCTTAAGGGTGCTTATGATATTATTGTGCAAAGTACGGTAAATGATGATAATTTGAAAGCGAGTGTTACCGCTTATTTTAAATCAAAATTATTAAGTGAAGAGCAAGCTAAAACTACCGCAGATCAAATTACAGGTCCTTGGATTTATAATTTTTTAAAACTTGACCCAGCTCCATATTTAGAAAAAGTAAAATGCCCAGTTTTGGCAATTAATGGAAGCAAAGATTTGCAAGTTCCTTCAGAAATAAATCTTCAAAATATTAATAAGGCTTTGACAAAAGCAGGAAATAAAAAGGTGACAACTAAAGAACTGCCAAATTTAAATCATTTATTTCAAGAGTGTAAAACGGGATTACCTGAAGAGTATGCATCAATTGAGCAGACAATATCTCCGACAGCATTAGAAGAGATTTCAAGCTGGGTTCTGTTGCAGACGAAATAAAATTATGGAATCGCAAAGATTTATGCAATTGCAAAGAGTTTGCTTTTGGACATAAATTTTTGCGATTTTTGCTTTATCTCTTTAAAGAAAAATGACCTCTATATTCTTTTCCATTTATACTAGTTGCGGTGAACCAATAGTCTGAAGCAGGTTCTGGATTTCCTAGATAAGTTCCGTTCCAAGAAGTATTTAATCCTAGTTCTTTAATAAGTTTTCCGTAACGATCAAATATTCTAATAGTTGAATTAGGAGCTAAATAATCAGGGTCAATTGTCCAAGTATCATTAAAACTATCTCCATTTGGAGTAAAGAATTTTGGATACGGAATTTCATTAACCAAACGAATACAATCTCCAGCTGATGCTTCTAGAATGCTTATTGTTACAGGAATTCTGTCACTTTCACAAGTACTTACTGTTTGAGAAGCATAGTAAGTAATTCCATTTTCTAATGAAGTTGATTCTGATAAATGACTTGTAGAGGAAGAACTTTCGTACCATTTAATGCTTTGGCCATTTATTGCAATATCACTAATTTTTGCATTTTTTTGAATGCAAAACTGTTGTGGAGAACTGGCAGATGGAAGTGGTGTGTCTTGTATTTTTACAGTAACAGGTAATCTTTCACTTTCGCAGTTATTCAAGGTTTGAGAAACATAATAAACGCGGCTTTCTAATAAAGTTGTCTCGGGTAAAGTAGATGCCGAAAAAAAAGTGTCAAACCATTTTATATTTTGTCCAATAACTTGAATATCGCTTAAAGTTGCGTTTTGTTGTATGCAGAAAGATTGCTGAGAATCTGCTGTTGGTTTTGAGGTATTGCAGACACTAAATTTAAGAATCCAAAAATCTTGTAACCCACTTTTATTTTCAGTTTTATCTCCAGAAATATTAGATTGTGACCAACCTGCAACGACATACGAGCCGTCATTCGATTGAATTATTGATTGTGTTTGATCAAGACTAGATCCTCCAAAACTTTTGTCCCATTCTACTACATTATTTACATCTAATTTTACAATCCAATAATCGCGATCGCCTTGAGAAGCTTCTGTTTTAATCCCAGAAATTCCTGAGTAGGACATAATTCCAAGAACCAAACCATTGTCAGAAGTTGCTCGCATATTAGCAAAAATTTCCGTACTATCTCCTCCAAAATTCTTCTGCCAGATTAATTGTCCATTACTATCTAATTTGACAAGCCAGACATCTGTAGAATTATTAAGGGTCTTTTCTGTTTTATCGCCAGAAATTCCTGAAGAAGAATCGCCTCCAATTAAATAATTTCCATCTGGTGTAACGATTACTGTTTTTGCATAATCACCATTATTGCCACCAATAGTATTTTGCCAAATGATCGATCCATTAAGGTCAAGTTTTAAAATCCAGTAATCGGAAATCCCTTTAGAATTTTGAGTTTTATTACCCGATATATTCGAACTGGAAGATGCCGCTAAAACATAATTATGGTCATTTGTTTTGCTGATACACGAAATTAAATCGAAATTATTTCCTCCTAATGTTTTTTGCCAGACAATAGCCCCTAGATTATCTATCTTGATAAGCCAGATATCAATACCTCCTTTAGAATTTTCAGTTTTATCGCCAGAAATATTAGAATCAGATTCTCCTCCAATTAAATACCCTCCATCTTCAGTTTCAATTATGCAGGTTACTCGATCTGTTCCGGTTCCTCCGTAGGTTTTGTCCCAAATAATATTTCTGTTAGAATCAAGCTTTACAATCCAGTAATCATCGCCCCCTCTAGAATTTTGAGTTTTTTCTCCAGAAATTCCTGAAGAACTATATCCTCCTAGTATATAACCTCCATCTGTCGTTTCTTTAGCAGAAACTAAGTGGTCATTACTATTGCCACCAATGGTTTTTTGCCATAATAAATTTCCAGTTAAATTATCAAGTTTAAAGAGCCAAAAATCATTTTGGCCTCTTGAATTTTCATTTTTATCTCCCGAAATATTAGAATAAGAATAACCTCCGGAAATGTAATTTCCATCATTTGTTTTTTCTATGAAGTCGCACCAATCATAATCATTACCGCCGATAGTATTTTGCCATTGAATGCTTTGTGCTGAAATTGAGGCAGTGAAAAATATAAAAAATAGAAGTAATTTTTGTTTCATTGTTATGATTTGGATTGTCGCAAATGTAATTAAATATCTACAAAACCAAATTAAAAAATCAAAACCCAAGCGAATAAAATCTTTTCATTAAAAAATCCCCAATAACCCGTATTTTTGCAAAAAAAAAACAATCTCTTTTGAAAACGAAACTTTTTGTAATTACGCCTCCTTTTACCCAACTGAATACACCGTATCCGGCAACGGCTTATATAAAAGGTTTTCTGAATACCAAAAATATCGAATCGGTTCAAGCAGATTTGGGTATTGATGTGATTTTGGAATTGTTTTCTAAGAAAGGATTGCAAGATTTGTTTCAGGTTTCAGGTTTAAAGTTTGAAGTTGTTGGAAACGAAATCTCAGACAATTCCAAGCGTATTTTTGCTCTTCAAGATGAATACATCAAAACAATCAATCCTGTAATTCAGTTTTTGCAGGGAAAAAATCCAACTTTGGCTTTGCAGATTTGTCAGGAAGATTTTCTGCCCGAAGCTTCTCGTTTTGCACAATTGGAAGAACTCGATTGGGCTTTTGGTTCAATGGGAACTCAAGATAAAGCCAAACATTTGGCGACTTTATATCTCGAAGATATTTCAGATTTTATTGTCGAATGTGTTGATGAGAATTTTGGCTTCAGCCGATATGCTGAGCGTTTAGGACGAAGTGCCAACTCGTTTGACGAATTATATGAAGCTTTGCAGCAAAAGCCAACTTATATCGATTCGATTTTAATTTCACTTTTGAAAGCTAAAATTGAAGCCGTAAAACCAACTTTATTTTTAATTTCTGTTCCTTTTCCAGGAAATTTATATAGTGCGTTTCGATGCGCACAATGGGTAAAACAAAACCATCCTGAAATTAAGATTTCGATGGGTGGTGGTTTCCCTAATACTGAATTGCGTTCGCTTTCAGATAAACGTGTTTTTGAGTTTTTCGATTTCATCACTTTAGATGATGGCGAAGTTCCAATTGAAGAACTGATTTTTCATTTAGAAAATCCTGATTCTGATTCTTTTAAAAGAACATTTTTGTTAGAAAAAGGTGAAGTTATCTATAAAAATAATTCTCTAAAACACGATTATAAACAATCTCAAGTTGGAACCCCAGATTACTCCGATCTGCCTTTGGATAAATATATTTCGGTTATCGAAATTGTAAATCCGATGCACAGAATGTGGAGCGATGGACGTTGGAATAAACTCACAATGGCTCATGGATGTTATTGGGGAAAATGTACTTTCTGTGATATTTCTTTAGATTATATAAAAGTTTACGAACCCGTTGCGGCAAGTTTGCTTTGCGATCGAATGGAAGAATTAATCGAGCAGACAGGTCAAAACGGATTTCATTTTGTAGATGAAGCTGCTCCGCCCGCTTTAATGCGTGCTTTGGCTCTTGAAATTCTAAAAAGAAAACTTGCGGTAACCTGGTGGACAAATATTCGTTTTGAAAAAAGCTTCTCAAAAGATTTATGTCTATTGCTAAAAGCTTCTGGCTGTATTGCAGTTTCAGGAGGTTTGGAAGTCGCTTCAGATCGATTGTTGAAATTAATTGATAAAGGTGTTACCGTCGAACAAGTCGCAAAAGTAACTCGTAATTTTACCGAAGCTGGAATTATGGTTCATGCTTATTTGATGTATGGATATCCAACGCAAACCATTCAGGAAACGGTGGATAGTCTTGAGATGGTTCGCCAATTATTTGAAGCTGGAGTTTTGCAGTCTGGATTTTGGCATCAATTTGCTTTAACGGCACATAGTCCAGTTGGGTTGTATCCGGAACAATTTGGCGTGACCAAAAAAACGGAAACGATTGGAACTTTCGCAAATAATGATATTGAATATACTGATGCAACAGGAATCAATCACGACAAGTTCAGTTTCGGATTAAAAAAATCGCTTTTTAATTTCATGCACGGAATCTGTTTTGATTACGAACTTCAGGATTGGTTTGATTTTAAAATTCCGAAAACCAAAATCCATCCCGATTTTATTTTTAATGCATTAGAAGAACAAAATGATTTCAATACAAAACCAAATGCAAAAGTGGTTTGGCTTGGAGGAAAACCCGCTGCAGAAATCTTTACAAAATCAAAAAAAGGAAGAAGTTGGGAAATGATGTCGCTAACTTTTCATGATAAAAAAGAAAGTTTCGATATCCAAACGAGCAAAGAAGAAGGCGAGTGGCTAACTTCAATTTTATTAAAAATAGCCGTTTCTGGCTCTAAAAGTTATACTTTTCAGGAGGTTAAAAATGATTTTGAAACCGAATTAGAAGATTTCGAATTGTTTTGGTATTCTAGACCTGTAAACACTTTACGTGAGTTTGGATTACTTGTTCTTTAAAAGTAATAATTAGTTTTTGGTTACCCAATAATGTAAGTCTCTTTCTAAATCGTAAATCATTCTTTTTACACTTCTTCTCATAACAAAATAAGGAATCCCGAGCATAAAACACATATGGACTAGAAGAAAAGGCAAAATAAAAAATGGAACATTAGTTTCACTTGCAGAAAAAATGGCACCTGTAAAAAAGATTAGATAAAAAATAAAGGCAAAAGCGAAGAATGCTATCATTCGTTTTCCAAAAGCATTTATTTCAAGTTTTACATCTAGAGTATTATTTTCTTCCTTAAGTTCACCTTTTACTTTTGCAAACGAGTAATTAGTGTCAAAAAATTTCCTTCTTTTTTTTAATTCGAAATTGTTGTTAAGAATATTCCCTTTGTATTCATTGTTAGAAGATTTTAGCATTTCAAAAGGTTCATATCCTAAATCTGATTCATCAACATTGTCTTTGAATTTTTTTGTAAAATCTATTTTTGAAACGGGCAATTGTATAGAAATGTCTTTAATTAATTGTATTCTCCTTAAGAAATCGTCCATTTGTTTTGATTTGGTTAGCGAACCAAATATAATATTTATGAGAGAATAAGAAATAAAAGTATACAAAAAAAAGGCTTAATTTTTTACGCTAATATTCAATACATTCTCCGTCATTCGGAATAGAAGTTTTGCTTAGAAGTCCATGATCTGAAAGAGCTGTTCTCAATTGCAGTCTTGTGGTTGGACAATGATTTAATGCTTCTAAATGATTAGCAAGAACTTTCCCTGGAGCTAGTGTGACGAATTTTAGAATATCATTCATTCGCATTAATAAAGGCTGTCCAATATCTAATCTTGCGGTTCCGCAGGCAACAATCGAAATGTCTGGTTTAAGCTGCGTTAATACTTTGTTTACATGCTCTGTAAAAATGGTATCAGAACTAATATAAATAGATTTTTGATCTGCCAGTTCAATAAGAAATCCCATTACATTTCCCATTAATTTAGTAACAAATCCGTAGCCGTGAATTGCTGGAATTCCGGTGATTTTTCCATCCAAAAATTTTTGAGGTTCCCAATATTCCAAAGTTTGAATGACACTAAGTCCTCGTTGTACAAGTGCTTTTTCGTCTTTTGAACTGCAGATGACGGGAATGCTTTTTCTTCTCAAAAAAACTTCACCTGCTTTATCAATGTGATCTGGATGCAAATGCGTAATCAAACAATGCGTCACACGGCTTAAGATGTCGCGACTGTTTTTAGGCAAAGCCACCAGCGGATTTCGTTTTGGTTTGTATCTGAAAATAGTAAAAGGTGGAATTGTTTTTCTTTTACCTAACATTGGGTCAACTAAAATGACATGCTTCTCTGTTTCAATTACCAAAGTTGCATTTCGCAAATGATGTAATTTCATATCCAAGAAAATTAGATATTAAAAATACAAAGTTTTTCTAAAAGTAATTTACAGATTTTTCTTTATTTTTAGTAGTATTGTCATTATTTAAATTTATGCATTTACACGAAGGTTTTCATACGTATTTCATTTATATTTTGACAAATAAAGCAAAATCTGTTTTTTATGTTGGAGTTACTAACAATTTAAAAAAGAGGTTAATAAAGCATAAAGAGAATATTTTATTGAACAATAAAACTTTTGCTTCGAAATACAATGTCGAGTTCTTACTTTATTACGAAAAATTTACTTGGATTCAAGAAGCGATTGCGAGGGAGAAAGAAATTAAAGGGTGGAGGAGAGAAAAGAAAATTGATTTAATTAAAACTATAAATCCTGAATTGAAATTTTTGGAGTATTAATTCGAAGACAAAGTTTTTCAAGTCTAGTTTGTCATTCCGACGAAGGAGGAATCTCCGTAAGTAGCTCACCAAAGAGTGGAATAGCTTTGTAGAATATCACCACGGAGATTCCTCCTTCGTCGGAATGACAAAACTTTGTGGTTACTGTAGTTGATTTAAAGTATTTAAGTTCTGTATGCCATTCCGAGGAACGAGGAATCCCCGTAAGTAGCTCACCAAAGATTGGAATAGCTTTGTAGAATATTGCCGCGGAGATTCCTCCTCCGTCGGAATGACAAAACTTTGTGGTTACTGTAGTTGATTTAAAGTATTTAAGTTCTGTATGTCATTCCGAGGAACGAGGAATCTCCGTAAGTAGCTCGCCAAAGATTGGAATAGCTTTGTAGAATATTGCCGCGGAGATTCCTCCTCCGTCGGAATGACAAACGGTGTGTTTATAGAACCAAGGAATGCTTTTACCCAATCGAAAACCTAAACCCAATTCCATGTAGGTTTTCTATCGAAATTCCTTGTTCGTTTGCTAAGATTTTACGCAAACGTGAAATAAAAACATCTAGACTTCTTCCCATAAAGTAGTCATCTGTTCCCCATAAAGAAGTTAAAATCTGTTCTCTTTTCAAAACGGAATTTTTATGGTCTAGAAAAAGTTTCAATAATTCGGCTTCACGCTGTGTCAAACCAACTTTTTCTTCATCATTGAAAAGAATAAAGTTTTTGGTGTCAAACTGATATTTACCAACTTCGTAAATCGTTTTTGCAGTCGGGATATTTTTCTGTGAACGTTTTAAGAAAATTTCAATTTTCAAAAGCAATTCTTCAATACTAAAAGGCTTTATTAAATAATCATCGGCGCCTAAACGCAGGCCTTTAATGCGATCTTCCTTTAAAGTTTTGGCAGAAAGAAAAATAATAGGAACATCAAGATCAATTTTTCGAACCGCTTCAGCAAGTTCAAAACCGTCCATTTTTGGCATCATAATATCAAAAATGCAAATATCGAATTCTTCTTCCTCAAAAATTTTCAAAGCTGATTTTCCGTCTGAACAATGTATTACCTCATAATTGTTTTGCTCCAAATTATCTTTGGTTAAAAACGCTAGGGTTTCATCATCTTCGGCATATAGTATTTTGAAATTTCTCATTTTTTGTAAGGAATTGATAAAGTTATAGTGATACCTTTTTCTTGATTATTTTCGGCTTTTATTTTCCAGTTTTGAAGATTACAGATTTCTTTTACATAATATAAACCAAGTCCAAATCCGTTCACTTCGTTACTTTTTTCGTTCTGAACGCGGTAAAACTTATCAAATATAAAAGATATTTTTTTAGGATTAATTCCAATTCCATTATCAGTAAACTCCAATTTTAAGCAGTTATTATTTTCGATGATTTTTATCGTAACCTCTGGCTTTTCATTACAGTATTTAATTGCATTATCCAGCAAATTGTAAACTAAATTAGCAAAATGAAAAGTATCTGTTTCAATTAAATATTCTTTTGAAACAGTTTCAATTGCAATTGAAGCTTCAGGATATTTTAATTTAATGTTTTCTATTGCTTCTTCAATAATCGGAACCATTAAAATATTTTCTTTTTTAAGCTCTAAAGGAGCATAATCAGACTTTGCAATATTTAGAATCTTTTCGATATGACTATTTAACTTATTTCCCTGATTGATAATAATGTCGGTATAAGTATACAGTTTTTTATCTTCTTTAATTGGTTTTTGTTCAATCAGATATTTTGATGCAATCAGAATAGAAGCCAAAGGTGTTTTAAATTCATGCGTCATATTATTAATGAAATCACGCTGCAATTCTGAATATTTTTTATGCTGTAAAAGTTTAAAAATTGAATAAACGTAAATCAATAAAATCAGAATCAATGCAGTTGAAAGGATAAACCAAAAACGCATTGAACTAAAAAGATAAGTTGTTTCATTGGGAAAACGTACAGCAAAATAATAAACCAGATTTTTATGTTTTGGGAAGTAAACAGTTTTTTTACATTCTGCTTTTTTCTTATAAAGCGAAATATAATCACCATAAATCATTTCGTCGCTTTGGCAATTGTACATCGCATACTCGAAATCGGTGGTGATATTCATTTTTTTGAATTCCGTTTTCAGATAAAACTCTAAAATATCGGGTTCAAATTCATTATCCACATTTACGATATAATAATCATTTGCAATTTTTTGAACTGGATTTTGAACAGGGAGTTCATGGTTGGTTCCTTCGTATAATTTTTTAGCTACTTCTAGCAAAGCAATATGCGCTTTTTGGCTCAGTTTTTTTTGTTCGATTGTAAAAGCCTCTTTTGTCCAAAGCAATTGTGCCACCAAAATACTAATGATAGCTACCAATCCTAAGATAATGATGCTGTTAAGTTTATTAATTTTCAAGAATAAAGAATTTTGAGAGTGTAATATTAATCAATTTTGGCCTAAAAACGGGCGGTTAACAAGTCATTAACAAACGTTTGAAACCAGTTAACAGCGATATGAATTTGTCTGAATTACCTTTGTAATATCAAAATGAACTATAAACCATTTTAAATATATCCGTTATGAAAATGATCAAAATTTCGATGTTAGCTTTGGCTTTAGGCCTAATGTCTTTTTCAGCAATTGCTCCAGTACAATCTTTAGTTTCAGAAACTGAAATTTCAGGCACTGCAGCTTCAACAATTGCTTGGAAAGCAGAAACAATTGATGTTGGGCAAATTCCGCAAGGAACTCCAAAAGCAATTGTTTACGAATTTAAAAATACTGGAAAAACGGCTGTAGTAATTACAAACGTGCAAGGATCTTGCGGCTGTACAGCTACAGATTACACAAAAGAACCAATTCAGGCTGGAAAATCTGGAAAAGTTACTGCAACTTACAATGCTGCAAACAAAGGTGCTTTTACAAAAACAGTTACTGTAACAACTAGTGCAGAAACAACACCAAAAGTACTTACTTTAAAAGGTACTGTTATTTAATTAGAATTTTAATAGGTTGGTTATATGGCGAAAGCTCCAGACATGCAAATTGTTTGGAGCTTTTTATTTTTTAGTAACGGCTTAAACTTCAAAAAAGTAAGGCTCAAGATTTATTTTTGAATTCTTTTTTTTAATAGAATTTTTTCTACTTTTAATCAAAAATTTTAAGTTATGAGAATCTGGTATACGCCTATTATTGCTATTGTTTTTTTGATTGTTTTTTCGTGTAATTCGAAAGCTGATAAAAAAGAGGAAAACTCGATAAAAACGGTTGAAAAAGTGCCTGAATTAAAACTTACGATTGACAGTGTTCGTATTGTGAAGTTTTATGAAAATTATCCGAAACTGGATAAATTCAAAAATGATGTAACTTCTTTATATCAAAAAAATAAATCAACTCAATTATGGCAGGACAATAAAGGAATTGTCGAATTTGCTAATACATTGTTCAATCAATACAAAAATCTCGATCAAGAAGGATTAAAAGCCAATTATCCATATAACGAACAATTAAATTCGGTTTTTGATAATAATGCAAATGCGAAACTTTCAAAAGAAGATACCGATCTGCTTCTTTCTAATTTATATTACTATTATGGTGAAAAAGTGGGCGGTTTTGACGAAAAAACAGTAGTTTCTTTAGAATGGCTTTTACCTCGTAAAAAACTGAATTACCAAGTGCTTTCAGATTCGATCTTTAAGAAATCAACCATTTTGGATGATAAGAAAAGAAAGATGTTTAGCCAATATTATAAGCTTCGCGATGCTCTTAAAGAATACAGAGAAATTGAGAAAAACGGAGGCTGGAAAACTATTGAGGCGGGAGAAGATTATAAAAGTTTAAAATTAGGTGATTCGTCTACTGTTATTACACAGATTAGAGAACGACTTTTTGTAACCAAAGATCTTAAAGAAGATACCAAAAGCCCAGTTTGCGATACAGTTTTAATGAAAGCCTTAAAAAACTATGAATTACGTCATGGTTATGTACCCAAAAATGCCATTTTATTAGAGCATATAAATGATTTGAACATTCCTGTTTCAGACCGAATTAAAACCATTATTGCCAATATGGAACGCTGTCGATGGATTGATCCTGAGTTAGAAAAAGGGCAGAAGTACATAGAGGTTAACATTCCTGAATTTAAATTGTATATAATTGAAGATGGAAAAATCGCATTTACATCTGCAGTTGTAGTGGGAAGGGCATTGACAAAAACCGTAATTTTTAGCGGAATGATGAGCAATATTGTTTTCAGTCCGTATTGGAACGTTCCGCCAAGTATTATCAAATCTGAGATAAAACCTGGAATGGCTAGGGATAAAAATTATTTACAAAAGAAAAACTTAGAGTGGAATAATGGCGCTGTTCGTCAGCTTCCAGGTAAAAATAATTCACTTGGTCTGGTGAAGTTTTTATTTCCAAATTCAAGCAATATTTATCTGCACGATACGCCTTCAAAAAGTTTGTTTGAAAGAGAAAGCAGAGCGTTTAGCCACGGTTGTGTTCGTGTTGCAAAACCTAGAGAATTGGCAATAGAATTATTAAAACCAGATCCAGCATGGAATCCAGAAAGAATTGATAAAGCAATGCATGCAGGAAAGGAAAGCTGGTATACGTTGAAGAAAAAAGTTCCAGTTTATATTGGTTATTTTACTGCGTGGGTAGATCGAGAAGGCAATCTAAATTTCTATAAAGATATTTATGGAAGAGATGAAAGTTTGATTAAACTCTTAACTGAAGAATAATTTAAGTTCGCCACTAATTACACAAATTTTGACGAATTAAATTTTTATAAGTATTGCAATCAAAAAAATAAAGCCACAGATTAAAGGATTAAAATGATTATAAAAAATCTGTGCTAATCTTTTTATCCCGATAGCTATCGGGATAAAAAGATAAATTTGTGTAATTCGTGGCTAAAAAAACTATTTTGATAAAACATCAATACATTTATAAAAGCGTTTGGTGTAATGTTCTGTATCAAGTGCTGTTATAGTTACCTGTTGCGCTTTTCCTGATGAGGCATGAATAAATTTTGACTGCATTCCGTTGGCTTCGCAGATAATGCCGATGTGACCAACAATATTCCTATTTTTATATCCATAGAAAACTAAAATATCTCCCACTTTAAATTCTTCTGGTTTTAAAGTCTTGCCTATGTTTTTATAACCGCTTGAACTTCTAGGGAGAGTCACGCCAAAATTTTTAAAAACATAACTCACAAAACCCGAACAGTCAAAACCTTTTTTCGGATTACTGCTGGCATAAACATAAGGCGTGCCTAAATATTTTTTTGCGTAAACAATTATTGAATCGCGATTGATTTCGGTTTGAGATATATTGTTTTGAATTTGATCTTTTTCCTTTTTTAAATTGAAGGAAGAAAGAGTGATAAAAAACAATAAAAAAATTACGACTAAGACTTTCATTTTTGCAGATTGTAAAAGTATTAAACGCTAAAGATAGTTCTAAATTGTTGGTTTTTATGATAGATGTAAGAATTGACATCTATAACGGTTGGAATGATGTGTTTATGTGGTGTTTTTTTATTACTTTTTGACATTTTAGTATCTTTTTGGATAATCTCTTTCCAATATATTTGTGAATCGTATTTATATTTTAACAAATAAACTATGTTTCCCAAAAAAATAGCTGTTTTAATTTCGTTTTTGCTGATTTCTCTGATTTCGAATTCACAAACTCAAAATTCTAATAAAACTTTTTTATACCAAGGTCGAATTGATAAACTTCAAAACGATCAGCTTATTTTAATTGGAACGGCTTCTTCGATTGCTTTTAATTTTACAGGAAAAGAATGCGTAATATCTCTTCAAAGCGTTGATTCATACGAACATCATAACTATGTGCAACTGGTTCTGGATGGAGAATATATAGGAAAGATAAGAATTGAAAAAGGGCCAATTCAATCATTTCCAATCAATGTCGTTTCTAAGCAAAAAGAACATCGACTTGAAATCTACAAAAATACAGAAGCACAAAGCGGCAATATTTTGTTTGCAGGAACAACTGCAAAACTGACTACAATTTCATTTCAAAAGAAAAAGAAAATCGAGTTCATTGGTGATTCTATTACTTGTGGTGCTGCGAGCGATCCATCGGATGTTCCTTGCGATAAAGGAGAATATATGGATCATCATAATGGGTACTATGCTTATGGTCCAACACTTTCGCGCGCAATTGGTATCGATTATTTAATGAGCTGTGTTTCGGGAATAGGAATGTACAGAAATTGGAATGATGAGCATAAAGACGAAGCCATAATGCCAGATGTTTATCCACATTTATATTTAACAAAAGAGGTTTCAAAACCGAAATACGACTTTGGGTTTCAGCCCGACATTATCAGTATTGCCTTAGGAACAAATGATTTTTCTGGTGGAGATGGTAAAAAAGAACGCTTGCCATTTAATCCAGAAAAGTATGTTTCGAATTATATCGACTTCATCAAAATGCTTTATAAACACAATCCGAATACACAGATTGTAATTACAAATAGTCCAATGGTTGGCGGAGAAAGAGCAGTTGTTTTTGAAGATTGTCTGAATAAAGTTAAGAACGCTTTTGCGAATGATAAATCACACAAATCAATTAAGATTTTCAAGTTCAAACCAATGACACCAAATGGATATTCAGGTCATCCAGATGTGGCAGATCATAAGGTTTTGGCAGAGGAATATGGCCCATTTTTAAAGAAGTTGCTAAATGAAAAATAATATTTTTAAGTTTGTTTTCTTTCTATTGATTTCCAGTACTATGATGGCAAACGTTTCACTTCCGAATATTTTTGGTGATAATATGGTTTTACAGCGCAACTCTCAAGTGAAAATTTGGGGTTGGGCGAATCCAAAAGAAGAAATTAAATTAATTTCTAGCTGGAATAATCAGGAATATAAAACTGTTGCCAATAATCAGGCAAAATGGGAAATTACCATTAAAACTCCAGAAGCAGGAGGACCGTTTACAATTTCGATAAAAGGCTATAATGAAGTGGTTTTAAAAAACATTTTAATTGGCGAAGTCTGGCTTTGTTCTGGACAATCGAATATGGAAATGTCGGTGAGCTGGGGAATTGATGATGGCGAAGAAGAAATGAAAAATGCTACAAATCCTAATATTCGTTTTTTCACAGTTCCGAAATTGACAGCTGAAAATCCGCAGAATAATTTGCTGGGAAATTGGACAGAATCGACTCCTGAAACCATGAAATATTTTAGCGCTGTTGGTTACTTTTTTGCAAAACGCTTGCGGGAAGATTTGAAAAATGTCCCAATCGGATTAATTTCTTCAAATTGGGGCGGAACTCCCGCAGAAATTTGGATGCCTGCAGAAGTCGTAAATAACGATCCGATTTTATTGGAAAACGCCAAAAAGCTAAATGAGCAAGAATACGGACCAAGACAACCTGGAAGAGCTTACAATGCCATGATATATCCAATCATAGGATTTAAAATTGCAGGAACGCTTTGGTATCAAGGAGAGTCGAATGTAGGTTCTTTGGTTTATGATAAAACTTTGGGTGCTTTAATTACTTCATGGAGAAAAGAATGGAAAGACGATTTTCCTTTTTATTATGTTCAGATTGCACCATTTAAGACAGGAAAGAACAATTTTTCTAATGTGACAGTTAGAGATTCGCAGAGAAAATTATTGAAAGAAGTTTCGAAAACAGGAATGGTGGTAATCAGTGATATTTCGGATACGATTGATATTCATCCAAAAAATAAAAAATCGGTTGGAATTCGTTTAGCGAATTTGGCTTTGGCAGAAAACTACAAAACCAATTCTAGTTTGGTTAATGGGCCTCTTTTTAAGGGAATTAAAGTGGATAAAAATACAGTAACTGTTTCTTTTGACTACGGAGACGGATTATACTTTAAAGACAAAAAATCGAATCAATTTGAGGTTGCGGGAATAGATGGAGTTTTCTATCCAGCCGAAGCTTCGATTAAAAATAACGAAGTGATTGTGACAAGTAAAAAAGTAGCTTCTCCAGCAAAAGTGAGATTTGCATGGGGAAATACGATTCAGTCAGATTTGTTTAATAAAGCGAATTTGCCTGCCTCTTGTTTTGTTTCTGAGTGAGTCTATAAAGAAGAAAGAAGCAAGATTTTAGATTTTGATTTGCTTTGTCAGGCTGAGCGATCCCGAAGCCTCGGGAGAAGCCCCGCACAGTGAGACACAAAGTTTGTCATCCTGAGGAACGAAGGATCACACATGTAACTCTACAAAGATTAGCGGAGTTCTATGCGGAGCTTCTAGTGTGATCCTTCGTTCCTCAGGATGACAAGATGACCAAAACGTTCTTTTGAAACCGTTTGCGTGAGGGATAGAAGTGGAAAGCCCACAGCCGTGAGGAACGAACAGGCGAGGACTTGAAACGGATAGCCCGACCCGCTTTTTTCAGCGGGGCACGCCAAAATATAAAAACTTAGAATCTTAGCTTCTCAGTCCCGATAGCTATCGGGATAGAACCTTAGAAAAAAAACTAACTAAACCACAATGAAAAATAAACAAATACTAATTATTGGGGTATTTTCCCTGTTTACTGTTGGAAATATGAATGCACAAAAAAAGCCGTATCTGGATAAGAATAAAACTGTTGAGCAGCGTATTGATTTGCTTATACCGTTAATGACATTGGAGGAAAAAGTAGGGCAGATGAACCAATATAATGGTTTTTGGGATGTTACAGGGCCTGCTCCGAAAGGCGGGACGGCAGAATTAAAATACGAACATTTAAGAAAAGGATTGGTTGGATCAATGTTGACGGTTCGTGGCGTGAAAGAAGTTCGTGCCGTGCAGAAAATTGCGGTGGAAGAAACCCGATTAGGAATTCCATTAATTATTGGTTTTGACGTAATACATGGCTATAAAACGTTAAGTCCGATTCCGTTGGCAGAAGCGGCAAGTTGGGATTTGGAAGCGATTAAAAAATCGGCGGCGATTGCAGCAGATGAAGCTTCGGCATCTGGAATCAATTGGACTTTTGGACCAAATGTTGACGTTGCGAACGACGCGCGTTGGGGACGTGTGATGGAAGGCTCGGGAGAAGATCCATACTTAGGAAGTAAAATTGGATATGCACGAGTTAAAGGTTTTCAAGGAGAAACCATTGCTGATTTGGCTAAAGTAAATACGATCGCGGCTTGTGCGAAACATTTTGCGGCTTATGGTTATGTTGAAGCAGGATTGGAATATAATATTGTAGACATTAGTAATTCGAAATTGTACAATTCGGTTTTGCCTCCTTTTGAAGCAACTGTAGACGCTGGAGTTCGCACGTTTATGAATTCGTTTAATACTTTGAATGGTGTTCCTGCAACTGGAAGCGCTTTTTTGCAAAGAGATATTTTAAAAGGAAAATGGAAGTTTGACGGATTTGTGATTTCTGATTATGCTTCAATTCGTGAAATGATCGCTCACGGTTATGCAAAAGACGAAGCCGACGCGACTGCAAAAGCAGTAATTGCAGGTTCTGATATGGATATGGAATCGTATTTATATGTTGCAAAATTGGTTGATCTGGTAAAATCTGGAAAAGTAAAAGAATCTTTGGTAGATGATGCGGTTCGCAGAATTTTACGCGTCAAATTTGAATTGGGTTTATTTGATGATCCGTACAGATATTGTGATGAAAAACGCGAAAAAGAAGTTGTTGGAAGCAAAGCGAACAACGAAGGCGTTTTGGATATGGCGAAGAAATCGATCGTTTTACTGAAAAATGAAAAGAATTTGCTTCCGCTAAAGAAATCTGGACAGAAAATTGCTTTGATTGGAGCGTTGGCAAATGATAAAAACAGTCCGTTGGGAAGCTGGAGAATTGCAGCTTCTGATGATACTGCAGTTTCGGTTTTAGAAGGAATGCAGCAATATAAAGGCAATCAGCTAACTTTTGAAAAAGGAGCTGATTTATTAAAACAAAAAGCGACTTTCTTAACTGAAACCGTTTTCAATACAACAGATAAAAGCGGATTTGAAGCAGCTAAAGATGCAGCAAAAAATGCTGATGTTGTAGTAATGGTTTTAGGTGAATACGGTTTTCAAAGTGGTGAGGGAAGAAGCAGAACTGATTTGAATCTGCCAGGTTTACAGCAGGAATTATTAGAAGAAATCTATAAAGCAAATCCAAATGTGGTTTTGGTTTTAAATAATGGCCGTCCGTTGAGTATTCCATGGGCTGCAGAAAATGTTCCGGCAATTGTAGAAGCTTGGCATTTAGGTACGCAGGCTGGAAATGCAATTGCGCAGGTTTTATACGGAGATTATAATCCGAGTGGGAAATTGCCAATGTCGTTTCCTAGAAATGTTGGGCAAGTTCCAATTTATTACAACAAATACAGCACAGGAAGACCAACTGACAGTGATAAAAATGTTTTCTGGTCGCATTATATGGATGTGGAAAAAACGCCTCAGTTTCCGTTTGGTTTTGGTTTAAGCTACACGACTTTCGATTATAAAAACTTGAAGTTGAATAAAACGGCTTTCGCAAAAGGTGAAAAAGTTCAGGTAAGCGTTGAGGTTACAAATTCAGGAAATTATGATGGAAAAGAAGTGGTGCAATTATACATTCATGATGAATTTGCAAGTATCGTTCGGCCAATAAAAGAATTGAAGGGTTTTGAATTGGTTAATTTGAAAAAAGGTGAAACTAAAACGATAAACTTTACTTTAACCGATAAGGAACTTGGGTTTTATGATAATGAAGGAAATTATTTGGTAGAACCTGGAACGTTTAAAATCATGGTTGGAGGAAGCTCTGATAAAGGTTTGCAGAGTGCTTTTGAAATTAAAGAGTAGCTTTTTTGAGGGACAAAGAAGCAAAGTGACAAAGGTTCAGAGTTTTTTAATCTCGCAATCCTGATAGCTATCGGGAGCAGAGTCGCAAAGTTTTTTTGAATAGTCGCTAGTTTTAGCTAGGGAAATAAGATCTGAAGTTAGAAAGGGCTTTAGTCAAACCTGTAAAGTTTGGCTAAAGCCATTTTCATTGTGATTATGTTTTCATCCAGCTAAAGCTGGAGGCTATTGATTTGTTAAGTATTTATATGTCAGTATTTTATTATAGAAAAACTGTTTTGGCTTACACTTTTGTCTTATCTTTGATAGACAGCCAATTAAAAATATTTTTTGGTAATTCAAGGTAAGCTGAAAACTTTATAGAGTAGGCAAGATTTTAAAATAGTATTATGGAACATTCTTTATTTAAAAAAGTGAAAGCAGCAATTGATTATTGGTACATTCCGTTATTAGTGGGAATACTTTTTGTAATCATCGGATTTTGGTCTTTTGCCACACCTGTAAAAGCATATTTAACTTTGGCATTTTTATTTAGTGTGTCGTTTCTGGTCAGCGGAATTTTTGAAATTATTTTTGCGCTTTCAAACAGAAAGAAAATTGATAATTGGGGTTGGACACTGGTGTCAGGAATTATAGGTTTGGGTGTTGGAATAGTATTAATTGCTAATCCATTAGTTTCGGTAACACTTTTGCCACTTTATGTTGGATTGGCTATTTTGTTTCGTTCTGTAATGGCTATTTTTATGGCTTTTAATTTAAAGAGCTATTCGGTTCCAGATTGGAAAAACCTTTTAGGATTAGGGATTTTAGGAGTGTTGTTCTCATTTTTATTATTATGGAATCCTATTTTTTCTGGACTTTCAATAGTATATTGGACTGCTTTTGCTTTCATCGCAAGCGGTATTTTTTATATTTATTTTTCTTTCAAACTGAAAAGACTACACGATTTAGAATAAAGAGTATCGTTTGTTCTTTAACTTTTAATACATTAAAAAAGAATTAGATTTTAATTTTCTCTCGCAGATTTAGCAGATCAAGTAGATTTTTTTAATCTCCAAAATCTGCTAAATCTGCGGGAGTTTTTTGTATTTTTAAAATCTATTAAAAACTCCAACTTTTAAATTAAAACAATGAAATATAACAGATGCGGAAAAAGCGGTTTGCTGCTTCCTGAAATTTCTTTAGGATTATGGCACAACTTTGGTTCGGTTGATAATTTTGAAAATGCCGAAAGTATTGCCATTGAAGCTTTTGATAAAGGAATTACCCATTTTGATTTAGCGAATAATTATGGGCCAGTTCCAGGTTCTGCTGAGGAAAACTTTGGTAAAATCTTGTGGCATAATTTTCAAGGGAATCTTCGTGATGAAATCGTAATTTCTACTAAAGCAGGTTATACGATGTGGAAAGGTCCTTATGGAGATTGGGGTTCGAGAAAATATTTGTTGTCAAGTTTAGATCAGAGTTTGAAACGAATGAGCATTGATTATGTCGACATTTTTTACTCACACCGCCCAGATCCAGAAACGCCAATTGAAGAAACCATGATGGCTTTAGATCACGCTGTTAGAAGCGGAAAAGCTTTGTATGTTGGAATCAGTAATTATTCTGCTGAGCAAACCAGAGTTGCGGTCGATGTTTTAAAGCAATTGGGAACGCCTTGTTTGATTCATCAAGCAAAATATTCCATGTTGGAACGTTGGGTTGAAAATGGCTTATTAGATGTTTTAGAAGAAAAAGGAGTAGGCTGTATTGCTTTTTCACCTTTAGCACAAGGACTTTTAACGGATAAATATTTAAAAGGAATTCCTGAAAACTCACGAGCGCATAATCCAAATGGGCATTTGAGAGAAGATGAGGTGACGCAGGAAAGAATTCAGAAATTAATTCAATTGAATGAAATTGCTCAGAATAGAAATCAGTCTTTGGCACAAATGGCTTTGGCTTGGTTGCAAAAAGATAAACGAATTACGTCTGTTTTAATTGGAGCGAGTTCTGTAAAACAATTGTGCAATAATATTGACTGTTTGCAGAATACTGAATTTTCGCAAGATGAATTGAATGCGATTGAGAAGATATTGTCTTAATTATGAATTGTGAATTGTAAATTGTGAAATAACGAAGAGGCATATTCGTTAACATCATATATTAAACCCGACAGTTTTTTAAACCTGTCGGTTTTTTTTATGTGCAATTGACATTTCTACATTTTACATCTTACAAAAAACATTTCTCAATATTTTATAATCATCGCCAATCCACCTCCGCTTGCTAAATGATATTTTAATTTCGTAGTTGAATGAACTGTTATAATTTCTTTTTTATAATCAGTTGCAGCCTTATCAGCATTTATACCATCAGAGAAAATCTCTGCTTGGAATTTTTTACCTTTTTCAAGGAAAGAAAAATCAATTGTTACTTCTCTAGAATCCCAATTTGTTATTGCGCCTAAGTACCAAGTATTTCCTTTTCTTCTAGCGATAGAAACGAATTTTCCAACTTCACCATCAAGAGCAATACTTTCATCAAAAGTCGTTGGAACTTTAGCGATAAAATCGGTGCTTTCTTGTTCCTTCATAAAAGCCGTCGGACTATCAGCCATCATTTGTAAAGGCGCTTCAAAAATAGTGTACAATGCCAATTGATGAGATCTTGTTCCCTGGCTCATTGGAGCTGAATGACTTGGCTTGAATTCGCTTTTTGTAGCATTTCGCATAGCGCCTGGCGTATAATCCATTGGACCCGCCATCATTCTAATAAACGGAATTGTGGTATCGTATAACGGAACATCATCATTTGGTGTCCATTTATTGTTTTCTAAGCCTTTTACACCTTCAAAATTTAAAATATTTGGATATGTTCTCTGAATTCCAGTTGGTTTGTACATTCCGTGAAAATCGATTATCAATTTATGATTGGCTGCTTTTTGTGCAATATCATAAACTGAATTTACCATTTTGGCATCGTCGCGGTCAATAAAATCTACTTTAAAGCCTTTTACGCCTAGTTTTGCATAATTGTCAAAAACACCATCAATATTTTCATGCAAAGCCATCCACGATGCCCACAAAATAATGCCAACGTTTCGTTCTTTCGCGTAAGCGATTAAAGCTTCCAAATCGACATTTGGATTGTGTTTCATAATGTCGGTTTCAATACTCCAGCCTTCATCCAAAACCACATATTCGACTTTGTTTTTAGACGCAAAATCAATGTAATATTTATACGTCTGCGTATTAATTCCAGCTTTAAAATCTACGTTGTAAATATTCCAGTCGTTCCACCAATCCCAAGCTACTTTTCCTGGTTTTATCCATGAAATATCCTTTATTCTAGAAGGTTCTGCTAATTTCTGAACCATATCATTATTGGCCAAAGCCGCATCATTTTCAGAAATGACAATCGCTCTCCACGGAAAAGTTCTCGTTCCTTTTGTTTTTACCAAATAATCGGCTCTTTCGGTAATCAGTTTGTTGAGGTAATTAAAACCGCCGTTGGTTTCTTGAGTAGGGTATTTAGAAAAACGAGATTCAAAACCAGTTTTGTTTTTATTATTGGTTACAAAAAGTCCCGCATAATCTTCTAGATCAGCTTCTAAGAAAACGGCTTTTTTATGGTTTTTATAATCAATTAGAAATGGAAGAAAAGCCAGTGTGTCTTTAGAAAATTCACTTACTTTTTTGTTTTCATAATGCGATTCAAACGAAGATATAAACTGATCTTTCGGATTTCTTAAATCACGTACATACGGCATCAAAGTGTTATAATCCTTGTCGAAATTCAGCACCACTTCTTCGTCTTTAACCGTAATCTCTTTTTTCTTTTTTGTGATGAATCGATACGCTGCCCCATCATCAAAAACACGAAATTCGAGAGCGAAATCATTTTTAAAATTTAGAATCAGTTTGTTGTATTGGTTTTGGACAGTTTTCTTTTTGTATAAAGGAGTTTCAAAAGAAGTATTTACATTTTCTTTTTTCGAATTTAAAATAACTGGATTTTTTCCTAAAACCTCATTTTGATATAAAGTAATCGACATTTCAGACGTAGCCAAAATCAAATCTTTTTCATGCGAAATTGACCAAGAGATTTTATCATTCACAGCAATTTTAACTTCGATTTTTCCGTCGGGAGATTTCAGAATAAAGTCTTGTTTCTTTTGTGAAAAAGAGATATTCAGAAATAAAAAACAAAAAAGAATAAATATATTTTTCATGCTGTGCTTTTTTATCAAATTTCGATTTTGTTATTCTGTAGAGGCGCACCGCAGTGCGTCTACGTTCAGTTTACGACGCGTATAATCGTTGCGCATAAGACGCACTGCGGTGCGTCTCTACAGAAAATAGGGATGAATGATTCTTTTATTTCTTTAATTCTACGTTGTATTTTTTTACAATTTCTAATGTCGATTTATCTCCCTTAAAAACAGAATTCAACCCTTGTGGTTCTTGTGGAGGATCTGTTGTAAAAGGCTCTCCGGGATTCCATTTTCCGTCTGGGTGAATTGCTTTTCCTTCACCGCCATAACCCCAGAAATTGGCAGCTCTTAACGGACCATTGTTTTTAACGCTTTCAGCGACTCTTCCAAAAATGTAGCTGTAAAATTGATTTCTGTAAACAGAAGATGCTCCCGCATTCAGATTTTCATTTTCTCTCGGAAGTCCAAATTCTTCAATTATTATGGGTCTTTTCAGATTGTTTGCCACTTTTATATGATCGTCAATGTATTTACCAGCGTTTTCAATAGTTTTTGGCATTGTCGCTTCGGCATTATCAGCTTTAAACCAATTCCAGTTTTTAGGCCAGATATGCATCGTCAAATAATCAATGTTCGGATTTTGATGCGTTCTTTCGAAGATTTCCATGCTGTCGTTCGAACTATTTTTTCCTTCAGAACCTGTAGAAACCAAATGGTTTTTGTCTAAACTGTCAATCAAATCCACAATGTTATTGAGCCATTTCGTGAATTTAACTTCATTTTCTACCGTAAAAAGTCTAGGTTCGTTTCCAACCTGCCAAGACATAATCGTGTTGTCTTCGTTATATTTCTTTTTAGAATAAGCATTTGTTCTTCCAATAATAAACTTCACATGATTATTTAAGGCTTCTATACAAGGTTCACAGCTATGAAATTGTTCTGTGTACGACATAAACTGTGGCCAAGTATTCGGCGGAATATTCGGAACAGGAACTGGGCCTTTACCATTCCATTCCAAATATTGCGACATTCCGCCCGACCATTCCCAGTTATTGGTCAAGTATAAAACGGCGTACATACCGCGTTTGCTCATTTCGTTAATCAGAAAATCCAATCCATCCAATAAATCTTCATCATATTTTCCTTGTTCATATTGCAGTGCTGGACGAACTGTAAAATCATATTTTCCGCCATCAGCACCAACTAAAACCCGTAAATTATCGATTCCGTTTTTCTTCATTAAATCCAATTCGCGCAAAAGTCTTTTACGATCGCCTATTTTTTTAGAAGCCAACATACTTCCATACCAATAATTGGTACCAATATAAGCGTACGGTTTATCACCTTTGTAAAATTCATTTCCTTTTACGGTTATTTTTTCCTGCGCCTGACAAGCAATTGCAGTAAAAATTAAGGCCACTGAAAGGGTTTTAAAGAATCTGTTTTTCATAATTTATATTTTAAGGAGCTAATCCCGCTATACGCTATATCTTTTATGGTGAACCCCACCATAAAAGGATGCCGCTTCTATCGGGGCTAGGGCTTTACGTTCTGTAAGACGTTTTGATTTTTATTTGAAACCTTAATTCTCAATTCGATGAATAAGTTCTAGGCAAGCACGGCCATTATGATAGGGACATTTCCAGAATCCAGCTTTGTCTTTTTTTATTATACTATAATCGCCATAAATTCCCCAATACCATTCTCCGTTTTGCCGGTCGATCATGTGTTTTTTTATGAATTTCCAGTTTTTGTAAACAATGTCCAGATATTCTTCTTTTCCTGTTAATTGATAAACATTGTAGAAACCAATTAAGGCCTCAGCCTGTGGCCACCAATGCTTTTCGGCAATTAACTCATTTTTTTCAGGATCAAATTCGTACCATAAACCGCCATCAGCATCTAAACCTTCTTTGGTTGCCTCTGCAATTCGAACGGCATGTTTTTTATAATTGGCAATCAAAGTTTCATTTCCTGAAATTTCGGCGCATTGCTGTAAAAGCCAAGCTGCTTCAATATCATGTCCGTATGAAATAACATCTGGTTTTTCTTTCCAATTTTCATCAAAAAACAAACGCAAATGTCCCGTTTCGGTATTGATAAAATATTTTTCGATGGTTTCGAGTAATTCTATGATAGTAGCAAGCAGTTTTTCATCTTTCCAAACTTTATATAAATTCACATAACCTTCAATAATATGAAGATGTGTATTCATGGTTTTCTTTTCATTGGCATCTTTTGCGCTCAATCGCAAATCTTCAATTGGCTGCCAATCTCTGGTAAAAGCTTCAAAATACCCTTTGGTTATAGGGTCGTAGCTGTGTTCCTCAATTTTTAGATACAGTTTCTTAGCAATTTCTAAAGCTTTTTCTTCTTTTGAAATCGAATAATATTCAGACAATCCATAAATCGCAAAGGCTAAAGCATAAATCTGGTTTTTGGTGTCTTTTGGAGTTTTATCCTCATTAATACTCCAAAAAAGACCTCCAAATTGGGTGTCATAAAAGTAAGCTGCAAGAAACTCAAATGCCCTTTCTGCCAGTTTTTTGTGGTTTTTGTTTTTTGTGGTTTTGTAGCTGGCAGAGAATGTCCAAAGAATTCGGGCGTTTAAAACCGAACCTTTTTCGGCATGGGCAATCAGATGATCGTTAAAATCGATTTGACCAGCAAAACCACCATTTTTCTCATCAATAGATCGTTGCGACCAATAGTTTAGAATGGAATCCAGTTCTGCGGTTAGTTCCGATTTTAAAAGCTTTAGTTGTAATGACACGGTATTTTTAGATTGCGTTATTTTTTTCGATTTGATTAATAATTGTTTGAACTGAACCCGCAGAAATAAAAGTATCTGCTGGCGTATTAATCACATAATCAACCAATTTGTCAACTGTAGAAACTGCCACATGCATTCTTGTATCAGACGAAGCATAATATATGTAAACTGTTCCGTTTTCGCCTTCAATCCATCCGTTAGAAAACAAAACATTCGAAACATCGCCAACTCTTTCAATTCCTTCAGGTCCCATAAAATGTCCTGCAGGAACATGTGTTACTTTCGAAATATCATTCAAATCGGTCATAAACATATACAAGGTATAACGTAATCCTGCAGCCGTATTACGAACTCCGTGGGCTAAATGCAACCATCCTTTTGAAGTTTTAATTGGAGCTGGACCCAAACCATTTTTCAATTCATAAATGGTATGATATTGTTTTCCAAAAATAATTTTTTCGTCTTTTACGACTGGATTTTTCATGTCTTCAACATAACCTAAACCAATTCCGCCGCCTGAACCAACATCAATAAAACCATCTTGCGGACGTGTGTATAAAGCATATTTTCCGTCTACAAATTCAGGATGCAACACTACATTTCGCTGCTGTCCAGTATTCGAAATTAAATCAGGAAGCCTTTCCCAGTTTACTAAATCTTTAGAACGAACAATTCCAGCATTGGCAACAGCCGAACTTGTATCGCCTTTTGGAGCTTTTGGATCTTTTCTTTCGGTACAGAAAATTCCATACACGTAACCGTCTTCGTGATTGATCAGACGCATGTCGTATACGTTGGTGTCAGGTTCTTCTGTTTGCGGAATCACGCAAGGTTTATCCCAAAATTTGAAATTATCAATTCCGTTTAGACTTTCTGCAATGGCAAAAAACGATTTTCTGTCAATTCCTTCTACACGAACAGCAAGTAAATATTTTCCATTCCATTTCATGGCGCCTGCGTTAAAAGCGGCATTTACGCCAATTCTTTCCTGCAAAAACGGGTTTGTATTTTCGTTAAAATCAAAACGCCAGTTTAAAGGAACATGAGCAGCAGTAACAACAGGGTTTTTATAGCGTTCGTAAATACCGTTTCCTGCAATTTCTTGCGGTTCATTTTTTTGCTCAATCAGCGTTTTATGTTCTTTTTCTAATGCCGATTTTCTTTCCTGAAAATGGACTGAAGATGTTATTGTTGCCATATAAATTGATTTCTATGTCTTTATTTTTTTATTGATTTTGATCTCTTTTTTCGTTTAAATCCTGTTCTATAATCTGTAGTTTTTCTTCTGATAGAGGGTAAAATGCGATAAAAGCTACTGATATTGCAGCCGCAATTGCTGGCAGTATGCTTAACATTAATTGAATTCCGTTTTGAGCTGTTGCGGTTTGCTCGACATTGGCCTGAAAACCGTAATATCCTAAAAGCCATCCTGCTCCAGCACCACCTATTGTCCATCCGAATTTTTGCGACATGGATGAGGCAGAGAAAACTAATCCTGTTGCTCTTCTTCCTTGTTTCCATTCAGAATAATCGGCACTGTCGGCATACATAGACCAGATTAAAGGAAAAATACAGCCCGCAGAAATACTGATTAAAACTTGGAAGCTCATAATTAAGAAAACATCTTCTTTTCCGAATAAATAGAAAATCAGACTTAAAATTGCAGCCAAAGCCATTGCTCCAAAAAAGGTTTTCTTTTTACCAATTTTATTAGCAATTGGCGTTGCAATGATTACTCCAATAATGTTTGCTGCTTGTCCTAATACCAAATAAATAGAGGTTGGAGTCATGTGAAAATCGGTTCCGAAAAGCGAAAAATCGAAATTCACAGAACTGCTTACATAATATTTAAAGTAATAAACAGCAGCACCATCACGAATTGAATTGAATACCAAAGCTCCAATTCCTGCTCCCAATAAAATCCACCAAGGTTTATTTTTCCAAAGATCTTTTAAATCTTCTTTTAAGTTGTTTTGTTCGTCTGCAATGGGTTTGATTCTTTCTTTTGTAAAGGCAAAACAAGCCCAGAAAAATGCGGTGGTAATTAAACCGAAAACGGCAATTGTTGCCTGCCAGCCCGTTTTAGAATTTAAATTTCCGCCAAAATAATTCACCAAAGGTTCAATTAGCCAAAGTGCCAATAAACTTCCTCCAAAAGCAAAAACCATTCGGTAAGACGAAAGTGTATTTCTTTCTTTTCTATCAGATGACATTACGCCCAAAAGTGATGCGTAAGGAACGTTGATCAAAGAATAAATCATCATCATTAATGAATAAGTCACGTATGCATAAATGATTTTTCCTTTTTCGTCAAAATCTGGAGTGTAAAAAGTTAAAACTCCAATCACGGCAAAAGGTATCGCTACCCAAAGCAAGTATGGTCTAAATTTTCCCCATTTGCTTTTGGTTCTGTCAGCCAGAATTCCAACAATTGGGTCAAAACAAGAATCCCAGATACGGGTAATTAAAAACATGGTTCCGACTACAGCAGGCGCCAATCCGAAAACGTCGGTGTAGAAAAACAGTAAATACATACTGAAAATTTTCCAGAACATAGATGAAGCAGCATCTCCAAGTCCGTAACCGATTTTTTCTTTTAAACTAATTTTGTCGTGCATTGGTTATTTTTTAAGGTTTTAATTTATTTTGGGGCAATTATTTTAACTCGTTTGATAAAATTATTTTTAACACATAGAAACATAGCTTTTAGGAATTTACTAAAGGCGTTTCACTTAGAATAATACACATAGAACTATGTTTTAAAGCTTGCTTTTTCTTTAATCTTAAACAGAAGCAGTAAAAATCTATGTTTCTATGTGTTGAAATTAAATTTTGTTCTATTTCGCTTAATTGATCATTTTAATTTTTTCTGAATGTCTTTTTCAAAGATAGTCTGATCGAGATTGTAAAAATCAACAAAATCTTTTTCGCTTACTTGTCCGGAAAATGGCGCATAATAATGCATTTTTTGTTCTTTTTCTTGCCAGCCATGATTTCTCCACATCAAGACATAAGAAATTTTATAATCTCCAATTGCTTTTAGTAAAGTTCCCGTCCACCATTTTGGATCTGGAACGGCTTCGTAACCAGCTTCGGCCAGTGCCATTGGTTTGTTTTTTTGAAGACAAATCTCATTTAAAATCTTAAACTGTTTTTGAACTTCACTTATAAATTTTTCACCATTCGGGTCATCATTGTTTTGATAAGTATCAAAACTTAAAATATCGGCATAATCATCTCCAGGATAATTGGCTAAAAAGTCTGCTTCGCTATTAAAACTCCCAGTATTGTATACATATATCAAGTTATGAACGCCTTTTTTCTGCAAATAATCAACTGTAAATTTCCAAGCCGTTTTAAATTCCTCTGGAGTGCAATTTCCTTTTCCCCACCAAAACCATCCGCCAGTAAACTCATGAAAAGGTCTAAAAAGTATCGGAATGCTCTTTCCGTTTTTATCTTTTAAAGACAAAAAGAAAGCCGAAGCTTTATCTAGCCAAGAAGTAAATTTTTTATGATTTTCGGCACCAGGCAAAATTGTTTTTAAAGAATTAGGAACGTTATCCCAAGCATTTTTTCCAGTTGCAGGATTATCAAAGTGCCAGCTTATGGTAGAAATTCCGCCTCTGGCATTGGCATCAATAATATATTGTTTCATTTTAGCAAAAGGAACGCCGTCAATATTATTAGGTTTATTATTTTCTAAACCTGCAATATCCCATCCATAAACAGCTGGATAATCGCCTACAACATCTTTTATGTCGCTTCGTCCATCTTCATATTTCCATTTTACACCGTAAGCCAAATCGTCTTGATGTCCAAACAGAAAACCTTTTTTCGATAATGTATTTAGGTTTTTATAAAGCGATTTTGTTTCTGGAGTGGCTTTTTTATCTGAAAGTGACAAAATTGTATTACTGTTGTTTTTTTGAGATTCGCAGGAAGTGCTTATCAAAACAGCAGTTAGGAGCATAATAAAATGTTTTTTCATTGTCGGATTATTGGTTGTTAATGGCGCTAAATGATAAATATACAATGATTTATGATTTGAAAATCTACTGTTTGTATCACTCGAAAATTCTTTAGCGATTACTCTTTAAAATTATTAAAACTATAAAAAGATATTCGATTAAAAATGATTAATGTTTATTATTAATATTCTTTTTAAAGAAATGATAATTAATTTTTTCAAAGATAAACGGATGATAATAGTGTAATTAATATTATTTTATCAATTATATATCATATTATTGCAGTCAAAAATATACACATTACTTTCCTGAAAATAGTTTTAAGATGGGTACTACGAAAAATTTTTATAGAGAAATTGCACCACTTGCTGCGGGTGACAGCTTTTTGGTTTTTGATCGTGTAAAAGATAGTTTTGATTTTCCGGTGCACTATCATCCGGAATTTGAGATTAATTTTATCCTGAACGGAAAAGGTGTTAAGCGGGTTGTGGGTGATAATATTGAAGAAATTGATAATGTCGAATTGGTTTTGATTGGTCCGAATTTATATCACGGCTGGGAATTGAATAAATGCACAAATAAAAAAATACACGAAATTACGATTCAGTTTCATAACGATTTATTTCATGAATCTTTACTTGCAAGACGTATTATGAATCCGATTCGGGACATGTTTAACCGATCGATTCATGGCATTCTGTTTTCAAAAAAAACTGCCGAAGAGCTGACGCCAAGGCTTGTGAGGCTTTCAAAACTGGACGGGATGGATTATTTTCTTGAAATAACGTCTTTATTATATGATCTTGCCAATTCTAGAAATCAGCGTCTGCTTTCGACTTATACCGTCGATTATGATACGTTTGATGATTATGATAAAATGAAATTGGTTTATGAGTATGTGCAGAAACATTTTGCTGAGAAAATCACTTTAGAAGACGTGGCAAATGTGGCGAGCATGTCAATCATTTCTTTTAACCGATTTATAAAAAAACGTACAGGAAAAACTTTTGTCAATTACATAAATGACATTCGAATTGGTTATGCAGCACGTTGGCTGGTTGAGAAAGATATGAGTGTTTCTGAGGTTGCTTTTAAATCTGGTTTTAATAATATAGCCAATTTTAACCGCAGTTTTAAAGCAACTAAAAATTGTACTCCGAGTCAGTATCGCGAAGAATTTTCTGGTTTGAAGCGCATTTTATAGTGATACTTTTTTATCACTTATAAATATTATTTTTAGCGAAATCGTTTTCTTTTTTAGATTTCATTAGTTTTTATTCATGGTTGAGTTGTTTTAGAGGTTTGTCTTTGAGAATAATTCAATTTTTTCCCGTATTTATTTTGATATGTGTTTTTTAAATCGATTATAGTAAAAATATTATCATTAAATGATATAATACTATTGATTTGATAATGGTCTCTGTTATAGATTTGTTAAATAATTTAAGAGTAACTTTTCCCTGGCATTTACTTTAAGATTATGCAATAAACAAATTTAACTAACCAAACACTTATTATGAAAAAACTAATTACTAGCTTCATTCATTGGAGGGCTGACCACAGAGCCGTTCCTTTGATATTATTTTTGTTACTGACCAGTAATTTTATTACAGCACAGGTAAAGGTTTCTGGAACAGTATCTGACGAGAAGGGGTTGTCTATTCCTGGCGCCAACATCATGGTTACAGGTACAAAAAAAGTAGCCTCGACAGATTTTGATGGGAAATTTTCTATAGAAGCACCCGCAAATTCTACTCTTTCTATTTCATTTATTGGCTACGTTACACAGACAGTCAACATAAAAAATGGAGGAACATTCAACGTGATTTTAAAACTGAGCGCTGAAGATTTGCGTGAAGTATTGGTAAATGTAGGATATAGAAGTGTAAAGAAAAAGGATTTGACAGGCGCTATTTCTACTGTTACTTCTAAAGATATTGCAGACTCTCCACAAGTATCTGTAGATCAATTGTTGCAAGGACGTGCTGCTGGGGTAACAGTTACGAACAACTCTGGACAGCCAGGAAGTAGTGTGTCAGTTAAAATACGTGGAACTACTTCTATTTCTGGAACCAATGAGCCATTGTATATTGTAGACGGTATTCCTATTTCTGGAGATGCAGCCAATACTGCAACTGGAGGTTCTATAGTTACAGGTTATTTGGGAACAAATACAGGAAACGTAACTTCGAGCCCAATCTCTTTTTTAAATCCGAATGACATTGAAACGATGGATATTTTGAAAGATGCTTCTGCAACTGCTATATATGGTTCTAGAGCGTCGAATGGAGTTGTTATTATTACTACAAAAAGAGGTAAGAAAGGAACAGGAAAAATCACTTTTGATTCTTATTTCTCTATTCAAAATGTAACTAACTTGTTAGATACAATGACTTTGAGTCAATATGCTGCACAGCAAAATGCTTTGGCTGCTGTTTACGGTGTGGCGCCGAGAGATGAATTTGCTGTTCCGTCTGTTCTTGGTAAGGGAACAAACTGGCAAGATGAGATTTATAAAACGGCTATAATGAATAATTATCAGGTTTCGTTTTCTGGTGCAAAAGATGGTACAAACTATTATATTTCTGGAGGTTATACCAATCAGGAAGGAATTGTTATAGGTTCTGCTTTTAAAAGATATAATTTTAAAACAAATGTTGATAGCAAAATAAAAGATTGGCTAACAGTTGGAGTGTCTGTTGGTGCTGGTATAACAAATGAAGATATTACTATAAATGGAGCGAGTAATGGTATTATCAGTACTTCTATTTTATCTACTCCAGATGTTGCGGTAAAAGATACAAATGGTAATTATTCTGGTCCGCCAGCAGACGGATCAATTGGAGTTTGGATCAATCCTGTGGCTTCGGCTTTGATGAATACCAATAAATTAATCAAAAAGAATTTCTTGGGAAATTTTTATGCGAGCTTTAGAATTGCAAAAGGATTGGAATATCGATTTGATTTTGGAGGCTCTACAAATGTTGATAATTTTGAAGGTTTTCAGCCTACTTATAAGTGGGGCTCAGCGGTTAGAGAAACCAATATGCTGACAGAAAGAGCAAGCAATTGGTATCAGCTTAATGTTAAAAACCTTTTGACATATAAAGCTGATGTAGGGAATCATCATTTTAACGTCTTAGCTGGTCAAGAGGCAAATGATAGTCATTGGTTTGGAAATTCGCAATCTGTTTCTGGGTTATTGAGTAATGATATTCATTCTATTAGTTTAGGAGATCCTGATTCAGTTGTTGCTTCAGAATATAAAGGAAGTTCTGCTTTGTATTCTTTCTTCGGATCTTTTAATTACGATTATGATAATCGATATGGTTTGCAGGCAACTATGAGAGCGGATGGAAGTTCAAATTTCGGGCCAGGTCAAAAATGGGGTTACTTTCCTTCGGTTTCAGGTTATTGGAAACTTTCGAACGAAAAGTTTATGGAAGGAACTAGAGAATACATTGATAATATCAAGTTCAGAGGTGGATATGGAGAGACTGGAAACCAAAATATTGGCGGTGGCGGTTACATGAGTACTGTTCGTGCAATAAAATCGGCAATGGGTAACTTCTTTACGGTTAATAATATTGCAAATCCAGATCTAACTTGGGAAACTTCTAAACAAACCAACTTTGGTTTAGATTTTACACTTTTCAAATCAAAACTTCAAGCAACATTTGATGTATACAAAAAAGAATCTGAAGGATTTTTATTTGTATTGCCATTGCCGTACTACGTTACAGGTACAGATGCTTATCAAGGTGGTTTAGGAGCGCCAAGCGTAAATTTAGGAAGTTTAAGAAATCAAGGTTTTGAAATGACTTTAGATTATAATGAAAAGTTCGGAAAAGACTTTTCTTGGAATTCAAAAGTAATTTTCTCTACGAATAAAAATAAATTGTTGAGTCTACAAGACAATTTTGATTTGACAAAAGATGTAATGCTTAATGATTATACGACTAAAGCAGTAACCAAAACTGTAGTTGGTCAGCCAGTTGGACAGTTTTACGGATATCAAGCAGTTGGTATTATCAGAACAAACGAACAATTGGCCAATGCACCAATTCCTTTTACGGGAAATAAAGCGGTAAAAAGCCAGTTAGGAGATGTTGAGTATGTAGATCAGAACAAAGATGGTTTGATTGATGATAAGGACTTAACTTATATTGGTAACCCAGCACCGAAATTTACTTATGGCTTCAACAATACTTTTAAATATAAAAATGTTGATTTGGGTGTCTTCTTACAAGGATCTTATGGCAATAAAGCAATGAACCTAACAAGACGTGCTGGTACAAAAAACCAACGTTTGTATGAAAATCAGTTGGCAGAAGCTGCAGATTTTTGGACACCAGAAAATACCGATGCAAAATACCCAAGACCTGATGGAGGAGACGGACATCCAAATATTGCAATCTCTGATCGTTATGTAGAAGATGCTTCTTATTTAAGAATCCAGCAAGTTACTTTAGGATATAATATGCCTTCAGATGTGATTTCAAAAGCGAGCATTAGTAAATTAAGATTTTACTTTGGTATTCAAAATCTTTACACATTTACCAAATATACAGGCTATGATCCTGAAATTGGATCATATAACCAAGATCCATTATTATCTGGAATCGATTCAGGGCGTTACCCAACCAATCGTAGTTTCACTTTTGGAATGAATTTAGAATTTTAATTACTACTCTTATGAAAAAATATATCAATATAAAGACCTTAGTTTTATTCTTAACGCTAGGTTTGGCAACTACTTCTTGCAGCGAAGATTTTTTGGATCGCCCATCTGAAGATAGTTACAGCAGTGACCAGTTTTATAATACTGATGAGCAGGTTGCAAGAACTACTTATGGAATGTATGGTGCAATGTGGGCTCCTTATTATACTAAAAACTTTTACGCATTGTCAGAACTGTCATCAGGGAATTGTTTGGCTTATGCTGATGGGCCAGAACTGATTCAGTTTAAATTAACTTCTGATAGTCCAATATTGTTAGATCCTTGGAGAGCTTGTTTTGCAATTATAGCGCAAGCCAATAACTTAATTAATAATATTGAAAAAAATGCCACAGCAGATGTGAATAGGGCAGTTATTAAAAACACAATTGCAGAAGCACATTTTTTTAGATCGATCGCATATTTTTATTTGGTTCGTTTGTATGGGCCAGTGCCTATTATAGAAGATAATTTGGCTTTGGCAAAAAATCCAATGGTGAATACAAATAGAATTGAAGACGTTTATACCTTCATTGAAAACGATTTAAAATTTGCCGCAGCAAATCTAAAATCAAAAATTAGATCTAGAACTCCCAGCGGAGACAATATTTTTGTAACTCAAGGTTCTGCTGAAGCATTTTTAGCCAAAGTATATTTATATGAAAAGAAATATGCAGATTCTAAATCAATGGCTGAAAAAGTAATCAATTCTGGTGAGTTCGATTTGATGCCAAACTTCGGAGATTTGTTTCTCACAAGTAGAAATAATAATCAGGAATCTATTTATTCATGGCAGTGGTCTGGAGCTATTAATACTTATGGAGGAGGAAATTTCTCTAATATTCAATATGGTTTAGATATTTTGAATGATAACGCTTCATACGGTGCTACTTATGTGCCGAGTAATGACGTTCAAGATGCTTTTGAAATTGGTGATTTAAGAAGAAAAGAGTCTTTTATGATTTATGGAGATTCTTATCCTAACATTAAAGGAGATGGTGTTGTAGGTTTTGTTATGGATAAAACGAAATATCCAGATGCATTAGCCAATACAGGAGCAGCGGTTAAAAAATATGTTGTTGGGCAAGTGACTAGCGAAACAGGACCAGCTGATGGATGGGGAGGAATGAATAACTGTAATTATATTATGCGTTATGCCGATCTTTTATTAATACATGCCGAAGCAACTATGGCTGGAGCTGATGAAACTACAAACGCTGCAGCAAAAGAATCATATAACAAAGTGAGGCTTAGAGCAGGTCTTGGCATTTTAGGGACTAATGTGCCTTTAACAAAAGCGGCTTTATTTCATGAGCGTAGAGTTGAATTTGCTTTTGAAGGAGAATTTTGGTTCGATTTAGGAAGACTGCCACGTCAGGAAGCAATCAATATAATTTCTAAGCAAGATAGAGGTTTCGATTCTCAAGGTGTACTACATTATACACCAACGCCAACTGATTTTATTTATCCAAAACCAGATGTCGAAGTTAGAAAAAATCCAAAATTGAAAGAGGCACCAGTTCCTTACACTTTCAAATAATTTTTTAAAAGTAAATCACTATGAAAAATATAAAAAATAGCATGTTATTGAAGTTGTATTTTTTGGCTTCGATTTCAATTTTCCTCTTTGCTTCCTGTTCAAATGATGATTCGGCAAGTTCATCTGGAAAACTCGAAGTAACAGGTATCAGCAGATCTGTTGTTGACGACCCTTTGGTTGAAGGAGATAGAAAAGTAGATGTTCCTACAGATGTTATTAATGCAGGAAACTACTATATCATTAGAGGATCTGGTTTTTCGACATTAAAATCAATTTCGTTCAACGGATTAGAGTCTTATTTTAATCCGACATTCGTAACAGACAACGCAATTGTGATTTTAGTTGACTCAAAAACGCCATACTATAATGAGATGGACGAAATGAAGATCGTAACCGGAAAAGGCACCTTGAGCTATAAAGTAGCGATTAGACCTCCAAGCCCTAATATTACAGGATTTCCTGTTAATCCAAATCCAGGAGATATCATTACCATTACAGGTGAATATTTCTTGCGTCCTGTAGTTAATTTTGGAGACATCCAAGTTGAGCCAATATCTTCTACATTGACAGAGATTCAGGTTAAAGTTCCTGAGGGAAGTTACTTGAAAAGTTTATCTGTAACAAATGTATCTGGAACAACAGTAGCTCCACAAGTAATAGGTTCTGAAATTTATGATGATGCTTTCACTAATATTTGGGGCTGGCAATCTCTTTGGGACGGAACTAATGAGTTTGATGCGGCCTATGCTAAAGATGTTTATCAGGGAACTAAATGTATTCAATGGAAAGCTGGTGAATGGGATGGATATGTAATTGGTATTAACAACTGGTCTTATCATGATACGGATAAATTTAAAGCGGTAAGATTTTGGGCTAAAGGTGAAAAGGCAGGAAAAGTGAAGTTTTTTGCTAATGGAGATGCTGAGAAAAATATTGTGGTAGTTGATGTTAGAACGTCTTGGACTTATATTGAAGTTCCATATAGTTCACTTGGTAATCCAACTGAATTAACTCAAATTGGATATCAAGAATTTGGCGGTTTTGGAGGAAATGTAATCTATCTAGATGATATCGGTTTGGTATTGAAATAATTGGGCGGGATTCGAAAATAAATTTCGATTCTTAAACTGAGTTTGTTTAGTAAGATCCATAATTAAAAACTAAAAAAGAATTTATGAAAAATATATATAATAAAGTAAAACATATTGCTATATGCGCCTTTTTGGTTGTCGCAGCTTCTTCCTGCGATAACGAAATTGAAGATATTGGAGGAGCACAGCAAAATTATAATACGGCATACGGCTTGCTTCAGGCAAATAGTAATTTAACTACGTTTACAAAAGCGATAAAACTGGCTGGTTTAGAATCGATATTAGATACAGCTGATAATTACACTTATTTCGTACCTAACAATACTGCTTTTGATGCATATTTGGTAGCTAATGGTTATGTAAATGATTTAGGATATCCAGATGTAAACTTAGTTCCTATAGCAGATTTGAAACAGCTTGTTTTAAGTCACGTTATTAAAGGTGTTAAGAAAAGAGTGGCTAAATTGGAAGGGGTTCAAGCAGACTATCTGGAAACAGGCGATTATGCGACAATGGCAAATGCAGTAAATGCAGATTTATACTTATTGAGTATTAATGTAACCAATAACATTTTAAAAGTAAACGGATCAGATAAAGAAGCGCCAGGATTGGATTATTACGGAACAAATGGTTTTGTCAATGTTTTAAGTAATGTGATTGAATTGACTCCTCCAGCTCCAGTAATTAGCAGCTTATCGCAAGTTCTGGCTTCTCCAGGAGATGTTATAACTATTACAGGACAAAATTTTGTAAAAGTTAAAAGCGTTAAGTTCGGATCTACTGAAGCGAAATTTACTGCAGTTTCTAAAACAGAAATAAAAGCAACTGTTCCAGCTGATTTTGATTCGTATGCGCTTATTGTTATTGAAACGGAGTTTGGAGTGTCTGCTCCAAGCGGAATCGGACTTAAATATTTATTATACGAAGACTCATTGAAAGGATGGGGCTGGGGCTGGGGAGGAGACATAACCTGGGAAAGCACTGAAAAAGTTAGCAGAGGAACAAATGCAATCAAAAAAGTTGCTGAAGCTTGGAGCGGACTTTTCATGCACTCTGATCTTCTTCTAAAAGCATCAGATTACCAATTTGTTAAAATGTCTATTTTCCCAACAGAAAGCACTAAAATTATGGTTACCATAAATAGTGATACGGGCGATTCTGCCAAAGGTACGACGGTTACTTTAGTGCCAGGGCAATGGAATAATATTTCAATTCCTATTTCGGCTTTACACCCTGAACTTTTAACTGATGGAAATTTTGATAGTGTGTTTATTCAGGAGTTTTCTGGAGGAACAATTACTCCGTCTAGTATTCTTTATATAGATGATATCGGATTTTTATAAAAAAAGAAATAATAGGTTATGAGTTAGTTTGAGGTATTCCCTAATTGAGAAATTAGGGAATATCTTTTTATATGTCTTTTTTAAATGAATAAAGAATGAAAAAAATAATTTTAGGGCTTATTCTGTGTATTTCGAGTTTTGCTTTTAGCCAAGGCAATACACATAAACAGCAAGGCGGTAAATTTGAAGGATTAGCAATGAAACCGCCAATGGGCTGGAATTCTTGGAATACTTTTGGAACCAATATAAATGAGAAATTAGTGAAAGAAACTGCAGACATCATGGTTTCTTCGGGTCTGGCGGCTTCGGGTTATAATTATATTGTTTTAGATGATGGCTGGATGACGCACGAACGTGATGTAAACGGTGATTTGGTGCCCGATCCTGAAAAATTTCCAAACGGAATGAAAGCACTTATTGATTATGTGCATAGTAAAGGTCTGAAATTTGGTTTGTACAATTGCGCAGGAACAAAAACCTGTGCAGGCTATCCAGGAACAAGAGGTTACGAATATCAAGATGCTAGATTTTATGCAAAACTCGGAATCGATTTTTTAAAATACGATTGGTGTAATACAGAAGGAATTACAGCAAAAGAAGCTTACACCACAATGAGCAATGCAATTAAAACAGCTGGAAGACCAATTGTTTTCAGCCTTTGTGAATGGGGAGACAATCAGCCGTGGGAATGGGGAAAGCCAATTGGTAATCTTTGGAGAATATCGGGAGATATTTACCCATGTTTTGACTGCGAATTCAAACATCCAGAAAATTGGTCGTCTTGGGGATTCATGAAAATTGCCGATATGAGAAAAGATATCCGAAAATATTCAGGTCCTGATCATTGGAATGATTTTGATATGATGGAAGTTGGAAATGAAATGAACGATACAGAAGATAAAACGCATTTTGCAATGTGGTGTATGCTTTCATCGCCTTTGTTTACAGGAAATGATTATCGAAAAATGTCTAAAGAAACTCTGGCTATTTTAACGAATAAAGAATTACTGGCTGTCAATCAAGATAAATTAGGGATTCAAGGCTTTAAATATGCTATATTAGATGGAGTAGAAGTATGGGTAAAACCACTTTCACATGGAGCTTGGGCAGTTAGCTTTGTAAATAGAACCGAAACTTCAAAAAAGATCGCTTTCGATTGGAATAAAAATAGCTTTAAAGACGCAGATTTTGGTTATGAAGCTGATTTCGTAAAAACGACATTCAAAATAAAAGATCTTTGGAAAAATAAAGAAGCAGGAAATACAAAGAAGCCTTTTAGTGCAGAAATTGCTTCGCATGATGTGATTACCTTAAAATTAATCCCTTAAATCTATATATTATGAAAACAAAGGTTTGGTATGCAGCTTTTTTTCTTTTGTTATTTGTGAATATCTCAAAAGCGCAATTTGTAAAAAAGCATGGGCAGTTAAGTGTTCTTGGAACTCAGCTTGTAGACAAAGATAATAATCCAATTGTGCTTCGCGGATTAAGTTTTGGCTGGCATAGCATGTGGCCAAGATTTTATAATGAAAAAGCAGTAAGCTGGCTGAAAAAGGATTTTAATTGTAATGTAGTCCGAGCTGCGATGGGAATCGAACTTGGAGATTTCTCGTATATCAATAACCCAGAATTTTCTAAAGAGAAAATAGAGGCAGTAATAAATGGTGCTATAAAATCTGATATCTACGTAATTATAGATTGGCACAGTCATAATATAAATCTGAAAGAAGCTACAGCCTTTTTTGCAGAAATGTCAAAAAAGTATGCTAAGTATCCTAATATTATATATGAGGTATTTAATGAACCAGATTATGAAACTTGGTGGGAAGTTAAAAATTACGCCGAAGAGATAATTCGAGTAATTCGTGAAAACGATCCTAATAACATTATTTTGGTCGGCTGTCCGCATTGGGACCAGGATATTGATCTTCCAGCCGAAGATCCGATAAGAGATTATACTAATATAATGTATACTATGCATTTTTATGCGGCAACTCATGGTAAAGAATTGAGAGATAGAACAGATATGGCCATTAAGAGAGGTTTGCCAGTTTTTATTTCAGAATCTGCTGGAATGGAAGCTTCCGGAGACGGACCTTTAAACTATAAAGCTTGGCAGGAATATATAGATTGGATGGAAGCTAGAAAATTAAGTTGGATCACGTGGTCCGTGTCTGATAAAGATGAAACTTGCTCTATTTTGAAAAAGTCTGCCAAATCGGATGGGAAATGGAAAGATGAGGATTTGAAAGAATCAGGAATTAAAGTCCGTGAGTATTTAAGAAAATATAATAAAGAAGAATAGATCATTTTGAGTCGTTTATACAAAATCCCGTTCATTTAAATGAACGGGATTTTTTTTTGTTTTTCAATATCGTAAAAGCGCTTTTCAGTTCTTAAATCAGAGGTGTTTTGTAAGGTTATTATTTGTAAGAATTTTTTCTTGTTTAAAAAAGGCTTGTAAGCTGTTTTTTTTGAAAGTGTTCTAGGTGTTTGTTTTTGGTATTTTGTGTATTACCCCTATTTTTTATGGGGTATTTTATTTTCAAATGTGTTTTTAGAGTGTTTTGCGTTTATTTTTTGTAGTAATTTTTGCTTATACCTATTGTAAAATTTAAAATTTGCTTTAAAATACGTTATTGAATTTTCAAAAACAATTATCTATAAATGTCAAATCACGATTATTGGCGACTTAATTTTTGTAATCCATAATTCTTCGTCTAAAACGTCAAAAAAGCAGTTTTGAATTATTCTACTCATACAAAAGTTAATAAATTCGCTAATGAAAATGATGATGATTTGAAGGCGCATGAAAGGTTTTAGAAATGACTTATACTATTAAATAGATATATAAAAGATTAACTAACCAGAATCAATTAATAACTAAAAACCAAATTAAAACATGAAAAAAGCATTTCACATTTTAGCCGCGATGTTAACAAGTTCTTTTGCCTTTGCCCAAGAAGAGGAAGCAGCCGCTCCAGCAACCACATGGGGAGGTTCTGCAGATGCGTACTATAAATATGATTTTTCAAAACAAATGAATGGATTAACGAGCTTTACCAACTCGCAGAATTCATTCGAATTAGGAATGGCATCGATCGAAGCGGGCCATACTTTTGGAAAAGCTTCAGTTTTTGTAGACTTAGGTTTCGGAAAAAGAGCAGCAGAATTTTCATATAATGAGACACCAGATAAAGATGCAAGTGCAAAATTTATGATTAAACAATTATTTTTTACATACAATTTGACTGATGAATTTAAAGTAGTAGCAGGTAGTTTCGGAACTCATATCGGTTATGAAGTATTAGATGCAGTAGATAATAAAAACTACAGTATGTCTTATGCGTTTTCTTACGGACCGTTTTTTAATACCGGGGTTAAAGCGCAATATACTTCTGGTAAATTTACTGCCATGTTAGGATTAACCAACCCAACAGACTTTAAGTCTGCTATGGATGCAGGTTCATATCAAAAAACGTTCATTGGACAAGTAGGATATATTGGTGATACAGGAAGTGCTTATTTGAATTTTACAACAGGAAGTACTAACCCGATACCAGGAAGCTTAATTCCGGTTTCAGACGAAAACAAAACGCAGTTTGACTTAACAGCTTCTAAAGCAATTTCAGATAGTTTCTCGCTTGGGTTAAATGCGACTTATGCTAAAACAACAAATGATTTTGATAGTAATTTAGACGGAGATTGGTTTTCTTTAGTAGGCTACGCTACTTATTCGTTCAATCCAGCATTGCTTTTGGCTTACAGAATGGAATATTTTGATGCTAAAGATGCGGCGCCAAGTTTAGGAACTTTAGCAGGATCAAATGTATTTGCTAATACTGTTTCTTTAAATTATAAAGTTGGAAAATTGACTATAATTCCTGAGCTAAGATACGATGCAGCGTCTGAAGATATTTTCTTAGATAAAGATGCATTGCCAACAGGCGGAAGTTTCTATGCCTTAATTGCAACAACATACTCTTTCTAGAGATAAAGATTGATATTTTTTTTTTTTTTTTTGGAGCTGTCGAGACATATTATGTTTTGGCAGCTTTTTTATTTGTTGTGGTTTGAAGTTTAAGGTTTCAAGTTTCAAGTTTGAGATTTTAGGATTTAGGATCTTTGCTCTTTATTCTTCTTTCTTCTTATCCCTCTTTACAGTATGTCTCTTTGTTATGATGAGTTATTATGAAAAAAAGCGTTTCTGAATTAACAGAAACGCTTTTTTTATTTTTATGATGAGGTTTTACTGAACCTGTTTTTTGTAAATCGAATAAATAGTATCTATTGTTTTTCTGTCTAAAACCGATGTTGCATCAGTTTGTATATAATGCAGTTTAAATGCTTGAATTGCTGCGGTTAGGTTTTTGGTGTTATAACCTATTATTCTTAATGCAGGTTCAATTTTAAAATCAAATGGAGCTGGTTCTAAGACTTCATCTGGCCAGATTCCAAATCCTTTTTCTGCTAAGGTTTTCCATGGGAACAAGGCGCTTGGATCTTGTTTTCTTCCTGGAGCAATATCCGCGTGACCTAAAAAGTTTTGTGTCGGAATATTGTAATCCTTTTTTAATTTGGTCAACAAAGCTACCAAACTACTGATTTGAGCTTCTGTAAAAGGTTTGAATCCGTTATTATCTAACTCAATGCCTATTGAGCAAGAGTTTAGATCTGTTGTTTTTCCCCATGTTGAATTTCCAGCATGCCAAGCTCTTAAATAATCATTCAGCATTTGCACTACTTTTCCGTTTTCAGAAATAATATAGTGTGCGCTTACCTGAGTTTTAGTTTTGGTAAAAGTATTAATGGTTTGCTGTAGTGAATCTTGAGCTGTATGGTGAATAATAACGAAGCTTGGTTTTCTTAAATTGAAATTTACAGTACCAATCCATTCTGTATTAATTCCGTTTTGTAAATAAGTAGAATTTGTCTTAGACAAAGTGTCTTTTACAATTCTCAGTTGCTGTGCATAAGAAGTGTCAATAACAACAGGCGAAACTGCTGGAATTGGTTTGGCTTCTTTACTTGTGATTTGGTTTTCCAAATTTTTTAGCTGCTGATCATAAGCCTTTTCAGTATTCTTGTACGGATTTGTAGAACAAGCACTGACAATAACAGCTAAAATCAGATAACAAAAATGTTTTTTTGTCATAATTCGTTGTTTTATAGATTAATAACGATTATTCTGATATTTTCGTATCTGGGGTGTCTTTTACTTCTTTTGAATCTTCTTTAGAATCTTTATCTTTTTTCTTTTTTGATTTGGTCTTTTTTACTTCTTTTAAAGTATTCATGAAGGTTTTGTACTTTTCAACTTGGTCTGGATTTAAAAAAGCAGTAATCTTTTTATCGGTACTTTCGCGTAAAGCTTTTATCTGTTCAATTTTTTGATCTTGATTGCTGCTTTCGTTTTTTAATAAAATACCTTGTTCGCGTATACTATCTGCTAAAACATTTGTAATAGCAATCGCCTGTAATTCATCTAGATTTACTTGCGGTTTCATTTGTTCTACAATAATTCCTGCAGTTTCTTCAGGAGGAGTTTCTTTAGGTTTGCTTTGAGAACCCTGCTGTGGTCCAGCCATCATGCTTCTATCCATACCCATTCCGCTACCTCTTCCGTAACCATTGCCATAACCACCACCATAACCATTATTGTATCCTCCTCCATATTGAGCAGAAACAGTAAAAGTAAATAAGCCAAAAACTAAAATAAATAAAGTTTGAAAAGGTTTCATAAAAATATTTTTATCTGTGATTAACAATTGTTCAGCGTAAATTTAAGCAGGTTCCCCGTATAAATCAAATTCTGTTGCTTCAATTATCTTGATATTAACAAATTCTCCTGTTTTTACATAATGTTTAGAAGCATCGATTAGAACTTCATTGTCAACATCAGGACTGTCAAATTCTGTACGTCCAACAAAATGAGCGCCTTCTTTTCTGTCAATGATGCATTTGTATACTTTACCTACTTTTTCTTGATTCAGATCCCAAGAAATTTGAGATTGCAGTTCCATAATTTCGTTAGCTCTAGCTTGTTTTACATCATCTGGAACATCATCTTCCAACAAATAAGCATGAGTGTTTTCTTCATGAGAATAAGCAAAACATCCCATTCTGTCAAATTTCATTTCCTGAACAAAATCTTTCAGAATTTCAAAATCTTCCTGAGTCTCACCCGGGTAACCAACAATTAATGTAGTTCTAATTGCCATTCCAGGAACCGCTGCGCGGAAATCCTTTAGTAGTTGAGTCGTTTTTGCTTGAGTTGTACCGCGACGCATTGATTTCAAAATTGAGTCAGAAATATGCTGTAACGGAATATCAATGTAGTTACAGATTTTAGGTTCGCGTTTCATTACTTCTAAAACATCCATAGGAAAACCAGTAGGGAAGGCGTAGTGTAAACGAATCCATTCAATTCCTTCTACTTTTACCAAAGCTTCCAGTAATTCAGCAAGATTTCTCTTTTTATAAAGATCAAGACCATAATAAGTTAAGTCTTGAGCAATTAAGATTAATTCTTTAACTCCATTTTTAGCTAATCCTTCTGCCTCTTTAACCAATTTTTCAATTGGCTGAGAAACGTGTGAACCTCTCATTAACGGAATCGCACAGAAACTGCAAGGTCTGTCGCATCCTTCTGCGATTTTTAAATAAGCATAATTTTTTGGAGTCGTAGTCAAACGTTCTCCAAGTAATTCATGTTTATAATCGGCTCCAAGAGCTTTTAGTAGTTGAGGTAATTCTGTAGTTCCAAAATATTGGTCAACATTCGGAATTTCTTTTTCTAAATCTGGTCTGTAACGTTCAGACAAACATCCTGTTACGAAAACTTTGTCAACAAGTCCTTTGTCTTTTTTATCTGCATATTCCAAAATCATATTTACTGATTCTGCTTTTGCATTATCAATAAATCCGCAAGTATTAATTACAATAATGTTTCCTTCTTTTTCTGCAGGAGCTTCATGTTCAACTTCTTTCCCATTCGCACGTAGCTGTCCCATTAGGACTTCACTATCATAAACATTTTTTGAACACCCAAGAGTGATTACGTTAATTTTGTTCTTTTTTAAAGACTTGGTTCTCATACTTTTATAAATTGGAGTGCAAAATTACACTTTTTTTATTCAAACAACGATAGTTTGCCGTTTGTTTTAGATGTTTTTTATGAAGTTGAAACTTCTTGTTGCTAGTATTTCTTGATTTGAATTTAAAATAAAGGACTTTTGAAAGGATAAAAAAAAACCGTCAGATAAAAATCTGACGGAAATTTCAATCATCTATTTTGATTTTTAATTACAATTCAAATAATAAAGTCATAGTGACATTGTTTAATTTCGAAGTAATGTTAGCTCCGTCTGTAAATCCTCTTGTAAAAAAGCCTTGGTTTGAATCTCTTTCTAAATAAGAGTAAGCTAAGTCTAATTTTGTAGATCCAAAGTTATAACCTAGACCAGCAGAATAACTGTTTAGTTCTCCAACCGTAATTCCATTTTTATAAGGGCTTCCCTCATAACGGTATCCACCTCTTAAGCTTAATTGTTTGATTTTGTATTCAGCACCAATACGAAGTTCTCCAGTACTCGCTAGACTATTGTCTATCTCATTGTTAATGCCGCCAAAGCCTGCACTGCTTGGTTTGAATTTCGTGTTTCCGTAATTTCTTATGCCATAATCAATGCTTAATAAACCGGATTTTCCAAATATGTATGCGGCACTAAAAGTCCATCTGTCAGGTGTTTGTAAAGTATAAGATTCGTATACGTTTACAACATTAGGAGCTACATTGGCATTGGCAATTGGTCCGCCTGCAGCTTGTCTTGTAGTGTATAAACTTTGTGAAAGCTCGTCGTACAATTCATACCAAGTGTTAGATTCGTATGCTACACCAAGTCTAAAATTGTCAGTTACTTTTCCTATTGCTCCAAGTTGGAAAGAAAAGCCATTTCCATAAGTATATAAATCATTATTGAATCTTATACTTGATATTGTTTCGTTTGGTGTAAGCGCACCATTATTGGTTTCGTAAAAACTTGTTGATCTTCTATAGTCTGTGATATGAACATTTAAATTTGCTCCTAAATATAGTCGATCTTTATAAGAGGTTGCGATATTGAAGCTTAATTTACTATTATATCCTCTTGAGTAAATGTCGTTAGTTTGGTAATAGTTGGTGTTGTTGCCTTTTGGAACGTTTGTTGAATAAAGGCTGTTAGGATTATTTACATCATCAATGTTTATAATATACCCCTGATATCCTAACAAGGCTTGTTGTGCAGAAAACCCACTTAGATTAGGATATTGGCCATTTGGAAAATTAGACCCTAAATAATGATATAAATCAGAAACTGTTTCGTTGTCTTGTGTGTTAACAAATTCATGAGGAACAGGTGCGCCTCCGTTACTATAATTTGCATAATCTAAGAAATAAGAGTCAACCGAATGAGTGGAGTTGTTTCCAGCAGAAAAAACTTCATTATTGAAATTATTTGTGTTTTCGTAAGTTGCGCCAATTGCAATTTTACTCCAGCCAACTCTTGGATCGTGGTTTTTAAAAACAAAAACACCTCCTGCTTGGTTTAGGATAAAAGAGTTTTCTTTATCAGATGTTTGAGTTCCGTTGTAATTAGAATTGTTTTTAATATTCTGATTGCTAAAGGAGACTCCAACTTGATTGCTGTTGAAAATTGCAGATCCAGCAGGGTTAACGCTTAAAGAAGATATGTCTCCTCCAACCGCTCCAAAAGCACCACTCATGGCTCTAAAACGCGCAGTTCCAGTAAGATTTTCTTGGGAATAACGTAGAGCATCTGAAACTTCTTGTGAATATGACGCGCTGATAGTTAGTCCTGTTATAAATAGGAAAAGTATTTTTTTCATTTTGATGAGTTTTAGTTCGAATTAAGTGTGCTGAGAAAAAAAATTATCTTCTTCCTCCGCCACCACCGCCGCCAGATCTCATTCCGCCGCCGCCGCCGCCGCTGTACGATCTTGAGCCGCCACCTCCACCATTACTAGGAGAGTAGCTTCTTGAAGAGCCGCTATTGCTAGGAGTGTAGCTTCTTGATGAACCACCGTTGTTACTAGGTGTGTAGGTTCTGTTTGTTGTGGTATTTCCGTTGTTGTAAGATCTTCTGTTGCTATAGTCGTAATTAGAACCGTTGTTATAATTTCCTCTATTGGTGAAAGTAGGGCTAGTAGTTCCTCTGTTTAAAGTAGAGGTTCTTCTAAAGTCAGTATAACTGTTAGATCTATTTGTGGTATAATTTCTATTTGTTGTGTAGTTTCCTCTATTGGTAGTATAGTCACCTCTATTAGTGGTGTAGTTTCGATTGGTTGTATATCCTCTATTGGTGCTATAATTTCTGTTGTAAGCATAGTTTCTGTCTCCATAATAAGCTGCAGAGCCTCTTCTTCCATAATTGTAAGAGTAGTTATATCCGTAGCCGTAGTATGGATAGCCTGGATAACCCCATCCCGGGTAGCCCCATCCTGGATATCCCCATCCGTAATAAGGGTATCCCCATCCGTAATAGCCATAGCCATAATAAGGATAGCCCCATCCAAATCCAAATGACCATGATGGAGTAGTATAGAAGTTTACGGAAACATCAGAACTGCTGCTTCCCCATGCAGGATAAGCTACAGATGCAGTCTGAGTGCTATCAGAATAATTAGTATAATTGTCAACGTCAGTGAAAATTTCAGTTGGTTGATTGTCATCTTGCAGTGATCTGAAATATTCCTTGTATTGATTGTTTGTTCCATTTGCTACATATTTAACAGATGAACCACCATAAACTCCATCGTTATCATAATAAGAGGAATTTTGGTAAGAACCACACGATGCTAGCAATAAACTCAATAATCCAATTAAGTAAAAATGATTAGAGTTTTGGCGGAGTGAAAGGTAAGTTTTCATATCTGTGGTGTTTTTTATTGTTGCACATTACAAAATTAGTTAGTTTTGTCAAACTATTTAGTTAAAATTGTTTAAAACAAAATTTGTGCCAAAAAATATAATATGAGTAAGAACCTTACTACAAGATCAGAAGATTATTCGAAATGGTATAACGAACTGGTTGTAAAAGCAGATCTAGCTGAAAATTCAGGAGTTAGAGGATGTATGGTAATAAAACCATACGGATATGCTATTTGGGAAAAAATGCAAGCTGAGTTAGATCGTATGTTCAAAGAAACTGGACATCAAAATGCGTATTTTCCTTTGTTTGTACCGAAAAGCATGTTTGAGGCTGAAGAGAAAAATGCTGAGGGATTTGCAAAAGAATGTGCGGTTGTAACGCATTATAGATTAAAAAATGACGAGGAAAGACCTGGGAAATTAATGGTTGATCCAAACGCAAAATTAGAGGAGGAGCTTATTGTTCGTCCAACAAGTGAAGCTATTATTTGGTCTACATATAAAGGATGGGTGCAATCTTATAGAGATTTACCTTTGTTGATTAATCAATGGGCTAATGTGGTTCGATGGGAAATGCGTACGCGTTTGTTCTTGAGAACTGCAGAGTTTTTATGGCAAGAAGGGCATACAGCTCATGCTACAAAAGCAGAAGCAATTGAGGAATCAGAAAAAATGATGAACGTTTATGCTGATTTTGCTGAAAGTTTTATGGCAATTCCAGTGGTGAAAGGTTTTAAAACCGAAACAGAACGTTTTGCTGGAGCAGATGAGACTTATTGTATTGAAGCGTTAATGCAAGACGGAAAAGCATTGCAGGCTGGTACATCTCACTTCTTAGGGCAGAACTTTGCAAAAGCATTTGATGTTAAGTTTGCAAACGCTGAAGGGAAACAAGAGCATGTTTGGGGAACTTCTTGGGGAGTGTCTACTCGTTTGATGGGAGCGTTGATTATGACGCATTCTGATGATCAAGGATTGGTATTGCCTCCAAATTTGGCTCCGATTCAAGTGGTTATTGTTCCTATATATAAGACTGATGAACAATTGGCTCAAATTACTGAAGCGGTTAAGGATTTGACGGCTAAACTGAGAAAATTGAAAATCACTGTTAAGTTTGATGATAGAACAACGCAAAAACCAGGGTTTAAATTTGCGGAATGGGAATTAAAAGGAGTTCCTGTTCGAATTGCAGTTGGTCCGAAAGATTTGGAAAACGGAACTTTTGAGGTTGCAAGACGTGATAATTTGACAAAAGAAGTTGTTTCTAATGAAAAAATCGTTGAACATGTAAACGATCTTTTAGAACAGATTCAAACCGACTTATTTACTAGAGCATTAGATTATCGAAATACTCATATTACGGAAGTGAATAATTTTGAGGAATTTAAAGAGGTTTTAGAAGGAAAAGGTGGATTCTTATCTGCTCACTGGGATGGAACTGCAGAGACAGAAGAAAAGATAAAAGAATTGACAAAAGCGACGATTCGATGCATTCCTTTGGACGCTATTGAAGAGGCGGGAACCTGCGTGTTTACTGGGAAACCATCCTCTAAAAGAGTGCTTTTTGCTAAGGCATATTAAAAAAATATATATTTTTTTGCATTAGGTATTGCGCAACTAAAAAATAGATGTATCTTTGCATCCGCAATACAGAAGCGCGGTCCGTTCGTCTATCGGTTAGGACGCCAGGTTTTCATCCTGGTAAGGGGGGTTCGATTCCCCCACGGACTACAAGTTATATTACATATTGAAAAGTTTCCAACTTAGGAGAATATTGGTCCGTTCGTCTAGGGGTTAGGACGCCAGGTTTTCATCCTGGTAACAGGGGTTCGATTCCCCTACGGACTACAAATTAGTTGTAAATAAGTTTTGTAAAACAAAAATTGGTGTCTCTGTTTTTGTTTTATTAGTTAAAACCAAAGTGATTGTTATACGATTGTGGGAGGTTTTTCTTTTTTAACTAGTATTTATAATAATTATTACATCTAAAATTAAAAGAAAATGGCAAATCATAAGTCAGCATTAAAAAGAATCAGAAGTAACGAAAAAAGAAGAGTTCTTAACAGATATCAGCACAAAACTACTCGTAACGCTATTAAAGCATTAAGATTAGCTACTGATAAATCTGATGCTGCTGCTAAATTATCTACTGTAATCTCTATGATTGATAAATTAGCTAAAAAGAACATCATTCATGATAATAAAGCTTCTAACTTGAAGTCTAAATTAACAAAACACGTTGCTAAATTGTAATTAAAAACAATTTGCTAAAAATATAAAAAAGTCCTCTTTTAGAGGACTTTTTTTGTTTTAACTCTAGTGTGAAATTCCAATGAAAAAAATAAATTCCAAATTCCAATCTTTATATATATTGGAATTTGGAATTTTAATTTTTGTGTGTTGTGGAATTTTATAAATCAATTTTCTTTTTCAGATATTCCAGCATTGGCTGTGTAATAGGCTTAGAAAGAAAATCTATTATTATAGGATACTTTTTTGCTTTAGCAAGATCTTCGGGGTCAATAGTTGAAGATAGTACAATTACAGGAACGGTATTGAATTCTATGTAATCCGAAGAAGTGAAATGGTCTAAAAATTCCCATCCTCCCATAATAGGCATATTCAAATCTAAAAAAATTAATTCGGGTCTTTTCTTTGCTTTGTCGTTTGTGTATTTTAAGACGTTGAAATGATGAAGAGCCTCTTCGCCGTTTTGAGCCGTAATAACTTCATGTGAAAATGAAGATTTTGAAATTACTTTTTTGCATAACATCAATGTGATTGGGTCATCATCGATGCATAAAATCTGCTCAAGCATAATCATTAATTTTTAAATGTTATTGTAAATGTGGTTCCTTTATTGACTTCGCTATCAATCGAGATTGTTCCTCCCATTGTTTCTACCTGTGATTTTACAAGATATAATCCTAAGCCTTTGCTGTCAGGGTAATTATGAAATCTTTGATATAATCCAAATATTTTGTCGCGATTTCTCTCTAAATCAATTCCGATTCCGTTGTCTTTAAAAGTCAAGATTGTTCTTTGTTCTATTTGTTCTGCCGTTATGGAAATTTTTAGCTTTCTGTTTTCTGATTTGTATTTTATAGAATTAGTAAGCAAGTTCAATAAAATGCTTTCTATGTAAGCTTTGTTTGTAATAAGTTCTGGGACTTTGTCAAACTTAAGTTTAATTATAGGCTTGTGTAATTCAATTTGAAATGAAAGTTGGCTGAATACATTCTCAAAAACTTCTTTTAAGGAAACTTCTTCTTTTTGCATCGAAGGATTGTCCTTAATGATAATAACCTTTACTAAATCGTTGATGGTTTCGTTAAGTAAATGTGTCGATTTTGTAAATCCAGCTACTATTTCTTGAAGTTCTTCATTTTCTATCGGAATGTCTTCCATTAAATTTAATAACCCAATTAAGTTTGAAAGTGGTGCTCTAAGATTATGCGATGTAATATAAGAGAACTGTTTTAAGTCCTTATTGTTTTGAGTTAACTCTCGAATAAGATGTTCTTTTTCTGTTTCAAGTTTTTTCTCATCTGTAATATCTCTCTGTATCGAAATCCAGTGAGAAATTAGTCCTTCGTTACTGAAAATTGGAATCATAGAAAAGCGTACCCAATATTCTTCTTTGCTTTTCGTATAACTAATAGTTTCAATCAGACATTCTTCTTCATTTTTTATGGCACTTAAGAGTTTTTTTAATTCATCAGAATCTGATTTTGGTCCTTTAAAAATGTTTGGTGATTTCCCGATTATTTCATTTGACTGGTAGCCAGACATTTGAGAAAATGCAGGGTTTACATAAACTATTTTAGGTATTTTTCTTTCAGAAGAATTAGCCTCAGTAATTAATATAGAATCTTTAGATTGTGTAATTACGGTTTCTAAAAGTTTTAATCGCTGTTCTTCTTCTTTTTGTTTTGTAATATCTTGAATGGCTCCAATCATTCTTATGGCTCTGCCATTTTCATCCTTTAATAAAAAACCTCTGTCCAAGACATATTTGTAAGATCCGTCTGCACATCTAAAACGATATTGATCCTGCCATTTTTCGGTTTTTTGTTCTATAAAAGAATATAATTTTATTGACATTCGGATGCTGTCTTCTGGGTGAATTTTGTCGAACCACCATTTAGAAGTTTTGCCTACTTCTTTTGGATCGTAGCCAAAAACACCTTCAATTCCTTTGTTCCAATTAATACTGTCCTCTTGAATTTTCCAGTCCCAAATCGTATCGCTTGTTGCTTTTGCTACAATGTCATATTTCTCATTTGATTCTTTTATTTCTTCATTGGTTTTGTTTAACTTTTCAAAGATGGTTATGTTTCTTTTTTCGTTTTTTGAAAGTATAAAACTGAAAACCAATACTGTGATTAGAATAAATACAATGTCTTTTATTAAAGAGAAATATGGGTATTCTGAAGAAGAAAAGTAGGTTGTGAGTAATTTATGACATATGACCGCCATAATTATCGAGATGATTGTATAAATAAGAGTAATTTGGAGAGTTTTACTTTTCATCACCTCAAATATAGTTAATTTAACTATAACTAAACGTATGTTAATATCATTTTGAAGTCGATATTTTCATGATTTATATTAACTAATTGATTGTATATACGCAAACTATGGCAGAAACATTTTTTTTTAAAAAATAAAGTGTACCTTTGCGCCCATTAAAAATCACAGATGGAATCTATTAGAAACATTGCAATTATTGCCCACGTCGATCACGGTAAAACAACTTTGGTTGATAAAATTATGTATCACTGTCAGTTATTTCGTGAGAACGAAAACACAGGTGATTTAATCTTAGATAATAATGATTTAGAGCGTGAGAGAGGTATTACAATTACTTCTAAAAACGTATCGGTTCAATATAAAGGAACAAAAATCAATATTATCGACACTCCTGGCCACGCCGATTTTGGAGGTGAAGTAGAACGTGTATTGAACATGGCCGATGGTGTATGTTTGCTAGTTGATGCTTTCGAAGGTCCAATGCCTCAAACTCGTTTCGTTTTACAAAAAGCGATCGATTTAGGATTAAAACCATGCGTGGTTATCAACAAAGTAGATAAAGAAAACTGTACTCCTGAAGAAGTTCATGAAAAAGTTTTTGATCTAATGTTTGAATTAGGTGCTACTGAAGAGCAATTGGATTTCCCAGCTGTTTACGGTTCTGCTAAAAACAACTGGATGTCTGATGATTGGAAAAATCAAACAGAAAACATTGAACCATTATTAGACATGGTTATTGCTAATGTTCCAGCTCCTAAAGTTTCTGAAGGAACTCCACAAATGTTAATCACATCTTTAGATTTCTCTTCATTTACAGGTCGTATCGCTATCGGACGTCTTGAAAGAGGAACTTTAAAAGAAGGTATGCCAATTTCTTTGGTAAAAAGAGATGGGAAAATCATCAAATCTAGAATTAAAGAATTACACACTTTTGAAGGTTTAGGCCGTAGAAAAGTTGAAGAAGTAGTTGCTGGTGATATTTGTGCTGTCGTAGGTATTGAAGGTTTCGAAATTGGTGATACTATCGCTGATTTTGAAAATCCAGAAGCTTTACAAACAATTGCTATCGACGAGCCAACAATGAGTATGTTGTTTACAATTAACGATTCTCCTTTCTTTGGTAAAGAAGGTAAATTTGTTACTTCTAGACATATTCGTGAAAGATTAACAAAAGAGCTTGAGAAAAACTTAGCGATGAAAGTTGGAGAAACTGATTCTGCTGATAAATTCATGGTTTTTGGTCGTGGTGTACTTCACTTATCTGTTCTTATCGAAACAATGAGAAGAGAAGGGTATGAGCTTCAAATTGGTCAGCCACAAGTTATCATCAAAGAAGTTGATGGTGTTAAATGTGAGCCAATTGAGGAATTAACTATCGACTTGCCAGAAAACCTTTCAGGTAGAGCGGTTGAATTCGTTACTATCCGTAAAGGTGAAATGCTTTCTATGGAAGGTAAAGGAGAGCGTATGATTATTAAATTCAATATTCCATCTCGTGGAATTATCGGTTTAAGAAATCAATTGCTTACTGCTACAGCTGGTGAGGCTATTATGGCACACCGTTTCATTGGATACGAACCATACAAAGGAGAAATTCCTGGACGTAACAACGGTTCATTAATCTCTATGGAAAACGGAAAAGCAATTCCTTACTCTATCGATAAATTACAAGATCGTGGTAAATTTTTCGTTGATCCTAACGAGGATATCTATGAAGGTCAGGTAATTGGAGAAAATACTCGTAGCGACGATATGACTGTTAACGTTACTAAAACGAAAAAACTTTCTAACGTACGTTCTTCTGGAGCTGATGATAAAGCTAGAATTATCCCAGCTATCAAATTCTCATTAGAAGAAGCTTTAGAGTACATTCAAAAAGATGAGTATGTTGAAGTTACTCCAAAATCTTTACGTTTAAGAAAGATTTATTTAAGTGAAACGGATAGAAAAAGATATAAAATCTAATTCGTTTTAACTTTCAATATAAAAAAATCCCAAATTCCAATTAAGGAGTTTGGGATTCTTTTTTATGCTAAATTAAAATTGTTTAAAGAACTGAATTTTTGATCAAGTATTGGAATTTGGAATTTCAGAGTTTGAAATGTATAAAAGTTATCTTTTTAGAGAAAAGTGTCCTTTAACATTTTTGCCATTGACAAAAAGAAGCGTAAACCAATAATCGTCTGAAGGCATTTCTCTTCCATTGAATATTCCGTTCCAGCCAGAGCCATTCTGATTCATTTGTTTTAATAATTTTCCATAACGATCAAAAATTGAGATTGTATAATCGGGCATTTGATCAATGTTTTTGATTACCCATAAATCATTGAACCCGTCTCCGTTTGGAGTAAAGAAACGCGGATAGTCTAAAACATATACTATAAAAGAATTAGATATACCACAACCATTCTTGTCTCTCGCAATTGCAGTATAAACTCCTGGGGTTACTTGTGTAAAAGTTGGGTCATCTTGAAAAGCGGTTCCATCAAGAGAAAATTCATAATTTCCAACACCAGTATATAGAATTTTTACAGAATTATCTATTCCAGAGAAGTCCTTTACATCTGCTCCTGTAATTGTTGCCGGTTCTGATAAAATTATTTTGAAGTTTTTAGTTTTTTTACATCCATTTACATCGGTTACGGTTACGGAATAATCTCCAGGACTCGTAACAAGCATTGAGTTTGTCGAACCTCCGCTATTAGTCCAAGCATAACTGCTAAAACCTGTAGCGACAGATATTGTTATTTGATCTCCTTTACAAAGATATTGCGTCTCATCTTCAAAATTTGGTGGATCAAAAGTGTGTACAATCAATTCAATTGGAGTTATATCATAACAATCTGAACCGTTTGCGGCACGCGCATAAATAGTCTGGCTATTTGGCGTGGTATTTTTAAAAATATTCGGTAGCTGATTTGTCTCTGTAATAGCATCAGAAGCAGTCAGAAAGTAATTAACTATCAGTCCAGGTGGCAAACCTGTTAAAATTTGAGGAGTTACTTCTTGCTCTAAATTAAATTGATAAAGTCCATCTTGTATTTCATCTTCGTCACATTTAGCAATTGGCGATTGATCTGGAATTACAGTATTAGAAACATTTAGAGTAACTTGAGCTATTGCACTACAACCAAAAGTATTCTCAATCCTTGCAAAAACAATTTGATTTGGAGCTTTATTGGTATAACGCTGCGGATTTAAAATTGGATTTGTTTTGGCCTGTGCATCGGCCAAAGTTTCATAATATCCTTGATTGGTAATCTGCGTATTATTATTTTTTACAATATTGGCAACTTTAGTCAGATCAAAAATGGTGATACCGTCTGTATTATCATCACATTGCAATAAAGAAGTATTGGTTGATTGAATTTGAGGTGAAAACTCAACTGTAATTTCTCCAATTGATACACATGTTGTACTACCCAAAGTTGCTTCTACTTTATATGTTCCTGTTGCGGAAACGGCATAAGATGGAGATGTAGCACCTGGAATTAGGACATAATTGTTTGAAGCGTCTTTTTTGAACCATTCAAACGTATGAGTTGTTGAACTTAAATTGGTATCTAAAACATAATTTTCTCCAAAGCAAACAGGATTGTTATTAGCCACAGTTCTATCTTCGCCAAAATTTATTTTCGTTACAAAACTGCCTGCTTCTATAAAAACGGCAGAGTTGTATTGTCTTGTGGCATCATCTGCAATAACCAGTTTTAAATGGTATTTTTTATTTGGAATGACATCTGTATATGCATTCATTACTACTGTTTGACCAGCATAATTAATAGGGCTTGCGGCTGTATTATAACCATTAAAGTAGTTTTCATTAACGGCTTCACAGCCAATTAAAGGAATTCCGTTGCTATTATTTACAGTATTAATTTTTGGATGAACCGTTGTTGCAGAAACTGCAGTTGCAGAATTAGGTAAAACTGCAAGATTTTTGTAAGCTTCACTGGGATTGTCTGCATCTTTAATTAGGAAGGCAAATCCATCGGAATAGATGCAAGGAAAATTAAGTTGATATTCATTCGAGGCAAAAATATAATTAAAGCTAATCGAATTAGTTAATGCTATAAAATCAAATTCTATAAATGTTGCTTGTGTACTGTTATTAATTCCTAAAGCTTGATTAAGATCAGGGTCACCATTCCAGCCTGGCACTTGGGTGCCCTTTGAGTCTTGCTGATTATAAGGACCTTCTGCTTTTTTGCTTGGTGAAGTGCTTAAAACTATTCCGCTTGAAAAAGGAAAATTTGCAACTGCCATAAAAGAGCCATAACTCTGCTGGTTTGGAGTTGGGTTTCCTGATGCATTGACGCTTTCAGTATCAATGCAAGAACTCTTAATTAAAACATTCTGAATTAAATCTGCCGCTGTTACGTTAGAATCTACAGTAATGCTCTGTGCGCTGATCTTATTATAAAAGCAGCACAAAATGAAAGTTAGGAATAAAGTTCTTTGAAGACTCATAGTAACAAATATACTACAAATCTCTATTTTTTAATAATTTGTAAGAAAAATATATAAATGCAAAAGTCCAAGCTAAAACGATTAATACAGCAAAATAATCAACACTAAAATCAGCATCTGTTTCAATTCCCATTTGTGTGCCAATGTTTTTTACGACAGACAATCTTGGACCTGGATTAACAATTAAATTCGACATTGATTCCAAAGGGAAAAACTGCGTGATTTTTTTATCAGTATCACTGTCTGGAAAAATTTTAAATGCTAAAGTGCCTCTCACAATTGCCTCAATTATGTTCCAAACCAAAAGAAAGCCCAATGCAAAAGCAGAACGTTTTACTAAAATTCCTAAAAATAAGCAGAACGAAAAGAAACCGGTCAATTTTACAAAAAAGGCCAGAAGGTAATCTAAATCGCTAAAAATAATACTAAACTCTGTGTAAGAAGAAAAGCATAATCCTAAAGCCAAACTCATTACAAAGACAAAAACGGTAGACGCAAAAGCAAATAAAACTACAGTTAAGAATTTTGATAAAATAAATTCCTTTTTGCTGAGACCGTCAATCAAGTTTTGTTTTAAAGTTCCGTAGCTATATTCATTCGCCATCATCGAAACGATTACAATAGCTAAAAAGAATTTAAGCCAAGCTGCAACATAAGTATTAAAATGCCAAATAAACGGAAAATTAAAGATTCCCATTTCAGCTAAATGAAATTTAAATGGACCAATATCAAACTTAATAGCTGCGATTAAAGCAATAAAAGAAAGTAAGATAAAATAAGTTAAGGTTAATATACGGCTGGCTTTGTTCATCCAGATTTTTTGTAATTCTATAGAGAGAAGTCTTTTCATGGTTTAGTTTTTTTGGGCGATAGCGTTTTTGGTTAATTCTAAAAATTGTGCTTCTAGACTGTTTTTACGTTTTACTAAATGACTTAAAACAATGTTTTTAGAAAACAAGAACTGATTTAAGTCTGAAGCCGATAAATCAGATCTTAGATAAACTAAAACTTTCCCGTCTTCTTCAGAAATTCTATCTACAGCAGGATGTTCTTGCAAAGCAGATTTTAAAACTAAATTATCATTTGACTGCACTTCGAAGAAACCTTCATTTGAAGACATTCCATCAACTGAACCTGAGTATAAAACTTCGCCTTTTCTTAAAACAATGACTTGCGAGCATACTTTTTCTACTTCATCCAATAAATGTGAAGCAAGCAGAATAGTAGTTCCTTGTGAAGCAATTTTTTTTATAATATCACGAATTTGATGAATTCCTTGCGGATCTAATCCGTTGGTTGGTTCATCTAAAATTAAAATTTCCGGATCGTTTAAAAGTGCTGATGCAATTGCCAGACGCTGTTTCATTCCTAATGAAAAAGTACTGAACTTGCTGTCTTTTCTTTCAATCAAACCTACTAATTCCAATTTTTCATTGACTTTAGAATAGTTGATGTTTTTGATTTTGCAAACCAATTTCAGGTTTTGCTCGGCTGTCATGTATGGATAAAAATTTGGCCTTTCTATAATAGCGCCCACTTTTTTCAATGCGTCATGAGTTTCCACATTACCATCAAACCAGCGATAACTGCCAGACGATTTATTAACAACATTCAATACAATTCCTAATGTAGTCGATTTTCCGCTGCCGTTTGGCCCTAGAATGCCATAAACGCGACCTTTTTGTATTTGAAAAGATACATTTTTCAAAGCCTGAATTCGGCCGTATCTTTTACTTAAATTCTCGATGGTTAATATGGTTTCCAAATTTTTCTGGTTTTAGTTTTTAGTATGACGAGCCAAGTTGATTTTTGTTACTTTAAATTCTGACTTTAAATCGTATTCACGTAAATTTGTAATAAAGATATTCAAAATGAGCGAGCCTTTAATGGTTTTAAAAAAACCGTCTTACCCTTTAACACAGCCACTTTTAAGTTATTTAGAGCGATACGAACGTATTTCTAAAGTTTCTGTGTTTTATGATGACTTGCTTCGTTTTTCAGGTTCTATAAATGTTTACGACAAACACGATACAGATACACTTTGGATCAGAGTTTATTATGGAGAATTTGAGCGTAACGAAATTGATTTAAATCTAAAGAAAATATATTCGCTTCTGCATTCTGATGGAAATAGTGAAATTATTCAATATCTAAATGTCGATGCAATTGATTATTGTACGTTCGGAAATTCGAAACCTTTTAGAATTAAGGTTCGAAATATTCTAAATGACAACTATGTTCATTTTTACATCAAAAAAGCCGATGCTTCCCGTATTTACGGATTGGAGCTGGAAGACATTCTTTCGCCAGATAAAATCAACTTTCTAGTTTATAAAGATACTCTGATAGAGGAACATATTATAGGGATTCCCGGCGATGTTTTTATGGATACGTTGCTAGACCAATGCAGTGAAATGGAAAAGGCGCAAATTGCCAAAGAGTTCGTCAAGTTTAACGAACGCTGTATGATTCGTCTTTTAGGGGATATGCGTGCCTATAATTATGTAATTGTCCCGATTCACGATTTTGATCAAGTGGTTTATAAAATTCGTCCAATCGATTTTGACCAGCAATGTTATGAGGGAAATTTTAAAGTGTATCGCCCTCAGTTTTTTAAAGAAAATTTCCCGATGATTCAATTGATTAAAGAGAAATTAGAAGAACGATCCATTATTCAGTATAAGGATGAAGAAAGAGCAATTTTAGCAAAACGTATTCATTCTGCTGAAACTAGGATTAAAAAATTGCTGAATATTATGTGCCACGATACCATTTCAACGCAAGAGCATTTGACACAATTGAAAATGGAATTGTACCGTTATACGAATGATATGAAATTTAAAAACGCAAAATCAATGGGTCACGTGATGCATGCTGCGTTTGAATTTATTACACGTAATTTTAAAAATACTAACTTAGTTTAAAAAATTTCACCATATAAGTTATATAAGTCCATTATGTCATGCTTTTAAATTATCTTATATAACTTATATGGTTTTAAAAAAAAATAAATTTTATGAAAAAATCTTTTTTAGTAGTTGTTTCTATAGTTTTACTAGCTTGCCAGAAGCAATCAGGTTCTGATTTAAAAGAGCTTTATTCCCTTCCAAAGAAATTAAAGGAAGTTTCTGGGATTACGTATTTTCCTGAAACCAACACTCTTTATACCTTAGAAGACAGTGGAAATAAAAATGCTCTTTATGCTATCGATTCTAAAGGAAAATTAGCTAAAACAATCACAATTTCGAATGCCACAAATGTAGATTGGGAAGATATTACCAAAGATAAAAGTGGAAATGTTTACATTGGTGATTTTGGAAATAATGATAACGAAAGAAGAGATTTGTGTATTTATAAAGTGGCAAAAAATCAATTGAATAATGATGTGGCTAAAGCCGAATATAAAATTTCATTTTCATACCCAGAACAAACAGAATTTCCTCCAAAGAAAAAAGAAATGTTCTATGATGTTGAAGGATTTTTTGAACAGGGAGGCTATTTTTATCTATTTACCAAAAACAGAAGCAAAGGTTTTGACGGCACAGCTTTTATTTACAAAATCAAAAATGCTGCGGGAACTCAAAAAGCCGTTAAAATTGGGGAGTTTAAAACCTGCAATAATTACAATCATTGTGTATTAACGAGTGCAACAATTAGTCCTGACGGAAAAAAAGTGGCTTTGCTTAGTCATGACAAAGTACTTTTGTTTAAAGGATTTAAAGGAGATTTATTTCATAAAGGAACTCAAACCGAAATTAATCTGAATCACTTCTCGCAAAAAGAAGCCATTGTTTTTAAAGACAACAACACCTTACTTATAGCCGACGAAAAAACAAACAAAATAGGAGGAAAGGTTTATGAGTTTCTTCTAAATCGCTAAGTTACTGAGGTGCTAAGAAAATATTAGCCACGAATTCACGAATTTTAATTAAATTATTCGTGAATTCGTGGCTGTTTTTTTTACTCAGAGTAGAAAACCTTAGAACCTTAGCATCTCAGTACCTTAGCACCTTTTTAAAAACTGTATGCTGCCCCAAAAATCACCCTTCCAATTTCGTCAGGAGATTTGAAGTATGAGATTCTAGCTGTAATAACATTTATGGCATTCAGCCAGAGTCCGCCACCATAATCTTGGTACCATTTTCTTGATTCTTCGCCATCAAGCCAAACTCTTCCGTAGTCAAAACCACCTAAAACTCCATAAGTAAATGGGACAATTGTTTTGCGGATTTTTCCAATAGTTAAACGTAAATCAGAGCTTTGAGAGAAATACGAACTTCCTAAGAAACGCTCATTTCTATAACCGCGTAAATCCGTGTCTCCACCTAGAGAAGCACCTTGGTAGAATTCATAATTATTGTTAAAAATAGCCTTTCCTTTAACGTAAGTGGCTAATATTAGTTTTCCGTTATGATCAATTTTATGAGTAAAACCTAAGAAACTTTCCAGAGTTGGGAAATTTTTCTTGGTGTCATCTAAATTAGCTGTCCAAGTCGCCGCAATCATAAAAGCCATTCCTAAAGTTGGTTTTGCAGCAAAATCTGAATTTTTAAACTGATATTTTACTTTTAAACTTCCGTAATTCTGACTGTCAAATACATCTGGATTTACAATTCCAGGAATATTAATGTATCTGTTTTCGGTATCTTCAACTGTCATTCTCTGGAAAATTGGCTGAATGCTAAACTCACTTCCATATCTTCCAACATGGCGAATGGCACCCGAAGCATTAAATTTTCTGATACGGACACGATTGTAATCCATTCCTAAATTATCATCATATTGCGATTCATTTCCGTATCCAAAATAGTTCATGGCAAAATTCGGAGTCGTATATAATGATTCCACATCAATAACCCATTTTCCTAATAACCCAGGGAAATGTGCTGCATAATTAAATTCTAAACCTCCAGTAGCAAAGTAGTAGAAAGCATTAAAAATATGTCTTTGCGTATACGGATTTTGTTTAAAATTATTAACGGTATAATTTACGTTAACTCCCATTTTTACTCCATCATCTGGATTATAGCCAATGTTTGGAAGACCAGAAACTACATTATACTTTGGTCTTTCGTAATTATAGGCATTAACTTCGTAGTCGTCTGTAAGTTGTGTTTGAGTTTTAGAATCGAGGTTATAAGTGTTTTCTTTTGATTTGAAATCGTAAACAATAACCTTTCTTCCGTTTTCAATGTTATAAGTATCATTATTTTGGCCTCCAATCAAACGAATTTTGATGCTAGATTTTTGATCTCCTTTTACCTCAAAAACATCATTATCGTCTAGTCCGTAAATCCAAAGATTTTTGGTTTTGTCGTCGGTTACGTTTTTGGTATAAAGCAATTCATCACCTTCTTTTTTGATTCTGAAAACTTGTATTTCAATTCCTTTCTTTACATTATGATTTAAAACAAACTTATCTTTTTTGTCTGTTCCCGCAATCATAACAGTTTTATCTAACACATCAGAATATTCACGAGCATATTTCTGAAGATCTTTTTTTCTGCTTTTTAGTTTTGCTTTAATTTCATTTACCGTTTCGTCCTGAACTTCTTTAGGCATATTTTTGAAAGCTACATCAATATCTGCATCTGTCAAGTTTTCTTGAATGTATTTAGCTTGTTCAACCCAGTCTTTTTCTCCAGCAGTTTTTAGAAATGCCAAATCCATTGGGTACGGTTCTCTTCCAAGCCATTTCACATTAATTCTGTCTCCTTTAAAAGTTCGCATATGACGAAGAGGTGGCATATTCATTAAAAGTGAAAGCAAAGCGCCATCGTATTTTACAAAAGCCTGATCACGATCTCTCGGAATCGGTCTGTAAATCACCTTTCCATCTTCTTTATATTCAGCCCAACGCCATTGATCGCTGTGACGATCCCAATCGCCTAAAAGGATATCAAATAAACGCGCTTTAATATATTCCTTTTCATCAACAGTATATTTTTCATCTTTATGAAGGTTCAGCATCATATCATCAGTTCCGATAATATTGCTTGGTTTTCCAAAATTTTTGCCGTCAAGATGATTGTCGGCTGGTCTTTCTTCAACCATATATAATTGGTCACCAAAACTTGCATTAAATTCGCCTAAACCATTTTGTTTCGGAATATAATATAAAATAGGATTGGTATGTCTAAGTCCAATTTGATCAGACATACTTCCGATAGCAAAAGAAGAATAAGGATGAGAAGTGGTATAAAAATCAAATAAAAAATCTTCGGCGTATGTTTTTTCAAATTCATTTACCACATATTGATCTTTAAAAGCTACTGACTGTAAGAACACGGTTGCACTTTTTTTCATTGCACGCATGATGTATTCACGCCCTTGAGGATCAGACATTCTTAAGGAAACAGATTGATGTCCTCCGCCTTCGCGAATTGGTTTCAACCCGCCTTTTAAAGTGTCAACTGTTGCTGTTGTAGCTTCAATTGGCATACTGTAATACTTTCTATAATGCTGACCAAATAAAAACCTGTGAAATGCACCTTTTTGAGTCATTTTTGGAGAATAAATCGAAGTGGTCACAGTTGCAGGAAACTTGTTCGGAATATCTGAAGCCCAATTGATTTCTTTGGCTTTTATTATTTCACGTTCAAAAAGCAGTTTTTCTTTACCATTTTCATTTCCATAAAAAGAAACTTTTGCATCTCCGCTTTTAAACATCGTTAGTGTTGCATAACCATTTCCGCCATACGAGAAATCATAAGGACTAATAGCTCTTGCAGCTTCCGATTTTGATCCGGCGCCACTAATAATCTGCTGAATATTTTCTTTACTGATATATTGAAGGTTATGATCATGACCCGAAACTACAATTACATTTTTCTGCTTCTGCAAAAGGGTCTTAATTCTTTTTGCGTAGATTGTATATTGTTTGTTTTGAATGTCCTGCGGACTTACACCAGAAGTTTTTCGCAATAAATTAATAAATGAACCAATTACCGGAAGCGGAATTTTTTGCTCCAAAGGAAATAACTGTTTTTCTAATGAAAATTGTCCGCCATGTGTTCCGTTGCTTAATAGCGGATGATGAATGGCCAAGACAACTGTCTTTTCTTGGTTTTTATTTAAAAGTCCTTCTAACTCTTCAAAAAAAGCTTCTCTAGTTTTGATTTCGCAATTGTCATTAATAGTCGGGTGATCGTTCCAATCTTCTAGAAACCATTCACTATCAACAGCTATCAAAGTTGTAACGCTGTCAATTTTTACATTTTCAATAGGACAGGATTTTCTCGGAAGAAATGCTTTTTTATCGTTTAAATATTTCGTTACAAAATCGGCCTGACGTTCCAAGCCTTTAATGCCGTTATACCAATCATGATTTCCAGGAATTACAACTGTTTTTCCTTTAAAACCTTTAGTTAGTTTTAATTGATTGGTGAGTTTAGTTTCTGCTAAAGCTTTGTCTTCAGGATGTTTATCACCCGGAAAGCCTTTCGGGTAAATATTATCACCCAAGAATAGCAGTGTCGATTTTTTGCTCGCTCTTTTAAGTTTTTGATGTAAAAGCTCCAGTGTCTGCTGTGCCTGCTCTTCGTCGGCATTTCCAGCATCACCAACAAGAAAAAAGGTGTGTGCAATTTTTATAGTATCTGTTGCGTTTTCTGTTTCGTTGGCACTTACACTTTTTCCATATTGCGGTTTGCGGGTCGCGCAGGAATAAACAATGAAGAGTGACACTATTGCTATTAAAAAGTTTTTAATCTTGGCAATAAAATGATTATCCAAAAACAATTTCATAATTTAGTGGTATAAAAATATTCTTTATGAATCTAATAGAACAATCCGAGGATTTTGTCGGGAATTTACTCAAAGATAAACTTTCTAATTTATATTCTTACCATAATTTTAATCATACTTTTACAGTTGTTACAGCAGTAAAAGAACTTTGCAAAAAAGAAGATGTAAGCGGGGAGGACAAGGAAGCGCTTTTGGTGGCGGCATGGTTTCACGACACTGGATATATTGAAGGGTATGAAAATCATGAAAAGAAAAGTACCGAAATTGCCGCTAACTTTTTACGCGAAAAAGGAAAATCGGAAGAGTTTATAGCACTTGTTTCAAGTTTGATTCTGGCTACAGTTAAAGAATATGAACCAAAAACACATCTTGAAAAAATTATAAGAGACGCAGATTACGCGCATTTAATGGGAGCGGAATATACTACAACTTGCGAATTATTGCGTTTGGAATTGAAAAATGCTGGAATAGTTAGTTTTTCTAATGCCGAATGGACAAGAGAAAACCTCAATTTCTTATTAAACAAACATAGATTCTATACCGATTATGCCTTGAGAAAATGGCAGCCTTTGAAAGAAAAAAATCTATTATTAATTCAGAAAAAAATAAATAAACAGGAATTGAAGGCAGCTGAAGCGTTAGAAGAAGAATCCAAAAAGAAAGATAAAACAGAAAAACCAGACCGCGGAATTGATACTTTATTTCGTGTTACACTTGGAAATCATACCCGTTTAAGCGGTATTGCAGATAGCAAAGCCAATATTTTATTGTCTGTTAATGCGATTATCATTTCGATTGCATTATCGTCTATTATTCCGAAATTAGATAGTCCCAAAAATGCGCATTTGGTTGTTCCGACATTTATTATGCTAATGTCGAGCGTGATTACGATTATTTTTGCGATTCTTTCTACACGTCCAAAAGTAACTTCTGGATTTTTTACGAGAGACGATGTGGAGGCTAAAAAAGTGAATTTAATGTTTTTTGGAAATTTCTATAAAATGCCTCTCGAAGATTATGACTGGGCAATGAACGAAATGATGAAAGATCGTGATTATCTGTACTCAACAATGATCAAAGATTTATACTATCTCGGATTGGTTTTACAGCGAAAATATAATTTACTCCGAATTGCCTATAACTTTTTTATGTTCGGAATTATCATAACAGTGATTGCGTTTGTGATCGCTTTTAAATCCATCTAGATTTGGAGAGCTTTGTCAAAGTTTCAAACTTTGACAAAGTTTTTTTTAATAGAAATATTTTAAACACATAGAAACATAGTTTTTTCTTATCTAAAAAGAATAAAGAAAGAAACTAGTTTCTCACACATAGCTATGTGAATTGATGCAAGTGAAACGCCTTTTTTAAGTTTCAAAATCTATATTTCTATGTGTTTAAAAAAGAAAAAAAGCTCAACTATTTAGTTGAGCTCATCTAATAAATCCTGATAAGTTATTTTTTTAATTCCTGGGTTTGAACTATTGTTGATTACTTTGACACGAATAGCTCTCAAACCAGAAACTCCCTGAAGATCTTCAACTTCAAATTGCTCTATTGACGGTTCAAGAATTTTCTTGTGCTGTAAATATTTAATATATTTTAAATATTCTGCTTCTTCACTATTTTGAGAATATACAATTGTGATTTTCTCTTTCTCAGTAATTCTTTCGTTTGTTCCTTTAATATGTGATTTGTCAATTCGTTTTTTAACAACTTCATATCTTGCATTGTAAGTTCCATCTACATCAAAACGTTTTTCGTCCATTCTAAAACGGATAGAAAGCGCAGAACTAAAAACCAGAATTAAAGAAGTAACATCCAGTTCGTATGGAAGAGATTCCTTAAGTTCATGGTGTTCCAGTTCCATTTCGCATAAAGTTTGCAGCTGCCACAAACGAAGATTGTGCAAATACATAATATCGAAAGGTTTTGTTGGTGAAATTGAAGCTCCGATATATAAATTATGCTCAACACCGTCCGTTTTAAAACGTTCGTAATAATGCGGATAAATCTGCTGCGCCTCAACTTGTTTTTTATCCAAAACCGTTGCTAGTCTTTTATTGATAATCGACATGGCATTGTCAAATTTCTTTCTTTCCTGATAGAACATTCCTGTTTTTTCATCTAGACTGTCAAAGTATAATTGCTCTAATTTTTCAGATTTAGGATTGCTTTTCGTATTTTTCAGTATCGGATGAATTTCTTCTTCGATATAACGCTGAATATGTTGTTCGGTATCTGCTTTTAGTGGATAATCCAATTCGCTTCGAAGCGATTCCAATTCAAATTTTCTTTGCTCTAGAAGAACTAGATTTGAATTTTCTTCTTGATTATCAAAAATTTCCATAAGAGCAGTCAATTGACTTTTCAAATCAATTTTTACCGTTTCATTACGATGTTCAGAAGAACCTTTAATATCAATTTGTCCATACAGCGGATATACATTTTTAAAGACAATTTCTTTAAAAATATAATCTTTAGTATGATTCATATTTTGAAAATAGTTCTGAGATTCTCTTTTGAATTTCCAATATACGCTTGGGTGAATCGTAGTATATTCGCGCTGAATAATCGCTTCAATCTGATGCTGCATATCGGTATTATAACGATCAATAGTATCAGTTAAATACGGTAGAACCAAATCTAGTTTTGTGGCATTGACACTGTTTAAATCTCTCGGGTTTTCAGAAACCAGTTCAACAACGCCCAACAATTGCCCACTTTTAATTACCGGAGCAAAAATGCAGCTTTGAATACCTTGTGTAAGTAAGTGTTCGCCAAGTCTTTTATTTGTTGATTCTTCGGTAAACTTGCTGACATTAGAAATAACAAAAGGTTCTCTTTTGTCCAATAAATTTTCGAAAGAACAGCCAAAAAAAGCATTTTTGCAATCTACTTCCTGATCGGCAGAAAGCAGAAAGCTCTTCATCTGATTTTCGTATTTTGCCGGTCGCATAAATTTCTCTTCTTCAGGATTGTAAATAATAAATCCGACTTTTAAATTTGGAAGATTAAAAATCGACTGAAAAATATTAGAAACTTCCTGATCTGTGGCAACTGTTTTTGGGCCAGGTTTTAGTAAACTGCTTTTCAATATTGAAATAGCACTTTCTGTTGTGGCATCAAATAAAGAAACAATACCGAAACCTCTTAATATCCAGCTTCCTTTTGGGAATTTAGATTTCCATAAATTGATATCATTATAATTATCAAGTAATTGATCAATATCTTCTTGAGTTAGCGGAACAGCGTTTTCTGTTGGAGTAATTTCCATAAAATCAGCATTGTATAAAATACGATAATGCTTTTCAATACCATTTTCATCTGGAATGTCATAGAAAAATGGCTGATTGAAGTCGATATGCTGTTTGTAATAACTGCTTAAAATTAAACAGCAGTTATTGATGTAGAACTGATGCTCGCTAAAATCACGAATTTCCATATAAAATTCGTCTCCAGCATTTTTCAAGATTTTTTTGAAACGTTCTGTATAATTAAAAGATACGTTTTGAAACGGAATTGTAATTGCTTTAATCTCATTGTGAGTCAGAGCAGTAGGAAATAAGTCCGCAGCTATGTTTTTAATTAAGGTTTCGTTGTTTTTAATGATATTATAATCATGAATTCCAGTTCTGAATTCAGGAAAAGACTCAACTTCTTTTAAAATAGCTTTGGCGTAATTAGAACGATAATCTACGTCAGATGTAGCAATTTCTTCAAAAGATTCAATTAATTTATGAAAAGAGATGATGGTTTCGAAAGGACTTTCATGTGGTAAAACACGTTCCATATGTTTTGTTTTTAGGATACAAAATTAATCAAATATTAAGAAATAGCCACATTTTGCAATTTCTTTCACTTATGGTGTAATAGTTAATTCCTTTATAAATAAAGAGTTTGAAACAGATTTAAATATTTTAACATAAAATTAACTATAATAATAACGGAACGATCGTTCCGTTATTATATCTTTGTATCATAATAATTGAATAATCAATAACTTAAAGAATAAATAAAATGAAAAATTTAGAAAACAAAGTAGCAATCGTGACAGGTGGAAACAGCGGAATTGGATATGCAGCCGCAGCAGATTTAACAGCAAAAGGAGCAAAAGTAATTGTAACAGGAAGAAACAAAGAAGCTTTGGCAAAAGCGGAAAAAGAATTGAATGTTACAGGAATTGTAGCTGATCAGTCTGATTTAAAATCAATCGACAATTTAGTTGAAGAAGTAAAATCAAAATTTGGTAAAGTTGATATTTTATTCTTGAACGCTGGAATTGCAGCTTTTGCGCCACTAGATTCAGCTTCAGAAGATCATTATGACAGTATTATGAATGTCAACGTAAAAGGAGTGTATTTTACAGTTCAAAAAGTGTTGCCAATTTTAAATGACGGCGGTTCAATTATCTTTAATACTTCGGTAAACGCTCATGTCGGAATGCCTAATTCTAGTGTTTATGCCGCAAGTAAAGCAGCTGTATTGTCTTTAAATAAAGTTTTTGCCGTAGAATTGGCTTCAAGAAAAATTAGAGTAAATGCGGTTTCTCCTGGTCCAATTGAAACACCATTGTACGGAAAAGTTGGTTTAGAAAAAGAAGAAGTAGAAGGTTTAGGTTCTGCTTTAGGAGAGAAAATTTTATTAAAACGTTTTGGACAAGCTGCTGAAGTTGCAAAAACAGTTAGTTTTTTAGCTTCAGATGATGCTTCATTTATTACTGGATCTGAAATTGTGGTTGACGGCGGGCTTATCGTAAATACCGTACTATAATTTTTTTGACCAATTCAGGAACGATTGTTCCGTATTTTTATATCTTTGTAGATGAATTTAATTTGAATGTCATGGCTAGAACGAAAGAATTTAATGAAGATCAGGCTTTGGATAAAGCAATCGAAATTTTTTGGCACAAAGGTTATAACGGCACTTCTGCTCAGGATTTGGTGACGCATTTAGGTTTAAGCCGTTCTAGTTTGTATGATACTTTTGGAGATAAACAGCAATTGTTTACCAAGTCCTTAAAACGTTATCAGGAACAGGCACAAGATGCGGTAAAAGAACTTTTAGAAAAATCTGAGAATGTCAAAGAAACTTTGCTGGCTATTTTTAAGCAAGCAGTGATCGAGAGTTTAGAAGATCGAATTACAAAAGGCTGTTTTATGGTTAATTCTTCTGTAGAACTAGCGATACATGATGAGGAAATTGCCAAAATTGTAAAAAACAACAGCCAAACTATGGAAGAAGTCTTTACAAATGCTGTTAAAAAAGGGCAGGAGGCAGGACATATTTCCAAACAGCTGGATGCAAAAGTTTTGGCTCGATTTATCTTTAATAATTACTCAGGAATTAGAGTTTTAGCTCGCACTGGAGAAAGGAACAAACAAGTGTACGATGATATTGTAAAAGCAGTATTCTCGGTTTTATAACATTAGAAATTTAAGACAATAAAAAAACGGCAGTTACTTTCGTAATTGCCGTTTTCTGTTTTAAGTAAGTAATAGAAAATGAAAACTTCTTAGCTTTTCTCTTCTTTATTGAAGTAAACTAAGTAGTAATACATTTGTTTTTCTTCATCCCAGCCTTTTTCAACAAATTTTTCTGCACTTTCAGGGTTGATAAAATCCATTTTAATCTGAATATGAGTATCCAAATTAATTACGTTTTTAATCGATTTTCTAGCGTCAGAAACTGCTGCGTTGGCGATAGGGAATGAGGTTACATCTTCGATGCTGTATTTTTCTCCTTTATCAACTTTATAGTTTTTAAATTCAGGAATCAAATCAGGATTGTCTAGTACTTCATTCAAGAAATTCTGCTCTTCAAACTGATCATTTTTAGCGAAATAATTCACAGATCGGTTCATAAACATTACTTCCTCTTTCTTGTCTTCTGCTGGCAAAACCACGTCTTTGGCGAAGTTTTGACAGAACTTTAAATATTTTTTTGTGATGAAATTTTCATCTTCAAAAGCATCAACAGATAAAAAGTGCTCTAACCAGTAACGCGCATCGTAACGGTTGCTATCTACAGTTAAGATTTTGTATCCTTCTTCTTTTTTGTAGTTGAAAATCAAACATCCTTTATCCAATTTACTCAAGTTGATTCCTTGCTGTAAAATCATTTCAAGGTTGCTTCCGTTTTCTTCAAACTGTAAAAAGTCGGCTTGTAACTCACTTTTAAAAATACCGATGGCATCAACTACATTATTATCAATGCTTAAATTCGTTAAATAAGTTACGTAAACCTCTCCATTTTTAATGTGCGGGTGATTTGACTGCTCAAATAAATGCTTCGTGATGTTTTTAGAAACCTCATGAACATTTGACGGATTAGCGAAAATCTCAGTTGCATATTTAAACATGTCGTTGTAATCCAAGTCCACTTCGTGTGCAAACTGATAATAGTTTTCTTCTTTTTCTCTAAAAGGCTTAAAAAAGAATTCTTTTATCAAAGGAACGATCTCGTCATTTAAATTAAATGGCTGCTCCGATAAAAAAATTGCTTCGTTACGGCTTTTGTTTCCTACGCGGTGTATTGACAGCGTGTCGATGTGGGTGTTGAATAAGTTGATCATATTTTTTTAAGGTGCTGAGGTTCTAAGATGCTAAGGTACTAAGGTTTAGTTCTGTCTTTTATTTTTTTTATAAAAGAAACTAACATTCTTTCTACTTCGCGACTGTCCTCATATAAGTTGTTAAAATCTTCTTCTTTTAGATAAGATATATTTTTTGCTATTTCTAACTGCGTCTGCATTTCGAATAGTGATCCAATAGATATGTTTAAAAAGCGTAAAAGATCTTTATCACTTTCTCTTCCAAATCCTTCTGCAATATTACTAGGGATAGAAATAGAACTACGTCTAATTTGCGAAGTTAATCCGAAGACTTCTTCTTTTGGGAATTTGTTTGTTAAGGAATAAATTTTGGTAATCAAGGACATAGATTTCTGCCAAACCAATAAAGTTCTAAAATTGCTCATGCTTAATATTTTTAATTCGAAGAATTAAAAATAAGAAAAAACTTTCAAAAACAAAACCTTAGAACCTTAGCGTCTCAGAACCTTAGAACCTTAAAAAAACTAATTCCAGTTTTCCTCAAATCCATAATCTTCGAAGCTGTCGTCTCCTTCGAACATGTCAAGATCGTCTTCGTCTAGGTCGTCTTCAAATTCTCCGTAGATATCGTCGTGCATGTCATCGGCTTCGAAGTTTTTTTCGTGAGCTTCGTCTGGCATTTCACCGTGAGAGAATAAAGTTTCAGGGTAAGTTGCTCCAACGGTTTCATCTTCGACTGCAGCCAATTCGACTAAGAATGTCCACATACTGATGAAATCGTAAACGTAGATGATCTTTGTGTTTTCTTTGTCTAAGATACTAGATAACGGATAATCGTTCATGGTTCTTATTTCGCCAGGAACATCTCCCGTATCAAAAAGCGGAATTTCATCTTCCTGATTCCAAGTGTCATCACAAGTATAAAATGAAGCCACTTCTGATCCGTCAAAGCCAAAAGCATTGAAGATTGCATTGTGTAAATCCTCAAGTGTATCTTCCTCAAGAATAGCAATGTCTCTAAAAATATCTTCTTCGGCGTCTAGAATAACTCTAAATTTATAAACCATAATCTTTGTTTTTATTGAGAGGTCAAAGGTAAAATATAAAAAACGAAATACGAATCACGAATTACGATTTGTTGAAAAGATTTTTTCAGTTTTTTAATTAAGTCTATCAACTGTCAGGCTGAGCGGAGTCGAAGCCCTAATTTACCAAGAAAGCCGTTCGACTTCGCTCAGGGGGACAAATTATATCAAAAAAAACTATTTTCTCGCCAATCTTTTTCTAATTTTATGATAATGTTTATGATAAGTGCTATGGCTTGGATAACTTCTGCTTGAAGTAATATTATTAAAAAACAAGGCAGTCACAAATAAAATTAAAACACCAACAAGAACAGGAGAAATCACATACATATATCCTAAGCCCTTTATTTGTGCTGAACCTGTAACAGCAATTAAAGCTGTTGCGCCTCCTGGTGGATGCAAGGTTTTTGTAATCTGCATGAAAATAATTGAAAGAGAAACAGCCAGCGGAGCCGAAATCCATACAATATCAGGTACTAGTTTATTTACGGTAACTCCTATAAAGGCCGAAATAAGGTGACCTCCAATTAAATTTCTTGGCTGTGAAAACGGACTTTGTATAATTCCGTAAATCAAAACACTTGACGCACCAAAAGAACCAATTAAAAACAGCATATCACTTCCTGCAAATTGCGAAGCATCGAGATAAGAAAGAATCCCAATTCCGACAAACGAACCTAAAAAGGACCAAAAATGCTCTTTATAATCGATTAAAGTTTCTTTATAAAGAATGTAACGTGTTTTGCGGTAGCTTCTTTTTATTTTTTCAGTTGGCATTATTGTCGTATTATATTTTACTCGTTATGCTTTTAAATATACTTTGCTGTATCTTTTAAATCTTCAGATCGTAATAGTCTGAAATTATTTAACTAAACTTGGCGAATAGCTATAAACAGTGTAAGGATAAATTGTTTTGGCTGTATATTTTGAAATCAAGCAAACTACAAGAATCGGAAAAAACAAAGTATAATCATTCGTTAAACCGCAAACCAGAAAAATAGCTGTAAAAGGCGCATGAATGCTTGCACTAAGAACAGCTGCCATTCCGATAATCATAAAGTTAACCGGAATTACATTTACATGGAAAAAGCTGTTTAAGATAGAAGCCAACAATAATCCTAAAAATGCTCCGATGAATAAACTTGGTGCAAAAACACCACCGTCACCGCCAGAAGCTAGAGTAATTGAAGTTACAATTGGTTTTAGAATTAAAATTCCGATAAATGTTAAAGCCAAAGTAATGGTTAGCGGAAGCTGAGATGAAGGGCCAAAAATTCCTTTGATTGCATGATAACCTTCTCCATACAATTGAGGAAAAAAGAATAATGAAATACTTAAAACAGCAGATCCTAAAATGATTTTGTAATAATGCGTATCGATTTTTCCAAATTGAGATTTAAAGAATAACACACAACGTGTCAGATAAACAGAATTCATTCCCGCTAAAATGCCTAAAAGAATGAAGTACGGAATGGCTTTTAAGTTCCATGTTGTGATGGAAACTGCAAATAATGGTTCTTCTTTTAAAATCGTTAGTAAACCAAAAGCGATAGAAACGGCAATTAAATTTGAAATGATAAATGCTCGCGTTACTTTTCTAGAAATAACTTCAAAAGCAAATAAAACTCCTGCAATCGGACTGCTGAAAAGTGCTGTAACTCCCGCCGCAACTCCCGCACAGATTAGTTCTGTTTTGTATTGACGGAAAACATTTTCTTTTTCGTGTGCTACAGAACCAATAGTTGCTGTGGCTACAACGGTAGAAACTTCAATTCCTGTAGAACCTCCAAAAATAACGGTCAATAATCCGTTTATGAAGTGAGATGGAATTTTATAAGAAGGCAGATTTTTAGATTTTGATGCAGTGCTTTCAAAAACCTCTTTGATTCCTTTGTTTTCTTTTTTCTTAAAAAGATATTGTCTAAGAAAATAAATTACCGACAAACCGAAAACAGGGAATATGATGTAAAAAATAGGATGAACTGAAACTTCATGAAAGAAGATTTCTTCGTAATATTCGGTTATTTTTTTTAGTGAAATTCCGAGAAAGGCAGAAAGAAAGCCAATTAAGATAGAAACAATAACTAATTTTCGGAGTTTAATTAATTGATGATTTTTTTTGATTTGCGCCGTTTTGTTCATCATTATAAGTTTGAGAATCGCATTTTTTTTCTGCGGATTACAAAATTAAGCATCAAATTCGGTTTTTTCTAGGAAATCTTTATTTTAGTGTGTTAAAATGGATATAAACAGGAAAATTCTTTCGATGTTATTTTTGCCACAAAGTCACTAAGACGCAAAGATTTTTATTTAAGGCAACGACTAAACAAGCAGTTTGTCATTTCGACGAAGGAGAAATCTCCACAAGTAACTCCGCAATCAAAATCGCCAATCTTTGCAGAGCTTCTCGTGGAGACTTCTCCTTCGTCTAAATGACAAAAAATGAGAGAAAACTTTGCGTCCTAACGCCTTCGTGGCAGAAAAAAAGCCTAACGCTCATAAAACTCAATCGGCAACAAATCTGGATCTGCAATAAAAGTGAAACGTTTTTCAGTAGTTTCATCAATTCTTATAGGTTCCGATTCTATATTTTTTGAAGTTAAAAAAGCAATTGTTTCTTCCAGATTAATTACTTCAAAAGCCAAATGTCTTAAACCAACAGCTTCTGGCCTTGATGGTCTTTGTGGTGGATTTGGAAATGAAAATAGCTCCACAACATAAGAGCCATTCAAAGCCAAATCCAATTTATAAGATTGACGTTCTTCGCGGTAAATTTCACGAATAATGGTTAAACCCAAAATCTGAGTATAGAAATATTTCGATTTTTCGTAATCGGAACATAAAATGGCAATATGATGAACTTTGTTAAGGGTAAGCATTATTTTTTTGATTCAGGTTCTTGATTTAATTTTCGAATAACTTTTGCCGGATTTCCAACAGCAAGCGAATTATCTGGAATATCTTTTGTAACCACAGATCCAGCTCCAATAACACAGCCTTTTCCGATTGTTACGCCTGGGCAGATAACCGAATTTCCGCCAATCCAGCAATCGTCGCCAATTGTAACGGGATATGCGTTTTCAAGCGTTTTTCTCAACTCAGCGTCAAGCGGATGCGAAGCGGTATAAATCTGAACATTTGGTGCAATAAATACATTTGAGCCAATATTTACTGGCGCACAGTCTAAAACGACACAATTCACATTAAAATAAACATTTTCTCCAGCAAAAATATTGTAACCGTAATCACAATGAAAAGGTGGTTCAATATAAAGACCAGCTCCAGCATTCGGAATCAATTCTTTTAGAATCTCTTTTGCTTTTTTGGTAACTCTATATTCTTTTACATTTAAGCTGTGTAAAAGGTTTTTTGCCGCACGGCGTCCTTTTACTAATTCAGGATCAAAGGCATTATAATATTCGCCAGAGATCATTTTTTCTTTTTCTGTTTTCATATTTTACATTTTCGTCTTGGCAATTTTTTCATGCATTTTCGGAATTTCCTGCAAAGCTGCGGTGCAGTACCAAGGCGTTAATTCGGCTTCGAGTAAATTGACTTTTATTGCCGGATCGGTGGCAACAAGAGCTTTGGCTTCTTCTACGGTTTCTACATTAAAAATATAAATGCCACGATAATTTCTATCATTTTTCATGAAAGGCCCTGCAACAACTAGTTTTCCTTCTTTAGCCAATTTGCCAATATTTTCCATATGTCCTTCAAAAAGTTTTTTGGTTTCTTCTTTAGAAGCTGTTGTATTACTTCCGGATTTTAGAAGACAAAAAACATATTTCTTCATTCCGTATTCGTCGGCATGAAGAGATTTGGCCAGAGCTTCATCATATTTAACTTCGGTTTCTTGCGAAAACCCGATTGCACTCATTACTAAAAAAACAAAAATTGAAAGTGGCTTTTTCATGATTATGAATTTTTAAAGCAGTTTCTTCAAAATAACAATCTGTCCTAAATGGTACACGTCATGCTGAATGATTCCGTGAATATCTTCATAAAAATTATGATTATTGTTTAGATCTATTTTCTCGAAATCCTCATCATTAAAATCACTTAGACAAGCACTCCATAATTCCTGAGATTTTGCCAGACTTTGCAGTGATTGTTCCCAAGCAGGCTCAGATGAATCTAAAATGGGCACAAAATAATTATGATCGGGAGTTGTAATTATTTCTCCTTGAACACGCTTTAATATGTTTCTTCTCCATTGTATTAGGTGATTGACAATTTCCCAAATCGTGTTTAAGTTAGGATTGATTTTTTTATAAGCCTGAGCTGCAGTTACATCTTTCAAAGTATCTGCCAAGGTCACTTCAAGCCATGGATTTCCATTATAAATGGATTGATATAAATTCGAAACTCTTTTACTTTCTGACATAGTTAATAGTTTTTAGAAACACGTTACTAAGATACAAATTAGTATTTTACAACTCATCCTCGAAAATCTACAATTGGGTTATTATATATTTTTTAACATGAATTGTTAAAATACATTTGCTTCATCAAAAACCAAAGATGACATGAAAACCAAATTATTTTTTACAATAAGCTTTTTATTTTTTACAGCTTTAATTTTTGCTCAAAATACTATTTCTGGAAAAGTACTTGACCCAAAAGGAAAACCTGTTGCTGGAGCTAATATTTATATTGACGGAACTTACGACGGAGCAACAAGTTCTGAAACAGGAGAATTTTCTTTTGAAACTACAGAAACTGGAAATAAATTTTTAGTGGTAAGTTTTCTACTTTTTGAGACCTACAAACAAGAAATTGATGTTGCTAATTATAAAGATCAAATAGTAAAATTAAAAGAGAACATTAATACTTTGGATGCCGTTGTTATCACAGCTGGAACTTTAGAATCGGGAGAGAAATCGAGAGTTTCTATTTTGAAACCGCTAGATATTGTTACAATAGCAGGTTCTGCAGGAAATATAGTGGCGGCTTTACAGACTTTGCCAGGAACTCAAACGGTTGGTGAAGACGGACGTTTGTTTGTTCGTGGAGGAGAAGCAAGCGAAACACAGACTTTTGTTGACGGAATTCGTGTAGCGCAGCCTTATGGCGCAACTACAAATAACTTACCTACAAGAAGCCGTTTTTCTCCTTTTTTATTTAGCGGAATCGCTTTTTCTACAGGTGGTTATTCTGCAGAATATGGTGAAGCCTTGTCGAGTGTTTTACTTTTAAATACTCAAGACGAAGAAGATCATGAAAAAACGGATATCGGATTAATGACGGTTGGTTTGAGTTTAGGAAATACACAGAAATTCAAAAAAAGTTCATTGAGTGTAAATATGATGTATGTGAATTTGGCACCTTATCAGGCTGTTATTCCGCAAAATGTAGATTGGAATAATCCGTATCAATCTCTTGGAGGTGAGACGGTTTATAGATATAATTTTACAAACGGAATATTTAAGCTGTATGCTTCTTTTGATTCTGAAAAATTTGATTTGAATCAGAAAAATGTCAATTTCGAGAATCCGATTCGAACTGACATGAACAATAATAACTTCTATTTGAATTCATCTTACAAAGGAAGTTTTGGAACTGGATGGCAGATTACTTCTGGAGTGAGCTATGGTTACAGCAAAAACAAACTGAAATATGATATTACTGGAATCGAAAACCAAGAAAATGCCGCTCAGCTGAAGCTGAAATTAAGCAAGAAATTTTCAAACTTTTTTAAATTGTCTTTCGGAAGCGATTATTTCATTACAAAATACGATGAGAACGTAGCCGATAATATTTCACTTAATGTTACAAATGGTTATGATTCAAACATTTTTGCAGCGTATACTGAAGGTGATATTTTATTTTCTAAAAGACTAGCCTTAAAAGTTGGTTTAAGATATTCAAACAACAGTTTATTAAATGAAAATAATATTGCGCCAAGAGCTTCATTAGGATATAAAGCTTCAAAAAACAGTCAGTTCTCGTTTGCTTATGGAGATTATTCTCAAACACCGGTTGTAGATTACATTAAATTTTCTAAATACCATCAGTTTGAAAGTGAAAAAGCAAGACATTATATTTTTAATTATACGTTTACAAGAATAGGTCAAACACTTAGAGCAGAGGCTTATTATAAAGATTACAGCAATTTAGTGCAATACGACACAAGAGATATTCAGTACAATTCGGTTTTTAATAATAATGGATCTGGTTATGCAAAAGGATTTGATTTATTTTGGAAAGACAGCAATTTGCACAAAAACCTAGAATATTGGATTTCATATTCTTATATCGATTCAGAAAGACAATATAAAAACTTTCCAAACATGGCAACTCCAAGTTTTATTGCCAATCATAACTTATCTGTTGTAGCAAAATATTTTATTACAGATTGGAAATCTCAGGTTAGTTTAACAAACAGTTTCAGCTCAGGACGTCCGTACAATGATCCGAATCAGACACAGTTTATGAACGGAAAAACAAAATCGTATAATAGTTTAAGCTTTAGCTGGGCATATTTATTAACGACACAAAAGATCCTTTATTTCTCAGTTTCGAATGTTTTAGGAACTCAAAATATATTTGGATACGATTACGCCAAAACGCCAGACGCAAGCGGAGTGTATCAAAGACAAGCGGTAGTGCCAACAGCAGACAGATTCTTTTTTGTAGGTTTCTTTTGGACGATCAGCCAGAACAAGAATGAGAATCAATTGAAGAATCTTTAAAAAGGTTCTAAGATGCTAAGCTACTAAGGTTCTAAGTTGCTAAGGTTTTTGCATAAAAAACTTAGTCCCGATAACTATCGGGATAGTCCCTCAGAACCTTAGCAACTTAAAAAAACAATTCATCATCAAAAATCAACAACTCAGTATCATTTAATTTTAAAAGACTAAAAACCAGCATACTTTTGAAGTGTAAATTAAAAGGAACAAAGAAACAAAGCGACAAAGGTTCAAAGTTTTTTAAATATTAGTAATAAGAAAACCAAACCTCTGAACCTTTGCAACTCTGAACCTTTGAACCTAAAAAAAAGAGTTTTAATCATCAACAAAAAAACTTAGAACCTTAGTAACTCAGAACCTTAGAACCTTAAAAAAAATAGAAATCATGACCAAAATTATTACAATAACTATCTTATTTATCTGCAGCTTAATGTCTGCTCAAAATGTAAAATTAACTGTTGCCGTTTCAGGTTTGAAAAATGACACAGGAATCGTGAAAGTAGGATTATATAATTCAGACGGAACATTTCTTAAAACAACTTATAAAAGTTTGGCTTCCGAAATTAAAGACAATAAAGCGGTTGTAACTTTTGATGATCTTCCAGCTGGAGAATATGCGATTTCAACGTATCACGATGAAAACAGCAACGGAAAGCTTGACAGAAATGCAATGGGAGCTCCATCAGAAGAATATGCAGCTTCAAACAATGCAAAAGGATTTATGGGGCCTCCATCATATCAAGATGCTAAATTTAATGTCAGCAAAGATTCAAAAATTGAAATTGTATTCTAAATAAACAAATAACTAATCTATATAAATAAATCATTAAATAACTTATAAAATGAAAAAAATCATCACTTTAGTTGCACTATTTATAGCAGTAATAAGTTCGGCTCAAACACAATTTGAACAAGGAATGAATAAAGCATTCGGACTTTGGAAAGAAGGAAAAAATGCTGAAGCTTCGGCTTTATTCGAAAGAATTGCTGCGGCAGAAAAAAACAGTTACTTGCCAAATTATTATATCGCTATGATCAACGCGACAGCTGTTTTTACAGAAAAAGACAAAACAAAAATCGATTTGTTATTGACAAAAGCGCAAGATGCATTAGATATCGAATTAATTAAAGACCAAGCCAATTCAGAATTGTATGTAATGCAAGCCTTAATTTATACAGGATATGTTGTAGCAGATCCAATGACAAACGGAATGAAATATTCTGCTAAAGTGATGGAAGCTTACGCAAAAGCCAAGGCATTAGACCCAAATAATCCGAGAGCAGTTTTTGGCGAAGCAGATTATCAGATAGGGGGAGCAAAATGGACAGGAGTAGATACAAAACCTTTATGCGCGCAAGTTGATAAATCTATTGAACTTTTTAATACTTTTAAACCAGCAACACCTTATTCTCCAAAATGGGGATTAGAAAGAGCTTTAGAAATTCAAAAAACTTGTAAATAATTCAGTATTATAAATATGATGATATTAAAACCTAATTTGTTAAAAGCATGCTTAGTTGGAGGAATAGTATTTTTGTTCTCTTTTCTAATTCGGTTTGCCTCTTTAGGAACAGCAGTCTTTAACAAGAATCTTTACATTTATTTCTTGTACTGCATGCTTTACAGTGTGGTTTTGTATATCGTAAATGTCGTTCTTTTTGATTTTTTAGATAGGGTCTTTAGAGAAAATCCATATTCAGTAAAGAGAATTTTAATTGGTTTTGTAAGTTCTTTTTTAATATCGATGATCGTAATTTTAGTATTACGTTTGTTTACAAGTGTAATAATCGAGAATAAGACAATTATTGGTTTTCTTGCCAATGAAAAGGCTGAAAATTACATAGAATCTGCAGTAATGACTTTTATTGTCCTACTGTTTTTTCACGGACTTAATTTTTATAAACTCTATCAGGAAAATAAGGTTACACAACAAAAGATTATTGCGGGAACAGCAAATGCCAAATTTGAAAGTTTAAAAAACCAGATCGACCCACATTTTCTTTTTAATAGCTTAAATGTTCTTAGTTCTTTAATAGAAGAAAATCCAGATAATGCACAGCGTTTTACTACTTCATTATCTAAAATTTACCGATATGTTTTAGAACAGAAAGACAAAGAATTGGTTTCGGTTGAAGACGAATTGTCGTTTGCAAAAACCTATATGAATCTTCTGAAAATGCGTTTCGAAAATAGTTTGTTTTACGAATTGCCAACAGAAAACATCAATCCAGAAGCCAAAGTGGTGCCGCTTTCTTTACAGCTTTTGCTAGAGAATACTGTAAAGCATAATGTAGTAAGCGAGCAAAAACCGCTTCATATCAGAATTTTTATTGATAAAGATTATCTGGCCATCCAGAATGATCTTCAGAAAAAAGAAGTTTTGCAAGACAGGCAAGGTGTCGGATTGCAGAATATTGTAAACAGATACGGAATTGTAACAGACAGAAAAGTGAAGATTGAAGAAGATGGAAAGAATTTCACCGTTAGGATTCCAATTTTAACTAAACAAATTGCGGTTATGGAAATGAGTGCAGAATATACCGACGAAGCAAAAGCTTATTATAGAGCCAAAAAAAGAGTAGAAGAGCTTAAAGGATTTTACGGAAATATAATTTCGTATTGCTGTGTGATTCCGTTCTTAGTTTTTATTAATCTAAAATTTTCACCAGGATTTCAATGGTTTTGGTTTTCAGCTTTAGGCTGGGGATTTGGAGTTGCCATGCATGCTTTTAAAGTATTTGGATATAGCTCAGATTGGGAAGAAAGAAAAATTCGCGAAATTTTAGAGAAAGACAACAAACAAAAAACGTGGAAGTAATGGAAAATAATTTCACAGAAACAGTTCGTTATTATGATGCTCAGAAAAAAGTAAAAGAGATAAGAGGATTTTACGAGCATTTGACTGTCTACGCTTTATGCAACCCGATTGTGATTGTTGTAAATTATATGACTTCTCCCGAATATCTGTGGTGGATTTGGTCTGTAATGGGATGGGGAATAGCGATTGTTTTACACGGATTGAAAGTTTTTAGTTTACCGCCCTTCTTTAATAAGAAATGGGAAGAGAAAAAAATAAGAGAAATTCTAGAAAAAGAAAAGCAGCAACGTTTAGAAAATAATCATGGAAACAAATTTGAATAATGATCAGGAACAAGTAATGCTGGAAGAATTAGCAACAAAAAAAGTAATTCAGCTGAAATCTTTTTACAAGCATTTGTTCGTTTATACCATTGCACTGATAATTTTTCTTCTAAAAGAATATACCAATCTGCCCTTGCAATTTTTTCCAATTAAATACATCAATTGGATAATTGTAATTATTTGGACAGCCGTAATTGTGGGTTCTGCAATAGATTTGTTTGCTTCTTACAAGATTTTTGGGCAAGAATGGGAAGAAAGAAAACTAAAAAGCATCTTAGAAAAAAAATATAAAAAACAAAAATGGGAATAATCATGGAAACGAATTTAAGCGAAGAAGAAAGATATATTCAGGCCAAAAAGAAAGTAGAAAATATTAAAGGTTTTTATGGAAATCTTTTGGCTTTCGTATTAGTAAATGCGATTTTGATTTTTATAAATTTATATACATCACCAAGTTATTTATGGTTTTTCTGGCCATTGCTATGGTGGGGAGTAGGAGTAGTTTTTCACGGATTAAAAGTATTTGAAGTTTTTCCAGGAATGGGCAAAGAATGGGAAGAAAGAAAAATCAAAGAGTTTATGGAGAAGGAAAAACAGAATAAAAATAAGTGGAAATAATTAAAATATAGTTATGGGACGTTTTAGAAGAGAAATGTATGAAGATTATACAAAACAGCATTTTGGAGAGTATGCAGACGATCCAAATTACAATGCTGCTTATAGAAGAGTAAAAAGACTTAAAAGATTTTACTCGCATTTGAAAATTTTCATCATTGTAAATATTATTATCATTGTATCAAGTTTGACTCGAGATAGGTCTGCTGGTCTAATGGTGATGGATTTAAGTGGTTTAACAAAATGGCAAACTTACTCTACGGTGTTTTTTTGGGGAATTGGTCTATTAGCTCACGCATTATCTGTTTTCGGTGCTGATTGGTTTTTTGGCCCAGATTGGGAGAAAAGAAAAATCCAAAAATACATGGAAAAAGATACTGCAAATAAAAATAAATGGGAGTAACTTTGACTTCATAATTTTTTCAAATTTCACATTATAGTAAATGATCACATTAATTATAGAAGACGAAAAACCAGCAGCAAGATTGCTACAAAGAAAACTTGAAAAGTTAGATGTAACCGTAGAAACCATGCTTCACTCAGTTGAAGAATCGGTTCATTGGTTTGAAAATAATCCGCATCCAGATTTGATTTTTCTGGATATCCAGTTGTCTGATGGTTTATCATTTGAGATTTTTGAAAAAATAGATATCAAAAGCGCTATCATTTTTACTACTGCGTACGATGAATATGCGTTAAAAGCTTTCAAACTAAACAGCATAGATTATCTTCTTAAACCAATTGATGAAGATGATTTGGAAGTTGCGGTTTCAAAATTCAAATCGCGTCTTCCAAAAACAGCAGAAACTTCAAATCTACAATTAGACTTCGAGCAAATTCGTCAAATGCTCTCAAATCCTTTTGAGAAAACGTATAAAAAGAGATTTACAGTTAAAATAGGACAGCATTTAAAAGTAATTACTACAGAAGAAATTGAATGTTTTTTCAGCGAAAATAAAGGAACTTATATTCATACCTACGACAATCGAGATTATTTGATCGATTCGACATTAGAGATTTTAGAACAAGAACTAGACAAAAAGGATTTTTTTCGCGTAAGCAGAAAATTTATTGTTCCGCTGAAAGCGATTAAAGAAATTCAGGTTTATACTAATTCTCGACTTAAAGTGATTCTTCCAACTTATAAAGAAGATGAGGTCATTGTAAGCCGAGAAAAAGTGCAGGATTTTAAGGCTTGGTTAGGATAATTAGTTGTCAATTGTTGACATAATTTCTATAGCTCCAAATTTCCAATCAGGATTTATTATTTGAGCGTCAGTAGGCTTTATAAGAGTTATTGACGCAATTTTTTTTGCTGTTTCATTGTTTGGAGTAATGCTGATATAATTTACAAGCTCATCATAAGGCTGATTTATATTACCAGCAATACTTCCTATAATACCAACTTTAGATAAATAATCCGTTGTTGGAATGTCTTTTTTTAATGGGGAGTTTTCAATATTGTTTTGATAAAACGTATTAAGAATATATTTTTTGGTAGCAAAGATTATAACTCCCGATTTAGAACCGAACTTTTGCTCCACTTCTTCAGCACTCCCTTTATAAATAAATATCAGCAGATCGCTTTGGGCGATATTTTTCAAGGTACTTTCTGCCTGATTCATATATCCAATACTTTTAGAATCCAAAATAACTAACGGATTATCTTTGGTTTGCCCAGAAACAAGGCAAGTAAAAAGAATAGTAAATAAAAAAAAGACTGTTTTCATAAATATTTTTTTATGAAAGTTAGTTTATTTACTCAATCTATGCAATGTATATGTCATAGCACTTAAAAGGAAAAACGCCATAATTTGATGAATTAAACCTAAAGCCAAAGGTACACTGTATAATAAAGTGAAAACTCCCAATAAAAACTGAATGAAAACAAAAACAACTAAAGTTTTGATTCCGTTTGCTTGAGTATGTGTAAGTGTATATTTTTTGCTTTTGAAGAAAAGAAAAAGAATAATCGCTACAACAACATAAGCAAAAGTTCTGTGTACAAACTGAACACCGCTTTTTCCTTCAATTAAGTTTTTTATTAAAGAAGATTGCTCAATAAAAACCGATTCGTGAATAAATTCTCCGTCGCTCATTAAAGGCCAATGATTATGGATTAATCCCGCATTCAATCCTGCTACAAACCCGCCGTAAATAATTTGGATTAATAAAGCAGCTAAAGCATAACGCGCAATATTTCTAAGAGGTAAAATCTTGTTCATATTTCTTTCTGGATAAATCAAATCTAGTGCAACCCAAAGTGTATAAGCAAAAGTGATAAAAGCAAAAGTTAAGTGTAATGAAAGTCTAAAATGGCTTACATCTGGATTGTCAATTAATCCGCTTCTTACCATAAACCAACCTAAAAATCCTTGGAAAGCTCCCATTGCCAAAAGAACGATACATTTTTTGATGGTTGGAGTATCTAATTTCTTTTTGGCTAAAAAGTAAACAAACGGTACAAAGAAAACCAAGCCAATAATACGGCCGATAAAACGGTGAAACCATTCCCAGAAATAAATGAATTTATAATCGGCTAGTTGAAAATCGTTGTGAATATTAATTTTTTGGTACTCAGGGAATTTTTTATATTCGTCAAAAGCGGCCTGCCATTTTGCTTCTGTTAAAGGTGGAAAGGTATCGGTTACCAAATGCCAATCAGTCATAGATAAACCTGAATTGGTCAAACGTGTGATTCCGCCCACGACGACCATTAAAAATAATAAAACACAGCCCGATAGTAACCAAATGATTACTGATTTATTCTCTTTTTTCATTTTATTAAATAATACTTATTTCTCAACTTTTTTTAAGCCTAATTTTTCAGCTCTCTTAATTACAAAATCATAAGCAGCCTGATATTCATTCGGTATAACGCCTTCCAAAATAGCTTCTTTTACCGCTTCTTTTAAAATTCCGATTTCGCGAGAAGGCTTCAAATCAAATATTTCCATAATTTCTTCGCCAGAAATTGGCGGTTGAAAATTACGAACATGATCGCGTTCTTCAACTTCCACAATTTTCTTGCGGACAAGCTCGAAGTTTTTATGATATTTCTTGAATTTCGATGGATTTTTGGTTGTGATATCCGCTTCGCACAAAGTCATTAAGTTTTCTACATCTTCGCCAGCATCAAAAACCAAACGGCGAACCGCGCTGTCAGTCACGATATCTTGCGCCAAAACAATCGGACGTGAACTCATAATAACCATTTTCTGAACGAATTTCATTTTGTGGTTCAATGGCATATGCAAACGCTCGAAGATTTTCTTAGCCATTTTTCCGCCTAGAAATTCATGTCCGTGAAAAGTCCATCCTTGTTTTTTAGTGAAACGTTTGGTTGGTGCTTTTCCAATATCATGAAGTAATGCTGACCATCGCAACCAAACATCATCTGTATTTGGGCAGATGTTGTCAACAACTTCCAATGTATGATAGAAATTGTTTTTATGTGTATGACCTTCAATTTCTTCCACCTGATTCAAAGCTGTCAATTCAGGTAAAATAATATCTAAAAGCCCTGTTTTGTATAACAGTAAAAATCCTGTAGAAGGTTTGTCGGTCATGAGAATTTTGTTTAACTCATCAACGATTCTCTCCCCAGAAATTATTTTAATGCGATCAGCATTTTTGGTGATGGCGTTTAATGAATTTTCTTCAATTTCAAAATTCAATTGATTTGCAAAACGAATGGCACGCAACATTCGCAAAGGATCATCAGAATACGTAATATCTGGATCCAAAGGTGTTTTGATCGTTTTGTTTTCTAAATCGGTTAATCCGTCAAACGGGTCTAAAAGATCTCCGAAATTATTTTGGTTTAAAGAAAGTGCTAAGGCATTGATGGTAAAATCACGACGATTTTGGTCGTCTTGCAAAGTTCCATTTTCTACAATCGGATTTCGACTGTCTCGGGTATAAGATTCTTTTCGGGCACCAACAAACTCGATATCGGTATCTTCAAAACGAAGCATTGCAGTTCCGTAAGTTTTAAAAACCTGAACTTTTGGTTTGTTCGGAAGTAAATCGGAAACTTTAAGAGCCAATTCGATGCCGCTTCCTACTGCAACAACATCAATGTCTTTTTTAGAACCTCGGTTTAAAAGCAAATCACGAACAAATCCGCCGATCACATAAGAGTCGACTTTTAGTTCCTGAGAAGCTTTCAAAATAACATCGAAGATTTTGTTTTGTAAAGCAGTTTTATAGTTTGTCTGTATCGCCACGAATTCACTAATTATTGAGTAAAAATGCAATTTCAAATTTCTAAGAAATGAAATGCATGCAAATTTACAACATAGAAAATGCCTATTATAATCTAGAGCTTACTTTTTTGAACAATTTCACATTTTGTCGTGCAGAATTTTATTAAAATGAGAATGGTTGCCACGAATTGCACGAATTTCCACGAATTTATTTTTCTGCCACAGATTAAAAGGATTAAAAAAGATTTTTAATTAGTGAAAATTTGTGCAATTCGTGGCAGAAAAAAATAGTAATAGATTAAGAAAATCTGTGTAAATCATTTTAATCTGTGGCAAAAAAAATATAACAATTTGCGCAAAAGAATAATTAGTGAAAATTCGTGAATTCGTGGCGAAAAAAAATATGGCTCCATAAAACAAATCAATTGCGATAATCTGTTTTTAGAAATTCAATTTGTATTTTTGAATCATAGAAAAAAGCACACATGAAAATTGTTATATCTCCAGCGAAATCACTGAATTTCGAAAAAGAATTACCAACATCTCAATATACTGAACCTTCATTCTTAAAAGAAGCAAGAGTGGTTCATAAAGTAGTAAAAACAAAAAAGCCAGGTGAATTATCAGAACTAATGTCAATTTCAGACAAACTAGCCGATTTAAATTGGAAACGTAATCAGGATTGGAAAACACCTTTCACGCCCGAAAATGCACGTCAGGCGGTTTATACTTTTGATGGAGATGTATATACAGGTTTAGATGCGTATACTATTCCGTTAGAAAAATTAGATGTTCTTCAAGATAAATTGAGAATTTTATCTGGACTTTACGGTCTTTTAAAACCACTTGATTTAATGCAGGCTTATCGTTTGGAAATGGGAACCAAAATGCCTGTTGGTGAATATAAAAATCTGCACGAATTCTGGAAACCTGTTGTTACTAAAGCATTAAACAAAGAATTGAAAAAAGGAGAATTGTTTGTGAATTTGGCGAGTAACGAATATTTTTCTGCTGTTGATGTAAAAGCTTTAAAAGTTCCAGTAATTACACCAGACTTCAAAGATTATAAAGACGGAAAACTAAAAATGATCAGTTTCTTTGCCAAAAAGGCGAGAGGAATGATGGTGCGATATATTATTGATACCAATGCTGAAACTATAGATGATTTAAAAGGTTTTAATTATGAAGGATATCAGTTTGATGCGAATCTTTCTAAAGGAAATCACTTGGTTTTTACAAGATAACTTTGTAAGATGCTGAGGTTCTAAGATGTTGAGGTTCTGAGTTTTTTTAACCGCAAAGGCACAAAGTTTTACGCAAAGTTCGCAAAGTTTTTATGGCAAAGCTTTGCGAACTTTGCGGTTAAACAGAAAAAATAAACGCCGAATTCTAAATGATGAATTCGGCGTTTCTGCGTATTATAAATCTATTATTATTAATGCATTGCGTCGGCTGCACTAATTTTGTTCTTCCCTTTTTTGATAAAGAGAATAATCGGTATGCAACATAAAAACATAATTCCTAGATAAAGGAAAATATCCATATAAGCCATTACAGTGCTTTGTTTCATTATGGAATATTCTATCGCCTGATATGCTTTTTTCAAAGCAACATCTGCACTGTATCCCTTTGCCATAAAGGCGTGCTGCATTCCTGCGATACGCTGCTGCACATCAAATTTGGCAGGGTCTAGGTTATTAATTAAATCTACTCTATGAGATTGACTAAAACGAGTGATGAAAGTGGTAATAATCGCAATACCAAAAGATCCGCCTAATTGACGCATCATTCCTGTAAATGCTGCTCCTTCACCAATTTGTTTTCCTTTTAATGTGGAAAGCGAAAGTGTTGTAATAGGCACGAAAAGCAATCCTAAACCAATTCCTCTCAAAATTAAAGGCCAATACATATGTTCAACTCCTGTGTCAGGCGTCATACGGCTATACATCATGAAGGTAAAGAAGAAGAAAATTAAAAACCCTACTCCAACCATATATCCTTGAGGTACACCTTTCTGAATCATATTACCCACAAACGGCATCATAATCGCTGTGGTTATAGATCCCGGAATTAATAATAATCCTGCATCTGTTGCCGTCCATCCTAAAATTGACTGCGTGTAAATTGGGATAATTAAAGTAGAACCATATAATCCAAAACCAAGAATAAAACACATTATGGTTCCAATTCGAAGATTTCCATCTTTTAGAACACTTAGGTTTACAATTGGATATTCATAGGTAAGCTCTCTCCAAATAAAGAGAACCAATCCAAGAACAGTTACAACACTCAGGGTTACAATTGTAGAATCATTAAACCAGTCGTCCTGCTGTCCGTGTTCTAATACGAACTGTAAAGAACCGATAAATGCAGTCAACAATATAATTCCCCACCAGTCAACCTGATTGGCTTTTAATTTTTCTCCATATTTTGGACTTCTAACAAAGGTTAAAGCCAAAATAGTAGCAATAATTCCTAATGGAATATTGATATAGAAAATATAAGGCCAAGAATAATTATCTACTAAATATCCTCCCAAAGGTGGACCTAATGTTGGACCAACAATTACACCCATTCCGTAAATAGCTTGTGCCATTCCACGTTTTGCTACTGGATAACTTTCTGTAATAATCGTTTGGGCTGTTACTAGTAATGCTCCACCACCCATACCTTGTACGAAACGGAAAGCTACTAGTTCCCAAATATTAGTGGCATTACCACACAAAAAAGAACAGACTGTAAATATTATAATGGAAGCCACAAAATAATTACGTCTTCCAAATTGCTGCGATAGCCAGCTCGTCATCGGAATTACAATAACATTCGCAATTGCGTATGCTGTAATAACCCATGCCACATCGGTCAAGGTAGCACCAAGACTTCCGCGCATGTCTGTCAGCGCTACGTTTACAATCGTAGTATCTACAATTTCCAACAGTGCACAAAGCACTGCTGTAATCGTAATGATAACACGTCTGAAACCGTATTCTACTAAATCGTCGTCTTGTACTGCTGTAGCCATTTATTTTATTTCAAATGTACATCTACGTCAACGTTCATACCTGGTCTTAAAAGTTTCACTTTTTCAGGATCGTTAGATTCGTCTATGGTAATTTTTACTGGTAATCTCTGAATTGTTTTTACGAAGTTTCCTGTTGCGTTATCAGGAGGCAATAATGAAAAACGAGAACCTGTTGCTGGAGAGAAAGAAGATACAGTTCCTTTAAACTCATAGTTTGGATATGCGTCTACTTTTAAGCTTACTTTTTGTCCTACAACCATTTTGTTCAATTGTGTTTCTTTGAAGTTAGCTACAACCCAAGCTTCATTATTGTTGATGATATAAAATAAAGATTGTCCTGGCTGAACTAATTGTCCTGGCTGAATATCAACTTTAGAAACCTGACCGTCAATTGCAGCAGTAACTACAGTATAAGAAAGGTTTAAGTGTGCAACATCAAGCATTGTTTTTGCTTTTTTGATGTTTGCAGCAGCAACTTCTGTCTGTTTATCAGAAACTTTAGATTTTGATTGAATAACCGATTTTTGGTAAGAAGTAGCTTTTTGCTGTTGCTCTAAAACACGTACTTGATTTTCAGCTTCTTCTTTTGCAGTTAAGGCCTGCTCATATTGCTGTTTTGTAATCGTATGTGTTTTATACAAGTTATTGTAACGGTTATAATCATTTGTAAGCTGTCTCAATCTGATTTTTGCACTTTCGATAGAACCACTTGCAGATCTCATTTGAGCATCAGAAACAGAGATGCTTGCGTAAGCACTTCCAATATCTGCTTTTGCAGCTTCAAATTGCCCTTCAGCTCCCAATAATGCAGCGTTAGCTTCATCAATTTTTAATTGATAATCTCTCTTATCGATAGTAAATAAAGTATCTCCTTTTTTTACATAATCATTATCTTTCACATAAACTTTGCTGATATATCCTGAAACTCTTGGGATAATCGGATTCATTTTTTTCTCAATCTGAGCATCATCTGTTTCTTCGTGAGCTTGGCCGTGTAGGTATTTAGATATTCCGTAAGTTCCGCCTCCTAAAATCAGAACTGCAAGTATGATGATGAATTTTTTATTTGTTTTTTTCTTTTCCATGAGAGCTATCGATTATATTTTAGAAAGATTGAATGATTGTGATAATTGTCCTGATACTGAAAGTAATTCGTAATATTTTTGAATAATGGTTGCTTTAGATAAAGCAGTTTGAATTTTGGCATTTAAATGCTCTACATCTGCTTCTACTAAATCATTAGTGTCAGATAAACCATTGTCAAATTTATCTTTTACTAATCTGTAGTTTTCGGCTGCTTGCTGTAATGCTTCTTCATATACCACACTTTGATTAATTGCTAGGTCATAATCTTCAATAGATTTTTGAACCTCTACTTTAATGCGGTCTGTCATAATTGCTTCGGTATTTTTTACTTCCAAAGCTCTGCTTTCTGCTTCTTTTACGTGAACATTATTTTTTAGAATTCCTGATAAATCATAAGACAATCCGATTCCAAAGTTCATCGCATATTTTACAGTTACAATGTCTTTAAGATCAAATGCAGTGTAACCACCTAAAAGTGAAATTGAAGGATAATATCCAGCTTTTGCAATTTTTACATTTGCTTCAGAAGCTTTGCCTTGCAATCTTATTGCTTCTAAATCTTTTCTGCTTTCAAGTGCAACAGCATCAGATGTTATAGAATTGCTTGTTTTAAGATTAAAGAAATCCTCTTCATTTACCTGAATTTTTACATTAGGATCTAATTTTAACAAAGTAGTCAAATAGAAGTTGATATTATTGATGTTATTATTAGCTTCATCAATAGATAATTGCGTTTTAGAAACTAATAATTGCGCTTTCAACAAATCATTTCTCGGAATAATTCCGTTTTTCTCCAACTCTGTAAAATCAGTAACACGCTGTTTTGCACTTTTTTGATTTTCGTTTAAAACATCTAAAGTTTTTTGAGCCTTGTATAATGCTGTGTAATAGGTAATTGCTTTTAAAGCAACATCTTCTTTAGTTTTTTCAGCATTAGCAGTTTCTGCTTCGTACATTCCTTCATATGCATCAATGCTGTTTTGAATTTTAAATCCAGCAAAAATAGGAAGACTTAAATTTGCCATTCCAAGCATTGCTCTATCTGGAGAAGCTAATGAAGCACTTTCACCTTGATTAGGCATATCAATCGATGCTTTTGTAAGACGCTGATATTGCCCCGAAACTTTAAGATCTGGGTATTGATTGTTTTTTACGGTTTTTAATTCGTATTTTTTTGTGTTTACCTTAGTATTGGCAAGTGTAACTTCGTTACTCTTTTCCCAAGCCATTTGTACGGCCTCGCCCAAGGTTAAACTTGTTTTCTCTTGTGCTTCCATTGAAGATATTCCGATAAAGAAAACTCCAAAGAGCATTAATTGACTAATTTTCATAAACAAGTAGCGCTTTTATAGTTTGTTGAATGTGCTTTGTAAGATCGTTTTTAATGTAATTGTTAAACATTTCGTCGGTTTTCAAATCAAATATTTCTTCGAAGAAAGAGCGATTCATGTGAAAGTGAAAAAAGGTTCCAATAATCGTAGGTGTAATGAGTTGGATATTAACATCTTTTCTAAACACCCCCTGAGCTTGGCCTTGCTTGATAATACTTTCAACCGATTTTAAATTTCCTTTTTTAAGTTCAGTAAAAGCTTGAAGGCTTTTTTCTCTCTTCTTATTATAAAGTTCAAAATGTAAAACCCTGTAAATCCCTTTGTTAAGGCAAATTCTGTTGATGTAAATTTCGATTAATTTATTGACTTTTTCAAGAGGTTCAATGTCTTCTTGTAATAAATTTTCGAGTTGTAGTTTTAAATCAACGGTTTTGTGAAAAATAAGAGCTTCCAGTAGCCTCTCTTTTGAACCAAAATAATAAGAGACCATTGCGATGTTAATTTTGGCCTCTTTGGAGATATCCCGTATCGATGTACCCTCAAATCCTTTCTCAGAAAATAGCGTTTCTGCAACATTAAGAATCTGAATTTTTTTATCGTTCAATTCGATGTGTGACATGGTATTGTTTCTAATCGGATGCAAAATTAAACACTTGTTTAATTTAAACGCTTGTTTAATTTTATTTTAACATAATATTAACATAAAGCGTTTTCGATAATTTATGTTAAATAGTGCTTGAATTAGTTAAAATAAAAAAGCCTGAAAACTCTATTTTTTCAGGCTTTTTTTCGCAATCTTGTCATTTCGACGAAGGAGAAATCTCCACAAGTAGCTCCGTAAAGTGAAATCCAATCTTTGTCGATTTTGCAACGAAGATTTCTCCTTCGTCGAAATGACAAATTAGATTTCTAATATTTATTTTACATACCTATAAGCTCTTTTTTCTTTGATATTTAATAATTCCATTTCTGAATTATTCAGTTTTAAGACCTTAAAATCGTATGGATTTTGATTCTTAAATTTTACAGTAATTATATTGTTTTTTAAACTATAATTAGCAACTTCTTTATCAATAGTTTTTCCATTCGATATTAATTCAAAAATCAATAAACTATCTTTTGTAAAAGTCGTCTTGTCTTCTATATTTTTTCCAGTCGTATTTACTAAATCCTTCATCTTCCAACTTCCGATAAGTTTTTCGTTTTGGACTTTTTGACATGAAATTATTGAAATAAGAAGAATTATTGCTAATGAATATTTTACAACTTTCATTAAAATCTATTTATCGAATTTCTCCAACAAATTCCTCAATTTTTCCGCTTCCTTTTTCACTCAAATGTTTGATAAAAGCACTTCCAATAATCGCACCTTTAGCATATTTAGTTGCCTGATTAAAAGTTTCTTTATTCGAAATTCCGAAACCAACTATTTGAGGATTTTTCAAATTCAGATTAGAGATTCTTTCAAAATAGCTTTCCTGAACATCTCCAAAACCAGATTGAGATCCTGTAACGCTTGCAGAACTTACCATATAGATAAATCCGTTTGATACGCTGTCAATAAAACGAATACGTTCGTCTGAAGTTTGAGGTGTAATTAAGAAAACATTGATCAAACCATATTTTTCAAAAATCGCTTTGTATTCGTCAGCATAAACATCAACCGGAAGGTCAGGAATAATTAAACCGTCAATTCCAATTTCAGCACATTTCTGGCAAAATGCTTCAACTCCGTATTGCAGCATCGGATTAAAATATCCCATGATAATCAACGGAATTTTTACGCTTTCGCGAATGTTTTTCAGCTGATCAAAAAGAATTTGAGTTGTCATTCCATTATGAAGCGCCTGAGTAGAACTCGCCTGAATGGTTGGTCCATCAGCCAAAGGATCGCTAAAAGGGAGTCCGATTTCGATTAAATCAACTCCGTTTTTTTCTAAATCCTGAATAATCTGCACAGTATCGTTTAAATTAGGATATCCGGCAGAAAAGTAAATCGAAAGGATTTTTTTATCTTCTTGTAATTTTTGAGTTATTCTGTTCATTTTTAGTATGTTTTTCTCCTGCAAGGTTTTTAAAACCTTGCAGATATGTTATTTGTATTGCCACAGATTAAGGGATTTTAAATGATTTCTAAATTAAAGGTTGTTTCTCTTTAATAATTAATCTGTGAAAATCCTTTAATCTGTGGCATACTTTATTTAAAATTTTACGATTCGACTTTCCCAATTATCATTTTGTTTTTCAACCAATAATAATCCAGAGTCAGAGTCATTCATTTGGGCAACTAATTCACCTTTATTATTCCAAAAAGCGCTTTGTCCAGCCGAAGGCGAGCCCCAAGATTCTCCACTGAAATTAGACATCAGAACATTCATTTGATGTTTTTCGGCGTAATTTTGTAAATCTCTGTACGCATTCGGAATTCCATTTGGCGAAAAGAAAATGCTTGCAATATAAATGTCTGCGTTATTTTTTGCAGCATTTTCAGGGTGCTTTGGATTATCAATATCAGCACAAATTGCAAATGCAATATTTTGATTTTCAATCGTAATCATCGGATTATTTTCAAATGAAGACTGGAAAAATTCATCTTCACCTTCATGCAAAAACTGCTTTGTGTAAATAGAAACCGAATCGTTGGGAGCAATAATAAATTGCCCAATAAACAACTGATTTTCAATTAAAATTGGAGCACCAGCAATAATGACAATATTATTATCGGTTGCCAAATCTTTCAAATGATCTATTCTATAATCATCTTCGACGAAAGCCAATTCTAAAGCATTTTCTCTTTCATATCCTGTGATAGACATTTCTGGGAAAACGATTAATTGAGCTCCGTTTTGTGCAGCCAATTCAATAAGCTGATAATGATTTAATAAATTTGAAGCAATATTTCCGCGTTTTGGTTTTGTCTGTGCCGCTGCTAAAATCATTTTTGTAAATTATTTATTTTCGGTATAAACCCAAGCAACTGTTCCAGATTTCAATTTAACCTGAACTCTTCGGTACGAATTAGATTCAAATAAATCGACTTTTGCTAAATCTGCATTAGAAACATTAAAAACTACGCCATGTATATTTTCTTCGGCGTTTTCACTTGCAATTGCTACCACATAATCTGCCATTCCAAATTCTTCTTCGATTTGTAAACTTTTTAGTTTATAACCCAAGAGCTGATCTGGAGTTCCTACTAATACTTTTTTAAAAATCTGCATTTGAACTTGTTTAGATCTTAATGTTCCGTATGAGAATAACTTTTCCATAATTATATTTTTCTCGTTAATAGTTGCGATTAGAGAGGTGCAAATTAATACTTTTATTACAATTTAAAGTAATCAATGTAATTATCTAAATCTTTATCGCCACGTCCAGAAAGACTGATTACAACAACATCTTCAGGTTTGAATTTCTTCTGATCTAGAACTGCAAATGCGTGAGCACTTTCTATAGCTGGAATAATTCCTTCTAATTTCGTAAGCTGTAAACCTGCATTCATAGCATCATCATCGGTTACAGAGAAAAATTCGCCACGTCCTGTTTGTGCCAAATGAGCGTGTAATGGGCCAACTCCAGGATAATCTAATCCTGCTGAAATAGAATATGGTTCTGTAATTTGTCCGTCTGGAGTTTGCATTAAAAGCGTTTTACAGCCGTGAATAACCCCCACTTTTCCTAGTTTGCTTGTTGCTGCGCTATGACCGCTGTCAACTCCTTTTCCAGCTGCTTCAACTGCAATGATTCCAACTTCCGGTTCGTGCAAAAAGTGATAATAAGTTCCAGCTGCATTACTTCCGCCACCAATACAAGCTACTACATAATCAGGGTTTTCACGACCTTCTTTTTCTTTTAATTGCCATTTAATTTCTTCTGAAATGATACTTTGAAAACGCGTTACCATATCTGGATAAGGATGTGGTCCAATTGCTGATCCAATAATATAATGTGTGTCTACAGGATTATTAATCCAATCGCGGATTGCTTCGTTTGTTGCATCTTTTAAAGTTCTCGAACCTGAAAGCGCTGGACGAACTTCTGCGCCTAACATTTTCATACGCGCTACGTTTGGAGCCTGACGTGCAATGTCGATTTCGCCCATGTAAACTATACATTCAATTCCCATCAAAGCACAAACTGTTGCTGTTGCTACACCATGTTGGCCAGCTCCAGTTTCGGCAATAATTCTTTTTTTGCCTAGACGTTTTGCAAGTAAAATTTGCCCGATAGTATTGTTTACTTTGTGCGCTCCGGTATGGTTTAAGTCTTCTCTTTTTAGATAAACTTTGGTGTTGTATTTTTCAGATAAACGTTTTGCAAAATACAACGGACTAGGGCGTCCAACATAATCTTTCAACAATTGATTGAACTCTGCTTTAAAATCAGGTTCATCCATTATGCTTAAATACTTCTGACGTAATTCTTCTACATTTGGATACAGCATTTCTGGAATATAAGCTCCTCCAAATTCTCCGTAATATCCTTTTTCGTTAACGTTAAAACTCATTTTTTTAAATTTTAAAAGTTGGCAACATCAAATTTGCGTTTGAAGTTGCTAAATAGATTTTTATTTTTCAGCCCTGGTTCGATTTCAAATTTACTGTTTACATCGACAGCGTAAATAGGTAATTTTGTTTTTGAAATTTCTTCTAAGGCTTTTAATTCATTCATTCCGATTCCGCCACTCAAGAAGAAAGGTTTTTTCGAATTGTATTTTTTTAATATCGTCCAGTCGAAAGTTGTTCCGTTTCCGCCGGGTAATTTTCCTTTTGTGTCAAAGAGAAAATAATCGCAGACATTTTCAAAAGGTGTAATTGTTTCAAAATCAAAATTTTCATCGGCTGAAAATACTTTTATGATTTCGATTTTCTTTGGCAATTGATTTTTTAATTCTGATAAAAAATCAACCGATTCATGTCCATGAAGCTGAACGGCTTGTAAATTGTATTTTGTTACTTTTTCCAGAATTTCTTCCTGAGTTTGATTGACAAAAACACCTACTTTTTTGATTGTTTCAATAAGTTCAGGAATAGTTCCGTTAAAATATCGTGCGGATTTTTCCCAGAAAATAAATCCCATATAATCGGGTAGGAGCGCACCTACTTCGAGTATGTTTTCGGGATATTTCATGCCGCATATTTTGAGTTTCATTTCGTTGTGTTTTTTTACCGCAAAGTGCGCTAAGATTTTTTGTTTTGTGTTTATAATGCGAAAAAGTTCGCAAAGTTTTTCCGCCACGAATTCACGAATGATTGTAAATTAAATTCGTGAATTCGTGGCTATTTTTTAAACGCCCAGATTTTTAATAAAATCCGTTGCGGCTTGTCCTGCGTTATCAGTTTTCATGAAGTTTTCTCCAATTAGGAAACCTTTGTAACCGTATGGTTTTAGTTCTTGAATGGCTTCTACTGATGAAATACCGCTTTCTGATACTTTTACAAAATCATTCGGAATCTGCGATGCCAATTCTTTACTGAAATCTAAACTTACTTCAAACGTTTTTAGGTTTCTATTGTTTACGCCAATCATATCTAAAGTTTGCATAATTGATTTTTCTAGTTCTTCTCGATTGTGAACTTCTAAAAGAACTTCTAAACCTAAGCTTTTTGCAAATTCAGATAATGATTTGATTTCTTCACGCGTTAAAACGGCTGCGATTAAAAGAATTAAATCGGCTCCATGTGCTTTTGCTTCAAGAATTTGGTATTCGTCAACAATAAATTCTTTTCGCAAAAGTGGAATATTGACTGAAGCTCGAGCTAAAAGCAAATCGTCTAAAGAACCACCGAAATATTTTCCGTCGGTTAAAACTGAGATTCCGCAAGCGCCTGCATTTTCATAACCTTTTACTACTTCTTCAACCGTAAAATTATTGTTGATGATTGATTTTGAAGGCGAACGACGTTTATGTTCGGCAATAATTCCAGAATTACTTTCTTTTAATTTCTGACTAAGAGAAATGGTTTGTTTTCCAAAGAAGACTGAAGCTTCCAATTGAGAAACTGGAATGATCGATTTTTTTAGGACAACTTCTCGTTTTTTATCTATTATTATTTTATCTAAAATGTTCATTGTTGTGTTGTTTCATGTTTCATGTTTCATGTTTCATGTTTCAAGATGTAGAACGTTCAAAATAACTTGAAACCTGAAACTTAAAACAAAATTTTATTTACTTAATTCTTGTAATTTTTTTAATGCTTGATGTCCTTTCCCTGACAATAGACTTTCTTTTGCTAATTCAAATCCTTCCTTTGGAGAACATTTGGTAACAGTTGAAATTGCCATTGCTGCATTCGCACAAACCACATTATTTTGAGCTTCGTTTCCTTTTCCTGAAATGATATTCGTAAAAATTTCAGCAGATTCTTCGATGGTTTTTCCACCTTCGATTTCAGTTTGAGATAAAAGATGAATGCCAAAATCTTCTGGATTCAACATTCCTTCCATATGATTAGAAATTGTTTTTGTCGGACCAGTTAATGAAATTTCATCATATCCGTCAAGCGAATGTAAGATGGTAAAATTCACATCGGTATTTTGATACAAATACGCATACATTCTAGCCAATTCTAAGTTGAAAACCCCAACCAATTGATTTTGTGGGAATGACGGATTTACCATTGGACCTAACATATTAAAGAATGTTTTTACTGCCAATTCTTTTCTAATTGGTCCAACATTTTTCATCGCAGGGTGAAATAGAGGAGCGTGCAAAACACAGATTCCAGCTTGATCAATACATTTTTCTAAAAATGAAGGATCGTTACTGAATTTAATTCCCATTTTTTCCATTACGTTACTTGATCCAGAAATAGATGAAACTCCATAATTTCCGTGTTTTGCTACTTTTATTCCTGCTCCAGCAGATACAAAAGAAGCTAAAGTTGAAATGTTGAAAGTATCTTTTCCGTCACCGCCCGTACCGCATAAATCAATGGTGTTGTAAGCCGATAAATCGACACGAATACATAAGTCTAATAAAGCTTCACGAAATCCCGAAAGTTCGTCAATTGTAATGCTACGCATCATAAAAACAGTCAAAAATGCCGAAATCTGACTTGGATTATACTGACCGCTTGAAATATTAATCAATACCTGTTTTGCTTCTTCTTTAGTAAGAACTTCGTGGTTGATTAATTTATTTAATATAGTTTTCATTTTTTCTTTTAATTTGCTAAGGTTCTAAGATGCTAAGATTCTAAGGTTTATTTTTCAGGTTTCAGGTTCCAACACTTGAAACTTGAAACAAAAATTAACTCTTAATCCAATTCTCTAGAATCCTTTTTCCGTTTGGTGTCAAAACGCTTTCTGGGTGAAATTGAACGCCTCTTACATCATAATTTTTGTGACGCAAAGACATAATTTGTCCGTTTTCATCTACCGAAGTCGCTTCTAAGTCTTCAGGTAAATTGCTGTCAACAACCCAAGAATGGTATCTTCCAACTTCGAACTCGTTTCCTAAACCTTCAAATAAAATTTCGTCGTCTACTAAAGTTTTTACATTTGTTGCAACGCCGTGATATACTTTGTCAAGGTTGGAAAGCGTTCCGCCAAAAACTTCTCCAATTGCTTGCTGTCCTAAACAAACTCCAAGAATACTTTTTGTTGGACTGTATTTTTCGATTACTGCTTTTAGCAAACCAGCTTCATCTGGAATTCCAGGTCCTGGCGAAAGCAATATCTTTTCAAAACCAGCAATTTCATCAATATCAAATTCGTCGTTTCTGTAAACAGTAACTTCGCAATCTAAATCTTCTAAATAGTGCACTAAATTGTAAGTGAAACTATCGTAATTGTCTATAACTAAAATCTTTTTCATTTTTTTTAAGGTTCTAAGTTGCTAAGGTTCTGAGGTTCTAAGTTTCCTAACTTGAAACTTGAAACAAAGAAAACTTGAAACTAAATTTTTTTTATTTCTCTCGAACGTATTTTTCTACGATAACACGATCTACTCCTAATTTTTCTACTTTTTCTATTCCCTTTTGAATTAAAGTGTCGTTTTGAACTTTCACCACAAATTCAAATTTATTGTCTTCCCAATCGCGGTTGTTGAAAAATTCTAAATGTTCTGTATAAACACTATCTTTTAAAGTATATTTTCCGCCTCCGCCAAAGAATAATGCTGCTGTTGTATCTTTTCCGTGTTTCAAATCATGATTAAAAAAGGCAAAATGTGTATCGTTAATAATTTTAATCATTTTTGTTTTTGAATTGAAAGTCGAGAACGTTGAATCTTTCTCTGTCGTTTCAGCTGATATAAGACGCCAGGTTCCCTCAATCGGATTTTGTTTTTTTTCTGAATTGCAAGAACTAAGGGTAATGATTAAAACTAAAATTGATACTGCTTTTTTCATAGTTTGTGGTTTTATGGTTTGTTTTTAATTGTTTAAGGTTTAACGTTTCAGGTTTCAAGCTTCACATTCCAATAACTTGAAACCTGAAACTAAAAAAAACTTGAAACTAAATTTGTTCTGCCATTTCTAGCGCTGTGTTTAAAGCTCTTAATTTATTGTAAACTTCCTGCATTTCGCTTTCTTCGTCAGAGCTTGCTACGATTCCAGCTCCTGCTTGACAGTGTAATTGGTGATTTTTAGAAAGGAAAGTTCGAATCATAATGGCGTGGTTAAAGTTTCCTTCAAAATCCATAACTCCGATTGCACCTCCGTAGAAGTTACGATTTGTCTTTTCGCATTCTTCTATTAATTGCATCGCTCTGTGTTTTGGTGCACCACTTAAAGTTCCTGCTGGAAAAGTATCTGCTACGACTTGCATTGTTGTTGCTTTATCGTGTAAATGTCCTGTAACTTTAGAAACTAAGTGAATTACGTGAGAGAAAAATTGAACTTCTCTGTATTTTTCTACATTTACATCATGTCCGTTTCTGCTTAAATCGTTTCTAGCTAAATCAACCAGCATAACATGTTCGCTGTTTTCTTTTTTATCTTCAGAAAGCTCTTTTGCTAAAAGTGCATCACGCTCATCATTTCCTGTTCTTTTGAAAGTTCCAGCAATTGGGTGAATTTCAGCTTTTCTATTTTTTACAATAATTTGTGCTTCAGGAGAAGAACCGAATATTTTGAAATCTCCATAATCAAAAAAGAATAAATATGGAGAAGGGTTAATGCTTCTTAAGGCTCTGTATACATTAAATTCGTCTCCTTTGAAACCTTGAGTAAATCGGCGAGAAAGAACCAATTGGAAAACATCTCCGCGGTAGCAGTGTTTTTTCGCTAAAGCCACATTTGCTTTAAATTCTTCATCGGTTAAATTAGAGAAACCTTCACCTTCTTTAGAAAATTTATAAGAAGCAATATTTCTAGATTGAAGTAATTGCTCGATTTCAGCAATATTATTTTTATTATCTACGCTGTGGCAGAAAATATAAGCTTCGTTTTTGAAGTGGTTAATCGCGATAATGTTTTGATATACTGCATAAAAAACGTCTGGAATTGAAGTTGCATTGTCTTTTTTTGCAATAGAAACTTTCTCAAAATAACGAACAGCATCATAAGAAATGTAACCAAACAAACCGTTATTAATGAATTTAAAATCGTTTTTTTCTGATTGAAACTGACTTGAAAATTCCTGAATTACCTGAGGAATATTTGTTGAAGCATCGATTAACGTTTTCTCAGAAGTTCCATCAGGAAATGTTTTTGAGATTGTTTCATTTTCGATTTTAATTGTAGCGATAGGATTGCAGCAGATATAAGAGAAACTGTTGTCATTTCCGTGATAATCACTACTTTCTAGTAATAAACTATTTGGGAATTTATCTCTGATTTTGAAATAAATGCTTACCGGCGTTACTGTATCTGCCAGAATTTGTTTGTAATGTGTATTAAGAATAAAAGGTTTCAAAATATATAGTTTTTTATGTGTTGTTAATTTATGTTTCGGTTTTGATCAAAAAAAAAGGGCTTGTCGTGATGACAAGCCCTTTATATTTTTATATTTCTTACAATACCATAGGAAGCTTCGTTCACGACGTCTGACGTAAATTGCTCCACCACCAAGTATTGTTTAAAATTGTTCTCATTTCTTTATTTTGATGTGACAAAGATATAAATGTAATTTTAATTAGAGTACATAAAATTTGAAAAAAAACTTTTCGAATCTGTAAAATTTGTTAAATTTTAATTTGAAACGTTTCTATAACTCCTTAGTTTCCACTTGCTATAGTGTTGTTTACATTTAATCTGAAATCTGGATTTCCTTTGATGTTTGGAAGCGCAAATAACTCGTTAAGTTTTATTTTTGTATATTCTATTCCGTAAGCTGGGTTTCCATAATAGTTTTTTATACCCGGAATATTGCTTCCAGATTCACTTTCAATTTCACCTTGGCAATTATTTGCCACAACGTTTTTAAAAGTAATTTTTGAGAGATTGGCTTCACCATTTCCGATATTTCCTTCCAATAAAATGAAAGGAGCAAACCCAGAAACGACACTATTAGTTAAGTTGAAAAAAGTATTTTCTCTAATGTAAGCAGATTCTCTAACCAAACCTTGATTGTTTTCTTCTAAATTAACCAAAGTGATGTTGCTTGCATTAATTTTGGTCATTTTTTTAGTCATATCTGTAGTAGCAACTTTCTCGTATGAATCTACCTCAAAACATCTTGATCCCGAAATATCTGAAGAAAATGGGTGGCGAATGGCAATACTGTTCGTAATATTAATTTGAGCACCTTGCGTAAAATCAAAATCGTCGTCTGTTGTTCGGTATGAAACTAAATTGCTTAGATTCAAATCTCCGCCATAACATTCAAAAGAATCATCATTTGAATAACTAATTTGAACATGGCTAACTGTTGTTTTTCTTCCAACGCCAGCAAGAGAAAGACCGTTTAATTCTTTTGATGCACTTAATTTTCTACCAGCATATTCGATTCTCACATATTTCATAACTCCAGAATTATCCTCTGGATCTTGACCTCCATAATGATTTAAAGTTGGATCTAAATCGAAAGGCAAAGTATGAATGCCTCCTAAAGAATTTATAGGAGCTTTTCCTAAAACAATGATTCCGCCCCAGTCACCAGGTTTTCTGTTATTTATTTCATTTTCAGATGTAAAAACAATTGGGTCAGTTTCTAGTCCTTCGGCCATAATTTTTGCACCATTTGTAATTACTAAAGTTCCGCAGGTTTTATCATCGCCGCGAATAACAGTTCCAGGCTCAATAGTCAAAGTTGCATTGTTTGTAACATACACAACACCAACTAAATGATAGATATTACGCTTTACTAATCGCGTGTCTTTATCAATTGTTCCAGCAATTATATTGGTTGCTTCGCCATAGTCATTAGCAGCCGGTCTAAAGCTTGTCCAGTTGGTCATCCAGTTTGTAGTACCTGTTATTCCTTTTGGCTGTTGCTGAGCTTGTGCGAAAAAGCTGATAATGAAGAATATGTATGCAATATGTAGTTTTGTTTTCATAACTATGACTTTGATTTCTAGTTTTTGATTTTTTTTAATTGCCCCAAAAATAGAAGCCGTATGTTAATCAAAGTCCTGATACTTATTACGAAAGAGTTATTATATTATTAAGAAGGTTAAGGTTTTGAAAAGTTTTTTTAAAAATAAACCCCGACAGTTTAAAACTGTCGGGGTCTACTGTATTTCTGAATTAGTAAGGCCTAAATATTAGAATTTTAAAGCTACTGTCAATTCGAAATCGTCATTGATGGTTTTGTCTCCTAAGTTTTCGAAGAAGTTACCAGAGTTGTATTTAATATCGTATTTAGTTCTGTCAACTTTGAAAGCAGTTGTAGCAGTATTTCCTTTTACAGTGATATCAAAAGTTACTGGTTTAGTAATTCCTTTGATAGTTAAATCTGCAGTTACAGTATAAACGTCAGCAGATTTTGCACCGATAGTTTTGAAAACTAATTTTGAAGTTGGGAATTTGTCAGTTCCGAAGAAATCGTCAGCTTTTAAGTGACCGTTTAATTTTCCTTGGTATTCTCCAGTTAAATCTGTAGAAGTTAATGAAGTCATATCAACTGTAAAGTTACCACCAGCTAATTTTTTTCCTTTGAAAATAACAGCACCATCTTTGAAGTTTACTGTTCCAGAGTGCTCTCCAGTTACTTTTTTACCTACCCATTTAATAGTAGATGCTTTTACGTCGATTTTTTTAGTTTGAGCGTTTACTGAAATTCCAGCAGCTGCTACGAATAATGCTATTGCAATAGTTTTTAAATTTTTCATGTTTTTAAAATTAAATTTGAATTTGATTAATAAATAATTATAGTGTGATAAATAATTCCTCGTGTGATTTTCTAACTTTTTTCTGATGCTGAGATTTGTCGTCATCATGTCTGTAACCTACAGTTGCAATAACTGAAGCGTTTAGACCTAATTTATCAAAACCTAAGATTTCATTAAATTGAGCCGCATTGAAACCTTCCATAGGAGTTGCGTCAATTTTTAATTCGGCAGCAGCGTTTAATAAGTTTCCTAAAGCTAAATACGTTTGTTTTGCAGTCCAAATGTGTTTTGCATCTTCAGATAAATTTGAAATTACATTTTTCATCATATCGCTGAATCCTCCTAAAGCTTCTGCTGGAACACCTCTAACTTCGCTAATATTATTGATGTATTTGTCAACAGAACCTGCATCAAGGCTTAAATCATTTGCAAAAATGAATAGGTGAGAAGCATCAGTAATTTGAGTTTGTCCCCAAGCTGCACCTTTTAATTTTTCTCTCAATTCTGGATTTTCAACAATAATTACTTTGTAAGGTTGTAATCCGTATGAAGAAGCACTTAATCTAACGGCCTCTTTTAGTGTATTTAAATCAGCGTCTGATATCTTTTTTGAAGCATCAAACTGTTTAGTTGCGTATCTCCAATTTTGATTGTCTAAGAAATTGCTCATAGTTTTTATTATTTTATTTGTTGGTTCTATATTTTTCTAATAGTTGATTTAAGAAAACCAATTCTTCTGGTTTTAAATTGTTTGCAAACGTTTGTTCGTGTTCATCTACTTTAGGATCTAATTCTTTTAAAACATCCAATCCTTTTTGTGTAATCGAAACTTCAATTTTTCTTCGATTATCCGGACAAACATTTCGAGTTACAAAATCCTTCAATAATAATTTGTCTACCAAACGTGTTGTATTGCTTGTTTTAGCAAGCATTCGCTCTTGTATCACGCACATATTAGCAGGCTGTCCTTTTTGTCCTCTTAATATACGCAACACATTGTACTGTTCTCCAGATAAATCATACGGTTTGATCAACTCGTTGAAATGATCCTGAATCACATTTTGCGTGTACATGATATTCAGAATAACTTTTTTCGCATTATCCATCTTAACCGTACTCTTAATAACCTCTTCAATTGTCATAGTCGTAAGTGTATAATTTGTATATACAAATGTATAGCTTTTAATAGTTGTATATACAAGTGTTGTGTTAATTTTTTGTTAATCTGTTTAAATGCGCTTTTGTAAAGAACTTTATAGAGGTCTTTTATGGAATAAAAGTAAGCTAATTTTTTGGTGTAATGTATTGATATATTGTTATTTAATGATTTTTTAAAGTCTAAAAATAATTTTAGGCTGAAAAATTAGAGAACAACTTTTTTGTAAGATAATTTTAAACTGAAAAACATTCAAAATCAGCTCATTTCACGATTTATTGGAACTCAGACAGCAGAAAACCTTTCGCAATTTGCTTGAAATTAGCAATTTCATTGTTTATCCAAGCTTCATCGTGTCCCAATTCTTTGGCAATTACTCTTGCTGTTTTTTCCGAAACTTCAATTGCAGCTCTAGCATCTAAGAATAATAAACGAACTCTTCTTGCCAGTATATCATCAACAGTTCGTGCCATTTCGTAGCGAATTGCCCAAACAACTTCTGCCATCGTAAATTCGTGATTAGGATGCAGTTTTTCTTTTAATGCAGGTTCGCTTTCTTGCAACTCGATTATTTTCGAAATATCTGTACCATATATATAGAGGTGATTTTCTCTATCAAATGAAGTAGTAGGTTGACTTCCGTGAATAGAAAGATGCTCTGTTGTACAGGTTCTCTTTGGTAATTTGCCTGTTTTGATGGCTTTCTCAATTATATCTTCAGCAATTTTTCGGTAAGTGGTCCATTTTCCTCCTGTAATGGTAATGAGGCCAGTTTCTGAAACTATAATTTTATGGCTTCTAGAAACTTCTTTGGTGCTTTTACCTTCTTCTTTTGGAGCTGCCAATGGACGCAAACCTGCAAAAACAGCTAATACATCTTTTCTTTCTGGTTTTTTTGCCAAGAATCGCTGTGCAGTTTCAAGTACAAATTGAATTTCGCTTTCTAAAGCAATCGGTTCTAAACTTTGTTTTTTTATTAAAGTATCAGTCGTGCCAACTACAACTCGATTATGCCAAGGAACCGCAAATAAAACTCTTCCATCTTTTGTTTTCGGAATCATTAGGGCGTGATCTCCAGGCAGAAATGATTTATCAAAAACCAAATGAATTCCCTGACTCGGAACAATATATTTTTTATAAACATTATCATTAAGCTTCATGATAGCATTTGTAAAAACTCCTGTAGCATTTATAATAGCTGAACCTTTTAATTCGTATTTAATTCCGCTTTCTTGATCCTGAACCTGAACTCCAATTACTTGATTGTTATTGTTTTTTAATAAATTAACAACTTTAGTATAATTTAAAACACAAGCTCCGTTTTCTACTGCAGTTTGGGCAAGATTGACAGCAAGACGAGAATCGTCAAATTGTCCATCGTGATAAATTACGCCATTTACTAAACCATTTTCTTCTACGTTAGGAAGCATTTCAATAGTTTTCTTTCTTGAAAGATATTTTGAACTGCCCAAACTTAGACCGCCAGATAAAAGATCATAAATTTTTAATCCGATGGTGTAAAAGTAACCGCTTAACCAATGATAATTGGGAATAATAAAAGATTGATTTTTTACCAAATGACTTGCATTTTGTGCCAGTAGTCCTCGTTCTTTTAATGCTTCTCTAACTAAATGCACATCTCCTTGCGCCAAATAGCGTACTCCGCCATGAACTAGTTTAGTGCTTCGGCTTGAAGTTCCTTTTGCAAAATCTACCGCTTCAAACAAAATGGTTTTATACCCGCGACTTGCCGCATCAATTGCAGTTCCTAGTCCGCTTGCACCTCCGCCAATAATTATTACGTCCCAATTTTCTGTATTTTGTAGTTTTAGTAACTGCTCTGAGCGATTCATATTTTTTACGGGACTTTTTGTTTAAAGCAAACTTAACGAAATGAAATTAAAAATTGATGAAGAAAAAAGTTTCAGGTTTCAGGTTTCAAGTTTCAAGTTTTCGGTAGGCAACGTTAAACGTGAAACTTGAAACAAAAATAAACCCGACAGATTCATAGAACATGTCGGGTTATCAATTTTATATATTGCTTATTTAGATCAATCGTTTTTCAAATGCTTTTCTTGCAGAGCCTCTAAAATAGACTTCTCCGCAATACGTATATTTTAATCTGTCTAAAATTTTCAACATCGGAGTATTATCGAAGTTTGTGTCTACTTTTATACTGTAAATTTTATTTTCGACAGATAAGCCTTCAATGCTTTGGAATAATTTTGTTGCAATCCCTTTTCCTTTTGCCAATTTCGAAACGGCTACACGATGCACAACAGTATAATTGCCATCAGTAAGCCATTTGCCTTCGATATTTTCGTAAGCAGGCTCTTTATCAAAAATAATAGCTGCATAAGCCAGAATCGATTCGTCTTCTGTAAAAACATATCCGTAACCATTTTCGATATCGCTTTTAATAGAAAGCTCGTTCGGATAGCCATCTTGCCACTGCGTGCTTCCGTCTAATCGCCTTTGTTCAATTGCATCTTGCAGTATTTCCCAAATTGCAGGTACTTCAGAAAGAACTGCTTTTCGTAATACTAACTGTTCTGTAGAATTCATTTTTGGATTTACTTTATAAAAAATTAATGAGGCAATTTATCTTTAATCAAACCATAAACCCAAGTTCCAGCAATTGCACTTAATAAAGTAACTACAATTACAGTTGCACCTGTGCCAATTTGAGCAAAAAGCGGACCTGGACAAGCTCCAGTAATAGCCCATCCGAAACCGAATAACAATCCGCCATAGATTTGTCCTTTGCTGAAGGTTTTTGGCTGAATTTCGATTTTTTCGCCATCAAGAGTTTTGATATTGAATTTTTTAATCAATTGTACCGATATTAATCCAACAACAACAGCGCATCCAATTACGCCATACATGTGAAATGACTCTAGATTGAACATTTCCTGAATACGAAACCAGCTGATGATTTCTGCTTTTACAAATACAATTCCGAAAAAGATTCCAACGATTAAATACTTAAGATTTCCTAATACAGTTTCTTTTTTCTGGCTTGCGTTGATTCCTTCGCCGTCTATATTTTTATTTTCTAAATTCATTTTTGAAATTTTAAAGTGAAAGAATATATGGTAAAATCAAAAGTGCCATTACAAAACCACCAATCATAAAACAGATAGTAGCTACCAATGAAGGCCATTGTAAGTTTGATAATCCCATAATCGCGTGTCCGCTTGTGCATCCGCCAGCGTAACGAGTTCCGAAGCCAACTAAAAATCCGCCGACAACAATCATGATAAATCCGCGAAGCGTTAATAAACTTTCCCAAGAAAATAATTGTGCAGGAACTAAACCACTATGATCTGTAATGCCGTAGGTGGCTAATTTCTCTGATAATTCAGGAGCAATCTCCACAGGATTTGGATTCGATAAAAAATGAGCAGTGATAAAACCGCCTAGAAATATTCCTAAAACAAAGAATAAATTCCAGCTTTCTTTTTTCCAGTCGTATTTAAAAAATGAAATATTTGCAGGAATACAAGCCGCACAAATATGACGAAGAGAAGAACTAATCCCGAAAGACTTGTTTCCGATAATTAATAAAATTGGAACAGTTAATCCAATCAGCGGGCCTGCAACGTACCAAGGCCATGGTTCTCTTATTATTTCTAATAAACTCATTTGTTAGTTTTTTTGCCACAGATTTCACAGATTAAAAAGGATTTTTTCTTTGTAATCTGTAAATCTGCAAGCTAATTATATATTAAATTTATAATCTGTGTTAATCATTTTAATCTGTGGCAAAAATCTAATTGAGAGTTTTGCTTTGGCATACGAAATCTGATTTAGGGACATTGGTTTTAGAAATCGCTCCAAAACCGCCTTCCACTTCAGAGAAATTTCTGAAACCTCTTGCTTGAAGGATAGAAGCTGCAATCATACTTCTGTAACCTCCTGCGCAATGAAGATAAAAATGCTCATTTGGATTAATGTCTTTTACCCAATCATTAATATAAGCCAGAGGTTTGCTGTAAGCGTCGTCAATATGTTCTGCTTCGTATTCTGTTTCTTTACGAATATCTATTACTTTGTCTTCGCCAAGTTTAAATTCATTTGCAAATTGCTCTGCTGTAATTCGGTTTACAGTATCAACTTCGAAACCTGCATTTTGCCAAGCTTCAAAACCTCCCTCCAAATGTCCAATAATCGTATCAAAACCTACACGGCTTAAACGAGTTACCGTTTCTTCTTCCATGCCAGCAGCGGTAACCAATATAATTGGCTGTTTTACATCAGCAATTAAAGTTCCAGCCCATGGCGCAAAATCACCGTTGATTCCAATATTGATAGACTGTGGAATAAATCCTTTACTAAAATCGACAGCACTTCTGGTATCTAGAATTAAAGCGCCAGTTTCTTCAGCTACAGCTTCAAAATCTTTTACTTTTATCGCTTTCATTCCGTTGTTTAAAACAGTTTCAAAGCTTTCGTAACCACCTTTGTTCATCGCGACATTCATGCTGAAATAGGCAGGAGGAGGCAATAAACCGTCAGTAACTTCTTTGATGAATTCTTCTTCGGTCATATTAGCTCGCAAAGCATAATTTGTCGCTTTTTGATTCCCGATAGTAGAAACAGTTTCTTTGCTCATGTTTTTTCCGCAGGCGCTTCCTGCACCATGCGCTGGATAAACAATAACGTCATCAGCCAAAGTCATGATTTTATCTCTTAACGAATGATATAATATTCCAGCTAATTGATCTTGTGTCATTCCAGCCGCTTTTTGCGCTAAATCTGGACGTCCAACATCACCAATAAACAAAGTGTCTCCAGAGAAAATGGCGTGATCTTTTCCGTTTTCATCAATCAGTAAAAAAGTAGTGCTTTCTATAGTATGTCCTGGAGTATGCAATACTTTAATAGTTATTTTTCCGATTTTAAATTCCTGTCCGTCTTTTGCAGAAATGCAGTCAAATTCGCAGGCAGCATTTGGTCCGTAAACAATTGGAGCTCCAGTTTCTTTGCTTAAATCAACGTGACCTGAAACGAAATCGGCGTGAAAATGCGTTTCAAAAATATATTTTAGTTTAACGCCATCACGCTCTAAACGATCCAGATAAGGCTGAATTTCTCTAAGCGGATCAATAATGGCCGCTTCACCATTTGAAGTGATATAGTATGCACCTTGAGCAAGGCATCCGGTGTAAATTTGTTCTATTTTCATGATAGATATTGTAAAATGATGGGTTACAAAGGTAACTTTGTTTTTTAAAAAAATAGGTGACTAATGTTACAGAAATTAGGTTTTTATGTAAAAAAAAGCGCAGTTTGCCATATTCGATTGAGATAACTTAATTTTAAGTTGAGCAATTACGCTTTAAGCTTTAATTTTGCGTATGACGAATGTCATTTTAAAACAAAAAAGAAAATGAACACACAGGACTTAATAGATCAAATTGCTTTTATAAAAGAAATTGATAAAGTAAAATACATTCAGCGCAAGACAAAATTGTTCAACAGCGACCGATGCGAAAATGATGCAGAACACAGCTGGCATTTGGCCTTGATGGCAATTGTTTTGGCAGAACATTCCAATGAACCGATTGATGTTTTGAAAGTCGTAAAAATGGTTTTGATTCATGATATTGTCGAAATTGATGCAGGCGATGTTTTTATTTATGATACTGTAAAAAGTCATGACAATACAGATGAAGAACGTTTAGCCGCAAATAGAATTTTTGGATTACTGCCAGAAAAGCAAGCCAAAGAACTAATTGCAATCTGGGAAGAATTTGAAGCAGGAGAAACTAACGAAGCCAAATTTGCAAGATCAATGGACAGATTAGAGCCTTTGCTGCAAAATACATCAAACAACGGCGGAACTTGGAAAGAGTTTGGAGTGAAATACGATAAAGTTTACGAAAAGAAAAGCGTCATTAAAAATGGTTCAGAATCATTATGGAATTATGCCGAAGGTTTGATTAATGAAAGTGTTCAGAAAGGTATTTTAGAGAAATAACTAATAGTGCCAAGCAATCAAAATCAAACATAGCCTGCGGTTTCAACCGCAGGAACTCATGCATATTCACGATACGTTTCCGTGGTTGAAACCACGGGTTATGTTTTTGATCATGTAAATCTATATGTAATCTTGTCATTTCGACGAAGGAGAAATCTTCGCAAGTAACTCCGTAACGAAAGTCAAATCTTTGTCGAGCTTCTTGCGAAGATTTCTCTCTTCGTTCGAAATGACAAACTGTACCTAACTCAAAAAATGACAAGTGTCATTTCTACCCTTTAAATTGTTGAAAAGTTTAACAAATATCGGGTGATAAACTTTTTTTAAAGGAGGTTAATTCGGGTTCTAATGGTTAAATTTGTGGAACTTCATAAACAAATTACCATTATGGAAGAAATGCTCTTTTATGATCGAATGCAATTTGCCTTCACGATCACTTTTCATTATCTTTTTCCGCAACTTACAATGGGTCTTTCGTTGATCATTGTGTACTTCAAGTGGAAATATCTCAAGACTAAAGACGAACAATACAATCACGCCACCCATTTCTGGATGAAAATCTTCGCCCTCAATTTTGCAATGGGCGTTGTAACGGGAATTCCGATGGAGTTTCAATTTGGAACCAATTGGGCAAAATTCTCTGAATTAACTGGCGGAATCATTGGGCAGACGCTGGCAATGGAAGGAATGTTCTCTTTCTTTCTCGAATCTTCTTTTCTTGGATTATTTTTGTTCGGAGAAAAACTTCTCGGGCATAAATGGCATTTTGTAACGGGATTGCTAATCATGATTGGTTCTTGGGCGAGTGGTTACCTAATTATTGCCACACATTCCTGGATGCAGAATCCAGTTGGTTATGAAATCCTCGAAAATGGAAAATTTGTTCTGAATAATTTTCAAGCTTTATTCTTAAACCCTTGGCTTTGGCCTTCATATTTACACAATCAAGCCGCTTCTTTGGTAACGAGTTCTTTTGTTGTTGCTGGAATTGGAGCTTTTTATATTTTAAGTAATAAAAATGTTTCTTTCGGGAAATTGTTCTTGAAGACAGGAGTGATTTTCGGATTGATTTCGAGCGTCATTGTAGCAGTTCCAACAGGAGATTTATTGGCTAAAAATGTTGTGAAATATCAGCCTGTAACTTTTGCTGCGATGGAAGGAATTTTTCATACCGAAAAGAAAGGTTCAGAAATTGTCTTAATCGGTCAGCCCGATGTAAAAGATAAAAAACTGGATAATAAAATCGCCGTTCCAAATATTTTGAGTTTCCTGACTTATGGAAACTGGGATCAGGAAATAAAAGGTTTAGATCAGTTTGAAGAAGACTTGCACCCAACGAATATTTCTGGATTGTATTATGCCTATCATATTATGGTGGGACTCGGAACAGTTTTTATAGGATTGATGGTGCTTTCGCTTTTTCAGTTAATTAGAGGGAAATTGTTTGAAACCAAATGGATTTTATGGTCTTTAATGTTCATGATGCCATTTCCATACATTGCTAACACAACAGGCTGGTATACTGCAGAATTAGGAAGACAGCCTTGGCTAGTTTACAATTTATTGAGAACAGCAGCCGGAGCTTCACCGACGGTTTCATCAGGAAATACCTTGTTTACATTGCTTGGTTTTATCGGTTTATACCTTTTACTGGGAATGTTGTTTTTGCTTTTAATTGGAAAAATTATCAATAAAGGTCCGCGTCATGTGGAACTTTCAACAGAAAAAATATAAGTATGGAATTTTTTTGGTACGTAGTTTTAATGGGAATTCTGGCCGTTTATCTGGTTTTGGACGGTTACGATTTTGGTGCAGGAATTATTCATTTATTTTTTGCTGATACAGAAAAAGATAAAAAGGCGATTACCAATGCCATTGGTCCGTTTTGGGATGCCAATGAAGTTTGGCTGATTGCAGCGGGGGGAGTTTTGTTTTTTGCTTTTCCGACTTTATATGCATCATCTTTCAGCGGATTTTATCTGCCTTTGATTATGATTTTATGGCTTTTGATTTTCCGTGCGATCGGATTGGAAATGCGCGGACAAATTCACAATCACATGTGGGAAAGCATTTGGGATAAAGCTTTCGGAATCGCGAGTTTGCTTTTGGCTCTTTTCTTCGGAATTGCTTTAGGAAATATCGTTCGCGGTGTTAATCTAGGAATGGTTCAAAATGGAGTTTCTACGCAAGAAGCGCATTTTTTCTTTTTGCCTTTATGGAATCCTACTTTTAGTCCGCAAGCAGATGAATTGGGAATTATTGACTGGTTTACGCTTTTCTTAGGAATCGTGAGTGTTGTCGCATTAACGATTCACGGTGCAAACTGGATTATTTATAAAACAAATTCTGCGCTGAATCCGAAATTGAAAAATGTAGTTTTTAGACTGAACTTTGTTCTGTTGATTTTGGTCTTTATTTCTTTGGGAATTTGGCACTTTATCGAGCCGAAACCCTTTCATAATTTCGTCGAAAATCCAATTCTTTGGTTTTTTCCTTTAATGACTTTTGTCGGAATTGCAGGATTGTTCAAAGTTCGTTCCTTCAAAAAAGACGGTCACGGATTTCTGTTTTCGACTTTGTTTTTAGTTGGAGGATTTGCCTCAACAGCAGTTTCGATTTTTCCAAATGTTTTGCCTTCAACCAATAAAGTGAATCCGTCTTTAACGATTTATAATACCGCCGCTCACGAATACGGATTGAATGCTGGCTTGAGCTGGTTTTTTATCGCTTTATTTCTCGTGATTATTTATTTTATTATTCAATATCGAGTTTTCAGTGGGAAAATGGATGATATTGGGTATGGGGAACATTGATTTTTTTGTTTGCCACAAATTGCACAAATTTTCACGAATTAATATTTTGAAAATATAATCAAATGCCTCCAGTTTTAACTGGAGGTTTTTGTTTTAATTAGAATAGGGTCTTAGCCAAACTTTGCGATTTTGGCTAAAGCCTTTTTTAAAAATGTTTTTTACCTCCAGTTAAAACTGGAGGCAATTGATTGGAAATATTAAAACCGAAAAGATCATTTGACCCGATATTGCGTTAGGGATAGGAGCGGTATCTCCCGATTTAGAAAAACAAGGCTTTTTAGCCGTAGTTTTTGTTAATCGGGAATAAAGCGGATAGCCCGGCCGAAGGAAACGCCCAAATTATTGTCTTCTGAGAATAAATATATTTTGGCAGTTAAAAGTGTATGATAATTTTTACGAAAGATTTAATTACAACTGATAGTTATATTCTATAAGCTGTACTGTAAGAAAAAAAAGCAGTTAATGCTTAATATTGCGTATCTAAGAATTTTTTCCCCCTAAAAAATTTTTAGCAATTCATTTTTACTAAAAGCGTAAAGCTATTTTACCTACTTAATTATGCCTTTAACAATTTTTTCCGATGAGGTTAGATTTCGTTATAAATCTAAAAACTGGCAGTATCAATTTAACGAAATTAAAGAACTTGGACTGCTCAAAAAAAAGAAAAAGTATTTTCTTGAAAATGGCGCTTTTATTGCCGTAACTGCTGCTGCATATTATTGTATGCTATTTTCTAATATAATGGATCTCTATTATATTATTCCAGCAATTTTATGCTATGCTTTTATTATTGCTGCGAGGTTTAATGATAAAACTGAGTTTGTATATTTTCTTTTTGTTAAAGATATTTACCAAAAAGAAATTAAAACTAAAATTGCACCAGAGGACCGTATATTGGTTGGAAAACAGATCGATTACTATTTAGATCTTCAGTTTGAAAGAAATGTAAAAAGAACTGCCTAAGAAAAAAAAAAATCAGAAATGTTTGAATTTACTATTTCCCGTTATGACTTTGTTTTCATAATGGCAGCTTTGATGTACGGTTATTTCATTACAAAAAGAAAGAATTAACAAAAATGCTTATCATATTTCTTTATTGATGAAGCTTCAATAATAATAATACCCAAAAATAAGTGTAGTTAAGCCGTTGTAATTTAACGGCTGGCTGTTTTAACTATACATGACCCCAAATCAGATTAAAAAATTATGGCCACAACAATTAAAAACAAGATTAGAAACATTAGAGAGTTAAAAAATTATACTCAAGAATATATGGCAGAAAGGTTAGGTGTAACTCAGGCAGGTTACAGTAAAATTGAAAAAGGAAAGACTTCTTTGAGTTACGAAAAATTGGTTGAAATAGGAAGGATTTTAGATGTCAGCGTTGAGGATATAATTAGTTTTGATTACGATAAATACTTTAATAATTACAACAAAATAACAGGAAACAATAACGGTAGTATTTTGATTAATGCCGATAATTCTTCGGTTCTTAAAGAGCTTTATGAAGACAAAATTCAGTTGCTAGAAAAACTGCTTTCGAGAACCGAAATTGAACTGGAACGTTATAAAGATAAGTTTGGAGAGATTTGAAGGTTTTAGTTTCATCTTTGTCAAAGTTTTAAACTTTGACAAAGATTACTCTACAAGTGAAACTAAATAAAAGTTTTTGAAATTACGGTTAGAATAAAACTTCTTTGGCAATGATGTAAAATCCCATTACGAGGACAAACCATCCAAAAAGAGGTTTTAATTTTGTGCCGTCTATTTTTTTAGAAAGTTGGCTTCCAATCATCATTCCGATTAAGGCCATTGCAGAAACGCTTAAAAGAAAAGTATAATTTATAGGTGTTCCAATGTATAAATCTCCGGCAAAACCTATTGAGGAATTTATGGTAATGATTAACAGAGAAGTGCCAACAGCTTGTTTTATGGGCAGTTTGGCGAAAAAAAGCAAGGCAGGAATAATTAAGAATCCGCCGCCAGCGCCTAGAAATCCAGTTACGATTCCGACCAAAAAGCCAATTAAGCTAAGTTGCGGATAATTGGTTTCTGCTGCTGTTATTTCGGGCTGATTTTTTTTAATCATAGAAATAGCAGCTGTAATCATCAATATAGAAAAGACAATCATAATAAGAAAATCTTTTGAAATGGTATAAGATGCAACTGAAAACAGAGTTGATGCAATTTGCGGAAAAATTACTTCACGAATGATTAAAATAGAAATAACAGAAGGAATTGCAAAATACAATGCCGATTTCAGTTTTAGATTTCCCATTTTGTAATGGCTGTAACTTCCAAACAATGCTGTTAATCCGACAATAAACAAAGAATAAGAAGTAGCCTGATCTGGATTTACTTCAAATAAATAAACTAAAATTGGAATAGTCAAAATAGAACCGCCACCACCAACTAAGCCAAGCGAGATTCCGATTATGATTGAGGCAAAAAATCCTAAATATTCCATTGCATTTATTTTAATGCAAAGTTGCCTCGGAAATTAGAATCCTACAGTAACATTTATCACAGAAGCTTTTTTTTCGCCACGAATTCACGAATTTTCACGAATTATTTTGTCACATTAAGTGAAGCCGAAATGCTTTGGGGGGCTTCGACTTCGCTCAGCCTGACAAGAGAAAATATTTTAGCCACAGATTAAAAGGATTAGATGGATTTTTCCATTCTTAATAAAAAAAAATCCTAATAATCCTTTTAATCTGTGGCTAAAAAAAAACTATTTCAATAACTCAATCTGGTTTCTGTTGAGTTTGACTAAACCTCGCTGTTCCATTTTTTTGAGTAATCTGGAAACCACTTCACGCGAAGTATTCAATTCGGTTGCGATTTCTTGGTGTGAGAGATTTACCTCAGAACAGCCGCAAGCATCAGAATGACGTTTTAGGTAAAACTCTAATCTTTCATCCATAGAACGGAAAGCAATATTATCAACCACTTCGAGAACTTCTTCAAAACGGCTTCTGTAGGTTTCAATTACAAATTCGTACCAACTTCTATGTTCCATCATCCATTTGTCCATCAATTGCAACGGAATCATCATCACGGTAACATCTTCTACGACTTTTGCCATAATCTGACTTTTTTCGCTTTTGGCAGTACAGATCATCGAGATAGCACAAGCTTGCCCTGGCTGTAGATAATACATTAAAAACTCTCCGCCATCTTCTCCTTCGCGATAGATTTTGATTTTACCTTTAATAATCAAAACTGTATTTTTAATATACTGTCCGGTGCGCATTAAAATGGTTCCGGTTTCAAAATCCTGAAGACTTCCGTTTTCTTCTATTGTAGCGATAAGCTCGTTAGAGAAATTAGGAAAAATGGTTTTTAATGAATGCTGCATATTGTAGATTTTTTTGCCGCCAATTGCATTAATTCAAAACAATTAATTCAAAACAATTAATTCGTGAGAATTCGTGGCGAATATTTTTATCAAAATCGAATAAAAATATATGATTGATTGCAAAGATAAGGGTTTGAGATGGGAATAATTATCAGAAAACTAGATTTAAGATTAATTTTATATAAATGAAAAAATCCTATTTTCTATCGATTTTGTAGGCTGAATTTTTGAAAATAGTAACTAAATTTGTAATTCACTGATTATAATACTTTCTCTAAAACGTTTTCTGAGAATAATAATCGAAATCGCATTTGGTACGTTTTTCATATGGAGAAACGTCGTAATTTTACAAAAACACATTTTATTATGAATTTATCACAAGAAGATTGGGTTGCTCAGTTAGAGGCTGACGAAAATGCAGTTATACTTGATGTAAGAACTGAAGACGAATTTAATGACGGCTACATTGAGAATGCTCTAAACATTGATATCAATAAAGGGCAGGCATTTATCTATGAAATCGAAGAATTAGACAAAAATAAAAATTATTACGTATACTGCCGTTCTGGAGCTAGAAGCGCAAAAGCGTGTCAGATCATGAACGAATTGGGTATCGAAAACGCTTACAATCTGCTTGGAGGAATCCTGGATTGGGAAGGCGAAACAGTACAACCATAAAAGAAGAAGAGGCACTAAAAAAGCCTCTTTTTTCTTTTGAAAATGAATTACCAGACCATTAAATAACCAAATTATGAGTTTTATACCAGAAGAATATCAGATTAAAAGTTTGATAAATCAAGATACTTATCTTGTAAATGGAGAATTGAAACAATGGACAGGGCAAACCACACCTGTGTTTTCTACTATTTCTTCAACTGAAAAGTATTCACCTACTTTATTAGGATCTATTCCTTTTATGGGAGAAAAAGAAGCAGCAGAAGTTGTCGAAGCTGCTACCAATGCATACGATATGGGGCAAGGTTTATGGCCAACTATGAAAGTAGTGGATCGTATTAAATGCATGGAAAAATTTGTGAAACAAATGAAAGAAACCCGCGAAGAAGTAGTGAAATACTTAATGTGGGAAATTGGAAAGTCATTAGGAGATTCGCAAAAAGAATTTGACAGAACGGTAGAATATATTTACGATACCATTGCAAGCTACAAAGAATTAAATGGACGCAGCTCGCATTTTGAAAAAGTGCAAGGTGTAAACGCCATGATTCGCCGTGGACCTCTTGGAGTGGTTTTATGTCTTGGACCGTATAATTATCCTTTAAACGAAACATTCTCATTGTTGATTCCAGCTTTGATTATGGGAAATACTGTAATTTTCAAACCTGCTAAACATGGTGTTTTATGTATCTCGCCATTGTTAGAAGCTTTCAGAAGCAGTTTTCCAAAAGGTGTAATCAATATTGTTTATGGTAGAGGACGTGAAGTGGCTTCTCCAATAATGAAATCTGGAAAAATTGATGTTTTGGCATTAATTGGAAACAGTAAATCGGCGATTGCTTTACAAGATCAGCATCCGAACAAAAATAGATTGCGTTTAATCTTAGGTTTAGAAGCTAAAAATCCAGCAATTATTCTTCCAGATGCTGATTTGGATTTGGCTATTCAAGAATGTATCACAGGAAGTTTATCTTTTAATGGACAGCGTTGTACCGCTTTGAAAGTGTTATACGTTCACGAATCAATTTCGGAAGAATTCAACAAACGTTTTGCTGAAAAAGTAGACAGTTTGGTTTTTGGAAATCCGTGGGAAAAAGGAGTTTCATTAACGCCGCTTCCAGAAACAGATAAACCAAAATATATTCAAGGTTTAATTGATGATGCTCTTCACAAAGGAGCAAAAGTGATTAATGAAAAAGGAGGAAAACATACTGATAATTATATTTTTCCAGCAGTTTTATATCCAGTAAACAAAGAAATGCGTGTTTATCACGAAGAACAGTTTGGGCCTGTTGTTCCTGTACTTTCTTTTAAAGATATTAAAGAACCATTGAAAGATATGGCAGAATCAAATTACGGACAACAAGTAAGTTTATTTGGAAAAGATATAAAAACACTTGCTCCGTTAATTGATGCTCTAGTTAACTTAGTTTGTCGAGTAAACTTAAATAGCTCTTGCCAAAGAGGTCCAGATGCTTTCCCTTTCACAGGAAGAAAAGATTCTGCTGTAGGAACTTTGAGTATTCCAGATGCTTTGCGCTCTTTCTCAATTCGTACGTTTGTAGCTTCAAAAGATATTGATTATAATAATGAGATTCTGCAGGAATTGCTTAACAGCAAAGAATCGAATTTTATTAATACTGATTATATTTTGTAGTCTTCAGGTTATATATTAATTGTAGATGCCGTCTGTTGCTTTAGGTGATAGACGGTTTTTCTTTTTTGTGAAATGTGAAATGTGAAATAAAGGTTTTTCGCATTTTACATTTCACGACTCGCATTTCACAATTCACCATTAACAATTAATAATTAAATTTGTAACATTGTTGCCAAGCAGCAGTCATATATACCAAACAATTTAAAGACCTAAGAATCACATATGAAAAAGAGATTTTTGCAATTTGCATTAATAGCATTCGTTCTTTTTGCCCAAGATACTATTGCTCAAGAGCTTTACATGCCGCGAAATATAAAAAAAGCCTACGAAAACGGAACACGTTCTAAAGACGGAAAACCTGGCGTAAACTATTGGCAGAACCGTGGAAAGTACAATATGGAAATCTCAGTAGACCCTAAAACCAGATTGGTTACGGGTACAGAAACCATTATTTATGAAAACAATAGTAAAGATACTTTAAGAAACTTGGCTATTCGTTTTGTAAATAATCTTCATAAACCTACTTCGTCTCGTGGAAACGATGTGAGCGAAGATTTTTTAAGCGACGGATTAACAATTACTTCATTAAAAGTTGAAAATGAAGTATACAAAGAAGATGCTAGAAAATGGGGAACGGTTGGAAATGTGAAATTGCAAAAACCGATTTTACCGCATTCAAAAACTACTATAAATATTCAGTGGAATTATCCTTTGTCTAAAGAGAGTGGGCGTGAAGGACAGATTGACGAAACTACTTTTTTTGTAGCGTATAGTTATCCTCGTGTTTCAGTTTTTGACGATTACAATGGCTGGGATAGATTACCTCATACAGACCGTCAAGAATTTTATAATGATTTTAATGATTATGTTTTTTCTGTAAAAGCACCCAAAAATTATGTTGTTTATGCAACAGGAGATTTATTGAATCCAGATGAGGTTTTACAGCCTGAGTTTGCTTCACGTTTGAAAAAATCATACACGACAGATGAAATTCTGCATATTGCAAACGAGCAGGAAATGAAAAGCGGTATCGTAACGAAACAATATGATTGGAATGTCTGGAAGTTTGAAGCTAAAAATATAACCGATGTATGTTTTGGTTTAAGCGACCATTATTTATGGGATGCTAGCAGTGTTGTTGTCGACAAGAAAACAAATCGTCGTGCAAGCGTTCAAGGGGCTTACGATGTTAAAGGAACAGATTTTGTAAACTCTGTAAAGAATAATCAATATGCTTTAGATTGGTTTTCTAACAATTGGCCGGGAGTTCCGTATCCGTTTTCAAAAATGACGGCTTTTCAAGGTTTTGCCGATATGGAATATCCAATGATGTGCAACGACTCGCAAATGGGCGATCCTATTTTTGCACAGTTAGTTCAAGATCATGAAGTAGCACATACTTATTTCCCTTTTTATATGGGAATCAATGAAACGCGTTACGCATTTATGGACGAAGGATGGGCGACAACTTTTGAATATTTAATCGGAATTGCCGAACATGGCAAAGAAGCTGCGGATAATTTTTATAAAGAATTCAGAGTAAAGCATTATATAAACGATCGATCTTCAGAACAAGATCAGCCCATTATAACAATGTCTACACAGGTTTCTGGAGCAGGTTATGGAAACAATTCTTACGGTAAGGCTTCTCTTTCTTATTTGGCTTTGAAAGACCTGTTAGGAGACGATTTGTTTAAGAAGGCTTTACATACTTATATGGATAATTGGAATGGAAAGCATCCAATTCCATGGGATTATTTTAATTCGTTTAATACTGCAACAGGCAAGAATTTAAATTGGTTTTTTAATAATTGGTTTTTTACCAACAACTATTTAGATATCGCTGTAAAAGGTATTTCTGCTGATAAAAAAACTATAACAATAGATAATATTGGAGGTTTTGCAATTCCATTTGATGTTATTATTACTTACGCTGATAAATCGAAAGTCACACTTCATCAAACGCCGGCAATTTGGGAGAAAAATCAAAAAACAGCCAAAATAATTCTGAAAAGTGCAAAGAAAATAGCCCAGATTCAGTTAGATGGAGGTATTTTTATGGATGCAACTCCCGAAAATAATATTTTAAATGTTAAATAATTATTTAAGTTTTAATAAAATAAAAGATAAGGCTGCTTTATTTAATAAAGCAGCTTTATTTTTTTGAAAAACATTAAAAATGTCTAAAATATAGAGAAATATAGGAATATTTCTCTAAAATAGACTAGGTTTGCAGAATACTAAGAAAATACCACGCCCCCAATGAAAAATATTTTTGTGCTTATTGTATTGTTAAATACATTCCAGTTCTTTGGACAAAATGATCAAAAAACCGCATTTCAAAAAAGTAAATACGAATTAGCAGTTTCCTACTACAAAAAAGCCGATTTTGCCAAGGCAATAGATTTATTCTCTTTAGCAGCTAAAATTAAACCAGACAATGAGATTGGAAAAGATGCTGTTAATAAAGTAGATACTTTGCGCGGACTGTTGAGAAAAGAAATTTTAAGCAACGTTCTTGGAACTTGGAAAAGAACAGGAAGTCAACCAGTTTGGTCAACAACAGCATCGCTAGACAGTAGTCAATCTAGTTTTGATGAATTGATCGAAATTAAAGAAAACGAAATATTGTTTTATGAAGTAGATAAAAAGACGAAAGTAAAGAAACTTCTAAAAACAGAAAATTTAGTTTACAATGACAATAGTGCGACAGTGTCAGTATTCTCAGAAATTATTCTTTCAGATGGAACAGTTTGGAACTGCAGTATTAATGAAAAAGCAAACATATTGCATGTTATTAATGTAGCTGTTAAAACTGAAAACGGAGTCGAGAAGATAAAAAATGATAACGAGGAAAGTTATTACGTTAAAATATAATAAAAAAAGGGAATCAACTGATTCCCTTTTTTTATGGCTTTATGTTTTATAAAAATTTAAATCCTAGCGAAAAGTTTGTTACTCCAGTTTTAATTTCTCCATTAGAAGCATCTATATCGGTAAGTCCTGCAAGATATCTTATGTCAAAAGTAAGTCTCCAAACATCAACTCCAACACCTCCAAGCACGCTGTGATTGTTTCTTTCAAAAGCAATAGAATTCAGATTGTTATTGCTGCTTATGTCTGAATAATTCTTCCAATTGTATCCCGCAAAAACTCTTACATTACCTATTTTTCCAAGCGGAATGATTTTAAAACCGGCAATTAAAGTGGCATCGGTTCCAGAGAGTTTAAATTCGGTTTCTCCTCTTCCGTCTTGAAAAACGCTGAAATTACTTTGGGCATAACCAAATTCGCCTTGTGCATAAAAAACGGTAAGATTTACTCGAGCAAAAGCGGCAAAGCCAATTCCTGTATTCGTATGGTCGGAGCTGAAATTTTTTGCATCGACAGAAGTAATATTGGTCGAAAATTGCGGTCCTATTTGTATTAATTGCGCAAATCCATTGGCACAAATACATAAAAATGCTGCTAAAAAGAATTTTTTCATAACGGAATCTGTTTGATTTTGGTACTATAAAAATAAACATAATAGATTAGAATTGAATGATTTGTCTGGTTTATTTTTATGTAAAGTTTTGATAGTTAGCTGTGTCTGTTTTTCGGTTTACTTTTTCTAATCAGATTAAAATGAATTATTTTTGGAAAGATTTAATAGATACTTATGGAAATTAAAGCAATAAAAGCATCAGATACTTGGCAGATCCGTCATGAAGTAATGTGGCCAGAACAGCCTTTTGAATTTGTAAAGTTAGACGAAGACAATGCTGGATTTCATTTTGGCGTTTTTGAAGATGATCAATTAGTTTCTATAGTTTCTTGTTTTATTGAAGGGAAAGAAATGCAGTTTAGAAAACTGGCTACTTTAGAAGAATATCAGGGAAGAGGAATTGCGTCTTATCTCTTAAAATATATTTTGGAATTTGCAAAAAGTAAAGATTTGCAAAAAGTTTGGTGTAATGCCAGAAGCAACAAAAAGTCTTTTTATGAAAAATGGGGACTTATAGATACTCATAAAACATTTGTCAAAGCTGGACAGGAATTTACAATAATGGTAATTAAACTGTAAAAAAGTGTTTTTTTTTGTTTGCATAAATATTTGTTTTGTAGTTGTTTATATTGCATTTTTTGAATCGGATGTTGCTTTTCTTCATCTAATCTTCATATAAAAAGTTACCGAAAACGTTTTCATTTTATGTAACTGTTAAAGCTTGTTAAAAAATCTTTTTTTGTTTTAATTCTTTTATTACTTTCGCACCGAAATGAGAAAGTTAATAGTATTTTTAGTATTCATGAATATGCTTCTGTTTGGCGGAGGCCAATATTTGAATGCAAATACTTTTGGTCCTCATAATCACCATCATCTACAAAAACACAGAGTTAAATTTACTAATCAAGATCGTGGGACTTCAACAATTGAAGAAGCTACAGATATTGATTTAGAAGAAGATCTTGTTGGAGGCGAAGATGTTGATTTACTTACGAACAAATATTTTACTGCTTCGTATAGTTTGGTAGACACTTTGTATCTGGCACTTTCAGATCAGTCTGCAGCGAATGATTCTAATCGTTTAAAATTTTCTACGCCTATATTTGGGCATTCAAATCCTATCTATATTACTCAACGAGTATTAAGAATTTGATTCTAAAGTATACATCGGTTACCTGAGTTTTGATCTCTGCGTATCTTGCTGTTGTATATTTTTTCTACTTCCGCTTATATGAAAGTTATGGTCTGGACTAAGGCTGACTGATGCATTTTAACATCCAAAAGGAATTTTTATTCCAAAGCATTCAATCGCTTAATTTCCAAACTAAATCATGAAAAAAATCATTGTTTTCACAGGCTTAATGGCCTTGGTGTGCTTAACGAGCTGCACATCTAAAAAAGAAGAAAAAGAAGAAGTTGAAAAATTTACCGTTACTAATCCGGTTAGAATTGATACTTCGTTTACTAAAGAATACGTTTCACAAATTAGATCGGTTCGTAATATCGAACTTCGCGCCCAAGAAAAAGGGTTTTTACAAAATATATATGTTGACGAAGGACAGTTTGTAAAAAAAGGACAACTGTTGTTTAAAATTATGCCAAACATGTATCAGGCAGAATTATTAAAAGCGCAGTCAGAACAGAAATCAGTAGAAATTGAATTACAAAATTCAAAATTACTGGCTGATAAAAATATCGTTTCTAAAAACGAATTAAGTGTAGCTCAAGCAAAATTGCAATCTGCAAAAGCTGAAGTTGCATTGGCAAAACTTCACTTATCATTTACAGAAATTAGAGCTCCGTTTGACGGAACAATCGACCGTATTCCTTTAAAATTAGGAAGTTTAATCGATGAAGGCGAATTGTTGACAAGCCTTTCAGATAACAGTCAGATGTTTGCTTATTTTAATGTTTCTGAGCCAGAATACATCAGTTATGAAACGCATATTAAAGACCGTGCAGATAACAAAGTGAATTTAGTTTTGGCAAACGGAGAACTTTTTAAAGATAAAGGAAATGTTGAAGTTATCGAAAGTGAATTCAACAACGAAACAGGAAATATCGCTTTCAGAGCAAGATTCCCAAATTCAGGAAAATTACTTAGAAACGGTGAAACAGGACAAGTTCAAATGAATGTTCCTCTTAAAAATGCTATTGTAATTCCGCAAAAAGCGACTTACGAAATTCAAGATAAAAAATATGTTTTTGTAGTTGGTAAGGACAACAAAGTTAGTTCTAGAGAAATCACCATCACAGGTGAAATTCCTGATTTGTATGTGATCAAAAGCGGTATTACAGAGAACGACAGAATCCTACTTGAAGGTGTTCAAAAAGTAAAAGAAAACGACAAGATTAAATTCGATTACGAATCTCCTAAAGAAGTAATCAATCATTTACGCTTAAAAGCAGAATAGTTTTTTGTTTTAATAGTTTCATCCCGATAGTTATCGGGACAGGTTTCAAGTTACGTACTGAACCCAAAACTTGAAAACTAAAACTTAAAACATTTTAAACTTCAATAAGTTTAATCATTTAAAAAATATAAAAATGTTTAATAAATTTATTCAAAGACCTGTTCTTTCGATAGTAATATCGTTGATTATTGTCTTTTTAGGGGTGTTGTCGGTTTTAAACTTACCAATTACACAATTCCCTACCATTTCACCACCAATGGTGAATGTTACCGCGGATTATCCTGGATCTAACGGTGAGTTGATGATCAAGGCGGTTGTAATTCCTTTAGAAAGAGCCTTGAATGGTGTTCCAGGAATGAAATATATGGCTTCTGATGCTGGAAATGACGGGGAAGCTACAATTAAAGTAGTGTTTAATTTAGGTACAGATCCTAATCAAGCGGCTATTAACGTTCAGAACCGTGTGGCTTCTGTTACTAATAAACTTCCTCCTTTGGTAATTCGTGAAGGTATCAAAATTACCCGAGAAGTGCCAAGTATGTTGATGTACGTGAACCTTTACAGTACAGACAAAAATACCGACATGAAGTTCTTATACAACTATGCCGATATCAACGTACTTTCTGAATTGAAAAGGGTAAACGGTATTGGTTCTGGAGATATCTTAGGAACACGTGAATATGCAATGCGTATCTGGCTGAAACCAGACCGTATGCTGGCTTATAAAATTTCTGCTGATGAGGTAATGGAAGCATTATCAAGTCAAAGTTTGGAGGCTTCTCCTGGTAAAACGGGAGAAAGTTCTGGTAAACGTTCTCAAGCATTTGAATATGTGTTGAAATATTCTGGACGTTTTACAACGAAAGAACAGTACGAGAACATTGTAGTAAAAGCAAATCCGAATGGTGAGCTTTTGAGATTGAAAGATGTTGCTAAAGTGGAATTTGGAAGCTCGATGTATGATATCTATTCTAATTTGAATGGAAGACCATCTGCAGCAATCGTATTGAAACAATCATTTGGAAGTAACGCGAATCAGGTTATTGAAGAGGTTAAAGCTAAATTGGAAAAAATCAAACAAAGATTTCCAAAAGGAATGGATTATGAGATTTCGTATGACGTTTCTAAATTCCTAGATGCTTCTATCGAAAAAGTAATCCACACTTTGGTTGAAGCATTTATTTTGGTAGGTTTAGTAGTTTTCCTTTTCTTAGGAGATTGGCGATCTACTGTTATTCCGGCAATTGCGGTACCTGTATCGTTGGTAGGAACTTTTGTGTTCATGACATTCTTTGATATATCATTGAACTTGATTACGTTATTCGCTTTAGTATTAGCAATTGGAGTCGTCGTCGATGATGCGATTGTAGTTATCGAGGCCGTTCACGCCAAGATGGAAGAAGAACATCTTTCGCCATTTAAAGCGACTAAACAAGCCATGCATGAAATTGCAGGTGCAATTATCGCAATTACATTCTTAATGGCGGCGGTATTTATTCCGGTTGCGTTTATGTCTGGTCCTGTTGGAGTTTTCTACAGACAGTTTTCTGTAACTATGGCAACGGCGATTATTCTTTCTGGTATCGTGGCTTTGACATTGACGCCAGCGCTTTGTGCGATGATGTTAAAAAACAATCACGGGCAGCCTAAAAAACCAACTCCTGCAAATAGATTTATTGATGCTTTCAACGAAAAATTCAATTTAGCACAAGGAAAATACCAGAATTTATTAGGTAAAATTGTTGACAGAAGAGTGGTTACTATTTTAGCGCTTGTAGTTTTTTGTATTGGAACATTTTTAATAAGCAGTTCGGTTCCTTCAGGATTTATTCCGAATGAGGATCAGGGAATGTTTTATGCGGTAATTCAGACACCTCCAGGTTCATCTTTAGAGAGAACGAATAATATTGCTGAGAGAGTTCAAAAAATTGCAGAAGATATTGACGGAGTAAAATCGGTTTCTTCATTAGCGGGTTATGAGATTCTGTCTGAAGGTACAGGAGCCAACTCAGGAACGTGTTTGGTTAACTTGAAAGACTGGAGTGACAGAAAAGAATCTGTTGTGGAGATTATGCATGAAATGGAAGAAAAATGTAAAGATATTACAGGAGCTAATATCGAGTTTTTCCAACCACCTGCTGTACCAGGATATGGTGCTGCTGGAGGATTTGAGCTTCGTTTGCTAGATAAAACGGGTTCTGTAGATTATAAGAGAATGGAGCAGGTAAACAATGACTTTGTTGCCGAGTTGAACAAACAGCCAGAATTATCAAACGTTTTTAGTTTCTATAGTTCTAGTTTCCCTCAATACATGATGAAAGTCGATAATGACTTGGCGCAGCAAAAAGGGGTTTCTATCGAAAATGCGATGAATACTTTGTCAACTCTTGTGGGAAGTAACTACGAAATCAGTTTTATTAAATTCGGTATCAACTATAAAGTTATTGTTCAGGCTTCACCAGAATATCGTGCACAGCCAGATGATATCTTGAAATTATATGTGAAAAACGATCGTGATGAAATGGTTCCTTTTTCTGCTTTTATGAAATTAGAAAAAGTGTACGGACTTTCAGAAATTACGCGTCATAACATGTATACCTCAACACAAATTAGTGGTTCTCCAGCTGCTGGTTATAGTTCTGGTACAGCGATTAAAGTAATTCAGAGAGTAGCTGCTGAAAAATTGCCAAGAGGATATGATATTGACTGGGCAGGTATTTCTGCCGATGAGGTGGCTCAAGGTAATCAAGCAATTTGGGTATTCCTGATCTGTTTAGGATTTGTTTACTTGGTATTAGCGGCACAGTACGAAAGTTTCATTCTGCCATTATCAGTAATTCTTTCGTTGCCAGCAGGTATTTTTGGAGCTTTCCTTTTATTGAAATTAACTGGATTAGAAAACAACATTTATGCACAGGTTGCGATGGTAATGTTGATTGGTTTATTAGGTAAAAACGCCGTACTGATCGTAGAATTTGCCATACAAAGGCATGCTGCAGGATTATCAGTTTTACAGTCGGCAATGGAAGGAGCAAAAGCAAGGTTCCGTCCAATTTTGATGACCTCATTTGCCTTTATCGCAGGTTTATTGCCACTTGCATTTGCAACGGGACCGGGTAAAATTGGTAACCGAACAATTGGTACTGCAGCCGCGGGAGGTATGCTTATCGGGACCATTTGCGGTGTTTTTGTAATTCCGGGCTTGTATTTCATTTTTGCCAAAATTGCTGAAAAATACAAATTGGTAAAACATGAATTAGAAAATCCATTAACAGAAGAAATTGATAACAATCATGTATAAAGTTAAATCATATCAATATAGTATTGCGTTAGCTGTTTGTCTAGCAGTTGCAGGGTGTAAAACCCCTGCACCTGAGGCAGCAGTTACTACAAGTACTCCAGTTCCTGACTCGTTTGGTGCAAATGCTCAAACGCAAAATGCAAACAATAATACAGCAGCTTTAAACTGGAAAGATTATTTTAAAGATCAAAATTTAGTCGATTTAATAGATGCTGCTCTTAAAAACAATCAAGAATTAAATATCACTTTGCAGGAAATTGAAATTGCAAAGAATGATATTCGTGTAAAAAAAGGTCTTTTATTGCCAACAGCAGGTTTACGTGCTGGAGCGGGAGTAGAAAAAGTAGGTAGATATACTAGCCAGGGTGCGGGTGATGCTACAACTGAGATTAAACCGGGTGTTGAGACACCAGATCCGTTAGGAGATTTCACGATTGCTGCTTACGCCAATTGGGAAGTAGATATCTGGAAAAAATTGCGCAATTCTAAAAAAGCAGCTTTAAACAGATATTTAGCTACAGTAGAAGGGAAAAACTTTGTAATTACAAACCTCATCGCCGAAGTTGCCGATTCTTATTATGAATTATTGGCTTTAGACAATCAATTGGATATTGTAAAACAGACTATCAAATTGCAAACTAATGCTTTAGAAATTGTAAAAGTTCAAAAGCAAGCGGCTCGAGCAACAGAATTGGGAGTTAAGAAATTTGAAGCAGAGGTTTTAACTTCACAAAGTTTAGAATTTGATATTTTACAGCAGATAAAAGAAAACGAAAACAAAATCAACTTTTTGCTAGGAAGATATCCGCAGGAAATCAAAAGAACAAGCAGTACTAACTTCTTGAGTTTATTGCCAGCACAAGTAAGTTCTGGAATTCCATCTCAACTGTTACAGAATCGTCCTGATGTTAAACAAGCAGAATTAGAGTTGGTTGCAGCAAAACTAGATGTAAAAGTTGCCCGTGCTGAGTTTTACCCTTCTTTGGATATTACTGCAGCAATCGGAGTAAATGCTTTTAAACCTTCTTATTTGTTCACCATGCCAGAATCGCTTTTATATTCATTGGCAGGAGATCTTGTAGCGCCTTTGATTAACAGAAATGCAATTAAAGCAGAGTTTGCTAGTGCAAACGCAAGACAGATTCAAGCATTATACAATTACGATCGTACGGTTTTAAATGCTTATTTAGAAGTGTCAAACCAAATGTCTAAGATCGAGAATCTTCAAAAAGGTTACGATCTTAAATCGAAACAAGTAGACGCTTTAAACACTTCTATTGATGTTTCAAATGATTTATTTAAATCGGCTAGAGTGGATTATTTTGAAGTTTTGATGACGCAGAGAGATGCATTAGAAGCAAAACTAGAATTAATCGATACTAAAAAAGAACAATTAAATGCTGCAGTTCATGTTTATAGAGACTTGGGCGGCGGATGGAAATAATATTGCCAATTAATTTGTAGAGGGAAAGCCTTTCGGAAGTAAAATTCTGAAAGGCTTTTTTGTAAAAAAATATTTTGTATTTGCAATTCACTGTTCTGAAAAAAGGAACCTTAAACCTTGGGAGCTACAATTAGTTTTCGGGTTTTTTTTATGCTTTTTGTTTTTCTTTTTTATTGTTGCTATTTTTCTTACTTATTTTAAACTATTTATTATATTTACAATATAAATTATGTAATATTTTATTTACTTAAATACCACTTCTCATTTATTGATTAAGGTTATAAAATCTACACAAACCTGTAAAATAATCAATACCCTTTATATATGAGTTTTTTAGCAAAATTAGAATTAGACAATGAAGTGTTTAATGTTTTAGAATTTGATGTTCACTTTAGCCAGAATGTCGATAACAACGGAAAACCTGCCAACAAGACAAAAGGCGGACAGATAAAACTGGTGGTAGAAACTACACAGACTGATCTGTTTTCAGATTGGATGGTATCTCAGACAAGTGTAAAAGACGGAAAAATCATTTTTTATCGTAGAGACGCCATGAGCACCATGAAAAATGTAACGTTCAAAAAAGGCTATTGCATATCGTTTCATAAAAGTTTTAGAAGTGAAGGATCTGTTCCTATGGTCACCGAGATTTTAATTTCATCAAATGAAGTAAAAATCGGAAACACACTTTTTGAAAATAACTGGAAAAATTCATAGACCTTCTAAATGACTAATTAATATGGCATTACAAACGATCACAAATATTAGAATTGGCGAAATTCGAATTACTAATTTCAACAAATTAGAAGTTTTTCAGACCATTCACGACCACCACACTTTTTCATTTGAAATTAGACAGGATTTATTGGTAGAAGAATTTAAAAGCGTTATGCCTTTTTCCCAGAAATTATATGGAGAAAAAATAAGCATAGAGATAAAACCTATAGACGGACTGGAAGATCTTATTATTGGTGCAGATCCGAAAGATTATATTATGCAGTTTTATGGTATTGTGACCGAAGTCAAACTGCAAAAATCGCGTATCAGAGACATAGAAGAAACTATTGTGATAAAAGGGAAAAGCTCTACAATAGTGCTGGAAAATGGGCCAGAATGCAACTCTTTTACCAATATGTCTTTGAGCGATATTGTAAGCAAAGTAAAAGCAGGCTGTGATATCGATATGGATGTCAGGCCATTTTATTTGGAAAATTTGCCTTATACCGTGCAGTATAACGAAAGCAATTTCTCTTTTCTGAACCGTTTGGCAAAAAGAAACGGACACTGGCTATATTATAATGGACGGACAACCATTTTTGGAAGTCCCGGCGGCGTTGGCGGACAGCCAAAATTAATTTTCGGAATAAACATGCAGGATTTTGATTATACTATTAAACTTTTGCCTGCCCAGTTTAAAATAATGGAGAATGACAATTATGACGGGCAGTATAAAACCGACGAAACTTTAAGATACAGAAAAGAAGCCGACGGATTTCATCAAAACTTTTTAAACAGGTCTAATGAAGTTTTTAATATAGAAACCGTAATACAGCTCAATCAGACTCCTGTTGGCGGATCTGGAAGACGATCTTCAGAAGAATATGCCAAAAACAAAATGCGCGCAGTTTTAAGCGGTTTGGTAGAAATGAAAGCATCGAGTGAAGTTCCAGGCATTACTGTAGGAAACGAAGTGCGCGTATTGGGTGTCGACATGCAGTTGGAGAGCTCGTACCGTGTAACCCAAATTACGCACGTCTGCGATGACGGCGGCGGTTACGAAAACCACTTTACAGCCGTAAATTTTAACGGTTCTGTATTTTCTCCCGAGACTGATCCAGATTTAGTGCCTTACTGCAAGAGCCAGACCGCCATTGTAACCGCCAACGCAG
>Ga0160474_100030_pt1 | contig 214223 bp, 164 predicted proteins | sample HID1975K_E11MG_FD_108240 | JGI IMG/M metagenome (GOLD analysis project Ga0160474, IMG submission 108240) | Enriched soil microbial communities from UW Madison campus, WI, USA - HID1975K_E11 MG | ecosystem: Environmental > Terrestrial > Soil > Unclassified | place: USA: Madison, Wisconsin...
GGCTGCAATACGCGCCATGGATGCTTTGCAATCAGATGCAACGTAGCATCCAGAGCCTTGATTTTGCTCAACTTTTATCAAGAAAAGTTGATTAAGAAAAAGGTTCCTTTCTATTTAACAGAAGAAAATAAAATAGTCTTTCGTATTTATCCCCCTAACTTTTACGCTTGATCCCATAATAAGTATCTTTGGTATTTTTTGAGGCCAAAGACACCATCTAGCCTCGCGTAATTTTCTACAAATTTTATCTATTTATAGAAATATTTAATTATCAAAAGGTTATAATGGCTGTCCAAATACCTCTATTAGGCCATCTTTTTTCCATTATGAACACTTATATTAGCCACGCAAAAGCAGCAACATAACAGACGAACAATATGATGAACAACGTATTAAAAGCTATTTTCTTTCTTATAAGCATATTTACAGCGCATAGTTTGTTGGCCCAGCCAGGGAATAAAACACAATGGAGCAAAGACGGCTTAGCATATTACGAGATCGAACAGGGAAAAATAGTTGAAATAAAATTGCTCGATCCCAAGCAGTCCACAACCTACTTAGGAGAGACTTCTCTAACACCAAAAGATAGTGCTTCACCTCTAAAAATCAACCATTTTACCTTTTCGGCAGATAGAGATAAGGTCTTGCTATTTACCAACGCCAAAAAAGTTTGGCGTTATCGTACGCGTGGTGATTATTGGATCTATGATTTTGCTACAAAAAAGTTAAGCCGTATAGGCAGCACCCTGCAAACATCATCTTTAATGTTTGCAAAACTGTCGCCCGATGGAAAAAAGGTTGCTTATGTTAGTAACCATAATCTTTATTTAGAAGATCTATCTACACACGTTATTACCCCGTTAACCACCGACGGTACCGATCGGATTATCAATGGTACTTTCGACTGGGCTTATGAAGAAGAGTTTGGCTGCCGTGACGGCTTTCGGTGGTCGGCCGACAGTAAGCATATTGCCTACTGGAAAATAGACGCCCGTAACATACGCAACTACCTCATGCTCAACACAACGGACTCCACCTACTCGTTCACCATTCCGGTAGAATATCCAAAAGCGGGTCAAGACCCCAGTACATGCCACATTCATGTATTAAATATAAATAGCAAAGAGGATAAACGAATGTTAATTCCTGGAGACCCGATTCAACACTATATCCCGAGAATGGAATGGACGCTGGATGGGAAAGCTCTAATTGTACAGCAACTCAACAGAAAACAGAATGAAAGTAAGATTATACTGTGCCAAATTGATGATAGTTCTTCTAAAATAATTTACGAAGAGCAAGATGAAGCATGGATCGACATTAAATCGCGTTGGAACGATGATGATCCTAGCGGCTGGGAATGGATAGATCAAGGCCGTTCTTTTTTATGGGTAAGTGAGAAAGACGGCTGGCGCCACATTTATAAGATAGGCCTAAATGGCAAGGAAACTTTACTTAGCCCGGGAGATTACGATATTATAGAAATTGATTTGATAGACGAATCTGCAGAGAAAGTCTATTTTAGCGCCTCTCCAGAAAATTCCACGCAAAAATACCTGTATCAGATTAATTTAAAAGGAGGAACGGCCATGCGAATTTCTCCAACTAACGAATCAGGAACCCATAGTTATAAAATATCTCCCAACGGAAAAATAGCCGAGCATACTTTTAGCAACGCCATATCTTATCATTCTGGCGCTATTGTTAGTTTACCGGATCATAAAGAAAAACTCCCCCTTACCACGCAAAAAACATTGCCAGATGGCGCGCCGAAACCCGAATTCTTTAAGGTTACCACAGTGGATGGCGTTGAAATGGATGGGTGGATGACCAAACCGACCCATTTTGATCCCAGTAAAAGATATCCTATTGTTTTTTATGTGTATGGAGAACCGGCAGGGCAAACCGTAACGGACACCTACGGCATTGGATTCAATAGTCTATATGATGGAAGTATGGCAGATGACGGGTATATTTATGTGTCGGTAGAAAACCGTGGAGCACCAGCGCCAAAAGGAAGTGCCTGGAGAAAGGCCATTTACCGAAATATTGGTACTATCAATATACGTGATCAAGCCATGGCTGCCAAAGAAATATTAAAATGGACCTTTGTGGATTCATCGCGCGTAGCCGTATGGGGATGGAGCGGTGGTGGTTCTTCAACCTTAAATTTATTATTTCAGTATCCGGAAATTTATAAAACAGGTATTGCCATTGCGGCAGTAGGCAATCAATTAATGTACGACAATATCTATCAGGAACGCTATATGGGAGTACCCCAGGAGTCTCACGCAGATTTTGTAAAAGGATCACCAATTACGCATGCAAGAAATCTACAAGGAAACCTCTTATATATTCACGGAACAGCTGACGACAATGTGCATTACCAAAATGCCGAAATGTTAATTAACGAATTAGTAAAATATAACAAGCAATTTCAGTTGATGTCCTACCCTAACAGAAGCCACTCTATCTCGGAAGGTGAGGGCACCTCTCAACATTTATCTACTTTATTCACCAATTATCTGAGACAGTACTGCCCGCCAGGGGGGATATAAACAACAGTTCATGTGACAATTATGGCTTAATTAACAACAACAGGAATCAACAGCAAAAAAAAACGAAAAATGAGCTCCCCTTATAAAAAGTGTCTTTACATTATAAGCCTTTTCTTCTTGCCTTTCTTATGCGCCGCTCAGCTATTGCATCAAGGCAAACCTGTATTTACGCGGGCTGACTCGCTAAGAGGAACGCTAACGCCTCTACGCACCTGCTATGATATTAAGTATTATCATCTGGATGTTCAGGTAGATATCGACAAAAAATTCATCCAGGGAAGCAATCTATTTACATTTGAGGCCACCGAAGATTTTGAGAAACTTCAGTTTGAACTTTTTGCCAATCTCAGCATAGAGAGAGTAAGTTATCAGGGGAAAAACATCCCTTTTTCCCGCGAATTCAATTCAGTTTTTGTAAGCTTTCCGGAGAAAATCCGTAAAGGAAGTTTGGATTCTATGCGCGTATACTATTCTGGAGAACCTCAAATTGCCGTGAACGCTCCATGGGATGGTGGTTTTGTATTCACAAAAGACAGCAATGGAAAACCATGGGTATCTACTGCTTGCCAAGGTTTAGGAGCAAGTGTTTGGTGGCCCAATAAAGATCATCAATCGGATGAAGTCGATAGCATGTTGATCAGTGTTCGGGTACCAGAAGGGCTTACCAATGTTTCCAATGGCCGCCTAAGGAAAAAGGCTGAAGGGAAAGATGGATATACGCAATTTGATTGGTTCGTAGCAAATCCTATCAACAATTATAGTGTTTCATTGAATATAGGTGATTATGTACCCTTTACCGACATTTATCAAGGAGAGAAGGGTGCTTTAGATTTAAACTATTGGGTGTTAAGAGAAAATGTGAAGAAAGCGAAAAAATTCTTTCCTATCAATGTAAAACCAATGCTCAAGGCATTTGAACATTGGTTTGGCCCCTATCCGTTTTATGAAGACAGCTACAAACTCGTGGATGCACCGTATTTGGGAATGGAACATCAAAGCGCTGTAACGTACGGTAATCAATATCAAAATGGTTATTTAGGACACGATGGTTCTGGCACAGGATGGGGAATGAAATTCGATTTTATTATTATCCATGAAAGTGGGCATGAATGGTTTGGCAATAACATAACCTCAAAAGATTTAGCCGATATGTGGATACACGAGAGTTTTACCACCTATTCTGAATCGTTGTTTTTGGACTATAATTATGGAAAGCAAGCAGGATTGGAATATATACATGGTAATAGAACTCATACTTTAAATGATATACCTGTGCAAGGTCATTATGGAGTAAACAATGAGGGATCTGGCGATATGTATTTGAAGGGTGCCGTATTATTAAATATGATTCGTACGATTATAGATGATGATGAGAAATGGCGGGAGATTTTACGCGGTTTAAATAAAACTTTTTACCATAAAACAGTAAATTATGAGGATATAGTGAACTTCATCAGTGAAGAAGCGGGTAAAAACCTTCGTCCGGTCTTTGAACAGTATATTCAACACCCGAATATCCCAACCTTAGCATTTCGTTTTTTAGATGGTGTTTTACAATGCCGTTGGATAGCAGATGTACCTGATTTTAACATGCCAGTGAAGGTACGGATCAGAAAAGGCGAATATCAATTCATTGAACCAAATAGGTCTTGGAAATCGGTTGAACTACATGGGGTTACAAAAGATAATCTGGAAGTGGATACTTTTAATTTTTATATAGGGGTGCTAATAAACTAGCCCCCTATGATAATCTTATTTAACTGAAAATTTATAAATTGTTCGCGTTTTATAAGTATCCCCTGGCTTTAATACCGTGGACGGGAAATTAGTTTGATTTGGAGCATTAGGAAAATGTTGTGTTTCTAAACAAAAGGCAGAGCGGTACCCGTAATCTTTTCCTTCTTTACCATTATTCTGTCCGCCTTCCATGAAATTCCCACTGTAAAACTGAATACCAGGTTCTTCAGTAAGCACGTCCATTTGAACACCCGTTTTAGAACTGTAGATAATTGCGGCAGTATCCAATCTGCCTTTTTTATTTAACACAAAATTATGATCATAGCCCTTTCCTCTTTTAAGCTGTTCGTTGTCTTCATTTATACGCGCACCAATTAAAGCTACCTTTCTGAAATCAAAAGGTGTATTGGTGACATCCATCAACTCACCAGTTGGAATCAGTTTTTCGTCTACCGGTGTAATCTCATCCGCATTAATGATTAATTCAAGATCTAAAATGGTTGAATCGCCTTCTCCATTTAAATTGAAATAGGCATGATTAGTTAGATTCAAAACAGTTGTCTTGTCAGTGGTAGCGCTATAGTCAATCGCCAGGCTATTGTCATCGTTAAGCGTATAGGTTACACTCATATCAACGTTTCCTGGATAACCTGCCTCGCCATCCGGTGAATGATACGTCAATTTAAGCGTTTTGTCATCAATTTGCTCCGCGTTCCATATTTTATCATAAACCCCGTTCACACCTCCATGTAACGAGTTTTCTCCATCGTTCTGTTCTAACTGATAGGTTTTACCCTCCAACGTAAACGTAGCATTAGCTATTCGGTTACCGTAACGACCTACGATGGCGCCGAAGAAGGAAGTTCTATTTTCTTTAAATGTTTCTGCATCATCGTAGCCTAAAACCACATCTGTTAATCCACCCTTTTTGTTAGGCACTAACAAACTAACCAAACGGGCACCGTAGTTCGTGATAGTAGCCTTCCCATTATCATTGGATAAGGTGTAAAGCCTTGCTTCTTCACCGTCTATTTGCGCATTGAAACTTGCGGAGGCATTTTTGCTACCAGATGATTGTTGCGGTTGCTGATTACATGCGCTTAGTATTATAACGCCCAAGGTGCACGTGTAGATCATTTTTTTCATGATACTTTATCTAATTCGTTTTTTATCGTTTTCAACTACTATGGGCCAAGCTTTATTGTACCAGATCAGTTTTTCAATTCTTAATTTTGGCTTACTGGATCATGTATTATCAATTGCCCCAAATGTTGTTCAATAGCACTTCATTGTGTGTCAACAATAAAAATACTATTAATTTAAACTTATCCGGATTATTTCATCTTGATTTTAAGGATGTGAAATGAATATGGTGCTAAATTTTGCGTTATCTTCCTACCTTTCAATGTAATGAAACTTGTTTTCGGGCTAACTTGATGCGGCTTATCAATGCTGTTTACTGCATCCAGATCCGCGTTTAGTACAATATGCTCCACTTCTTTTGCTAAGTTCCCTTTTACTTGGACGTCAAAACTACCTTTTATGGCCAGTTTATTATGGTTAACGATCTTGATGATGACCTCCTTATTTGGTTCGTCTAGAACCGCTGAAGCATATAGGCCCTCTTGACCGTCAAGTACTTTATTTTCTAAATGTATCGGTATCACTACCGTCCCCTTATTATTCGAATACAGTTTTTGGACGTGGTAATTAGGAGTTCCGTAAGCACGGAGATTATCAACCCAAATCAAATCAGGTGTCCATTGCCAGCCGTCTACATGAGCAAAAAGAGGTGCATACGATGCCATCCCAACAACGTCCGCATTGCGTTCCAAACCTGTTAGAAATGCTGCTTCGGCTATAGCTGCCCTCCAATTATTTCTGTTGCCAGAACCAGCCGTCTGATCGGTATGCGCGGCATATTCGCCAGCAAAAATCTTTGGCCCCCCACGATCGTATGCATCATAACGATTGGCATGTGTTAAAAACCATTCAGGATTGCGGTAGTAGTGTTCATCTATAAAATCAACACGAAGCGCTCTCAACTTTTTATCAAGAAAATCAAAACGTTCGCCTTCCGGATCTGTACCGGAACTGGCTATAATCTTTATATTCGGATATTTCTCACGAAGCGCCTTTCTAAACACTTCCAATCGTTCAATATACTGCGGCCCCCAGTTCTCATTTCCCACCCCAAGCATTTTTAACTCAAAGGGCTGCGGATGCCCCATGTCAATGCGTAATTTCCCCCATTTAGAATTAACATCTCCATTGGCAAATTCTATTAAATCCAAAGCATCCTGTACGTATTCATCCAATTCCTCCAAAGGGGCGAGCTCTGCGGTATTAAACTGACAAGCCATCCCACAATTTAGGATAGGAAGCGGTTCGGCTCCAATATCTTCTGCCAGCTGAAAATATTCAAAGAATCCTAAGCCGAAGGTTTGATAATAGTCAGGCGTTAAGCGGTGTTTGAATTCGGTATTCCATCGATTAATAATGAGTGTACGATTTTCAATTGGTCCTACCGTTTTTTTCCACTGAAAGCGTGTAGCCAATTCACGTCCCTCTACGATACAGCCTCCCGGGAAGCGTAAAAAACCAGGTTTCATGTCAGCCAACAACTGCACCATATCAGCACGCAATCCTCCCGGTCTCCCCCTCCAGGTATCCTCGGGGAAAAGCGAAATCATGTCAAGATCCAAGATACCGGCTCCTTCAAACCAAACCCGCAATTGTGCCTTCGACGCTGTGTTAGTTGCCTGAAAGCTTACCTGTTGCTTTTGCCACCCTGATCCCGTATGATCCTGATTTGGCCTAAGAGAACCTTCACCTATTATAGAACCAGCTGTATCTACCAGTTCCAAGCGTAGAGCAATTCCTGGTCTTATCTGTTTATACAATATACTGAAGTCATACCGCAGTCCCCTTTTTACTCCCATACCCCGAAAGCCCTCATTCTGTAAACCTACTTTTTCTTTAGACAGGCTCGTGTTAACGCGCAGAAAGCGGGGATTGCTAGGTTTATCTTTTCGACTCAGTACCGAAAATGTTCCTTCGGTATTTTTCCCCAGTTTTTTCCATCCCATAAAAGGATCGGCAAATTCAAAGGACCTGTTTTTAATCAATTCCGCGTAAATTCCACCGTCGGCTCCCATATTAATGTCTTCAAAAAACACACCCCACATATGAGGGGATACATGGGCGGCGGGCTGATTAACCTCTACCGTAAAGTTTTTTTTTACCTGAGCGTTTAAACTGAGGCAACAAGCTAGTATAATAGCCGATAATATCTTATTACGAATCATTTTTCTCTTTTAATTACTGTGCCCGATTTGGCCTTCTTAATAGATTAATTTAACTCTAAAACAGCAATCGAAAATGGAGGTAATTTCACCGAAATTTGATTATTTTTAAGTTGTGCTCCCTTAAAAACTTCAGGTTTAATCTTGTCAGGTTTATCGAAAGAGTTAAAATCTCTCAACTTTTCTGAAGTCAACACGCTACCGCTAATATCCTTATAGTTTTTATCCATAACATCTACCATTATTTCCTGCTCGTTTTTCGGATCTATATTAACCAGTGATATATGTGTTTTACCATCTTTTGCAATGGATGCTGATACAGAAACAGCAGGAACAGACTCCTCATTAAAAGTTAACTCCTTACTATCCAACCGAATTGGAATAAGCCGAGCATCTTGATGCACTTTGTACATTTCCATAACATGATAAGTTGGTGTCAATAGCATTTTATCCCCTTCTGTTAGAATAACTGCCTGTAGCACATTAACCGTCTGCGCTAAATTCGCCATTCTTACCCGTTCGGCATGATTATTAAAGATATTAAGCGTCATCCCCGCAATCATTGCATCACGCATGGTGTTCTGCTGATAAAGAAATCCTGGATTCGTTCCTGGTTCTACATCGTACCAACCACCCCATTCATCAACCACTAAAGCAACTTTTTTCTGTGGGTCATATTTATCCATAATGGCAGAATGTTTCGTAACAAGCTCATTCATAAACCATGCAGATTGCATGGTTTTAAAGTACTGCTCATCAGAATACATTGTTGATGGGCCTTTTTTTTCCCAATTGATTACAGCGTAGTGATGAAGAGCTAGACCCTGTACCATATGACTGGGGATTTTTTTCATCAGTGTTTCAGTCCAGTTATAATCTGCACTATTGGCCCCTGAAGCGATACGAAATAGGGGGCCGGACATGAATGTTGCATACTTTCTATATACATCGGCATAGTAATCGGGTGTCATATTCCCCCCACAACCCCAAGCTTCATTACCTACGCCCCAAAATTTTACGTTCCAAGGCTTTTCTCTTCCATTTTCTACACGAAGATCCGACATCGGACTTTTGCCGTCGAAGTTCACATACTGTACCCAGTCCGCCAATTCCTGTACTTCACCGCTCCCAACATTTCCCGCCAAATAGGGTTCGGTTTCTATCAGTTCGCACAGATTTAGAAAGTCGTGCGTTCCAAAACTATTGTTTTCGGTTACCCCACCCCACCAAGTATTGACGATGCTGGGCCGTTTACCTTTAGGTCCGATACCATCTTTCCAATGATAGGTATCCGCAAAGCAGCCCCCAGGCCATCGCAGATTCGGAATATTTAAGTTTTTTAGTGCCTCCACCACATCATTTCTTAGGCCATTAGTATGAGGAACAGTAGTATTCTTTTCCCCTACGTAAATTCCATCATAAATACAACGACCTAGATGCTCCGCAAAATGCCCGTAAACATGCTTACTAATGATAGTAGTATCTTTGCCGGGAAGGAATTTTACAATATTTTGGCCCCAGATATTACTACTTGCCATCAGTATCGTAAATAAGATAATAAATGATTTTTTGTTCATAAGTTTTAATAATTGGTATCTAAATAATTGGCTATACGTCCACCGAAGATAGTAAATAATAAATAATTGTAAAAAGAACATTTAAAACAATAAAACCTTGTACAGCTAGTCCAAGCGGATGGTATCATTTAACTAGCTTTATAGGCTAACTAGCAGTGCGAATATAAGAGCTTTTTATTAAATGTTTTATTGACATTTAATAAAAAGCATCGCAACAATATCTATTTAAATACTTAATCGTTTAAACATACGATTCGTTTTGTAACATGATCTACTATTTTTTCGATTTGATAAAGCAATGAGAATTTAGCTATATTTATCCCTTTGATGCGTACCGGAGATTAACTTTTGTATAAATGATGATAATGGATATTACCTTACCGATCTAGATTACCCTAAAATTATGACGAAATATTCAAAACAAACACGCTTACTGGTTGCAGTAGACTGCATTATCTTTGGTTTCGATGGCGAAAGTCTTAAACTGTTACTCATTCAAAGAGGATTCGAGCCCGAAAAAAACAAATGGAGCCTAATGGGCGGATTCGTTGAGCCAAACGAAACTCCTGAAACCGCCGCTGCCAGGGTTCTCAAACAATTAACCGGTTTGGAAAACGTTTATATGGAACAGATGGAAGTTTTTGGCGAGCCGAATCGCGACCCAATCGAAAGAACCATCAGTATAGCCTATTATGCCCTTATCGACATTAGAAAATATAAAGATCAGTTAAGCAGAGAATATCGCGCAGAATGGATGCCATTAAAAGAAATACCCAAATTGATTTTCGATCACAACAGTATGGTGGAACATGCCAAGAGAAAATTACGCTATAAGGCAGCCCTCCATCCTATTCTTTTCGAATTATTACCAGAAAAATTTACCATACCTCAAATACTTATGCTATATGAGGGCGTTTATGATATTGTGTTAGATAAACGAAATTTCAATAGAAAGCTTTTGTCGACCGGTTTGTTGATTCGCCAAAAAGATAAAGACAAAGAAAACTCCAAAAAGGGAGCTTTTTATTATAAACTTAATAAGGAAACCTATAAAGATAAGATAAGCTCTTTCTTAAACTTCATACCGAATCCCTAGCTATCCCAGCTCTTATTCGACACATTTTTTCGATAATATTTTTTTATCTAAGAAAATAAATGTTATTTTGACACGAAATAACAGAAGAGATTGACAGACTGACCAATTAGTATTATAAACTCACAGCACTGTAAAGCTCTACATAAAGAATAAAAAATACGCTTTAGTATATGGACAATTCATATGTTATAGGGGTGGACTACGGTACGGATTCGGTACGGTCTGTCATCGTAAATGCGGGCAATGGTCAGGAGATAGCTTCCTCTATCTATTATTATCCAAGATGGAAAAAGGGGTTATATTGCGACCCTGCTATTAATCAATTTAGGCAACACCCGCTGGATTATATGGAAGGCTTAGAAGAGACTATTAAAGACTGCTTAAAACAGAGCGGGCAGCAAGTTGCATCAAACATAAAAGCCATTTCTGTTGATACAACGGGTTCAAGTCCCGTGGCAGTCGATAAAACAGGTACGCCTCTGGCACTACTTCCAGCTTTTCAGCATAATCCAAACGCTATGTTTGTTCTTTGGAAAGATCATACTGCCGTAAGAGAAGCGGACAAAATCAACAAAACAGCCAAAGACTTTGAGACAAACTATCTACAATACGTGGGCGGCATCTATTCATCCGAATGGTTCTGGGCAAAACTGCTGCATATTCTACATGAGGACAAAAACGTTGCCCGAAATATCTTCACTTGGGTAGAACATTGTGACTGGATCCCTTTTCTACTAACGGGAGGAAAAGATGCCTTGAATATAAAAAGAGGAGTGTGCTCGGCCGGTCACAAATCCCTCTGGAATGAATCATTTGGAGGATATCCTCCTAACGAATTCTTCTGCGCCATCGACCCCTTACTAGATGGTTATACGACCAACATTTCAAAAGACACTTATACTGCCGACAAAAAAGCAGGATATTTATGCGAGGAATGGGCACACAAATTCGGTCTAAGTACATCTGTGGTGATTGGCATTGGTGCCTTTGATGCACATATGGGCGCTGTAGGCGGACAGATTGAGCCTTATTATCTAAGCAAAGTAATGGGCACCTCCACTTGCGACATGTTAGTAGCTCCAATACATGAAGTGGACGGCATTTTAGTGGATGGCATATGTGGACAGGTAGATGGCTCTGTGATACCCGGGATGTTGGGTATGGAGGCCGGTCAATCCGCTTTTGGAGATGCATATGCCTGGTTTAAAAATCTGTTGATGTGGCCTCTGAAAAACCTCCTTCCGGCAGCTGACAACTCCACATTAGAAGGCCTAGTACATCAAGTGGAACAACAAATCATACCGGAGTTAAGTAGACTGGCAGAAAAAATAGAACCTACGGCACAGCTAGCTTTTGCTATCGACTGGTTGAACGGAAGAAGAACACCTGATGCCAATCAGGCACTTAAAGGTGCCTTTTTTGATCTCAATCTCGGTACAGATGCCGTACAACTTTTTAGGGCTTTAGTGGAAGCAACTTGTTTTGGCGCAAAAAGAATTGTCGATCGGTTTAACCAACAAGGTGTACCCGTCAAAGGGTTAATTGGTCTGGGTGGGGTTGCGCGAAAAGCACCTTTCATTATGCAAATGATGGCAGACGTAATGAACATGCCGATAAAGATCCATCGTTCGGAGCAGACCTGTGCCATCGGAGCAGCGATGTTTGCAGCTACCACCGCCGGTATTTATTCGAATATCGAAGATGCCATGGCAGCCATGGGACAGGGCTTCGATAAAGAATACCACCCTAACCCTCAGCGAGTGGAGATCTACAAACTACGTTATGAAAAATATAGGCAAATGGGCGCTATGATTGAGAATAACTTGACCTCGAAAACGAACACATTGATTCAACCTGCTTAAATAAATATGGCTAATCATCAAGACATAAGAGAAGCTGCATATGAAAGCAATATGCTCCTTCCAAAACTCGGTCTAGTACTCTTTACGTTTGGAAATGTAAGTGTGGCAGATCGCTCCAAGGGCCTCTTTGCGATTAAACCAAGCGGAGTACCGTATGAAAAACTGAAACCGTCAAACATGGTAATTGTTGATTTTGAAGGCAGTATCATCGAAGGTGATTTACGCCCCTCATCAGACACTAAAACGCATGCGGTATTATATAAGTATTGGGAAAACATAGGAGGTATTGTACATACCCATTCGACTTTCGCAACTGCTTGGGCGCAAAGCCAACGGGATATCCCCATATTTGGCACGACACATGCCGATCATCTTCCAATGGATATCCCCTGTGCTCCTCCAATGACTGATGATATGATCAAGGGCGATTACGAATACGAAACAGGCTTTCAAATTCTGAATCATTTTAAAGACAAAGGATTGAGTTACGAAGAAGTCGAAATGATCCTGGTAGGCAATCATGCGCCTTTTACATGGGGCAAAACGGCAGAAAAGGCCGTGTACAATAGCGCTGTACTGGAAACCGTCGCACAGATGGCGCTGTTGACTGAACAAATTAATCCCAATGCGCCAAGATTGAAAGATTCACTAATTAAAAAACATTTTGAAAGGAAACACGGGCCGGACTCCTATTACGGACAGCAGTTTTAAGTAATAAGTTTTAATGCGAAAAGAAAAGTAGATATAATTAGATAAGACACAAGTAGCAAGACACCAGGTCGGAGTGATCAGTAAACAGTGACAAGTAACGAGGAGCAACAACATGGACTGATTACTTAATATAAATTTTGATACTTGATACTAACAATAACGAATAACAAAACAATATATGTTAAACTTAAAAAAATTTGAAGTTTGGTTTATTACAGGAAGCCAAGACTTATACGGACCGGAAACGCTTGCACAAGCAGCTGACCATGCACAGAAAATTTCCGCTTATTTAAATGACCATCCACAGATTCCTGTAAATATCGTCTATAAACCAATTGTTAAAAATTCTGAGGAAATATATAACACCATTGTGGGCGCAAATACCACGTCTAGCTGTATAGGTATCATCACCTGGATGCACACTTTCTCTCCAGCAAAGATGTGGATCCGAGGGTTAAACACATTAAAGAAGCCTTTACTCCATTTACACACACAATACAACCGTGATATTCCCTGGGATAGTATTGATATGGACTTTATGAACCTTAATCAAAGTGCCCATGGCGATCGCGAGTTTGGGTTTATCGTGTCGCGTATGCGGATCGATCGCAAAGTGGTAACTGGTTTCTGGCAAGATGGGGATGTGACAAATAAAATCAATATTTGGACTAGAGCCGCTGCTGCCTGGCACGACTGGCAAGGAGCCAAATTCGTGAGATTTGGCGATAATATGCGCTATGTAGCTGTAACAGACGGAGACAAGGTAGAGGCTGAGATGAAATTTGGCTTCTCGGTAAACACCTATGCTATCGGCGATCTGGTCGCCGAGATAAATAAAGTGAGTGAAAAGGAAATCGCGAATCTCGTTCAGCTATATGAAAAGGAGTATACACTCGCAGATAATGCCAGAGAGAACGGTGCCCAGCGTCAACATGTGCTAGACGCAGCGAAAATTGAGATTGGCCTAAGGAAATTTTTAGAAGACGGAGGCTACAAAGGTTTCACCGATTCTTTCGAGGACCTGCACGGCATGGTTCAATTGCCCGGTATTGCCGTACAACGCCTCATGCAGGAAGGTTATGGTTTTGCCGGAGAGGGGGATTGGAAAACCCCTGCTTTAGTGCGTGCCTGTAAAGTGATGGCTTCAGGACTGGAGGGCGCCAATGCTTTCATGGAGGATTATACTTATCATTTTGATCCAGACAATGCAATGGTTCTCGGATCGCATATGCTGGAAGTGGATGCCTCTCTAGCAAAAGATAAACCTCGTTTAGAAGTTCACCCTCTGGGAATTGGTGGAAAAGCCGATCCTGCCCGATTGGTATTTAATGCCGCTGGGGGAAGTGCACTAAATGCCTCGCTGATTGACATGGGGAATCGATTCCGCCTCATTGTAAATGTTGTGGAAGGTGTGGACGTACAGAAAGAATTACCCAAATTACCTGTAGCGCGTGTTCTCTGGAAACCGTTGCCAGACATGAAAACGGCCTGTACCGCCTGGATTTACGCTGGCGGCGCTCACCATACGGTTTACAGCCAAAATCTCACAACCGAACACCTCGAAGATTTTGCCCGTATTGCGGGCATAGAATCCGTAAAAATCGATCGGAACACCAGGCTCGATCAGTTTGAAAACGAGCTGAAATGGAGCGAGGTTTTTTATCAGATCCAAAAATAAATTCCAAATCTTCGGTATTGGATGCTAGTTCTTGAGGTTAGGGCCTCCTGTAACGGTAATGATGATTGTATCAATATTATTATATTCAATAAGTGCGCACTACATAGATTCTGGCAGTAAATTGAGCTTTTATAGTTCTCTTTCAAATCTTCATTTTCTTGTCTTTGGAAAATCGAAATGAATATAGTAGAGACTATATAAATATTAAAATCTTCTATCACTATCAATAAAATATTACTAATTTTAAACAATAAAGATTGCATAAACCGAATTTTATTTTATACATTTGCAACCATTATTTCAATTAAGGAAAGATTCTCATAAAAATGAATGTATCGACGTTGTATATGAATGTTACCAAGCACACCTTTTCAGGCAGTGTTGTAATGCTATGTACAAAATCGATTGGCAGTAAACTTGTTTTGAGAGTCCGACGACCCATTATGCCCCGGGCTTGATTTCGAGGGCATACACACTTCACTCAACATACGATAACGGGTCCGGTTATTGTATCCATCAAAAAATAGTTAACAAAAAAATAAACAAAATCAAACAGTAGAGCAAAATACGTTTTGTTGTTTTGTTCTCTTGGGTCATTCTCTTTCAATGAATACTTCAAATTTTGTTGTTATTCCTGCAAATGAATCGCATGTCACATATGCGGAGCAGATTTGTAACGAAATGGCAGAATCTGCCAAAGCTCGTGGTACTGGCATTGCGCGCAGGAAACCTGAATATATTGCGAATAAGATGCTTGAAGGTAAAGCCGTAATAGCGCTTCACAAAGATGGCACTTGGGCGGGTTTCTGTTATATTGAAACGTGGAGCCATGGGGAATACGTGGCTAATTCAGGCCTGATTGTAAATCCTCAATTCAGGAAAGAAGGATTAGCCAAAGCCATAAAAAAACGGATTTTTGACCTGTCAAGAGAAAAATATCCAAAATCAAAAATATTTGGTTTAACAACAGGCTTTGCGGTAATGAAAATCAATTCTGATCTAGGTTATGAGCCAGTACCTTACTCGGAGTTAACACAGGATGAAGAGTTTTGGAAAGGTTGCCAAAGTTGTGTAAATTACGATATTTTAACGAGTAAGGATCGTAAAAATTGCATGTGTACAGCAATGCTTTGGGATCCAGTTGAAAAAGAAAGAGAGTTACGGCAAAAAATAGAACAAAAAGCAAAAGCAAAAGAACGCTTAAAACAAATGCAGAAAAAGCATTCTTTATTAAAACGTATTGAGTTAAGCTTAAGAAGAAGAAGTAAGATCGTTGCCACGTTGTTCTTAGCCTTTGAATAATATAATTGATCATTACAGCAACTATCTCTCCGGAAGAGACATTGCTGTCATTAAACATAAACATGAAAAAGAAAGTAGTATTAGCATTTAGTGGAGGTTTAGACACATCTTTCTGTGCAATTTATCTAACACAGGATATGGGTCTGGAAGTTCATTCTGTTATTGTAAACACAGGTGGTTTTTCAGAGGAGGAATTAAAGCAAATCGAATCACGTGCTTATGAGCTCGGTGTCACTTCACATGCTACAATTGACGAAACTGAAAACTATTACAACGATAGCATTAAATATCTCATTTTTGGCAATGTGCTTAAAAATGCTACTTACCCTCTTTCTGTAAGTGCCGAACGTGTATGCCAAGCCACGGCAATAGCCAACTATGTAAAGAAAATAGGGGCTAATTTTGTGGCACATGGTAGCACTGGAGCTGGTAATGACCAAGTGCGTTTCGACATGATCTTTAATATTCTCATACCTGGTGTAGAAATCATTACACCTATCAGGGATTTAAAATTAAGTCGTGAATCGGAGATTGACTATTTGCATAACCATGGAGTGGAATATAGTGCTGAGAAAGCAAAATATTCAATTAATAAGGGGATCTGGGGAACTTCTGTGGGCGGTAAAGAAACACTAACTTCGCATGAAACACTACCAGAAGAGGCCTGGCCCACACAGATAACTGAAACAGCCAGCAAAAGAATTACTATAGAATTTGAAAATGGAGAACCTATTGCTCTAAATGGAGAAAGAATTGGAGCTGTAAAAGTAATTCAGCAATTACAAGCAATTGCACAGCCGTATGGCATTGGCCGCGACATACACGTAGGCGATACAATCATAGGGATCAAAGGTCGAGTAGGATTTGAAGCGGCTGCACCCGTCATTATCATTAAAGCACATCACACACTTGAAAAACACACCCTTACCAAATGGCAGTTGAGTTGGAAGGATCAGTTAGCTTCTTTTTATGGCAATTGGATGCATGAAGGACAATTTCACGATCCCATTATGCGCGATATTGAAGCCTTTCTTAGGAGTTCACAGGAAACAGTTAATGGAAAGGTGTTTATTGAGCTAAACCCCCATCGCTTTAACATAATAGGTATTGAATCTAAAAACGACTTAATGTCCAGCAAATTTGGTAGTTATGGCGAGATGAACAATACGTGGACGGGCGAAGACGTAAAGGGATTCTCCAAAATCTTTGGTAATCAAGTGATGATTTGGCATAAAGTAAACCAGAAGTAGTAATAGGCAACCGACAAAGGTAACTCATAAAAAAATGAACAAAATTAAAGCAGGGATTGTTGGTGGAGCAGGCTATACAGGGGGAGAACTTCTGAGAATTCTCATCAACCATCCGCAAGTTGATATTGTTTTCGTTAACAGTAGTAGTAATGCCGGTAATCCTGTTTATGCGGTACATACTGATTTGATTGGAGACACCGACCTAACGTTTACGGATCAACTCCCGCAGAATATTGATGTGCTGTTTTTATGTGTTGGGCATGGAGCTGCAAGAACATTCTTAGCGGCCAACACCATTCCTAGCAACATCAAAATCATTGACCTCAGTCAAGACTTTAGATTAAAAGGTAATGCCACTAATTTTGTCTACGGTCTGCCGGAACTACAGCGGGAATCTATCAAAACCGCCCAGCATATTGCCAATCCCGGCTGTTTTGCTACTGCAATTCAGTTAGCTTTATTACCGTTAGCATCTAAAAACCTGTTAAATGCGGAGTTACATATCAATGCGACTACGGGATCTACAGGTGCCGGACAAGGCTTGTCAGCTACATCTCACTTCAGCTGGAGAAATAATAATCTTTCGATCTATAAAGCCTTTGAACATCAACACCTCCATGAAATAGGAGAAAGTTTGCTGCAGCTGCAGCCAACATTTGATCATCCCATTAACTTTATCCCACAGCGAGGTAATTTTACCCGTGGCATTCTTGCAAGTGTTTATCTTGACACCGATTTAAATGCAGAGGAAGCACAGGCTCTCTATGAAGAGTATTATCAAAGCCATCCGTTTACACATGTGAGTGGATCAAATATTGATCTAAAACAGGTGGTCAACACCAATAAAGCGTTGATCCACATAGAAAAACACGAGAACAAACTCCTCATTATTTCCATTATAGATAATTTATTAAAGGGAGCGAGCGGACAGGCAGTACAAAACATGAATCTGTTGTTTGGGCTGGAAGAAACCTCAGGTTTGCGGCTGAAAGCTTCCGCATTCTAAGGCAAACTTTATTACTATTTTTTAAACACTGGCTTAAGTAACCTATTGAGCACCTACTAATCAAAAGGGAATGAAATTATTTGACGTATATCCAATAAATCCAATAGAAATTGTTAAAGGGGATGGTTCCTACGTTTACGATTCAAAAGGAGAAGAATATTTAGATTTATATGGCGGGCATGCTGTTATTTCAATCGGTCATGGCCATCCGCATTATGTACAAAGACTAACTGATCAATTAAATAAATTAGGGTTCTATTCCAATTCAATTGAAATACCGCTCCAAAAGCAGCTCGCAGAATTGCTGGGAAAGGTATCGGATAAAAAAAACTACCAGTTATTTTTATGCAATTCGGGAGCTGAGGCCAATGAAAATGCGCTTAAGTTGGCTTCATTCTATAATGGCCGCAAAAAAGTTATCGCCTTCAAAGGAGCCTTTCACGGGCGGACCTCGCTTGCCGTTTCGGCTACAGATAATCCAAAAATTATTGCCCCTGTAAACGAAACCGAGAACGTCGTTTTTCTACCGTTCAATGATGAACAAGCGTTAGAAGATGCATTTAATCAATATGGTGAACAAATTTCATCGGTTATTATAGAAGGTATACAAGGTGTGGGAGGCATACGCGTTGCTACTGATAGTTTTCTTAAAAAAATACGCTCACTTACTACGCAGCACGATACCATTTTTATTGCCGATTCAGTGCAATGTGGTTATGGCCGCTCGGGTAAGTTTTATTCGCATGACCACGCGGTCGTTGAGGCCGACATTTACAGTATGGCAAAAGGCATGGGTAATGGTTTTCCCATTGGAGCCATCGCTATCTCTTCAAAGATAGAACCGTGGTTCGGTGAATTGGGCACTACCTTTGGCGGTAATCACCTGGCGTGTGTCGCCGCACTAGCGGTACTGGAAACCATAGAGAAAGACGGCTTGATAGCAAATGCCGAATCCGTAGGTAACTACCTCATGCATGAACTTAAAAATTTTGATAGAGTGGAGGAAATTAGAGGTAGGGGATTGATGATTGGCATTGAGCTTCCGGAAGAACTGGCTCAAGTAAGAAAAGACCTTCTATTTAAAAATCATATCTTTACCGGTGAGGCTAAACCCAACGTCATCAGGTTACTGCCGGCGTTGAATATAACAAAGATAGAGGCTGATAGATTTCTCGAAGCTTTAAAAGAAAGATTAAGTACATACTAAGTAAAATTTAACTGTTCTATTAAATAAAAAGCAACCTGCTATGAATAATTTTTTCTCCGTTTCTGATGTAGATAACCTATCCGCCATCGTTAAGGAAGCGCTGGAATTAAAAGCTAATCCAAACGCGTTTAGAACATTAGGAAAGCATAAAATGCTTGGTCTTGTATTCTTAAACCCAAGCTTACGCACTCGATTAAGCACGCAAAAGGCCGCCATGAACCTTGGTATGGATGTTATGGTTATGAATATGGATAAAGATGGTTGGGCATTGGAAACGAGAGATGGGGTGGTAATGGATGGCACTACCGTAGAACATATCCGGGAAGCCGCCGCCGTAATGGGTGAGTATTGCGATATTTTAGGTTTACGCTCTTTCCCAAGCCTCAAAGACAGAAAAGAAGATTACAGCGAAGATCTATTCAATAAATTTGTTAAATATTGCAAGAAACCGGTAGTGAGCCTGGAAAGCGCCACCAGACACCCGCTGCAAAGTTTAACTGACTTAATCACAATCATAGAGCATACGACAGTCACTTCTGGTGAGGTAAACGGTAAACTTCAGGAAGTAAGCGCTGTACCAAAAGTTGTGTTAACGTGGGCTCCTCATGTTAAGGCATTACCACAAGCCGTACCGAACTCGTTTTCAGAATGGATGTGCCGCGCACAGGCCGAAGGTCTATTGAATTTTACCATTGCACATCCAGCGGGATACGAACTCGATGAATCGTTTACAAAAGGTGCGACAATCACTTCTGACCAGCAAGAGGCTTTAAAAAATGCCGACTTCGTTTATGTGAAAAACTGGTCGAGCTATAACGAATATGGGAAAATATTAGTTTCTGGAAGAGACTGGATGCCCGATGCCGCCAAGTTAGCAGTTAGCAATCAGGCAAAAATCATGCATTGTCTCCCGGTGAGAAGAGATCTCGAATTAGCTTCAGAATTATTAGATAGCCCTAACTCTCTGGTAATCAAAGAAGCGGGAAATCGCGTGTGGGCAGCACAGGTCGTTTTAAAGAGGATATTAGATGTACATAAAGGATAATCAGCAGATAATACGCTAATATTCTTTGGTTATATGGCAAATGGAAAAGCTTAGCATTATTAAGATAGGTGGTAATATTTTAGAGAACGAAACACTCTTGAAGCGCTTTGTTCATACCTTTTCGGCACTTGAAGGAAAGAAAATATTGGTACATGGTGGCGGAAAGATAGCCAGTCAGATTGCTGGAGATTTAGGGATAGCGGCAAAAATGGTTGATGGAAGAAGGATTACGGATGCAGAAACATTAAAAGTGGTTACCATGGTGTATGCCGGCCTAGCCAATAAAAATGTAGTAGCCCTATTACAAGCGTATAAATGCGATGCCATTGGTCTCAGTGGCGCTGATGCCAATGTGATAAAAACAGTTAAGAGACCGGTAAAAACAATTGATTACGGCTTTGCCGGTGATATGAGACCCGATTCTATAAACACAAAAAGAATCCATGATTTACTGGAAATCGGTTTGTGTCCCGTTTTTTCTGCAATTACACACAACGGTGAGGGACAACTGCTTAATACCAATGCAGACACTATTGCCTCTACCCTAGCAACTGGTTTAGCAGCCATCTATGATGTTTCGTTGATTTATTGCTTTGAGAAAAAAGGCGTACTGCAAGACATTCATGACGAAACATCCATTATCTCTAAAATAGACTCTTCTAACTATAAGCACTTAAAACAAAATGGGATTATTTCTGATGGGATGATACCAAAGTTAGATAATGCTTTTGAGGCGCTATCAAAGGGAGTAGCAAAAGTGATCATCAAACATGCAGACGATTTGCTTGACATGCATGCGGGTACCACTATTAGCTAGTAGCAAGCAACATACTAAACAAATAAATTATGCCTAAAATCACTATCATAGGAAGCGGAAATATTGGTTTATCACTGGCCAACGGCCTGATAAAAAAACAATATTGTCAGGCATCAGATATCGTGCTTACGAGACGTAGTATTAGAAACATGTCTGAGGAATTATCGAAAGGCTTTAATATTACAGATGACAACGCTGCAGCGATAAAAGATGCGAATATTATTGTGTTGGCAGTACTACCGCAGCAACTTGATCATGTATTAGACCAAATACATGCTGCAGTAGACGTGGAAAATCAGTTGCTTGTTTCCGTTATTTCGGGAGTAAGCTGCCAAGATATCCGTAACCGACTAGGAGATAACACTCAGGTTATCCGTGCTATGCCCAATACGGCAATCGCGATAGGACAATCAATGACCTGTATCGCGTCTGACAAAGCCACCAAAGAACACATGGCAGAAGTAAGTCGCCTATTTGAAACCGTTGGTGCCGTGGTTACGATAAACGAAGATTTGATGACTTCGGCAACAGCCTTATGTGCTTGCGGTATAGCTTTCTTCTTAAGGAGCATCCGAGCCGCGTCACAAGGTGGCGTAGAAATTGGTTTTCATGCACATGATGCTTTAAAAATGGCTATCCAAACAGCAAAAGGAGCTGCTGATCTGTTATTGCAGATGCAAAGTCATCCCGAAAGTGAAATTGACAAAGTCACTTCTCCAAAAGGTTGTACGATTGCCGGACTGAATGAAATGGAACATCATGGATTTAGTTCGGCCTTCATCAAAGGGATTAAACTATCGGCCATAAGAGCAGGTGGACTATATAAAGATTAACTATGGAGTATTTAGTAAAGGATAGTATTTCGTTATTAGAAGAATTAATCAAAACACCGTCTTTTAGTAAGGAAGAAAAACAAACAAGTAACATTATCGCCCACTTTTTTGAATCGAGAGGTATCTCTGTACAGAGGGATGCTAACAACGTGTGGGTCTATAATAAGTTTTATTCTTCCCAAAAACCAACTATCCTTTTAAACTCACATCATGATACTGTCAAACCGAATGCGGGATATACACGAGACCCATTTGAACCTTCCGTCCTTGATGGTAAAATATATGGTTTAGGAAGCAATGATGCGGGAGGACCCTTAGTTTCTCTAATTGCCACTTTTTTACATTTTTATGCCACTGAAAATCTGCAATATAATTTCTGCTTGGCAGCAACTGCCGAAGAAGAAATATCAGGAAAAAATGGCATTGAGCTTATCCTACCGGCATTAGGTTCTCTTGATTTTGCCATTGTAGGCGAACCGACACTCATGCAGCTGGCCATTGCCGAGAAAGGTTTAATGGTTTTAGATTGCAAAGCTCATGGTGTATCCGGGCATGCAGCAAGAAATGAGGGAGAAAATGCTATCTATAAAGCTATGAAAGATATTGAGTGGTTTAAATCGTATAAATTCCCCAAAGAATCTGAAGCTTTTGGACCGATAAAAATGAGCGTAACCATGATCGATGCAGGTTCTCAACACAATGTAGTTCCAGCAGTATGCTCTTATGTAGTGGATATTAGAACAACCGATGCCTATACCAATGAGGAATTGCTTGCTATTATCAATACACATGTATCGTCAGATGTAATCCCACGGTCAACCAGGCTTAGCCCTTCTTCCATCAGTAAGAATCATCCAATAGTTAGTGCCGGAATAGCTTTGGGCAGAAAGACCTACGGTTCCCCTACCATGAGCGATCAAGCGCTACTTCCCATCCCTTCATTAAAATTAGGCCCTGGAGATTCCGCTCGATCTCACAGTGCTGATGAATTTATTTATCTTAGCGAAATAGAAGAGGGAATTACCCTATATATTGCAATGCTGAATAGCGTAGTATTATCATAGACTTTACAAACCTTAAATCGAAAAGAATGAAATTGTGGCAGAAAGACACTGTAGTAGAGCCATCCGTTGAAACATTTACAGTTGGACAAGACCGTGAATTAGATGTTCATTTAGCTCCTTTTGACGTTTTAGGATCTTTAGCCCATACACAAATGCTTGCCAGCATTGGTCTATTGACGCAAAAAGAACTTCAAAGCATACAAAAAGAGTTGAAGCAAATGTATCGTGAAATTGAAAATGGCAACTTTGTAATCGAGGAGCATGTGGAGGACATACATTCGCAAATTGAGCTTTTACTTACACAAAGAATTGGTGAAGCAGGAAAGAAAATACATAGCGGCCGCTCAAGAAATGACCAGGTTCTGGTTGATCTGAAACTATATTTCCGCAGCGAAATACAACAAATTGTTCACAATACCCAAACACTGTTTGAATTACTGATAAAACTAAGTAATCAATACAAAAAAACACTTATGCCCGGGTATACGCACCTGCAGATCGCCATGCCATCCTCCTTTGGTTTGTGGTTTGGGGCCTATGCGGAAAGTTTAGTGGATGATCTGGAACTGATGCTAGCCGCATGGAAAGTGTGTAATAAAAATCCTTTGGGATCAGCAGCAGGCTATGGGTCTTCTTTTCCTTTAAACAGAACCTTAACTACAGAATTACTTGGTTTCGAGACTTTAAACTTCAACGTAGTATATGCACAGATGGGAAGAGGGAAAACCGAACGCATACTGGCACAAGGTATGAGCGCTATTGCTGCAACGTTGGCTAAGATGTCAATGGATGCCTGTCTTTATATGAGCCAAAACTTTGGTTTCATCAGTTTTCCTGATGAGCTAACAACAGGCTCGAGTATTATGCCACACAAAAAAAATCCAGATGTATTCGAATTAATCCGTGCACGCTGTAATAAGATACAGGCATTACCCAATGAAATAGCACTCATGACAACGAACCTACCTGCTGGTTACCATCGTGACTTACAGCTATTAAAAGAGAATTTATTTCCCGCATTCAGATCATTAAATGAGTGTTTACAGATACTTGTTTTGATGCTGGAGAGCATTCGGATCAACGAAAACATACTCAGCGATCCGAAATATGATTACCTATTTAGTGTGGAAGTAGTGAATAACGAGGTATTAAAGGGTGTTCCATTTAGAGAGGCTTATAAAAACATCGGCATGTCTATAGAAAACAAGACCTTTCAACCCATAAAAGAAGTGAATCATACCCACGAAGGAAGTATCGGTAATCTGCAGAATAAAGAAATAAAGAACCTTTTCGAAAAAGTAGTAGCCTCCTTTGGATTCAATAAAGTTGACAACGCCCTAAAAGAATTGTTAAAGTAGTCTCTAAAAGGTATAAGGAAAAAGTGTTAATGAACCTTTTTCCTTATACCTTTCGAATGATTAGTCTTTCACTAACGTTCCAATAACCTCGCCATTGGCCAAACGAGCAAGGTTACCTGTTTTATTCATATCAAATACAATGATAGGCAATTTATTCTCCTGACATAATGTAAACGCAGTCATATCCATTACATTTAGTCCTTGATTATAAACATCCTGGAAAGTAATCTGATCAAATTTTGTAGCATTAGGATCCTTTTCTGGATCTGCCGTATAAATACCATCAACACGTGTTCCTTTCAGCACTACATCAGCGTTGATTTCTATTGCTCTTAACGAAGCCGCAGTATCAGTGGTAAAATACGGATTGCCGGTACCAGCACCAAAAATAACAATACGTCCTTTTTCTAAATGCCTTACGGCTCTACGACGGATAAACGGTTCACATATCTGCTCCATTTTTATTGCAGTTAGTAATCTCGTTTTCATACCTGCCTTTTCTAAGGCATCTTGTAGTGCCATACTATTAATAACAGTTGCCAGCATCCCCATATAGTCCGCCTGAACACGATCCATTCCCGCTTTTTCAGCACTTAAGCCTCTATAGATATTCCCCCCTCCTATTACAATGGCTATTTCAACTCCTTGATCATAAACTGTTTTAATATCTTGTGCATATTGCGCAACACGATCGATATCTATTCCATATTGTTTATGACCCATGAGGGCTTCACCGCTTAGTTTTAGTAGGATACGTTTATATTTCATATGTATTTATTTTTTTCTATCTGGCTAAATAAAAAGAAACCTATATATGTCTCTATAGGTCTTTGGTTTTTTTATCAGGAAATTAATGGTATTATAAAAAGAATAGCAATGGCTCTCTTTGTATCTTTTCTTTTCAGGAATATTGCCTTTTAAGAATTTCACTATTCAATTTTTTGGGTTTGATGCGGCAAAACAATCGCCTTGTCTACCGGGCAGCAATAAGAATCGCCCGCCAAAGATATTAAAAATTCGCAATATCTGCCGATACGTTCGTGTTGTCTTTATAACAATTTAAACACATTTCTTATTTTGCAAGCAATATTTCCTTTCTATTGTCAGAAAAATGATCTCACCTCTCGAATTATAAAGCGTCTTTTAGCTAGAAAGTATAAACTGAACCGCAGGAGATACAATCAAAACAAAAGAAGAGATAGATGAAAATCAGTAACAAAAGAATAGCAAAAAACGTCACCGAATTGTATTTAGAAAAAAAGGTATGATTGTTGTTATTTACGTAAAAATAATTTATCACTAACCTTTATAGGATATATGACTACTATTAGATTAAACCTGTTGGCATTTCTTGTGATGCTATCAAGCATATCAGTTGCTCAAAATCTTCCACAAGAAAAGGAATTAGACGTGCCCTATGTTGCCAGCAAACCAGAGGTTGTAAAAGCTATGCTAACAATTGCAAATATTGACAGTACTGATATTATATACGATTTAGGTTGTGGAGACGGAAGAATTGTGATCACCGCAGCAAAAGAATATGGCGCTAGCGGCGTTGGTGTCGATATTGACCCAAACCGTATCCAAGAAGCTAATGAAAATGCCGAGAGAGAGAATGTCACTGACAAAGTAAAATTTATTGAGCAAGATCTTTTTGACGTTGATTTCAGTAGCGCTTCTGTCGTAACGCTTTATTTACTCCCTTATGTAAACTTGAAGTTAAGGCCCAAACTATTAGAACAACTAAAACCTGGCACCAGAGTGGTATCCAATGAGTTTGATATGGGTGATTGGAAACCTGAAAAAGAAATAAAAGTAGGAGAATCAACTATTTATTTTTGGGTTATTCCCGAAAAATAAAATCCAACACAACATGATATTACCTTCTGATTAACTAAATAAGCTTAACTTTGCCCTTATGGCGGGCATTTATTTTCACGTACCTTTTTGTAAACAGGCATGTCATTATTGTGATTTTCACTTTAGCACTTCCATCAAGCATAAAGACGAGATGCTTCAATGCATGGTGCAAGAACTTAAACTTCAGGCTACTTATCTAAGTAAAAAAATAGACACCATATACTTTGGCGGCGGCACACCCTCTCTCTTAGAGGCTTCTGAAATCAATCTACTAATTGACGAGGTGGCCAAATATTTTGATATCAATCCTACTCATGAAATAACATTAGAAGCTAATCCGGACGATTTGGACCATAAGAAGATCCAATTACTCAAACATACTCCAATCAATAGATTTAGTATTGGCATACAGTCATTTTACGAAGAGGATTTAAAATGGATGAATAGGGCGCATAACGCGCAAGAAGCAGAAAGCGCCATTAAGCGCGTTCAAGATATTGGATTTGAGAACATAACCGCTGATTTGATTTACGGATTCCCTCTTTTATCCGATGAAAAATGGCTCAATAATATCCATAAACTTATATCACTTGAAATCCCCCATATCTCTGCTTATGGTATAACCATTGAGCCGCGCACTGCTTTGGCTCATCATATCAAAAACGGAAAGCAAAAAGCAATGGATGAAGAACAGAGCGCGCAACAATTTCTTTTATTGATGGGAGTATTAGCCGATTCTTCCTATGAACATTATGAAATTTCAAATTTTGCACGGCCCAATTGTTATGCTATCCATAATACGAACTATTGGAAATCACAACCGTATTTAGGAATTGGACCTTCTGCTCACTCCTTTGATGGGTCGCGGAGACAATGGAATGTGAGTAATAATGCCAAGTATATGTCGTCCATTCTTAAAATGCATATCCCCGCCGAAGTTGAGATATTAACAACAACAGATAAAGTCAATGAATATATCATGACATCACTGCGAACCATGTGGGGTCTGGATCTGAACCACCTGACACAACTATATGGTAGTGAAACGAGCAGTGCAATTGCAATAAGGTCAAAAGAATTTATAGAAGAAAAAAAAATATTTGTGGATAACGATCGTCTTAAACTTACAAAAGAAGGTAAATTGATTGCAGATTTTATTGCTGCCGAACTTTTTATGGATGAAGAAGATAGGTCGAAATAACGATTTGACATAGGACGAGATGATTATTTGAATCAGTAAAGACTCTCTACCTACCGCAGATAGACGGCTGATCATTAGAAAACAAGCAGATGAAAACAAAGAAAAACAAGAAACATATTCTTCCTATTCACAATCAAGTTATCTGGATCGTAGGCGGATCATCCGGTATAGGAGAAGGTCTCGTATATTATTATGCTGCATTGGGTGCAAAACTTATCATTTCGGCCCGATCAACGGATAAATTATATCATGTCAAAACTTCCAGTAAAGGAAACCCCATGAATATTCACGTCCTGCCAGTTGATCTAGAGAATACCGCGTCACTGCAAAATAAAGCAGAGGAGGCTCTTCGCATTTTTGGACGGATCGATACGCTGATCTTGTCTGCCGGAGTTACACAAAGGGCACTTGCTATTGAAACTTCTTTGCTCACTGCGCAGAAAATCATGAACATCAATTATTGGGGGCCTGTAGCTATTACACAAGCTGTTTTACCTGCAATGCTTAATAGAAATTATGGACACATCGTTGTGATGAGCAGTTTAATGGGTAAGATAGGCACCAGGTTTCGCTCGTCATATGCAGCTTCCAAGCATGCTTTACATGGATATTTTGAGTCTCTGAGACCAGAGATTTACGACAATAACGTGCATATAAGTATGGTATGTCCAGGCTTTGTTAATACAGCTCTGGGAGAAAAAGCACTGAAAGGAAATGGTGAGCTTTACGGGAAGAAAGATACTGTCCATAGCGAGGCAATGAGCGTTGAACAATTTATAAAACGAGCGATGCCGCACCTAGCGAAGCAAAAAGAAGAAGTATTTATTGCTGGTCGTGAAATCAAAGTCATCTGGGCCAGCAAATACCTTCCCGGAAAACTATTTCGGAAAAAACTCAGAGAAGCAAAGGTTATTTAGTTGGTAAATTCAAAAATAAAAAGTAAAAAGGTTAAGAATATGCCTGCAAGTACCGCTGTCCGTACCACTTATAACGTACCACTTAAAGCCTTGTGCAACAAATAATCCATTATTTTACCCGTAGCACCGGCTTGCTGCTGTACATACAAATAAGACCTTTGCCCTGCTTCCTTTTTGAAGGCAGGATCTTGCATCTGTTCAAATACCTCCACTAAATCCTGCAAATTATGCACACTAAAAGCAGCTTTTGCTCCAATTAAATCCTTAGCTTCCTGAAATTTGTGATATGCCGGACCGAATATAACCGGAACTCCATAGGTAGCTGCTTCGAGGATATTATGGATACCTGCTCCAAACCCACCTCCTATATAGGCTACATCTGCATATCGGTATAAATACGATAACATTCCCATATTATCTACTATCAGGACAGCATTTTGCTCCGCTTCAACATGTTGGATGTCCGCATTTATGGCAGAAAACCGAATGCTCCCTTTAAAACGGCTCTCAATTTCCAGTAAATGTTCGTCATTTATTAAGTGCGGTGCTATAATTATTTTCCATTCAGGATAAATCTGCCTTAAAGACATAATCAGTTCTTCATCTGGCAACCATGTGCTTCCAGCAACCAATACTTTGCTTTGTCCTACAAATTCCGAAACAACCGTTACCGGCCTATCCTGCCGGGATAAATTTGCTACTCTATCAAATCGGGTATCACCGGTTAATGAAACGTTGTTTAATCCTATGCGATGAAGCAGCGATACGCTTTCCTGGTTTTGGGCAAAATAGTGTGTTACATAGGTTAACGTCGTACGAAATATGCCTCCATACCATTTAAAATAACTCTGCCCTTTTCTGAATATAACGGAAACCAGGTATAGCGGTATATGCCGTTGATGAAGCGTTTTAAAATAATTATACCAGAATTCATATTTTACTACAAAAACTTCTTCCGGATTGATCAGATCAATAAATTTTCTGGCATTTCCGGGAGTATCCGCAGGAAGATAGAACACATAATCCGCTTTCGTATAATTAGCCCTAACTTCATATCCAGAGGGCGAAAAAAAAGTAGCTATAATCCGTTTTTCTGGAAAATGCTCTCTATAGGCTTCCAACACCGTGCGTCCTTGTTCAAACTCGCCCAAAGAGGCAAAATGAAACCAGGTATGTTTTTTTGACCTATCTATTTTTTCTTCTATTCGTTCAAAGAGCCCTTTCCGCCCATCTCTCCACTTTTTCACTCTATGGTTAAATCGTGCAAAAATAAAAACAAATATTTGTCCTAAAAAGATACTCAGATTATAGATAATCCACATATTGCGGTAGGGTTTATTTTACAAATGAATGAGGTTTTGTTCCGTAATTGTACCTCTCAAGAAAGGGCAATTATATTCAATTTGTTTATCTTCGCCAAAGAATATTCCACAATTATTGCAGAACATGTCAAGACAGCGTATACTTATTACAGGAGCAGCAGGATTCTTAGGATCGCATTTATGCGATCGGTTCATTAGAGAAGGTTTTCTAGTAATAGGAATGGATAACCTGATAACAGGTGATTTACGAAACATTGAACATCTATTTAAATTGGAAAATTTTGAATTTTATAATCATGATGTTTCTAAATTTGTCCATGTGCCGGGCTCTTTAGATTATATATTGCATTTTGCTTCTCCAGCCAGCCCTATAGATTATTTGAAAATACCTATCCAAACACTCAAGGTAGGTTCTTTGGGCACTCATAATTTGTTGGGACTGGCACGCGCAAAGAAATCACGCATTTTGGTAGCCTCTACTTCGGAAGTTTATGGAGACCCCTCTGTGAGCCCACAGTCGGAGGAATATTGGGGCAACGTGAATCCGGTAGGTCCACGAGGGGTATACGACGAAGCAAAACGTTTTCAAGAAGCGATCACAATGGCCTATCATACTTTTCATAAGCTAGATACACGCATTGTAAGGATATTCAACACGTACGGACCTAGAATGCGTTTAAATGATGGTAGGGTGCTACCTGCCTTTATTGGACAAGCCTTACGGGGCGAGGATTTAACGGTCTTTGGTGATGGTTCTCAAACACGATCTTTCTGCTATGTAGATGATCAGGTGGAAGGTATATATAGGCTACTGATGAGTAACTACGTACTCCCGTTGAATATAGGAAACCCCGATGAAATAACCATTAAACAGTTTGGTGAAGAAATCATCCGATTAACTGGTACGAAACAAAAACTAGTTTACAGAGATTTACCGATAGATGATCCCAAACAACGTAGACCCGATATTGCCAAAGCAAAGGAAATTTTAGGTTGGACACCCAATGTTGATCGTTCGGAGGGATTAAAAAAAACATATGAATATTTCAAGTCATTGCCAGAACAGGAAATAAAACATAAAGATTTTACGTATTATAACAAGCACTAAAAATCAAATGAGCAAAATATTAGTTACCGGTGGCACCGGTTATATCGGTTCTCATACCGTAGTAGAATTACAGGATGCGGGTTATACCCCGGTTATTATTGATAATTTATCCAACTCCTATAGCGGAGTACTGAAACAGATAGAAACCATTACGGGTTATGCGCCCGAATTTCATGAGTTTGATCTGTGTGATGAAGTAAAAGTAAAAGAATTTGTTCAAAACAATCCGGATATAACTGGAGTTATCCACTTCGCCGCTAGTAAAGCTGTAGGCGAATCGGTAGTAGAACCAATAAAATACTACCGGAATAACTTTTTCTCACTCGTTAATCTGTTAAACGCTTATAAAGGCAAAGATGTAAATTTTGTTTTTTCGTCTAGCTGTACAGTGTATGGCCAACCCGACGAGTTACCCGTTACAGAAGATGCACCTGTGCAAAAAGCAGAATCTCCTTATGGAAATACCAAACAAGTGGCGGAAGAAATTTTAAGTGATACAGCTAAAGCATTCGATAATTACCACATCATTGCCTTAAGATATTTTAATCCGGTAGGTGCACATAAGAGTGCGTTAATTGGTGAACTCCCCTTAGGTGTTCCGCAAAATCTAGTACCTTTTATTACACAGACAGCTATCGGTAAACGAGAAAAGATCACAGTATTCGGAGATGATTATGACACTCCTGATGGCTCCGCAATAAGAGATTATATTCATGTGGTAGACTTAGCTAAAGCACATGTAGCTGCCATAAAACGTTTGGAGGATAAAAAGGCTTCAAACAATTATGAAGTTTTTAATATTGGCACCGGTAACGGATCTTCTGTACTGGAGATCATCAAAGCATTTGAATCATCCACGGGCGTAAAATTAAATTATCAGATTGGCCCCCGCCGGGCAGGAGATGTTGAAAAAGTGTGGGGAGATGTTTCCAAATCAATAAGAGAACTTGGCTGGACAGCTACATTAAATATTGAAGAAATGATGCGTTCCGCATGGGCATGGGAAGTTTATCTGAAAGAGCAAAATCCTTTTGGTTAATTTAATAACAGAATTGTGGTATGGATTTGGATACCTTTCAAACTTATCACTACAAGTAAAAATAAAATTCACCCTGGAGTGGAAAATCAGGTAGTATCTAAATGAATAAGAATACGAAAAACAAATTATTCAAATGAAACCTGCATAAATTACTATAAACAAAAGGTTATAAATAATTTATGCAAGCTTCATTACCATTGAAAAAACAAACCGAGTGCAACGAGCTCATTTATACCAATGAAAACACACGCTCATAAATAATTATTCAAATGAAAATCATTATTACTGGAGGAGCCGGATTTATCGGTTCGCATGTGGTACGCCGTTTTGTAACTATGTATCCACAGTATCAGATTATCAATCTAGATAAACTTACTTATGCTGGCAATCTGGCAAACCTAAAAGATATCGAAGCGTCTGCAAACTATTCTTTTGTAAAGGGTGATATCACGGATGCAGTTTTTATAGATCGTTTTTTTGAGAGCGAGCAACCCGATGCGATTATCCATCTAGCGGCTGAGTCGCATGTGGACCGATCTATCAGCAATCCGCTAGCATTTGTACTGACTAATGTAGTAGGCACGGTAAACCTGCTTAACACCGCCCTCAAATACTGGAAAAACGATCAAGCCAAGCGCTTCTACCATGTAAGTACCGATGAGGTATATGGTGCATTAGGCGATACAGGCATGTTTACGGAGGAGACAAAGTATGATCCTCATTCTCCTTATTCAGCGTCCAAGGCTGGATCCGATCATTTCGTACGGGCCTATCATGACACCTACGGCCTTAATACCGTAATCTCCAATTGTTCCAATAATTATGGTTCACACCACTTTCCCGAGAAACTTATACCATTGGCTATCAATAACATCAAAAACAATAAGCCGGTGCCGGTATATGGTAAGGGCGAAAACGTGCGCGACTGGCTTTGGGTAGAAGATCATGCGCGCGCAATTGATGTGATCTTCCATCAGGCTAGCGCGGGTGAAACCTATAATATCGGTGGGCATAACGAATGGAAGAACATCGATCTTATCCGTCTGTTATGCAATATCATGGACAGAAAGCTTCAACGTGTACCGGGGGAATCAGAAAAATTAATCACTTTTGTAAAAGATAGGGCCGGACATGATCTACGTTACGCCATCGATTCCACTAAACTTCAGAAAGAGCTAGACTGGGTTCCAAGCCTACAGTTTGAAGAAGGACTGGAGAAAACAGTAGAATGGTATTTAGCGAACGGAGAATGGTTGGAAAACGTCACCTCGGGCTCCTATAAAGATTATTATAATAAACAATACAGCGCGTAGTCTACATATGAGCAATCCGCTTTACAACCCATTTAAAAAGTTCCACTTTGATAGTAAAACCTGTTTTCTCAGTGGGACTACTCTGACCTCTGCCGACGAGGAAATCCAAGTATTCCCATTATGGCTTATGCAAGCATATCAATTGGAAGACAAGCCCTTCAAATTGTTAGATGAAAGTATTACAACCTACAAGAAGTTAAAAATTCCTTGCTCTGTAAATACGTCCAACAAATTAGATAAACTAGAAAACAAAATAGAAGATGCATTCCTCAAAGGCTTTGAGGCGGTTAAAGCACTCGATCAATTATCTTTGTTCCAATGGATAGGAAAACTACTTTACGGCATTGTTTTCAGTGAAATACAAATAGGTATACGCCAGCAGTTAATGAGTGGTGAGGCAATGAATTTCTCTCAGGTTTTAGCCAAAAAGTTCACTAATCTTCACTTCATGCTACAATCGCTGATAAGACCTATTGAATTTGAGGCCAGCCTGCCCTTTAGCATTCAAGTGTTTGAAATAGACTCAGAACAGGATACTTTTAATTATCGGGATGAAATCAATACCTTAGTGTTCTCTCTAAGATTAAAAAATTTCGGAATCATTGCCTCTCTGCAAGATAATGGCGCCAACAATAAATATCATGAGCAGATTCTGAAAAAAGTACTTGGTAAAAAACTTCATCCCATCCAGTTTGAAGAAGTTTGTGGTCTATATTTTTATTCCGCCTATCTATTTAACAGACTACCTGAATATACCATTCTGCCGACAGAAGAAGCGATTTTTATTGAACCCATGCCTCTAAGTGGTGTGGATCCACGTCCTATCTTCGATAATTTTCAGGCGAAGATATACGGACAGGTACTGGAGAATTTTTGGAAACCTTGGGGTTTTACTCTTTTTGAGATTATCAAAGACCCTGAGAACCCCATGACCTTTCTAACAGATGAAAATGGAGCATTCCGCTCTAGTGATTCCATCAACTTACCGGATAATCCATTAGCATAGACAGATTAACCAAATAGCTGCCCAACCGCACTGAAGAAGTGCCCAATCACTTGTGGATATAAAAGAATGGTTGCCAGTACCCCAACCACTGCACCATAAAAGTGGGCGTCATGGTTGATGCTATCCCTGGCCGATCTCGCCGCCCAAACACAATACAAAAGAAATAACGGACCAAAAACAACCGCTGGAATAGGAATGGGTATGAAAAACAGGTAAATCGAGGTACCTGGCTGAAATAGTATAAAACTAAATAATACTGCACAGATAGCCCCTGATGCCCCTAAGCTATAATAGTTAAAATTATTTTTATGTTTAGCGATCGTTCCGACATCACTCAATATCAAACTTAAAAAGTAAATCAATGCATATTGTACATGGCCCCAAGCACTTATAGCCGCCAATATTCTTTCCAGCTGAAAACCAAAAAAATAAAAAGTAAACATATTAAATAAAAGATGCGTCCAATCACGGTGGATCATCCCACTTGTAATGAGCGTATAGATACGCCCCCCTCTACTGATACTATAAGGATGCAGCATAAACCTGCCGAATATCTCTTGATTATAAAAAGCGTAAATGCTGGTTATGATAGTAAAAACGAATATTAAACTTGAAACGGGTGTTTCCAGTATGTAACTCTCCATGCTATATGTTTAAATGTGGGTGAAAATACAAAAAAAGCCTCACTGTCTCTTAAAATAATCCCATTTGTTTCCCTTTTAACGGTATAAAAAGATCCGTTCGTAATTCAGGCAACTTGTTTTCGCCCATAAAGCGCTTTATGGCAAGTTTAAATAACTGATGAATACTCTCGGCCAGTATCCCCTCTCCCGTCATTCTCCGGCCAAACTGACTATCATTTAAATGGCCACCGTGACAAGAAGCTATTCCATGCAATACTTTATCTGCCCTATCTGGATATGCTTTATAAATCCAATCTTTAAATATTTCAGCAATTGCACCATTTAATCTCACTATAGTATAAGAAGCCGCCGTCGCTCCATGCTTCGCCGCCAGTTCAATGAGAGAGGGCATTTCATCACTGTTCAATCCGGGAATAATCGGAGCACACATAAGCATTACAGGAATCCCTGAATCACTCAGCTGCTTAATCACTTTCATCCTTCCCATAGCGGTGACGGTTCTTGGCTCCATCTTCTGTCGCAAATCCTCATCTAATGAGTTAATGGTAATAGCAACATGCACCAATTGGAGCTTAGCCAATTCTTTTAATAGCTCTATATCCCGAAGTATTAGGTTGTTTTTACTGATAATTGACACTGGGTGTCTATACTTTAAAAAAACTTTTAAAAGAGATTGGGTCAACCTAAGCTTTCTCTCCACTGGCTGGTAACAATCTGTATTACCTGATAGCATAATGGGTAGAGGCTCATAATTTCTGTTATTAAACTCCTGTTCGAGCAAATCCGCACATTGTTTTTTAACGATAATCTTACGTTCAAAATCAAGGCCGGCACTGTAACCCCAATACTCATGCGCATTCCTTGCATAACAGTAGATGCATCCGTGCTCACAACCTTGATATGGATTAATAGATCGGAGATGCCTTAAATCAGGACTATCACTTTTGCTAATAATATGCTTAGGATGGGTTTCTATAATCTGAGTAGCACTATTCTCCAGAAAAGCTTCGTCCAAACCTTCTATATGCTCACAAACGTATTTGTTCTTGAAAAATTTGTTATGTGTATTTATCTGAGCTCCCCGCCCTTTAAAATACTCTTCGTTTTTTCCAATATCCATGAGACAAATATACTAATATTTTTAGTTATAACTAAAAATATTAGTATATTTGTCTCATGGATCAGCCTTTTTCTAGTTAGGGTTCAACCGCTCAACTATTCAACATGAATGCTATCATCGAGTAATAACAGATACAACTGCTTCGGGCCATGAGCGCCCAAAACAAGCGTTTTTTCGATATCAGCGGTTCTGCTCGGCCCCGTAATAGTACTGATCATCGAAGGATGTTGATTATATTTCTTCCTCAATAGATCAAAGCCATCTTTTATATCCATAACAAGCTGAGAAGTATATGCAATTACGACATGAATATGTGGATAGATTCCCAGTCTCCTACCAGCCTCCGCTCCGCTGCTCACCATGATACTTCCGGTACGCGCTATTAATGCCTCACATTGGGTTATTCCAATTTCAGCTTTATGAAATTCTACATCTGTTTTATAATAGGGAAATTCGTACCTATCCAGTATGACCTGTACGTTTTTCTCCCAGGCATAAACTTTATTTAGCTGCTCATTTTCAATAATTGCCAATAAGGTTTCAATCAGTTGAATCTCATCCTCACAAAAAACAAAATGGCCTGCTACAGCCGTAAAGTTCTGTACAAACTGTAATTCTAAGGGATCATTTGTTTCGTTATATAAGGGTAACTCTTCCAAATTAGGATAAGGGTTATCCCGCTTTACAAGCAGCGCTTTCCTTATTTTTTTCAACAATCTCTCCTTTGCAGTTGCCTCTTGCATATTTTCTATTTTAGAACGGCAATTTATATGTTTTTTATTACAAAAACCAGCAAATAACCGATTATGAAAAAGGCACTACCGATCAAGATAGTGCCCTTTCTATAAAATTTTAATAGTGATTACTCATTCGATGTGCCACCGGCACTTTGTTCGTCAGCAGACTTATTGCCCTCAAAGGTACCGGAATTATCACCAACACCTTCATGCAACAATCCTTCCGCAGCTTTACGCTGATCGGCTGACCCTTCGTCACCATTTACAAACTCATCATATGTGGTTCGATGATCAAACGGGCGCTTTCCCAGAATTTCTTCCAAATCTGATTGGAATAAAATCTCTCTCTTCAATAGCTTTTCTGCGAGAGATTTCAATCCGTCTGCTTTGTCTGTCAACAGCTGCTTTGTCTTATCATAAACTTCCGCAATCAACTTCCTAACCTCATCATCTATTAATTCAGCTGTTTTTTCGGAGTATGGCTTTTGGAATTGAGATTCCTGGCTATCATTAAAAGAAATATTACCGACCTTATTATTCATACCATAAACAGCCACCATGGCATAAGCTAATTTGGTGATACGCTCCAGATCATTCTGTGCTCCTGTAGATATTTTACCAAAGATAAGGTCTTCAGCAGCGCGCCCCCCCATTGTCATACACATGCCATCTATCAGTTGTTCCGTTGTATAGAGGAATTGCTCTTTCGGCAGATATTGTGCATATCCAAGAGCAGCCACCCCACGTGGCACTATGGAAACCTTTACCAAGGGGTCTGCGTGTTCTAAAAACCACCCGGCAATAGCGTGTCCTGCCTCATGATAGGCAACAATACGTTTCTCTTCCGGGGATATAATCTTATTCTTTTTTTCTAGCCCACCGATCACTCTATCAATTGCATCCTGAAAATCCTGCATATCAACAGACTCTTTATTCCTACGAGCAGCAATAAGTGCCGCCTCGTTACATACATTTGCAATTTCAGCTCCAGCGAACCCCGGTGTTTGCGCAGATAATTTTTTTGCCTCTACATCGGCAGATAATTTGATCGGTTTTAAGTGTACTTTAAAGATCTGTTCGCGGCCTACTAAATCAGGCTTGTCGATCGATATCTGCCGATCAAAACGCCCTGGTCTCAACAATGCAGAGTCCAGCACATCTGGGCGGTTTGTTGCAGCAAGAATGATAATTCCCGAATCCGTTCCAAAACCGTCCATCTCTACAAGAAGTTGATTTAATGTATTCTCGCGTTCATCATTACCACCAACAATATTATTTTTGCCGCGAGCTCTACCAATGGCATCAATTTCGTCAATAAAAATGATACAAGGGGCTTTATCTTTCGCCTGTTTAAATAAATCCCTCACACGCGATGCCCCCACACCAACAAACATTTCCACGAAATCAGATCCTGAAAGAGAGAAAAATGGCACCTGAGCTTCACCAGCAACAGCCTTAGCCAACAATGTTTTACCGGTTCCTGGGGAGCCCACTAAAAGAGCCCCTTTTGGGATTTTTCCGCCAAGATTGGTGTATTTTTTAGGATTTCTCAGAAAATCTACAATCTCCATCACCTCTTGCTTCGCCTCTTCCAACCCAGCTACATCATTGAAGGTAATATTAACTTGCGATTCTTTATCAAATAATTGGGCTTTTGATTTACCAATATTAAATATCTGACCACCCGCACCACCAGCGCCACCGCCCATTCTGCGCATAATAAATACCCAGAACAAAATGACCAAGCCCAATGGTAAAATAATCGACAGTAACCAGCCTGTCCAAGGGCTATTACGCTCCTCCAAAGTAACATTCACCCGCTCATTTTCGGGAACTCCTTGTTGTGCAGCATTTAGTTTCCGCTCAAGTGCATCGAAAGAGCCATCTTGAAAAACATATTGGGGTCCAGTAGTACTGGTAGAGAGGTTTAAACCGTTGCTTTTGGGTTTAACGTCTTTATATTTTTCTTCACCTAATTTATCCTTTTTGATATATACTTCTACCGCTATTAACTCGTTGCGCTTATAAGCAACCAATTTTTCAACATCCCCAACCTTCAACATACTCGACTCAAATCGCTGGTAGGTTATTTCTTTAGCACTCTCTCCAGTAAAGACATACTGTAGCGCTATAAAGCCTAAAATCATTGCTATCCAAAGCCACATGATATTAAACTTGGGAGGTTTGGGGCTGATTTTTTTCCCCGGAACTTTCTTTATCTTCCCAGGTTGATTTGACATATTATCTTTCATAAATTGTTATCCTCTTGTTTATTTTAGCTAGGAAGTTATGCACTCTGAAAATACTTAAGTTCGGCATCCCCCCATAAATCCTCAATCGCATAAAACTGTCTTTTATCCGTTTTGAAAATATGCACTACAACATCTATATAATCTAACAAGACCCATTCAGCATGATCTAATCCTTCTTTTCGCCAGGGATCTTGTTTTATTGCTTTATACACTTCCTCTTCCACACTTTTGGCAATGGCCCTTACCTGGGTAGTAGATTCGGCATGACAAATTACGAAATAATCAGATACGGAACTATGAACATTTTGCAAATCCAATCGCACTATTTCGTTACCTTTTTTCTCCTGGATACCGTGTATTATAATTTCCGAGAGGTGGGTAGATTCTTTAACCTTTTTACCTTTTACCATTAAAAAATTTTAGTTTTGAATAGTTTTTTATTTAATGCCCCAAAGACTTTGCAAAGTAACACTTTTTTAGGACTTATTGTTGGAGAAAATATTATTACTCTTCAACGGGTAAGTTCAACTAACGACTATCTAAAACATAACCTGTCAAAATCTACGCCATATACAGAAGGAACTGTAATAATGGCAGACGATCAGTATGCTGGCAAAGGCCAGGCAGGCAATATATGGAAAAGCGAAGCGGGGAAAAATTTGACATGCAGCATTCTTTTATGCCCCACGTTTTTACCGCCAAAAACCCAATTTAGTTTAAATATCGCGGTTAGCTTAGCTATTATACAGCTTCTTAAACCACTGCTGGGAGAAGAGCTTTCTATAAAATGGCCAAATGATATCTACTATAAAGATAAAAAACTAGGTGGTATTCTGATTGAAAATATTATACGCGGCACAACCTGGAAACATGCCATTGTTGGCATAGGTATTAATGTCAATCAGCTGAAATTTGAAACTGATAAGGCGTGCTCACTGAAAGCGTTAACCAACAAACACCTGGACATCCATCAATTATTAATATCTTTATGCCACGCTTTAAGTATGCAATATCAGCGTTTAAAGCAGGGAGATTTCACCCAGCAACGCCAGGAATATAAATTACATCTTTATCGATTTGGCGTCCGTAGTCCTTTTATACATAATAATTATCTGAGGTATGGCAACATTATCAATATTACCGATGAAGGTCGATTAATCATCAATTTTGATGGAGAGATTGCTGACTTTGGAATTAAAGAAATCTCCTTTCAATAGAGTTGTCTTCTAAAGAGGCTGTATTTTCTTCTTGAGCATAGATACATAACTAAAAAGATACGCAGCTATCCCTTTAAATTATTGCATAATTTCCATAGTTTTGTATGTTTACAATAACAAGATTCACACATAAAATTAAACCTTTTTAGCCATTCTCGTCTAAAAAACAAACGATTATCAACATGAAAAAATTTGGAGTTCTAATAGCCTTTGCATTTTTCAGTTTAACAGTGTCAGCTCAGATAAAAACACCTGTAAAATGGGCATATGCAGCCAAAAAGCTTAATGATAATGAGGCCATTTTACTCATAAAGGCCACGATAGAAAAGGGATGGCACATCTATTCCCAAAATATAAAACCCGGAGGTCCAATACCTACCAGCCTTACTTTGGCAAAATCTACTGATTACTCTCCTGTAGGCACTACCTCAGAACCAAAAGGGATCAGCCACTTCGAGAAAGTCTTTGACATGGATGTCGTATATTTTGAAAATGAAGTCGTATTCCAACAAAAAGTTAAATTGAATAAAGCTACCACCAATGTAAAAGGAACTATAGAATTCATGGTGTGTAACGATAAAGAATGTCTGCCACCAGATGAAGTTAATTTCAACATTCCTATAAAATAAAAAGGGCAGCTTTGCCGCTCTTTTTATTTCTATATTCTACGCACTTTCCTTTATTTACAATAAGGAGACTGACGAAATTTATCCCTGTCAATAATAATTGCTAATTTCACGGCTTCAAAACTAAAGTGATGCATAGGAAGTTCATTATAGTTGTGTTAACAACTATATTTTTAAGTTTTTTGTTAAACGATGCTCTTGCATTCTCACTAAAGGTAGATACCATCTCCTTTGATGATCTAGAGTTTAAGGAAATTGTTGAAGACACCACTATCACCGAAGATAGCCTTTCTGCTACCGTGTCAGGACCGGACCAAATCACCACGCTGAATGGTGGTTCGTCTACCGACAAAAGTGACGTCTCTCTCTGGCAAATATTTATCAACGGACTGCTGTTCGGCTTTGCTGCCATTTTAATGCCTTGTATTTTTCCGATGCTTCCCTTAACGGTTAGCTTTTTCACGAAAAGGGCTGGTTCAAGAACAAAAGCAATTGGTCAGGCCATTATTTACGGCTTATCTATTATCATTATATACGTTGGTCTCGGCATGCTGGTAACAATATTTTTTGGTTCAGATGCTTTAAATGCCCTGTCAACTAATGGGATATTTAATTTCTTCTTTTTCTTATTACTAGTTGTATTTGGAGCCTCCTTTTTAGGCGCTTTCGAAATAACACTTCCAAGCTCATTCGTCAACAAAATAGATGCAAAGTCTGATCAGGGAGGCTTTGTTGGCATATTTTTCATGGCTTTTAGTCTAGCTTTGGTGTCATTTTCCTGTACCGGCCCCCTTATTGGCACTTTACTGGTCGATGCCGCATCCAAAGGGGAAAGATTAGGTCCTGCAATAGGAATGCTTGGATTTTCTCTCGCACTGGCTATTCCTTTCGCGTTATTTGCGTTGTTTCCCTCCTTATTAAAATCGTTACCGAAATCAGGTGGTTGGCTCAATAGTGTCAAAGTAGTGTTAGGTTTTCTGGAACTGGCATTCGCTCTAAAATTTTTATCTAACGTCGATCTGGCCTATCACTGGAACTGGCTGGATAGAGAAGTGTTTTTAGCTCTCTGGATTGTTATTTTTGCTTTAATGGGTTTATATCTACTCGGTAAAATCAAATTCTCCCATGATAGTGAAGTACAATACCTATCGGTGCCAAGAACATTTTTTGCAATGGTGGTATTAGCCTTTGTTGTATACCTTATTCCCGGAATGTGGGGAGCTCCATTAAAATCCGTAAGTGCTTTTCTACCACCAAGTGCCACACAGGATTTCGACCTTACCGTTGGTAATCCATCATCTTCCCCAATACCGCATACAGGCTCGTCACCCAAAAAGTATGCAGAAATCTTCCATGATCGCGGAACGCCTAAAGGTTTTGACCCTTATTATGATTATGAACAGGCCCTTGAAATATCCAAGGAAGTCAATAAGCCTGTCTTAATTGATTTTACAGGATGGAATTGTGTAAATTGTCGAAAAATGGAAGCTAACGTTTGGACAGAGCCTAAAGTTAAGGATTTGTTGAACAATGAATTTGTTATGGCAGAACTCTTTATTGATGACAAAACCACATTGGCCAAAGAAGAACAGTATATTTCTACCTATAGTAAGAAAAACATAAATACCATAGGAAAAAAATGGAGTGACTTCCAAGCGGCTAAATTTAACAGCAACTCACAGCCATTATATGTCATTGTAAACAGCGATGGCCAAGTCTTGGTTCCTCCTCAGGGAGCTAATTATGACCCTCAGAATTATATAGAATTCCTGGAAGCCGGACTAAAAGCCTATAAAGAGCAAAAATAAGATTATAACCCATCAAGCTATATATTTATAACATGAGTACAATAAAGAATATTGCAGTATTTACGTCAGGAGGAGATTCTCCTGGAATGAATGCCGCTATAAGGGCAGTAGTACGTGCTGGCCTACATTACAAATTAAATGTGTTTGGTATACAGCGTGGATATGACGGCATGGTAAATGGGGATATCTTTCCAATGGAAGCGAAATCTGTTGCTAACATTATCCAACGTGGAGGAACAGTCCTAAAAACCGCACGTTGCCCAGAGTTTAGAACTGTTGAAGGTAGAGAAAAGGCTTATCGCCAATTAAAAGAATTTAATATAGATGGCTTGGTAGCCATTGGAGGTGATGGCACTTTTACTGGAGCTGCCAAATTCATTGAAGAACATGATATTCCGGTAATGGGACTTCCAGGTACGATCGACAACGATCTTGCCGGAACAGATTTCACTATTGGCTATGATACCGCCATTAACACGGTTATCAGTGCAGTCGACAAGATTAGGGATACCGCAGAATCACACGATCGCTTATTTATTATTGAAGTGATGGGGCGCGACTCGGGACTCATTGCTTTACGCTGTGGAATAGGCACTGGTGCAGAGGCCATCTTGATTCCAGAGAGCGCTACAGATTCGAAAGCACTATTGGAAAAGCTGGCCCATGGGAGAAAAGACAAGTCTTCTAAGATAGTGTTGGTGGCAGAAGGAGACGAAGAAGGAGGGGCGTTTGCCATTGCTGAACAGGTAAAGCGGAATTTCCCAAATTATGACACGAGGGTTTCTATCTTGGGTCATATCCAAAGAGGTGGCAGCCCGACCTGTATGGACAGGGTATTAGCTAGCCGATTGGGCGTTGCCGCTGTTGAAGCGCTACTGGCCGGACGTAAAGGAGAAATGGCTGGTGTTATTAACGGAGATGTCGCATTTACCCCCTTTAGTAAGGCTATAAAACACATCGATTCGCTTACACCAAGTTTATTAAAGATTGTTGATATCCTGTCTTAATGAAGCGGTATCACATACAAACTAAGTTAAATTAACTTTTATAGAGAAATATATCAAAAAGGGGTACCAGCAATGCTGGTACCCCTTTTTGATATATTAAGATATATGAACGCCTAAGCGCCCCTTCCACCCCGTCGTCCACCCATTCTACCTGATTGCTCTTTCACCAAAGCATCATAAGCCCTTTGCTGATCCTCCGTTAATACCCCCTTAATTTTCTGCTGGGTTTTCTCTCTAATTGCCCTCATCTTTGCAAAATTAGCTTCTCTATTATTTTCATTCCTACCTGTTTGAAACAAAGTTTGCTGCTCTTTTGCTGCATACAAAGAAAATTGATAGATAGAATCTTTCTGAATTTGGTTCAGCGTTAACGCTTTATCGAGATTTTCAACACTTCGCTGGGCGCGTTCCTCTGGTTTTAATCGCATACCATCACCCCTTGGTTGCTGTGCTTTTGCCATAGTTACTGCAAACAAAGCAGCAACTACCATAAAAAAAACTTTCTTCATATCTGTTTTTGAATGATATATAATCAGTTAGATAAAAAAACACACAAAGGTTTAATCGACATCCCGATTATTTTTTTAAGCGGTCTTTAAATACCTTCTCAAATTTCTCCAGTTTGGGTGTAATCACAAATTGACAATATCCCTCCTTTCTATTCAGATTATAGTAGTTCTGATGATAATCTTCTGCAATATAAAAATCGCCATAGGGCTTTACTTCTGTAACAATCGGTTTGTCATAAGCCTTTTCTTGGTTTAACTGTTTGATATAGTATGTTGCCTTCTCTTGTTGCTCCTTATTATGATAGAAAATGGCCGATCGATATTGTGTTCCCACATCATTTCCCTGTCTATTGAGTTGCGTTGGATCGTGCGCTATAAAAAAGGCCTCCACCAATTGATCATAATCAATAACCGCTGGATCATATATAATATTCACAGCCTCCGCATGCCCCGTACTCCCCGTGCATACCTGTTTGTAAGTCGGTTTTTTTACATGGCCTCCGGTATATCCCGAGATAACGGTATCCACTCCTTCTAATTGTTGAAACTGCGCCTCTACACACCAAAAGCATCCGGCAGCAAAAGTAGCAGTATCCAATACCCCTCCACCATGATGCACGGCAGCATCCCCGGTTATTTCCTTCTTTTCCGCTCTTCCTGCACACGAGTAAAGACAGTTGAGGCATAACATGAATAATAAAAATGAATGTTTCATTATCGACTAAAAATTTAACTATTAATTTACCCGCAATATGATCTTTCCGAATTGCTCGGAACGATCCATTTTTCTTACGGCTTCTTCTGCATGAGCTAATGGATGAATAGAATCTATAATAGGCTTTATCTGATGTTTTTGCACAAAATCTATCATCTCGCGAAAATCACGAGGCGAGCCCGTCGTTGTTCCCAGAATGCTTAACTGTTTCCAGAAGATTTTACGGGCATTCAAAGTGGGTAAATCTCCAGAAGATGTACCACCAAAAAAAATAATCCTTCCCCCCGGTTTGGCAAGGTCAATATAATGACTAAAATTATCTCCTATAGCACTGTCCACTATTACATCGAAACCTCCCTCTGGTTTTATTTTTTCGTACCAACTCTTATCTGTATATAATACACCTGCCCTCGCTCCTATTTCCAGTGCCCTTTTCAGTTTGTCTCTTTTGCTTGAAGTTACATACACTTCAGCATCAGCATATACAGACCATTGCAGTAGAAACGTGGCTACCCCACCCCCAACACCCGTTATCAACACTTTCTCTCCCTTCTTTAAATTGGCCCTACTAAATAATGCACGCCAGGCTGTTAAGCCCCCTAGAGGAATAGCAGCAGCTTCTTCGAAGGTTAGATGAGGAGGTATAATATGTAGATTTTGAATAGGGACACGCACATATTCGGCAAATGTTCCATCCTGAGGAAGCCCTAATATATGAAAGTCAGATGATTGAAAATCTTCCTCATTTCCCCAATCGAAAGAGGGATTAATCATCACTTCCCTGCCAATCCAATCGTTTTCTGATTCACTCCCCACCTTTTCTACTACTCCAGCACCATCAGAGCCTAATATAATCGGGAATTTCAATCCGGCGTATAAGCCTTTCTGAATCCAGTAATCTCGTCGGTTAAGTGCCGCAGCCTTTACTTTTACCAATACCTCATTAGCTTTTAATGCTGGTTTATCTCTATTCCTTATCGTTAACGGCAAATTAATACCATCTAGCACAATTGCATTCATATGTAAATAATTATTCGTTATTGTTTTTTTTAATGGCGTTATTCAGTATTCATGAGATCACTACTCAGTTTGTTCTTCAATGGCCATATAAAATATTCATATGTTTATTGATCAGGCATTTGTTTCAAGGACATCAATACTCACTTTACTTCGTTGTGTTTAAAGGAAACAGGAACAATTCATATGTAATTTTTGGATAAAAGAATAAAGCAGTGCTTACTTACGCAAACACTGCTTTATGAACTCATTAGCAACCAAACAACGCTATATATTATCAAGTTGTGGTTACCCACTTATTTTTTGGCATCTGCGTAACGTTCACCCACTGATTTCCAACAAATAACATTGAAAATCGCTTCTAGATACGCAGGTCTTTTATTTTGGTACTTCAAATAATAAGCATGTTCCCAGACATCGATACCTAAAATCGGTGTTCCTTTAACTTCAGCAACATCCATTAACGGATTATCCTGGTTAGGCGAGGATGTTACCTGTAGTTTACCTGACTCATCAACAACTAACCATGACCATCCCGAACCAAAACGGGTAGCACCTGCATCCTGTAATTTTTTCTTTAATTCGTCAAAGGAACCAAAAGTTTCTTCAATTGCTGTAGCCAACTCGCCGCTAGGCGTTGTCTGCGCGTCAGGTGATAAAATGGTCCAAAACAGAGAATGATTGAAATGTCCACCCCCATTATTACGTACAGCTGCTGGGTATTTTGAAATATTTTTTATGATCTCTTCAATCGAGAGCGATTCGGCATCGGTACCAGCAATTGCTTTATTTAAATTATCAACATATGCTTGGTGGTGCTTTCCATGGTGTATTTCCATGGTTTCTTTGTCAATATGTGGTTCTAATGCATCGGAAGCGTAAGGTAACGCTGGAAGTGAAAAAGCCATAATTTTATGTTTTTTTATTTTCTGATTTGTATATCACAAATATAACGATATCCTTGGCTAATTGTTCTGCTTAACAGAGAGTTTTTATAAGGAAATGACAATCCTACTAGCCATCTTACTCTCTTAAAAAAGCGATATCTTTTGTTAGATAACAATATGAACTACGAAAATAACGAATCGTTGACGCGAAATGAAATTTCAAAAAACAAATAGACCTATCCATCATCTCGTTACGTATTTATCGAAGCATCACCTTACTACTAAACGGAAGATGATCAGAACTATAAACGGTGTTCCATACCTTCGTTTCCTTCACCTTTCTTAAACGACTATTGTTTACAAAAATGTAGTCAATTTTTTTAACCGGTTTATCAAAAGGAAAAGTAAAAGCAGCAGACAAATCCGTATCCAAAAAATAGCCTCTCAATAGATTAATTTCCTTTGCTTCCGGACCAGCGTTCAAGTCGCCTGTTAAGACAACAGGAAGGCTACTCTTTAAATAATTCAGCACCTCCTTCGCCTGAAGCATACGAGAAGCCTGATCTAAGCCAAAATGAACGGTAGAGAACACTATCTCATTGTCGTCCGACACCTTTATTTTGGCCCACAACAACGCCAATGACTGCTTGCCAGCCTCATTTTTCTTCAATAATGTAATAATCCGATCATTCTTAATGTCCTGAATGGGAAAACGTGATAAAATGCCTAAACCATAAGCTCCACCCTGATAAGCAAAATGGCGGACAAAAACATAATGCATTCCTGTCAATTCGGCCAATCGTTTCATTTGGTCTATCTTCCCTGAACGAGTGCATACACTATCTACTTCCTGCAACCCCACTAAATCAGCTTTAGAAGTTTTAATAAAAGCGGCGATTTCATCCAAGGTATTGACTTCTTCTTTGTTGGTACCATGATGAATATTATAACTCAATATCTGAAGTGTCTGCGCTTGAGCAGCCGAAAAACAAAACCAAAGCAAACTAAACTGCAAAATTGAAATCCATTTCATATTTATCTAAGTTTAAAACAATGAGATCGTCTGATTTGAGCGCATCTCATTGTCCATCATTATTAAAAATAACTTATCTAAGCCTATTTTTCTCCTAACGATAAAACAAAAGCAGTGTCCAACATTTCTTCGGGAGATACCAAAATATTGGATACTTTCATCTTAAGACTCGTTTCTTGTGGGTAATTCCAAATAGCCTTCAGTATGACCGTCGTCGTATCATGGGCAACTAACTTCACTTGTCCCAACGGGAATCGTTCAATATTGTAATCAGCGGAAACTTGAATAGTAAACGGAATATCGCTATTATTCAAAAGTTTCACTAACAAAATAGGCTCCCCATTTCGTGTTTTCTTTTCCGTACTTACCTGTATGGCCGCTTTAAAAAAGGCTTCCGCCTCCGGCTGTCTTGCAATTAAATAATCATCGAAATACAAGGCGGTCCGCCTAGCAATAAGCGCTTCTTTAATGGACTCTTCTGTTTTATCCTTAGCAAACACCAAGGTCATAGGACGGTGCGTATTTGCATAACGTGGATACATATCGTAATGCTCATCCGTATTACAAAACATGGTCAAGTTATATTGCATCGCTAAACGGTGAGCAATAATATTATAAACACCCGAATTCACCACTTCCACCCCAGAAAGAATCTTTTTATCCAACAGTTCCTTATGAAAAGAAGTAAAAATAGCGGTGTCTTTTTTATCCCACCACGAATAACCTGGATGATTATAGAAGACAAAAGCATCTTGTCTTTTTGCTTCGAGAAAGGGAGCCAATAATTGCTCATGTGTCATACGCTCTTTCATCACAAACTGCTTTTTTCCACTTTCCATATAGTCGATCGGCAAAATATTATCATCTTTCAAAAATAAAGCGTTATTGTGATAAGGCGGTACCCTCGGAGAAATCTCCACGCCTCTAATCACCAGTAGACCCTTACCTTTAGCCGCTTCGGCAGCGATCTGATAGGATTTATTGTAATCCCTTTTTATTTCGTCCGGAAATCCCTCGTAATCGATGTGTTCAGTGAGGGAAATCACATCCAAGTCATCCCTCAGCGCTTCGTTCACCCTAAAGGTCGGCCATACATGACCGTCGGAAAAAACGGTATGCATATGGAAATCAGCTTTCAGCGTTTTATATCCTGGCATATCGGGCAATACCACATGTCTTTGAATATTTTCCTTTTCCTGAATCTGTCCTACGGCTATGAAATAGCTATAGAACAGTATAGAACACGTTATAATAAGTTGTTTCATTTTTTTATGATTTGAATCTTCTTTACTACCAGCCCGGGTTCTGTTCCAAATTTGGATTTAAGATCAATTCATTTGCCGGGATCGGATAGCTATAATGTCTATCGTCGTACGTCTTCTTGATATTACTCAGCCATATTAAATTGCCGTGATCGCCTTCTGATAGCTTCGAGGAATTATTATCAATCACAAAGTAAACCACACCATTCACCTTGTTGTCGGGCACCTGATCAACAAAACTGACGTCCGGCCTGCCGTCTCCGTTGAGATCCAATACTTTGCCCTTTGCAGGCACATACAAACCGGTATAAACCTTTTCTAATAGATTTCCGGCTTTCCAGCGTCTCAAATCATCATATCGTTGCCCCTCCGCTGCCAATTCTACGGCCCGTTCCCTGCGTACTTCCAAAATCACTGCATCCTGAACATCTGGATAGAAATTCGTCTGTAGATAAGTGTCTGGACTAACAGGCATAAGGGAGCCAGAAATTCCGGCACGCGCCCTCAGAGCACCGATAGTCAAGGTCCAATCCGCAGCAGTGAATGTTCCAAGCTCAGCTTTTGCCTCGGCATAATTCAGCAGCACCTCGGCATAACGTACAATAGGAATCGAGTTATAGCTCTCTGTACGGGTATCATAATATTTATCATCTAGCGAGAATTTTTGGATTTGATAACCGGAGTACGTTACGGTAAAATCTGGAGGAGCGGGAGAACCATCTGTTCTTTTGTAGTCACCCATCCTGATGGTCTGTTGTAAGCGCTTATCTCTGTTTTTTACTTCATCCTGAAATTCCAGTTTAGCATAATCAGGCTGGTTAGTAAAGCTACTGCCATCAATCATCAGATAGGTGTTAATCAACCGTTTGTCCAATCCTAAGCGAGCGCCAAGTGTGGCACTATTGAACCACCATGTGGCGTTATGCCATTTTTTCAGGGAGTTATTATAAACAGCGGCCAACAAAACTTCTGAAGAAACCGGATTTTCGCTAATAAACAAAGAGCGATAATCCAAATCCGGATTACCGGTGTTTTGCAACTGATATTGACCACTTTTGATCAATATATCAGCAGCGTCGGCAGCTTCCTGTAACCACGTATTAGCCGTCCCGGACAGCCCCATTTCCGGATGATATTTTCTAAAAGTTCCTTCAAACAAACAGACCCTGGATTTTAAAGCCAATGCCACCCATTTGGTGATCTGCGTCGCCGAATTATCTTTGGTATCCCGGATATGTGCTGTAGCAAAATTCAGGTCGGCCAACACAGAATCCATCACCATAGATCGTGGGTCTCTTCCCTTGTAGAGATCCGGATCATCTACTGTCATTGCTTTGTTATACCAAGGCACGTCCCCAAATTGCTTCACCATTTGATAATAAAAGAAGGCCCTAAAATAACGAGCAATACCTGCATAATGGTTTCGTGCACCTTCCGGGATATCGGGATTATCATAGTGTTCCAGAAAATAGTTAATATTACGTAGATTTCCCCAGCTCCATCCGGTTGCTTCCTGACTGCTTAATCTACCACTAATATAATTAGGTACGTTATTTGGTACAGTCACATCTGACATCACATCGCCTTGATATATAGCAGGCCCATCTGGCAACATCGAAGAATAAAAAGAATTAACATACAATTGCAGATTATTCTCATTGGCAAAAGCCTGTTCTGGTGTCAGTTTATCAAATGGATCTCTGTCCAGGTATTTTTTGCATGAACTCAAAGCCAGTAGTGCTAGCAGCACTACAAAAAGACCGTTTTTATACATAAGCTTGTACTTTTTTATACGAAACATCATTAAAACCAATTTTAGAATCCGACATTAATACCCAACGTATAGCTCTTCTCCATTGGATAGGAGAATCCGTCGCCACCATTAGCATTAATTTCCGGATCAGAACCTTCGATCACTTCCGGATCAAAGTTTTTCGTCACTTTATACATCGGAGAATAGGTCCACAGATTTTGGCCAGTTAAGAAGATCCGCAAAGAACTGATCTTCCATTTTTGAATAATATGAGCCGGCAATGAATAACCAATGGTCAGGTTCTTCAACCGGATATAACTAGCATTTTGTAAATAACGTGTTTGGGCAACTGCCAGCTCACGGGTTCCTTGCAGCGCCACATATCCTCTGTATCTTGGAAAATACGCATTTTGATCAGGGTTATCTTCCGACCATCGATCCAGATTAAAAGCAGGCAGGAAGCTATATGGACGGTTGGATTGTCCCCAAAAAAATGCTGCTTCTGTTGAAGGGTACCAGTCCCGCTTACCTATCCCCTGGAAGAAAAAGGACAACGAGAAATTCTTCCAACCCAAGTCGCCCGTAATACCATAAGGATAGCGGATAGAAGAATTACCAATCACTTTCTGGTCACCTGGATCATCCAATGTATTCTTACCGTTATTTACTTTTCCGTCTCCATTCAGATCCCTAAACTTAATATCTCCAGGCAAAAGCGTATTACTGTTCGACACTACGAAATAACTCTGGTCTGCGTGATTCGCAATATCTTCTGGCGATTCAAAGAAACCTTCTGTTTCAAATCCCCAGATTTCGCCCAGCTTTTGTCCGACGTAATAAGTAGACAGCAAGTTATTGGGATTATAGAATTTGGTAATCGTTGATACATTATCTGCTAATGTAAACCGTAAACTATAAGTAAGCGGATCTGTTGTTCCAATTTTATCATTCCACCCAATCGATAGTTCCCATCCTCTTGTTCGTAGGTCAGCAAAATTCCCCCTTGGCACCGCGGCACCAAATACGGCAGGTAAAGGTTGCCCGGCTGTGATCATATTGCTTGTATTCCGTTGATACCAGTCGAAGGTTGTAGAAAACCTCCCTTTAAACATTTGCAAGTCCATTCCAAAATTCAGTGTAGTTGACTTTTCCCAAGTTAAGCCATTCGGTATCACGCCTGGTTGACTGATATAATTGGAGAAAGAGCCATTGATAATGGTTCCGGAAGTTCCCGGACTAAGTGTTTCAAGGAAAGTGTAAGGTGCAATATTACCATTACCCAATGATCCATAGGAACCCCTAATTTTCAATAAATCGAGCCAGCTTTTCGTTCCTTCAGCAAACTTTTCTTCGGTCAACAACCAACCCGCAGATGCAGATGGGAAAAATCCGAAAGCCTGCTCTTGTGGAAATTTAGAAGAACCGTCATAACGCCCGTCCAGCTCCAGCAAGTATTTATTTTTAAACGCATAATTTGCCCGATAGAAAATCCCAGCTGTCGCCCACTCTGTGCCTCCACCAGTGAGTCTATAATTGAGCCCCGTAGCCAAATTGAAATCGGGCAGGTCGTCTACGATCAAACCGTCCCGTTGTGAAAAACGATTTTTGATCTTATCATACTCCAGATTTCCCCCAACCAAGATCTTGACCTGATGATCACCAAAAGCCTGGTTATACTCTCCATACAAGTTAGACATGTAATATTCTTCATTCGATTCGCTTTCCGACAGGTAATTCAATCCCGAAGTGATAAACTCTCCAGGCTTGATACTATAAGGAGTTGGGAAAAACTTCCTATCGTCACTTGTTCTGGTATCCAGATAGGAAAAGTCACCCCTAACAGTGAACTTATTCTTAATAGGTATAGCGGTAAAGCCGATGGTCTGTCTATTGAAAACTTGTTTTGCCGTAGAGGTACTTTTGCCATAATAGAAGTCACCTATGGAATAAGCTCCTACAATAGACATACTGCCATCCGGATTAAGCATCGGAGATACGGGAAACGCTGTCACAGCCATCAAACGCCAAACGGCATTCACTCCCCCGACTGCGGTAAGAGGGTAGCTATAGCGCTGATTGGAAAAGTCGGAATTGGTATTTATACTCAGCCAGTCGTTCACCTTCACATTACCTTTTATCCTTAAATTGTATTTATCAAAATCGTCGGAATTATAACGGAAAATACCGTCCTGGGTATAATAACGTCCGGAGACTAAAAAATTAACCCGATCATTACCGCCACCTATATTAAGGGCGTGTTCCATACTCGCGTTATTATCCTTATATAATTCCTTAAACCAATCCGTACTGGCATAATACTTATACGCTCCCGTAACCGGATCGATCGATACGGTAGGTAAAGAAGGATCATCATGACGCGCTTTAAGCGAATCCAAATCGGCCAAAGAAAAGGGCAATTGTGAGTTGATACTTTGCGGATGCGACAAGTAATCGTTCCACGCATTAAATGCCTCATCAAAATTCTTTGCCCAGGTATAGCCGTCCCAAACCAGATCGGGCGTTGTAGTACGCGTATTTAGGGAATAATTCGCATTATAGTTCACCTGTACCTTATCCTTTTTTGGAGACTTAGTTGTGATCAACACCACCCCAAAGGCCCCTCTGGAACCGTATATAGCCGCGGATGATGCATCTTTTAGTACCGAGACACTCTCTATATCATTCGGGTTAATCGTTTGCGGATCTCCCGGTACACCATCAATTAAGACCAATGCACTACCACCAGAACCAATAGAGGTCGTTCCACGAATATTATAGGTAGCCCCGCGTGTCGGTTTACCATCTGTCATTTTGATATTTAAATTGGGAATCACCCCTTGTAAACCTCTGGTGATGTTAGGCATTGGGCGGTCTTCAAAATATTCGCTACCCACCTGATCCACCGCACCGGTAAGGTTCACTTTTTTCTGTGTGCCATATCCTACTACAACCACATCGTTAAGCATAGAGGAATCTTTTTCTAAATGGGCATTGACTACTGTTTTTCCATCAACGGCAATTTCTATCTTTTTGAAACCTATAAAGGAGAATATCAAAGTTTGTCCTTCTTCAGCTGTTATGCTATAATGTCCGGTTCGATCTGATACCACCACTCTAGAAGTTCCTTTTATCGTCACCGTCACACCAGCTAAAGGATTTCCCTGGTCATCCAGAATATCACCTGAAATTCGGATCGGCTCTTTTTCTCCACTGGTAGCCCCCTCTTTTTTACTAATCACTACAGTACCATCCACCGAGGTGTATTTAAAAGGTTGATTCTCAAACAATGTATTGAGGGCTTGCTCCAAAGTAGCCTCTTGAATATTAATATTTACATTAGCCGCTTCTTTTATTAATTTATTATCATAAAAGAATCCCTGCCCGCTTTGATCTTTGATCATCTTGAGGATTTTACCAATGGGAGCATTCCGTTCATTTATCGTAATCTTTTGTGCGGCTACTTTCGCAGAGACCTGCATGCAACCAATGATTACCAATAGCACTGTTATCTTCATCAAAAAAAAGAATTCGGAAGGAAAAAGAACTTGTATTAACGTTTTTCTATGTACGTTGAATTGCATATTTTTGCATCGTTGGGGTTAATAAATAATTCTGTTGCTAGAGTTTAATTTGCCCGAATTTATATCCGGGAGTGCTGGTAACACTTCCGGTATTTTGAGCACACGATTATGCCTATGTTTTCATCATATTACGCTTATTTAGGTGAATACTTTTGTTTATTATCAGGATTTATAAGTAGATTCTGACCCTCAATCCTAAATTGGACGCCACTTAATTTTAGTATTTTTAAGACATTAGACAAGTTATTCGCTCGTTTAATATTTCCTACAAATTCGTGGCTTCCAACATCCCCCACATAGATGGGGTTAATGTCATACCAGCGGGACAACTGCCTCATTAAGGTGGGTAAATCGGCATTATTAAAATCAAAATAGCCATTTTTCCAGGCTACAACCGCAGAGATATCTATAACAGGACGGACTTTAATCTGGTTATCTATCACCTCCGCTTGTTGACCAGGATTTAAAATTTTGCTATTTACGCCTGTTATAACCTTAATACGGCCACTTACAAGAGTAGTATTCACAGTACGCTCGTCTTCATAAGCATTGATATTAAAAGAGGTACCCAAGACCTCTATCTGCTGCCCTTTCGCTTCTACAATAAAAGGCAATGTATCATCTTTAACAACCTCAATATATACTTCTCCGGTAATTTTCACCTTTCGTTCTTTCCCGACAAAACTGGTTGGAAACGTAATGGAAGAGAAAGAATTAAGCCATACTTTCGTACCATCGGCCAGAATGATCTGATACTGCCCAGCCCTTGGTGTGCTAACCGTATTATAGGCAATAAGCTCCACTGGATCACGCCGATCGATTTTCAGGTGTTCATTATTTAAACGTTGGTAGGTTAAATGCCCGTCCTTAATTTTCTCAATATTTATATTACCTTGCTTGGCGATTTGTCCGTCATCCGCCTTGTCCAATATGACCCTGGTTCCATTGGCTAAGGTCAGAATTGCCTTATCCCCCCCTGGTAGGATGTCGTTTTTGTGCTCTTTAGATGTCGATTGGACAAGTCGTTGCTCCTCTTCATTTGAACGAGAATTAACAAAGTAAAAATAAACAACTGAAATAGAGACTAAGAATATACTGGCTACTGCAGTATATTTCAGCCACAGGAACCTTCTCTTGGGAGAAAACACGATTATGTCTTCTGTAATAGCCTCTGTTTCTGTATCCAAAGCATCCTTCAGAAAAGAATCTAATTTTCCTTCCCTCAATAAATGGGTAAATACTTCCAATTCCACATCGGTAGACTTCCCTTCTAAATAGCGTTTTACTAATTGTTTATAGTAGTGATCATCCATTCCTTATGGCCTTTAATAGAATGACGTAAAAAGAAGAAAGTAGGGTAGTAGAAAATAAAAAAAACTGTTAATAGGAAGCGGCCAAGCAAACAAGCAGCAAACTCAAAGGAATACCTAGCTCTTTCTCTGTGGAATAGCGAAAAACTTTCAAGGTATAAACCATATGATTCTTTATGGCGTTGCGTGAAATACCCAAAATAGAAGCGGCCTCTTCGTAAGATTTACCTTGTTCTTTACATAATGCGAAAATTTCTCTTGACCGTTGGGGTAAGGTGTTTAGTACCCGATTTAAAAACCGTAGATATTCTTTATCCAACAAGGTTTCTTCCGTAGTACTTCTTTGTTCGGCAAAAGTCTGCACAATCTCTTTCATCGCTACATCAGAACGGAATGCCGCCCTTAAATAGTCTAACGCCTGATTTCGGGCTACAATAAATAAATAGGATTTAAAAACTTGTACATGAATGAGTTGCTCACGATTCAACCATATCTTAATAAAGACTTCCTGACTAACATCATCTGCCAGCTCATCGGATTTCAAGACTTTTAATAGAAATTTTTTGACAGCTTCCACATAGCGATTATATAACGTAGTGAACGACTGATAATCATGTTGAGCAAGTAACTTTTGAAGCTCTAAATCAGAAAGCGACGTCAAATCTGTCATATATTAATTTGATCTTATCCAAGTAAGAACAAATTAAACACAGCAGCATTACGTTAATGTTAATTTTGTAAAAAATAAATACGAGTGCCTGAATAAATACATTGTAGGTTTCGACATATACCTTTTCGATACCGTCCATGCCCTATACTCCCATATACCAATGCAAGTTAAATCAGCACTTTTTACAGTAAAGTATTTAATAAAACTTATAAACACTATAGCCTTTTCAATTGAAAAAACTGTTGCATCAACTCTCGACATTCATTCTCCAAAATGCCGCCGACAACAGCAGTCTTAGGATGAATGATTTGAGAAGATATAGTAGTATAACCTCTCTTTTCATCTCTTGCACCAAATACAATACGTTTTACTTGCGACCAATACGACGCCCCCGCGCACATCACGCAAGGCTCTATTGTCACATATAGTGTACATTCTTTTAAATATTTCCCACCTATATAATTCGCTGCAGCCGTAAAGGCTTGCATTTCAGCATGAGCGGTTACATCATTTAAGGTTTCAGTTAGATTATGTCCGCGTGCAATGATTTTTCCACTATGCACCACAAGGGCTCCGATTGGCACTTCATCAGCATCAAAGGCCTTTTGAGCTTCTTTTAATGCCTCTTTCATAAAAAAATCATCAGATACGGTATCTGTTAAATCTTCAAAATTGATATATTTCATCAGCTGTAAAGGAATACTAAAAGCCCAGTCAATGAGCTTTAGGGATACAATTATATTAATTTAGCACCATTAGGTAAGGGTTTATCAGCGGTAGCTAATACGATAGCGCCAGTTGTATCTTCAAACCCAGTCACTAAACACTCAGAAATAAAATGGGCGATCTGCTTTTTAGGAAAATTTACAACCCCCATAATTTGCCGTCCAATCAGCTCTTCTTTGGTGTAATGTTGGGTTATTTGAGCACTGCTTTTTTTAATTCCTATTGTCGGACCAAAATCAATTGTCAGTTTATACGCAGGTTTTCTGGCTTCCGGGAACTCATCCACTGATAAAATCGTACCTACCCGTAACTCCACTTTTTCAAAATCTTTCCATGCAATCTCTTCCATGGGATAAACTTAGATAAACTTGTCTTTATATGCAAATCAGCCATTGATTTAGCAAATGATAAAAACACTATAGCAGCTGTTTACACCAGAGCTTTTTGCTTTCTTTCGCGGAGAAAGTTTCTTATTCATATCGTAACGCCTCTATAGGATCCAACTTCGAGGCTTTAGAAGCCGGGTAAAAGCCCGAAATCATTCCCACCAATACACACACGATAACACCCATAATAATCCAAGCCCATGGGATAATAAAACTAGTACCAACCACTGTGGCAACAATATTACCTATTAATATACCGAGCAATATTCCACCGAAGCCGCCAATCAAACAAATCACAATTGCTTCCGTCAAAAATTGTATTCTTATGACCCTTGGCGTCGCTCCAATAGCTTTGCGTATACCAATTTCGCGAGTACGTTCTGTTACAGATACTAGCATGATATTCATCAAACCAATAGAAGCGCCAATCAACGTAATGATTCCTATAACGAAAGCACCAACAGCCACATAGGTAAGACTACTCACCAACACCTGCGCTACCGCGTCACTTTTAGTAATCTCAAAATTATTTTCCTGTGTTACTCCAAGGTTTCTGACATTTCTAAAAAGGGCTGTTGCCTCTCCAATTGCAGGCTCAATACCCTCCGCACTACTCATGATGGTAATTGCATAAGACGGCACTTCTCCCTGCGTCACGGCCCGAGCCTTTAAGAGTGGGATAATACACGTCCTATCTGCACCCATACCCGCGCTTGATCCTTTATCTTCCAATACACCGATAACCAAGTATTTAGCATTTCCTATAACCAACATATTATTCAGTGGCTCTTTCCCATTTTTGAATACTTGCTTTTTTATCTCGCTGCCAATGATAACCACATTGGCGCCTGTTTCCAGTTCACGCTGCGTAAAGTTTCTTCCCCCTTCCAATTTGTAACCACTGGTTTGTAAGTAATTATCATCCGCTCCCAATATGGCAATGTTAGGATTGGATTGCTCACTTCCATATTTAACAATTGCTCCTCTGGAAGCATAAGCACTTAAAGAAACAATTGCCGGATATTCATATTTTTCTTTAAACCGCTGTGCTTCCCTATAACTAATATTTTTAAAAACCTTCGGTCTTGTTCCGCTTCCACCTATCTGTACATTGATCCCTCTGTTCCTTATGTTAAAGGAATTAGCACCCATTGCAGAAAAAGAGTCGGTCAGTGAGTTTTGAATCGCATCAATAGAGGTTAAAATCCCAACTAATGCGGTTATACCGATCGCTATAATCAACGCAGTCAAAAACGTACGTAGTTTGTTGCTGGCAATAGATTCCAGCGAAAGTCTTACATTTTCGCGATAAGGCATTTTTACCGACATAGCATCAAGATTTTTGCTATTAAGACCTATAAAGATTGATTATGTTACAACGAAAAGGAGCTTTTTCGCAAGAGATTAAGCGCTTACTAATTCAAAAACGGTAATTTCTGGTAATATACCCACTCTACCGGGATAACCCAAAAATCCATAGCCCACATTTACATATAATTGTTGTTTTCCTTCTGTATAAAGTCCGGCCCACTCATTGTAAACGTATTCCGCTGGGCTCCACTGGTAATGTTCTCCTCTCACACCGAACTGCATTCCGTGTGTATGTCCTGCAAACATTACATCAATATCGCGGTGATCCAGTATTTGGGCACGCCAATGAGATGGATCATGAGACAGCAAGAGCTTCACTGGTGAATCTTCCGTGTGTTGTTTTGCGACATCAATTTTTCCATATTTAGGGAAACGGCCCGTACCCCAATTCTCCACCCCTATAACCGCTATTTCTTCTTTATCAACGCGGATTTTCCTATGCTCATTCAGCAGTAAGTCCCACCCCATTACTTTATGTATCTCTTTCACATGCTGCAGATTCTTTCTTTTTTCCGGGCTATCTTCCTTTCCATAAAAATAGTCTCCATAATCATGGTTACCCAATATGGAAAAGACACCCAAAGGGGCTTTTACTTTAGTGAAAAGATCTTGGTAATTACGCATTTCATCCGCTTTGTTGTTCACCAAATCACCAGTAAAGAAAATAACCTCCGGCTTTTCCGCCAAAAGCATATCGATACCACCCTGCACTGCCTTTTTATTATAAAAACTTCCAGAATGTATGTCCGATATCTGGCCGATTTTCATTCCATTAAACGCTTTCGGTAAATTCGGTAAATATAATTTTTGCCTTCTTACCTTATAATCGTAACCACCTACAGCAATACCCCAACTTAACGTCGTAAAAGGCACAGCGGCCACTAAGATCCCTGCTCTGGTTAGAAATTGTGATCTACTAATTGCCTCATTTTCTGAGGTAGGCTCTTTCTTTTTCTCTGCAACTATCTTATTTTTTGCATGACCGAAAATTTTCCTCTTCATCCAAATACTCCCTCTCCGAAGATCATCCATCAATAAAACCAATACATAAAATGCCTTACTGGTAAATGTTAGAAAGAAAGCAACTAAGGCAACAGATCGTACCATCAGTGGGATGTTCAAGTATATACCCATTACCACTCCGATCAAAAGCAAAACGCTATAAGCCCACCAGGTTACTTTGAAAAAAGTGTTTTTTGCCCATCCAATTGTACTCTTTTGGAGCGCATAATAGATGTAAAAATCTATCAATAATAAGATAAAAGCATTAATAAGTATAAGCTTCATTAAACATTTTGTTTTTATTTATTCTCTAAACCTGCACAGCGGCATCTTGATAGTCATCAGCTAGTACCATTTGCTTCAGCGCTTCGATCCATTTTGGATGATCATTTAAACTGGGAACCAATTCAACATGTTCCCCGCCAAGCTTTATAAATTCTTGTCCATACTCTTCCGTAACCTCGTAAAGCGTCTCCAAACAATCGGCAACAAAAGCCGGGCATAAAACAAGTAAACGCTTCACACCTTTTCCTGCCAATTCTACCAATACATCACTTGTATAGGGTTGTACCCAAGGCTCCTTTCCTAAACGCGACTGAAAACAAACGGTATATCTTTCTTCATTAAGATTCAGTTTAGCAGCAATTAATCTCGCTGTTTCATGGCATTGAGCAGCATAACAGAATTTGTTGTTTGGTGTCATCTGTTTACGACAGGAAGACGTTGCACAATCGTGTTTACCAGAATTATCAACGTCCCTTAACTGTCTGACAGGTAAGCCATGAAAGCTAAAAAGGACATGGTCATATCCTTCCGGTTGCTTCTCACGGGCATTATCCACAAATGCTTCAATCATTAGTTCATTATCATAAAACTGATTAATGATCGAAACCTTTGGAAAAGTATGCCATTTCGCCATTAGCTTCATTACCTTTTCAATGACAGAACCGGTGCTTGCGGAAGCATATTGTGGGAATAAAGGTATAATCTGGATACTATCAACCATCGCTAGCTTTAATCGCTGTAATGCATCTTCTATTGATGGTTTCTGGTAGCGCATAGCCAATTCTACCTGATAATCTTCGCCCAATTCGTTACGCAAAAGTTCAGTTTGTATCTCACTGAAATGCAATAAAGGAGATCCAGTTTCTTTATCCCAAATCTCTTTATATAATTTTGCAGTTTTCGGACTTCTAAAAGGCACAATCGCTCCCCTAACCAATAAATTACGTTGAATCGTCCCAATGTCAATAACTCTTCCATCCATTAAAAATTCATCAAGATACTTCCTAACGTCAGCTACCTCCGGGCTATCCGGTGTCCCCAGATTTACAAGCAATACACCTTTTTTCTTTTTCATTGAGCTATTATATCCTTTCTTAAGACTAATCTTTCAGATCATTTGATGATCAATCACCAACAAATTTACAAAAATGCATACGTTTTGGTTTTAAACAAAAATAATGTGAGGTTTGCATGATATTCAAAATGGAAATAGATCATAGAAGGGGTATAAGCTTTTAACGCTTTATACCTAAAATTGCTCTAAGGTGCTTTTCACCTTTTGCATCAGCCACATCGGTGTGGATGTAGCTCCACAAACACCAATACTTGCCCCCTTTTGGAACATTTCCGGTTTTAACTCTGTTGGATCAGAAATAAAATAACTAAGGGGATTACTTTTTGCACATACATCATATAGCACTTTCCCGTTTGACGATTTTTTACCGGAAACAAATACAATATAATTGTACTGTTTCGCAAATGCAGCCAAATCGTCATACCGATTAGATACCTGCCTGCAAATAGTATCATTTGCTTTTACTTCATATCCACGCTTTAACAGATCGTCTTTTATGCTATAAAATTTCTCGGTGCTTTTGGTCGTTTGGCTGTATAACGTAAATTTGGCAGGTAAGTCAACATCTTCCAGCTCGGCAATATCTTGAAAAACAATCGCTTCATTGTTTGTTTGCCCCTGTAAGCCAATTACCTCGGCATGGCCATGCTTGCCGAAAATTAAAATTTTCTCCTGATCGTCGTGAGATGTTTTAATTCTATTCTGCAGCTTAAGCACAACCGGGCAAGAAGCATCAATTAAAATAATATTATTTTCCAATGCTATTCGGTACGTTTCTGGCGATTCGCCATGAGCACGAATTAACACTTTTTCGTTTTTTAGATTCGGTAAATCGTCATGTCCGATAATACGCAGTCCTTTGGCCGTTAACCGAGCCACTTCCTCATCATTATGCACAATATCTCCGAGGCAATACAAATAACCTTCCTCCTCCAATATCTCTTCTGCCATATCAATAGCATACACTACCCCGAAACAAAAGCCGGAATCCTTATCAATGGTAACACGTAAGTTGTAACCCATTTTGCAAAGTTAACTATTTTAGTTATTAGTTGCTTGTAATTCGCATTACTTCAATGTATTCAACAACGTAAACATCTTTTGTCGCATATTATAAGCGGTGCCTTCGTAATTATTAACTAACAAACAAAATACCAGATCGGTACCGTCCGATGCTTTTTGATAGCCAGTATATCCTAACACACCACCAATTGTGCCACTTTTCATTTTCATGCCATTGTAAACAGGAAAACTTTTGTAATAATCGCTAAACCAGGTTTCTTTTTTAATAGAAGTCAACACGCGCGCCATAGCCATTGTGGTTACCCTATTTTCTGGTGATAACCCACTCCCATCATAAATCCTTATTGCACCTTTAGGAAGGCCTAACTTTCCCACCCAAAAATCCCGTAATGATTCGGCAGCGACATCTATTTCCGTTTCTTTTCCCTGCTTTAAGGCCATCGTTTTCAACAGTGCTTCACCATATAGATTAATGCTTTTTTGATTAAACCAATACACCATATCCTTTAACTTCGGCGACACATGAGAAAACAAAAGTTGCCCTGTTTCAGGCACCTTTTTCCCTGTTATACGGCACATGGTAGCTGTTGATGCCGGCTGTTCCACCAGAACCCCATTGCTTTCAAGAGCAAACTGCAGTCTTAATGCTGCATCATACGCAGCATCGGGCAAGGCTATCTGAATGGGCTTTTTTAAATCTATCCCATAGGCACCCCGAAGATAAATGATCGATGAATAAGGCGCTGCATATGGATATACTTTATCTCCCGAACCGGTGGGTCCGGTAAGCGACTCGTTTATTATTTTTAGATAAGAAACATTTGGCACAGTTGATCGCAGAGAGGTAGGAGCTCCTATCTGTTTACCGGCATTGAGATGTACATCTACCAGGTTTTCCCTCCAATTCAAGCCGGATACACCTGCACCATAGTAACTTCCCATATCTTGCCATATCCACCTAGGCCCTGCGGTTTGCCCGCCAAACAATCTGTCATCACCGATGATACTGCCGTTTATCTTTTTTATACCAGCGCCCATAATTGCTTTTGACCATTGCGCCAGGAGTATAGATTCTTTTGTTGTATCGAAACGATCGCTACCGAGCGTTGGATCTCCTGTCCCTTTAATGATAATATCACCATTTAGCACACCTTTATCGATATTCCCCGTATAATACAGCAATGTGTGATAAGTGTAATCGGCTCCCAAAATATAATAGGCAGTAGCAGAAGTAATTGTCTTTAAAGTAGAAGCGGTAGCCAAACCAACATCGTTATTTTTACTAAATATAACCGCTCCAGTTTTCGCATCTAAAACGGTGAGCGAAGCAATACCGTGCTGAAGGTCTGGGTTATTTTCAAATTGCCGATACGCATGATCTATTTTCTGTTGAAGCGCCTGTGCCCTTACCTCCAAAAACAAACTACTGTTTACAAAAAAGCATCCAATTACAATCTTGATGATTGATCTACACATATTATTCTTGTATTTAATGAAGAGCAAACCGAATATCTATATTTTTTTTACAAAAACACGCTGTACACAAGCGTAATTTTCGACAAAAAATAACATTTTTGTAAAAATACTTAATCAACTCCGTAAAAAAAATTACTTAAATTCTATAAAACCTATATGCATAAGAAACTTTTTTTCAACCTAACGATATGCCTCTTTTTGGCAATACCGATAAACAGCTTCGCTCAAAAAGGTAGAGCTTCCAAAAAAAACAGTAAGGATACTACAACTACGTTGCAAGATACCGCCAAAAAGACCCCTGAAAAAAAAGAGATAAAAAAAGAGCCCAAAAAATTTGATGCCTTTCTAAAAAAAGAGAGCAAAAGTAAAACAGGCCTCTTTAATTTATATGAACAGGAAGATAAATACTTCTTTGAAGTGCCTGACAGTATCTTAGGGCGCGATATTTTAGTAGTAAACCGTATCACTAAATCAGGTGCTGACCTAAGAACGGGTATGAGTGGTTATGCGGGCGACCAGATAAACAAAAATGTTATCCGATTTGAAAAGGGTCCGAATCATAAAATATTTCTCCGGAACATTTCTTTCTCCGAACGTTCTTCCGACAGCACACAGGCTATGTATCGTGCCGTTATGAATTCTAATCTTCAGCCAATAGCAGGAAGTTTTGATATCGTTGCTTTCTCGAAAGACGAAAATGGCTCCATCGTTGATATGACGACCTTTATCAATAGCGATAATGATATCTTCTTTTTCGCCCCATATTATAAAAGTACATTGCGATTAGGCCCGCTGCAAGCCGACAAATCCTATATAGTAAGCGTGCGCACCTATCCGCAAAACACCGAAATCAGCACGGTTAAAACGTATAACCGCACGGCGCCTCCGGGTATAAGTGGGCCAATGGCTGCTCAATTGGCATCCGGCACAGCAACTATCGAGCTGAACACCTCGCTGGTTATTTTACCTAAAACCCCCATGAAGGGGAGATATTTTGACCCTAGAGTTGGGTATTTTACAGTTAGTTATACCGACTTTGACACAAACCCCCAAGGTGTTAAAAAACAATCGCTTATTACTCGTTGGCGCTTAGAACCGAGGGATGAGGATAGGGAAAAACACCAAAGAGGTGAATTGGTTGAGCCTAAAAAACAAATTGTGTACTACATAGATCCCGCAACACCGGAGAAGTGGGTACCCTATCTTATTGCCGGCGTGAACGATTGGCAGGCAGCTTTTGAACAAGCTGGCTTTAAAAATGCGATTGTTGCCAAACGCGCGCCAAGTCCAGAAGAAGATCCTGAATGGTCTTTGGAAGATGCCCGTTATTCTGCCATTGTATACAAACCCTCATCCATTCCCAATGCCAGTGGCCCACATGTAAATGATCCAAGAAGTGGTGAAATTCTGGAAAGCCACATTAATTGGTACCATAATGTGATGTATTTACTCAGGAATTGGTATTTTGTACAAGCTTCGCCAAACGATGAACGTGCACGTAGAATGCAATTTGATGATGAACTCATGGGCGAGCTTATCCGCTTTGTTTCTTCTCACGAAGTGGGACATACCTTAGGCCTTAGGCATAATTTCGGCTCCAGCTCTGCTTATCCTGTTGAGAATCTAAGAGATCCAAAATGGGTAAAAGAACATGGCCATGCCGCATCCATCATGGATTACGCCCGTTTTAATTATGTTGCACAACCAGGTGACGGCATTGCCGGAAAAGACTTATATCCAAAGATCAATTACTACGATAAATGGGCCATTGAGTGGGGATATAAATCAGTGAAGGACGCTCAAACAGCAGAAAGCGAAAAGGCCGAACTAAACAATTGGGTCCTCGCTAAAGCGAACGATCCGAAATACTGGTTCGGTACTGAATCCAATCCTAACGACCCCCGTTCACAGAATGAGGATCTTGGAGACGATGCCATCTTAGCCAGCAGTTATGGCATCAAAAATCTAAAATTCATTTTACCTAATCTAAAAAAATGGACAACCGAGCCTAATAAAGATTATGAGAATTTAGGTGTTATGTACAGCGAAATCATCACTCAATTTGGCCGATATGCCGGGCATGTGTCCAAAAATGTTGGAGGTATCTACGAAACACCCAAAACCGTAGAACAAACCGGGAATGTATATGATGTTGTACCTGCTGCCAAGCAAAAAAAGGCCATGCTCTTTTTGAATCAGGAAGTATTTAAAACTCCACAATGGTTAATCGATTATAACATCAGTAACTTGAGCGGAAGCAATCCTGTTGAACTGATCGGAAAAGTGCAAAATAATACATTAAATCGTCTACTATCGTCAAGAACATTAGGTAATCTTGTCCTCTCCGAAGCACAAAACGGAATAAAAACATATCCAGTAAAAGAATTTTTGGCAGATCTCCGCATTGGCGTCTGGGGCGAGTTAAGCAGCCATACTGCAATTGATGTTTATAAACGCAATCTTCAAAAACAATATATCAGTACATTGATAGATTTGTTATCCCCTCCCAAGGGAGATCCTTCGGATGATCCAACAAAAACAGATGTATCCAGTATTGCAAGAGGGCACCTAATGAGTCTTCAATCGTCCATTAAAATAGCTATCCCTGCAACTGCAGATGTATTGAGTAAATATCATTTACAAGATTTAGCAGAGCGCATTAAAATCGCGCTCAACCCTTAAGAGAAGAGCGGCTGAAGTTAGGACCTTCAGCCGCTCTTGATTTACGATAGAATGAAGGGCAATCTATTTAATATGCCAATTCTACCAAAACGGGTAAATGATCCGAGGCGTATGGCTCTTCTATAACCTGATGTTTCATAACAGAAAACGCTTTGCCGGGCTTATACATAATGAAGTCTATCTCCTTATTGGGGTTTTTCTCAGGGATAGTATAAGCTGCAGCGCCTGCTACCTGACTCCTGATAAAATGCTGGTCGAAGTGATTGATAACATCTGAACCAGGCATTGCATTAAAATCACCACACAATATCACAGGCTCCTTATAAGCACATCAACAAAATAATGCCTATAAGTACTATTTTAAATGGTGAATTTTGCATACCCTCCTTTTTATATTTCACGAAAAATAACAACAAAGGAAGACGCTTTTACAAACATCTTCCTTTATCTATTTTTTTAAAAAGTTCTAAACTAATTCTTTTTCCACCAAATACTCAGCAATCTGTACAGCATTGGTAGCAGCGCCTTTACGCAGATTATCGGCAACTACCCACAAATTCAGCGTTTTCTCCTGGCTCTCATCTCGACGGATTCTTCCAACAAATACTTCATCTTTTCCATGCGCATCTTTTGGCATTGGATATTTCAGGTTTGCAGGATCGTCCACAACGATTACTCCTTTTTGAGCACCCAAAAGTGTTCTTACCTCTTCTACATCAAAATCCCGCTCAAATTCGATATTCACCGACTCAGAATGTCCCCCAACCACTGGGATCCTAACAGTGGTAGCCGTTACGCGTATACTGTCATCGCCCATAATTTTGTTGGTTTCCTTGATCATTTTCATCTCCTCTTTCGTATATCCGTTGTCCTGAAAAACATCTATTTGCGGTATAACGTTTAAATCAATCTGGTATGGATAGGCTTTTTCCCCGTTCTTTCCGGAACGCTCATCGTTTAACTGCTGCACCGCCTTTACTCCGGTACCGGTAACCGATTGATACGTTGACACCACTACCCTTTTTATCTTATATTTTTCATGAAGAGGCTTCAATACAACTACCATCTGAATAGTTGAACAATTAGGATTTGCTATTATTTTATCATCGGCAGATAAAACAAAAGCATTTACCTCCGGCACAACTAGTTTTTTGGTAGGATCCATACGCCAGGCCGAAGAGTTATCAATAACCGTAATGCCTGCCGCTGCGAACTTTGGAGCATACTCACTAGAAGTACTCCCCCCAGCAGAAAATAATGCCACCTGAGGCTTCAATTCAATTGCTTCGTCGAGTGTAACCACCTTATACGTCTTTCCCTTGAATTCAATTTCCTTCCCCTTACTTCTTTCAGAGGCTACTGGAATTAATTCTGTAACTGGGAAATTGCGCTCTGCTAAAACTTTTAACATCTCCGACCCCACGAGGCCGGTAGCGCCAACGACTGCAACTTTCATTTTCTGTTTTGATTTTTTTAACCGCCAAACATACAAAATTTAACACACAAAAGGAAAAAACAACAAACTTAGAAAAAAGTCTTTATTGGAGAAATTTATTGCTTTTGTTCATTTTGTTCATTCTACCCAAAGAGCCATTGAACCAATAAAAAAACCACTTCTTTTACTAGATCAGAATCGTGGCCTCATTGGATAATAGGTCATTGATCATCAATGTAGAATCATGGGTTTTTCCAATCCATAAACAAAAGCGTATATGTGTATAAATCTATTCTCCTTTTTTATCGCTTCGGCAGTCTCCATTACACCCATCTTGGCAGAGATCCCCCCACGTCCTGTTTCAAAGGTGTCTCTGACGGCTGATAGCGCTATTACATCAGGTATTCTCATTAACGAAATTTTATTTAATCCAAAGAGTGGGGGTGCCGAGTTCATTGAAATATACAACCATTCGGATAAAACCATTGATTTACAGAACTTAAAAATTGCACGGATAATAGGTAACGACAGTTTGGTCAATATCAGACAAATCAGCGCCGGGCACAGCTTATTTTTACCAGGAGAGTATAAAGTGCTCACAAAAGATCCGGCCATCGTCCAACTGCACTATTATACTGAAAATCCCGAAGCATTTATAAGCGTTCCCAATATGCCACAATTACCCAACCAAAGCGGTTCTATTGCCCTTTTGGAAAAAAATATGGTGATAGATAGGCTTGATTATCATGCGGGGATGCATGATCCCCTCGTTAAAGACCCCAAAGGGGTTTCTCTAGAAAGGAAAAAATTTGATGAGCCCACCAATAGTCCCACTAATTTTACGTCGGCAGCAGCGGTTGTGGGATATGCCACACCTGGTTATAAAAACTCCCAGCATCTTTCGCCCGATGAAGAAAGAGAAGTATTCTGGTTAACTTCTAAAACTTTTTCGCCCGATCAAGATGGTTTTGAAGACGAGTTGCAGATAAACTACCACTTTAATGAAAGCGGAAACGTAGCCAACATCTACGTTTATAACGACCGAGGAACGATGGTCAGGCAATTGTACAAAAATCATTCATTGGCAGTAGACGGGCTCCTCTCGTGGGATGGCCTGAGCGATATGCAACAGCGCTTACCCCTTGGTATATATGTCATCTATATCGAAACCTACAACGCAACCGATGGCGTAAAAAAATACCGCAAAAGTTGTGTGCTAGCCGCTAAATTTTAAATATCTATTCATGTGAAAAAAGGCAATATATTTATGTTTTCATCCACTTTATTGTTTTTATATGGACGATGAGAGATCGATAAATGCGAAGCATTCATGAGCACCTTTAAAACATAAAACAGCGAATAAATTGCTTTTATATGCTCTTTAGCATTTGCATATACCGGCGAAGCCAGCTTGAACACAATAAAAAAACTAACACTTGTGAAAAAAATGCAATTTATCTAAGTTTTCATCCATTTTATTGTTTTTATATGGACGATGAGAGATCGATAAATTGCTTTTATATGCTCTTTAGCAAGTTGCATATAAAATGCAATTTATCTAAGTTTGTGGGCGATGGAAGAAAGCATTATTATTATAGGATCGAATGGCCAGATAGGTACAGAACTTGCATCGGCATTACGATCGAAATATGGAGAGAAGAACGTTGTAACGTCGGATATCAGACAACCATCTATTCCTTCATCTGGCCCTTTTGAAATCATCAATGTGTTAGATAAAGAATTGCTGCAATCGATGTTCGAAAAATATAAGCCCACACAAATTTATCTATTGGCAGCGGTACTTTCTGCTGTAGGTGAAAAGAATCCTAAAATGGCTTGGGATTTAAACATGACCGGGCTGCTCAATGTCTTGGATTTATCGGTGGCACATCAGGTAAATAAAGTGTTTTGGCCAAGTTCTATAGCTGTATTCGGCCCTCATTCTCCTAAAAGAGATACCCCTCAATACACTGTAATGGATCCCAATACTGTTTATGGCCTTAGCAAACAGGCAGGAGAACGTTGGTGTGAATATTATTTTAACAAATATGGGCTCGATATCCGTAGCATACGCTATCCTGGTTTGATCAGCTGGAAAGCAGCCCCCGGTGGTGGTACAACCGATTATGCTATCCATATTTTCCATGAAGCCTTGAGCAAGGGGTCTTATGCATGCTTCTTATCAGCTGAGACCGAACTTCCTATGCTGTACATGGAAGACGCCATTCGCGGAACGCTCGAATTAATGGATGCTCCCGCCGAACAGCTCAGCATCCGCAGCAGCTATAACCTTACCGGGCTCAGTTTCACACCCGAGGTCTTGGCAAATGAGATCAGAAAGCATATTCCTGATTTTTCGATAAGTTATCTAAATAATGACCCCAGACAAGCCATTGCCGATAGCTGGCCCTCATCCATTAATGACGATTATGCTAGAAAAGATTGGGGATGGCAACCAGCATTTGATCTGGAGAACCTCACTCAGGAGATGCTTAGTAATCTCCAACAAAACTTAGAAACCACTTAAGAAACGAATATGGGAAGAGCATTTGAGTTCAGAAAAGAGAGAAAATTTAAACGTTGGGCCAAAATGGCCGTACAATTTACCCGACTTGGTAAAGAAATTGCTATTGCTGTCAAGGAAGGTGGCCCACACCCAGAATCTAATTCGCGTCTTCGCACAGCTATTCAGAATGGCAAGGCAGTTAACATGCCTAAAGACAGAATTGAAGCTGCTATCAAACGTGCATCCGAAAAAGACTCCAAAGGATATGAAGAGCATGTTTACGAAGGATATGGCCCTCATGGTGTTCCTATATTGATCGAAACAGCCACCGACAATACCAACCGTACGGTGGCTAACATTAGAAGTTATTTCGCTAAAGCAGGCGGTTCTTTAGGGAAAACCGGCTCCTTAGATTTCATTTTCCAGCGGAAGTCCATTTTCCGTTTCCCTGCATCTGATGATTTAGATGTAGAAGAACTAGAACTGGAATTAATTGATGGAGGTCTAGAAGAACTCTATGTTGAGTCTGATGAAGAAGGAAACGATATCGTAGTTGTACAAACCTCCTTTGAAGATTTTGGCAACATGCAAAAATTGCTGGAAGAAAAAGAAATAGAACTTAAAAGTGCTAAATTAGAGCGGATCAACTTATCAACTACAGAAGTTTCTGAAGAGGCTTCTGCGGAAGTGCTGAAACTTATCGATAAGCTTGAGGAAGATGATGATGTACAAGCGGTATATCATAATATGGTTTAATTTAGTTGCGTGTTGTGTGTTATCAGTTATGAGTTTGGTCATTCTCTTGCTTTTATCTCGCAACCCGTAACTCACAACTCATAACTTTATATGACTTTTGAAGAGTTTTTTATAAAGAAGAAAATAGACCTGCATCAACTACAGGATGTGGAGCCTAATTTATATAGAGAATTTAAAAGTCACTATGCCTTAATGGGAGAAAAAAGTTTCGACCATAGCAAGAAATACTGGTTCAATCGTTTACGAAGAAGCTTTCATCTCAGTGAAGATGTCCCACTTATAAAAGCGGTTTCGGCAGCTACGCTCAGCGCGCCACCCCCAGCAGAAGAAAAAGGTGCGGACAAACGGATCGATACCCCGGCAGCCGCAAAACCAACGGGTTTCAAACCCCGTTTCAAAGCAACTGTTACGGCTTCGAAAGAGGAAGAAACACCCACCGTTGATACACCAACACAACAAAACCCAACGGAAGGAGCTGCAGTAAATACCGAAGAAGTTAAGCCTTTAGGATTTAAACCGCGCTTCAAGACGGGAGTAACAAAAAAGGCTGTAGACGAAACGGAAAAAGTGACACCTGTTCCACCCAAAACCGAAGAAAAATCAATTGCAAATGATCCAGAAGTCACCCAGGAAGCGGAAGAGAAAAATCCAGAGAGCAAACCCCTGGGATTTAAACCACGCTTCAAAGCGGGGGTAACAAAAAAGGCTGTAGACGAAACGGAAAAAGTGACACCTGTTCCACCCAAAACCGAAGAAAAATCAATTGCGAATGATCCAGAAGTCACCCAGGAAGCGGAAGGGAAAAATCCAGAGAGCAAACCCCTGGGATTTAAACCACGCTTCAAGGCTGGGGTAACAAAAAAAGCTGCAGATCATCCTATACCAGTGGATAAAATGCCCATAGACCTATCTAATAAAGAGTCCGACGAAGAAGAACAAGCAGCAACAAAAACCAATTCTGCCCCGGAAGATGTTTCTCGAGCTACAGAAACTAAGATAGTGCCCAAAAAACCGCTTGGATTTACTCCGCGTTTCAAAGCCAAAGGCGACAACAAAGATAAACCACGGGAGGATGGATCTTAAATAATTAATTTTCCTGCGCTTTGATCACCCTTAACACATTCCCACCAAGTATCTTAAAGATATCGCCTTCATTATAACCACATTTTAGTAGCGCTTCGGTTAAAAGAGGATACGACTGTACATCATCCAAGCCCAATGGGGTAGACTCCATACCATCAAAGTCAGCACCGATACCAACATGATCAATTCCTGCCAACTTTACAATATAATCGATATGATCAATCAGCAAAGACAGGGGCGGTCTCAGCATTTCCTTCGCTTTGTCTGGTAGCAAATTATATTTCTTATCAACCGTTAATTCCATGCTATCTTTACGGTCTACGTATTCTGCATAGAATACATTTATTTTTTTCCGGTAGTTCGGATCCAAAAAATCAGTATAAAAGTTAACGCCTATCACTCCACCATTTTTAGCAATAGCCTTTATCTGTTCGTCTTTCAAATTTCTGTAATGTGGACTAATACCATAAACATCACTATGGCTCACCAAAACAGGTTTCTTGGAAATTTTGATGGCGTCATAAAAGGTCTGTTCTCCTACATGCGATAAATCAACCATCATACCCAAGTTATTCATTCGCTCGATTACTTTTTCCCCGAAATCAGACAGACCTTTCTTCTTAACTTTCTCCCTACTCTCATCTGCTGCAGAAGTAGCCCAATTAGTGCTATTATTCCAGGTTAACGTGAGGTAACGTACCCCTCGTTTATATAAGCTATCGATATAATCAAGATTATTCTCTATCATATGTCCTCCCTCCACACCTATCATGGCTACGATCTTCCTCTCTTCTATACCTTTTTCTATCCCTTCCATATCAGTAGCCAATAAAATTTCCTTCTTATTATCGTCAATCAACTGATATAAAGCATTAATTTCCTGATTTGCATAAGCAAATGGATGATTCTTTTTGCCATCACACCAAACAGAAAAAAACTGTACATCAACCCCGCCTTTTCTTAATCTAGGGAAATCCGTGTGGCCACTACCTAAGGACTGCGCAATGTTTTTACCTCGCATCACTGATGCTGACAGAACATCGTTATGTAGATCTATCAGAATGGCTCTTTTATGTATTTCGTTAACGTTCTGTGCCTTTGCAAAGTTTAAAAGAAGGAGATAGGTAAGAAATAAGCGATAATTCATGATTTACACACAGTATTTTTTCACAAGATAGAATTAAAATAGCTATATTTAAAGCTTTTTTAAAGGTAGATAATGCTAAGAATAGATACACAAAAGCCGCACACCTTAGTTTATTCTCTATGTCAGCATGAATTTTTAGGCTATTTAATTGAGCCTCATATCGTGCAACTAAATCCAAATGGTGAATTTTCACTTACTTATCAGCGTATTTTCAGTAATACGGCCAGTGAGTATGCTGCTGCTATGGAGGAAAGCGACCTCAAAATCATCAAATTGCTGGATGAACTGGAGCAGTCGGAGCTAATAAAAAAAATGCACAAAAAAACCATCCGCCCAAGGGAGTTTTTTAGCAAAGTTTTCGACAAAAAGCTCTTTGATTATATTCGTCCCAAAATCGATAAGAAGCTTGCTACCATATTGAAATTAGTCGCTCATAAACCATTCTATTTGATGAGTAAAGAAGGGTGGCCTGTAGAAGAAAAGCTAAGCATTGCATCTGAATCGGCATCGGTACTCTTTCACTTTCGTCGAAATGCAGAAGAAACGCGCTACTTCCCCACAATCAAATTTCAGGGCATGCGTATCGATTTTATGTATAAAAATGCGCAGGTTATCTGTAATGACCCCGCCTGGCTTCTGCTAGAGGGTGTACTCTACTTCTTCGATCAGGAATTAGATGGCAAAAAACTATCCCCATTCTTAAATAAACGTTATATCAGTATTCCTCGTAATACAGAGTACAATTATTTTGATAAGTTTGTTCGCTCATTAATTACTAAACACCATGTTTATGCTGAAGGCTTTGATATCAAAACGTATCAACACGAGGCTTCCCCGATCTTAAAATTAGTCAATACACCTTCTGGGGAAGCCTTCGCACAGCTACAATTCAAATACGGCCCCTATATATTTGATGCCGGAAGTGAACATAAGGTAACGGTGAGAATGGACTATCAAGAGACGACCGATTTATATACTTTTCATCGGGTAAAACGTTCGCTGCAGTGGGAGGAAAATCATTTAAAAGAGCTTTTTGAGCTTGGTCTTCACAAATCCGATCCATTATTTAACAATCTGCAAATAAAAGCAAGCAATGGAAGCCCAGACAACGCCAATTCACATCTATTGATTAACTGGATTAATGTCAATCATGACCATCTCGTGAAACAGGGTTATCAGATTGAGCAACGAATAGAAAATCAGAAAAGATATTTATTGGGCAATACCAAAATAGATATCGAAGTAAAAGAGGGGAATGACTGGTTCGATATTCATGCCATTGTACGGTTTGGCCCACATGAAATACCTTTTATACAATTACGCGACCATATTCTCTATCAAAAAAGAGAGTTTGAATTACCTTCAGGTGAAATTGCCGTTATTCCTGAAGCCTGGTTTACACAGTTTAACAATTTATTTTATTTCTCCTCGACAAAAGGAGCTATCCAACTCCAGAAACACCATATTGGGCTGATCAATGATCTGGGCGAAAGTAGCCTGCAAGGATTAAGCATGGACAGAAAACTGCAGCGTCTCCATCATTTTGAAGAGATAGAGGATATTGCAGCTCCCATAAATTTCAAAGGCGAACTGAGAAGCTACCAAAAGGCTGGTTACAATTGGTTTCACTTTTTGAAAAAGTATCATTTTGGAGGTTGCCTTGCTGATGATATGGGCCTAGGAAAAACCATACAAACGTTAGCCTTACTGCAAAAAGAGCAGGAAGAATCCACAGAAAAAGGGACACAACATACCTCTTTGATCATTATGCCTACTTCACTCATATATAACTGGCAAAGCGAGGCTAAAAAATTTGCTCCCGATTTAAAGATATTGATCCATACAGGCACCAACCGATTGAAAACAACCAGCAATTTTTCTTCTTTTGACCTCGTTATCACTACCTACGGAATAGCCCGCGTGGACGAAGACTTATTCAAGCAATATTATTTTCATTACATTATTTTGGATGAAAGCCAGAATATAAAGAACTCGAGTTCCAAATCATTCAAAGCGGTTAAAACGTTAAAAAGTAAATATAAACTTATTCTAAGCGGTACGCCCATTGAAAATTCTGTGGGTGATCTATGGTCGCAAATGTCTTTTATCAATCCTGGCCTATTGGGCAGCCATACCCACTTCCAGGCTGACTTCGTTACTCCTATAGAAAAAAAGAAGGACGAAGAGAAAGCGCGTAAATTACAGGCTATTATTAAGCCCTTTGTGTTGCGTAGAACGAAAGACCAAGTAGCAAAAGAACTTCCTCCGAAATCCGAACAGGTGTTTTATTGCAAGATGAGTGATGAACAAGCAGAATTTTATGAAAAGATCAAATCAGAATACAGAAATCTTCTCCTAGAGCAATCACTCGATGATATGGTTAAATCGCAGATTCAGATCTTGCAAGGTTTGACCAAACTACGGCAAATAGCCAACCATCCTTTCATGGTGGATGAAAACTATGGTGGCGATTCCGGAAAATTTGAAAATGTGATACATACCCTGGAAAACGTACTATCGAGGGGACATAAAGTACTCATATTTTCGCAATTTGTAAAACAGCTGGAAATATTCCGAAAGCGCTTCAATAAAGAAAAAGTGAAGTACGCTTATTTAGATGGCTCTACCCGTAACAGAGAAGATGTAGTAACCGCTTTTAGGCAGAATGACGATGTAAAGCTCTTCCTCATTTCCATAAAAGCGGGAGGTGTTGGCCTTAATCTGATAGAAGCAGACTATGTATTTATTTTGGACCCATGGTGGAATCCGGCGGTAGAACAACAGGCAATCGATAGATCGCATCGTATCGGGCAAACAAAGAACGTTTTTATCTATAAATTCATCACCAAAGATAGTGTAGAAGAAAAAATATTGGCCCTGCAAGACCGAAAGAAAACCATCGCCAATCAATTGATTACAACAGAAGAAAGTTTTGTTAAGTCATTAACAGCAGATGATATTAAAGAATTGTTAACTTAAGTTTTTATGGCCTAATACACCACAATTTCGTCCGTAAATAAGAACCCTTTCATATCATTCTTGCCAACAATGCGGATATATCGCGCCAATCTTCCGTCTAGATCAAAGCTAAAGGTTTTAAACTGCAAAGAGGAATCAGTGGTAGGGATATCATTGTTTATTTTCTGAAGCTCTCTGAAATGCTTCCCATCGTCAGATGCCAATATGCTTACACTACTTGGAATATAAATACCCGGACCCGCATTCTGCATAAAACGCAATTTTATTTCGTGAAGTTCTTCTCTACGCTCAAAATCCACGATAACGTCAAAATCGCTTAAAAACCCTTGCCATTCTCCGTCACCGTAGTTTAATCCGCCATACTGGCCGTTCAGCAAGGCAGTATCCAGCCGAGCAGGATACTTTTCATTCCACGTATTATTATAAACAATTTTTTTGCCAATCCCTTTATGAATGTCTGCTGTAAATGCGGCTACATCACCATAGCGGATGGAATCATTAAACACTGCTGCTTTGACAGTTGTTGTATTAACCAAAGAGAAAGGCTCAGCATATAAGGTAGAGGTATGATTGGGCTCGCTTCCGTCTGTCGTATACCTTATTTGAGGGTCGTATTCCTCGGAGCTGATTGTAATGGTATTCCGTTTTGTCTGCATATCATATTTACCCGAAATATCTACATTATAAGAAGGTCTGTAATAATGTACATTTAATCGCTGTAGCAAGCGATAATGTTTTTGTAGTCTTTTTTGAAAATCCTGCCAGTTTTTATTTTCATAAGCGGTCCAGCCTACTTCTGCAAGTGCAATCGCTCTTGGGAACACCATATACTCCACATGTTCCTGTGTTGGCATATATTCTGTCCAAACATTTGCCTGTACCCCTAAAATATGCTTTTGTTTGTCTCCCGAAATTTCTGTCGGAACTGGGTTATAAGCATACACCTTATCCAAGGGTAAAAAACCACCAATAGCTTCCGGTTGTCCTATAGGGTTCGTTTGATACGAGTCAAAGTATAAATGGCTTCCCGGACTCATAATCACATCATGTCCCGCATTAGCGGCTTCGATCCCTCCCTGCTCTCCACGCCAACTCATCACCGTCGCCTCCGGAGCAAGTCCGCCTTCCAGTATCTCATCCCACCCGATAAGCTTTTTGCCTTTCTCTTTCAGGTATTGCTCAATCTGATTAATGGCGTAACTTTGTAATCCTTCCTCATTCAATAGGCTGTTGTCCTGTATACGTTGCTGGCATTTTGGGCAATTTTTCCAAGCCGACTTGTCAGCCTCATCTCCACCAATATGTATATATGGTGACGGAAAAATTTCCGCTACCTCGTCAAGTACTCCTTTTAAAAAAGTAAAGGTTTCATCATTCCCTATACAAAATTCTGCGTTTTTATAGGCTTCCCCAGAACAGGATAGCTGCGGATACACAGCGAGCACCTCCTCACTATGGCCGGGCATCTCTATCTCCGGTATAACGGTAATACCTTTATTTGCAGCATAATTGACAAATTCTCTTGCCTCTTCCTGTGTATAGAAGCCTCCGGAAGCATGCGGATCTCCCAGCTCCAAATACCTTCTCCCCGATTTCCACCAATCTTTCCAATCTGCGAAGCTTCTCCAGGCAGCCTTTTGGGTGAGTTCTGGGTATTTCTTGATCTCCAATCGCCAACCCGCACCATCTGTGAGATGCCAATGAAAAGTATTCAGTTTATACAAAGACATTAAATCAACTGTTCTTTTCAGAAAATCTAATGGATAAAAATGACGAGAAACATCCAACATCAATCCCCTATACGAAAATTTCGGTTCATCTTCTATTATGCAGACTGGTAAAAGGCGCTCATCCTGCTGGGTATAGGATATCTGCATCAATGTACTTAAGGCATAAACGAATGCCTCATGATGGTGTACAATAATCGTTACTTTACCTGTATCAACTTCCAAACGGTAGGCATTTTCCGGAAGCTTATCATCTGGCTCGGCCTGTAATAAGAAAATCCCCTGCTCTGGCATTTTCTTACGCGACTTAAGCTTGTGAACCTGCTCAAAATCTATACTGGGATGTTCTCTTAATAATTCTGCATCCGCTAATAGCTCCTGACTGGCATGTACCTCGATCTTTTCCGGATACCTAAAATATCCCACTCCCTCTTGGACATAAGTGGGTTTAGGAATAATTGCTAGACTATCTTGGGCAAATATAGCTATCGGAGAAAGGCAAAAAAAAAGCCAAAAGAATAGCAAGGTAGAGAACTTCATCTTTTCCATAATGCTTGTTATAAATACGATCTGACCTTGCAAACTTAAGTAAAATAGTTTTTATTACCATGTGATAGAGCCATCGACCGTTCATAAATCTATATAAAAATTTTATGCTGGATCTATCCGTTTCTATTTGCTTTGAAATTGTTTATAGTAAAAGAACCTTTTTTATTGTCACTTTTTTATATTCATTCCACTTTCTTCCGCAGAAAAGCAAAGACTCCCGCTGTAGATAGTTGCTACAATGTTAGTGCCTCCTATTGCTAACCGCAACTCTCTAAGGCGGATTTTATGTAGAACGAAGAGTTGTTGCGAGCAGGCACATACGTTCCGAAGAATGCAAATGGCCTAGGCTTTGGAGGCAGCAATCGGCAGCTAAACATGCCGTTCACCTATTTTTAGCGAAGCTTACGGAATAAAAGTAAAAGACGAACGAAGCGTGGCTTTGAGGGATGGAGTGGCTCCTTTTACGAAAGGGCATGTTGGCCACGGATTGCAACGGAATAAGCCAGCCAAAGCACCTTGCTCCACTTGGGTGCGTTCCAAGTGGAAGAAGTTTTGCGCGCTTAGCGCATAAATAAAACATTCCTATTTATTAGACAAAAAAATTTATTTAACTAAAAGCAAATTTCAAATAGTTGATATTTTTATTATCTGCCAAATATTTTTTCTCATAATAGGTTTTGATAGAGAGCACCTCATCTACGAGATCAGAATGGTATAAATCTTCGGTTTTGGTATGTAATATTAATTTAAGTTCTTCTATTTTTCCAGCGGTATAGCTATGCAGTCCATCATTATCGGTCTTCAGGTTCACACACCCCCCCGATTTTAAGACAAAATGGTAACGCTCTAGAAACTTATCCGATGTAAGCCTTTTCTTCTCCCTGCTAATTTGAGGCTGCGGATCCGGAAAAGTGATCCATATCTCATCCACTTCTCCCTGTTCAAAATAATCCAGTATGGTTTCTATCTGAATCCGCAAGAACGCTACATTACTTATTCCTTCTTCAATAGCAGTCTTCGCGCCTCTCCATATACGATTACCTTTATAGTCTACACCAATAAAGTTTTTCCCGGGAAAATGTTTGGCCAAATTAACTGCATATTCCCCTTTACCGCAGGCAAGCTCCAATACAACAGGATGATGGTTCCCAAAGTACTTCTGGGCCCACACCCCCTTCATTATTTTTCCTTCATCCAACTGCAACACATTATTGAATGTTGCAATTTCAGCAAATTTCTTTAATTTATCTTTTCCCATTTGCGGGCAAACTTAGACAAAATGGGGCACACTACCAACGCCAATCGCCCGATATTCTGAGTGCTTCTTCTAAATTATTTTCCATAAGTAACGTTTTAATTTCGGCGTCTGACAGACGCTTTTCTTTAATTTCAGGTGCGTCTGCAATTCCATAAACCAGCATCGTACTGAAACGTACTGTATTCACGAGTCCCACCTTGTCAACCAAATTAAAACTATCACAGTCGGCATGGTAACAGTTTAATACATCTTTGCTGAGATGCGCATCCCCACCACCGCCTGTTGGAACACCCGCCAGCATAAATGGCTGATGATCGCTATGTAGACCTGCCTTCCCTTGAAAATTATTTTTAAAAGAAGAGTCAATCGCTTTTACATCCTTACCAATATCTTCAAACAATTCCTTGCTTGCTTCCAGACTGGCATGGAAGCTCTTAGGATCGTTTGTCATGTCATAATTTAACATGTAGCGAATCTGATCAATACTTTTATCGTCAGTAGCCTCCTTTACATACGCTTTCGAACCTAAAAGACCTTCCTCCTCGCCCATAAAGAGTACAAACTCTATTGTTCGCCGTGGTTTTATTTTTAATTTCTTTAATGTACGGGCCATATCTATCACCGCAAACGAACCAATACCATTATCGATTGCTCCCGTAGCCAAATCCCAACTATCCAGATGTCCACCAATAACAATTTTCTCTTGAGCTAATGATGTTCCCTCAATCTTTGCGATAACATTACGTGCGGTAATCTGTCCTGAATGATTTGTCATATCAATCGTTGCCTCTACCTTACTATTATGCGCTAACGAGTCTTTTAATACCAGGCCATCTTCCAAACCGATACACACTGCCGGAATCGGAATCAACCCTCCCGTAACCGATGCTGTACCCGTCAGCAGCACACCTCCCGGAACAGTATTATATAAAATAATTCCTTTTGCACCATATTTTATAGCCAGCGCCGTCTTTTCCGATCGATGGAGATTTTTAGCCCCAGCTAGCGCATCGGGTAGTACACCCAAATAAGCCAAAACAATTTTATCTTTTGCTTTGGAAGGGTTTGCCAGATAATCGGCTTCCAAGCCGCTGCCCAGGTCCACTATCGGGGCCTGTAAATGCGCCTTTTCTGGCGTATGCGCCAATGAAACAGCTTTCATGCTTTCCCCCTCCTTACCATTGATCGCAACACTTAAAGAAAGAGCCTCCCGACTCCAGCTTTCCGCTTGAAAAGGCTGGAACCTCACATCATCAAAACCATAAGATTTTAAAAGATCGTAGGCATATTGTTCTGCTTTTTCGCCATTTTCAGAGCCTGTAAGTCTATGTCCAATTTTTTCTGTAGCTTCTTGCAAAGTGCTATAAGCCTTTGAATGTGCTAGAACTTCTTTATTAATGGCTTGAAATACGTGAGATCTTTCATCAGTGTTTTGTCCGAATCCCATTGTTGTGAAGAAAACGAATGCTAGTGAAGGTAAAATTTTATACATAATCAAATTTTATTTTACGGCAAAGTACAACGTTAAAAGAGCAATAAAGATATAAAAAAAAGCATTATCACACTACCCTACAAAGCAATCCTTTCAAGTATTCCCCTTCCGGAAACGAAGCCCTTATCGGATGGTCTTCGGGCTGCGTAAACTGATATATAAATTGAATTTCTCTTCCAGCGTCCAGTGCGGCCCAGGCTAACACCTGTTTAAAGGTATCGATATCCATCGCGCCTGAGCATGAAAAAGTAGCCAGCAGTCCCCCGCTTTGTAATAACAACAAACCCAGCCGATTGAGTTCCTTATATGCTCTTGACGCTTTTTCCAGACTACTTCTAGAGGGCGCATATTTAGGAGGATCTAAAATTACGAGGTCAAACTTCTCTCCTTTTTCCCTAAAAATTTTCAACTGCTTATTTACATCACTTTGAATAGCTGTATGTCTATCCACTTCCAGATTGTTGAGTATTATATTCTGTTTCAAGGTCTCGATAGCCAAAGCAGAGCTATCAACGCTATACACGTCCGCAGCTCCCTTTTGCAAGGCATTTAAACTAAATCCTCCTGAATAAGAAAAACAATCGAGCACCCGCTTTCCTTTTGCATATTGCGCTACTACAAGCCGGTTAACCCGCTGATCACAGTAAAAGCCAGACTTCTGCCCCTCCGCAATATTCACTTTATATTGTACGCCATTTTCGATTATCTCTACAAATTCCGGTGGGTGTTCGCCACGAAGAACCCCTCCGCTGGCTTCCAATCCATCATGAGCGCGGGCAGTAGCGTCTGCGCGCTGAAAAATCCCCGCTGGTTTTAATAGGTTCTGCAATTCATCTATGATGATTCCCTTCACTTTTTCTATCCCAGCGGTTAAGATCTGGACAGAAATAAAATTAGCAAATCGGTCCGCTATCAGTCCCGGTAGAAAATCTGCTTCACTAAAAACCAAACGGGCGGTATTCGTTTGTCCATCATGAAATATGCTTTCCCTGGCCTTTATAGCTTTACGGACTCTGTTTTTCCACCAATTATCATCTACTATATTCGCAGGATCCCATTCCAACAATCGAACCGCAACACGTGAAGCTCCATTGTAATAACCATATGCAATAAATTCGTTGTCGTCATTATACACGCTAACGAGATCTCCATTAGCAGGATCTCCATTTATGGCGGCTATAGCTCCCGAAAACACCCAGGGATGCAATTGCCAAGCGGCTTTATCTTTTCCTTTTTTAAGTATGATTATTTTCGTATCTGCGTTGTTCATCGTCTCACTTATTGGTTCAGATCAAAGAAGGAGAATAAATTAATACTAACCTCCCTCCTTCTTTAAATAACGCCAAACTTAGATAAAATGCCCGACATTCACGAATGAACAAAAAAACCGGACACATTCATGCAACATTTAAAAACCCCTTGCGTCTATTAAACAAAAAGAAAAACAGACACCATTGGAAGTCAGCTATAGCGATCCACAGGAAAAACTGATTGCCGACTGTAAACGGGGCAATCGGCAAGCGCAGTTTAAATTGTACAAGCTTTATTCTAAGGCTATGTATAATACCGCCTTGCGCATTGTTTCCGACGCTGATGAAGCAGCAGATGTCTTGCAGGAGGCCTTTATAGACGCCTTTAAGCGTCTGGAAAGTTTCAGACAAGAAAGTACATTCGGCCTATGGATGAAACAGATAGTGGTCAATAAATCACTTTCGGCACTCAGGAAAAGAAAGGTTGTGTTCGAAAGCATTAGTGATGATCAGCCCCTTGCGCTGGAAGATGATGATGATGATGAAGATGTGGCATTTAAAGTAGAAAAAGTAAAAATAGCCATCAATCAATTGGCAGATGGGTATCGGGTGGTACTTACGCTCTACTTGTTAGAAGGATACGATCATGAGGAGATCGCTCATATCTTAAGAATCAGTGAAAACACATCACGCTCACAATTTTTGCGTGCAAAACGTAAATTACTAGAAATACTTAAGAACTGATCCCTCTAAAAAAAGAACAATCAACGGCCCGAAGCCGGAGGGTCAACGTATCAGCGCCGAAGCACTGATAAAAATACAAGGAGAATGGGAAATTTAGAAAAATTTATTTCGGAAAATAGAAAGTCATTCGATGACACTGTTCCACCAGAAAGCATCTGGGAGAACATAAGCATGCTTTTTGATGATGAAGTCGCCATTAAAAAGAGACAAAAATCTTTGCGTTTCAGAACAGTCATTTCCATAGCAGCCATGTTCATTTTAGTGTGCACCGCTGGCATTCTATTATATAAAGCCCGGGAAACACGCCGAATGGATTACAGTCAAATTGATCCCTTACTGGCAAAACAACAGGTGGAGTATGCATCATTAGTTCATGAAAAGCGGGATGCCTTATCAAATATGGCTACCAAAGAGCCTCAGTTATATCAAGAATTTTCTGAAGTGATCGATAAAATGCAGGTCAATTACAAACAGCTGAAAACGGAATTAATGCAAAGTCCAAACAAAGAGTTGACTCTGGAAGCTATGATCAGTAATTTAAAAATGCAGATAGAGATTCTCAACCAACAGTTAGATATTCTAAATGATATACATCAACAAGAAAAAAAGACACCTTATGAGCATATATAAAATATTTGTGGTTTCCTTCATCTCGCTCGTATCCTCTCCCTTTTTTGTGAACGCACAGGATAGCGGTAAGAAACAAAACTTTGAAAAGACTGTCCGTAAACTGGCAGCACAGGCTGAACAGCTAAGCTATACGATTTCCGATAGATTAAAAAATATTGAAACAGAGAAAATAGTAGAAAACGCAGAAAAAATTGCCGCTCTTTCTGAAAAGCAGGCGCTAAAATTAGCCGATCGCTTTCAGGGTTTTGATGAGGAAACAATAGATCCCGCTTTTCAATGCGAGCAATTAGAAGCTGACGCCAACAGTGTAGAGCAATCGAAAACCATCCAAAAAGTATATATTATTTCTAAAAACACACCTTTGCATATCGATAATCGATATGGAACCGTTGATGTTAAAACATGGGAGAAGAATGAAATCAAGGTAGACATCACGGTACGGGCAGTAGAAGCCGATGGCAGTAAAGCACAGGAAATTATTAACAGTGTTTCCATAGACGAAACAAAATCAGCGGAAAACATCTCGCTGAAAACACAGATTAACAAAGGAAAATCCAGTTGGTGGAACAACATGGTAAGTAGTAAAAATCGTGGTGTTCAGATAAATTATTCCATATACTTACCCAAAACAAATTCTCTCAGGATCAATAATGCCTATGGTGCCGTTGTGCTACCGGACTTTAATGGGTCTACCGAGCTAGATGTCTCTTACGGAAGTTTAACTACGGGCAGACTAGCTGGCAACAACATCACGATCCACTCAAGTTATGGATCTGCTAAAATAGCTTCTGTAAAAGACGCCACTTTGGATTTTAAGTATGGCAGCATGTCTCTGGGAGAAGCAAATCGCGTAAAGCTGAATATAGGTTATTGCGGTGGTAGTAAGATTGATAATTTAATCAGCTCAGGCGATATCTCCATCAAATACTCCGGTGGTTTCAAACTTGGTCTGGATAAAAACATTAGTAACCTCCACCTCGATGCTGCCTATTCTGCCAGCAATATCCGTATAAATCCTGCCGCAAATTTCACCTACGAAGTGAATGTAAGTTACGGTAGTTTTAGTCCCGGCAAGGCCACTATCACCAAGGAGGATCCCGACCCGAATAGCCGCGGTCCTAAACTGCATAAAAGTTATAGTGGATATTTTGGGAAAAACTCATCTAATAAAGTAATGATCGACTCGAAATACGGCTCTATTAAATTCGATTAATCGACGTTGTACATACTTCCCCATACTAAAACCGGCATTCCACCCAGTTGTAAAGTAAAATAATTTTGTAACCAGAAGGTAAATTAAGCGTCTCATAAAAAACGTTAATTCAAATGAACCTTAAGTTATTCTCAACTGCCATTTGCCGTACACCGCTTTTTTCTTATAATACCGAATTAAAAGATGTCTGGGAAGAGCTCAAACAGGCTATTAAACACTCTTCCAAGGAGCTTTATACATTGATAGAGCATGTTTCAGTTGATAAAATTGAACAGCTTGATCCTAAAATAAGGTTCTCTTGTTGGAAATATTTTAACAGGGCCCGTTTCCGTGCCACGCCTTTTGGACTATTTGGGTCTATCAGTTTATTACCTCTAATAGGTACCGATGGCGCCATTATTGACCAGCAAGCAAATATCAACTCCTTTACAGATTGGTCATATAAAGATGCATTTACCGATAATGTGGAACAATTATATAAGAAATCCACCTATCTATGGGCAAATTCGGCAATTTATAACGCGGGTAAACAGCTCAGATACATTAGTGTAAACCACGAGAGTACATTTGAAATATCGTCCATTGAAAGACAAGTTCTCATTGAGGATATCCTGCATTTATATCAACAGCCCGACAAGAAAGAAACAGCAATCCACTTTCTTTTTAATCAATATCAACTCCATCAAACAGTAGCGGAAGACCTGCTTATACAGCTAATCGAATTGCAGTTGCTTATTACAGATCTACATCCCAATATTATTGGTGTCGACTATTTTAAGCGCATCCATTTTTTACCGAAGACATCAGCAATTTCATACGATATATCCGAAAGACCCCTCATCAGTGGAGGAATCAACCGACAACAATTGCATATAATTCCCGAGGCCATCCAATTTTTGAATCAGCACTTATCTGAAGTTTCACCATCGCCATTATCTCAGTTTAAGCAGCAATTTCAGACGAAATTTGAATATAAAGAAGTACCCTTATTATGGGCCATTGACCCCGAAATTGGCGTTGGATACAACGATTTAGAATCGTTTGCTATTTCGAACGAATTGATCGAAACGCTAAAAGCACATTCGTTAACCACTGAAAAACAGCATCATATTCCATACGGGAGCTTTCAACAGTCATTATTGAACGAAATACTTAAAGGTAAAGAAACTGTCAACCTTGAAAAGCTAGAGGATTTACCAACGTCCCAACCAAAAGAAAAAGCCATTCCCAACACGGTTAATGTCATCATACAGGTCTCCGATGAGCATATTATACTAGAGCAGGCCGGGGGCGCCACCGCTACGGCCCTACTGGGAAGATTCTCTCTAGATAACCAACACATTACTGATTATTGCAGAGAACTTGCTTCCATTGAGCAAGAGGCCAATCCAGATGTTCTTTTTTTTGATATCGCTTATCAAGCTGAAAAAAAAATAGATAATGTGAACAGACGTGCGTCTATATATCCCCATACACTCGATATCCTTTCATGGCCCGGTGTTGAACCACCGCTCTTACTATCCGATATGCTGGTAAGTGTGCGAGGAGACGAAATTATCTTACGATCGAAGAAGTACAATAAAAGACTTGTTCCACGTTTGTCAAGCGCTTATAATTATCAGCGCTCGGATTTGGCTGTGTACCGTTTTCTATGTGATCTGCAGCACCAAAATCTTCAGACGAATCTCACTTTCAACCTAAAAACGCTACTCCCAAAACTCCATTACTATCCCAGAATCGTCTATAAACAAGTAATTATTTCACCTAGAACGTGGAAAGTTCCCAGCAGTTTTCTGCAACAGAAAGTACTTTCAACAGATATCTTGAAAGGTTGGCTGAATGAAAACAATATCTCTGGTCCATTCAAGTGTTATCTTAACGATCAATTCTTACTTTTTGACCATAAAGAAGAAGATTTGCTTTTTTTCCTCCAACACTGTAAAGGCAAAGATGAGTTATATGTAACGGAGGCCTTTTTACCACAAAAACCCACTGTAAAAAATCAATTCGGAGCTCCCTTTATGGAGCAGTATATTGTCCAGCTATATCACAAAGAATCCCTATTCCAGGCTATCTCCACGGAAGGTTACAAGTTGAATCTACAGAAAAAGTCTATCTTACTGCCCGGTAACAACTGGCTATATTTCGAAATTTATACACATCCTTCCCGAAGTAATTTACTATTGTACGAAATAATTACCCCCTATTTGAGAACGGTCAGTAGCCATATAAAGAGTTGGTTTTATATTCGATATACCATTCCCACACCTCATATACGTCTGCGCATCCAGCTAAAAAACACCAGCTCATTTCATCTAGTTGTCAATATGTTGAGTACTTTATTGGAAGATGACATCCGGTCGGGGCTCGTTTCAGATTTACAGATCAGACCCTACTATCGAGAAACCGAGCGGTACGGATTAGATAAAATTGAAACCGTAGAAAAACATTTTTGGTTAGAAAGCAGGTACAGTCTGCAATTAATGAACCGCAATATGGATCAAAACAGTTTATATATGCTTGTTATCAGTTTGCTGAACGAGTTATGCACAGGTTTGGCAATAACGGGTCAAGTGCAATTACTCTTTGTAAAGCGCATGGCAAAAAGTTTTGCAGATGAAATGCATCTCGACTCGAAAGGGTTTAAGAAAATAAATGAAGCGTTTGAATCATTTAAATTACAGGAAAAAATTTCCTTGCCAAAAACCTTGACCACCAGCTATCAAAAAATGCTGCAACACATCCTTTCCGTATTAAAAGAGGTAGAGCAAAATCAATGTCTTCAATTGCTGCGGGATTTTATTCACATGCATATAAACCGTTTATTCCCAACCGACCAACGGATGCATGAGTTGATTATTTATCAGTATTATCAGAAACAGCTAATGGCAAACCAAAAACGCTCAACACCTCCAACTTAATTTGCACCTGCGTTCTAAAATGATTTTTCGCATCAGTAGTATAAATAAAGTGAGCTGCATTTCCATAACTGTGCATTAAGCGTTTGGCAATATTTTCAAGTCCTTTGCTCATACCCGTTTTGTTATGAATGGCGTTAATCAGATTATTTGTCTCAATAAACAATGTATCGTCTGTCAAATAAATTTTCAGTGTGGCCGGGTGATGTGTCAGAGAGAGATTGCCGTGTTTAAAAATATTCTCTGTTAAAGTAATCAAAATCAATGGAATCACTCGTACATGCCTCGCCCTATCTTCTGCTTCAATGCTGAAAAAAATCTGGTGGTTTTGCCGAAGCCTGTGCAAATGAATCAAATTATGCACTTGTTCTATTTCTTCTTCTATCAGTATATATCCTTTATCTTCACTACTTTCCACTGCATACCGCATCATGGCAGATAATGTCAAAATAGCATCAGCTGCCACCGGTGCAGACTTTCTTGTCTTATTATAAATAAAGTTTAATGTATTAAATAAGAAGTGTGGGTTTATCTGGGCCCGCAAATATGCGTTTTGCGCCTTTCCCAGTTCCTGCTCCATTTTTTGCTGTTCGATAATCTGGTTAAGACGCTGCTTCTCCAATGCTACAGTCCGTTCCTTTTCCTTTAGGAAGGTTATCAGAAAATAATATCCGGTTGAGAATCCCATGAAGTATAAAGCCCGCCAAATAGCTTTTATTAAATAAGTTCCCTTCTGCCAATCTATTCCTTCAAGTTTTAAGGAAAACAATCTCATGATCAAACCGCTGACCGTAATGAGTATAAAAAAGTAAACAACTATCTCTACCGCAACGGCAAAAGGGAGCAACCATAGTCCCAATTTCTTCTTTAACAAGACACTAAGAACGATATAGGCATGAAAATAAAATAAAGATATATTAACAACGTAATGAAAAATAGAATCTACTAAAGAGGGAAATTTTTGTGTTATTGACCTAACAATTAATGTCTCGTAAAGGATAAAAGCCAACCATATAATGAGATGAATACGGACGTTACCCAACTTCATTTTCATTGTTCTTCTCATTTCGTGTAAGCTATAAGGGTTTCTGTGTAATTTTTTTGGTTTTCATACTGCAGTGTGTGAACTTTAAAAGAAAAGCCATGAAAAAAATCAAAATCACAAAAAGCACACTTTTCTTATTCAAAGAAAACAAAAAAACCGCTGATAAAAAAAATATGATCACATTAGAGGATCCTACAACGGTTACAATAACACTTACGATTTAAATATTATAGTTTTAGTTGGTTGGTTTAAAGGCTGGTTAGTTACTACGACCAGTCTTTATTGTATTTCTGTTTAAGTAATCATAAAAGGCATCTTTGTAAAAAGTACCTACCGGAATGAGCATGTTTTTAGGGAGCTTAACCAAACTTCCCTCTACTTTTTCTATGTGATTTTTGGAGATAATAAACGAGCGATGGATTTGTATGAAATCGTTCGTCTCATCCAACCGCCCCTTTACTTCCTTGAGTGTTAAATAGGTAATAATCTCTTCATTTACTGTATAAATTTTTATGTAGTTTTTTACACTTTCCACGGCAATCACATCCTCAAACCTAATCTTTAAAAATCTATTTCTTTCTTCGGTAGTTTTCACATAAAAATCTTTTGTTTTTTCACTACTGTGTGCCGTCGAAATAGCTGAAGTATTTTTAATTAGCTTATTAATAGTTAAAGCAAATTTAGCAAAGGTAAAGGGTTTTAGGAGATATGCATCTGCTTCCAGCTCAAAAGCTTCAAAAGCGTATTTTGTGTGCGCAGTAGTAAATATGAGCTTATCTGTTTTATCGCGTATATTTTTCGACAAATCGATTCCGGAAATTCGGGGCATGTCGATATCCATGAATATAAAATCAACCTTCTCTTCCTGAGAAATGTTAGCCATCGCTTCCAACGGATCTATAAAACTCTGTTTTAGTTCCAGATTCGGCATTTGCTGAATATAGTCGGTCAAGATCTCAACAGCATCTGGTTCGTCGTCGATAATAATACATTGATAGGCCATAATTCAAATCTATTCCCTCAAACATAAATAAAAATGTTAAATGTAACAACACTTTTATGAATGATACTGCAATCAAATACCATCGATTATAAAATAAAAACGGTCGCATCGCACAAAAGACTTCTCGCCAGAAACAAAAGGAGCCTCAGCGTGACGCTGAGGCTCCTTTTAAAGAAAAATAGTTTTTCCAGCTTTACGACTAAAGTCCTGGATTTGTTTGCGATTCTCCTACTGGTATAGGGAAAATATAAGAAGATGATGATGGGCTGATGGCACCACCTGCACCATATGACAAAAAGGATTGGCCTCTTCTCATAATATCAGGCGCTCTGAAGCCCTCTCCTAGTAATTCGATACGTCTTTCTTTCAGGATTTTATCAATTAGATCCGCTCCACCAGAACTGGTTAATGGATTACCCGCATCAGACCGCGTATGTACCGCATTTACCAAGGCCAGAGCCCTTCCCTGATCGCCCACTTCGGCCTCCGCCTCAGCAAGGTTTAATAAAACCTCCGCATAACGGATCACCGGAACCCAATCAATGAATGGCGATACTCCCTGCCATTTTGTTAAAATACGCATGGTGCCTGATGTAGCAGTTAAAAGGATTTTGCGATTATCCGTATCACTCCACTGCGGATCAGTGAAAATACCTTGTATATCATCGGCTCCAGTACTGGTATTAAGAAAATATTCTATATTTCCATTTCCAGTATTGTAATAGTATCCCAACTGATTCTGGGTTCCCGGTGCATTGGTATCCGCAAATGGCATTGATAAAATGTTCTCATTATTTTCAGCCGCGTAGGGTGTAGTAAAAGCAGATTGAATGTTTCCTACTAAACCTAAACCTTCGGGAGACCTAAATGGAGCTCCGGCGGAGACAATCTTGTTTCCTTCCACGATCACATTCTGGTAATCTCCCATTGCCAAATACACTCTTGTTTTCAAGGCTATTGCCGCGCTCCTACGTGCACGTGTCCGGTCCGTACCCTCTAACAAACCTGCCTCGGCATCATTTAGATCCGCAAGAATCTGTGCATATATTTCAGCCACGGTACTACGTGGTAAAGCGTTATTCTCCGTATTGGTTTCTGCTCTTAAGCGCAATGGCAAACCAGGAGAAGCACCACCATCTTGCGTGTAAGGAGTAGCAAACATATGAACCAAGGCATAGTACATCCATGCGCGTACAAATTTTGCTTCTCCACGATAACTTGATTCCAATTCTTCGCTCACTACTCCGGGATATAGGTCAAAATCCTCCAAAAATTTATTCACCCGATTAATGGTCAGATAAGCCTGGATCCAAAAGTTATTCACCTGCGTAGTAGCCGCATCGTTGGTGTGGTTGTACACATTCAATCCTGTTACACCATTGGTTGTACGGTTTACAAACTCCTCCGCTCTGATATCATTATAGATATAATAGCGTCCTGCCATTAATCGGCCATCCTTGGCAGAAGCGTACAATCCGTTCACATGCGTCAGAATACGTTCGGGTGTATCAAACATATTATCTTCGGGAATATTCAATTCCGGCCGAAGATCTAGAAAATCACTACTGCAACTCGATAAACTCGCAGTAAAGACCAAGGTTGCCAAAGAGAATCTTAGAAATCCCTTTGTATGCTTTTTATATATTGATTTCATTATCATGTATTTTTCAAGTTAAACTTAAAATCCTAACGTCAATCCCATAGTAAAGGTACGCGCCTGAGGAATGGAGTTACGCTCGATACCTGAAGACAGGTTTTGATTACCGTTACTCGATATTTCAGGGTCAACCCCGTTGTATCCGGTAATAATAAATAAATTCTGTGCTGAGGCATATACTCTTAATGATTGTATGCCACTATTCCCAAATAACGTTTTAGGAACTGTATATCCCAGGCTTACATTCTGCAATCGTAAGAAATCTCCTTTTTCCACATTCTCAGAAATCAAGAAAGAAGAACCATTCGATACATTATCTCCATAAACCGCACGCGGAATCTGGGAATTTGGATTCTCTGGAGTCCACGCGTTTAAAACTTCTGTGGAGTTGTTCCATACACGTTGATCTAGCAAACCAGCCCGGGTACCGTTGTAAATATAATTTCCTCCCGAGAACGTGAAGATCATTCCTAAATCAAAAGCCTTATAACGGAAGTTATTATTAAAGCCACCAAACCAGGTAGGTATGGTATTACCTAAAATCTGTTGCTCACTGGCAATGCTCACGTCCGTAGCCGCTGTACCATCTAAATAGCTGTAAGAGGATCTAAATGTATTTCCGTTGGCATCTTCGAATAGTTCTCCGCCATGTATATATTGCACCTGTCTACCATCACGGGTTTCAAAAATCCTGCGCCCGTTTTCCGGATTTACCCCTACAGATTTAACACCATAAATGCTGGCAGCTGAGTAGCCCACCCGGGTAATACTGGTTAACTCCAAGCCGGAAGTATATGCAAGAAGAGGCGTTGTTTCGTCTACCAAACTTGTAACCCTATTTTTCAACGTAGAGAAATTTAAACTGGTAGTCCAGGTAAAGTCGCCTTTATCAATGGGTGTAGCACTGACATTAAACTCAAAACCTCTATTATACATCGAACCAACATTTAATAGAATGGTGTTTTCATTTTCAGTAAGTGGCGCCGGAATACCTTTAGAAGGTGATTGCGGAACGGCAAGAATCATATTGTCTATGTCCTTGTTGTAATAACTTGCTTCCAGGTTTAAACGGTTGTTAAAGAATCCCACATCCAAACCTACATTCAGTTGGGTACTGGTTTCCCATTTCAGATCATTATTACCTGCCTGTATGTAGAAGTTACGTGACACACCTCCATATATACCCGTTTGATACAGGTTATACGCTCCATAGAGGTTGTTTAAATTACCATTACCAACTCTACCCCAACTACCTTTTAAACGTAAATTAGACATGGTATTGGACAAACTGGAATTCTTAAAGAACTCCTCATTGGAAATCGTATAACCAACAGAAGCGCCACCAAAGTTACCCCATCTATTATTTGGTGAGAGAGCAGAATTTCCATCTCTACGGAAGTTAGCGCTGATATAGTATTTGCTATCGTAATTATAGCTTACACTACCTAGATAAGCTTCATAAGCTACTTCATTGATAAAATTACCTCCAGGCGTATTCACTAAAAAGATACCTTGATAGCTGTCATAAAATGGATCCGCTAAATTGGAACGGTTTCCGCCCCAAGCTCTGTCCGATCTCTTTTGCGCATCCGATCCAACTAATACGGTCAGATTATGTACATCAGCAAACGTTTTGTCGTATGTCAACGTATTTACCCAGTTCCAGTTTTCAGATCTGATCTGATTGTTATAGGCCTGCCCCGTACTACTCCAGCCATCACCTTGAACTGGATTCCAGAAACGCTGGTTCTCGATATTCCGCAGATCCCATGAGTAGGTCGTTTGAAAATTCAACCCTTCGGCCAAATGTATGGTAGCACCCAGATTGGCCAATAAACGATTCGTTTCGGAAGAGTTTTTATCAAGATCAATCAAAGGATATGGGTTTGAGTATTGTGCCGGCACCAAATTAGCTCCCCGTCCGATTGCGTTACCTTCAATATTATAACTTCCGTCTGGATTAAAAGGCCTAACATTCGGCATTTGAGCCATTGCAATACGCCCTAAACCGGATGAAGCGTATGCGCCACCGTCAATAGATCCGCTATTAGGAGCATTATTTTGTGAGTTCGTGTAATTTACGTTTGCCCGCAAACTCAACCATTTAGTAGCCTGATGATCGATATTCATTCTACCGGTTTTACGCTTAAAGTTGTTCCCCTTTAAAAAGCCATCTTGATCGGCCAATCCCGCAGAAAAGTAGTATTTTGTTTTTTCAGTACCTCCAGATATTGTTAAATTATGGTTTTGTTGCCATGCGGAACGATATACCTCATCATACCAGCGGGTATCCACTACAGAACCATCATCGTTGTAATCCAAGAAAAAGCCCCTTCCTTCTGCATCTCTTTGGGCAGCAGGTACAGCATTTGGATTAATCGCTAATGCATTGGCAAGGGCAGCATTTTTATGGTTTACATATTGCTCGGCATTTAACACCTCCTGCAACCTTACGGCCTTTGTATTACCAACCCATCCATCGTAGGTGATATTGGTTCTTCCTTCTTTCCCTTTTTTAGTGGTGATAACCAGCACACCAGCTGCAGCACGCGATCCGTAAATCGCAGCAGAAGCAGCATCTTTCAAGATATCCATCGTTTCGATATCCGCGGGATTGATATCACCCAGGGGATTATTCGTTACCGAGTTTTGTGATACATCAGATGTGGTAATAGGAATACCATCTACAACCACCAAAGGGAAAGAACTCAGTGACAAAGAGCTTAAACCACGTACACGAATTACCGGTGGGTTATTGAGCAAACCGTTTGGTTGTATCACATTTACTCCGGTTGCCTGACCGGTTAGACCTTGTCCAAAACTCTGAATAGGCATCGCCTTGATAAGATCTCCTCTGACAGACGCTGCAGACCCTGTAAAGTCTTGTCTTTTTTGTGTTCCATAACCGGTTACAATAACCTCAGATAGTTCCGATGCATCTGATTTCAGAATTACATTTAAAACGTTTTGTCCCGTCAAATCACTCACAACAGAACGAAATCCAATATAACTGAATGTTAATGACTTCGCGTTCGATGGCACCAAAATACTATAATTACCATCTCCATCAGATTGTGTTCCGCTAGTTGTTCCAGAAACAACAATGGATACACCTGGTAAAGCCGCACCTGTTTCATCGGTTACTTTACCGCTAATTCTTCTTTCCTGCGCATGCACCACTCCTATGAGCATCGTGCAAAGCAGAAAAAAACCTAGTAGTTTTTGTTTCATGTGTTTGTTTGTTTGGTTAAAAAATTAGATTGATTAAAATTATAAATGAATGCTATTTAAGCCAAAAAATGATTAGTGGGTACTATTCACCGGGTTTTATAACGAGGGCATATATACCTATTTGGTATTGCACATTGCTCGCATATGAAATATAGATATGTAAAAGACGATTTAACATACTTAGTTATATTTCGCACAAATTATAGATTAAAAGAAAAGGATAAGCAGAAACAAACGCCGTGGTGCCCACATTCACCCCCTTAAGATTGGTTATTTATACGTCCTAAAGTAAATTTCCTCCAAATAATTTAAAATGTGCCGATTATCATCGAATTAATTTTAAAAATTTCGAACAAAACTACACTTTTAAAAATATTTTGCAAGTTTTTCACAAAAAGCAAAAATATTTTTTTCGCAAACCATAATATTTGCGCCTTCAGTCGTTAGAAACGAGGATATTTCTATTTTTCAGGACATTAAAAAAGAATTAGAATTGTAACAGATATTCAAGACACTGCAACTTGCTCCTTAGCGTATACCTCCAAGCACTTCTTATGTACTGTTTCAAGCAATCCAAATAGATATTTGCATCAACCCAACCAAAACTTATGATATTCTTAAAATAGAGAAGCGGGCTCATAAATCAATTGAGTCCGCTTCTCTATTTTAAGAATCACCAAAAACACCGTTATTCTGTATAACCGGGATTTTGCTGCATATCCGGATTTGCTAATCTTTCGGATTGGGGTATTGGCAATAAAAACCTAAAATTACCCGCAGGTAAAGTGGTACCCTGTGTAGAAGGTGCATCCGCCGCAAAACGCTCAACAGGTAACCCCCGCCTTCTTAAATCCCAAAAACGATGTCCTTCAAAGGCAAGCTCTTTAAAACGTTCTGCAATCACCTCATCAATAGCTTCTTGTTGTGAAGTTATATTTTCATTTGCATATCCTGTAATCCTAGCAGCTCTCAAGGTATTTAAATCACTTTCGGCACTATTCGCTCCGGTAAAGGCTCCCAACTCCGCCCTAGCTTCTGCCCGGATCAAATACATTTCACCTGTTCTGAATATTTTGATATCAGCCACATTCTCGTTATTGGTTGCATAACCGCTTCCTGCATGCTTATGCACTAATCTACCAAAAACAGGTGTTAAATTGGCTACAGCAGGTTCATTGATCAAGTAAGAAGAAAAACGAATATCGTTTGATTGGTCATAAGCTTCCCATAGCTTACTGGAAGGAATCCAGCTGATACTGGGGGCTTGTAAATCGCCCGCAGCATTTCTTACAAACAGACCACGGTAAAAGCTTCCCATTCTATTGGTATTTACCCTGCTTAACTTCCATGCCAACTCATTATTATTGTCATCTCTCCAAATACCATCAAATTCTGCTCTCGGGGATAGCGGAATAGCCTCAATGAACTCCGAACTATGCGTAACCGCAGTTTCCCATTGCCGCATGTATAATGCAACACGCGCCTGCAAACCGGTAACTGCCAAGCGGTTGGTTCGATAGATATCATTTAAATTGTTAGGAACTAACGTTTTAGATGCTTCAAGATCTCTCAGCAGCAGCTGAAAATATTCGCCCATACTAATCCTTGAAAGGCCTTCCAAAGTAGGTTCTTCCACGTAAGCCATTCCCAAACCGTTTGGATCATAATTACCGCAATAAAAGCGATACAATTCAAAATGAGCAAAGGCTCTTAAAAATAGTGCTTCCCCCGTTATTTGGCTCCTTAAAGCTTCATCCGAGTCTTCTTCCGCGATTGCATCAGGTAAAGCTTGCAAAACACGGTTTACGCGATCAATCACACGATAGTAAACTACCGTAGCCCGATAATTATCCCGTATGCCAACATCATCCGGTGCGAATTGCCATTCATGTGTAGTATTAGCAGAATAAAAAGTCCCTGTCCTTAATTCATCAGAAAAAACGCCATTTAACATGATAGGCATATCATTTGCCTCTGTGGTTCCATTGTCGTTAGCACCCAAACTAAGTGCGGCATAAGCCCCAATTAGTAATGATTGGTTATTCTGAACTGTTCTTAGTGCCGTTGCACCTCCTATAAAATCCGTTTCTTCAATCTCCAGCAATTTTTTGCAAGATGACAAGGTGGTTATTGCCATAGGCAGCAATAAAAACCATAGATATATTTTCTTATTCATTTTTTCAGTCAAATTTAGTTATGTATCTATTCAAAAGCTCCCATTACAATTTAATATCAATGCCAAAGACAATCATCCTTGGGTTTGGATATTCTACTAAACTAATGTTATTATTATCTTCAGGATCTACACCGTTCCATGGGCTCCATACCGCTAGATTATGGAAGTTTACATATAAGTTAGCGCCTTTGATAACGGATTTACCCGAATTCAAATTAAAACCGGGAATATTATAAGCAAAATTCAATCCTCTAAAGCGCAAAAATTTCGCATTCTGCAAGTCGGCCGATGTAAAACCTTTCGAATAGGCCGGTGACGGGAAGAAAGCATTGTCGCCCGGTTGCAACCATTGATCGGTAAGCAGTTCACGTGATTGATTAACTGCAGTAACATAACCCGCAGCACCATCCGTAATCCAGTTCCGGGTATTATTACTTCTCACCACATCAAACTGGTAAGAGAAATTGGCATTTACCGTAAATCTTTTATAAGAAAAATCGATATTAAAACCGCCTATATGTTTTGGAAGGTAAGTACCGAAAGTAGCAAACTGACCTGCTTCAGCAACATCCAATGTAGTCCCTCCATCAAGTGTAGCATAGGTCGGACGTCCGGTTTCTGGATCCGCGCCTAAATAGTGTTGGGTATAGTGCGTACCATATGGCAACCCCTCTCTGATCACAAAGGTTCCTAGGAAATACTCATCCACTATACCTAAATCTTCAATTTTGTTAACATTAATGGAATGATTCATTCCTATTCCTAATCGAAAATCAGCAGTACGTACAAGGTCTATATCAAAACTTGCCTCTATTCCTTTATTCGTCATGACACCTGCATTGATATCTAGATTAGGGAACCCCGTAATACCACTTAGAGGTTGTCGTACGAAAAGGTCTACCGTACGATTATTATACAAATCGATTGTAAACCGGGCCCTGCTTTGCCATACGCTGAAATCTATACCCAAATTGGTTTTTTGAATTTGTTCAATTTTTAAATTCTCATTGCCGGGTGCTGTGGGTCTTAGACCAGGTAGTGTTGACCCGGGGTAGTTGGTGGTATTAAATGCAGGAACTTGAGAACCAGCATAATTCGTAACGGCAATACTGCCCGCTTGCGTAAATCCCGGAGGGATTTGATAATTGGACGTCGATATACTTCCTATATTTGGCACAATACCATAAGAAAGTCTTAGGTTTAAACTTGAAAATATGTTTTGATTAGCCATAAATTTCTCCTCACTGATATTCCAGATGGCCCCGGCCGACCAAGTAGTAATCTCTTTATTGGCGGGATTTACAATTCTAGAAGTACCATCCCGTCGAATATTGGCATTTACGGTAATACGATCATCGAAAGTATATTCTGCATTGGCGAAATAAGAACGTATCCCATAACCAGAACGCGCACTCGAAGCATTCTGAGGCAAAGTAGCAGCCCCTTCCGTTGGTAGATCAGATGCTCCTTGACCTGTATTGATTAAACCCGGATTTAAGTTGAAAAGTTCGAATCCCATCCCCTTTTCGTGCACTCTTATCGCTTCAAAATAAGCTCCCACACGTAATGCATGTCGGTCAGCAAATGTTTTCGAATAATTAATGCTTGAAGTATTTACCAGCTGCGAGTAAATATAGTTGTATTCTCTTGCTAGCCCATTCTGATATCTTTGCAACGAACCGCTATACGTTCCCGGATCTATGTACGTTTCCCTAAGCGTATTAGACACGTCCAAACCAAGCGTATTTCTGATCTGTAAATCGTCTGTAATATCATAACTCAATGTCAAACCTGAATTGATTTTCATCTGCTTACGAGGATCTCGTGTATGCATATTTCTTTCCAATACATTCGCTACTTGCTTTAGATTCAGGTTAGTTCCCCCACCACCATAATTCAATGTACCATCAGCTAGGTACGGATTGTCATAAGGTCTTGCTCTATAGATCATCTGGAAGGGATTTAAAGGGCTGTTGCCGAGTAAGTCACCTACCGCCGCATCCAACTGAGAATAAGAAGCCAAGGTATTCCATTGTATTTTCAGTTTATTTTCGTTGTGCGCCAAATTGATACGTCCGCTATATCGTTTAAGACCGGAGGTGCGGTCAATACCGTCTTGCCCAAAGTAACTCCCTGAAATAAAGAACTGGGTTTTATTATTTCCGCCCCTTGCATTTACTTCATAAGTTTGCGACAGACCTGTTCTAAAGAAAACATCCCTTAAGTCTGTATTAATGGCTCTGGTACTATCCAACAAACGATCAAATCGTGCTAATTCCGTCTCTGAGAGATTCGCATTTGCAGGATTTCGTCTGCTCCAAACCCAACCGGGGACGATTAATGAAGTGGATCCGGTCATTAAACCTACACGCTCCTCATATTCCAATAGTTCTGAGGTGTTCATCAGATTTAAACGAGAAAAATCCGGCGCTATAGCGGCCCCCACCTGCACTTTGGCCAAAATTTCCGTTGCCCCCTCTTTACCTTGTTTTGTAGTGATCACAATAACACCTGTACCGGCGCGGGCACCATAAAGAGCCGCTGCATTGGCATCTTTCAATACAGTTACAGACTCAAAGTCATTCGGATTCACACTCTGAAAATCTTCTGAACTAGTAGGTACGCCATCAATGATAAACAGTGGCTGCGCACCTGCTCCTTGGATGGACTGTACACCACGAATAGTAATCTGCGCATTCGCACCGGGTTGCCCAGAACCTGAATTTACTAACATCCCCGGTACGCGACCCTGCAGGACCTGCGTAAACGAACCCAGTGGTCTGTTTTCTATAGTCGCAGCCGCAGAAATGGTCGTAGCAGATCCTGCAAATTGATTTCTCCTTATCTCAGAATAGCCCGTTATTACCACTTCATCTAAGGATTGATCTAATGTTTTTAAAGTCACATTGATAATGGCTTCAGTACCTATTGTAATGTCTTCAGGAACAAAGCCAATGTAACTGAAATGCAAAGAAGTGGCACTAGATGGAACAACTAATGAATAGTTTCCATCGGCATCCGTTTGCGTGCTAACGCGACTCTCTGATGCCACAACGCTTACTCCTGGCAAAGGTTGCGTGTTTGCATCCGTCACCTTGCCGCTAATCCTTCTTTCCTGCGCATGCACTACCCCTATGAGTACCATACAAAGCAGAAAAAAACTTAGTAGTTTTTGTTTCATGTGTTTGATTTGATTTGGTTAAAAATTAATTTGATTAAAACTTTATAATATACATGCTATTCAAAGCCTATAGAATACGTGCATAGGAAAAACTATTCAGCAGGTTTCACAATGAGCGCATAGGAACCTAATTGGCATTGCACTTTGCTAGTATAATAAATAGGGCAGTATAACGGCTTAATTAGCATATTATTTACTTACTTTACTAGCACCTGGGATAAATCGAAAAGAAAAAACAGAAAAACACGACAGAAGTAATTGGGTTACTCCTTCAAGTTTTTAAAAATCACTATTTTGTCTGTTTAAAAGTAAATTTTCTTCAAATAATCCGAATTGTACTATGTTGTTGTTGATTGCTGATTGAATGCTTAAGTAAAACTACACTTTTGAGAGTATTTTACAAGTTTTTTACAAAAAGTAGATTCATTTTTTTTTAGAAACACCATTCAAATACCCCAAATGGTCCGAAATAAGCATTTTTCTCTTTTTTAGCACATTAAAAAAGAATAAGAATTGTAACAACATATCAATAATGAGACTTTACAAAACCTTCTGAGTAAATATAAAAGAGAGTCGATTGCCAACCCGGCCTATAATTGTCCTCTCAGCGGATCGCCAACCAAAGCAGATGTTACACACGCAACTGAATAGGATGCATGTTGTTTGATAGCTTCTAAAAGCTACATTTTTTAACTAAAAAACTATTTCGTGTAAGAGGAATAACATTCGGTGTAAGCTAGGTTATTGTTAGTGTAAATTAAATGAATAATCACTCAGAATAATATACATTTGTTCTCTTTAAAAGATGTTTACACGCGAATAATAATTTTATTTTATAATTTCCGCAAGGAAGAAACACCTTAAACCTCTAAACCTTACTTAAAAAATCCAAATAAAAAGTCACATAAAAATTCAAAATGAAACTGAAATTTACTATTATTCTAGGACTAACTCTATGTTTAGTAGGCAACTCATGCAAAAAAGTTGATCCAGTCATCGAAAAAAATCTTAGCGCAACTAATGACGTCAAAACTGACTTTGGGCTTGCAGCAGCACCCGTTCCAGCGTACCCTCTAGATTGGGAAAATATTCCCTTTATGCCGACTCCTGCTGGAGCCAACACAATTCAGGTTCCGTGGGCTTCGGGGGCAAGTACGCAGATTACAGATGAAGTGTTAATTGATTATAAAAAAAAGGATGGTTGGGTTTTACTTTATAACACATTTAGTTCCTCCGTACAATCAGATGAGCTCTATTTCATACTATACAACAAGTATAGAGGGCTCATGAAAATGTACTATTACATTCCTCCAACGGCAAACTTTATAGAATCAGCTAATATCGTTCACAATTTAGAAATAGATGGTAGTTACGCAAATACATTAGCATCCCCCATTATGAATTTCGCTGCCTCAACAAGGGTGAATTATAATAATAATCAAAAATCAGCATCTATACTTGAACATGCGCAGGTGGCGAGAAGCACCTGGTATGCATTTGAATATGAACTTGCATATGATCAAAACATAGCAAACCAAAATTTCGAAAAATTTAAATTCTTTTGGCCGGTCAAATCTAATAGCGTAACAAAATTTAATGTTAACGGGAAGATAGGTGGAACTGTGACCGGAAGTATGGCTACTTCAGCAACAAATCTGACTGTCAGCCCAAGCTTCAGCTCTTCTAGCACTGGGGATGGTAATATTATTATCAAAGGAGAAAGCGATGTTGAAAAAGTAAAACCGAGTATTACGACACAGCTTTTTAACACCCTGAAAGGGCTAGTCACCAAAAATTTAACAAGCGGTATTGGAGGAATAGTTTCAAACCTGTTTAGTGGAATATTCGGTGGTAAAGATGGTTCATCTGCTGATAATGTAAATCTTAAAATCAATGCAAATATTGAGATGGAAGGTACGCTAACCGGTAACTTTTTAATCACTTCTAAATCGATTAGCATCCCTGGCTATGATCAATCAAATACAACAGGATTCATTCCTGCCTATAATGAACCTCTTGGTGTTTTTTATATCTCCAATAAACCAAAAATAAAGGAAACCGTAACTTCTACAGCGGATGGTATCGCTTATCTGGTACGTCAAACTTATTCGATTGTTGATAATTCTTACAATCTTGTTTTCAATCCAGCAGTAACCTCAATCGCTAACATTAGTAACATAACTGAAGAAGTAATTTTATCTGGTATACCCGCTGGCATAAATGAGATATACGGACAACAGGAAATTATTAACGATATAACGTACTATACTAGCTTTTCTCACAGCGCACCATGGTTTTCCAGTATACAGCCAAGACCTAGACCTTTAGCTGTTGGTAGTGTGGCTATTAGAGTAAAATTCGATGTAGTTCCAAAAGACGGCAGCAAAAAATCAGTGATTGTTAAAACCTTCATCGCGGATTTAGTTAAATAAAAAAGAATATAATCCATGACTCTAGAGCTAATGCAATCTCAGAGTCATGGCTTTCCTTTGACTAATATACCTCAGAAATGATTGATTTTGATTTACTCATCCTGCAAAAAACCAGGAGCAAAGTATATCTGACAATTATATATAGAGAAGAGATTTAAAAGGATACTTATACAGCTGCAAATAAAATACTATTGTATGGTTAACAGTATAAGTGTATGATCCAAACGTGTTCTGATAGACATAGATTTGCTCTGATAAACCCAAGATTCGGTTTCTTAATTCTATGTAGTTGACGCCCGCATTCACCACCTCAAGAATGGTTATTTATACGCCTTAAAGTAAATTTCCTCCAAATAATTTAAATTATGCCGATTATCATCGAATTAATTTTAAAAATTTCGAACAAAACTACACTTTTAAAAACATTTTGTGAGTTTTCCAAAAAAAGCAAAAATATTTTTTCGCAAACCATAATATTTGCGCCTTCAGTTGTTAGAAACAAGGGTATTTCTATTTTCCAGGACATTAAAAAGGAAAGACACATGATATATTAAAAAGAACCACTCCGACATGGGCGGTCCTTTTTAATATATGATCAATGGATTACTGCTTTTTAAGTACTAACAAAAAGTCGCCAAAGCCACCTGCCGCAACAGTATAACTCAGCCTAACACTTAAGACGCCATCACAAGGCGCTACATAATTATCGAGTCCAGGGACACTTTGCGCAAAAACATCACCGTACGGCCAATCTGGTGGAGGGCCGTAATTTCCAATTTTTTGCCTAGCAACAGAAACTGAATTGGTTCCCGTATTAACCTTTATGGTAATTGGAGAGGAGTCAGGAATAGGATATTCTAACAACAATTCATCCTCACCATTTGCAGTCAACTCCACAGTACTTCCCACACCAAAATCATCCCATTCGTCTTCAACAACAACAAATGTTCCAACATATTGCGATATATCAAATTGACAAACTGCCTCGTATCGTACAGCGACACTTGCTCCTGGCTGCCCTGCAACACCGCTTCCATAACCTACTCCAACCGGTGGATAAGCTTGATATTTCTTACCGTCTTCCGTTGTAATATCCACTCCTATATCAAATTTATCCCCGAGCGTAATATTTTCACCGAAGGCTTCGATTAATTGAGGTCCAGTGATTGAAACTTTCGTTGGAAAGGTTGTAATATCACTTTGAATAGTAACAACTTTACTTTTATCTTCATTTTTAATCGCTACAACATCAAATTTTTGTGGCTTAACGTTATCTTTAAAATGAAGGTCAACATTAAATGTCGCATTAAAAGTTTCTGGTTCCTGAACGGAAATGACTAAGTCGGTTGATTCATCTTTAGTTATTAAAGGCTGAGGAACCTTGGCCAGATCTGGCAATTTAGGATTATCATCTTTTCTACAAGAAACAATAGATAATAATACTATGAAAACGCTATATATAATTTTTATATTTTTCATAAATCTCTTTTAAGTACTCAGTTACTAAGGTTTCCAAAACACCTTATAGGTTGATGGATCTGTTTTTTGACTTGGTGCAGAAGCATTCGTTTGCAATTCTGTTTGATACCAAGGAAGGGATTCTGGATAATTTCTATTTAGCTGAACAGGAACTGAAGCTTGATTAGAATTGAAAGGGTCGCCGTCAATAGGTGGTTGTACTCTACCACCAGGCGCCATATTAGGATTCCTAGGGTCAAAAAGAACTGGATAACCTGTTCTTCTATAATCTGTGTACTGATCCACTGACCCTCCATAACTTGACAGCCATTTTTGAGTCATAATGAATTCAAGTTTTCTAGCAGCATTACCAGCATCGTAATTTTCAAGTACCGCGTCTATATATTCTTCCGTTGCGGGATTAGCATATAACTCCGGGACATTCTGTGTAGGCTTAACAAATGTAGTTATAACATGATCAACTTGTCTAAACGATTCATTTAAAGCTTCCTCAAATTTCGCACGAGCATCACCGTCAATAACGCCTGTATTTATTAACTCCGCTTCCAGATATAATCTATCCGCGTAGGTAATTAACCTATAAGGTGCTGCACCCGTACCACTATTAGCATTGGCATTGCCGCCAGCACCGTCATCATATCTTCCCCCAACGGGGTAAATCCCTAACAAAGACATATTGTTTTGTTGCGTTTGATCCCTAAATTGCCCAACTGAACCAAAATAGATCGAAACAAAGCCCCCGTCTCTATATTCTGTTGGCGCATTACTTTCAGTGGCTTGATCTGCCCTTCGTTGATTGTAAATGTAATAGGGCAATCTCGGGTCTTCGATACCACTATTGATGTTGGAATTATACCCTTTCAAAATTTCATAGAACCAAGGACTAATATAATTCCCTCTTTGGCTCGCAAAATAGTCTCCATAACCAGAGTTTCTATCGTCAGTGGCAGCATTGGGACCGAAAGGTATTACGAAACTCTCACTCACATTCGAAATCAAATTACCCTCTGCAAGTAAGGCATTTACCTCATTTGAAACATTTTGAACAAGCCTAACTTGTGTATACAATTTAAGCTTCAGTGTATTAGCAGCTTTTATCCAGTTATTTATATTTCCCTGATAGATCAAGTCATCAGCATCCGGTGTTGCTAAATTCGGTGCATCTGCATTTGATAAATCTGAAATTCCTTCATTAATAAGGACAAATAATTGTGGATAAATATCACTTCCGTCATCAAATTTAGCATTTGAAATTCCCTCAACTAATTGATTTGCTTCAGAAAACGGCACATCTCCAAACACATCTACCAACTGGCTAAATGTATACGCTTTTAATATCTTAGCAATTCCAACGTATTGCAGGTTACCATTCTCAGCACCTTCTTCGATGATTATTTTCAAGTTGGTAAGAACATCCTTATATAAGCCATTCCATGAACCCTGTAAATAATAGCTTCCTCCCGTTGCTCCATATTGATCGGGGTTCTCTCTTGTAGTGAGCTGATGCGTATATACTGCTAAAATTTCAGACAGCCCTCCAACTTGCTGACTACCATCTACCGTCTGTCCTCCTATCGATAAAGAATACCCCAGGTAGCGTTGTATCCGCGGTAATAACCTTGACTCGGGCAAGCTGGTTGGATTATTTGGATCGACGTTGATATCTAATTGTTTACTACACGATGTTAAAACAAATATAGTCACAATCGTTAACCAATTTTTTATTTTGTGTGTCATAGTTTTTCTTATTAATGCCATTAAAAAGTTGCACTTAAATTGAAACCAAATCGTTTTGCAGTTGGTGCCGCGGAAAGTTCTATTCCTTGCGTATTGGTTGATCCAAAACTACCAACCTCTGGATCAAAGTTCGCGTATTTGGGGAAATTCGGTGCCAAGTACCATAAATTTCTCCCTGTTATACTTAATGTTAGTGATCCCAGTGGTGTTTTACTGATCCATGATTTGGGAAGTGTATAACCAATGGATATTTCTCTTAAACGATAAACGGTTGCATCATAAACATTCCATTCAGAAGCGGTATTGATTGCAAATGTTTGTCCTAATGTGGCATTCGGTGAAAAATACAAATCGTTCACGGTCAACCTTGTTTGATTTGGAATTTTATTCCCATTTGCATCTAAAATTGGCTGTCCAGTAATTGGGTCGCCATAAACTCCGTCAATCACCATATTAGCTGTTCGATCTTCCGTGTCCGCCGTCACACCCCTACCTAGAAGCGAACTATTGGTAACAGAATACATATCACCACCCCTTGTCATATCAAATAATGCAATCAGTGTAACTCCTTTATAACTAAATCTATTCGTAATCCCTAATTTATATTTAGGATTAGGATTTCCTATCATATATTCGTCGTTAGGATCTTCTATTAATGCGCCAGTGCTTGGATTTATCAGCAAATTACCCTCTTCATCTCGTAAAGATTTGGTCCCCCTTAAATATCCATAAGGCATTCCAGCTTCTAAGTAAGGAGAAATTCCTGTTAGCACGCCAGAAAGAGGTATACGAGTTGTACCTTCTCTTAATTCTTTTACAATATTTTTATTCTGGGTGAAAGCTCCTCTTACCTCCCAATTAAAATCACCACTCATAAAAGGTCTTACAATCAACTCCACCTCGGTACCTCTGTTGTTTATTTTTCCGAAGTTTGTAAAGAGCTCATCGAATCCAGAGCTCGCAGGCGTCTGGATACCTGCTAACAGTTTTGTTGAATTCTTATTATAGTAAGTGAAGTCCAATTCAACCCGATTCTGTAAGAACGCTAACCGTGTTCCGATCTCAAATTCACCACTAAATTCTGGTTGAATATTAGGATCAAAAGATGTAGGATTAATCCTTCCTCCACTTACTCCCAAAAAATTAGGAGTTACCTCAAACGTATTAAGTACACTATATGGATCTGTATCCCTACCTACTCGTGCATACCCAATTCTAATATTACCGTAATCTAAGACATTATCGTTGATTTTAAATGCATCCGTAAAAACAAAAGATCCGGAAACGGAGGGGTAAAAATAATTTCTATTTGACGACGGCAACGTAGAAGACCAGTCCGTACGACCTGTAACATTTAAAAATGCATAATCCTTATATCCTAGTGTAACATCCCCAAAAAGCCCCATTAACCGCCTTCTTGAATAATAGTCATCATCAAAAATAGCCTGTTCTGTATTTAACAAAGTATATGTTCCACGCACTATAAAGCGATTACCAGTCTGCCCTTCTCGATTAATCGTTCTTTGGTTATAGTTAAATCCAATAATTCCCTTCAAAGAAAAATCATCTGAAATCTTTGGTGTAAAACTTGATAGAAAAGTCGCTTCAATCTCTTGATGTCTTCTCTCATCCAACTTTAAACTCCCTAAACCTTGCGCGGCTCTGGAGCTAATTTCATAAATTTCACGCCTGTTTAAAAAACTAACGTTGGTACCACCATTTAGATCCAGCTGCCACCAATCATTAATTTTATAATCTAAATGCATAGAGGCCACTAACCTCGTTTCGTTAGTTGTCGCCGTATTGTTATAAGCAGACCACAAGGGGTTATCAAATTGCCCAGCACCTAAAGGGGTTAAATTGTTTCCTTCCTTATCCTGATAAGGAAGATTTAAATCCCAATTACGCGCCAGGAACAATGATCTTGCAAACTGGGATGCAGCTCCATCTACTTGATTCTCTCCGAAAAAGCCTCCAATCTGCTTGGAAGTGGTGTATGCCAAATTTCCTCTTATATTTAATCCATTCTCCAAATGAGTACTTCCTCCCACACTTATATTTGTTCTATCAAAGGAAGAATTTGGCACATATCCATCATGATTTAATTGTGATGCCGTAACAGAAAATGCTGTTTTCTCACTTCCGCCATTAAAACTTAATGAGTTCTCGTAGACAACTCCTGTATCAAACAAATCCTTTACATTATTCGGATAGGCTACATAAGGCACTGAAGCCCCAGGAAACAATTCCGGATATGCTGCTTGATAATCGGGCCACACGTCAATAGAATCTAAATCCGAAAAGGCCGGACCCCAAGAACCATTTGAATTGGAATAATTAAATTGAGACCCAGCGCCATATAAATTCTGATATTTCGGCAGATTTGCTATGTTTTCCAATGATACCGAACTTCTAAAAGAAATTTCCTGTCCCCTATTGGTTCTTTTCGCATTGCCGGACTTCGTTGTAACAATAACAACTCCATTTGAAGCTCTTGATCCATAAAGCGCTGCAGCAGCAGACCCTTTTAGAACGTTCATACTCTCAATATCGTTAGGATCTAAATTACTTAATCCGCTTCCATAAGCTGATCCTCCAGAAGTTTGGCTACTCGTAGTTACCTGATCATTGTTATAAGGCACCCCATCAACTATAATTAGCGGTTGATTGTTCCCATAAAAAGAAGAGTTTCCACGTATTTGAATTCTAGTAGCTGCACCGGGAGTTCCCTGTGAGGATCTGATATCCACCCCAGCAGCTTTTCCTTGTAGACCTTTCAGCAAATCAGGTTCAGAAATTTGCAATACATCTTTTGGATTAACTTGAGTTATTGCATAACCAACTTCCCTGCTCTGACGCTGAATTCCCATCGCGGTTACCACAACTTCATTTAACTCCGCTGCATCTTGAACAAGCGATACGTTAATCGTATTCTCTCCTCCAATTCTAATTTCCTGGCTCACGTAACCTATGTAGCGAAAAACCAGCGTAGTTGGCTCCTCGGGAACTAATACAGAATAATTACCGTCTGCATTAGTCGTTGTTCCTTGAGATGTCCCCGACACAAGAATGGAAACACCCGGCAAAGGTGTTCCGTCTCCTGAAGATGTCACAGTACCGCTAATTCGTCTTTCCTGAGCATAAAGCACACCGATTAACATGCTACACAAAAGAAAGAAACTAAGTAGTTTTTGTTTCATGTGTTTATTCGTTTTTGGTTTAAAAATTAAATTGATTAAAAAAACCTTATATTAATTAGAGTGATTGCTAAGGAAAGTGTTCCCAAGGAAATTGGTTGAATAGGATAAAACAGCTATCGATATGTAAATTACTATCCAACATATACTGTATTATTTTTACCCCAAATGTGAAGAAAAACGCAGGAAGACGCTCAAACAATAAAAAAACCACGAAGAGGGTATTCGTAAAGTCATCTAATGATGATCGTGGTCAAAAAGAATAGCTAAAAAGTAAATTTCCTTCGATAAATCTAATTTGGGTTAATATTTCGTAATCATAATATAAGCAAAATATAGTTTTTTGAAAATATTTGCAAGTCTTTTTATAAAAAAGCAAACAATGTCTATCCAAAACATCACAAAATGTAGCTAAAACTTGTATATAAGCCCATTTGTATGTTTCCCAACCTTACAGAAAAATTAGCATTGTAACAAAAAAAACAGCTATTTCTGATCTCAGGCTTATTATTATGGCAGTCAGCCCGGCCTACACTGAAAAAGGGCAATAACGAAAAATTATTCGCTACTGCCCTTTTTACAAAGAGTTAATGTCTTATTTAGGATTGGTCTTACCCTAATATTAATAGGACATCCACCATTGCTTTGCACCTTTTGAATCTACCCCACCAGGGATTTTTGAAACAGCGTCTTTATAATTAACAGCATTTCGTGTCTGCTCCTCAACAGGGTAAGTCATGCGATAAGGAACAAATTGAACATTTTGATCCAAGCTACCATCAGCTGGCGCAGCGAATAGAGAAGCACCGCCTGGTTTTTTAATATCTAACCTAATTCGCTCTAACCATCCCTGAATACCTTGCATATACATCGCTAACCATTTTTGTATTCCGATAACATTCTTCCAATCACTGCTATTATAAGGATTAGCGGCTATGTATGCAGATATGGCGGCATCATCCGTAACTCTCCAAAATTCCATCGAAGAAGATATACCCTTTTTATAGAAATCTTCAGCGGTTCCGCCAACACTAAAGCCTCTCTCGGCACATTCGGCTAGTGCGAATGCCACTTCAGAATAATTCATAAAAACACCAGGATCTTCAGCGCCACGTAATCTTGTACCTGGTAGAGAAACACCAGAAACACCACCATTTGCTGCTACACCATATACTTGCCCAACGTAGTTGGTGGTTCCACCAACAGGTGCTGCAAAAATACTCAAGCGTGGATCGTTTATCTCTTGCAGATAATCTACCAAGCTCTTCGAAACAGCGAAATCCCCTCCTCTAGTCTTATAAGCTTCGTTGATTGGATTATTATTTGGAGCGTTTGACAAATAAGTATAGAGAGCATTATCTGCGTTGCTTTCGAAAACCCCTGAAACAACAGCTTCTTCAATTGCGGCTTGAGCTACAGCGGGTTCTTTATCAACCATACGCAAAGCAATTCTTACAATTAAAGAGTTGGCAAATTTTTTCCAACTAGAAATATCCCCACCATAGATATTATCACCACTACCAAATCCTGGCTCGCTGTCATCCAACACTGCAATTTGTTCATTTAGTGTTTTTAAAAGATCAAGATATATACTTTGAGATGACTCGTAGGGCGGATTAAGGATTGCCTCCCCTTTTAGAGCCTCGTTGTAAGGGATGTCGCCATAGATATCCGTTAATACATGGAAAGCCCAGCCCTTCAATATTTTAGCAATAGCTATTTGATTCTTGGAATAGGCTTGAGGATCCAATTCATTTTGTCTGATACTTTCTTCCAGATTATTCAGCACATCGTGATAATAGGCTGCCCAAAGGTTATAATTGGTAGATGTTCTAATCTGGTACCGACTTTCTTCTGTATAACTAGGCTGGGCCCAATACTGTGCATATAACATCCCAAAACGACCATTTTGCCATGTATCCCACGTATTATCCATAGCTTTTTTCTGGGCATAACTCAAGAGAAATTCTGGATTGACAGAATGGGCATTATTTGGATCCGTATTAAGTTCTTCAAAACTCTTTGTACACGAGCTAAGTCCCATTACAGCGATGAGCATTAAGGAACCTATTTTATTATATATTTTTTTCATCTGTCTTTTCTTATTAAAAACTTACATTTAGGTTAAATCCAAAAGTGCGCAGCGAGGGTAAGGAAACACCATCTATTCCCTGAATATTACCCGAAGATAATCCTACGCTGGATGGATCCACGTTAGGTATATTGGATTTCATTAGCCATAGATTCCGGCCGGTTAAAGCTACCTTCACATTTTGTAATCCTAACCTATTAACAAACTCTTTCGGTAAATTATAACCAATATTCACCTCTCTCAGATAGATATAACTAGCATCGTACACACTGGCAGCAGCAATCCTAGTTTGCCCATTTGCTGTAAAATGTGTATAGGCATCAATACGTACATCGTTAGCAGTTCCGTTTTCTGTCACACCAGGAACAATGATGCCGTTCTCTCTGATACCATTAGCGGCAGTTTCCTCAAATAAACCGGAAGATCTTCCAAATAAGTTAGTGATAGAGAAGATATCTCCGCCATATTGGAAATCAAAATTAACACCCAAAGAGAAAGCCTTATAATTAAAGGTATTTAAAAATCCCCCTGTAAAATCAGGGATAATACTCCCTATCTTTTCAACTCCATCACTCACCTTGTATGTACCATCGCTTAATACAACTTTATTACCATTGTCGTCGTAAACATAATTTGAACCCATGATGCTTCCATAAGATTCTCCTTCTACAGCATTAATGGTAGCTGCAAACGGTGCCGTTCCGATGGTTAAATTAGTAACCCTCTCGCCTGTTGCGGGGTCAGTATACAATTCTACCAATTTATTTACGTTACGTGCGATATTGAAGGTTGCATCCCAGGAAAATCCACCGCTTGTTTTAATTGGTGTACCATAAAGGGCAAGCTCCAATCCTTTGTTTTGCAGTTTACCAGCATTAATAATTCTCGTAGTATAACCATTTGTTGGAGAAATCGCCAAAGGAATGATCTGATCTTTTGCCGTTTTATGATAAGCTGAAAAATCAAATCCGAATCTATTATTAAACATTCTAGCTTCCAATCCAATTTCATACTCTACAGCAGTTTCCGGTTTCAAATTGGGATTGTTTAATTGAGTCGGCCTCGTATAACTTGGATTGTCCCCAATATTCTGATCAGCTGTAAATATATTTAATAGTCGATAAGGGTCTGTATCATTACCTACTTTCGCCGCTCCAAAGCGTAATTTTCCAAAATTTAACCAACTTAAATCTCTTACTCCCTCAAGTTCCGAGAATACAAATGAAGCAGATGCAGCGGGATAGAAGAAAGAATTATTACCGGTAGGGAGCGTTGATGACCAGTCATTCCTACCTGTTAAATCCAAGTAGATAAAATCCCTGTAACCAAAGGATGCACTGGCAAAAACAGAATTCATCCGATTTTGAAACAATTGTTCAGTAATTCGAGCTGGTGATGTTGAATTGCTCAGATTGAAGAAATCTTTAACGTTTAGTCCGCCTACGGTTTGTCCACCATTGATACGATACAAATTCTCTCTTCTATTCACTCCCGCCATAGCATTTATGCTAAAATCATTGAGTGTCTTCGAGTAAGTTAACCGAGCTTCAAAGTTTTCTTCCTTGTTAAATCTCTCGTAGTTCGAATAATAAGGTACCGCGTTAGAACCAAATGCGATTCTTTCCTGACGAACATCTGAATAAAAATCTGTCATTGCTCTACCACTGATTTTCAAGTCATCTGTGATATCATAGGTTAAACCTAATACACCGTACATTCTGTCTCTTCCATCATTCTGATAGTTTTTATACCGTGTCCAGTATGGGTTGTCTGTATATGCCGCACTGGGATCATCATATGACCGCCTGTTCCAAGTACGTTGAGAACCATCGGGATTGATATAGTCCTTCATATGATCGATATCCCAACTACGTTGTCCAAACGAATTGAACTGTAACATCACATTTCCTCCAGTGGCACTATCATAACCTGTTCCAGGGCGGCCTTTTGCTTTTGAACCAGCGTAATTAACACTTACATCTGCGTGAAGCTTAGGTGTAAAGTTGTAATTACCATTGAATGAAATGTTATTTTTCTCATACTTAGAATTAGGTAGGACAAAATTTTGACTCAGATTGGTATAAGATAACCTAAAAGCGCCTTGATCGTTTGACCCATCCAAGGCAACATTATTCGTATACGTCATCCCTGTTTCGAAGAAATCCTTTACGTTATTTGGTTGCGGAGCCCATGGAGCGCTAACTCCTGCCTCATCTCCCTCGAAAGACCAATAATGTCTCACCAATAAATTAGGATCGAATTTGGGCCCCCATGATTCATCAACCGCATAATCGACTAACAAATCGTACGGGCCTTTTCCATCACCATCGTCATATGTTCCGTTCGCTGTGTATAAACGTCCAAAATCTTCACCCCAAGCGCCACCACCGTATTCATTCTGATATTTTGGCAAAACATAAACCTTGTCCATTTGAGCGTTAAAGTTGTAAGTAATACCTATCCCATTCTTTTTTGTGCCCTTTTTAGTGGTTATCAGGATAACTCCATTAATGGCCCTACTTCCATATAAAGCCGTTGCCGCAGCTCCTTTCAACACCGAATAGGTTTCAATATCTTCTGGGTTTATATCCTGAATAGTATTACCATAATCATAACCTCCTGCACCTCTAGACTGATTCGTGCTGGCCTGCCCAGTAGTAGCACTTATGGATGCAAAATTAGAATTGTCCATTGGTACTCCATCGACCACAAATAGAGGGTTATTGTTTCCCGAAATAGAGCTAACTCCACGGATACTGATCTTTGCAGATCCACCCATATTTCCACTTGATCCCACTACCTGCACGCCTGCAACTTTACCATTAAGTCCGTTTACAAAGTTAGTTTGCTTTGTTTGTGAAACGTCTTCGCCCTTGATTTCCTGAACAGAATATCCAAGTGATTTCTTTTCTCTGGAAATGCCCAAAGCAGTTACTACAACCTCGTTCAATTGTGCAGCATCTTCGCTTAAAACAATATTATAGTCGTTTGAGTTAGACAAAGTAACCGTCTGTTTTGCATAACCAATATAGGAGATAATAATAGAAGAGGCACCATCTGGTACATTTAAACTGAAGAGCCCTTGATCGTTCGTTTGGGTGCCAGAGGTACTACCCGTAACAATAACAGATACACCTGGTAATCCTTCTCCGGTTACGGAAGAAACTTTTCCGTTGATTCTTCTTTCCTGGGCATGCAATACACCGACTAGCATAGTACATAATAGAAAGAAACATAGTAGTTTTTGTTTCATGTGTTTGTTTTTGGTTAAAAAAATTGAAAAAATATAAATTGACGCATTTATATATGCAAAAAAGAATTCCTAGCCTCATTCACAGGGCTTTATGATTAAAACATATCTTCTAATATTGGTGTATACCTGCCCCGAGAAGGCACGCATTAAATTATTCAAAATGTAAATTCTACTTTTCAAAAAGGAGGAAAATTTTTAATATAGTTTTAATGTCATATTTAACACAGAAATCAACCTAATGTTAAAAAATGTTAAATGAACCGCAAATATTCCCTCTTATTTCTACAAAAACAAAAAAAAACAAAAATGTTACAAAACAAAATCATTCACAACGAGATAAATGTGATATTAAAACAGCATTAGATTATAATTGGAAATCAATTTATGTTCTGCAATAGAAAAACAACGAGCCTTTTCAGCGACATGGGGTATCACTCTGCAAGTCTCAAATAAAATAAGAATCTAAATGCTAAAAATTCCCTTCAAAAACTAAAGTCGCAGGTCCTTCCAAATAAATTTTGCTAAACACACCATCTTTATGGGTAAAACGGATATTCAGCTCTCCTCCCATCGCTCTGATGGACGTATTTATATCACCTGTTTGGTTTTTGGCGGCAGCCATCGCTAAAGCAACCGCGGTAACACCCGTTCCACAAGCCAAGGTCTCATCTTCCACACCCCGCTCATAAGTCCGTACGGAGTAACCATTCAGAGCAGGTTCCACAAAATTCACATTGATTCCTTGTTCTTTATATCTTTCGTTATAGCGAATGGCTCTACCTTCTTGATAGACATTAAAATGTGGTAGACCGGCAACCACTTTAACATAATGTGGTGACCCTGTATTTAAGACGAAGGCGTCTCCGTCTTTCTCTATTTTTTCCACATCAATCATCTTAAGGCTCACCCAATCAGCAGCAGCATTGATCGTCGCTTCGTGCTCCCCGTCAACCGCCAGAAATTTTGTATGACTTCCAATAATACCCAGATGTTTGGCAAAAGACACTATACAACGGCCACCATTGCCGCACATACTACCCAAATTCCCATCAGCATTATAATAGAGCATCTCAAAATCATAACCAATCTTGTTTTGTAACAACATCAGTCCATCAGCACCAATACCAAAGCGTCTATCGCACAATTGCGCAACTAAAGCTGTATTGGAGACATCAAAATGCTGCTTCCTGTTATCTATTAAAACAAAATCGTTTCCCGCCCCCTGATATTTGAAAAAAATCATGTGTTTCTTTTGAGGATACAAACTTAGACAAACTTACCTTTTCGCACAAGTACCGCACACTTTTTTTAGGTTACTCATCATTAAAAGTAAAAAAGAGTTCTACATTGACCTATAAAAAATCAGCTGGTCCATTGAGATCGTTTGAAACAATCTCAATGGACCAGCTGTGTACAAAACCTACTTAAAGGCTTTTTTGAATGCTAGGAACAAGAAACATTTTTAGTTTACATCCCAAAAAACCTTATGCACCACGTCGTCAGCTCCAAGCTTTGAAGCCGCAGCGTTTACGTTATCTCCATTTAACGTGCGTTCGCTAATAGGATAAGTCAGACGATTGGGAATAATTCCAGGATCCACCGCACGGAATGCAGGCTCTAACTTCGGATAATCCAGTCTTTTCCATTCATTCCAGGCATCGAATCCCCGATTATATAATGCCAACCATTTCTGGGTACCGATCTTCTCTTTCCAATCTCCTGCTGCAGTAGCATAGGCAACACTTGGTTGTGCCAAGTAAGCCGCAACGTCTCTATCGTCTCCACCCCAATACAATATGGAGGCCTCTATCGCTTTATTATAATGATCGGTAACAGATCCTTGGATATTCCACCGGGCAGAGGCTTCCGCCAAAATAAACTCCACTTCCGAATAATCCAAGAGCAATGCCTCAAAATCAGGTGCAATTACCTTGTCACTCGGCTTAGAATTCGTTGAATATTGATTACTTGAACCAATACCTCCTCCCACATACTCCCCGCCAACTGTAGTAAAAAACTGTGGTCGTCTAGGATCATTTAGGGTATTCAAAACATTAATAAAAGGCCCCCCTGCAACATAATCCTGACGTGAAGTAAATTGCGAGTTCAGGTTATTCGAAACCGGGTTATTATTTGGAGAAGCAGAGACATAAGCAAATGCTGCATTATCCGCATTACTGCTAAATGCCGAAGCGGCCGAGGCGGTTATAATCTCCCTGGCTTTTGCTTCATCTACATCAGCTAACGTAATTGCCAGCCGTAATTTGAGACTATGTGCAAACTTCACCCAGGCTGCCATATTTCCGCCATATAATAAATCTGCACTACCGAAACCTGCTCCTTGCGGATCAATCAGGGCAATGGCGGCATCTAAACGTGTCAATAAATCATCGTAAATGGTTGCTGCATCATCATATTTAGGTTGGCCAATATCAGAAAGTGCTTCTGTATAAGGTATATCCCCCCAAGTATTTACCAATGTTGCCCAAGCATAAACCGATACTATCTCGATAGCTGCGAGTTGATTATTCTTTTGCTCCTCTTCTATTTCTAGATCTTCTCTTGTATATGCTGCAGATTGTTTCAAATCATGTAAAACTTCCTGGTATAGCGGTTCCCAAAATCTTTGCGGAATATTGCGCGTCACAAAATTATATCTAGGTTCATCCTGATACGTGGTGGCCGTCCATTGCTGCATCCAAAAACGAAAAACATTAATATTCACGCTAGGGGAAGTAACGTCGTCTGTCAGTTCTTTTAGCGCGTTGCTGAACAACGGTGCCTGTGAAACTTCCGCCGGACTTTTTTGGTCGACATTATAGTCGTCCAGATTTTTTGCACAAGAGGTTAACAAAACCAAAGGTGCGATGTATACAAATATTTTTTTCATTGCTAATTTTCTTAATCTTTAAAACCTCATACGAACATTAAATCCATAGTTTCTAACAGCAGGATAGACTCCGCTCTGAACACCTTGTAAATTTCCTGAACTCAAACCTCCTTCTGGATCAGCATATGGCACATTGCTATGAATTAGCCAAAGGTTTCTTCCAACCAATGAAAAATCAATCCCCTTAAAAAAGTGTGTATTTGCTAGCCATTTATTTGGCAAACTGTAGGTAATGGCCAATTCTCGCAATTTAATATAACCTGCATCATACACAAATCCAGCCTGTGGATTATTAGAATAACCATAAGGGGTCACTGAGTTATCGTATGCCTCCACTCGGGTTGTATTGGGAGAACCATCGGCATTATAACCAGGCAGGATAACACCTCCGCCTTCACTGATAGGTAATCGTTTTGGATTTCCCAAATCATTTAGACCCGCCGTTTCTCGATAAATCCCGGTAGCCATTCCATAGTATTGGTCTAAGGAGAATAGACTACCACCTTTTTTGATGTCAATCAGAAACGATAAAGAGAAATCTTTGTATTTAAAGTTATTCTGTATACCTCCTAACCAATCAGGGTTAATATTACCCAACACCTGATCAGGACCAGAAGTTGCATAAAGTCCATCTTCGCCAACAACACGGTAATCGTCATCGCCTTCATGCCCTTGGAGATACTGATAATCAACACCTCTTAAGGTACCAAATGGTTGGTTTAAAGTGGCGTTAAGCGTAATCCCACCTTGGAAGGTACCTAATTGTAAATTCTCATTCCCTTCATACAATTCGATCATTTTATTACGGTTGCGCGCAAAATTGATATTCATCGTCCAAGAAAAATTATCTGTACGGACAGGCACTACAAAGGCACTTAACTCAAAGCCTTGATTTCTCAAAGACCCCGCATTTACCCATCGCCTATCGTAACCGGTAGTCGAAGAAACGGTAACGGCCATGATCTGATCAAAAGATGTTGATCGATAGTAGCTGGCATCAAAACCTACTCTAGCATCCCAAAAATTCATCTCCAAACCAACCTCAAAACTTTTGGTGCGCTCCGGTTTTAAATTGGCATTACGAAGTTCTTGTGAAATCGAAGCCATTGGAATCCCGTTGAAAGGGGTATTAATGGTATAGGTATTATACAAACTTAGAGCAGAAGCATCATTACCAACCTCTGCATAATTTACTCTTAATTTACCATAATTTAACCAATTGGAGTCTTTTAGTAGATTAGAAAATAAGAAACTACCTGCTACCGAAGGATACCAGTATACATTATTATCTGTAGGTAGTGTTGTTGATTGGTCGCGGCGAATGGATCCCTCCAAAAAGTAGGTCTCCTTATAGCCAAAATTGGCATTGGCAAAAATACCATCCACCCCAATCCGCTCTAAACGCTCTCTAGGAGGTTCTATTGGAAAGATGGAATTCGAAAGCGAGTAAATACCTTCGTAAGATAAACCACCATTCGTCCTTGCACGTATAGAGGATAAATAATTTCTCCTTAAATTGCTCCCCAATAAACCTTTGAAAGTCAAATCGGAAGTGATATCCTTATGGAAATTCAGTAACAAGTCGTAATTGGCTTCGCTATACGTTCTATCATAACGTTGGTATTCAGGGATAGAGGTACCGCCTATTGCCAAACGTTCTTCCTGAAACTCATTGGAACCATCGAAGGTAACACGTCCTAGCACATCCATCCACTCCAAGGGTTTCCAATTCACTACTGCACTTCCAAAATAACGATTCCTGGTGTCATTTTGATAGTTCTCATATCGTTCCCAATAAGGATTATTGGCATAAATTGGTCCGGTTACATCCATATCACTCCAATTCCAGGTAACATTCCGGCCTTCACGGTTATATGCTCTTTCCAGCTCTTTTATATCCACATTGGTTTGCCACCATTGACGGAAACCTTGATTGGGATTACGTCCATCATATCCAGTACCGTAACGTCCTAAACCATCAATCTTTGAAAAGTTGGCCGTTGCACTTACGGTCAGTTTATCGTTAATTTGATGTGACCCCGAAAAATTAAATAGGTTTTTCGTGATTTTGCTATTAGGTAGCACCCCTGTTTCGTCATTACGGGTATAACCTACTTTATACGTTGTAACATCACCCCCACCATCTATGCTGACACTTTGCATCGAATTCACGCCGGTTTTATAAAAGGTAGATGGATCATTTTTTGCAGCTACCCAAGGGGTTGCCTGGCCGTAAGTTGGAGATGTGGGGTCAAAGGCGTCCCATTGATATACCAACAAATTTGGGTCAAAGGCTGCGCCATAAGAAGCGTCTTCGGTAAAAGGTGTAACCAAAGCCGGTCCGGAGTTGCCAAAAACGGTTTCATACCAGAAGTTTCCATCCGGCGAAGCATAACCTCCTTCACTATATTGGTTCACATATCCTGCACCATACTCACTTTGATATTTCGTAAAAGTGCTTTTATCGATTTTACCTAAATTCACTCCACTGTTAATGGTAATATTTGTGCTGTTTTTCTTCCCTTTTTTGGTCGTGATCATAATGACACCATTCGATGCCCGTGAACCATACAAGGCTGAGGCGGCAGCACCTTTCAGTACGTTGACCGACTCAATATCATCAGGATTGATGTCGGCAGCGGCATTACCATAGTCATAGCCTCCACGGCCCTGATTCTGTGCATCACCATCTTCTTGCAAATCGGTATTGGTATTTACATTGCTGACAGGTACACCATCGATAACAAATAATGCTTGGTTATTTCCTGTTAACGACTTATAACCCCGCATCACCACATTGGTAGATCCGCCCATCGTTCCAGATTGTTTGATATCCAATCCGGCAACTTTTCCTGAAAGAGCATTGGTAAAGTTATTGTCTCTCGTACGTGTGATATCTTCACTTCTTACCTCTTGGGCAGCATAACCGAGTTCGTTCCGATTTCGCTCAATACCTAGTGCCGTTACCACAACCTCGCTTAAGGCTTGTGCGTCTTGTAACAACTCGACATTAATCTGTTCTTGGTTGCCTATTGCAACCGTTTGCTTAACGTAACCGATATACGAAAAAACCAAAGATGTGCCGCTCGCTGGTACATTAATAACATACAGCCCGTCTTCACTGGTAGTTGTACCTGATGCTGTCCCGATTACCATAACCGATACTCCCGGTATGGGCTCGCCACTGTCTTTGTCAGTGACTTTTCCTCGAATAGTTCTTTCTTGACCGTATGCACTCGCTATTAGAGCAAGGCAAACAAGAAAAAAACTGAGTAGTTTTTGTTTCATGTGTTGTTTGGATTGGTAAAAAATAGTGGATTGTTAAGTAGCGTTTACTGTCCTAGTAAACAAAAATTTATGGTTCCTCTCGCAGATCATTATTCTGCAGGTTTGATTATTAGAGCAAATTTTCTAATCAGAACGACTAAATTGAAATTTGGAACTTTTCTCAAATGTAGGCAACGAATTTGATTGCTACAAAGTTCAACAAAGAAAAAAATAATTTTTTTAAATAAAATATTCATCAAACAGCCACTGTGACACAATAAAAGAAAAAAAGCTTTTATACATTTAAATAAATGCAATTTTTACCAAAAAACCCCATGGTTTTCAGAATTATTTTATGCAAATATTCATTATTATTTTAATAATGCAAACATTTTTTTGAAAATTGTTACATTTCGTAATACAAATTCTACTAAAACACATAAAATAATATCACAAATACAATTGAAAAACAACAATCTAACTAATTAAAGCACTGAAACAAATAAAACAACTTAAAAAATGCAAAAACCAACCAATAAATTTTCAAAAAAAAAGCAAACCAATCACTATTAGTCGATAAAAAACACCCAAATCAGCCCATAAATTAATCAAACAAGCTCTTCTAGGCAGACATCTCCAAACACGTTCAACCAAATTCACATCGATTCCTTTTTCATTTTGTTTGGCCGGTACACTGCATCAACGCAAACTTCTTTCGACTCTTCCTGTTATACTGAGGCACAAAACACATTGGGCTAGCAGAAGAAAGAGAGCTTATGCTAAAAAGTTCCTCGCACCAAATACTGTATGCATGCTAACATTTAACGACAAAGGAATTTACTGCGCACAGGCAGGCATCTACATAGATCCATGGCAACCCGTGGACAGAGCTATTATCACCCATGCGCATGCTGATCATGCAAGGCCGGGTAACCGTCGGTATCTTTGTCACGGCGATAGTACTGCCCTATTAAAATTAAGGCTCGGCGAAGAAACCACCATACAATCCCTTGCATATGGAGAGGAGATCAACTTGAATGGAGTCAGGATTTCTCTACATCCTGCCGGCCATATCATTGGATCGGCTCAAATCAGGCTCTCCTACAGAGGAGAGATATGGGTAGTTTCGGGCGATTATAAATTACAAAACGATGGGATTTCAACACCATTTGAGCCGATACCATGCCATCATTTTGTGACAGAGTCCACCTTCGGGCTCCCCATCTTCCGCTTCCCATCACCCTCCGTCGTGGAACGGGAAATACTCGAGTGGGTGGAGAACAATCGGCAGCATACGATTAATTCGATATTGATAGGCTATTCTTTGGGAAAAGCACAGCGGTTGATCGAAATAGTCGCCAAAGCGGGAATACCCATTTACGCACACGGAGCAATCTACCGTGTGCAACAGCGACTGATTGAGAATGGGCACCAACTCCATCCGGTGATCTATGCTACCGCTGAGACCATGAAGTCCCAACAGGGGCCTTATATTGTTATTATCCCACCAAGCGCCCTTGGCTCCACCTGGATGAAAAAATTTACGCCATATGAAACAGCTTATTGCAGTGGTTGGATGCAATTAAGAGGCGCCCGAAGACGTAGAAACGTAAATAGAGGGTTTATACTATCGGATCATGCTGATTGGGAACAGCTAAAAGCTGCGGTTATGGCTACCGGGGCAGAGAACATTTACGTAACACATGGGTACAAAAACATCTATGCTAAATGGTTACAGGAAAATTTTCACTTAAAGGCCATGGAGGTATACGCACAGTATGAAGATCATCTTTTGATAGAGGAGGAAAGAGATGGGGCCATTTAATGAACTTTTCCAGCAGATCGATCAAACCACTTCTACCAAGGCTAAAGTAAAAGCCCTGGTTAATTATTTCAAAAAAGCACCTAAGTCTGATATTATATGGTGTATCTACTTGCTTACAGGAAAGTCTTCCGGACGCGCGATTAAAACGTCCATCCTGCGCCAAACAGTGGTTCAATTAAGCGGTCTTCCTCCATGGCTCTTTGAGGAGTCTTACCATATCGTTGGCGACTTAGCCGAAACGATAGCCCTCTCTCTTCCTATACCAAGATATGAAAAGGATTATAGCTTAAGCGAAACCATGGATTTTCTGAATAGACTTCGCACGGTTACAGATGAGGAGAAAGAAAAAGCAGTCAGCCAACGCTGGATGGAAACACCGGTTAACGAACGGTTTATATTTAACAAACTGATTACCGGAAATTTTCGGATAGGAGTTTCTAAACAACTGGTGATCAAAGCGCTGGCCCTTACCTACAACAAAGAAGAAAATGAAATAGCGCATCGGCTAATGGGCAATTGGCACCCCTCAACCACCAACCTTGAACAGTTGGTTATCGAAGACATGACCTTGGAAAAAAGTTTTGAACCCTATCCTTTTTTTCTGGCCTACCAACTAGACAAGGAACTCGAAAGCCTGGGAGAGGTAAAAGAGTGGTTTATCGAGCATAAATACGATGGGATCCGCGGTCAGATCATTATAAGAAACGATCAGTTATATATTTGGAGTAGAGGGGAAGATCTTTTGACCGATAAGTTCCCGGAATTCCATCCACTAGCCCTGTTATTACCTAACGGCACGGTGCTAGATGGCGAGATTCTTCCTTTTAAAAAAGAGAGGATTCTTCCTTTCTCCGTCATGCAAACACGCATCGGCAGAAAACAGTTAAGTAAAAGGATATTGGAAACCGCTCCGCTGATTATGGTCTGTTATGATCTATTGGAATTTGAAGGACGGGACATCAGGGCCTATGAACTCCAGGAACGCAGAATGCTGTTAGAGAATTTATTAGCGCAGTTACCTAACAGCACTGTACCATTAACGCTCTCAGCCACCCTCTCCTGCAGTACCTGGGAAGATGCGAAAGCGATCCGTTTGGCGTCTCGGCAAAATCAGTCGGAAGGCCTAATGCTAAAAAGAAAAACCAGTGTCTATGAAGCGGGACGAAGGCGGGGAAATTGGTGGAAATGGAAAGTGGATCCTTTCACTATTGATGGGGTGTTGATTTACGGACAAAGGGGGCATGGCAGGCGAGCCAATCTTTATACGGATTATACTTTTGCGGTATGGGATAAGGATACATTGGTGCCTTTCGCAAAAGCCTATTCCGGATTAACAGATAAAGAAATTTTAGAGGTAGATGCCTGGATTAAGCGGCATACTGTTGATAAATTTGGCCCGGTAAGAAGTGTCACGCCTACGCTCGTATTTGAACTGGCTTTTGAAGGAATAAGTGCTTCCTCCCGTCACAAATCGGGCATCGCATTACGTTTTCCCCGCATTGTTCGCTGGAGGAAAGACAAAGCAGCACAAGAAGCCAATACCAAAGAAGATTTATTAGATTTGTTAGACGGGAAGCCGAAAGCATAAAGCCAAAAGTGGAAGGCAGCAAAAGGACATAAGACATTAGTAGTAAGACATAAGACTTATTGGTTAAAGATAGACGGAGTAAGGCAGAAGGTGATAGCATATCTTGATACTTGATACTTACGTCTTGATACTATTGACCGGCAACTCACAACTGATAAAAAAAATGCTTGCGGAAAAATGGTTTAAACTAAAAAAATGGACACCGCACCAATTTCAAAAAGAAACTTGGGCTGCAATCGTATCGGGTAAGTCCGGCATGTTAAATGCCCCTACCGGGTATGGTAAAACCTACGCGATCTGGTTCGGAGTACTCGAGAAACTCGTCAGATATCGCGATAAATACATCACAAAGGTGCCACGTGGAACATATTGCTTATGGATAACTCCCTTACGATCACTATCTCAGGAGATGACATTGGCACTCAATCGGGTCAATGAAGATCTCGGCCTACAGCTGGATATCGCATTACGTACGGGAGACACAACATTAAAAGAACGGCAACGACAACTGAAAGAGCATCCCGATGTACTCATTACTACTCCCGAAAGCATCCATCTCATGCTGGCCCAAAAAGGATCTGTTGCTCGTTTAAAACAGATACAGTTTGTCATTGTAGACGAATGGCATGAGCTGCTTGGAAGTAAACGCGGCGTACTCACCGAGCTCGGCTTGTCGAGATTAAAACACCTCCAGCCCGCCCTGCAGATTTGGGGAATTTCGGCAACTATCGGAAATCTCGAAGAGGCGAAACAAATTTTGCTGGGCAAGGAATTTGGCAAGGGAGTAATCATTAAAGCAAACCTTCCTAAGAAAACACAGATAACTACCGTATTACCAGAGGTACTGGAAAAATTTCCCTGGGGAGGCCATCTGGGTATCCACCTAGCGCCAAAAGTACTGGAGATCGTCAACCAAAGCGGCACAACGCTTATTTTTACGAACACGCGATCGCAGGCAGAAATATGGTATCAGGAACTATTGAAACAACAACCGGATTTGGCAGGTATCTTAGCGCTACATCATGGTTCACTTAGCGAAGAGATCAGGCAATGGGTAGAACAGGCCTTACATGCGGGACTCTTAAAAGCGGTAGTATGCACGAGCAGCTTAGACCTCGGAGTAGATTTCCGTCCTGTAGATACGGTCATACAAATTGGATCTGCTAAAGGTATCGCCCGTTTCCTGCAACGTGCTGGCCGCAGCGGACATCAACCGGGAGCAACCAGCAAAATTTGGTTTGTGCCAACACATTCGCTGGAAATCATCGAAGGAGCTGCACTACGATATGCCGAACAGCATCAGCTGATGGAAAACCGCATCCCCTATGTGCGTTCTTTTGACGTACTGATTCAATACCTCGTTACATTAGCCGTGGGTGATGGCTTTGACCCACTAGAAATTTATCAGGAAGTGAAAGACACACATTGCTTCTCATCCATCACAGAGAAAGAATTTAACCAATGTCTACTGCTCATTACACAGGGAGGCAAAGTATTGGATGCCTATGATGAATTTCACAAAGTGGTCATAGAAGAGGGAATTTATAAGGTAGTGAGCAAAAAGATAGCCATGCGCCATCGCTTGAGTATTGGAGCCATCGTTAGCGACACGATGATGACCGTAAAATACCTGAGCGGAAAATATATCGGCAGTATTGAAGAATGGTTCATCTCCCGCTTAAACATAGGAGATACCTTTTGGTTTGCAGGAAAAAACCTCGAACTCCTACGTATCAAGGATCTCCAAGCGATCGTCCGGGTATCTTCCAAAAAAAAGGGACAAGTGCCCTCTTGGATGGGTGGACGTCTACCATTGTCCACACACCTATCCCTGGCGATTAAACACATGCTGGATCAGTGGGAACAAAACACCGTACCCGAAATTCCCGAAATGGCTTTTTTAACACCCTTATTTTTAGAACAGGAAAAACGGAGTGCCCTACCCAATGGCAAACGATTGGTTATAGAAAAAACACAAACAAGAGAAGGCTTCCATCTTTTCTTCTATCCGTTTGAAGGAAAATTTGTGCACGAAGGAATGGCAGCGCTGATTGCTTACCGATTGGGGAAAACAAAAGCCTATACCTTTTCGGTGGCCCTGAACGATTATGGCTTTGAATTGTTGAGCGATGAGGAAGTGGACATCGAACAGGCGATTAACAACCAGCTGTTTTCCACGACCAACTTAAGTACAGACATACAGCAAAGTGTAAATATGACCGAAATGGCCAGAAAACGATTTAGAGATATTGCGGGCATTGCCGGATTGGTTTTTCAGGGTTTTCCTGGAAAAAGGGTAAAAACAAAACATCTACAGGCGAATACTGGACTTTTTTTTAAAGTTTTTGAAGAATATGAAAATGATAATTTATTGCTGAGAGAAGCTTATGACGAGGTGTTTGACTTTCAATTGGATTATGCCCGATTACTGGCCGCCTTTACCCGTATCAACCAGCAGGTAGTCAGCATTAACGATACAGAACATTTAACTCCTTTTGCTTTTCCTATATTTGCAGAATCTTTCCGGGAACGCTTTAGTAATGAAGCACTGGAAGATCGTTTGAATAAAATCATTGCTCAACTTGAATGACAGATCATCTTGCTATCCAGCTAAAAGACAAAACCGTTTACCTACTCGCGGAAAAATGCGCGTTTTTTCCTTACACACAAACGTTGGTAATTGCCGATATACACCTGGGAAAAGCTGTTCACTTCAGAAAATCGGGCATTATGATTCCGCCACAGGCCGGCACTGTACAAGATTATCGCATCCTCCATCATGTTATACAAAAGTATAAACCCCTGCGTATACTTTTTTTGGGAGATCTTTTCCACAGCGTTGCCAATACCGCTTGGCAACATTTTGCAGATTTCACCACGCAATATAACTGGTTAACATGGGTTCTCATTCAGGGCAATCACGATATTCTTCCCGCGCAACTCTATCGGGAGGCCAATCTACAGGTGTGTGAAACTTTACAGGAAGATGGACTTCTCTTTTCACATGCACCCTTGGCACAAGTCACAGCAGATAGCATTAACATTGCTGGCCATATACATCCGGCAACGAGCTTAAGGGGATTGGGTAAGCAAACGCTTAAGTTACCTTGCTTTCATTTTGCCCCTCCCTATTTCCTTTTACCGGCCTTTGGAAGTTTGACAGGCACTTTTGTATTACCAAAAGGAGATGCTCAACAATTTGTTGTGACAGGTAAAACCGTAAGAGCGATTTAGGCTTAAGCAAATATCTAGAGGCATCTAAAATATTGGTGAAGAAAATAGAACCTTTATTTTATGCGCTAAGCGCGCAAAATTTCTTCCACTTGGAAGCACCCAAGTGGAGCAAGGTGCTTTGGCTGGCTTGCTCTGTTGCCATTCGTGGCCAACAGACCTGGTCGCAAAAGGATACACCCCTCTTCGCACAAACCAACCCTTCGTTCGTCTTTTGCTTTTTATCGGTTAAACTTCGCGGAAATAAGCTCAAAGGTCTGTTGACTGCCGATGGCTTCCGGCACAAGCCTATGCCATTTGCGTCCTTCGGAACGTATGTGCTTGTTCGCAAGGACTCTCCGTTCTGCTAAAATCCGCCTTAGAGAGTTGCGGTTAGCAATGGGATGCACTACCGTTACAGCAACTCTCTACAGCGGGAGTTTTTTGGTCACCTTTTTTGCGGAAAAAAAGTGACAATAAAAAAGGTTCATTTTATTTAGCAGAAGGAAATAAAAATAGTCTTTCGTATTTACCCTTTCAACTTTACATTTGATTCGCTATTTAGTATTTAAACTCCTTTTTTCCATCCTATGCAAACAAAATACTAACTTTAACTATTTATGAACTAGCACAAACTCTTTATAAAGAGGGGTTGTATATTTTTCACCATAAATCAATATCATTATGAAAGCAAAAATTTATGCACTATTAACCGTATTACTCCTTGCCTTTACCTTCAGCACCCCCATTTCATCAGCGGCAACGATGGAAAGTCATCCAAAAGAATTAGAAGTATCCAAAGACGAAGCGGCCCGCCAAATAGGAGCAATGAAACGTCGTGTGGAAGAAATTAAGGCCATGGATAAATCTTCACTCACCAAGGTGGAACGCAAAGCCTTACGTAAAGAGTTAAGAGAGATGAACAAAAAAGCACGTGCCTTAGGCAGTGGCGGTGTATATTTGTCAGTAGGCGCTATCATTATTATTATTTTAGTATTGATATTGATCCTTTAAAACTTTTTTGAAATCAGCAATCGGTTCTCCGTTGCCAAGTGAAAATATGGAATAAAGAACTAAGAGTGGGGATATTCCTTACGGGAGGTTCTTTATTCTCTTTAAAAAATTATAGGTTCTGTTGTCAACTAACACGCTTTTCACTAGTAACTATCCTACTTGGCCATTCAATTATTTAGTCCTTAACAAAAGCTCCATTTGCTTATCATAAAAAATTCACTAAACTTGTAGTTAAGACACATAAAGAGCAACAACCATCCAAGCATGATACTAATTGTTGATGATAAACAGGAAAACCTTATTTCTTTACGAAAGTTTTTAGAAGCAAATGCTTTTAAAGTCGATACCGCATCGTCTGGTGAAGATGCACTGAAAAAAGTATTAAAGAACACGTATGCTCTTATTATATTAGATGTACAGATGCCGGGTATGGACGGATTTGAAGTTGCCGAACTTATTTCAGGATATAGTAAAGCAGTAGACACTCCCATTTTATTCTTATCAGCCGTTAATACTGAAAAGAGGTTTATCACACAAGGTTATGAAACCGGTGGGATCGATTATCTAACCAAACCCTTTGATCCAGACATTTTACTGTTGAAGGTAAAAACTTTTTACCGTTTGTTTGAGCAAGCTCAAACCATGCATGAAATGCAGGAGAAGCTAAAACAGGAAATTGAACAAAGGAAAATACTGGAAAACAAGAAAGATGAATTCATCAGTATCGCCAGTCATGAGCTAAAAACACCTCTTACCAGTGTAAGAGGGTACCTCCAGCTTTTAGAACGGCTACCGGAAACAAAAAACAACGAAAAGTTCAAAAATTACCTTGCCAAAACGAGCGCTCAATTGGATAAGTTACGAGACCTTATTGATGATCTCCTGGATATCTCTAAAATTGAAAGTGGTAAAATGAAGTTCAACTTTCAATATATCTCTGTAGAAAAGCTCGTGAGCAATACGATTGAAAATATTAGTCAAATGTATCCACAACATGTCTTTAAACGGATAGGGGTCTTAGACACCATTATTTACGGAGACGAGATACGTTTAGAGCAGGTGCTAATCAACTATCTAACCAATGCCATTAAATATTCGCCTAACGCTAATGAAGTACATATAGAATGTACCATTACAGAGGATAACTATATGAGAATTAGTGTGCGTGATTTTGGCATAGGAATACCTGCAGATGAAATAAACAATCTGTTTGATAAATTTTATCGCGTGGAAGAATCCTCTTATAAATTCCAAGGCTTAGGAATGGGACTTTATATCTGTAAAGAAATCATTGCGCGCCACAAAGGAGTGTATGGCGTAGAAAGTGAATTGAATAAGGGCTCGACATTTTATTTAAAACTGCCATTAAACGGATAAACAGCTTCACCACAACTGAAAAAAACCGCTTTGCGCTTCATGAGTGCCTATGGTAAAATGAACTTTACGAATAATTATTTACGGATGAAAAACAGATTTAACCTGATACCCCTTAACTACAAATTAACCTTATTAGGATTTGTTCCATTAATGGCGCTTATTTTCTTGTTTTTTCTGATAGAAAAAGAGAAGATGGAACGTATTGATGGAGCAAACAATTTTATTAACCGTATTCATTTAGCTTTAACGGCGGATAATCTTATCGAACAGCTCCAGCAGGAAAGACGTTTAAGTTTAAACAAATTTTTTAACAGCGCAGATGATGGTGCGCTAAGTGTACAGCAATTAAAAACGGATGAGGCCATACAACAGCTTAACCTATATACTGACAGCGGTTTAAGTGTCGATTATACCGAATACACTTTCATCTCGGAATTACCCATGTGGCGCTCGCGTATTGGCAGGGGAGAAATGAATTATGAAGAAACATTTAACAATTATCAGAAAATAACCGAACGGCTAGGTGCGTTTACAGAAGTTACCACCGATTATGCTAATATCAGCCAGACGTTAGGCAGTCGAATAGCCCTACGCAATGTACTTTCAAAACTCGTTAACTATTTCGCCGTATTACGGCTTCATATTTATTTTACTTATGCAGATAACCAATCAGAAAAAATAGATTTCTCTAAGTTTGATCTAAATTACGAGCTCTTGAGGTCTTATCTAAAAGAACTTAAAAGTCTCGACAATCAATACGGCGAAAATAATCTGCAAAACTTAGAAGGTAATCAATATTTCCGTACTTCATTAGATTTTATTGATACGATACACCTTACACGGCAACTTCCTGAAAAATTTAGTCCGGAAGAATGGTGGAATGTTTCTGCCACCGCTATGGATTTTATCAAAGCTCGATTGGGCGTTACCATCAACGAAATTAGCGATAATGCTTCTTCAGTACATCAACATGAAATATACGATCGGAATTTCACAAGAGGCTTGCTGATTTTCTGTGTACTTATCGTCATTATTTTAATGTATATGGTCATTAAAAATATAGCCACACACCTATACGAACTACAGGAAGCTGCCACAAAAATTGCAATGGGCTATACGCATATCGAGCTCTCGACTTTTGCAAAAGACGCGCTGGGTGTCGTCGCTGAGTCTATTCGCAAAATAGACCAAAGTAATCGGGAGCTTGCCAAGGTTGCCTACGAAATTGGTGAGGAGAATTACGGAGTGGAAATAACTCCTAGAGGAGAACACGATCTATTGAGCAATGCTTTGGTCAATATGAGAAAATCTCTAGTTGCGCACGCACAAAAAGACAAATTACAGTTATGGAAACAAACTGGCGAAAGCAATATTAATAACTTGTTAATAGGGAGGCGAGAGCTGAACGATTTCGGTTTAGATGTTCTAAAGGCCTTAGTAGAATATCTTGATGCCGCCATCGGTACTTATTACCTTAGTAACTTTGGAAAAACTTTCGAACTATTAAGTAGTGTAGGCGTGGCCGATCGTTCTCAATTGCCGCAAAATATCAGATCGGGAGAAACGCTTTTAGGAAAAGTGGCCTTAGCGAAAAAAAGTTCTTTGCTGACCGACCTTCCCGATGATTACCTGCAAATCAGAACCAGTTTAGGCATCAACAAACCACAGTGGGTACTGATCATTCCACTGATCTACGAAAAAGAGGTGGAGGGTATCATAGAAATAGCATCTATTCATCCCATGCCAGAAGGAGCACTTGCACTTGCGGATGATATTTCAGAAAATGTCGGCGCTGCCATCCACGCCATTAAAAGCCGTATGCGCTTACAAGAACTTTTGGAGGAAACACAAGCCCAAACAGAAGAACTACAGGCGCAGCAAACCGAACTTGAAAACCTAAATGTAGAATTAGAAGCACAGGCAAATAAATTGCAGGCTTCTGAGGAAGAGTTGCGCGTACAACAAGAAGAACTGTTAGAAGCCAATCAGGAATTAGAAATTAGATCGCAGGCACTCGAAGAAAAAAATCAGGTTATTTTAGAGCGTAACCTCGAAATACAAAAAAAGGCAGAAGATTTAGCCGTCAGTACCAAATATAAATCAGAGTTTTTAGCCAACATGTCGCATGAGCTTCGCACACCGCTTAACTCCATTCTCTTGCTCTCCAGACTGCTGAGTGAGAATAATGAGGGAAACCTTTTAGATGACCAGGTTGAATACGCAAAAGTTATTCAGACATCAGGGAATGGTCTGCTCACTCTCATTGATGAGATTCTTGATCTCTCCAAAATTGAAGCCGGCAAGATGACCTTAAATCATGAGAAGATTTCACTCGATTATGTTATCAATGATCTGCAAACGCTGTTTGGCCCCATGGCAGCACAAAAAGGCTTACAGCTACATTTCAATAAAGATGAGTCTATAAAAAAAGACGATATCATCACTGACAACTTGAGGCTACAACAGATATTGAGAAACTTAATATCCAATGCATTGAAGTTCACGTCAAAAGGCTCGGTGACTTTACACATATATCCCAACAAGGAAAAAGAGGGATACCTAAATTTTGCCGTTAAAGATACCGGCATTGGTATCCCGAAGGAAAAACATCAACTTGTTTTCGAAGCGTTCCAGCAAGCGGATGGTTCTACGCGTCGTAAATTTGGCGGCACGGGATTAGGCCTATCTATTAGCAAAGAGCTTGCTAAATTACTCGGAGGCTCTCTTTACATCAATGACGCGGTAACGAAGGGCAGTGAATTTATTGCCTCAATACCAACCACACCACAAGAAGAAAGGGCATCCGAAATAGTTACCGTTGACGAAACAGATGCAAAACTACCTGTCAAAGAAACAACAGCCATCCCAGAGAACAAAGCGGAGACCGCCTTTATCAGTGCCACAATTCCGAATGAGCTGGATGACGATCGGGATCTTGTTGAAGCAGGTGATAAGCTCCTGTTAATCATAGAAGATGACACCAAATTTGCCCGTGCCCTGGTTGATTTTTCCCGAAAAAACGGATATAAGGTCATTACAACCGTAAGGGGAGACCTCGGCATTCAGTTGGCGGAAAAATATATGCCACATGCCATCCTGTTAGATATTGAGTTACCGGTAAAAAATGGCTGGCAAGTGATGGATGAAATCAAGAATAATCCATCTACCCGCCACATCCCCGTACATATCATGTCATCTCATGAGGTAAAGCTGGAAAGTATTACAAAGGGCGCTATCGACTTTATTCGGAAACCGATGGCCCTTGAGCAGATCAGTCAAATATTCAGTCGTGTAGAACAAGCTTTATCTGCTGGTCCGAGAAAAGTCTTGATTATTGAAGATAATCTAAAGCACGCACAGGCATTGGCGCATTATCTTGAGAGTTTTGAGGTAAAAACAGATATCAGTAGAGATATCCAATCGGGCGTAAATCTGTTAAAGAATCACCGTGCAGATTGTGTGATTTTGGATATGGGAATACCCGATGCCAAGGCCTATAAAACATTAGAGACCATTAAGTCGGATGCCGGCATGGAAAACCTACCGGTTATCATTTTTACAGGTAAACATCTATCACCTGCGGAAGAGATAAAAATCAAACAGTATGCTGATTCTATTGTGGTAAAAACAGCGCACTCGTACGAACGTATTTTAGATGAAGTGGCACTCTTTTTACACTTGGTAGAAGAGGCCAAAGACCCTTCTCCAAAGAAAGAAAAACTAAAACTTAATAGTACGCTGAATGAGATATTGAATGGTAAAACAGTATTAATTGCTGATGATGATATAAGGAATATTTTCTCGTTAACAAAGGCTTTAGAACGATACAAAATCCATGTCATTGCCGCCGAAAACGGACGGGAAGCACTAAACCTACTACAACAACATGCCAATAAAATAGACATTGTATTGATGGATATGATGATGCCTGAGATGGACGGTTATGAGACCACTACACGTATCCGACAAGATAAACGTTTTAAAAATTTACCCATTTTGGCCGTTACAGCCAAGGCGATGATGGGCGACAGAGAAAAATGCATTGCTGCAGGAGCATCCGACTATATTTCTAAACCAGTTGATATTGATCAATTAATTTCTTTGCTAAGAGTATGGCTTTACCAATAAAAAATGATAAAATTTTAATCATAGACGACGAACCGTTAAACATTATGGCGCTAAGTGCTGTTTTAAAATCAAGAGGATATCTTACCGTCGTAGCCAACAGCGCTAAAGAAGGTTTAGATAAACTTACAAAAGATAATACAATAAAAATGGTGCTTATGGATATGATGATGCCCGATATTGATGGCTACGAAGCAACCCATCTTATTCGGAAAAACGAGCTTATTAGCCAAATCCCGATCATCGCGGTAACCGCGCAGGCAATGAGTCACGACAAAGATAAATGTTTAGCCGCGGGAGTTGATGATTATATCTCCAAGCCCATAGACATTGATGCATTAACCTCGATTATCATTAAACATATCCAGTAATATATGTGGCAACTTCCGGCAATTGACGACGGCGATTTAGATATATTGATAAACGATTTACTGGAACTTCATGGCTACGATTTCAGAGACTATAGTAGGGCCTCCTTCAAACGCCAGGTAAATAGATTATTTACGAAAGATCGATTTCCAAGTTTCGCCGAAATGCGGTACCACTTAAAATCAGATCAAGCGTATTTAAAAAGATTTGTAGAGGGAGTTACCGTCAACGTGACGGAAATGTTTAGGGACGCCGAATTTTACCTGTATCTAAAGCTCCATATCATTCCTACTTTAGGTACCTACCCCTTTATTAGAATATGGGTAGCCGGCTGTTCTACTGGAGAAGAAGCCTATTCTATTGCTATCTTGATGAAGGAAGCAAATTTGCTACATAAAACACTGATATATGCAACCGATTTAAATCCCGCGGTATTAGACCAGGCCAGACAAGGTATCTTCAACCTAAAAAGCATGAAACTTTACTCAGAAAACTATATACAGGCTGGGGGAGCAAATGATTTCTCATCTTATTATACCGCCAATTATCATCACGTTAAATTGAATAAAGAATTCGCCGAAAGAATCATTTTTAGTCAACACAACCTCGTATCCGACGGGTCCTTCAATGAGTTCCAGTTAATTTCATGCCGTAACGTATTGATCTATTTTAATGGACACCTTCAAAACAGTGTTTTTGATTTATTCGACAACAGTTTGGCTCGGTTGGGTTACTTAGCGCTGGGTACGAAAGAAACGATTATGTTTTCAGGTCTATCCAGCCGCTATAAGCAAGTACAACCCGATATAAAGATCTGGCGCAAACAACATAGCTTGTCTGAAATTTAGACAATTGCCTTTCAAATACATTTATCAGTCCCTCATCTGCCATTGGGAGCTTAATTGTCGATGAAACTAATAGGGTACCTCTTATTTTATGGGTGATTTTTCTTATGTTTGTGACGCCTCTGAAAAGGCAGAATAATTATTTTATAACGATGGATGAATATAAATTTTGTCTATTGTTTTACGGACTGTTTGCATATGATATGTAGCGATTACCAAGACTTCTTCCATCAATAGAAGAGTTCTTGCTGTCGGACAGCATTTCATATCGATCGAAATGACGTAAATGTAGAATAGTTGATTAAATCATGATACTTACATGTTAAAACTTGAGGAAATTAAAAAACCCATTGACGCAGAATTAGATACTTTTGAGCTCAAATTCAAAGAGTCTATGCGGAGTTCCGTTCCTTTACTTGATAGAATTACACATTATATCGTTAAAAGGAAAGGGAAACAAATGCGTCCTATGTTTGTTTTTTTTGCTGCTGGAGCATGTGGTAACATTAATGAATCAACACACAGAGGTGCGGCGCTTGTTGAACTGGTTCACACCGCAACACTCGTGCACGATGATGTCGTAGATAATTCTTATCAAAGACGGGGCTTTTTTTCCGTTAACGCATTATGGAAAAACAAAATAGCGGTGTTGGTAGGAGATTTCCTTTTAAGTAAGGGTCTTTCTCTATCAGTAAAAAATCAGGATTTCGAATTTTTGCGCATCCTGAATGAAGCAGTTACAGAAATGAGCGAAGGGGAATTATTGCAAATGGAAAAAGCACGTCGGCTGGATATTGATGAAGCGGTCTATTTTGAGGTTATCCGGCAGAAAACGGCTTCACTCATTGCTTCATGCTGTGCTTGCGGAGCGGCATCGGCCAATGCTTCCAGTGAAACTGTTACGAATATGCATGCTTTTGGCGAAAAGGTAGGCATTGCCTTCCAGATTAAAGACGATTTATTTGATTTTGGCTTTGATGATGTAGGTAAACCGCTGGGTATTGACATCAAAGAGAAGAAATTGACACTTCCGCTTATCTACGCATTAAACCATACAAGCAAAGAAAAGAAACGTTATATTATCAATCTGGTGAAAAATCACAATGAAGACTCCAAAAAGGTACTGGAAGTCATCGAGTTTGTAAGAACGAGTGGCGGGCTCGATTATGCAAAAGAGAAAATGATGAGTTATCAGGCAGAAGCTTTTAAAATTCTGGAAGCATTCCCGGAAAGTCAATACAAAACAGGATTGGAACAATTGGTACGCTTTACAACAGAGAGGAACAAATAACCCATGGCAAACGAGTTGATATTTTTCTTTGGCTTTTTAATCTTTATTATATTCATGCTGGCAATTGACCTAGGCCTTTTCAATAAAAAAGATCATGTGGTATCGTTCAGGGAAGCAGCCATCATGAGCAGCGTTTGGGTAACTTTTGCCATCGCCTTCTATATAATACTACGCTTTTGGGGAGATAAACTGCATGATATCCAAGATTTTGACCATTTACAGGAAATTACTCGTAAGCATCTGCATAATATCAAACTCATTCCAGATAGCTTTGCGGCCAGTATCAATATTTACAAAAAGAATCTTGCTCTAGAATACCTCACCGGATACGTAGTTGAATATGCCCTTTCTGTTGACAATATATTTGTGATGGTGCTTATTTTTACTTCTTTTGGAGTACCTGCTCAGTTCTATCACCGTGTATTGGTATGGGGTATTATCGGTGCCATTGTATTAAGGTTTCTGTTCATCTTTTTAGGCGCTTCATTGATCAGCAGGTTCGAATGGATTCTTTATATATTCGGTGTCTTTTTAGTGTACACCGGCATTACCATGTATATCAATAGAAATCAAGAAGACGAAATTGACCCCAAGAACCACAAGGTAGTTCGTTTTGCCTCACGTTATTTTTCGGTATACCCAGAGTTTGTAGGACATAATTTTTTCCATAAGGAAAACGGTAAAAAATTTATCACTCCACTTTTTTTGGTGCTATTAGTCATTGAGTTTACCGACTTAATTTTTGCTGTAGATTCTATACCGGCCATCTTTGCGGTTACAAAAGACCCTTATATTGTTTTCTTCTCTAATATTTTTGCCATCTTGGGCTTAAGATCCATGTTCTTTTTATTGGTAAACATTATTCATAAATTCCACTACTTAAAGGTTGGCTTATCCTTTTTATTAGTATTTATTGGTGTAAAGATGCTCGCCCACCATCAACTCGAAGCCTGGGGCTTTACTACCGCACATTCACTGTATATTATTATCGGTATTTTAGCGATTAGCGTCATTACCTCTTTGCTATTCCCGAAGAAAGAGATGAAAGCCTAGTTGTTGGTTGTGAGCTTTAAGTATCAAGTATCAAGATATTGCTAAGCGACTAAAGGTCTTGTGTCTTGCTACTGATATCTTATATCCCCTTTTCCACTTTAAGCTTTCCGCTCCCTAAAACCTACAACTTAAGCCCCATCCAGCTGTCTACTGCCGCTTTCGCGTTCAAAAACCGATCCTCCCCGATTCCAGAGATGAGTTCATACACAGCATTCAGATCTTCTAGTTCCTTTTTCCAAATGGCCAAAAAATAGGCGCGTTGTTCGGGTTCGGGAAAGTCTCTCAATGGATCGTCTACCCATGGTAAATCAATATCCATCAATAGATATAAATCATATTTTTGCTCTTTCAGTTGCTTATTCACTTCCGTTGGAGTGCTTCCAAACAGGTAGTCGCACCATATTTTTACGGTTAAGAAAGTAGTATCACAGAAAAGCAAATTATTCACTGCCAGTGGTTCCAGGCTTCGTTCAAGTGCTATCTGTCCGTAATAAATGTTCAATTCATCCTGAAGCGTATAATCCCTATTTAAGTGACGGCAATATTCCCGCGAATACTCCGGCACACATACCGTAGCATAAACGCGTGCCAAGCGTTCTGAAATCCACGATTTGCCAGTAGATTCCGGACCTACAACCGCTATTTTTATCAATTCGCCTCTCTCCATGATTTTCTCCAATCGACATAGCCCTTCCATGCTATCACCGCTAAAATAGCGTATAATATGGCTGTAAGCATAAAATCTTTATAAATAAAAAGTGGGATATATAAAATATCAACCACTACCCATAGTATCCAATTCTGCAGTACTTTCCGGGTCATCAAAAATTGGGCTACAAAACTGATGGAAGCTAATGCCCCATCCACATACGCCACGTCAGTATCTGTAAAACGATGTAAAAACAAGCCCAAAAGAACTGAAAAAATGAATATTAACAAAATGGCATAAGCCATTTCTGCCAAGGAAAAACGAACCACCGGTTTTTGGTGATCATGTTTACGCTTAAGCCAATAATACCAACCATAAATGGCAGTAAACAAATAATAGCCCTGTAAAGCCATCTCACCATAAAGTTTACCCTCATAAAAGAGTATAGCGTAAGCTAAAACACTGAATATACTGATGGGCCAATTCAGGATATGCTGCTTGGCTGCTAAGTAAATACAGATAAAGGCAGTAACCACCGCAAACCATTCTAAGAAAGATGTTTGCTTTATTTGAGAAAGAAGCTGATAAATGATTTCCAATTTAAAATCTAATACTCAAACATATACAAAAATACACTTAAACGCAAGCCTGACGCCTCCTCCATTTTTTTCATTTTTTTCCAAATATTGAAGCAAAAAAACTCTATCTTTGCACTCCGACAAAGCAGTCGGAAATTACCCTCGCCATTATAGCGCTTTTCTGCACTTTGTCAAAGCCGTTCTTTTTGAAATTTATACTTTTTGAACATATAAAATGCCAAAAAACACCTCCATTCGCTCCGTACTGATTATCGGTTCGGGCCCTATTATTATCGGACAGGCTTGTGAATTTGACTATTCAGGCTCGCAGGCAGCTCTTTCTTTAAAAGAGGAAGGTATTGAAGTTTCCATTATCAATTCAAATCCCGCTACGATCATGACCGATAAGGTCATTGCTGATCATGTGTACCTCCTTCCCCTTACCGTTGATAGCATTGAACAGATCTTACAGGAGCAGAAAATTGATGCTGTACTACCAACAATGGGTGGTCAAACCGCTTTAAATCTCTGTATAGAGGCGTCGAATAGAGGCATATGGACCAAATATGGTGTACAGGTAATCGGTGTAGATGTTGCTGCTATCGAGACAACAGAAAACAGGGAAGCATTCCGCCAATTGATGATTGATATTGGTGTGGGCGTTGCCAAATCAAAAATTGCAAATTCTTTTCTAGAAGGAAAAGAAGCGGCCCAAGAAATAGGCTTTCCTCTAGTGATCCGACCAAGTTATACCTTGGGTGGCACTGGTGGAGGCTTCGTACACAGAAAGGAAGAATTTGAAGCAGCTTTAAGTCGCGGTTTACAAGCTTCTCCTACCCATGAGGTGCTCGTAGAGCAAGCGGTTTTGGGCTGGAAAGAATACGAGCTCGAGCTTTTACGCGATAGCAAGGACAATGTTATCATCATCTGTTCGATTGAGAACTTCGATCCCATGGGTATCCATACGGGCGATTCCATCACGGTAGCGCCGGCAATGACCTTAAGCGATACCTGTTATCAGGAAATGCGGAACCAGGCCATCATGATGATGCGGGCCATTGGTAACTTTGCCGGAGGCTGTAATGTTCAGTTCTCGGTAAATCCAGAAAATGAGGAAATTATCGCTATCGAAATCAACCCGCGTGTTTCCCGTTCTTCGGCATTGGCATCCAAAGCTACCGGATACCCTATTGCGAAAATTGCTGCCAAACTCGCTATCGGTTATAACTTAGATGAGTTGGAAAATCAGATTACAAAAACTACTTCCGCATACTTCGAGCCTACCTTAGATTACGTCATCGTTAAATCACCTCGTTGGAATTTTGCTAAATTCAAAGGAGCAAACAGGGAGCTGGGACTACAGATGAAGTCTGTTGGTGAGGTCATGGCTATCGGCCGCACCTTTATCGAAGCTTTGCAGAAAGCTTGCCAGAGTTTAGAAACCGATCGCTTAGGCCTTGGCGCAGATGGCAAGCAATTACGTAATCTAGAAGAGATTATGCATAGCTTAGAGCATCCGAGTAGCGGACGTTTATTCCATATCAAAGATGCCTTTGAAATGGGTGTTCCTCTCGAATCCATCAGAAAAGCAACACTGATTGATAAATGGTTCTTAGTGCAGATCCAGGAATTGGTTGAACTGGAAACAGAATTAAAACGTTACTCGCTCAACAATATCCCGAAAGATTTCTTTATAACCTTAAAACAAAAAGGTTTCTCCGACGGGCAGATCGCTTGGTTATTAAGTAACGTAAGTGAAGATGACGTATATAACCGCAGGAGAGAATTAGGCATTAAACGGGTTTACAAGATGGTAGACACTTGCGCCGCTGAGTTTCCGGCGCTGACTCCTTACTATTACTCTACCTTCGAAGAAGAAAATGAATCCATCCCGAGCGACAAAAAGAAAATCATTGTTTTGGGATCAGGACCAAACCGCATCGGCCAGGGAATAGAATTTGACTACTCCTGTGTACACGGGCTATTGGCCTCCAAAGAAGCGGGCTATGAGGCCATTATGGTTAATTGTAATCCCGAGACGGTGTCCACCGACTTCAACATGGCGGATAAGCTTTATTTTGAACCTGTTTTCTGGGAGCATGTACGTGAAATCATTGATCTAGAGAAGCCAGAAGGTGTTATTGTTCAGCTGGGTGGACAAACAGCTCTTAAAATGGCAGAAAAACTGAAAGAAACGGGTATCAAAATCATTGGTACTTCGTTCGAAGATATGGACCTTGCCGAAGATCGCGGTCGTTTCTCTGATCTTTTGAAAGAGTTAGATATCCCTTATCCAAGATATGGTGTGGCAGAGAATGCGGAAGAGGCTATTAAGGTGGCAAATGAAGTAGGCTATCCTGTTTTAGTTCGTCCGAGCTACGTATTGGGTGGACAGGGCATGAGCATCGTTATCAACGATGAAGAGCTCGAAAAAGCGGTGATCAAGATTATGAAAAACATGCCAGGCAACAGAGTGCTGATCGACCATTTCTTAGATCGCGCTGAAGAGGCCGAGTCTGATTCGATATGTGATGGTGAAGATGTACACATCATTGGTATGATGGAACATATCGAACCTGCCGGTATTCACTCAGGAGATTCAAGTGCTGTACTTCCTCCCTTCAGTCTTTCACAAGCGATACAGGATAAAATGGATGAATACTCCAGAAAAATAGCCAAAGCATTAAACGTAAGCGGATTGCTAAACATCCAATTTGCCATAAAAGATGAAAAAGTATATGTGATAGAAGCCAATCCAAGAGCATCGCGTACGGTTCCTTTTATTGCGAAAGCGTACGATGTGCCTTATATCAATATTGCTACGAAGATAATGTTAGGTCATAGTAAACTGAAAGATTTTAAAATCGAACGCAAATTAACGGGTTACGCTATCAAAGAGCCTGTGTTCTCATTTGACAAATTCCCGGATGTGGATAAGCAATTAGGCCCTGAGATGCGTTCAACGGGTGAAGCGATTCGTTTCATCAAAGATTTGGATGATCCTTACTTCAGACACCTATACGCAGAGAAATCGATGTATCTGAGTAAATAAAATAAGAAAGCTCCTTAGGAAACCCAAGGAGCTTTCTTATTTCTACTAGTTGCTCGTTATTGGTTGTTCGCCCCCCTGTTATCTCGACTGGAATGGAGAGATCTATTGAGCCTATCTCTTCCAACAACTGGCAACTAACAACTAAGTAGGCTACTCCCATCCACCACCTAATGCTTTATATAGATTGATAACCGACTGCAAATACTCCAGATAGGTGCTATTCAGTGTGATCTCCGCATCCAGCACACTACGTTGTGAGGTAATAACATCCAAATAGTTGGCTCTACCCGCTTTAAACAATTCAGTTGAAGCATCTACCGCTAAGCGCAATGCTTCTACCTCTTCCTTATTCAGAGAACGCCTAGATTTCAAATGTTTTTGGGCATTCATTTCTGTTTCTACTTCTTGCCATGCTTTCAATACTGTTTTTTCATATTCCTGATACTCGATCCCTTTATTAGCCAACTCCTGTTCATAGTTAGAACGGATGATCCGCTGATTAAACAGTGGAGCGGTAAGTCCGCCCAGCAGACCATAAGCCACCGAACTAGGGCTAGTAACGAATAGCTTTGACAGATCAAAAGCCTGGAAACCCACGTAAGGAGAAAATTGCAGCGTAGGTAAAAATGCAGCCCGGGCAGCTTTCACATCCCCTTTTGCGGCAATTAAGTTCAGTTCTGCACTTCGTATATCTGGGCGTAATGACAGCATTTTTGCAGGTAAGCCCACTGCCGTGGTACTCGCCAATGGATAATTTTCCAGCACATTTCTTTTGCGTTCTATTACTGCCGAAAAACTACCACATAAAAAGTTCAGGTAATTCTCTCTTGAATTGATCTGCTGCAGAACCACTTCTTTACGACTCTTCGAATTGGCCAATATCGCTCTCATCTGTTGCACGCCCAGTTCAGTGGCCCTGCCTCCTTCTTTCTGTACCTGTACCAGCTCATACGATTCTTGCTGTAATGCAATATTTTTCTCTAAAATCGTTAATTCATTATCCAGGGCAAGTAGTTCAAAATAAGCGGCTGCAACCTCTGCAACCAGCTGTGTCTGCACCAACCTACGCCCCTCGTAGGATGATAGAAAACGTGCAAATGCGGCTTTTTTTCGCCCCTTCAGTTTTCCCCAAACATCAATTTCCCAAGACGCTCTTAATCCCAGGAAGTAATCAGGGATGGGATCTGGCAAGCGTTCATCATCTTTCAGGTTATCAGAGAAATTGGTGTCATAATTTCCAATTCCATCCATGGTGTAAAAACCAAACTTCCTCAGTCCTGCTTCCGCTACCGCATCTACCGACGGAAATAACGCGTTTTTACGTAGCCTCATATTGGCCCTTGCCATTTCTACACGATAGAGCGCCTGTTGCATATCTGGATTATTTTTTAGGGCCGTATCGATCAGTTCAATCAAATATTCATCCTGAAAAAATTCTTTCCACGATATTTCCGCCATGGATGCGGTATCCGTCAGCGTCGTATCTCCTCGCTTTTTTACAGAAAAACTTTCGGGTACCGGCCGGTGGGCCAGATTGGTATCCTTCTGTACACCGCACGCCGAAAGTAGCAAAAATCCTATTATCAATACGGCAACGCCTTTTGTTTTGATCTTGTCTTTTTTCTTTAGGGAAGCAAAGAACACATATAATCCCGGAATAACAATGACACCCGCTATGGTACCGATAATCATACCACCAATCGCCGTAGTACCGATGGATCGATTACCCAGCGCCCCCGCGCCAGAAGCCATTGCCAATGGAATCAATCCTGCAACAAAAGCAAAAGAAGTCATCAATATGGGGCGCAAACGGGCTACAGAACCTTCAATAGCCGCATTTAAGATGGAAGCTCCTTGCTTATTTTTGAGTATCGCATATTCAATAATCAATATAGCATTCTTACCCAGCAAACCAATAAGCATAATTAGGGCAACCTGTGCATATATATTGTTTTCCAAACCCGTTAATTTCAAAAGCAGGAAGGCTCCGAACACACCCGCCGGAAGACTTAAAATCACTGGTAGAGGCAATAAAAAACTCTCGTATTGCGCACACAGCAGTAAATAAACAAATAATATACAAAGAGCAAAAACATAAATAGCCTGATTACCCGATAAAATCTGTTCGCGCGTCATGCCCGACCATTCGATCTCGAACCCACGTGGCAAATTTTCTGCTGCCACCCTTTCAACAGCCGTAATCACGTCACCACTGCTATATCCTCCCGCTGCATCACCATTAATCATCGCTGAGGTAAACATATTGTACCGTGTTAGCTGCTCCGGACCGTATACTCTTTCCATCCGAATGAAACTCGAAAAGGGTACCATTTCCCCCGCCTCGTTCTTAAGAAAAAGCCGCAATACATCCTCTGGTTTCTCCCTATATCCGGGACCAGCCTGTACCATCACCTTATACATTTGTCCGAATTTGATGAAATTAGATGTATAAAAGCTCCCCATTAAGGTCTGTAAGGTAGACATCGCATTCTCCACACTGATTCCTTTCTTGGCCGCTACATCATAATCAACATGAATCATGTATTGTGGAAAATTAGGATCGAAACTAGTAAAAGCATTACCAATTTCAGGTGCCTTTTTGAGATTCTCCATAAATGTATTCAACACCTCCGAAAGTTTCCCTAAATCGTCGGCCCCACTTCTATCCAACACGCGTAATTCAAAGCCACTCGAATTTCCGAAACCGGGTACCGTTGGTGGAGGAAAAAATTCAATTTCTGCATCCGTAATCCCTGCTGTTTCTTTTTTCAGCTTTTCCACCATATCATTTACCGACTCCTTTCTCTCATCCCATCGCTTCAGGTTTATCATTCCCATTCCGTAAGAAGCACCCGTAACCTCATTCACTAAACTGTACCCAGCTAAAGTGGAAACACTCTCTACTGCCTCCTGTTGTCTACTAATGGCATCAATTTTATCCAAAACGGCCTCTGTACGTTGTACCGTTGCTCCTGCCGGTGTCGTTACATTCACGTAAATCATCCCCTGATCTTCCGTAGGAATAAAACCGGACGGTAAAACCACCGAAATACCCCATGTTGCGACAAAAGAAATCAACAATATCAGGATCGTTAGCATTCTTCTACCAGCAATGCGGCCAATCAATCCTGAGTATCTACCTGACACCCTATTATAGATACGATTAAATTTCTTAAAAAAAGTTGCTAATACACCCTTTGGCTCTGGTCTGTTATGTGGAGACTTCAAGATAATGGCACATAACGCCGGTGTAAGCGTAAGCGCATTGATCCCTGAGATCAGAATGGATCCGGCTAGAGTGAGCGAAAATTGTCGGTAGAAAACACCCACCGGACCTGATAAAAAAGCTACCGGCACAAATACAGCCGACATCACCAATGTAATCGCAATAATAGCACCGCTAATTTCTTTCATCGCGGCCAGTGTTGCCTCCATGGGTTCCATATGCTCTTCTTCCATCTTCACATAAACCGCCTCCACAACCACAATAGCATTATCCACCACGATCCCAATGGCTAATACCAGCGCAAATAAGGTTAACAAATTGATGGAGAATCCCAGCATCTGCATGCAAAACAAAGCGCCTATTAAACATACAGGCACAGCCAATGCTGGTACTAAGGTAGATCTAAAGTCTTGCAGAAAAATAAACACCACCAGAAACACTAATATAAAGGCTTCAATAAGCGTATGTAATACCTCGTTTATAGAAGCATCCAAAAACCGCGACACGTCATAACCCATGGCATATTTCATACCGGGAGGGAAAGAGGTCCCTCTGAGTTCTTCCATTTTTGCCTTGATAAGATCAATCACCTCACTGGCGTTAGAACCGGGCAATTGCTTAATCATAATAGCGGCAGAGGGACGTCCGTCGGCCTTTGAGGCCATTTCATATTCCAAGGACCCGAACTCCACTTCTGCTATATCGCGTAAACGTAAGATAGAACCATCGGGGTTTGCCCTTAGAGGTATATTTTCATACTGCTCTGGTTGATCAAATTTTCCGGGATACCGTAGCACATACTGCTGCATATTCACGCTTTTATCTGAGCCGATTCCCGTTTGCCCCGGAGCTGCTTCAACATTCTGCGCTCTAATGGCTTTGATGACATCATCACTGGAGATTCGATAAGCGGTAAGCCGGTCTGGTTTCAACCATATACGCATCGCATAATCCTTGAAACCCATAATCTCCGCAAATCCCACCCCTTGGATACGTTTTAATTCTTTTAATATATTAATATCGGTGAAGTTATAGATAAAGCGTTCATCTGCCGTTTCATCATCGCTGTAAACATTCAGATACATCAACATACTGTTCACTTCTTTTTCGGTGGTTACCCCTGCTTTGATTACTTCCTCTGGTAACTCATCCAATACTGTTGTTACACGGTTCTGTACATTTACCGCCGCAATATCAGGATCAGTACCCACTTCAAAGAATACCTGGATCAACGTATTACCGTTATTGGTAGATACGGACGACATATACGTCATACCCGGTACACCATTGATGGCCCTTTCCAAAGGAATAGCAACAGCATTTGTACTTACCTCCGCGTTTGCGCCGGTATAATTGGCGTTCACCACTACAGAGGGTGGTACAATATCTGGAAATTGCGTTACCGGCAAGGTGAACAAGGATAAAAGGCCAAGTAATGTAATAAATAATGAGATAACCAGTGATAACACCGGTCGTTTTATGAAAATTTCAAACATAATAAATGTTTTAAAGCAACGAAGAAAATATTTATTGTAACCCTTGACTCGGACTATGTAATAAGCTATCTAAAGAAACCTCCCGAGGTTCAATAGCTAAACCATCAGTTAAGCTCTGTGTTCCTTCATAAACGACTCTCTGTCCGGCTTCCAATCCTGATGGTATCAGATAAAAATGCCCGAACCTGGTTCCCAGGGTTATATTGGTCATCTTAACCTGATCTGCCGTATCCAATACATAAACATATGCTCTATCCTGTATCTCGAAAACCGATTTTTGTGGAACGATAATAGACGCCGTAATTTTAGTAGGTAACTGGATTTTTCCTGTTGCTCCATGCTTTAGAATGCGGTCGGGATTAGGAAAGCGCGCCCTTAAAGAAATGGTACCTGTTTGTTCTTCAAACTCAGACTCCGCAAGTTCAATCTTTCCGGTGTGTGGATAATTTTGTCCATCGGCCAGTGTAAGGCTTACATCCTTAGCAAGGATGCTGTTCTCGGCTGACTTTGTTGCAATGGTTTGCAGGTATTCTGTTTCGGAAATAGTAAAATAGGCATACACTTCACTTAAATCAGAAATGCTTGTCAATAACGCCCCCTCATTTAACAAACTGCCAACCTTTAAGGGTATTCTATCGATCCTGCCCGTAAATGGAGAGCGAATAACGGTATAACCTAGTAGCGTCTGCATCCGTTGTAAATCCGACCTAGCCTCTTGCACCCGTGCCTCAGCGGCATTGAGTTGTGCCTCAGCTACATCCAGATCCGTTTTGGTGATGATATTTTTCTTGATCAAGGTTTTAACCCGTTCCAATTCCAGTGCAACCGTTTTGGTATCGGCAACAGCACTACTCAGTAATGCTTGGGCTTTCGACACATCCGCGCGCTGTTCATCATCATTGATTTTGAAGAGTATTTGACCTGCTTGAACCAGAGCGCCTTCATCAACATATATCTTATCCAAAAAGCCTTGAATTTTCGATCTTACCTCCACATTTCTTATGGCCTGGATATCTGCGACATAATCTGTATACAAGGTGGTATCAACCGCCTCTACCGTCGTATATGGCACGGAACGCTTTTCTTCATCCTGATCACCATTATCGCCTTTACTGGATGTACATGCCGTTGCAACACACAAAGTGATGCAACATAAACCTATATAAAAAGTTGTGTTCATTAAATTATTTTAACTGATTTTTTGATTGACTTAAAAGGGCAATCTCGGTAGACTGCGGATAAAAACCTGATAAATACGAAAAGAAATTTGATTAAAACACCATGACGCTACCGATAAGGGCTCCATGGTATGAAAAGAACAGCAAACAATTAAAATGGTTTCAAACGGAAGAGAAAGAGATGATAACCTAAAAGGGGAGAAGTTTTAGAAACGAAATAGCTTTCACTGCTGATCAATGAGCAAACAATCGGCTTGATCGCCAGAATAAAACTATCTAAAATTTTGATAGAAATAGAAATAATATTGGTTAAAAAATTAAAATTATCATAGAAGATAGTAGGATCCAAGTCCTCTCCAGAGGCAGGAATGTCCAACACATCATCGAATAAACATTCCAACAAGGTATCGCCATCGAAATCTTTAGGTGTGTTATCCTGTAAGGTTTGCCTTTTCGACACACTGTCGTTCATATAGGTTGGGAAATACGTAATTGTATTTACAAATCCTAGCAGAACAATAATATTAATAATTTTAAAAAGGCACATCCATAGCAAAAATAGCATTTTTTTTACCCTTGTGTAATATTTACACTATAAATTTATGTAATATTTCTTCTACTTTACAAAATAGGTGTAAATTTCAAAAGAAAGTACGCTATCATTTTTGATTGATTAACCAAAAATCGCTTCGAATATCTCCTCCACCTTGGCTACCCATTTAATCTCGATATCATATTTGACAGTATCAATTCCTTTTTTATTGTATTTCGACACAAATATCTGTTGAAAACCCAGCTTTTCTGCCTCTCCAATCCGTTGTTCAATGCGATTTACTGCGCGAATTTCGCCCGATAAACCCACTTCTCCAGCAAAAGCGATATGTGTGGATACAGCAATATCCTGTTGAGAAGATATAATCGCGATGATAACGGCCAGATCTATTGCCGGATCCTCTACCCTCAATCCACCAGCTATATTCAGAAAGACATCCTGCGTACTTAACCTAAAACCGAATCGTTTCTCAAGCACGGCCAGCAACATATTCATTCGTTTCGTATCAAAACCGGTAGAAGAACGTTGAGGAGTGCCATAGGCCGAATTACTTACAAGCGCTTGCACTTCAATCAACATAGGCCGTACCCCTTCCAACATAGCAGCAATCGTAATACCGCTGAGAGGCGAATCTCTTTGCGACAATAATATTTCTGAAGGATTCGATACTTCCCTTAAACCTGCATTGTGCATTTCATATATACCCAGCTCTGAGGAAGATCCGAACCGGTTTTTCACGGCCCTGAGTATACGGTACATATGGTGTCTATCTCCCTCGAATTGCAATACGGTATCCACCATATGTTCCAGTACTTTTGGACCGGCGATTGAACCGTCTTTCGTGATATGCCCAACGATAAAAACAGGTGTTGATGATTCTTTAGCAAAACGTAATAGCTCCGCTGTGCATTCTTTGACCTGCGACACGCTGCCCGGGGTAGAATCAATCTGCGCAGAGTGCAAGGTCTGTATGGAGTCGATGATGACTAAATCAGGCTCAATAACCTCAATCTGTTTAAAAATATTCTGTGTAGAGGTCTCTGTCAAAATATAACAGCTGGCTTTAGAAGATTGCAACAATCGCTCTGCTCTCATTTTCAGTTGCTGCTCACTTTCTTCGCCCGAAACATACAAGGTCTTTATTTGAGGCATTGTTAATGCCAGCTGAAGCATCAATGTAGATTTACCTATACCGGGCTCACCACCGATCAGTACCAGAGATCCGGTCACAATACCGCCTCCCAATACACGATTTAGTTCGTTGTCTGGACTTTTAATTCTGGGTTCCTCTTTATACACAATCTCATGTATGCTCGCCGCTTTATTTGTTCTCTTTGCCACGGCAGTAGTCGCGCTACGCCAATCGGGCACTTTGCTGGCACCTGTTTCGATTATTTCTTCTACAAATGTATTCCATTGATTACACGAAGGACATTTACCCAACCACTTTGCTGATTCATAGCCGCAGCTCTGACAGAAATAACTTGTTTTGGTTTTAGCCATCACCTTAAGTTGTGAGTTGTGGGTTACGAGTTGTGTGTATATGATGGCTCACAACACACAACTCATAACGCGCAACTATAGTTTTATTTCTTCTTCCTTGGCATTAAGGAAATGAAATTCATTCATGAAATAAGAAGAGATCGACTTTAATCTGATCCATTTACCATATTGAAAAAACCACTTCATACGCCGGGATATCAATCCTCTCTTTATAAAAGCTTCCACATACGGATGCACACATAAAGTGATGTGTTTTTCATTTTGCTCATTCAGCACATAACTTAAATTACTCTCGATGTCGTCCATCAATACAATGCTCGCTCTGATTTCACCCGTACCACCGCAGGCAGGGCATTTTTCGTTTGTAACAACCGTCATTTCCGGCCTTACTCGCTGCCTTGTAATCTGCACCAAACCAAACTTACTTGGCGGCAAGATAGTATGTTTCGCGCGATCGCTTCCCATACATTCCTTTAGATAGTCATGTAATTCCTTGCGATTAGTAGGTTTATGCATATCAATAAAGTCTACCACCACAATACCACCCATATCTCTCAAGCGCAACTGCCGGGCAATTTCTTTCGCTGCCTCTTTGTTCACCAGTAGCGCATTGTCTTCCTGGTTTTCTTTATTTGCCGTACGGTTTCCACTATTGACATCTACAACATGTAATGCCTCCGTATGCTCAATAACCAGATATGCACCTCCCTGAAGGTTTACGATTTTTCCAAAAGCGGCTTTTATTTGTTTTTCGACACCAAAGTGTTCAAAGATAGGATCCTTGTGTTTGTACAATTTAACTATCTTCTCTAACTCTGGCGATATGCCATGTATATAAGAACGTGTTTCCTCATAGATAATCTGATCGTTGATATATATATGCGAAAACTCATCTGTTAATATGTCTCGCAAGATGGTAGATGTTCTATCCATCTCGCCCAACACCTTTTTGGCGGGCTCTGTAGAAGCTAAACGCTTCGAAAAAGATTCCCATTTCGCTATTAGATCACGAAGGTCCTTTTCCAGCTCGGCAACACCCTTGCCTTCAGAAACCGTGCGAATGATAACGCCAAAATTAGAGGGCTTTATTGCCTCTACGATTTTCTTCAATCGATTTCTCTCCGTATTACTTTTGATTTTCTTGGAGATAGAAACCGTATCAGAAAAAGGCACCAACACCACAAATCTTCCCGCAATAGATAAATCGGAACTTAATCGAGGCCCTTTTGTAGAGATTGGTTCTTTTGCAATCTGAACAGGGAGCAACATGTTACGACTTAAGATTTCGGAAATCTTTCCAGCCTTATTGATATCTTTTTCTAGCTTTAAACTATTGAGCAGCTTATCTTTATAACTGCCATTCTTTACTAGCTTGGTAAGCTTGATGAGTGATTGTACCTGTGGCCCTAAATCCAGATAATGCAAAAATGCGTCCTTCGAATAGCCTACATCTACAAATGCTGCATTGAGCCCGGGCATAATCTTTTTTATTCTACCCAAATAAATATCGCCAACGGCGTAATTATTATTTACTTGCTCTTTATTTAACTCAACAAGCTGTTTATCCTGTAGTAAAGCAATAGTTGTCCCCGTTTCTGGGGTAGAATCTACTATTAATTCCTTTACCAACAGCTACTTTCATTTAGAAAGAATAAGGTGCATATTCAACAGACCCTCTATTAGCAATAAAAAATCTTTAGAACCCCGTTATTGTTAAAGGGAATTCATGAATATACCAAATATTCTTTCAGTTAAACCATAAGATTGTTTAATACAACAGACATTACAAAAGGGAACTGTCCAACACCGTAATTCCAATATATAGATTAACGGAACAGATGTACACCAAGCATCATAAACTGGCGCAAGTGATCGGTACGCATGATATGATCACTACAGGGTTAATTTTTGGACAGACCGTCTGTGAAAAAATATAAATTTCGCCAACAACTACAATAGCCTGCACCCAATTAGCGGGATGCAGGCTACCTTAGTTTGGCACACTCTTAAAAAGTGTATTTATTTTTTCTTATGTCTGTTCTTTCTTAAACGTTTCTTACGTTTGTGAGTAGCCATTTTATGTCTTTTTCTTTTTTTTCCGCTTGGCATAGCTTAAAATTTTTAAATGTTTTAATGAATTATTTAATTACTTTACTTACTTAACTCATCAATCTTACGATCGATGAATTGTGATAAACTTGGGTCTGCTGCTATTACTTTGCTCTGCTGAAAAGCTTTGATAGCATCAGCTTTCAAGCCAATATTTTCATAGCTGGTGGCCAGATAAAACCAAGCTTCAGCGCTAGGCTTCACCTCTATAACGGTTTTAAATCGGTCTACAGCTTTGTCGAATTGACGGGAACGCATGGAGAATAAGCCCAGATTCATATTTGCCTTTACATTTTTTGGATCTTCTTTAACAACATCCATCAGCATGGCAATTCCCTGCATTGGAGCTCCACCACCACTAACAATCGCGGTACCTAAACCGGTTTTTGCTTCTAAACTAGAAGCATCCAAGTCTAGCGCATTTTGGTATGCTTGCTGAGCATGTCTAATCAGCGCTGGAGCAACGATCGTATCCTGTAGGTTTTCATAGGCAGCAGTAAAGGCATCTCCTGTTTTTAGCCAGTTGGTGTAGGAAGGATCCAACTGGGCAATTTCTTCATAGGAGAAACCTAAGGGGGCAGGTTTAGCAACATCATCCCAATGACCTGCTAATTTCTTTAAGAGGGCCAGCCGCTCCTCTCCTGAACTTTTTGATAAAGAAGACTCTACAGATTCAATCTCTTTTACCAAGTTGGCATTTAAGCCTTGTTTTGCAACTGCGGAAACCGAAACTAAATTGACACTTTCTGTTGCCTCACTCTGGCTGGCTTGTCCGGCCTGTTCCGCTTTATCCTGCTTAATCAAACCCTTAATAGGTTGCACCAATAATACCCCCATCAGGACTACCACTAGTGCAATTACTATTATTTGTTTGGTTTTATGCATGATAAAAACTCAATTTAATACTTTTACAGCAGACTATTTATTGCCGTTTTTTACTTTCTCAACAAAAACCTTTGCTGGTTTAAAACTAGGAACAAAGTGCTCTGGTATAATAATAGCAGTGTTTTTAGAAATGTTACGTGCGGTTTTCTTGGCTCGTTTTTTTACAACAAAGCTGCCAAATCCTCTAACGTAAACATTCTCGCCGCCTACCATTGCACCTTTAACTACTTTGAAAAATGCTTCGACAGTTTCCTGTACATCTACTTTTTCTAAACCTGTCTTGTTAGAAATCTCTGCGATAATTTCTGCTTTAGTCATGTTATATTCTTCTAATTGTTTATTCGTTTTTTTTTCTCCAGATCATTCGATTTGGGGATGCAAAAGTATTGCTTTTAAATGATTTACAAAAATAAAACATCAATTTTTATGTAAAATATCTATTAGCTAAGCTTTTAAGGTAAAAAATTAAACTATTTGGCTAATTTTTAGGAAGTTGAGAATCACCTATCTTAACGACCTAATTAGCCAATTTGATAATTATAACGATTCAAGAATATACCGCTGATACATCATACTATCCAGCGTAATTTAACCTCTAATATGAAAGAATATGTGCTATTCTCAGGTTTTACGGCTGTCTTGATACTTGTGTCTTGATACTTATAACTAAATTTGCACCATGTCATTTTCTGCAACAATTATTGATTGGTACCAAAAAAACAAAAGAGATCTACCTTGGCGGCATACCAATGATCCATATATCATTTGGCTTTCGGAGATTATATTGCAACAAACACGTGTTGAACAGGGTTTGCCTTATTTTAACCGTTTTCTGGTCAGCTATCCTGATGTAAGTACGTTTGCCAAGGCGGAAGAAGGTACGATCTTACGCTTATGGCAAGGTCTTGGTTATTACTCGCGTGCAAGAAATATGCACAAGGCAGCGCAAATGGTCATGGAACAGCATCAGGGAGTTTTTCCAAGCAGCTATGATCAATTGTTAAAACTAAAAGGAATTGGAGAATATACGGCAGCGGCAATCGCCTCGTTCGCCGCAAACGAGGCCAAGCCCGTGGTAGACGGAAATGTATTTAGAGTACTGGCCCGTTATTTTGGTATTGACGAAGCCATCAATACCCCTCAAGGAAAAAAGTTATTCTATCAGATCGCTGAAGAGATACTAAATAAAGATCATCCCGCTTTGCATAATCAAGCCATCATGGAATTTGGTGCGCTCCAATGCAAACCGCAAAATCCTAACTGTTCCGTTTGCCCTTTATACGTGAATTGTTATGCCCAAAAAACAAACAAAGTTAATTTTTTACCTGTTAAAATAAAAAGTAGTAGATCCAGAGATCGGTATTTCTATTATTTTATTATTACCGGCGAAGATAAAATAGCGATGCAGAAAAGAGATCAGAAAGATATTTGGGAAAACATGTACGAATTTCCGATGATAGAACTAACACAACCAATTGATATAGAACAACTAAAGACTTCGGATACTTTCATCGATTTTTTTGGTGAAAATGTTCAATTAAAGCTTTTAAGCCGGCCAAAGAAACACTTGTTAAGTCACCAGAACATCTACGCAACATTTATAAAGGTCTTGAATTATCAAAATGTTGCAAAGAAAAAAACGCCGTGGAATTATGTTTTTATAAAAGATTTAGATACATTAGCTAAACCTAAATTAATTTTCACATTTTTAAGAGACCATAATATTTGCAACAACTAACATTTATAAGCTATGTCAGGAATTAACAAAGTTATTCTGGTTGGACACTTAGGCAAGGATCCCGAGGTTCGCCACTTAGAAGGCAATGTGTCTGTCGCTAGTTTCCCTTTGGCAACATCGGAAACCTTTAATAAAGACGGTAGAAAAGTAGAACAGACCGAATGGCATAACATTGTAATGTGGCGTGGGCTTGCAGATGTGGCCGCAAAATATTTACAGAAAGGAAAACTGGTTTATATTGAGGGGAAATTACGAACACGTTCTTATGAAGATCGTGAAGGAATAAAACGATACACCACCGAAATTGTAGCAGAGAACTTCACCATGTTGGGAAGGAAAAGCGATTTTGAACCTCCTGCGAATGGAGAACATAAGAGTAATCCTACAGATAGTACAAACGATCCGAGTTCTACAACAGTAGATTTTACCGAAAACAAAAACGACGATTTGCCCTTCTGATGCGAAAGGAAAAAATCAAAAAAGAAAATAAACAAAGGGCTTACTTTTTTATAGCAGGCCCTTCGTTCGATTTTATAAAATCAGTCCTTTACGGCGATTTTTAGTTCATTAAGCTGTTCTTGCGAGATCGTACTTGGAGAATCGATCATCACATCGCGTCCGGAATTATTTTTAGGAAATGCGATGACATCCCGGATGGTATCCAGTTCTGCAAAAATCGATACTAGGCGATCAAAGCCAAAAGCGATTCCCCCATGCGGCGGGGCTCCGTAGGTAAAAGCCTCTATTAAAAACCCAAACTGTTTTTGCGCCTCTTCTTCACTGAAACCCAAATGTTTGAACATCAGCTGCTGCAGGCCTTTATCGTGTATCCTGATAGAACCTCCGCCTACCTCTGTGCCATTGATCACCATATCGTAGGCATTTGCTCTCACATCACCTGGCCTCGTATCCAAAAGACCAATATCTGCTGGTTTAGGAGAAGTGAAGGGGTGATGCATCGCATGATAACGTGCGCTCTCTTCATCCCATTCAAGTAGTGGAAAATCTACCACCCATAGGGCAGAGAACTTCCTTTTATCGCGTAGGCCCAGTTGATTGCCCATTTCCAAGCGCAACTCATTCAATTGCTTCCGGACTTTCTCTATTTCTCCGGACATTACCAAGATCAGATCACCTGGTTTTGCGTCAAAAGCTTCAGCCCACGCTTCCAGTTGCTCAGGACCATAGAATTTATCGACCGATGATTTTAAAGATCCATCTTCATTTACACGAAGGTATACCAACCCAGAAGCACCGATCTGCGGCCTTTTAACAAAATCCGTTAAAGCATCCAACTGTTTTCTGGTGTAGGAAGCACATCCTTCTGCCTTGATTCCCACAATCAATTCAGCCTGATCAAATACCGGAAAACCTGAGCCTTTTAATACCTCATTAAGCTCTACAAATTGCATTCCGAAGCGAGTGTCCGGTTTATCCGAACCATAGAGACGCATTGCATCCGCAAAGGTCATCCGTGGTAGCTCACCGATTTCCACGTTTTTAACCTGTTTGAACAGTGTACGAATAAGCCCTTCGAAGAGATTTAGGATATCTTCCTGCTCCACAAAAGACATTTCGCAATCAATCTGTGTAAATTCCGGTTGCCTGTCAGCCCGTAGATCCTCATCTCTGAAGCACTTTACTAGCTGAAAATAGCGATCAAAGCCAGAAACCATCAAAAGCTGTTTAAAGGTTTGGGGAGACTGCGGTAGCGCATAAAATTCTCCCTGATTCATTCTGCTCGGCACTACGAAATCACGGGCCCCCTCGGGTGTCGATTTGATTAATACCGGTGTTTCCACTTCAATAAAATCTTGTTTGTCCAGATAGGATCGTATGGCCTGTGCCATTTGATGGCGCAGCAGCAGATTTTTTCTCACTGGATTTCGTCGCAAGTCCAGATAGCGGTATTTCATACGCAGGTCTTCACCACCATCTGTTTCATCTTCGATCAAGAAAGGGGGCAGTTTTGCCGCATTCAAGACCTTAAGTGATGAAACTTTTATTTCCACTTCGCCGGTTGGTATTTTAAGGTTTTTATTCGATCGCTCAATAACCAATCCTTTTACTTGTATAACATATTCGCGACCTAAATTCCGGGCATCGGCTCTTAACGTTGCATCATCTTCTGTATTAAATGCCAATTGGGTAATTCCATATCTATCCCGTACATCAATAAAAGTCATTCCACCCAAATCGCGTGATTTCTGTACCCATCCGCATAAGGTTACCTCTTGCTCTAAATTGGCTATTGTTAATTCGCCGCAAGTATGTGTTCTATACATATATTCGTGTTAAGTCAAAAGTAAAAAAGCCTTCTAATTGTAAGTTGCCTGTCAACTCAAAAGCTATCCCGCCAAGGTACTTGTTTTGTGGCCTAGAGCAAATTTCTTTACAGTACGGATAATTCCCTCCGTATCATAACCGCACTCTGCCCAAAGCTGAGGCTGATCTCCGTGCTCAACAAATTTATCCGGTATCCCCAATCTTATAAACTCAGCCGTATATCCATGATCCGCCATAAACTCCAACACTGCGCTACCCATTCCTCCTTGTATACAACCATCCTCTACTGTCACCACTTTTTTGAATTTGCGGAACACTTCGTGTAAAAGTTGTTCATCTAGGGGTTTGATAAATCGCATATCGTAATGTGCTGGCGTAATTCCATCAGCATTCAACGACACACACGCTTTTACCACTTCGTTTCCGATGTGTCCTATACTTAGAATAGCCAATTCTTCTCCATCACAAATTTTCCGTCCCTTACCAACTGGCAACTCTTTAAAAGGCCTTCTCCAATCTGACATCACTCCCTGTCCTCTAGGATAACGGATAACAAAAGGGCCTCTATTTTCTTGTTGGGCAGTAAACATCAGGTTCCTCAACTCCTCTTCGTTCATCGGAGCAGCTACCTGTAGGTTTGGTATACAGCGCATATACGCCAGGTCATATGCTCCGTGATGGGTTGGCCCATCCGCTCCAGCAATACCCGCACGATCTAAACAAAAGACTACATTCAAGTTCTGCAATGCCACATCGTGGATAACCTGATCGTAGGCTCGCTGCATAAAACTGGAATAAATATTGCAGAAAGGTACCATCCCCTGTGTTGCCAAACCGGCAGAAAAAGTAACGGCATGTTGTTCAGCAATACCCACATCAAAAGCCCGGTTGGGCATCGCCTTCATCATGATATTCATGGAAGATCCCGACGGCATAGCCGGAGTAATCCCCATAATTTTATCATTCTTTTCGGCCAGCTCTACCAGCGTATGGCCAAAAACATCCTGATACTTGGGCGCTATTGGTTTATCACTGACAGACTTTTTAATCTCTCCTGTAATTTTATCAAATAACCCGGGCGCATGCCATTTCGTTTGATCCTTTTCCGCTAAAGCAAAGCCCTTTCCTTTTACGGTGATACAATGCAGAAGCTTAGGCCCGGGGATATCGCGAAGTTCATCTAGGATCTTGGCAAGTCTTTTCACATCATGCCCGTCTACGGGGCCGAAATATCTAAACTTTAGCGCTTCAAATAAATTACTATTTTTCAACAAGGTGCCCTTAATGCTTTTTTCAATCTTTTTTGCCAAACCCAAAGCATTTGGGCCAATCTGCGAGATCTTACTCAACACATGAGCGATGTCGTCACGAAAACGATTGTAAGGTTTAGAAATAGTAATATCGGTTAAATATTCCTTCAGCGCACCTACATTCGGATCAATAGCCATGCAGTTATCATTTAAAATGACCAATAAATTAGATTTCTCAATCCCTGCATGATTCAAGGCCTCAAAGGCCATTCCCGCAGTCATAGATCCATCACCTATAACCGCTACATGTTGCCGATCATTCTCACCCTTATAGTGCGATGCCACCGCCATACCCAGTGCAGCAGAGATAGAGGTAGATGAATGTCCTACACCAAAAGTATCATAAATACTTTCCGCTCTTTTAGGGAATCCGCTGATTCCATTGTATACCCTATTGGTGTGAAAGGCTTCTCGTCTACCGGTAAGAATCTTATGTCCGTAAGCCTGATGACCAACGTCCCAAACCAATTGATCATATGGCGTATTTAATACATAATGAAGGGCAACGGTTAATTCAATCACCCCCAAGCTAGCGGCAAAATGTCCACCATAAACAGACACAACATCAATAATGTACTGCCGTAGTTCTTTGCAGAGCTGTTCCAGATCTGCTTCTTTCAGCTTTTTTAGATCTGCGGGGTTGTTTATTCCCTTTAATAAGGCTCCTGGTTCAAAATCCATATCATGGGGGTTATTTAAATTTTCACAAGCAGATCTGCTATAAGGTAAGTAACATTTACAATCATTTTTCCTGCTTTTAAAAGGGTGCTTTTTTCAAATTCTAAATCGGATACAAACTTAGACAAACTTGCTTTTTTTCACAAGTATTAGTTTTTCATATTCAAAATGGCTAAAATCGACGCATAATTTCCGAAAAAAACAGTCATAATCCCCAGCAGCCAGCGAAGGTGATGGATACGGCTGCAGTAGCTCGACTTACCCATAACTCATCAATACAACCAAAACAAGTGAGCCGATGCTTTGTTTTTTGACCACACTCAAAAACATTGTACCTTTGGGCCTATGTTTGATGAGAGTTTCGAAATAAAACTTCCGCAATTTGAAGGTCCATTTGATCTTTTACTATTCTTCATTGAACGGGATGAGCTCAATATTCACGATATTCCCATTGCAAAGATCACAGACGATTTTTTAGGTTATATTCATCATATGAATGCCTTAAATATGGAGCTTGCCAGTGAATTTATTTTTGTGGCGGCGACCCTGATGAGAATCAAGGCGAAAATGCTTCTTCCACGCCCTGAAATAGATGAGGATGGAAATGAAATAGACCTAAAAAAAGATCTTGTGCAAAAACTGATTGAATATAAAAAATTCAAAACCGTTTGCGAAGATCTCAAGTTATTAGAAGATAATCGATTCCAGACAGAAAAAAGAGGCAATATTCTGTCGAACTTAAAAATAGCGGCTCATGAGTCCGATCCTGGAGAAGAACTCAACTCCTTCGACCTTTACAAGCTCATGAAGGTTTACGATAGATTGATGAAGCATTATTTGAATAAATCAAATGATGTTAAACACACTGTTGTACAATATCCTTATACCATTGAACAGCAAAAAAAAGCGATTAGCTCTCTTTTAACCATTAATAAGAAACTTGACTTCAATACCATTCAGCAACACTCGGAAAACAAGGTCCATTTTGTGTATAATTTTCTAGCTATTTTGGAAATGCTACAACAACAGCTGCTGGAATTGCAGATTGGTTTCGGTTACAATAATTTTTGGGTGAAGGAAAAGCCTCTTTAGCTGCTGATTTTTCGTTCTTAGTTATGCACAAAAACGCCGTTTTGTCTAACAACGCACAAGAAAGAGTGTACACCTATTATTTGTATATAAAAGGCAATGAGTCAATGAATTTGTTTTATTGGTGTTCGTTAATGTCAAGCAATTTATCTAATTTTGCGCAAAATCTAACAGGGATACTTATATCAACAATTAATGGAAAGAGATAACATCATATTTGACCTCATTAATGAAGAGTTAGCGCGCCAGGAAGAAGGCATTGAGCTTATCGCTTCAGAAAACTTTGTAAGCAAGCAAGTAATGGAAGCTGCCGGCTCTGTTTTAACCAATAAATATGCGGAGGGTTTACCCGGAAAGCGTTACTATGGTGGCTGTGAGGTGGTTGACGAGATAGAGCAAATTGCTATTGACCGTGCAAAGCAGCTTTTCAATGCAGAATGGGTGAACGTACAACCACATTCAGGCGCACAGGCCAATGCCGCTGTGTTTTTGGCTATTTTGAAACCTGGTGATAAGATCTTGGGATTTGATCTTTCTCATGGTGGCCATCTAACCCATGGCTCCCCAGTTAACTTTTCAGGAAAACTATATGACCCTCATTTCTATGGTGTAGATAAAGAAACTGGTTTAATTGATTATAAGGCTTTAGAGGAAACGGCCTTGAGAGAAAAACCAAAAGTTATCATTATTGGCGCTTCCGCTTATTCGCGCGATTGGGACTATGCTTTCATCCGTCAAGTAGCTGATAAGATCGGCGCATTAGTAGTTGCCGATATTTCTCACCCTGCAGGTTTAATTGCCCGCGGTTTACTAAGCGATCCACTTCCTCATTGCCATATTGTTACCACTACCACCCATAAAACCTTAAGAGGGCCACGAGGAGGCATGATCATGTTGGGCAAAGATTTCGAAAATCCATGGGGATTAAAAACGCCTAAAGGCGAAATCAGAATGATGTCGTCCTTGTTGGATATGGCTGTTTTTCCCGGAACACAGGGCGGACCTTTAGAGCATATCATTGCCGCTAAAGCGATTGCCTTTGGTGAAGCTTTGAGCGATGATTACATGGAATACATCTTACAGGTAAAGAAAAATGCTTCGGCTATGGCAGATGCTTTTGTAAGTAAGGGTTATCAAATCATTTCAGGTGGTACAGACAATCACTCCATGCTCATCGACCTCCGTAATAAAGGAATCAGTGGTAAAGCCGCTGAAGCGGCTTTGGGTGAAGCAGGCATTACTACCAATAAGAACATGGTTCCTTTTGACGATAAATCGCCATTTGTAACCTCCGGTATCCGTATGGGAACCGCCGCCATCACCACCAGAGGATTAAAAGAAGCAGAAATGGTACAGATTGTTGAATTGATTGACAGGGTGATCAATGCTCCTGAAAACGAAGAAACATTAGATGCCGTGCACGAAGAAGTACTGCAATTAATGGCGAAATTCCCGCTGTATAAATAATATTTTATATTTCAATTTCATAAAAGAACGGGCATCATGAAAAGGATAGCCCGTTCTTTTTTGTATACCTTCTCTTATGGCTAATTAGGATACATCTTCGTTCCATTTTCACTATTGATAATGGATTTACCTAGTATTTAGCTAGGGTTAACAAGGGGTTAACAAAGGTATAACCTAGGTCAACCCTTTGTTAACCCCTTGTTTATCCCTTGTTACTACTTAGTTAAGCTTAGCTATAGTACGAAGCAATGCCGAATCAAGTAGTAAGCTTAGTCAGCCTGTAACTGAAGGTGTCCACATAGTTCCTGCAACATTTCACAAGCATCTACATTTATTGCTTTAGCGATTAAAAAAAGTTCATCCGCCCGTAGTTTAGCCGTTTCAGTTAAGGTCAGTTCATTAATACGGGCTTTACTTAAACCCGTTCGCCTAGCTACCATGGATTTGTTAACCGATCGCCTGGCCAAATATACACCGAGTTTTGTCATTTATAGATTATTTAAATAATTGTTCAAATAAAACTAACTATTGTTAAGAAATTATTAACAATAATTTTGAATATAACGTTATCATCTATCTATTTGTATAGAAAATCAATACCAAATATTATGAAAATCAACAAAACCCTTTTGAAACTTTTATCAAGTGAAGATTTGCCGATTTAACGCAGATATCATTTACCGAATCTTACTCCTTAGAATTGCCAAACAATATTCACTTCTGGAGATGTCTTTCCTTATGGGCAAGTCTTTAAGTTTCATGGATAAAATTGAGCATCTTCCATACACTGCTATTTACATCAGTGATATCTTTAAAATAAAAGGGGTGCTAGATGACAGTTTTATTTGGTATAGGCCAAGGTAACCACACTTACTTTTACATCGGGTATTTCAAGCAATTTATTCGCGCAGGCTTCTATAGTGGCCCCTGTTGTTAATACATCATCTACCAGCAATATATGCTTACCGACTAAGGCTTCAGGGTCTTTCACCTCAAAAATAGTGCGCATATTCTCATACCGCTCGTATCGTTTTTTGGTAGTTTGCGATTCAGCCAATGTATGCCGGAAAAGATTATCGGTTATAACAGGAATACACATCGCGCGGCTAAGCCCTTTTGCTACATATTCACTCTGATTATATCCTCGCTTCTTGAATTTTTTTGGGTGGAGGGGAATCGGCAAAATAATATCGGCATTCGTAAAATTAGATCCTTGAAGTAACTCTCCATATTTTACACCCAATACCTCACCGAGCCTCGGCTTTGAAAAATACTTTAAATGATACAGAATATACTGAACATTCGATTCCTTCACAAAATACAGATAGGATGCTACGCGTTCTATTTTAACTCTACCCCACAACTGTTTAGCAGCCGCATTAGCTGTATCTAAATGGAAATTCGTAACCGGTAACTGATACCAACAGTAAGAACAGATTAGTTCTTCATGCTCATACAAAGGCCTTTTACAACCGGAGCAAAGCTCTGGATAAAGCAAGGAGAGGAAATTCCTTAGATACCGAATCAGCTTCATTTATTAATCATTGACTAACTAATGCTTCCTCTTTCTTTTCTTTAACAGCAAGTTGTCCGCAGGCAGCATCAATATCTTTTCCCCTACTACGGCGAACATTCGTTATAATACCTCTTTTTCTCAAATAGGCAGCAAAACGGTCAATTTTGTCCCCTTCTGCATTTTCAAAATCTGCGAATGCAATGGGGTTATACTCAATAATATTCACCTTGCAGGGCAAATGTTTACAAAAAGCAGCAAGTTCTACTGCATCAGACAATTCGTCATTAAAATTATTAAAAACAATATACTCGTAGGTAACAGGGTTTTTCGTTTTCGCAAAGTAATATTTCAAGGCATCCGCCAAAGCTTTTAATGAGTTTTGCTCATTAATGGGCATAATTTCATTACGTTTATTGTCGTTGGCTGCATGTAAAGAAAGCGCCAAGTTAAATTTCACTTCATCATCTCCCAATTTTTTGATCATTTTGGCAATGCCTGCAGTGGAAACGGTAATACGTTTAGCAGCCATATTCAAACCATCGGGAGAACAGAGACGATCAACAGAACGAAGCACGTTAGCATAATTCAATAAAGGCTCGCCCATCCCCATATAAACGATATTGCTTAATGGCTGTTGATAATTTTCTTCTGCCTGTCTATTAATAAGTACGACTTGATCATAGATTTCATCAGCATTTAAATTCCTTTTCCGATCCATATAACCGGTTGCACAAAATTTACAGGTCAAACTGCAACCCACCTGTGAACTTACACAGGCCGTCATCCTCTCGGTGGTAGGAATCAAAACTCCTTCTATAATATTACCGTCAAAAAGTTTAAAAGTACTTTTTATTGTCTTGTCCGAACTATATTGAGACTTATCAATCGCAACTGCATGGACGACATAGTGCTCTTTTAGCTTATCACGCAGTGATTTGCTAAGGTTTGTCATATCATCAAATTGGGTACACGACTTCTGCCACAGCCATTCATACACCTGCTTGGCCCTAAAGCCTTGTTCTCCCAATTCTTGCAATCTCTCTTTAAGCTGATCCAAACTTAAAGACCTGATATCTACTTTCTTTCCCATATGATTCACACTGCAAAGATACCGCTTTTTTAACACAAAAACACATAATCCTTTGTTGTTCAAGTGTATTAATCCGAGAAACAAATTTCGTTAGTTTCATATTTTTTACTAACATTGCCCATTATTATTAAAAAGACAGACAAAATCTTCATAGTTTTATCGAATTTCAGCTGTTATGGTTAAATATTACTCGGCAGATTATATTCTACCCGTTTCTGACAAACCCATTCAAGAAGGTGTAATTGGGGTGGATGAAAATGGCGAGATTATCGGAGTATACCCATCTAACGCTAAGGAAATTTCGGGTCAGCCTATTATTAAACACAGAGGTATTATTACGCCGGGTTTTGTAAATGCACACTGCCATCTGGAACTTTCTCACTTAAAGGGCAAACTTCCCAAACATACGGGGCTTATTCCCTTTATCAAAGCGGTTATTGGACGAAGACATGCGGATGAGGCGGACATCATGGAAGCCATGCAAAAGGCAGATGCAGAAATGAAAGCCAATGGGATTGTTGCGGTGGGGGATATTGTCAATAAAGCTATATCCAAAGATATCAAGTCAAAAAGCACGCTATTCTATCATACTTTTGTAGAAATATTATGTTTTGAGCCAGAGAAGGCACAGGAAATTTTCAGAGAAGGATTAGACCTGTGTGAAAAGTTTGACGGGCTTCCTTCTTCTATTACTCCTCATGCCCCCTACTCTGTCTGCAAGGAGATTTTTCGTTTCTTGAAACAGCTGCATCATCCCGAACGTAATTTACTAAGCATCCATAATCAGGAAACGGAAGAAGAAAACAAATTCTTTCGCTATAAATCAGGTGCTTTTGTGGACTTTTATCAAAGTCTTGGCAGGGATATTTCATTCTTTAAAGCACAGGCAAGAGATTCCATACAAAGTATTGTGCCTCTTCTACCCAAAAAACAACCCGTTATGTTTGTTCACAATACCTATACAAACATGAAGGATATTTTCTTTGTAGAACGCTTCAGTGGAAATATTACGTGGTGTTTATGCCCTAATGCCAACCTTTACATTGAAAATAGGTTACCCAAAATCGACCTTTTTCTTCATCAGGATAGTCCAATTACACTTGGTACAGATAGCCTAGCTTCCAATGAGAAACTTTGTATATTATCCGAGCTTTTAACGCTGCATGAAAATTTCGCAGTCCTAAATTTCGAAGAAACCATTAAATGGGCTACCATCAATGGCGCTAGATATTTAGGCATCGACCATACCTACGGCAGCATTGAAAAAGGCAAAAAACCTGGGCTTAACCTGATCAGCAATACTCAGGGCTTAAAACTAAGCAAGAACTCTACCGTTACTCCGCTATATTGATATCTGAGTTTGATAAAAATTCATTTTTAAAACAAACCCTTTCAGAAAACGCATCATTTTTTACATTGTGCATAAAAGGCAATTTATCTATGTTTGCAAACATAAAGAACATCAATAAAACAAAAAATAAACAGATGAAACATTTAACCGTTATTGTTTATGGAAAGGTTCAGGGAGTTTATTTTCGAGCGGCCACCAAAGCAGTTGCCGATCAGCTGGGAATAAAAGGAATTATAAAGAACCAACCGGATGGCACTGTTTATATAGAGGCGGAGGGAGAAGATTTTGAATTGGGAAACTTTATAGATTGGTGTCAGGAGGGCCCCGAAAATGCCCGTGTTGAAAAAATAGAGCAGATTCCAGGAATGATCAAACATTATCGGAACTTCGAAATAGTAAAAAAATAGCGTTCATCCTTATTAACCAATAACTTGTCGACATTACGGAAATTTGCGGGGCAAACCATGATTTATGGTCTTAGTACCATCATAGCACGTTTACTCAACTTTGTTTTAACGCCTTTATATGTTCATCAATATCCTGCAAAAGTGTACGGTATTTTCACCACTATGTATGCTTGGGCAGCCATGTTAAATGCCTTCTTGGCCTTTGGTATGGAAACCACCTTTTTCCGTTATTTACAAAAGCATGAGCATCATAAGAACAAGGTTTACAGCAACACGCTGTTCGTTATTTTATTAGCCTCCGGCCTATTTATTACTTTTACGCTTTTATTCACTAAAGACATCGCCATCTGGATGCAAAACGGGGTTTATGATCCTGACAGGGTACGGTATGTTAAGTACTTTGCTTTCATTTTAGTTGCCGATGCCCTTTGTGTAATCCCTTTCGCCAGCCTTCGCGCGGAGGGAAAACCGCTAAAATTTGGCCTTATAAAGCTCACCAATATTCTTATTGCAGTTGGACTTAATTTATTTTTCATTCTTGGTATTCCAGCGATCATCAACCATCAGCTTCCCGGAGCCGATTGGTTTTCGTCTTGGTATCGTGACGGATGGGTGGGATATGTTTTTTTAGCTAATCTGATTGCAAGCATTATTACGCTTATTATCTTGCTGCCTGAGTTGTTAAAGATCAGTCTCCGAATTGATAAACACTTGCTCCTAGACATGCTTAGCTACAGCTTTCCCGTGCTGATAGCTAATTTCTCTTTTATTATCAATGAAAACTTCGACAAGATATTTCTGGAGAAACTATTACCGCTGGGAACTCCTGATATCGGGATATACGGCGCCGTGAGTAAGATTGCCATCTTTTTGAGTATTTTCATCAATGCTTTTCGCCTGGGAGCAGAGCCTTTTTTCTTTAGTCATGCAAAATCGCCTAATTCCAGAGAAACCTATGCCATCATTATGGATTATTTTATCATTACGATGGTTATTATTTTTGTGGGTATTGTATCGAATATCGAAATCCTGAAGTACTTCATTAAAGGTGAAAACATCAAAGAACAACTCCAATATTGGTCGGGCTTAAAAATCGTCCCCGTTCTTCTCATGGCCTATGTATTTTTGGGTATTTATATGAATCTCTCTATTTGGTACAAACTTTCAGACCAAACACGTTTTGGCTTGTATATTTCGGCGATTGGTGCCATTCTGACGATCTCGCTCAATTATCTTTTTATACCCCGATTTAGTTATGTGGCATCTGCTTGGATTACATTAGTCACTTACGCTGTCATGATGATTTCATCTTATCTATTAGGACAAAAAAATTACCCTATACCTTATCATACATTTAAAAATTTAGCGTATATTGTTTGTTCCATTCTCATAAGCTGGTTGTCTTTTAGTGTTTTCCACAGCAACCTTTTTATCGGCAATGGTTTGCTTGTTGTTTTTCTGATGATCATTTATTTTTCAGAACGACAACAGTTAAAACGTTTATTAAGTACAAAACGGTAACAATGGCCCAGCCTTTGTTAGATTAAATAAGATAGTTAGGCCCGTGTTGGATCAGGAGGTTTTTGAGGACAACGGCCAATCTGTAATAGTAAAAACAAATAATAACAGCATTAATGATGAATATAAAAAAGCCTATATACTTCTTTGTATTACTTGTCCTAATAGGCAGTAATAACCTGCAGGCCCAAGAAACACAAACAGATAGCACCCAAATAAAGGACCTATATTACCAGGCCCTTAATGAAAAAGCCCGGGGAGATATCGATCTTGCCACAACAACCTTTCACAAGCTCATCCAGTTAGATGAGCAAAATGACGCTGCTTTTTTTGAGTTGGCCAGATTAGAATTGGAGCAGCAGAACTTGGGTGATGCTGCCATACACGCTAAAAAAGCTACCATTTTAAAACCTGATAATGAATGGTACTGGATTCTGTTGGCGGATGTTTATAAACAAATGGAAGACTTTAAATCACTTACACCCATTTTTGATGAGCTTTTGCGGCTGAAACCTGAAAAAAAGGAATATTATTATGACCGTGCTTACGCCCTCTTTTTGAATAATGAACTGGAACAAGCACTCCAGGCATACAGCAGTATTGAGCAAAAATTCGGTAAAGACGATAATATCCTGGTAGCACGGCAAGAAATTTATCTTAAACAAAAGCAACCCAAAAAAGCCATCGATGAACTTTCAGCGCTGATAGAACAAGAACCTGACAGTACCAAGGGTTATGTATTGCTAGCTAATCTGTATTTAAAGTTAGACAAACCAAAAGAGGCATTAAAAGTACTGGAAGACGGCCATAAGCGTCTTCCCGGCGATCCTTATATTTCGTTAAGCAAGGCAGATGCTTATCATAGTTTGAAAGACGAAAATAGATCGAATGAAGAATTAAAATTAGCCTTTGCTAGCAATCAGATGGACTTTGAGGGAAAAATGCGGCTGTTGATCAGTCTGATGTCTGACCCAAAGAACAAGGCAATTCTGCCTGTTGTTAACGATCTTGCGAATACACTAACGGTCAGCTATCCATCCGATGCCAGGGCATTCGCTTTATATGGGGATATTCTTGCGCAGCAAAAGCAATTGAAGGAAGCTAGAGAACAATATTTAAAAGCCATCGACTTAAATAGTAGAGTAAACACGATCTGGGAACAGCTACTTCAAATCGAATTAACACTCGGTCTGCAGAAAGACGCTCTATCACATGCCTACAAGGCCTCCGCTCTCTTCCCCCAACAACCTGTAACACAGTTTTTTTCAGGTCACGCTTTCTTCGCCGAAAAGAAATATACTGATGCCCGAAATTGTTTTGAGGCCGCACTGAATTATGCGGATGAGCGAAATGCTTTGTTGCTTACTCAAGTCTACAGCAGCTTGGGAGATACCTACCATGCTCTGGATATGGCAGCAGAGTCCGATCAAGCATACGAGGAAGCGTTATCACTCGACAGTAATAATGTAGGTACACTGAACAACTATGCCTATTACTTATCCCTGCGGAAAGCAAATTTGGAAGAAGCCGCTAAAATGGCTAAAAAATCAAATGAATTAGATCCTAACAATCCTACTTTTCAGGATACATATGCATGGGTATTATTTCAACAAGGACACTATAAAGAAGCTTTAGAATGGATAGAAAAAGCGATTGCAAATTCAGGAGAAACATCTTTTGCTTTGCTTGAACACTATGGCGACATTTTATTTAAACTAGGCGATGTGGAGACAGCTGTCACGAAGTGGAAGGAAGCGAAAGCTACCGGCCAAGTTACAGGAGAGAACATAGAGCTTTTATCAAAAAAAATTGATGCCAAAAAGTACTTTGAATAATGTGCTTCAACTTTTTTAAGAAAAATATATTTCCTGTTAGTGCGATGATAATGGTGCTGTTGTTAACCGCGTCCTGCAAAAGCAAAAAAGCAGTCATCAGCAATCCTTTACCCGAAAAAACGGTATCAATGAACCATCTTGCCCTATTAAAAGACGTGCAAGGCAAACAATTGATGTTTAAAACGTTCAGCGCTAGGGCCAAATCATCTGTCTCACTGAATAAAGATTTTTACGACGCGACACTCAATATAAAGATCAAACAGGCAGAAGCCATTTGGATTTCCGTTACCACCGTGTTTGGAATTGAAGCCGCACGAGTTTTCATTACCCCCAGTAGATTTAAAATGATGAACAGACTGAACGGCACTTATCTAGACCGGCCTTTTAGCTTTTTAAATCAATTTGGATCTGAGGAAATCACGTTCGAAAACTTACAGGCCATGATGGTTGGTAATATGATTGCACAAGCCTTTGATTATACGGAGGAAGCCGAAAAAAACGGGAATGGTTATTTATTAAAAGGTCTCCATAATAATCTGGATTTCGCTGTGCAGACGGATGAAGGTTTTAAAATTACCCATTGTGATCTCCATACTTTTAATGGAGAACGGAAAGTACAGACCAACTACTCCGACTTTTCGGCGATAAACAATCAATCTGTGCCGCGTGATATTCGATTAACAGCCAATTCCTCGAACTTAAAATTAGACTTGCAATTAAAGTATAATCGAATTTCCTTAAATGAGGCTTTAGAAATGCCTTTCACCATTCCATCAAAATACAAGGAGTTGCATGATGCCCATTAAGAGGCAAATGTTTGAAGAGTTAAATAATATTTTATTACTTTCGCTGACAATAAATCTGTTAAATTGACGATGTATTAATAACATCAACAAATGATTAGAAGAAGAGCATGACCCGGATAATATCAATATGCGCCATAGTGTTTTTTATGCTTATTGCCCTATCCAGCTGGGCCCAATCAAGTGCACAATTAAAAAAGCAGCGTGAAGCGCTTACCCGAGAAATAGAATTATTGAATCAGACCCTTCGTTCTACTTCTAAAGACAAATCCCTATCACTGAAACAAGTAAATGCCCTCAATGCTCAGATCAACCTACGTGTAAAGAAGATTAACACGATTAACAGTGAAATGAAATTAATTGAAAGCCAAATCAATAAAAACACGAATACCATCCGATCACTCCAAGCCGAGCTATCCAGCCTCAAAAAAGGTTATGCATCGATGGTCCAATTTGCTTTCCGGAACCAGAGTTCATACAACAAACTGATGTTTATCTTTGCATCTGATGATTTTAATCAAGCTTATAAGCGCTTAAAATATCTGCAGCAATTCAGTGATTCCAGAAAGAAACAGGCAAAAGAAATCGAGGAAACACAGAAGAGCATTGAACAGAAAATTGCCGAACTCGCTGCCAATAGAAAAGAAAAAGTGGTACTGCTAACCGATCAGGAAAAGGAAAAAAAGACACTCGACAGCCAAAAGTCTGTTAAATCAAGGGCTTTAAATGATTTGACACAGAAAGAAAAAGAATATAAACAGGAACTTAACAGAAAACAGCAGGAAGATGCTCGGTTAGCTCGGGCGATACAAGCAGCCATTAGAAGGGAAATTGAAGAGGCCAGAAGAATTGCCGAAGCAGAAGCTAAGCGCAAGGCAGCAGAAGAAGCCAAGAAAAACCCAAATGCGAAACCACCTGAAACCCCAACAGAGAGAACGTCCGACAGAGATGCGTTGCTATCTACTCCGGAAGCAGCCAAACTGGCAGCAGATTTTACGGGAAACCGAGGCCGCCTTCCCTGGCCCGTAGCATCAGGATCCATTACCCAAGGTTATGGTCAGTACACTTATGGAAAAGGCGTCAAAGTGAACAGTAATGGATTAACTATTCGTACATCTAGCGGAGCAGCTGTCCGCGCCGTATTCGATGGCGTAGTATCTTCCATTATTCAAATGCAAAATCAATATACGGTACTTATCAAACATGGTAATTATTTCACGGTTTACCAAAACTTGAAGAGTGTGAGTGTTTCTAGAAATCAAAAAGTTACCGTGAAGCAAGCTATAGGGGTTGTTGCTGTGGATGCTACCGAAGGAACCTCAGATCTGCATTTTGAGATTTGGCAAGGAACATCTCCCATTAATCCGAGCAGTTGGCTAGCGGGCAATTGAGTGATTTTCAACCATAGCTTCTTTTTTGGTATGGGTGCCTCAGAAAGAAAGGCTTAAGAATTAATTGCTTATCTAAGCAATTTTATCTAAGTTTGTAAACTAAGTGCGTATCAATTACGTATATAAACACAAGATAAGCAAACTACGCGAGTAGATTTTTATAAGATTTTAAATATTGAGTTATGTTAAACACAGTTTTATTAGCTATGATCGGTGGGCCTGAAATAGCGATTATCGTATTAGCTTTATTATTATTATTCGGTGGAAAGAAAATCCCTGAATTAATGCGTGGATTAGGACGAGGGGTACGCGAATTTAAAGAAGGCCAATCCGGAACAGTTAAGGATGACGTTAAAGAAGAGAAACAATAAATCGTTCTTTAATAAAAGATTAGGGCTACTTCAGCAATTTTTTTCCGTGCTGAGGTAGCCTTTATTTTTTTACTCTAAAAAAAAACGTCTCCTTTATATACTAAGACAGACAATATGAGCGTTGTTTTAGATGATTGTTTATATTACAAAGAAAGTATATAGCAGATTGAGATCACCAACCTACATACAAAAGACATGATTATAAAAAGATTTTCGGCATTCGCCGTGAGTATGCTTTTTTGCGTTCAATTTTCGCAAGCGGCAACAAACAAGGGTACCGAGGAACCTTTAAAAATAAATGAAGATGAAAATGTAGTTACAACAACAGACACTACCAGTAATCAACATCACTCCCATTACGATATCTCGTGGCACCTGACCCCTCAAAACATAAAAAAACAGCTAGATACCCTTCAGAAAACAATCCCACTTACCTATAACAATTTCGTTCAATCGTACATAGACGCCTACACATCAACCCGTTACAGAGGTCATCTTTCAAAGATGCTGGGTTTAGCAGCGTATTATTTTCCGATATATGATAAGGTTTTTTCAGAAACTGATTTACCTCAAGAAATAAAATATCTCTCCATCATTGAGTCGGCATTAAACCCGCACGCAGTTTCACGTGTTGGTGCAACAGGCCCTTGGCAGTTTATGTTTGCAACAGCAAAAGCCTTCCATTTAAATATCGATAATTATGTAGATGAAAGAAAAGACCCTTACGCTGCCACCTACGCGGCAGCAGCCTACCTAAAAGATGCCTATAATGAATTTGGCGATTGGCATTTAGCAATCGCTTCTTACAATTGTGGAAAAGGCAATGTCGCAAGGGCTATTCAACGCTCCGGATTAACCAAACCGGATTTTTGGTCTATCCGAAAATATTTACCACAGGAAACGAGGAACTATGTCCCCGCTTTTATCGCTATGACTTATGTACTCAGCAATGGAGAAATACTGGGCATTAATCCTTCTGTCGGCGAAGCATTGGCTAATGAGGAAGGCACTGATATCATATTGATTGATAAATTTGTTTCACTGGCAGGAATCGCGGAGGCGCTTAGGCTTGACATCAATCAGCTAATCACGTTAAACCCAGCCTATAAGAAAAATATCATTAACGGCACACCGGAAGCTCCTAAACGTTTGGTAGTACCTGCAGTAGATAAAAATTCTTATGCAAGCTTATACGCTGCACTGAATAATTCAACAGAAGCTCCAGCACAAATTATTGCTGCTTCTAATTCTGACAGCAAACCGATATATCACACGGTAAAAAAAGGAGAAAGTTTGGGATTGATCGCTAATAAATATCAGGTAGAGATACAGGATTTAAGGGTGTGGAACAATCTTCGGAAGAATACTGTAGTGCCGGGTCAACGTTTGAAAATAAGTGAACCGCAAGCGGCAAGTAAAAAACGTGTTGAAAAGGCCTCTGCAAATTATATTACATACCGTGTGAAACGTGGTGACACCCTGTCCGGAATAGCTCAGAGACACAAGGGAGCCACTATTAATAACATCAAGGCGATGAACAATCTCAGAGGACACGCTATTAAGCCGGGGATGACGTTAAAAATTAATAGATTATAAATTTTTCTTTTCAAGCTATTCGTCTCCTTTGCAATGCAAATAGGTTAATAGCTTGAATACCCTCTAATGTAAATAAGCGGCATCTGTTTCGTCATTAAATCCTTCCAATGTAACCGAAACATGCTCGTTTAATATGGTGGATAATTTTAATCCCGAAAAATCGCTTATCACAGGAAATTTATGATGGCTGCGATCAATTAATACAGCCGTTCTCATCTTTTTAAGCGGCACGTTAAGGAATACCCCCAAACCGTAAGCTAGCGTCCTACCACTATTCAGCACATCGTCTACCAGGATTACCACTTTATCTGTTGCTTCCAGCACCGGAATATCCGTTTCGGACAGTAAGGTGGAGCTCTCCTTATCCAGCGAAATATTAACGAGCGTAACGTTGATCGTTTGGGATATCTTATTCAATTCTTCTTTTAGTCTTTTCGCTAAAACATAGCCTCTCTCTGCTACTCCCGCCAATACCAACTCGTTTTCTTCGAAATTATCTTCTAATAGCTGATAAGCAATTCTTGTGATTTTCTTTCTTATCTGATCTTTATCCAGAATCAATATTTTTTCAGTTGCCATATTCTAATTATTGCTGATAAAAGTAAGAAATATTTTGATTGCTGACAGCCTGGTAGGTTAAATAGTTGGGCGAAAGAAAGGTTAGCCAGCATTAATGGCACATATTGGTTCCATTAAATTAACCGCAAGAAAGCTCATCGAACTAAAACAGGCAAAATACAAGAAAAGAAAATGAAACGAATAGCTACAAACGAACAAAAACAGAGTTCGTTTAATTCAGATGCAACACCTCTTCTTCTCCTCCTTCAATACCTTCATTTTGGGCTTTTAGCATTCGGCCACCGTTGAAGTAATAGCGTTTCCAGTAAGCTTCATCCAGGTTACTGATCATTACCCCCCTACTGGTTGAAGCGTGCGCAAACTTTCTATCTCCAAGATACACACCAACATGCGTGATGCTCCTACTTCTGATCTTAAAGAAGACCAAATCACCCGGTTTCAATTCACTTTTGTTAATAGGATCAACCTGCGTATAGATATTTCTGGAGTTGTTTCCAATTGAGGTATTGAACACATTCTCATAGAGTTCGTAGGCAAATTTAGAGCAATCAATACCCTTCTTGGTTTTGCCGCCCAAACGGTACGGAGTACCTATCCAATCGTAAACAAACTGATAGAGCTTTGTATTGGTAGTCGCGGAAGCGGCAACCCCCATGATTTGTGAGAAATATTCCTTTGCTAGGTTATCCGGGTCTTCGGGTGAATTATTTTTTTCAGCGACCGTTTGGCCTTTTAGGTTTAGTGACCATCCACTCAGTAGTACACATACTACCAAAAGCGTTTTTTTCATTCGAGTTAATTTACTTTGTTAGGATTGATTAAGTGCTTTGTCTGTTGATTAAAAATGGCCGACACTTAAGATCAATCCTTTTAAGGTTAACAAAATGTGTTTTCTAGCGTAAATATTTATCCATTCAATGTGGGTTAAGACGCAAACATAAAGCAAAAGTTTTATTTTGTCAAAAAAAGTAAACACAATTTTAACATTTTTCTGACATGTGTACTATATACCCTACACTTACCAAATAAAAAGTGGATAAAGCCATAAGAATAATTCACTTTCTATCATCTACATTCTACGAATGTCGCAACAATTGATTAGATTTGCCTTCCAGTAAAATTAAGTACACGAACATAAAGCAATGAGTTCAACACCAATAACAAAAGAAACATATTTAGAGTGGTATAAGTCAATGTTACTTATGCGTAAGTTTGAAGAAAAAGCGGGTCAACTTTACGGTCAACAAAAAATAAGGGGTTTTTGTCATCTTTACATTGGGCAGGAAGCTGTCGTTGCAGGAGCTATGTCTGTTTTGCGTAAGGAAGACTCTATGATTACTGCTTATCGCGATCACGCCCATGCCATTGCTAAGGGAATGAGCGCTAATTCAGCCATGGCCGAATTATTTGGAAAAATAACAGGCTGTTCAAAAGGGAAGGGCGGTTCTATGCACTTCTTCGACAAGGAGAATAATTTTGCGGGCGGACACGGTATTGTAGGTGGACAGATCCCATTGGGAGCTGGCTTGGCATTTGCTGAAAAATACAATGGAACCGATAATGTTTGCGTATGTTATATGGGCGATGGCGCTGTTCGTCAAGGTTCGTTAAATGAAACTTTCAATATGGCGATGCTCTGGAAACTCCCCGTTATTTTTGTTTGCGAAAATAATGGTTACGCCATGGGAACCAGTGTTAAACGTACCACCAACATGATAGACATCTATAAAATGGGCTTAGGTTTTGATATGCCAAGTGCACCGGTAGATGGAATGGACGTTGTTGCGGTACATAACGCCATGGATGAGGCTGTGCAACGTGCACGTAAAGGAGACGGTCCTACTTTCCTGGAAATCCGCACGTACCGTTATAAAGGACACTCCATGTCCGATCCGGCTAAATATCGTACGAAGGAAGAATTAGAACAGTATAAAGAACGTGATCCACTTGCAGCAGTAAAGCATGCTATTTTAGAGAATAACTATGCTGATGAAAAGTGGTTCGAACAAGAAGAGGCGGAAGTAAAGCGTGTGGTTGAGGAATCAGTTAAGTTCGCCGAAGAATCTGAATATCCAAACCCTGAGGAATTATACATGGATGTATATGTTCAGAACGATTACCCTTATATAACGGACTAATCAGGAATATACAATCATTATAATTAATTTTAATTGATAAAAAAAACCAAGATAATATTATGGCTGAAGTAGTTCGAATGCCTAAAATGAGTGACACCATGACAGAAGGTGTTATTGCAAAATGGCATAAAAAGGTAGGCGATAAGGTTAGCTCAGGAGATTTAGTTGCTGAAGTGGAGACCGATAAAGCTACCATGGATTTTGAATCCTACCAAGAAGGTACATTGTTATATATAGGTCCTAAAGAGGGAGAAGCAGTACCTGTGGATGCTGTTATTGCTGTATTAGGTGAAGAAGGAGAAGATTATAAATCCTTGTTGAATGGTGATGGAGAAACCAAATCTGCTCCTAAAGAAGACGATAAGAAAGAAGAAGCACCGAAATCGGAAGAAGAAAGTGATGAAGAGGATACTGCCGAAGAAGAGGTAACCGCCGAGTCTTTAGGTGCTACGGTTATCACCATGCCTTTGTTGAGCGATACCATGACAGAAGGGGTTATTGCTGAATGGAACTTCAAAGTGGGTGATAAAATAAAAAGTGATGATGCAATTGCTGACGTTGAAACCGATAAGGCAACGATGGAAGTTACAGCCTATGCTGATGGCACATTGCTTTATGTTGGTGTAGAAAAGGGCCAGGCTGCAAAAGTAAATGACATTATTGCTATTGTTGGCAAAGAGGGTACAGACATCACACCATTACTGAAACAAAAGAGCACCAAACCTAAAAAAGCACAAGAAGAGAAACCCGCTGAAAAACCGGAGGATGCACCTCAAGCAGAAGCACCAGAAAGTACAACGAGCAGTGATTCTTCGAGAGTTAAGGCATCACCATTAGCAAAGAAAATAGCAAAGGAAAAGGGTATTGATTTGAATGCCGTTAAAGGTTCCGCAGAGAACGGACGGATCATCAAAAAAGACATTGAGTCATATACTCCAGCCGCAAAAGCGGAAGCGCCGGCAGCTAGTACGGCAAGTACGGAAACAAAAACAGCCGTTACCATCCCGCAGTTTATTGGCGAGGAAAGCTTTACAGAAAAGCCTGTTACACAAATGCGTAAAACCATTGCGAAACGCCTTTCCGAGAGCCTGTTCACTGCTCCTCACTTTTACGTAACCATAAAGGTGGATATGGATGGTGCCATAGCGGCCCGTACCAAAATCAATGAAATAGCACCTGTTAAAGTTTCTTTCAATGATTTAGTAGTTAAAGCCGTTGCTGTTGCTTTAAAGCAACATCCAAATGTCAATTCTTCTTGGTTGGGAGACAAAATCCGCTACAATGAACACGTAAATATTGGTGTTGCTATTGCTGTTGACGAAGGCTTGCTGGTTCCGGTAGTACGTTTTGCCGATGGCAAAACCTTATCGCACATTTCTGCAGAAGTGAAGGACTTTGCACAGCGAGCCAAGGGGAAGAAGCTCCAGCCTAAAGATTGGGAAGGTTCTACATTCACTGTATCAAATTTGGGGATGTTTGGCGTGGATGAGTTCACTGCGATTATTAACCCCCCAGATGCTTGTATATTAGCCGTTGGAGGCATACAACAAGTGCCTGTTGTGAAGAATGGAGCTGTTGTACCTGGAAATATCATGAAGTTGACCTTAAGCTGCGATCACCGTGTAGTAGACGGTGCCACGGGAGCAGCATTTCTACAGACTGTAAAATCGTTGCTCGAAGAACCGGTAAGGTTACTCGTGTAATGTTTTCCTATCAAAGAAAGGCATCCCTACCAACGGATGCCTTTCTTTTTTATATACCCCCCTCTTATTATAACAGAAATATCACATAGGGTGTTCCCTATTAAAAACTTTATTTACGAAGTTTGAATGCAAACAAACAGTGATTCATTTATGATACTTAAACGACTTTTCATCTGGTGCTGCTGTGTTTCTTTATACACAGCCCACGCACAAACCCAACATTCAACACCTGTAGAACGGCCTAAACTGGTAGTGGGTATTATGGTTGACCAAATGCGATGGGATTATTTATATCGTTACTACGACCGTTATGCTGAAGGCGGATTTAAACGACTGATAAACGATGGCTTTAGCTGTGAGAACACCTATATAAATTATATTCCCACCTATACTGCCATTGGCCATAGTTCTGTTTATACAGGCACCACACCTGCTATACATGGCATGGCCGGCAATGATTTCATCATACAAGCTACCGGCCAAAGTATGTATTGTACCCAAGATGATTCTGTAATGCCCGTAGGTACGGCTGCAGATAATACTGCCGGTAAAATGTCTCCAAAAAACTTGCTGGCCTCTACTATTACAGACGAGCTCAAACTGGCTACGAATTTCCGATCGAAGGTGATCGGTATTGCCATTAAAGACCGGGGAGGTATTCTCCCCGCAGGCCATTTTGCCAATGCAGCTTATTGGTACGACAGTAGCGGCAACTGGATAAGCAGCTCCTATTATATGGATCAGCTACCTAAATGGATGGCCGATTTCAACCAACAAAAGCTTGCTGAAAAATACTTAAAACAGGATTGGAACACTTTGTACCCAATAGATACCTATAAACAAAGTATTGCGGACGACAATAGTTATGAAGGTGCATTTAAAGGAGCAGATAAAGCCATCTTCCCTATCAAAACGTCTCAGCTGATAAAGGATAATGGCCTGGGACTCATTCGTTCAACGCCCTATGGTAATACCCTAACGCTCGACCTAGCCAAAGCTGCGATAGAAAATGAACAAATGGGTAAAAACCCCGAAGGGGTAACGGACTTCCTAGCCGTAAGTCTTTCTTCTCCTGATTATATCGGCCATCAATTTGCTGTTAATTCGGTAGAAGTAGAAGACAACTATTTACGATTGGATAAAGATTTGGAGGTGTTTTTTTCCTATCTGGATGACGCCGTAGGAAAAGGGCAATATACTGTATTCCTGACTGCCGACCATGGTGCAGCTCATAATCCGCAGTTTTTTATGGATCAAAAAGGTAATGGAGGATATTTCAACACTGGTTCTACTCAGCGAGAATTAAATGCTTTACTGAAAGCAACATTTGGTGAAGAAAAACTGGTGATCAGTTTAAGCAACTATCAAGTGCACCTCAACAACACCCTTATCAAGGAAAAAAATATGGATGAAGCAGCTATACGCGCTGCATCTGTTAAATATTTACGCGGTTTGGAGGGAGTTGCTTTTGTAACCGATATGGATAAAGCAGCTGAAGCGGCTATTCCGGAGCGTATCAAAGAACGTATTATTAATGGCTATAATTACAAACGCAGTGGCGTCATCCAAATTATTTTAGAGCCCCAGTGGTTTGGAGGCTCACCAAAATCTACGGGCACCACTCACGGTAATTGGAATCCGTACGACTCACATATTCCACTGGTATGGATGGGGTGGGGTATTAAACACGGCGCTACCAACCGGGTAACGAGCATGACAGATATTGCGGCTACGCTTGCCGGCCTGTTACATATTCAAGAACCCAATGGCTGTATAGGAAGTCCTATCGTCGAAGTATTAAGTATTAAATAAATAGCTGTCCATTCAGCGGTTTTATGATCCCGCACAATTATCTGTAGAGCATTTGGTTCGCTCTACGGATAACTAAGGGCTATTAATTTGATTTCGAATTTTCATGGAAAATGTCCTCGCACCACATAGTTAAAGAAAAGCAAGAACCAGCTCTCGTCGTCGAGCACTTGGCTAATGTTGAAGAAGATTTTCTGGGACAACTATTAGAATGGACGCCAACACTCGTCACCCATGACAATTGCGCCATGCACCTGATAGAAAGGGGGATCAAAATTGATGTACTGATTTCCAATGAAGAAACCTTTACTGCTCAAAGTTATGTAAGTGTACTACGTGATACACAAAAAACGTTTTTAGAACAATCGCTTTCCTATCTTCTTTCTAGAGCATATCCTGCTGTTAATATAATAAGTGAACATTTACCTCTATATCTTTTTGCCTTTTACTGGAAAAAAATCAATATGGTTGTTTTTCAGCAGAAAAAGAAAATATTCCCCGTTACATCTGGTTTTCGCAAATGGAAGCCCGCACACGAGTCTATCTTTATTTACGCTCCTGAAGGCTCCTTTAAAACAAAAGGACTTAAAAAGCAGGCAGGTGAGTTATATACAACGACAACCGATGGCTTTTATGAAATCACTTTTTCCGATAGACCTTATATCTTGATAGCAGAGCTCTTCTAGTTCTGCAGCGGTTCGATCCGGGTAGGTGTATCTTTACCTTCGACAATCGATCGTGTACCCAAAGCGATCGCCTTAATAGAAGAGTTGATGTTTTTAATATCCAGTGTTTTTACCTCATCATGAACCGTATGGTAATACATATCCTTATCGATCTGTACAGTAGACACCGTATGTGCAGGAACACCTAAGGCGGCGAGCGTTGCATTATCACTGCGATAGAATAACTGCTGTTCCGGATAGGGATCCGGATGAAAAGAGAATCCAGTATTTTTAACGTTATCTTGCAAAATCTTTCCCAAATCCGATTTCTCAAAGCCTGTTATATACATCGAATTGGGGCCAAATTTTGAATCTTTCCCAATCATTTCGATATTAACCATGGCTATTACCTGGGCCGGATCAATCTGCTTGGAAAAATACTGTGAACCAAATCCTCCTGATTCCTCCGCCGTAAAAGCAACAAAGATTAACGTACGCTCATTGCTATTCATTTTTGAAAAGACGTTCGCTAAACTGATTACGGCTGTAACACCGGAGGCATCGTCATCGGCTCCATTGGCGATAGAATCCTGACCAACGGCTTTCACAATCCCTAGATGATCATAATGTCCCGAAAACACGACGTACTCCGTAGGTTTTGATTTACCTGGAAGCACTCCAACGATATTGGTTAGTTCCTTCTTTTCAACTGTCCCTGAATAATTTACCCGAAAGGATTTTGGTTTCTGTTTACCTAACACAAAAACAAAGGAAGTTTTATTGATCTGCCCTTCATCGATGAGAATCCTGCCATTACCAGCATATTGTCTTAAATAGTTAAATTCTTTTGTAAAATTTTCATCCACTACGATCAACGTATTTTCCTTACGCTTTAAAATTTCCCGGTATTTCTGCCTAAAATCTTCTCCTCTATCTATAGAAGTTACAACAACCGTAGGATCTGTATTCCAACTCAACCCTGCCTGATCGCTGATAACTATCCAGCTATCTTCTTGCAACGCCTTGCCATCTATCAATACTTCACATTGAGATGGGCGTATCTGAATAGCTTCAAAACTTTGCCGAAACCCTTTACCGTCGCTGCTTTCCAATGGTTGCAGTCCCGCCTGCTTAAACTCATCAGCAATGAAATTGGCGGCTTTCTCGATTCCTTCTGTAAATATGGCTCTCCCTCGAAAATCATCACTTGCTAGCGTGTTTATAATCTTGTTAACATCTTGCTCGTTAAATCCTAATGGTGCTGTTCTATTAACTGCACATGAAGTTAGGATAAGAAGTAAAAACAATATTCTTATCATAAGATGAATTTTTCAGTTTTGACGATCAATGATTGCGTCATTAGCTGGTATAATATGTGGTTAAATTTAAGTTATATTTACGTATAAAGTTAAACAAAATCCATAGCTTTGAACAGAATATGGATTGATTCCTAAAAAATTATACAATGAAAGAAATAACCGTCGAAGAATTAAAACAAAAAATAGATCAAAAGGAAGATTTCCAATTGATTGACGTACGAGAAGAATTTGAATACGAGACCTCTAACTTAGATGGTGAAAACATACCACTTGCACAGGTCCTGATTGAAAAGGAAAAAATAAGCAAAGATAAGCCTGTAATTGTACACTGCAGAAGTGGTAAAAGAAGTGCACAAGCTATCTTACTATTGGAGCGAGAGGGGTATACCAACCTATCAAATCTTCAGGGAGGCATCCTTGCTTGGCAACAAGCTTTTGACCCGGATATGCCCGTATATTAAACACGTTTATGGGCAAACAAATTCTTTATAATATATTTTTAAACATTGGAATACTGCTTTTGGCCTATTGTGCTATCGCTGCCTATAATGGGAAGCAATATGTGATAATGGCTGGGAGCATTTTTGGGATCGCAGCAATGATTTATCTGAAAATACGATTAGCAAAAAAAGTAAGACGGATAATCAAATCAGGGAAAAAATAGGTTCTGTACTATATTTAAGTCAATATTGTCGTAATAGTGGACATTTCTCAAGGCTAAAGAAAATTTTAAATTGCGCTTTTTAAAATTGCTATTTATAATTATCTAATTCAGGAAAAAACACTGTAAACTATTATAATACAGTAGTTTACATGCAAAAACAACCATATATAAGTACAACAAGAACGGTAAGATATGTGTTTTTGACAGTACTTTTTTTTTGGAATAGTATTTGCTGATGTTGCATGAACAAAACTAATAACTATTTTTGTATACAAATTATACAATTAAAACTGTTTAACCTTTAAAAAAAACGAAGTATGAACTATTCTACAATCAAAAAAGCAGTTACTTGCTCTTTGATTGCCGCCTTAGGTTTCACTGGGGCAGCTCAAGCACAAGACGCTAAAGTATTTGGCGGAAGAAGCCAATACAGAACTTGGTCCATTGGTGTCAATGGCGGTATAACTTCTCCTAACGTTCTAACAGGTGGATCTAACGCCTTTGGACGTAAAGTGGGTCTATTCGAGGCTCCGGTAAAAGAATATTATGGAATTAATGTTCGTAAGCAATTCTCTAGCTGGTTCGGCTTGCAGTTAGATGCCAATAGAGGCCGTATCTTTACGCATAATGAAGATGGCTTAACGGAATCTGTTGCTTGGGCACCCCAAGGAGTTCCTACTGATGGTTATCAATCTGCTCAAACAGACGTACAATACGCAGTTAGCTTAAATGGTGTTTTCCAATTCGCAACAATTGATTTCTTAAGGAGAGAGAATTCTGTTAATTTCTACGCTAGCGTAGGGTTTGGATTAATGGCATTCAATCCTGTCTTGTATACAAACAATGACGGAACAGGTACTGAATGGAATAACAAAGGTAACTGGGGTGAAGATCCTTTTAACCGCGACTTCCAAGGTGACAAAGACTACCAAAAGACTTCTTTTATCCCTGTAGGTTTGGGTGTAAAATTCAAGTTATCTGATCGTGTTGCTTTGGATCTAGGCTATACCATGAACTTCACTGACGCGAAAGCATTGTTTGGACCTGTTGTTAACAGAACTGCCAATGATAAGTTCTCTTACACACACGCAGGTTTAGAGTTCTCATTGGGAAGCAAAGACAAACAAGATTTAAATTGGACTAACCCAGTTGCTACTCTATACGATGAGTTGAAAGATCCTGAATTGAGAAATGAAGTTGATGCGTTAAAACAACGTGTAAGCGCTCTTGAATCAACTGTACAAGCTTTAAGTACTGACTCTGATGGAGATGGCGTTGCCGACAAATTCGACAAATGTCCTAACACTCCTGCCGGTACTCAAGTAGATGGTTCTGGATGTCCTATCAAATTCCCTGAGCCAAAAGCTGAATTATCAACTGGTTCTTATTCTAACATTCAGTTCGAATTCGATAGCTCTGTATTAAAAACTAGCTCTTACCCAACTTTAGATCAAGTATCTGCTGACTTACGTGCTAGCGGTGCTACACTTACCTTAGAAGGTAACGCATCTGAAGAAGGTACTGAGGATTACAACTATCAATTAGGTTTAGATCGTGCTAACTCTGTGAAAAACTATTTAGTTAACTCTGGAGTTGCTGCTTCTCAAGTAAACGTTGTAAGTAATGGTGAGTTAAAACCAGTTGCTTCTAACGCTACAGAAGAAGGACGTCAATTAAACCGTAACGTACAATTCAAAAAATAATTCTGTATATTAAGCAGATTATTATAAAAACCCTCGGAGCGAAATGCTTCGAGGGTTTTTCTTTGAAATATCATAGATCCATATTAACTTCGTATATATGTCTCTATTGCAGAAAAAAGATCCAAATGCACCAAAGAAAAGTTTTAACCTGAGGGTAATGCATACTATCAACAAGATTGCTATTAGCTTATTTATTCTGGGAATTCTATATAAGTTAATAGAATGGATCTTTTTAAAATAATTTATTCATCCAATTTTTATGAAGGAAATCATCAACACTCGTCTGGCGCCTGCTCCTATTGGCCCCTACAATCAAGCAATTAAAGCAGGAAATACGTTATTTGTTTCAGGACAAATTGCTTTATCGCCTGTTACAAATGAACTCATTACAGGAAGCATTGCAGAGGAAACGAAACAAGTGCTCGAAAATCTGCATGCAATACTTGTGGAAGCAGGGTATTCTTTTACTGATGTCGTTAAAACCAGCATTTTCTTGACAGACATGGCTAATTTCGGTGTTGTCAATGAGGTATATGCGGCGTATTTTACAGAGAACGCGCCCGCCAGAGAGACAGTAGCTGTTAGGGGACTACCCAAAGGTGTAAACGTGGAGATATCCGTTATAGCTTGGAAAAATTAACATCTAATCGCCCGTGGTTGAATATGGTTTACATACACCTATCGAATATTTAAAAGGCGTAGGCCCACAAAAGGCAGACGTGTTAAAGAAGGAATTGGCTGTTTTCACTTTTGGCGACCTTGTAAATTACTACCCTTTTCGATATATCGATAAGACGCAATACTATAAGATCAACCAACTCCAAGCGGAGATGCCTTCTGCCCAAATAATAGGGCGGCTTGTTTCTCTTGAACAGGTAGGGCAAAAACGTGGCAAAAGATTGGTTGCTCAATTTCGAGATGATACGGGCACAATAGAGCTAGTATGGTTCCAAAGCATACGTTGGCTGGAAAAAAGTCTAAAAGTAGGCGCTGCATATCTCATTTTCGGAAAACCGAACCTCTTCAATGGTCAGTTTTCCATAACTCACCCCGAAATGGAGATATACAATCCAGCAAATAAGGGCGTTGGAAGTGCCAGTTTACAACCCGTCTATAGTTCAACGGAGAAACTGAAACAATTTTTTCTGGATTCTAAAGGGATACAACGTCTTCAAGAAGGTTTAATCAATTGGGCAGCCACTAAAATAGAAGAAACGATCCCCCAACACTTGTTGGATAAACATCACCTTATTTCCAAAAGAGAAGCTATTCAGCATATCCACTTCCCTAATAGCCCCATCGACTTAAAAGCGGCTCAGAGGCGCCTAAAGTTCGAGGAGCTTTTCTTCATACAGCTGAAACTACTTAAAAACAAACTGCTACAAACCAGCAAATTCAAAGGGCATATTTTTGACAGAGTAGGCGATAATTTTAATACGTTCTATACAAAACACTTACCCTTTCCGTTAACCACTGCTCAAAAACGCGTACTCAAAGAAATAAGGCAAGACACCAATACCGGCGCCCAAATGAACCGTTTGTTGCAAGGGGATGTAGGTAGTGGCAAAACGGTAGTGGCACTCATGACGATGCTACTGGCGGTAGATAATGGTTGCCAAGCTTGTATGATGGCCCCAACCGAAATATTAGCTCAACAACATTACAATGGTTTATGCTCACTAATGGGTGATCTCCCTATTCGTATTAAACTCTTGAGTGGATCTACTCCTAAAAAAGAGCGTAAGCAAATCCACGAAGGCCTTGAAAATGGAACCTTAAATATCCTAGTCGGAACACATGCCCTGATTGAAGATACCGTTCAATTTAAGCATTTAGGACTGGTAATTATTGACGAGCAACATCGCTTCGGAGTAGAACAACGAGCCAAGTTATGGCGAAAGAACAACATTCCACCACATATGCTCGTAATGACAGCTACACCCATACCACGAACATTGGCCATGACGCTTTACGGAGATTTAGATGTTTCGGTTATTGACGAATTACCCGCTGGTAGAAAACCCATCAAAACTCTTCACCTCTTTGAAGCCAGTAGGCTAAGGATGTTTGGATTCATGCGGGAAGAAATAGCAAAAGGGAGACAGGTTTATGTCGTATATCCTTTAATTAAAGAAAGTGAGAAGCTAGATCTTATGCATTTAGAAGCTGGCATTGAAACATTGAGCAGAGAATTTCCACTCCCACGATACAAAATAAGCATTGTACATGGCAAAATGCCCGCCAAGGATAAAGACTTTGAAATGCAACGTTTTGTAAAAGGAGAAACCCAGATTATGGTGGCGACTACCGTGATTGAGGTCGGTGTGAATGTTCCAAATGCAACCGTAATGATTATCGAAAATGCAGAACGGTTCGGACTGTCGCAGTTACATCAGTTAAGAGGACGGGTTGGCCGTGGTGGTGAACAATCTTTCTGTATTCTGATGTCGTCAAATAAACTAAGCAATGAGGGAAAACTTAGATTGGGGACGATGGTGCATACCAATGATGGATTCGAGATTGCTGAAACAGATCTCAAGCTTCGTGGACCGGGTGATATTGCAGGGACACAACAGAGCGGTATTTTAGACCTAAAGCTTGCTGATCTCAGCACCGATCAAGCACTACTGCAAGAAGCGCGGAACTCGGTCATCGAAATATTTAAACAAGACCCCACCCTATCCAAACCAGCACATATATTACTCCGGCAATTTCTGGCACCGAAAAACAAAGGTATCAGTTGGGACAAAATTTCTTAGAAAGAATAGGATTATTCCGTCCAAAGTTTTAATTTTGCAATTCGAACTAGTTTCCATAGACGGATAAATTGACTGACATGTAATACCCCCAATAGCAAACCATCGCCGACAAGAACTTTCGTCAAGTTGCGATATTGAATAATGGGTTTGGGTAATCTTTTCTGCTTTACTTCCTACTAGATCAATTTCGTAATTCATTTGCTTTTATTTCTTGTTTTAGGCATGATTCTTTCATGTATATGAGGAATAACGGTTGAAAAAATTTATATGTCAGCATGGCATAGTTTTACCTATAAAAAGAATTTATCTAATTATTATTAGTATTTTTAGTTTCCTTAGCAGTATATATGGCCATTAAAAAACTTTACGACACAGCAATCAAACCAGAAAGAGCGGTTTTAGTAGGGATCATCACCCCTAACGAGTCCGAAGAACAGGAGAGAGAATATCTGGAAGAACTCGCTTTCTTAGTTGAAACTGCAGGTGGAGAAACCATACAGACATTTACACAACGAATGTCAAAAGCAGATCGTGCAACCTTTGTGGGAAGCGGCAAGCTGGATGAAATTAAAGCGTACGTCAACGCAGAAGAGGCGGATATCGTGGTATTTGATGATGAGCTAAGCCCGTCTCAATTAAGAAATATTGAAAACGAATTAAAGGTTAAAATTTTAGACAGGAGCAATCTTATCTTGGATATTTTTGCCAACCGCGCAAAAACTGCCCAGGCGAAGACACAAGTAGAACTGGCTCAATTACAATATTTGCTTCCCCGTTTGACACGGATGTGGACGCACTTGGAGCGCCAAAAAGGGGGGATAGGAATGAGGGGTCCGGGAGAAACACAGATTGAAAGTGACCGCAGGATGATCTTAACTAAAATCTCCTTATTAAAAGAGAAATTGAAACAGATCGACAAGCAAAATGAAACACAGCGCAAGAATAGAGGGGAGCTTATTCGGGTAGCCTTGGTAGGATACACCAATGTGGGTAAGTCAACCATTATGAATATGATCTCGAAATCAGAAGTTTTTGCTGAAAACAAACTTTTTGCAACCTTAGACACCACTGTGCGAAAGGTCGTTATCGATAATTTACCTTTTCTATTATCCGATACGGTTGGTTTTATTAGAAAATTACCCCACCACTTAGTTGAATGCTTCAAATCCACTTTGGATGAAGTACGGGAGGCGGATATATTGGTACATGTGGTAGATATCTCCCATCCCAATTTTGAAGATCATATTAACACGGTTAACGAAACATTGAAAGATTTAGGTGCCATCGACAAACCCGTTATAACCGTATTTAATAAAATTGACGCCTATATACCCACAGAAGTGGTTGAACATCATGAGGAGCAATATGAAGGCGTAGCAAGAAGCATAACCATCGAAGATTTTAGGAACAGCTGGATGGCTAAACATAGTAGTCCCGCCGTTTTCATTTCAGCCACAGAAAAAAAGAACATTGAAGAATTCAGGCAATTGCTTTACGACAAAGTTGTAAATATCCATACGGCAAGATATCCGTATAACAACTTGTTATATTAACCCCAATCAATGTATTAAACAATTATCATCATGGCTTCAACAGAAAGTAAAAGACAACAACGATTTGCAAGCGTTATACAACAAGATTTAGCAGATATATTTCAACGGGAGGGCTCTCTTTGGGCTCCCGGTACCTTTGTAACAGTTACCAAAGTTAGGGTTACATCGGATTTAGCCATAGCCCGTATTTATTTAAGTTTCTTAAATGTGAAAGACGGACAAGCCGTCATAGCCAATATCAGAAGCCATGCCGGAGAAATCCGTTATAAATTGGGTGCCAAAATCAAAAATCAGGCGAGAATTGTACCACAGTTAGAATTTTTCATAGACGACACGAATGAATATGTGGAGCGGATGGATAAATTATTTGAAAAAATAAGCAAAGAGCCCAGACAGGAGGAGGATTAGTTGCGTGTTTTTCCAATTAGACGAACAAGAAATATGGTTTCCAGACCCATCACTTGCGGAAAGTGATGGGTTACTTGCTGTTGGGGGAGATCTTCGAATTGAGCGCCTGGAGTTAGCTTATGAGCACGGCATTTTCCCTTGGTATGATGAAGAAACACCCATATTATGGTATGCCCCACATAATCGATTTGTACTTTTTCCTGATGAGCTCAGAATCAGTAAGAGTATGCGCAAAACAATGAAGAGCGGAATATTCACTGTTACCTGTAACGAGGCATTTGAGGAGGTTATTAAGGGTTGCGCCCAAACACCCAGAAAAGAACAATCTGGCACATGGATTACCAGTGATATGCAGCATGCCTATATAAATCTACATAAAAAAGGTAGGGCCAACTCAATAGAAATATGGTTTGAAAATAACCTTTGCGGTGGTTTATATGGTGTCGTATGCGGCAACAGACGCCATGTTTTTTGCGGAGAAAGTATGTTTTCCATTATGCCCAATGCCAGTAAGTTGGCATTGATTTATCTTTGCCAGTTAAAAAAATTTGAGCTTATTGATTGCCAGATAGACAGTGAACATCTACGATCAATGGGGGCGAGAAATATAAGCAGTGAAAGCTATCTCGAGATTTTGCACACTTAGAATAAAATTTTAGCTTCGTTTCACGTAAGCAGAAACCTATGGATGTACTCTATATAATTGACCTAATTGGCATACTTGTATTTGCCATTTCTGGGGCTATGGCTGCTGTAGACAGAGAAATAGATGTCTTCGGTGCTGCTTTTACCGGCTTTGTGACGGCTATTGGTGGTGGAAGTTTGCGCGATGTTTTCTTAAATACCCGTCCGCTTTGGGTAAACGATGGAAATTACCTACTTGCCATTTTGATTGGTGTCATTATTGCAATCTCTACTCATCGCTATTTAGGAAAACTCCGTAGGACTCTTTTTATGTTTGACGCTATCGGCATCAGTTTTTTTACTATTGTTGGCTTACAAAAATCGTTAGATGCCGATAGTAGTGAAATAGCAGCCGTTGTATTGGGTATGTTCTCTGCTGTTATGGGTGGTGTAACACGCGATACACTCATGAATGAAACACCACTCATTTTTAGAAAGGAAATCTATGCTACGGCATGCTTATTCGGAGCAATAGCCTATATATTGTTAGCGGGCTTGGGTGTTGAAGAAAATCTTAACGCCTTTATCAGTGCAACCTTAATATTTTTAATAAGGATTATTTCTGTACGCTTTAAGTTGGCTTTACCACTAGTAGGAGGATAAAAAACTTCTATCTCTTCTTTTTAAGAGCTGGAAATTTCATTTTATAATCCACTGTCACCTGTCCCTTTGCAATGGCGTCCAATTTAGATTTCAGCATCGCTTTGCGTAACACACTCAATCTATCCGTGAACAACTTTCCTTCGATGTGGTCGTATTCATGCTGAATCACTCTCGCCGCTAAACCGCTGTAAGTTTCCTCATGCACTACCCAATTTTCATCTACGTAGCGAATACGGATAGACGCATGCCTGCTGATGTCTTCTCTTATATCCGGAATACTAAGACATCCTTCATTGAAGTTCCACTTTTCGCCTTCTTCTTCTAAAATTTGTGCATTGATAAAAATCTTTTTAAAATCCTTTAGCTCTGGTGCCTCATCCTCTGCAAAAGGCGAAGCATCTATGACGAAAAGTCTAATGGAAAGCCCAACTTGTGGAGCAGCAATTCCAACACCGTGGGCGGCATACATCGTTTCAAACATGTTTGCAATCAAACTTTCTAGCTCAGGATAATTGGCATCTATGTCTACCGCTTTTCTTTTTAAAACTGGGTCGCCATATGCTACTATAGGTAATTTCATCGTTCTAAATCAAAATTAAAAAATCAAAATCCGCCAGCTGGCGGACTCATTGATACCTTCAAAAATAACAAGATATCAATAATTTAAAAAAAACTCTATTCAGGATAAAATCTCAACTCGCTTAACCGTGATTCGTCAAACACTTCGTTGGAAATATCCAATAAACCATCAGCAGTTACGCTTTCAATTTTATCAACCACTTCTTCCAAGGTATTCACCCGGCCGTAATCCAGTATATTTTTAGCCATTGAAATCAGCACTCCCATCCTATTTTCCTCGCCTAAGGCTATCTGGCCGATAAATTTATGCTTTGCCTGATGGAGCTGTAGAACTCCTAGGGGATGCCGTTTCAGCTTCTTCAATTCTTTATAAACCAGACTTGCCGCTTTCTCCGCCTTATCTTCATCTGTGCCATAGTAAATAGAGAAGATTCCAGTATCTGCATAAGGGGTATAGTTTGATTCAATGGTATAAGCAATTCCATATTTCTCCCTGATTTGCAAATTCAGTCGAGAACTCATCCCCATCCCGCCTAAAAGATTATTAAGCACCATTAATCCTACTTTTTTTTCATCATATAAATCGTAGGCCACGTTACCGATACTAACATGCGCTTGCGTAATCGGTTTTTCTATCTTTTCGTGCAGGGGTTGATAAATAAACTCCATTTTTCTAGTCCGAATAGGATTATTATTTTCCGGCACCTTGCCAAATATGCTCTCCACCAACTTTTGTATTTTTTTGAGGCTGTAGTTTCCCGTTATGGCTAGAATGACTTCGCCTGTACAATAGTTATGGCTCAAAAAATGAAGGATTTCTTTCCGATCAATTGCTTGTAAAGTTTTTTCGGTACCGAGGATATTATGTCCTAAAGCATGTTCCTTAAAGATAAGATCTTCAAAATCATCAGCAATTGCATCTTCCGGACTATCCTGATAAGAAGCTATTTCATCTAATATAACACTCTTTTCTTTTTCCATTTCTATCTCTGGGAAAACAGAATGAAAAATGATATCCTCAAAAAGATCGAGCACTCTTTGCAGATGTTCCTGGAGAAAGGAAGCATGCACACATGTATATTCTTTCGTCGTATAGGCATTTAAATCGGCACCCACTAATTCCAAACGGTTAAGAATCTGATTGGTATTTCTCCGCTCCGTTTTCTTAAACAACAGATGTTCAATGAAATGCGCCATACCAAATTGGTTGGGCAGCTCATCACGCGTTCCCGCGTTAATCAAAATACATGCATGCGACACAACGGTATTGGCCGGTTTCAGTAAAACGCGGATACCATTGGGCAAGCGAAAGAGTTGATGGTCCATTTTGCGGGACAAACTTAGGTAAAATTGTGGTGTTATTAAAATCCACCGGGCCGACCACCTCCCTGACCACCAAAGGGTCTATCCCCGCCTCTATTCCAACGGCCTCCACCTTCATCTGGTGGTGCCGCACCTGCCTTTCCGGCAAACTTCTGAAAGCGATAAGTGAACGACAGCATAAAATACCTTGCCAAACGATTCGTACGGCTATCTGAAATTCTATTTTCCGTTACCGATCTGGAAATACTTACCTGCTCATTCAACAAATCGAAGGCCTGGAGACGTAACATGCCATTTTTATTCTTAAAGAATTGTTTTTCAAGAAATGTGTTTATAATAAGCGGATTGGCCCCAACATTATTTGAATAACCATTATTACTTGTTTTAGCCACATCAAAATTCCATAATAAACTTGGCGTAATATAGATATTGCCCCAGATGGAAGCTGCCCATGTTTTAATATTCTGATTGATATTGTTTTGCAGGCTATTCTTGGTGGTATTGTATGTAAAGTCAATCCCCGGTCTTACTTCCAGCCACTCTTTAGGATTAACCTGTATATTAAGACCCTGGTTTAACACCCAATTCTTCGCCTCGTTTTCTACAGAATTAGCATAGGCAATATTGTTATTAAAATTGGCGCTACCTCTCAGCGTTACCACATATTTACGATTACTAAAAGGCTTGGAATAGTTGTAAAATCCTCTTGCGTTATAATTGCCGCTGGTGTTTAGATACTGAGTTTCTTGCACTATTCCTAAGCTATCTGTTCGATACGTAATTCTATTGGTGGTAATTTTGTCTTGCACTACGTTGGCATTCAGTACTGCAAAGAAGATATTTCCCGACTGGAAGTCAAAATTGCGGTACCGTAAATTAAGGGTGTGATTAAATTCGGCAGCTAGATTAGGATTACCCGTAACCGGGAATTGTGGGTTAGAGACATCTGTGACAGGCTGCAGCTGCGAGAAAGTTGGCTCGCTTGCACTGCCTCTATATTCGGCATTAAAGGAGCGTGTTCTAGAAGCCTTATACTCAAAACGTGCTACTGGTACAAAATAAAAACCATTGCGGCTAAAAGAGAAGTCTTCACCTCCCAAATTGGTATTGCCTCTCAACCGAGTAGGCAACACCGTGGCTCCCAACTGATAAACTATTTTATCTGTTCTGTAGCGATAGGTTACCCCGGCCCGATGGGTTGCAAAAGTATAGTCATATTGATTGCTCAATGAAGGGTTAGGAATACTATTGCCCAAAATATCCATGGAATTTGCCTGACGATCGTTATCGTAGTTGGCAAAATTATAGTCATAGCTGAATTCCAGATTAGCCCGATCCGTTAAGGGTTCGATATAAGAAACAGACGCTCCTCCATTTAATCCTTTATTATTTAAATCAACCAATTGGCGTTGATAAATACTATCAATATTGGATTCACCAAAATTTATGGTATTGATAATACGGTCTTGATCTTGTTCGGTTCTAGAAGAATTAAGCGAAAAGTTAAAAAATACATTCCTTCCCTCATCATTGATTTTATAGTTAAACAAGCCGCTTATACCATAGTTCGGTGTAAAGGATTTATCTTTATTGATATTTTCGATATCGTTACTTCGTACGTTATTGATCTGTTGCTCGGTGAACTCATAAGAGCTGGAATTATTATTACCTATGCTTAACGTAGGTGATAATTTAATAAACGCTTTCTCATTGGGCTTATATTCTACATTCCAGTCAAAGCGATGATTATTGCTGATGGCGCTGCTATTAGCGTTACTATTTCTCAAAATCGTTTCATCTGAAAATATATCCTGGATAAAATTGCTGCTCACTACATTATTGTCACTATGATTGTAACTATAATTTCCATAAGTAGTCAGTTTATCATTAAAATCTTTCCGATAGTTAAATCCCAAAGAATACGAATCCGTTAAACCGTTGCTTCCGCCACCAAAGCCTCCCGAACCACCAAATCCCCCGCCCATTCGTCTGCCACCTCCTCCAGGCATTCGCCTGGCACCACTGCCACGGGCATCAAAGTCAAAAGCTTGCCCGTTGTTGTTATTAACATTCGCAATGACTGTAAACTGGCGGGAATTGGTAAATGAATTATATGTTCCTCCTATCTGATAGCGATACTGATCGTTATCCTCCGGTTTTGTGCCCATGCCCGCTCCGAATTGGCCGAAGTTGCCATTATTGTTCTCGGGAGCAATGGTGATATTTAGTATCTTCTCCGGATCTCCCGTGCGGTTCCCGGTAAGGTTGGCCTGATCGCCATAATCGTCTACAATCTGTATTTTTTCTATAATATCGGCCGGTAAGTTTTTGGTAGCCGTTTTTACGTCGCCACCAAAATAATCTTTCCCATTGATTCTAACCCTGGTAACGCTTTCGCCTTGCGCCTGTACATTCCCATCCTTATCCACTTCTACCCCGTCTAGCTTTTTAATCAGTTCTTCGGTCATCGCATTCGGTCGTACCCTGTAATCCTTTGCATTATATTCCACTGTATCTTCCTTCATGGTCACCAGGGTGCCGCCTGTTACGGTGACCACATCTAAGAGTTTCGACTCGAAATTCATGGTTAAAGGTGCTAAGTTGAGCTGATTGTTGCCTTCAAAAGAAAAACTCTTGCTGAGCGGTTGGAAACCCAAACTGGTAATCAGCAATTTGAAACTATCTCCTTTTACGTTTTTGAATGTAAAGTTACCATCTACATCGCTACTCGCCTGCAAGGTGTCTTGCGGTGAAGTGAGCCTAACTGATGCAGCTATTACGCTAAGTCCGGTACTATCTCTTAACACCCCGCTCACCGATTTAGTGGTTTGTGCAGTTGACGGCAAAGAAAAAATCAAAAGAAAGAAAGCAGCAATAAGCGTTGATGCCGCAAAGTGCGGACTGGATTTAAGAGCCATTTAATTAATTGTTACGTTTGTTTTAGTATTTTGTCACTTCTTAATAAGCGGTAATAAGAACCATACGCCTGGTTCTTGATGGGCTTCTCTCCTCGTGGGTTGCGATCCGTAATAACCATATGGATTTCCAAACCCGCCATAACCATATCTATTCATCGACCTGCCTCCACCAACCGTTTTCATGATGATCCCATTTATCTTAATATTGAATGCGAGTGTTTGCGATGTAAACAGGGATGGGCTGATTCTTTCAAACGGAATAACGGCCTCATAACATACTGCATCACTACTATCAATAGTTACAGCCGTTTTGATTCCATAATTATTTTCTAAGGAAATCAATCCGTCCACTACATCCGTCATCCCTTTCACATAGATACCCCGTACTGTTCCCAACACTCCTCTACGTATATCTGCATTTTTTTCTTCCTCATCCTTTCTAGCCAAGGCTCTCAACGACTCCCTATCGGGTACCGGAAAAACAATCGTGGCTCCATCTTTTTTCTTTCCTTCAGCGTTAATAACAAAATTGAAACCTTGATGAAGTGCCTGCATTTGCCATGAGCCATCTTTTACACGCATGGCGATATAAATATGTCCGTTGTCTTGTGCAATTTCATACTGCAAATCTTGCTTATCAAAAAAATAGCGTAAACTATCTCCCCATTCTGACAAGTTTCCATCGATTTGAATGTTCGTTTTAAAGCTCATTACATCGGGGCTTATTGATTTTCTCTTTTGGGCGGATCCTACGAGGAAGCTAAGCATCACAGAAACAAAAAAAACAATATGCTTACAGTACGGCGTCATTTGCTTTACGTCATTGAAGTCCTTTGACAAGCCTATTACTACTTGGTTTAATTGTAACATAAAAAATATATTGACTGGATCATTATTCATTATTGGTAATAGACCTTGTTATTACGAGGCAAACCGAATAGCAGCAAATTTATTTAAATAAGTCAACAAATAATCACCTGGTTCAGGATCTGTATTAAAAAATAGAATCTTTAATTTCGACTTCTTTTTTCCGCAAAAAGAAGCAAAAGCTCCCGCTGTAGACAGTTGCTTTGAAAGCTAGTGCATCCCATTGCTAACCGCAACTCTCTAAGGCGGTTTTTGAGCAAAACGGAGAGACCTTGCGAGCAAGCACAGACGTTCCGAAGAAAGTTAATGGCATAGGTTTGCAACGGCAGCAATCGGTAGTCTACATGGCCATTGCCCACTAATAAGCGAAGCATACCCAAGTAAAGCAAAAGATAAACGAAGGGCTGCCTTATGTGAGGCGTGTCTCTTTTTGCGACCGGCATGTTGACCACGAATTGCAACAGAGCGAGCCAGCCAGGCACTTTGCTCTACTTTGTTGCGGACAAAGTAGAAAAAGTTTGCGCTTAGCGCATAAATTAAAGGTTCCTTTCATACTACCAACTTATGGTATGTTTAAAAAACATTGTTCTAGTGGTTGTGACGATTTAAAAAAACTTATATATACATTTTTTTTAACTTTGTTTGCGAGATTAATGGAATAAGCATGTTACTATCTACTTTTCAAGACGAATATATCGAAGCGGGTTGTGATGAAGCCGGAAGAGGGTGTTTGGCGGGGCCAGTTTTTGCAGCAGCCGTTATTTTCCCACTTACCTTTCAGCATGAAATACTGAACGATTCCAAGGTACTTTCTGCTGTACAACGTTATGATCTACGTTCTATCATTGAAGAGAAGGCTCTGGCCTTCGCCGTTGCCAGTGCCAGCGCAGAAGAGATTGATCAAATCAATATTTTAAATGCCTCTTACCTGGCGATGCATCGTGCATTAGACACTTTAAAGGTAAAAGCCCAGTATATTTTAGTCGATGGCAACAGGTTCAAAAAATACCAAAACATTCCGCATCAATGTATCATTAAAGGAGACGGAAAATACCTTTCTATTGCAGCGGCATCCATACTGGCCAAGACTTATCGCGATGATTATATGAAAACACTAGCCAACGACCACCCCGAGTATGACTGGCTACAGAACAAAGGTTATCCAACAAAAAAACACCGGGATGCTGTTTTAAAGCATGGTTTAACACCCCATCACCGCAAAACATTTAGAATAAGGGATCCTCAGCTAAGTCTTTCTTTTATCTGATATATATTTTATCTAAGTTTGCGGCGTCATTTAAAGACATAAGAAATATGTATTTATATGGCATTCGGAATGCCATCATCTTTATCTTTTATTTAGAAACATATGAAAACTACCGCTCTAACGGATTTACACATTGCTTTAGGAGCCAAAATGGTACCTTTTGCCGGTTATAATATGCCCGTACAATACACCGGCATCAACGATGAACATGAAACGGTGCGTAAGGGAGTGGGTGTTTTTGATGTGAGCCACATGGGCGAGTTTATCCTGAAAGGAGAAAAAGCATTGGATCTGGTACAGAAAATTAGCTCTAATGATGCCTCCAAGCTTTATGATGGAAAAATTCAATATACCTGTATTCCTAATGAAGATGGTGGTATTATTGATGATTTCTTAGTTTACCGCATAGATGAAACCACTTATTTTTTGGTGGTTAATGCTTCCAATATCCAAAAAGATTGGGATTGGATTTCCAAATACAACACTTATGGTGTTGATATGAAAGATATATCCGATAAAACATCTCTTTTTGCAGTTCAAGGACCGAAAGCCACAGAGGCTCTTCAATCTTTAACAGAAATCAATCTGGGTGAAATGGAGTATTATACCTTCAACAAGGGCGTTTTTGCCGGTGTCGACAACGTGTTGGTTTCGGCTACCGGTTATACTGGTGCGGGCGGTTTTGAAATATATGTAGACAACAAAGATGCCAAGCAGGTTTGGGAAGCCGTTATGAAAGCAGGAGAACCTTTCGGGATCAAACCAATAGGCTTGGGTGCCCGGGACACCTTGCGGCTGGAAATGGGCTTTTGTTTGTATGGAAATGATATAGACGATACAACCTCCCCCATTGAAGCCGGTTTAGGATGGGTAACTAAGTTTACCAAAGATTTTGTAAATGCGGAGAGTCTTAAAAAACAGAAAGAAGAAGGAGTAGCACGCAAGTTAGTAGGATTTGAAATGGTTGAAAGAGGAATTCCACGCCATGGATATGAATTAGTGGATGCAAATGATTCGGTAATTGGCGTAGTCACTTCAGGAACCCAGTCGCCGAGCCTTCAAAAATCGATCGGTTTAGGATATGTTAAAAAAGAATACAGCAAAGAAGGTACGGAACTATTTGTTAAGATACGAGATAAAAAGGTAAAGGCCATAATAAGCAAGCCGCCATTTATCAAATAATAATGGAACAAGCCATAGGCTTACCTACCGTTCCCTTGCCAGCTAATATTGGACAAGGGAGCCTAATTAAAAAAATAAAACATTGTCTGATAAAACAAAAGAAATAACTGTTTGTCTTACTCCAGCGTTGCTTCATTTGCACGATGTAAGAAACAGTATAGTGGTCGTTATTGATATCTTTAGGGCCACTACATCCATGTGTTACGGAATTGCTAACGGCGCGGAGGGAATCATCCCTGTAGCAGAGGTTTCTACCTGCGCGATCTATAAAGATCATGGCTATTTATTAGCAGCGGAGAGAAACGGTGAAGTGGTAGACGGTTTTGATTTTGGTAATTCGCCTTTTTCTTATGTTACCGAAAAAGTGAAAGGCAAAACCATTGTGTTAACCACTACGAACGGAACGAAAGCTATCCATCTCTCACGCGAAGCGAAAAAAATTGTCATTGGGTCTTTCCTCAATTTAAGCGTTCTATGTGATTGGCTTCGTAAGCAAGAAGACAGTATACTACTCGTATGTGCTGGATGGAAAGATAATTTCAACCTGGAAGACACCGTTTTTGCCGGCGCCGTTATTCATCAACTAGCGGACAGTCATCAAAAAGGCGATGATGCAGCGCTCGCTGCCGAGCATTTATATTTAGCAGCGGCCTCTGACCTAAGCGGGTTTCTGGCTAAAAGCGCCCATACTAAGCGCCTACAGCATTTGGGGGTACAAAAGGATATTGATTTTTGCTTACAGATAGACCTTTTACAGAATATCCCTATATTAGAGGGAGATCGTTTAGTAGCGCTGAAGGAATAATCATAATCCTTCAGCTTTTTCAATCCGAATTATGCATTAAACTTTGCATAATTCGGGTTGAAGATTACTCTTTTCGATAATCTTGTACCAGCTGCTCACATCGTATCATAATCATTTTGTATACCGGGTCAAATAAGTTATTATCGAAATAAGGATCGGGAACCACATCCTCTTCTAGGAATAAGGATACTTTTGACCTTTCTTCATGCGAGCTTGCCAAAGCAAGTACATCCTTCAAGTTACTGCGATCCATCACGAAGATACGATCGTAATATTTAAAATCATCCCTTGTAAATTGCCTGGCTCTTTGTCTACTAATATCCACACCGTACTTATAGGCAATGGAAACCGATCGGTTGTCTGGTCTCTCTCCTACATGCCAATTACCAGTACCTGCAGAATCGATTTCCCAATCGAGGTTCTTCTCTTTTGCCAAATGTTCCAGTACGCCGTGGGCCAAAGGCGATCTACATATATTGCCCAAACAAACCATTAATATTTTCATTTTTTAACGCTTTCGGTTATCAGTCCAACCATAATAAAAAATGCACATCCAGCGATAACTGCATTACACTAAAACTGTAATACAAATGTACTTCCTTTTCCTTCTTCGGACTGAACAGTAATATTACCGCGATGCATCAGCATAATCTGTTTACTTAACGTTAGCCCAACGCCGCTTCCATTCTTCCGTGTTGTAAAGAAAGGTATAAAAATATTCTCCATTAAGTCGGCCGGAATTCCTTTCCCATTGTCTTTAACTTTTATCTGCGGATTGCCATTATTGGCTAAAGCAGATAAACTGATATAAGGTTTCTCCTGATCTTTAACCGCTTCAATGGCATTTAAGAGTAAATTAATGAGGACCTGCTCAATCAAATTAACGTCCAGGGCTAATTGCAATCGCGGGTCTTTTAAGATAATATCCAGTTCGATATTTTTCTGAATGAGCGACGGTTCCATCAATTGATATAGATTCTCAAAAAGCTCAGCGGCAAACACAGTTGTTAGCTCTGGTTGTGCAATTTTATTTAAACTGCGGTAGGTACCTGCAAATTTCAACAACCCCTCACTTCTACGCTTAATGGTTTCCGTTCCTAAACGGATATCATCCAATTCTTCGCTATTCGGCAATCCTTCCAACCTATTCTTCAACGTATCAGCCAGAGAAGATATAGGTGCAATTGAATTCATGATCTCATGCGTTAAAACACTTAATAGCTTTTGCCATGCTTTTGACTCCGTTTCGTCTAATGCCTCATTGATATTCTGAAAAGCCAATAATCTGTAGTGTCCCTCAGGCGTTTGAAAACTACTAAAAGAGAACTGCAACTTTAACGTTCCTTTTGGAGTAGCAACTGTAAACACATTTGTTTTACCAGAAAAACTTTCTATTATTTTCTGGTAAAGATCAGCATTCCGCTTTTCTAGTCCGTCGAATACCGAAACATAGGGAATATGAAATAACTCCTTAAATGCTTCATTCATCCACACTACTTTTCCAGTCCGTTCATCATAAGAAAGGATAGCTGTATTCACTACTTCCAATATCTTTTGAAGATATTGGTATTGTGTTTCGCGTTCGCTACTGATTCTTTTAAATACACCATTTATTTCATTAAAAGCACCCCTTAAAGGCCTGATTTCGGGGCCTGCATGTTGCAAAGGAAAAAATCGAGTAAAATCACGGTAACGTGCCGCCTCTGCAAATTCTTCCAGTTCGCGGTACGCTCTAAGCTGCGATCGAAAATTTAAACTGAGCATCCACAGGGCTATCGGAAAAATGAGCAAAGCATACAAATAGTAAGCACTTAATAGAAGCCAACACAGCAAAGCAATGACAAGGAATAATAAAATAGCCCTAAAAGTAATTAATAAGCGTAATCGGTTCATCAGATATTATACTTGCTCAGTCTTCTATAAAGGGCGGTACGTGTTAAGCCTAATTCCTGGGATGCTTTACTAATATTTCCATTGTGCTTCTCAATGACTTTCATGATCGCATTCTTTTCCATTTCATTGAGGTTGTAAGCATCCTGTTCTTCATTCACGCGTGCATTTGCCTGTTCTATTGGCGAAAATATAATATCATTGGAAGATAACACATCCCCCTCTGACATAATGATAGCCCTTTCTATACTGTATTGTAATTCACGGACATTTCCCGGATAATGATAATTCAAAAGCTTTATTTCCGTAGATTTCTCCAATTCAGGAACCTGTTTTGAATATTTAGACGCATATTTATGCATGAAATGGCGTGCCAGTAGGAGAATATCATTTCCTCTTTCACGTAGTGCGGGCACCTGTACTTCAACCGTGTTAATGCGGTAAATCAAATCCTTCCGAAAACGATTTTCATTCGCCAGTGTGCTCAAGGGCACATTGGTAGCGCATAGCAGGCGTATATCTACCGGTACAGAGATATTACTCCCCAGAGGAATTACCTGTCGACTCTGTAACACACTTAATAATTTCGCTTGCTGCTGCAATGAAATGTTTCCGATCTCATCCAAAAACAATGTTCCTTTGTCGGCCGCCTCAAACCTCCCGGCACGATCTTCTCGAGCATCGGTAAATGCTCCCTTCTTATGTCCAAAGAGCTCGCTTTCAAATAAAGTGTCTGTCAGCGCACCTACATCCACTTTCACATAAGGCATCAGCGCCCTTCTCGATTCTCGGTGAATCATATCCGCGATGACATCCTTTCCCGTTCCATTCTCCCCTAAAATCAGGATATTGGCATCAGTAGGAGCAATTTTACTGATCTTATACATCAGGTTTTTCATCACTTCCGATTCGCCTATGAGATCGCTATTAGAGGCAGATGAAGCATCGTTTTTCTTCTTGCCCTGTTTCTTATTGAGGATATCGCCAATCACTCTTAATAGATGTTCATTTTGCCAAGGTTTGACGATAAAATCGGTGGCTCCTTGCTTTAATGACGTAACAGCAAGATCAATCGCCCCATACGCGGTGATCATGATCACCGGTAGATCGGGTTTAATTGTCCGGATGCGATTTAACCAATATATACCTTCATTCCCCGTATTGATAGCACTTTTAAAGTTCATATCAAGCAACACCAGATCGATTGGTTGTCTGGATAATATAGACGGGATGTTCTCTGGATTTTTATCTGCTATTACCTCATTTACCTCTCTTTTCAGCAAGAGCTTTACCGCGGTTAGCACATCAGGATCATCGTCAATGATCAATATACGGGAATGTTTCATTATTTTTTTATTAATTGTTAGTTAATTAGTTGTCAGTTTAAACGGGAAGAGCTTTACCTCCTTGCACCAAAAGCTAATGCCCTAACAGCTATATCTTGTAAATCTACAACTATACCAGTATTATTAAAAGGCTGATAATCAGAAAAAGCAGATTAATGTCAAAAATGCTATCTGTACGCAAGCGCACATAAAGTGTACGATATCGAACAGTAGCATATAACACAAAAGAGCTAAATCGCTGATTATTAATTAGCTATTTTTATGGCATAAGGCTTATATAGATATAACCACATCGTGAAGAATTACAGCATATAAAAAAATGGACAGAGCACTACCAAAGAAGAAATGGAATAATAAAAGAATTGCTACCGTGGCCGGTATCGTGTGTATAGGCGCTTTAATTTTTTCGAGTTATTATTTTACATCCGGCAAATCAAAATTAAACGTTGATGCCGAACGGATTACGATCTCGGAAGTTAGCGAAGGCCCATTCAGGGAATTTATACCCGTAAATGGTATGGTGATGCCCATCAGTACGATCTATTTAGATGCTTCGGAGGGAGGGCGCGTGGAAGAGAGATTTGTAGAAGATGGTGCTATTATGCAAAAGGGTGATCCTATTATGCGTTTATCGAATACCGATCTAGAACTGAGCCTAGTGAACCAAGAGACACAAGTATTAAATCTACTCACTCAGTCGCAGATTTCGCAAACCAATGCGCAACAAGCTTCTATCGCTACTAGGAATCAGATGGCAGAAGTAGAAAACGGATTCAAGGAGGCCACACGAGAATATAATTTAAAGAAACACCTCTATGAAAAAAAAGCAATAGGTCGTCAAGAATATGAAAAAGCGCTCAATGAGTACAACTATCAGATTGAGCGGATGAAATTAAGCAAGGAAAATTTATATACCGACTCTATACGCACACAGCAATCGCTAAAAGAAAGTCGTGAAACTTATGAGCGCACGCGAAGTGCCTTAGATCTAATGCGTAGAAAAGTAGGCGATTTAATTGTACGTGCACCTGTGGACGGACAGTTAACTGCATTTGACGCAGAGATTGGCCAGAAAAAAAGTCCCGGTGACCGCTTCGGCCAACTGGATGTACTCAGTGGATTTAAAGTAAAGGCAGACATCGACGAGCATTATATCTCCCGGATTTACCCAGACTTGGATGGAGAGTTCACTTTGTCGGGAAAGAGTTATAAATTACGCGTCAAAAAGGTGTATACGCAAGTTGCAAATGGCCGTTTTCAGGTGGATATGGAATTTGAAGGCGACGTGCCCAAAGGCATCCGACGCGGGCAAACATTACAAATACGCTTGGCCTTAAGCGATGAGACAAAAGCGATTCTTTTGCCAAAAGGAGGATTTTATCAACAAACGGGTGGTAACTGGGTGTTCAAATTAAGTGCAGATGGTAAAACTGCTTATAGGGCAGATGTACAATTGGGTAGACAAAATCCAGATTACTACGAGGTTATTCAAGGATTGACCCCAGGAGAGAAGGTGGTTACATCTAGTTACGAGACCTACGATAAGGTACAGGAGCTCGTTGTGAAATAGTGAAACACACAAGAAATATTAAAATAATGCAGTTATCCCACATTATAGAAAAGTGAAGCAACTGCCATAGCTAATAAAAACATGATCAAAATAACTGAACTTCAAAAATTTTACCGTACGGAAGAGGTAGAGACGGTAGCACTCAACAATCTGAGCATCGAGGTTGAGAAAGGTGAGTTTGTGGCTGTTATGGGGCCTTCGGGATGTGGAAAGTCTACCCTATTGAATATCATTGGTCTTTTGGACGATTTAGATGACGGAAGTTATATGTTCAATGACATTGAAGTAGCCAAATTCAATGAACGGAAACGTTCGGACCTACGTAAACACAACATTGGCTTCGTCTTTCAAAGTTTTAATCTCATTGATGAGCTAACGGTATTTGAAAATGTAGAATTACCGCTTATCTACACCAAAGTCCCAGCCGCCGAACGAAAAAAAAGGGTAGAGGAGGTGTTGGAAAAAGTACAGATCATGCACAGACGCAATCACTTTCCTCAGCAATTATCCGGTGGCCAACAACAAAGGGTAGCGGTGGCACGTGCGGTTGTTAATAATCCAAAGTTAATACTAGCGGATGAGCCTACCGGTAACCTCGATTCGAACAACGGTAATGAAGTGATGCAATTGCTGACAGAGCTTAATGAGCAAGGTACTACCATTGTCATGGTAACACACAGTGAGCACGACGCCCGTTACAGTGATCGTATCATTCGTATGCTGGACGGACAGGTGGTGATGAGTACGGTGGGATAAAATAGTTACGCGTTGCCCGTTGTGAGTAGTGATCAACTTACAACACATGAGTCGGAACTAGGATATTCAAACCATCTGCTAATTGGGTGGATAACTGAAGTACCGTCTAAAACAAACAAGATGCGGAAACCATTCCGATGACTATCAGGATAGCTTAAACACCAACGGAAAAACAAATACAATGTTTAAACCATTCCGCTCTGCGGAATAGCTGAAGCACCAAATAAAACAAACATAGATGCTGAAAAACTATTTTAGGACGGCATTTAGATCTCTTTCAAAAAACAGATCCTACGCCATTATTAATATCTCGGGACTAGCCGTTAGCCTTGCAGCAGCCATCTTACTGCTTCTGTGGGTGTGGGACGAGCTGAGTTTCGATCGGATGCACCGTAAAGGTGAGCGAATTTATATATTAGCAACTACGCTCGATATTCATTCTGATAATCTGTATCCAGTAGGGCCTCCCCCCCTGGCCATCTATGGCAAAAATGAGATACCAGCTATAGAAGACGCCTGCCGGTCGAGCAATATCCCGTCTATCACCATTCAGCATAACGACAAAAAGTTCAATGAAGAGGGTAAGTTTGTCGACCCGTCCTTTCTCCGTATTTTCGATTTTAAGCTCATTAAAGGAGATCGAGCAAACCCGTTTCCTGATAATCAGTCGATCGTACTTACGGAAAAATTAGCAAAGAAATATTTTGGAGATACAGAAGCTATCGGACAAATTGTTCAACTCGTTGTAAACCCTACTAAGCCCCAGAAAATGGGGTTCAAAGTGACAGGCGTGATCCAAGACATCCCGAACAATTCCAGTATCACAAGCGACTTTCTACTCCCTTTCGCACTCCTGAAACAGGAACTGAATGATCAAGACTTTGACGCTCAATGGGGAGCCTTTAACTACGGCACTACCTTTTTGTTAAAAGCAGGGAGTGATTCCCAACAGGTAGCCAAACAGTTGGCCGATCTTCATCGGAAAAATGCCAATGTCGATCTTTTCAATGGCTTGGTTTATTTCTTACAACCCCTACATAAACTGCATCTCTTTGATGCCAAGGGAAAAGAGAAAGGCATGCAGCAGGTTCGAATATTTGCGCTGATTGCGGTGGTTATCCTATTGATCGCTTGTATCAATTACATAAATTTGGTAACAGCCCGGTCCACCCGTCGTAGCAAAGAAGTTGGCGTTCGGAAGGTTGTGGGAGCCAGTCGTTTCCACTTATTCTGGCAATTTATCTCAGAGTCTTTCCTGGTATTTCTAATAGCGATGATCCTGGCTATAGGGATTACCTATTTGACCATGCCTATCTATAACAGCTTATCTGGAAAAGAGATGGTGTTCAGCCTCTTAGACTCCCGCATATGGATATTATTTGGAGGAGCCTTATGCTTAATTTTGGTATTGGCTGGCGTATATCCGGCACTGATGCTGGTCAGATTTACACCATCATTAGCACTAAGGGGTATAACTCCCAGCTTAGGCAAAAACAGTGGTTTACGAAAAACACTGGTAGTGGTGCAGTTCAGCTGTTCTGTTGTGCTCATCGTGGCCACTTTAATCGTTTCCAAGCAGTTGGAATATATACGTAAGAAAGATTTGGGTTACAATAAAGAAAATGTGTTTCTCTTGCCTTCACAGAATTTTCGGACTCATTTTGATGCCATACGCAGTGACCTGGAAAAAGAACCAGGTATACAGGGCGTAACAATAGGTAGCAGCAACATCAGCCAAATAGGACAAGGGTCTGTTGATTTGGAATGGGAAGGAAAACCATCTACGATGGTGAATTTTATGGTCAACATTCTCTCTGTGGAAAGCAACTTTCTTGATGTAATGAATGTGAAGCTTCTGGAAGGTAAAGGTTTCACCGGCACAGCAGCAGATAGCAGCCATATTATCTTGAACGAAACAGCGATAAAGCAGATGGGGATTGAGCAACCCATCATCGGAAAACCCGTTACATTCCGCAACAGAGCTTGTACAGTGGTAGGAATCGCCAAAGATTTCCATTTTAACAATCTGAAAACACCGATCGGACCGCTTGTACTATTCTCCGATCCGGGAGCTTTTTGGGGAACTATGTATGTAAAAACGGCCAGTAGCCAGGCGCCTTTGGCAATAGCTGCTGTAGAACGCCTTTGGAAACAGTACAACGCTGATCAGGAATTCGACTATAAGTTTCTCGACGAAACTTTTGATCAACTCTATAGAAGTGACATCCGAGCCGGTAAATTGTTCAACCTATTTGCGGGGATCGCCATTGCTCTCTCCTGCTTGGGCCTGTTTGGACTCGTAACATTCACTGCGGAGACCAGGGTAAAAGAAATTGGCATACGAAAAACGCTGGGTGCAACTGTAGGCAATATTATTTTACTGATATCAAACGATTTCCTCAAGCTAGTGGGAATTTCTTTCTTGGTGGCCTTTCCATTAGCTTGGTGGATGATGAGCCGGTGGCTGGAGAATTACGTTTATCGTACCGATATACAAATTTGGGTTTTTGCCCTCGCAGGTTTTACCGCATTTACCATTGCAGCCATTACCGTTTGTGGTAAAGCACTTAAAGCCGCGCGGAATAACCCGGTTGATGCCATTAGAGCAGAATAAATGAGCGGAAAGCGGTAAAGCAGAAAATGAAACGAACGTCATTGACAGAAAGCAGAAAGCTCTTAGGAATATCTTGATACTTGATACTTGATACTTGATACTATAATGATAAAGAACTATTTCAAAATCGCCTTTAGAAATTTATGGAAAACCAAAGGATATAGCTTTTTGAACATTAGCGGGCTTGCAATAGGCATTACCTGCGCTTCCTTAATTTTTCTCTGGATAGAAAATGAGATGACCTATAATGATCATTTTGCCAATAAAGCCGCTATTTATGAGGTAAAGTCAAAACAAACCTACGGCGAAAAAACGTTCGTTTTCGGTGCAACTCCGGGTAAATTAGCAGAGGCCATCAAAGCAGAAATTCCTGAAATCGCAAACGCCACCCGTGTATCCGATGGTGTATCCAGATTATTCAGCCAAGAAGACAAAAACCTCTACCAAACAGGTGGATATGTGGATCCCGCTTTTATCCAGATCTTTTCCCTCCATTTTTTAGAAGGAGATGCTAAAATGGCTCTGCAGGATATCCATTCGCTTGTCATTTCTGCTGCTATGTCCCGTCGTTTATTCGGAAATGAAAAAGCAGTAGGAAAACTCCTAAAGATAGATAACGACGAGGTCTATACCGTTGCGGCTGTGGTAGATGACATGCCTACTAATAGCTCTATCCAATTTGATTGGCTCATTCCCTTTAAAAATCACGAACGGACAAATGAGAGTTTTCAATCTTGGGGTAATAATGTTACGCGCACCTATGTGCTCTTGAAGCCAACTGCTGATTTAGCTAAGGCGAATACAAAACTGCATGATTTCATTGCCAAGAAAACGAATGATGATCATCCCACTGCTAGCAACTTTCTATATCCCATGAGCCGTTGGCGCTTGTACAACAGTTTTAAAGATGGTTTTGAACAAGAAGGCATCATCAAAAATGTTCGGTTATTCAGCATCATTGCCTGGGTTATTTTGATTATTGCCTGTATCAATTTCATGAATCTCGCCACTGCACGTTCAGAAAAACGTGCACGGGAAGTAGGTGTCCGTAAGGTTGTAGGCGCAGAAAAAAAGACTCTTATCCGTCAATTTCTTGGCGAATCTATTCTGCTGGCTTCTATTTCAGCCATCGTAGCCCTGGCTTTGTGCTATCTTTTTATTCGCCCTTTTAATGTGCTGGTAGAAAAAGACTTAAGTATAAATATTCTATATACGAACCATCTACTCTTTTTAATCGCTATCGTCTTGGTATGCGGACTGATATCCGGCAGTTATCCAGCTTTTTACCTTTCCTCTTTCAATCCTATATCGGTACTGAAAGGAACAAAGTTAAAAACAGGTACGGCCACTTTTATTCGGCGCGGATTAGTAATAGTACAGTTTGCCGCGTCTATAACACTCATCATTTGCACACTCATCATCTTTCAACAGATACAATACGTTAAAAACCGTGATTTGGGTTTTGATCGCAGCCAGATCATTACCACCAGTATCCAAGGGAAAATAGGTCCGCACATAGACACCTTTAAAGAGCAATTAAAGGCTACGGGAGCCATCGAGCATGTGGGAAGTAGTTACCTAAATATCCTATCGATCTATTTCAATTCAGGGGGATTCAGCTGGGACGGGAAAGATCCAAACGCCAACACGCTCATTGGCATTAACCTCATTGACGAAGATCTTTTCCCTGCTTTAGGTATGCATATAGCTGATGGACGAAACTTTCATCATCGCCTTTTAGGAGACAGTACCAACGTAATCATTAATCAGGCTTTTGCAAAGTTGATCCAGCAAGATGGTGCCGTTGTAGGGGATATTCTTACATGGGATAATACGGCTTATACTATCGTAGGAGTGCTCCAGGACTTTGTTTATAATAATATGTATAGCCCTTCGGAACCTTTGGTATTCCTTGCCGCTAAGCCGGAGGAAGGAACCTTATACATAAAAACCAAAGAAAGAACCGCTCTTCCGGAAGCTATTGCCAAAATAGAAAAAGTAATGAAGACCCATAATCCCGGTTACCCTTTTGAATACCATTTTTTAGATGAAGACTTTGAGAACAAATTCAAGAGTGAAAGCATGATCCAAAAGTTGGCAGGAGTGTTTGCGGTACTTTCGATCAGTATTTCCTGTATCGGCCTCTTTGGTTTAGCCGCTTTTATGACAGAAAGGCGGAAGAAAGAAATCGGCATTCGTAAAGTATTGGGAGCAACTATTCCTTCTTTAGCTAATTTATTGTCTAAAGAATTTGCTGTCCTTGTTGTACTATCCTGTCTAATAGCATTCCCACTTGCTTATTGGTTTATGCACAATTGGTTAGGAAATTATCAGTACCGTACCGGTATCCATTGGTGGGTCTTTGCATTAAGCGGGCTGGGGGCACTGATGATTGCTTTATTTACAGTCAGTTCACAAACAATAAAAACAGCATTATTAAATCCTACAAAAACCCTAAGAGATGAATAACTGACAAAAGATGCAGACCAATCATTACAGTCTAAAAGCTAAAGAACTATGTTAAAAAACTATCTCAAAATTGCGCTTAGAAATATGTGGAAACGTAAAATATTTACGTCCATCCACATTATCGGTTTGGGAGTTGCTTTTACCGCAGCCATTATCTTGTATTTAACAGCGATGTTTGAGCTCTCTTATAATGGTTTTCATAAACATAAAAATCGCTTAGGCCTGCTTTATAATGAATCCAATCCAGCAACGGGAAAAGAACAGAGCAACACGATGCCAGTTCCTTTGGCCCCCACACTAAAGGCCGAAATAGCCGGTATGGAGAAGTTAAGTCGCTATGGAGATGCCAATCTCACCATACGTCATGGCGACAAACAGTTTTCGCCCTCATCTAAATTTGTTGATCCGGATTTTTTGGAGATGTTTACTATTCATTTCTTATCGGGCAATGCCAAGCAGGCACTCGCCACTATTGATAATATTGTACTTACCGACAAAGTAGCCAGGAATCTCTTTGGTACCGAGCATGCCCTTGGAAAAACAGTAGAGGTAAATATCAATGGTCGATGGGAAGGCAAAGTGGTTTCTGCTATTGTGGATGATGCTCCAAAAAACTCCAGCTTAAAATATGAATCCCTCATACGTTTTGAACAACATCCGTTTTACAAAGACAATATAGATCGCTGGAATAATGCCAATCACCAAGTATTTATTTTATGGAGAACAGCAATAGATGCAGCGGACTTTCACAAACAAGGCCAGGCTTTTATGGCGAGGCATTACGCGAATACGATCGAGGGTTTAAAAGCAAGCGGAGCGAAGCCAGATAAAAATGGTGAATACTTGAGTTTACAAGTACTTCCCATAACGAAACATCATTTTAGCACTCTCGGTGATGGGGTAAACCCTTTCTATCCGTGGATACTCTTACTGCTTAGTGGCTTGATACTGTTCATTGCCTGTTCTAATTTCGTTAATCTTTCTTTGGCAGGCTCCTTTAACCGAAGTAAAGAAATCGGTATGCGCAAGACTTTAGGGGGGCAGCAATGGCAATTAATGATGCAGCTGTGGGGAGAGTCTGCTCTTGTCAGCTTAGGCGCTCTTTTTTTAGGTTTATTCATTGCTTGGCTATTGGTACCGCAGTATAATGCCAACATGGGTTATTCTTTAACGATTTCCGCGCTCTTTACCTTCAAGAACTTCTTGTTTTTTGGTCTCATCTTCATCACTATAACCGCTGTTGCGGGAGGATATCCGGCGTGGGTGATGGCCAAATTCAATACACTACAAACCCTAAAAGGCAACCTTAAAATTGGCTCCGGAGCAGCCTTAAGACCTATTCTAACGACGCTACAATTTGCGATAGCTGTTTTGCTCATCTGTGGGACATTGGTCATTAGTAAGCAGCTTCAATACATTCAGACACGCCCACTAGGTTATAATAAAACGGAAGTGATCAGTATCCCCATCGGCCAAGACATTGAACCTGAAACTGCCCTACAGCGTATGCGTACGGCATTGGCAGGCTTGCCAGAAGTAATCAGTGTAAGCGGTACGGACATCAACATGGGGCGAGGAGACGATGGTTCCTCCTCCACATCGGAACTCGGTTTTGATTACGAAGGAAAAAACGTAAAAACACACTGGCAAAGGGTAGACTACGACTATCTTAAAACACTAGATATCAGCCTCGTTGATGGTCGTGATTTCTCCAGAGATTATGCCACTGACTCGACGGCATTGGTAATCAATGAAGAAATGGCGAAACAATTAGGTGGCGACGTTATTGGCAAAGTGCTCCCATTGGGTGGCGGGCAGCGGTTGAGCGAAATTGGTGGGATGAAAATAATAGGCATTGCCAAAAACTACCATTTTAAAAACTTATATCAGGCTGTCGCTCCTCTTACGCTCTATATGAATCCACAGGAATCTCCTGTAGAGTACATTTTCGTAAAGGTACGTCCCGGCAACCTTTCTGCCTCTTTGACCGCCATTGAAAAAACGTGGAGAAGTATCCATCCGAAAGCTACCGCAAGTGCTTCTTTTTTGGACGAGAATACCCAAAATGACTATAAGAAAGAACAACGTTTTGCCCATATTATTAGCAGTGGCGCCACCCTGGCTATTATTATATCCTGTATGGGCCTCTTTGCCATCTCTTTACTTATGATCAATCAACGCATCAAGGAAATTGGTGTAAGGAAAGTATTAGGAGCTAAAATAGCAGGCCTGATTATGCTCTTATCTAAAGATTTTATCAAAATGGTGGCAACAGGCTTTGCCATAGCGGCCCCTATTGCGTGGTGGGCCACGAACAAATGGCTAGATGATTTTGCTTATCGCATCCATGTTGATATATGGATTTTATTGCTTGGAGGACTCATCGTTCTGGTAATTGCTTTAGCAACCGTTATTACACAAACCACGCGGGCAGCGTTGGCGAATCCGGTTGATAGTTTAAGGGATGAGTAATATTGGTTCTTCGTTGCTGGTTGTTAGCTATAACCTAAACAACTAAAGCGAAGAGATCTAGTAAGACGAAAGGGACAACGAAATGATAAAGACCTATCTAAAAATAGCATGGAGAAATATTATCAGAGACAAGTCTTCCTCATTGATTAATATTGTCGGATTAGCTATCGGGATGGCTGCTTCTGCACTCATTATACTTTGGATTCAACACGAACTGACCTTTGATCGATTTTATAGTAAAACCGATCGTATTTATGAGGTTTACAATCGCGGGAATTTCAATGACAAAACCTGGGCATGGAGCGGCCAGGCCAATCCATTGGCCTCCCTGTTAAAAAAGGATTATCCAGCAATCGAAAGCGCTGCCCGCTACAGCAGCACCTCTCTTATGCTTTCTGATGGAGAAAAATATTTCAGAACAGAAGGGGCTTATGCCGACAGTAGTTTCTTTCATATTTTCGATTTTTCCTTCATTCATGGCAACAGCACCCAAGCGCTCTCTACCCAAAAAAGTATTGTATTGACTGCATCCCTAGCTGATAAATTATTTGGAACACTTGATATAATAGGGAAAAATGTACAGATAGACAGCTCAGAGATATTCACTGTCACTGCGCTTATAAGAGATATCCCGACGAATTCGCGCTTCCGTGACGCCAGCTATTTCGTTCCATGGACTTATTTTGAAGAACGCCAATTAGGTGAGCAAACGGCCTCTTCTTGGACGGGCATTAAAGTGCCTACGTTTATCTTATTAAAAGCCCATGTTGCGCCAGCCACCATTGAAACGGAAATCAGTCAACTCCTCCTTGACCTGGAAGTCTCCAAAAACAAGCTGTTTCTGCACCCAGCCTCCAAGTGGCATTTATATACAAAAGCAGAAAATGGATATTTTATCGGAGGCAAAATCGACGTTATCCGATTGTTCGCTGCGATTGCTCTTATTATTCTATTAATTGCCTGTGTTAATTTTATCAACCTCAGTACAGCCAAAAGCGAGCAACGGGCAAAAGAAGTAGGAGTTCGCAAGGTAATGGGTGCTCAAAAGAAAATGTTAGTTACCCAATTCTTAAGCGAATCTGTTCTCCTATCTTTTGTAGCCGGCTTAGGTGCTTTCCTCTTGGTGCTAGCCAGTTTAGCCCATATTAATTCACTATTGGATACGGTTATCGTATTGGCCTTTGCAAACAAGCTCTTTTGGTTGTATGCTTTTTCTTTTATAGTAATAACCGGCGTTTTAGCTGGCCTATACCCGGCCCTTTTTCTTTCCTCTTTTCAACCGGTTGTTGTGCTGAAAGGTGTTTCTAAATACCGCGTCTCTAGAATTTCTTTACGGAAGGTCTTGATTGTTTTTCAATTCACTTTTTCTATCGCACTCATAATTGCCACCTGGATCATTTATCGACAACTCATGTATGCAGAAAGCAGAGATAATGGCTATGATAAAAACAACCTGATCTCTCTTCCTCTCAGCGCATCTATCCGTCAGCACTTTGATCCTATTCGTCACGAATTATTAAATAGTGGTGCAGTTAGTTCCATTACACGATCGTCCGGAACCATCACACAACACAGCTTTGGAGCCACCAATTTTTCATGGCCCGGGAGTACTACCGATGATCTCAGCAAGGCCTTTGTTGCATTAACAGCTGATGCGGATTTTAAAAATACTATGGGGATCAAGATGGTGCTAGGTAGAGATATAGATATTCGTCACTATCCCACCGATTCAACAGCGATGTTATTAAATGAATCGGCTGTAAAAGCCATGAAATTAGCAGACCCTATTGGCACTGTCATCCGCAATGGGGAGCAACAATGGCATGTTGTAGGTATTGTTAGCGACTTCATATTTTACTCACCATATACTGCCATCAATCCGCTTTTCATTTTAGGGTCAGGCGATTGGTTCAATTTCATGTATCTGAAGTTGAACCCTCATAACCATGTAGCACAAAATTTAGCTATAACAGAGAACATTCTAAAAAAATATGATCCAATAAGCTCTTTTGATTATGCTTTCACCGATGAGATATATGAAAAGAACTTTGAGAATGAGCATCGGACAGCCGTGCTTATTTCTTTGTTTTCAGGCATAACCCTACTAACTACCTGCCTGGGATTATTCGGTTTAATTGCTTATGTCATTACCTTAAGGAAAAAAGAAATCAGTGTAAGAAAAATATTAGGGGCTAGTTTACAAAGCACAGCTTTTCTGCTTTCAAAAGAATTTATGATCTTAATCTCTATTAGTTTTGTTATAGCATCACCCATAGCCTATTGGGCAATGGAAAAATGGTTGCAGAACTTCACCTATCGCATAGCAATGCCATGGGGTATCTTTGTGTTAACAGCCATTTTCACTTTTTTAATTACGCTAGTTACCATCGGCATACAAATTATGAAGGCAGCAATGGCCAACCCAGTTGATAGTTTAAGAGATGAATAAACAACTTTTGCGTGTTTTGAATTGTCAGTTATGACCAATGTCGTTCTCTCACAACTCTCAACACAAAACTCACAACTAGAAGAA